>WBZN01000040.1_pt1 | contig 217174 bp, 219 predicted proteins | sample 5204281 | NCBI WGS metagenome assembly WBZN01 (sample SAMN12344347, study PRJNA552823) | activated sludge metagenome | biome: Activated sludge suspended growth; feature: Nitrification reactor; material: Wastewater; isolation source: activated sludge from nitrification reactor of wastewater...
GACCTCAGATCAAGCGACAGCGCCTTCGACATGTCTGCCGGCCTCCGCGCCCGGCAGACAGCTTGAATCAGTTTCGCGGCGATTCGGGAATCTCTCGCGATTCCCTCAGCTCGGAAACCGCTCTAGGTGTTTAGTCCCGAGGAGTGGCGGTACGGATCGATTTTGAATCGGCCGGGGTCTTCTGTCCATATGCGTGCGACGTATTCGTCAGGGGTAAGGCCACGGAGGGTCTTCAGGCGGCGGCCGTGGTTGTAGGCGTCGATGAAGAGCTGGAGGTGTTGCCGCAGCTCGTTATGGCTGCCGTAATGGTAGCGTTTGACGGTGGCGTCCTTGATGGTGCGGTTCATCCGCTCGACTTGTCCGTTGGTCCAGGGATGGTTCGGCTTGGTGAGACGGTGCTCAATGCCGTGCTCGCGGCAGATCTGGTCGAAGCGGTGGACCCGATAGCGTGCGGTTGGTCCGTCCCGGTTGCGTGGCAGGTCAGCGAACTGGATGCCATTATCGGTGAGAATGGTGTGCAGATCGTAGGGTACAGCCTCGATCAGCGCCTCGAGAAACATCACCGCCGTCGGTCCATTGACATCGAGTCGAACGCGCTCGGCATTCTTCCGATCGACACGCTGCTAGCCGTTCCGAACGACGATCTTCTCTATGGCGGATTGATCGGAGACAGCTTCTCGACCGGAACTGGCGCTCCATTCCAGGGCGACTCTTATGCGAAGGTCGGCCAGCGCTGGAGCGAGCTGAGCGCGAACTATGGGCGCAGAGCGCGCAAAGCGGTGGCGGTTCGGCGGGCAGTGGAGTGAAGAGGCCCGCCGGATCGATCCTGGCGTCCATGTCCTGCGCGCGCGGCAAGCCCCCCTTGTCAACCTGGACCGATCCGTCGCGGTCGATCAGATGGCGGACCAGAGGGCTTTCCTTCAGGAGGTCAGCGCGATCGACCAGATCCTTCCACATCAGATACTTGGCGAAAGAGAAGGTGCCGAGCACGACCTCGGGCGCTACCTCGAAGCCGGCGATGTCCCGCACTGCCGCGCGCACGATGCGCCAAACAGCATCGACGTCGACGCCGCTCTGGTCCTCGGGCAGGTCGCCGTCGAGGCCGGGGATACGCAGCTCGAAATCCTGGCGCAGCAGCTCGAGCAGGGTGAGGTTGAAACGTGGCTCGTCCTCATGCGCAATCATCGTGACGCCAGAGAGCGCGCTCTTGCGCTCAAGCCGGACCGGCAACAGGATCAGCGGCGCGCGATAGGTCTTTTCCTCAGTGGGCGACTTCTTCCACTTCAGGAAGCCGAGCGCGAGATTGAGGGTGTTGGCCCCGCCTTCCTCTCGGCGATCACGGTGACGCTGTTGAAGGCGGAAGGCGCGCCGCTCGCATTCGTGCCCGTCCTGCGCGCGGCCCTGCTCGCGGGCGCAGCGATCTGGAGCCTGTAGCTCGCATGGTCGATCTCCGCGACTTTCACGATGCGGACCGCCCGACGCCCTTTTCTCGACGGCCCTGGTCGGGGTCGCGACGGCGATCAGCGCGTCGAGCCGGATCTTGCTTTTCTGGATCTGGCAAGGTTTTGGCGATGGGGCAGCGGGACGTTACCTGCGCCCCCCTGTGCGCCCTACGCCTTCCCGCTGATCTTGTCCATCGTGTCCAGAAGCTCGGCGAGAGACTGCTTGCAGGCGGCGGCCTCAGGCGTGCCGGCGCGCAAAGCGGCGAGCGCCCGGTCGATCGCCTTGTCAACCACGTGCCAATCAGCGGGCGCGCGCGGCTTGAGCCCGGCCTCCGCGTCGTCCCAGGCGATTTCGAGATCGCGGATGCGGGTCTTGGCGGCGGCGAGGTCGCCCTTGTCGGCGAGGGCCTTCACGTCGACGACGATGGCGCGAAAGGACGAGATGTCCCCGAGCGCCGAGGACGCTGCGACGGCGATGGCGACGATCCCGCCGCCACTCCCCGACGCCGAGAGGCCGACGAGAATAGGAACGGCCGCTATCACGCCGCGAAGCAAGGCCGAATGGAAAGCACGTGTGCTGAACATTGTGTTTCTCCGTTGGTCGGAACACAGGAACGTGATCCGAATTGAAGGAAGGGCGACTCAGGTCGGCTCGCGGGCCGCGCGGTCACGAAGTGCGCTTCTTGGCGCGAAAGTCTCGTAACCGACCAGAGCGACGATGACGGTGAGGAAGGCGAGGCTTGTCGAAACCGTGCCGAGCCCCAATCCGCCATAGGCTGTCGACTGCGAGACGAGATCGCCGAGCGAGGCCACGAGCGGGCGCGTGAGAATGTAGGCGAGCCAGAAGGTGAGGATGGCGTTGCCGCCGAGCGCATAGGCGCAGGCGACCGCCGCGATCAGCCCGGCGAAGATCAGGACCCCGAGGCCGAAGCCGAGGCCGAAGGCTTCCGTCGCAAGGTCTCCCGCCGCCGTTCCGAGCGCGAAGGTGAAGAGGATCGCCAGCCAGTAGAAGAGCTCGCGCCGCCTCGTGAAGATCGTATGGATCGACAGCGTCCGCTCGAACGCGTACCAGGCGGCGAATGTCGCCGCCAGCGCGATCGCAAAGATGGCTGTGCTGACGTAGAGGCTGACCTCGAGCTTGTCGGTCAGCGCGTCGGTGATCTGCGTGCCGACGACGCTGACGAGCACCACCGTCGTCCAGTAGATCCATGGCTCGTAGCGCGGGGCGCGAAGCTGGATGATAAGCATCATGATGAGCAGCGAGGCCATGACCGCGCCGGTCAATGCGGCGCCGAGCCCGACACGCACGGCAAGATAGTCGGCGCCGGTTTCGCCAACGGTCGTGGCCATGATTTTGACGATCCAGAAGATCAGGGTGACTTCGGGGACCTTGTTCGCCATGGCGCGCGTGCCGGGCGGCGCTTGAAGCGTGTTCACGGATGGTCTCTCCTCAAGGACCCGCCGCGCAGGCGGGCGGAAAAAAGCCGCCTTGGGCAGCGGCAGGGCCCTTGGTGGATGCGTTCGCTTAGAGGGAGCTTAGGGCGGTCGCTCGGACCGACGCGGCGGATAGGCTAAGCTTTCCCTAAGTCTGAGCGCGGAAAGTGCGCCGACGAAGTCCGGACGTCATGCGAATTCTGCTCGTCGAAGATGATGCGATGCTCGGAGGCGCCGTCGAGCTGACGCTGAGAGACGCCGCCTATGCGGTCGATTGGGTGCGCGACGGCGAGGCGGCCGCAGCGGCGGCGGGCAGCGAAAACTACGGTCTTGCCCTGCTGGATCTCGGGCTGCCGAAGCGCGACGGCCTCTCGCTTCTCGCCTATTTCCGCGCGTCCCCCCGCTCGCTCCCAGTCATCATTGTCACCGCCCGCGACGCGGTTGAGGATCGGATCGCCGGCCTCGATCTCGGCGCCGACGATTATCTCGTCAAACCATTCGAGGTTCAGGAGCTGCTGGCAAGGATGCGCGCTGTCCTGCGCCGACAGGGCAGCGGCGCGTCTCCGATCCTCAGCAATGGCCAGATTAGCCTCGATCCCGCGACACGCCTCGCGACGCGCGAGGGCGAGCAGATCCGTCTGACGGGGCGCGAGTTCGCTCTTCTGCGCGCCCTTCTCCAGCGGCCGGGAACGATATTATCCCGCAACGAACTCGAGGACCGCATCTATGGCTGGAACGAGGAGGTGGAGAGCAACGCGGTCGAGTTTCTGATCCACTCGCTGCGTAGGAAGCTCGGCCAGACTGTCATCCGCAATATCCGGGGACTTGGCTGGATGGTGGAGCGGGGCGCCTCGTGACCTCCCTGCAGGGCCGGCTGTTCATGGCGCTCGCGGGGCTTGTGGCGGCCGCCGGGCTCCTGTCCGGCTTCGCCGTCTACCGCTGGGCGTTCGACGAAGCGATCGAGCTCCAGGACGGCCTTCTCGTTCAGATGGGAGCTTTTCTTGCGGAAAACCGAGTGCGGCCCGATCTGCTCGCCAGCCGCGACGTCGATCCCGACGCGCGAGTCTCCATCGCGGAACTGGATGGGGCGCCCATTGGCGCAGGAGGTCCGCTTGCGCGGATTCCGAAGGGTGCGGTTGACGGTCTGCAAATATTCGCCGCCGGGGACGAGCTGTGGCGAGTTCTCGTGCGCACCCGCCTCGACGGAAGCCGCGTGGCGGTCGGACAACCCGCGCGAGCGCGAGATGAGATCGCGCGCGGAAGCGCTTATCGCGCCGCCGCGCCTTTCGCCATTTTGATCCCCTGCCTGATGATTTCGATCGCGCTGATAATTCATTATAGCTTTAAGCCCGTCTCGCGCCTTACCGAGCGACTCGAGAGCAGTGAAACATCGACCCCGCCGCTGTTGTCCGTCGCAGGCATTCCGGATGAACTGCGGCCGTTCATCCTGGCCATTAACCATCTGATCGGGCGCCTGACGGAACGGCTCGGTCGCGAGCGGCGCTTCATCGCCGATGCGTCTCATGAATTGCGCACGCCGATCGCGGCTCTCACCGTGCAGGCCCAAAATCTGGAAAACGCCCCGAACGACGCCGACCGCGCGAGGCGGACGGGCGAGCTGAAGGCGGGTCTTCGCCGAACCGCGCATCTTCTCGATCAGCTTCTCGACCACGCAAGATATGCGAGTGGAGCGACGCAATCGCGCGAGCCGGTCGACGTGGCGGCGATCGCAAGGTCCGCCGTCGCAGAGCTTCTCCCGCTGGCGGAGGCGAAGTCGATTGATCTCGGCTTCACGCGTTCCGAAACGGCGCTCGTCCGGATCGCCTCGGCGGCCTTTGCGACCATCGTGCGCAACCTCGTCGGCAACGCAATTCACTATCTGCCCGAGGGGGGACGGATCGACGTCGCGGCCTACGCAGGCGGCGGCCACGCGGTTCTGTCAGTGGAGGACGACGGGCCGGGAATCCCGCCGGAGGAGATCGCGGCGGTGGTCGATCCATTCAAGCGCGGAAGCTCGGCGACAGGCCAAGGGGCCGGACTTGGCCTTTCGATCGTCGACCGGATCGCGCAGGCGGCCGGCGGAGACCTTAGCCTCGAGTCGCCCGCGCAGGGACGCGGACTTCGCGCGATCGTCGCGCTGCCGCTGGCCGACCCTTCAAATCCAGGAGGCTGAAGGCCTCGTTCCATCGGAAAGAAAAAGGATGGCGAGCGAGATCAAAAGAAGCGTAAATAGGACAAGCGCGCCGCCAAGATAGCGCTCGCACCTTTGTCGCGGCCGGCTACTATTTGACCAACGTCTCTCGTGTCGGCCTCTTCTGGGCGGCTTTCGTGCTCACGAGACCTCTCGGCGCGACTGTCGGCGACCTGATCGACAAGCCCGAGGCGCTTGGAGGATTTGCCTTCAGCCGCTTCTACGCCTCGCTGCTGTTGCTCGTGGCGGTGATCGCTCTCATCGGCATTACGCGTCCCAAAGCAGGCGCGCATCCACGCGGCGCCCGCTGCCTGAAACGGCTTCAGGAACGGCAGCAGGACGGAGTTGAGCAAGCCGCCGCCGCCCCGGCGAGATATGATTCCGTAGTTGTTACCTGCGCGTCCTTATCCGCGGTGGGTTCTTCCTTGCGGGCGTTGCTCATAAGCGTCGAGCGCATCCGTGCCGAAGATCGACGGCGCGAGTTTCTGGGCGCCCATGCGCGCTACGCCGAACAGGCTGTTCGCCAAATCTTAGAAACGTCAGACGCTTATGGACGATTTCGGACTGCTTGAAACGTCAATGTGGTGCCCAGGGAGGGAATCACACGCACCCACAGAAGCGACGGGCCCATGTTCTTGATCCGTCGCATCGCGTAGAGGCTCTCGATCTCATCGATCGAACGCGAAGCTCGACTGCGATTTGTGCCTTACCCTCGAAACGATCATCTCTGACGCCGCCTTGGCCGCGCCCTCGGCCGCCGTGTAAGTGACGGCGATCGTCTCCTGGTCAAACGCCGCGAAGATCCGCCGCGTCTCCGACGTCTCGTTGATCGAGAGGATGAAGCTGCCGGAGATCGCCTCGAGTTGCTTGGCAAGGCGCCCAAAGTCGGCCGGCCCGAAGAACCCTGCGCCATAAAAATCTTCGGTCCCGAAATAGGGCGGATCGAGATAGAAGAGCGTGTCGACCTGGTCGTAGCGGGCGATCAAATCGGCATAGGGTAGATTTTCGATGATCACGCCCGCCAGACGCTCATTCAGCGCCGTCAGGACCTCGCCGAGCTTCGTAACGTCGAATCGCCCTGGCAGGCCCGGCGATACGCCAAAGCTCCGGCCGGCGACCTTGCCCCCAAATGTCAGCCGCTGGAGATAGAGAAAGCGCGCCGCGCGCTCGAGATCGGTCAGCGTCGTCGGATCTGTCGCGTTCAGACGCTCGAACTCCGCCCGGCACGTGAACCGGAATCGAAGGAGATCCATTAACGGCGGATAGTGGCGCTGCAGGACTCGAAAGAACGTGGCGACGTCGCCTGAGAGATCATTGATGACCTCGGCCGCCGGCGCGAAACGGCGGCGCAGGAAGACGCCGCCCATGCCGACGAATGGCTCGGCATAAGTGCGATGCGCCACGCGCTCGATGCGCTCGACGATCGCGGCGGCGAGCTGCTTCTTGCCGCCGATATAGGCCGCAGCAGGCCGAGCCGGGAAGACCCGACGATAGTCTGGAAAGTCTGGCATAAGGGACCCGCGCTATTCCCCGCTGGCGTGACTCGTCACGCCGGCGGGGCACCTGTCGAGTCGAGAGGTTCTGCGGACTCGCTTCTATCGGAGGCCGCGCTCTTGGGCGTTGGCGCGCCCTGGAGCCCGCCGTCGGCGGGGTAGTGGGTCAAACTGACTTGAGCACCGGTTTTTAAAAATATCAGCTTGCAATACGGGCAATATGCCCGTATTTTTGACCAATGACGCGGGAATTGGTCCCGGTCGCGAAATGCGGGAGAGACCCGATGACCCTTAACCGAGCAACAATCGACGCCGTCCTTGCCGACATCGCCGCTGCTAAGACAGGCGCACAGACCCATCCCCCGCATGTGATCGGACACAATGAGGCAACCGAGGATGCCGACATAGCGGCGACAATCGCCCAGCGCGGCGGAGCCGTGTTGGACATTGAATCAATCCCCGGCATCGGCGCCATAATGGGAGGAGAGGTGCGCCGCATCCATTATCGCTCACCGGACGGCGCTGAAAGATGGGCTTACGCGATTCCCTACCGATTTGAGATTGACGCATTCGGCGAAGAAAGCCTGATTTGCTCGTCGCCGGCCTACGATAACCCCGCGGATTTGGCCGAGGCAATTCGTCTAGCCCGTTCCGCGCGCCGGGATGAGAGCGCCGCATGGCTTGACCGCTTGGATGCTGCGGACGCCAAATGGTCCGCAATCTGGCCGTCCGATCTAGGCTACGCGCCCAGAGCTCTCCCTTGGCTCCTCACGGATAGCACCATGATCAACTACGCACGGCAGGTCCGCGATCTCGGCCCCACATCTATCTTGACGTGGCCGGATAAAACCCTCTTCGAGACGCGAGCTAAGCTGAACATGCAATCTGCGATGACCAAGAGCATTCCCATCGCGGATAGTCCGCCCGCCCGTATGATGGCGGCTCTTATTCAGCTTTATTCCGCGGCGGGGCTTTTGTCATGAGTTTTGCCGAGGAACGGGCGCGGGATGCGCTTGCATTCGAACCGCTCCCTTTTTCACGCTGGGTGACCGTCAATGAAAAGATGGGCATCCTGATCTGCGTTCGATACAGCGAGCCGCTGAGTCGTTTATTGCGTTCACTGCCACAAGCGAAATGGGAGGCCGAACACAAGCGTTGGCAGTATCCATTTTCATCGAGCGATGCGATTCGCCGTGTGCTCCCTGAGATAGAGCGCCTTGCGGCATCAGCACAGGAATCCGCAGATAAAGAGACAGAGAGGCGCGAGGCTGAGAGAAAAGCCAGAGAGGATAAGCGCAGTGAACGCGAGCGGCGCAAGGCAATGGCGCAACCGCGACCCCTACAATCGACATTCATGGATGTCATTCCCGGACGACCACGATTCGCTCTCACACTCGAAGCGATAGCAGACAATCTCCGAGGATTCGGGGCGCCGTCGCGCAATTGGGTCGCCCGCATCTTTGGTTCGGATGGTCGTGGTGGATGGGCGCGGGTCTTTGTGAGCGGCGCAAGAAATTACTCCAATGCCAATTCGATTGGTTCACGCGGAATTTCAGTAACTTACTTTTTAGAGGAAGGTCCGATCTATGAGATCAGCGCGCCGCAAACATGGAAATTAACTGAAAGATACTTTGTTCGTATCATTGATGGTCAGCCTCTGCGATTGACTAAGGAAGAGGTCGAGCAATGTCTCGCAAAATAAAGCTTGGCATTGATGTGCTTACAGCTGCACGAGATAGGATTTCGTGGACATTCGACACATTCGAGCGCGTCTATATCAGTTTCTCCGGGGGTAAAGACTCGACCGTAATGCTACATCTGGCAATGGACGAGGCGAGGAAGCGCTCTCGAAAGGTCGGATTGTTGTTCGTTGACCTCGAAGCCCAATATCGTTTGACAATCGAGCATGTAGCTGAATGCTATGACATTTATCGCGACGCGATCGAGCCGCACTGGATTGCGTTGCCGCTAATTCTTCGGAACGCGGTCTCGCAATATACGCCGAGGTGGACTTGCTGGGATCCGGCGGCCCGCGATCTGTGGGTGCGGGAGCCGCATCCTCGATCGATCAAGAGCGCTGCCGCCTATCCATGGTTTCGATACGAAATGGAATTCGAAGAGCTGGTGCCTGCGTTCGGCCAACAGTTCGCGGCTGGCAAATCTACCGCGTGCCTCGTCGGTATTCGCGCTGATGAAAGTCTAAATCGATTCCGCACACTCATTATCGATAAAACACGATTTGAGGGCCGGTGCTGGACAACATGGTGTGGCGGCCCGCTCTGGAATATCTATCCGATCTACGATTGGAGAACGGAGGACCTATGGACCTATCACGCTAGAACGGCGCTCCCATACAATAGGCTTTACGATCGCATGCATCTGGCCGGCCTAACGCCGCATCAGATGCGCATATGTCAGCCCTACGGAGACGATCAGCGCAAGGGATTGTGGCTCTATCAGATCATCGAACCAGAGACATGGGGCAAAGTCGTTGCTCGCGTCAACGGAGCCAACGCTGGTGCTTTGTATGCACAGGCGCGCGGCAATATCACGGGTGTTTCCAAGATCACGAAACCTCCCGGACACACATGGCAGAGCTTCGCTGAACTACTTCTGACCTCCATGCCTGCACACACATCTGAGCATTACCGCAACAAAATTGCCGTTTTTATCAAATGGTACGAGGACCGCGGCTATTCGAACGGCATCCCAGATGATGGCCCGCTAAATGATCGCAACGCGCCAAGTTGGATTCGCATTTGCAAAACGCTTCTGCGAAACGACTATTGGTGTAAAGGGCTCAGTTTCACGCAGACAAAGAGCGCATCATATGAACGCTATCTAAAGGTCATGAAAAATAGGAGGTTGCGATGGGGGATATAGCGGCCATGACTAATGCCCTGGTCTCGGAAATCGCGTTGTTGCCGCTCGATCAGCGTATCGCCACCCTCAACTGCGTACGCAAGGAACTACATCGAATCAGCCCATTTCATCATGAACCGGTTGATCTCGTTCTGTGGATCAAGGCAGAAGGCATCGAAGCGAACGACTATAACCCGAACAAGGTAGCGCCGCCAGAAATGCGCTTATTAGAACATTCAATTCGCGAGGATGGGTATACGCAACCTATCGTCACCTATGTTGACGCGGGCGAGCCGCGCACTGTTGTTGACGGGTTCCATCGCAACCGCATCGGCCGTGAGACTTTGGATATTCACAAGCGGCTCTACGGATATCTACCGGTCACCACAGTCAATTTTGATCGTACATCCAGATCAGATCGGATCGCCGCAACGATCCGTCATAACCGCGCTCGTGGTCGGCATATGGTTGCCGCAATGTCGGACATCGTTATCGAGCTATCTAAGCGCAATTGGGATGATAAGCGGATTGCAAAAGAGCTTGGGATGGAGCCAGACGAAGTCCTTCGCTTGAAGCAGATCGGCGGATTAGCAGAATTATTTGCAGACCGACAGTTTTCCGAAGCATGGGACACACAATGAAGAGCCCACGCAAGACTCCGGCCGATCAACTCGCTCATGTCGGTCGCGTGCTTTATGGGGATCGTTGGCGCCTCGCCTTGGCGCGCGGCATACAGATAGACGACGATACTATACGTCGGTGGATGACCAATAGAACTAATTTACCGGCGGACCACGGCGTCTTTAGAGATGCCCTTGCGTTGATGCGGCAACGGCAAAACGAAATCGCCGAGGCCGCCGATAATCTTGAGCGATGGATTGAGGAGGCTCAATGAGCATTGAACGCGAGCGCCAGGCTATTTCTCGCCGCCCACGCGGCGCCAGCATTCCGTCGGCGAATCCGGCGGCGGTTGCGGCCAGTCGAGATCAGACACCCCGCCGCATCTCCTGCCTCCGCAAACCGGTTCTTTGCAGAAACTGGTTCTTTGCAGAAAATGCAAAGAAGGATCGCCTTTTTGCGGCCTCTCAGCCGCCGCTGTGCAGCGCTAAATCCCGAACCCGCGCGACGCCCGCGCCTCAGCGAGGCTCTCGCTAAGAGAGTCCACTTTTTCCTCGAGCGCCACAACCTCCATCTGCAGGGCTTTTATCTGCTCTGCCTGCGCTTGGATGAGCAGCTTGAGTTGCTCATTGATGAGAGCCGCCAGCGGCGAGCGGCGCGTTAGCATAGCGACAATGACGGCGCCGATCATCGTAATCCCGGCGCCAATTGATCCGTCGCCGACGCGGCCGAGAAAATCCTGAGGATCACTCGCCGCCATATGTCGCGCCTCGCACCCTCTGGCAGGTGATTTTGATCATGAGGCCTGCGGACCCACGGGGATCGCTGGCGGCGGCCGTCAGCCCGGCCATAGCGCATTGCATCGGCATTGCGGCCCGTGCCTCGCGCACGTCGAGCGCTGTGTCGGGTGTGCATCGCTCGGCGGGGATTCCGGCGAGGCACGTGAGGATGAGGACGCGGATCATTATGCTCCTTTCCGGCCGAGCCAGGACGAGACGTTGCTCGTGCCGACCGTGACGGCGTGCACGAGAAAAAAGCTGGAGACGATCGCCCATTCGAAGGTGTCATAGGGCGTGGGGAGTTTCGGCACGCCGAGCGGACCCGGCGCGCCGCAGAGGAGTTTCGAGGCGAGAATCGTGTCGATGAAGACGAGGCCGAAATGCAGCGCCGGCGGCACGCCGGCGATGAACATGATCAGCCGGTTGATCGGCTGGCCGAAGGCCTGCGCCTTGAGCGCGCCGAGCTCGACGTCAGATTTTATGGCCGCCTGCATCACCTGCGCGTCGCTCGCCGCCGCGGCCTCGAAGCCCCTCTCGTTTGCGACGAGCTGCTGGCGCTTGTAGTCCGACCACGTCTTGACGAACGGCGAGATCAGGCCGCCGAACAGCGCGTTGAGAATAGGGAGGATGAAAGGCAGCAATTTTTTCTCGCTCCGTCAAAAAATCTCTTGCATTATTTTCCGTTGCCGGATACAAATAATCATTCACAGAGCGCGCCTCGGCGAAACAGGGGCAGGAGAACGAAAATGACCGCATTCGCCCTCTCTCCCGCAAAATCTGGCGTGCTCCGCGGATATGTCGTTACGTGTGACAATGAGGCGGTGCGGGACCTGGTTGTCGAGGCGATCGGCCTGGAGGCAGGCTCAACAATTCGCGGTCAGCTAATTCGCGGATTGACGGTGACGTTCACCTGCGAAAAACGCCGATTTGTCCGGATTGACGAAAATCTCAGCGCCCTGAAGCGCCGCCTCGATGGCTCGGCAAAGCGCGCTTTCGTCGCCGACCTGGCGCACAGCGCTGGGGCGAGCGCGGCGGCCGAGGCAAGCGCCGCGACCCGCGTCGAGCGCACGACGCAGACCCGCGACAATGCGGTCCGGATCATCGTTCCAGTCGAGGATGAGGCACCCGCGACGATCGCCCGCGACGGAAAAACCCTGACGCTCTCTGGCCATGGCCGCACTTGGTTTATCCGGCACGACGATTTCAGCGTCCACGGGATCGATCCCAGCTCCAGCGGCGAAGTTCACTACGCCTATTATCGCTGACCAATTTCCTCCGGCCGCCCATCGGATGTGGCCCGCGCTCCGCAGGGAAAACCAAAATGACAGTCCGCAAAATCAACAACCAGGCACTGGATCAGTTACCAGCAGAGGCAACCGCAGCTGTCGATATGTTTTTCCGGGATGCGCCAGCGACATGCACGCGGGAGCACGTCCCAACCATCTGGCTCGGACCTAACGAGGTGTTCGCCGTGCCGCAGCGCCTCCGCGACAACCCAGCGCGGCACGACATCTACGTGCCACGCCTCGATGCGCTCTACGGACCCCCTGACGCCTCTGACGACCCTGACGGTTGCGTCATCCCGGTAATCACCGCTGATCGCCACGCGATCTATGTCGCGCTTGACCCCTATGTGGAGGAGGCCGCGGCTGGCTACCTCTGCGTAGTGAGGGTCCGTGGCAGATGGACCTGTTATATCAGCCGGGCAGGCAGCCAGCACGAGGCGAGACTCAGCGAGGTGCTCAGGCTGGAGCGGGAGATATTGGCATGAGCCGCATACCCGCCAACCCGCGCGATTGGCGATATGATGAGCGCCGTGGCGACCATTTCGCGCGCCTCCCATCGAAACGTATCGCCGAGCATTTCTCTCGGTTCCCGACGTACGATATCCTCATCCATGCCCCCGGTGGCCGTAGGCTAATGGTCTGCGCCCGCTATGGATACAGCCCGCAGCCGGCCCGTATGTGGCGTGAGACCGTCGCGCTGCGGAGCGCTAATGACGGCCAACGATTTATGGTAAACGATATACGCGGGTGGATACCATGGGTCGTGAGGCACGCGTCGTGCTATCCGCGCGAGAAAAATCGGATGCTGTGGTCCCCCGATGGCGTCCATCGGGGATATCTCTGCAACTCCCCGGATTACGCCGCGATCGAGGCAACAGTTGCGCTGATCAGATCAATCCACGGACGCGTGCGCGTCGAGTGGAGTCTCAATTTCCCATGCCCGGACTCACTGGCGCCAGTCAACCTACGTGGCGCGCACGTCATGGTCACCGACGAATTCGACCAGGTGTCGCCGCGATGACCCGGCCTGACTATATCTGGCACGTCACGTTGCAGAGCGGCCATAGCCGCCGCTCTATGCGGTCCGAGATCGATGACGGCGTAATCGACGAGCTCGCGCCGCTGCTCGAATCGGACGGCGAGCGCCCGATGCCGCGCATCGCCGGGCGCCGCCTCAGAATCACGCGATCCGGCCGCACGCTGCTCGCGACGGTGTTCGCCGGTTCGGCGCCGATCTGCACCATCGGCGTCGCAGGCCGCTCGCGCGGCGCGGCGCGCCTGTGGCAAGCGCTGCACGACGGCGCCCACGAACTGGCGACGCATGCTGACGACCAGCCGGCCGCGCCATGGTGCGCCGCGCGGCTCGAGGTGGGACTCGTGATGTATCCCGAGGATGCAACGTGGCTCGGTGATTTCGAGCGCTGCCTCGCCTGGACATGGATCGAGCGATTCTGCGAGAGCACAGATGATGACTGACAAGCGCCCTCGCGGGCGCCCGCGCAAACCCGAAGCCATGTCGGCGACAGCACGCGTCGCCGCCATGCGGGCCGCCAAAATATCAGAGGGCGGCGCCAGGCGCGAATTCCTCCTCTCATCATCCGCGATCGCCGCTCTATCTGCGATCCGCGCTCGCGATGGCGACGCAAGCGACAAAGATGTCATCGAGCGCCTGTTGATCGCCGCCGTATCCTGATTACTCGCTCGTTTTCGGCTCGATCTTCGCGGCCGTCACCATCCCGAGGATGTGCGTCACCGTCATCAATAGCATGATGACGCCGCTAATCTTGAGGGCGACCTCTGGCGTGAAGAATGTGGTCCAGTCGACGAGATGCAGGCTTTCAAGCGCAGCAGGGAGAACCGTGACAAGGATGCCGAGACAGCCGAAGAACCACGTTTTGAGCCCGAGCAGTCGGAGCCGAATCGCCTGCCAGCGGGCGAGGCCTGCGGCGTCGATCGCGGCGAGAATGCCGGCGGTCGCGCGGAACTGCGCGAGCTGCGGACGGATGACGGCGAGATAAACGGCGATTGTGGCGCCGCTGAAAAGCGCAAACCAGAACATGCGGAATTCCTTCTCGGAGGATGGCCGCGATAATTTTCTCGGCCTCAAACGAGGTCGGAAAAATTATCGTGCTGATGTGGAGGTCAGGCCTTGACCGCTGCGGCCTGCGCGAATGCGGCCGTCTGCGCCGCGGCGGCGCTGGCGAGGACCGTCGCCCGCTGGCCCTGCCGCCACGCGTTGAAGACGGCGACGCCGGCGGCGCCGAGGATGAGGACGAGGATCGCGCCGGCGACGCGCCAATCGTGGCCAACGATCTCATGCGCGCCCGCGGCGCCAGCGGGAGCCGCCACCGCGCCGCTCTTCGCGACGAGCTTTGCATTGCGATGCTTGGCGGCGGCCGAATCGGCGGCGGTTCTGATCGGCGCGCCGGCCATTTTGAGGCTCGCCGCCTCGATGCGGGCCACGCGCGCGCCCCAGCCCTTGCCGAAAGCTGTCCAGGTCGCGAGCGCGTGCAAACAGGAGAGCCGCGCCGTCGCGATGCGGTCAATGACCTCGGCCGCGCTCAGCGATCCAGCTCGAGCACGGGCGACAGCCGAGCGCGCGCGTGCGGGCCCGGAGTTCACGGCAAAATCAAAGGCGGAGAGATCGACGCCAGCCGCGAGCGCTTCCGCGCCCACCTGACCCCAATATTCGTTTTTATAGATGATCTGCAGCTCGGCGTCCGAAATCAGCGAGACGCTGCGCCTCGCAACGCCAGACGATGTCCGATAATGGTCATAGGTCGCCTGCGTCACGCCGCGGTTGGTGTGTCCGCCAGGGTCACGAGGGTCGTGGACCTCGCCACCCTCCTCGCGCAGCGTGAACGGTAGGCAGCGCAAAAAATTTCCTTGAGCCATGGAACCTCCAACAGCAAAAGCCGCCCGGTGAGGGTGGCGTAGAGATTTCGTGAGGTCGGAACCGCCTATTGCAGGCCAACTGGCCCGCTGAGGCCGGCGTTGGCGATCGTCGCGACGATGATCGACATGTCGCAGCCCAACCCAGAGGTGAGCAGCGGGCTGCCAACTCCGACGGCGAAATCTAGATTGTCTGGATCGGCGAACAGCGGGTTTGCAAACGAGGTGTGGACGTCACGGCCCATGCTCTGCCACTGCGCCCATGTCTGATTGATGGCCGGCTTCGTCGTCGCGCCGATTTTGCAGATGACGTTGTAGTCCTGATCTATCGTCGCCGTGTCGAGATTGACGAAAACGCCATCATTCATGGCTGTATCGGAGTTCTGGCGGATCAAGTAGTCGCTCGAATTGCTATTCGAGCGCCACACAACGGCGTTGTTGCGGAACATCAAATGTTTGCCGCCGAAGACGCTATCGGTTCTGGTGTTGTTTTCAAACGCGTTAACCGCCGGGTTGTAGTTAACTGCTGACATTGAGAATCCGCCTTGCGCGCGCGCACCAGCATTGAAATAAAACAGACAGTTTTGAACGATGTTGTCGCGACCTTTGATCTGCCAGAGCTGACTATTGTTAGCGAACACGCAGTTCTGCGCTACCGTCAGCTCGGAGTGATTGTCAAAATACGGGCCGAACCCATCACCCCAATAATAACAATCGTGGACATGGAGGCTGTCAAAGATGCACCCGGTCTGATTGTTGTAAACACCGCGGTGCGAACACCACGCATAGACAGGCCCGCAATCCGTCGCCCACGGCAATATGTTGCCGCGTTCATATCCAAAATGATGGATATGGCCGAGCGAAACTCTGATCGCCCCAGACTTCTGGCCGAGCCCGCTCAGCGTCGTAGCCGGGGACGTCATGTTGAGGTTATCGCCGAAATGCAACCCCCAGCCCGGACCATAGGAAAGCTCGAAATTAAGGAGTGTGATGTCGAGTCCTTCGTTCGTCCAGAAGGCCGCAGCCTGTGAGCAATCGAGACCGAACTTGGTGATGCGTGAATTCTGGAAGAGAATATGACTCTGCTTATCTAGCATCGAGTCAGGCAGAATCTGATTCCAGTTGGCAGTGATGAGTTGGCGCGGAATTGTTAGCCCGTTTTGTGGCCAGCGGTCATAACTTTGGCAAACCACGGGGGAATGGATAATTCCGCCTGCGCCGAGGTCGTTGAAATCACAGTTTGTGTAGGCGATTCTGTAGGTGAGCGGACCGCCGACGACGGCTTGCTCGCCGATCGCGCGGAACTCGTGGTGATCGAACGTGACATTGCCGGCGCCGGCCATCGTGACCGCGCCGTAAAACAGCTCGCAGGATGCGTCGGCCTCTCCGATATAGCCCTGGCGCGCCGTCGGCGAACCGGTGTGCGAGAATCGCAGCGAGAATTTGAGGGTTCCCGCATCGACGCCGGCAGTTGAGCCGCTGTAGGCCTCCGCCCCGGAAATGACCATCAACTTGTCGAGGTATGGCGCGGTGATGGTCGTTTGACCGAGCGCGTCGCCCGGCATGGCCCAATAGGTGACGACGCCGGTCGAACGGTTGATGTAGCAATCGCCCGGCTGCCCGGCCTCGTAGACGTTTTCGAACCGAAAGTTAGTCCCGGCCGGCCAGACGGTGCGGTAGCTGTGCGAGTTGAGCGTGATCAGATTGCCAGATTTGCTCTCGATCCGTAAAAGGTTGTCGCAATAATGCGCGTCCTGGATGCGCACGTAGATGTCGGTCAGATTCGAAAAACCGTTGAGCGTCGTCAGGTCCGTCGAACTGATGCCGAAGGTGTCGGAGTTTACCGGCGCCCTCATCTGATTGTTGACTGGAGCGCTTGCCGCCGTCGCCGATGTCAATTTGAGCTGCGCAGAGATATCCGTTCCTGAGCCGGTTGCGCTGGCATAAGTGAGCGTCGCCGTGACCGACGAAGACACGCTGGAATTGGTACTGGTGATGCTGAATTGGTCGACGCCATCCCATGTAAGAGCGACGGTCGCCGGCAGCGCCGCGTCGATAATCGAGGCGACAGCGGTGAGATCGGCGGCGCTGCTGAAATTGAGGCCGGAGAGGTTGCGGACCACGCCATCAACCGTGATCGACATCGAGCCATTGGTGATCGACGTCCAGTTGGAAAGGGTTTGGTTTCCTGAGGTCAGGATGCCACCCGCCAAAGTCGCTTTGGCGTACCAGAGCGAGTTGCTGACGATCGAAATCTTGTTGCCGGCATTCGCGCATTTGACGACGTCGCCGGCTGCCGATCCGCTGCTCGAGCCAAGGACCGTCGTCTGCAAGCGAGTCTGGCCTTTGGCGGGGTAGCACGGCCACTGGGCGCGGATATCGCCGTTGCCATCGCCTTTGTCGAGCCAGAGGCAATGCGGACGCCATCCGGTCGAAAGGTTCGCAGTCCACGTGCCGTTGCCGTTGTCGGTAAACAGCGACGAAATGTCGATTCCGCCCGAAACGCAAGCGTCCTCGCCGGGATAGTTGCGCCAATGCGTGGCAAATCCGTCGTTGACTTTGTCCGCGACGCTCATGACCAGCGTCGTGCTTTGCGGATAACGGCCGCCGCGGAAAATCACCGTGTAATTGCGCGCGGCATTCCCCGCGATCATTGCCCGCATCATAGTTTGCGCGCGCGCGTAGGTTCTGACCGGGGCAGCGAGTGTGCCGGGGTTGGCGTCGTTCCCGTTTGGCGCCACAACTACGTCCGGTGCAGCAGATACTGCATAAGTGGCGGCGGTTAGGGCGGCCGCGCTGGTCCCAGCGCTGTTTACAGCCGCTGTCGAGCGGAAAATTGTGGAGCCGATGTCAGCAGTCGTGAGGACGTAGGAGGCCGACGTGCCGCCTGAAATAGGGCTGCCCCCTCTGTACCACTGATAGATGTAGACCGTCGGGCTGTTCGTCCACAGCCCGTTGTCGGCGGTCAGTGTGTAGCCGGCGATCGGATTGCCGCTGATGACCGGCACGGCAGTGTTCGACGGCGGATTGCCCCCGAGCGGGGGCAACGGCGGGGGGATAAAAACAAAAGACGCAGAGGCTAAAAAAGCACGCGTGAGGGGCCAGCGACGTGTCATCGTTTGATCCTGTTACTAGCCGCTGCTACGCTCTAGACTTTGCCGGCGATCGCTTTGATGAGGCGGTCGGCCTCGGCGAAGCCGAGCGTTATGTGGCCGATCGCCGGCGGATGCACGCCGTTGGTTCCGTCGCGCATGACATCCGAGTTACCGTCTCCTGTCGGCGCGCCGCTATTGCCGGTACCCCAAAGGACGGGGCCGGCCGAATCAGTCATCATCGGGACAGGGATGACGTTCGGATCTCCGGTGTTCGCTGCGGCGTTGAGAAGCGCGATCTCGTAGGCGAGCGCATTCGGGTAGGCGGCGTAAGCGGGCTTCGCGCCCCACACCGCCTCAAGCCCAAAGACGAAAATCGGCGCTGTTGGGTGGACGGCGCGGACCTGCGCAATACCGTCGAGCATCTTCGGGATGCTTAATACGGCGGCGGTATCCGGGATGCCCTGATCGTTGAAACCGTGGTTGAAGAAAAAACAATCCTTAGGCTTGAAAATCTCCAGCGGCTGAGACTGATAATTGCTATCCGTGGTCCACGTGACGCCGGGCAGTAGGTTGTAGATGACCTGCGCCGCCGTCGGCTGCGTTCCGCCGCTCGTGTTAACCCAACCGGTGCCGCCGACGCCGCAGACCTGCATGTTCATGTCGAACGCAGCCGCCAGCACTTTGGAATAAGCGTCGGTCTGCGAGGCGGCGCCCGTGCCTGTCGAGAACGAATCTCCGATAAGGCCGCCGTTAACCTCATCGCCCTCGCCAACGGGGAGAAGCGTGTCGATCGGCAGCATTCCGATAGAATGGATTCCGAGGACGTTCGATTCGATGTCGATGCCGATTTTGCGCATCTTGCGGCCGCCGGCAGCGGTAAAATCGATGAGCACGTAAATATTCGTGCTGCCGGGGACGGTTTTGATCGCAGAAACATACTGATCGTCGACGATCAATTTGAAGCCGCCGGCGCCATTGTCAAACCTGATCCAGAGCTGAGGCGCGTCCAGAAGGAATTCGATAAGAGTCGAGACGCCGAAGCACGTCGTGAGGGCGGTTCCGCTGTGACCCTCGCGGAATTTGATGCCGTGGTTGTTGACGGTATTCCAAACCGGGACGCCGCCGCGGAAACGGAAAACTCCGGCAGGAACCTGCGTTCCGCCGGACGGGCTGAAATAGGTGATGTTGGTCAAACCGGTTCCGGGCTGCGTCGCGCTTGTCGTCAGCGCCGGCGGAGTCGGCATGATTGGGTTGTAGAACCGATTGTTGAACCGATTTTTCGCGTATTTGCGCCGCAGCTTGCCATAAATGGTCTCGCCGGGCGTGGTGCGGGCTGCTGAAAATCCCATCGGATTAGGCCTCCTCAGCCCAGAAGAGTTGGAACGCCTGCTGGCCAATGACTTGCACGACGTTGCTCAGCCGCTCTTGCTTGTTAATGGTGAAAGATTGGCCGCTCGAATAAAGCGTCGTCGTGCCAACAGCGCCAAGAACAGCTGCGCCGTGCAGAGACATGCCGAGGTTGAGCGATGTGCTCTCATTGCGAAGCGCGAAATATTGCCGCGACGCGTTGGACGGGGCGACCTGCGTCGAGAGCGCCGAGAACGTGTTGAGATTGACGGTGAGGCCGGTGAGGGATCCGCCCCCCGAGGTCGAGGCAGGAGCGATCGGATTGGTGACCGGCGCGGTATAAACGCCTGGCGTGGTGACGCCGAGAGTCAGAGGCGCGAATTTAACGTAGAGTTGCACGCCGGTCGCCGTGCCAGCTCCCGCGCCCGTCACCGTCACGGCGCAACCCGCGCCGCTCGTGTTGTTGGCATTTGCCGGTGCGGCGGTGTAATTGCCGACTGTCGTCGGCGCGGAGACGCCGCTCAGGACACCTGACGTCATCGTGCCGGTGCAGACGAATTTCGTTCCGGTCCCGTCCGTGCCCGTCAGAGTGACCGCGCCGGTGCCGCCGCCTGAGCCGGACGAGGCCACGGTCGGCGTGCCGACCGCCTGCGTAGAGGCCACATTGAGCACCGCCGGAGTGGTAACGCCCGCTCCGGTCGGCATGGTCAGCGTGTCGCCGGGCGCGAAGCCGCCGGCCGTTCCGGCCGCTTGAACGGACGCCGCCGAGAGTGCGCCATTAACATAGCCGGAGCGGGAGGTCGCCGGCGCCGCTGAGGTGTCCGTCCCTTGAATGGCGGCGAGAATGGACGCCAGCGAGCTGTCTTTTCCCGGCGTCATGACGGCGCCGTTGACATCGAGCGTGAAGCCGACGGGATAGTAATTCGTCCCGTCAGTCATGAAATATCCAGGCGCCGACGAGCCGTCGCCGAAGGTGATGAGTTTTGTTACAAGGCTAAGAGCCATATTATGCCGCCTTCATGAAGTAGAGGAAGCCGCTGTTGGGGGCTTTGGAGAAGTCAAAAGCACCGGAGGCTGAGCCGGAGACGGAGAAGGTTCCGGCCGCCTGATCAATCTGGATGCTGAAGCTGTGATTTCCCGGGGCAAGCGATCCTGTGGGAATGGACCATCTGCCATCGGCTGCGACGGTCGTGCGCCCCGCCGGCGTCGAAGAGCCGTCGAGAAAAAGCCGCACGATGAGGCCGAGCGGCGAGCCGTTGGGATCCTCGACGACGCCGAACACATTGCCGCCGGCATAATCGGCCGTCGTCGTTGCGACGTTAGATGCGACGACGCAGCCGAGATGCTGCATCATTTCGACGTCTTGTTGCGCGACGTAGACAAAGCCATCGGCGGCCACCTCATAGCCGCTCGACTGGCTGACGCGCCCGGACCTCAACGGAACGCCCGCCGCCCCGACAGGCGGAATCATGCGGATCATGTTCGCCATGACCGATCTCCAATTTCGAATGTTGGATTTTGAGATGCGCGCTACGAAGACGGCGGATCGAACGCCATGTAGTAAATCACGACGCGGACCTGGCCACCGGTGAAATTCGCGCCGTTCGCGGTGAGCTTGATGGTCGAGGGCGCATACCAGGCCGTGGGGCCGATGACGCCCACATTGTTCGAGCCCGCGACGATCCCGAGTGAGGATCCGAACTGGCCTGCCGTCGTGCCCGCGCCGCCGCCGGGCGCCGTCGTCGCGTCGACATTGTAGGAGCTCGCGCCGGTGATCGGCGAGACGACAAGGACCCCAACGCCATAAACGATCGCGCGGTTCGGAATCTGCGCCGTCGAGACGCTCGAGGCTCCGGAGCAGATGATGAGGTCCTCAAGGCAGCCGATCTTGACCGCAGAGCCGTGTGCAGCGCCCTTGGCAGCGACCATCAGCGCGCTAAGTGGCGATACCTCGGAGAGCTTCGCGGCCGGGAAACCGCCGGGCGTCGCGCCATCCTGCACAGCAACGCGATTGTTGGTCGTATCGACGAGCAACTCGCCCTGGGCGCCGATATAGGTCGAGAGGAAGGACGCCGCCTCGCGGCGGCGCTTGACTTGAACGCTCATGCTGATGCGAGTCCCAAATCGATGGTGACAGAGGCTGCTCCAGACGCCAGGCCGAAGTCGTCAGCCTCATTGATCGGATCGCTGGCGGCGCCGAAATCCATGTTTTGACCGAGGCTCAGCGCCGTGGCGACAGGCCCGCGGTCGCCGACGCCGGTCAGCGTGTAGGAATAGGCGACGCAAGTCGAAAGATCCTGCGCTGCATTTCCGAAGATGTTGAAGCTCTGGAATTTCAGATAGATCGGGACGCCAATGAACGCTGCCGGCAACGCATATTTGAAGATTGCCGAATCAAGATAAACGAACGGCGCGCCTGAAGAGTGCGCGGCGATCGCTGATCCATACAAACCGCGGATGAGATACGTCAAATTGTAGGCGTTCAGGCCGGTTTGCGTCGCCGTCTGATAGGCCAGCAGCTCGCCGTCGACCAGGCAGAGCGTCACGCCGCTCTGGGCGTCCAGCAGGCTCCCGGAGGCCAGCGTCCCGCCGCTCTCCGTGAGATCGACGGAAAGCGCGTTCGTCGTATCCGGATTCAATCCCGCCGCAAGGGCGGCCGTGAGAACGCCTTGACGCGACGGGCCTTTGATCGTGCCGATCTGCGAATAGGTCGAGCCATCGGTCGAGAGCCAAACAAACGCGCCGCCCCAATAGTGATCGACGGCGCCGGAAGAGCCTTCCGGCGTCGTCGCGCTCGATGACGAAAAGGTCACTCCCGTCAATATTGGCGAGCCGGACAGGAAACTGAGTTCCCCCGCCGCCCCCTGATATTTCGCTCCCCACACAATGAGACCGTCCCCAACGGTTCCGGCGTAGGAAACAGTGCTCGCGTCGCTCCGCAGATCCAGCCGAAGAAGCGGCGCGGCGGCCGACGTCATCGTCGTCGACACCGTGATTTGCCACCATCCATTTGCCAGCGCAATGATAGACCCCGTGGCCCCGCTAAATGGCGACGCCGTTCCGGCCGTCAGGTCAAAAACGCCGCCGGCATAAACAGAGCCGTTATAAATCTGCAGCGAGCAGAAAGTTCGGCCGCTCGGCTTTACCGAGATGCTGAACTCGACGATGGTTCCAGACGCCTCGGACGGCCCGTTAAGTTGAACGAAGTGCTGTCCGATCGAGGAATCCTCGATCACGGAGAACGCCGATGGAACGCCGCCGGACACGGCGACCCACACCTCGGCGGAGCCGCCTGTCAAAGAGGAGGGCGGCTCGAAAATGATCGGCGCGTTGACCTTGGCCGGGACAACGCCTCGGTCGAGCGCCGACGTCGACGTCGTTTGCAGCGGGTAGGAAACAGCCGTCGCGTTGCCGCCCAGGAAATCCTCCGCGGTGACGGTCAAAATTCCGGAATCATCCTCCTCGATGGACGTGATGCGGACCGGCACATTGACCATGCCGAGGCCAGGGTCTGAAATCTCTACGATGTCCATTGGATCAAGAAGACAATACTCGATCGACGACAATTTGAAAGTATAGGCATTGCGTACATATAGGTTCCGCTGCAGAATCAGGTTGGCGGATACTCCAGCGCAACCGAACTCGCAAAACTCGTGAGCCGTGACTGTTGCGTCAATATTCAGGCCGTATTTCTCGATCGCGTTCTGATCTCGCGCTTCGATCGGCGTCGCCGCATAGGAATTCCAACGATTCAGCATCTCGATCGTCACGAGATTTTTCGCGGCGTACGGATCGCTACGTTGGACCTCGACCGGATCAACCCCGCTATCCGCGACAAAATCATCATCCGTCAGAGAATAGATCGGCGTGACATTAGGATTGAACGTGTTCCCATTCCAGTTGAGAGCGCTGTCCCCGTAGGAGAGAAATTTAAGTTTTCCGCCGGACCACACTGCCTCGCAATTGATGAGCTTGAGCCATCTGCCGATGATGCTGGCCGCCGTCTCCTGGTTCGAGATGACGGGCGAAAACGCAAGATAGGCGGCGACGCAATAGGCCTGGACTGAATTCCCCCCTGACGCGCCGAGGAGCGTTGATGACTCAATGCTTCCCGCTGGGAAGTGGACGCCATAGCGCGGCGCGGTGAGAATATCATAAATGCAAAGCGCCGGGCTGGCGTCCCATTCGTTGATGAGGCCGGTGCCGACAAGGAGCCCGTGGACCTCGACCGAGATCGCGGGCATCGTCGCGGAAGATCCGAGATCGAAATAGCCGCTCGCGAGATAAGCTGTGCCGGTGTAGCCGAGCGCTTGGCTCGCGTAGCCGCCGTAGCCAATCGAGTATATGTAGGACCAGGGAGATTGACCCTGGTAGCCGTAGAATGGCCCCAGGTTCAGATTCCACATATAGGTGACGGATTGGCCGCTCCAAATTCCGCCGATCGCGTTGATCGGGCCCTCGCACAGGGCCAGAATCACCCCGTCGAAATATTCGTAGCCCGATATCGCTCCGCCGCCGCCCTTTCCCGCCTTCTGCTTCTGCGCGACCCAAGTGAAACCGCCGTTCCAGATCAAATTCGGCGAGATGCGCGAGACCCCATAGACGATCTGAATCGGGACCGCCGAGCTCGATGTCTGAACCTGCAGCCCCGTGTAGAGAGGGATTTCTGCCGTCGATCTTTTCTGCCGAAGCAAACTCATGCAGTCCTCAGACGGTAGAACCGCGGCTTGCGCTCGGGCTGAGCGAGCGCCGCATTATTCATGACGGCCTCCTCGACCACCGCCCGGAGCGGCTGAAAGGCATGAATGATCGTGAGTGGATCGATCCTCGTCACGATGCCGCCATGGCTGTAGCACCGCCCATAACGGAAAACGACGACGTCGCCAGGCTCGGGGAAGTCTACCGGATCGCAAAAGCGCTCGACGATTCCAAGATAGCGCTCCTCACTCCGATGAAGATGCCAATCTTCGGGATAGGGCCGCGGGTCGAACGGCTCCGCAAGCCCAAGATCAGCGAACACTCTGACCAGGAGCATCCCGCAATCGACGCCGGCGCCGCGGATGTCCGAGCATGAATGGTAGGGCGTTCCGCTCCACTTTCGCGCCTCCGCGACCACGCGGTCTTGCAACTCCGGCGACATTGGTCAAACCGCCATATTGGGCGGCGGCACATAAGGGAAGCCGCGAAAATTGATCAGATTGTTGAACTTATACTGGCAGGCGGCGGCGGTGTGGTCGCACCCCTGATAGATCGTGAACGCATCGCCCGTCTGCGGCGGGTTCAAAAGCGGCGCCGACAGAAGGAAGCCGCCCGACCACGCGCTTTTCACATTCGCCGAAGCTCCGGTGTTCGGCCCCGACAAAAAGGTGACAGAGCCTTGGCTATAGGCCGCGCTCGATCCAGCCCAATTGATCGTCGAGTTGCTTGATCCGGCCCCGACCGACCCCGCCGCTCCATGGGCCGCCTTTGATAGGGCGCAGCCCTGATCATAGAGAACATGCTGGCAATTCGGTCCGTAGAGGTTCCGGGGCAGTTGAACGTTGAGAAGGACCAGGTCCGAGTTGACGGTGATTTGGGCCTGCGTCCGCCCGATGCTGTCGATCTTGCCGATGCGGCCCTTGAAGAGGATCACGGAGCCAATCGGATTGGCGAGATCGGCCAGCCTCCATGACGCAAAATAGGCCCGCTCACGCTGGATCTCTGCGCCGTCCAGAATGCCGTTGCGGATTACCCGCAGGAAGGGAATTCCGCCAACCATGTCCGTCGGTTTCGCGGCGATCGAAATCTGCTGCTGATCGACGCTCAACCCGACCTCGGACTTATATTTGAGACCGTCGATCAGGATCGAGCTCGACGAATAAACGAGCCCGTTCAGCGTCACAGGAAGATCAATATTCGTGAACGTCAGAACGGCGCCGCTCGCGAGCCATATCGTGAAGCAGTCCGCGACGAACGCCTGCGCGTCCGGATTGGCCCGAAGCGAATTGATGTGCGCGATGAGCGCCGGAGACGCCGCTTTCATGGCCGCACGCTCCTGAACTTCAAGGACTGCACTCGCCAGAGCCCCGCCATGAAATTCTCGAAGTCGTTCTGATCGTCGAGAAATCGGCACCGAAAGCCAAAATTGATGTCGGCGACGATCGCGGCGCCGCTGGCGGGCGCCGTCGCGAAAGTCAGGATGTTCGGCCGCGTCAGGGTCCACGCCGACGTCGGCGCGCCGTTGAGATTCACATTGGCGACGGAGAGCGCCCAGGACACCGGCTCGGTGAAGCCGCCAAGGGTGCGGACCAGCCCGAAGGCCGTCGCCGAGCCGTCGCCGAGAGCAATAGCCTGGCCCGCCACAGTGTTGTCGGTCGGGTCGACATAGACGAACGTGCCGAACTGCCCCTGGCATTGCAGATAGAGCCCCATGAGGCTCTGCAGCGAATTGGAGCCGAGGTTGGCCCGCGCCCCGGACGAGTCAAGAGCCTCGAAGGTCAGCTCGAACTCATAGAGCGGAGCGGAATAGAAGGGCGTCCGCACCTCGCGGCCGGAAACATGCGAGGCCACGCGAGTCGAGAACAACGGCTTTTTGTGCACGCTCCAAGATTGACCCGGAAGCGCAGGGAACGCGGGCAGGCTCATGCTGGACTCACGAGTTCATGGGCCAGGGCATCGCGTCGATCTCCGCGTTGGCCGTGATCGTCCCCGCGGCGATCGCCGTCTTAGCCTGCCCGTAGACCGCCCATGCCGCCTGGCAAAACACGCCGACGGCGACCCCGAGGGCCTGCAGTTGGGCCAGCGTAATCGGCCGCGTTCCATTCCAGAGCACAGGATTCGACGGCAAGGCGGTCGCGATGGCGATGGCGTCGGTGAGCCATGCGCGCCAGACATCAGCGGTAGACGCCTGAAAGGCTCCGGCGCTGACCTCCCCCTGCATGATGATCTGCTGCCATTTCAATGACGCGTAGTTGAGCAGATCGTCACGAGACGGGCCGGTCGCCGGAATAGGCAGAACTGCGAGCGTAGACAGGTCAACATAGCTTCTGAAAGGATCAGCGTCCGTTGCGATCAAATAAGGGTCGCATTGATTTACTTCGTCGAATATGGACGAATCCATGCTCCCGTGGCTGATTATGTTTCCGTTCGCTTGATCGTATTTGATGTAAGCTATCTGCATTTAGACTGATCTCCCCAACACTATAACCCCAACTTTTGCAGCCCCAACACCAGTTATGTATATTTGGGCTGTGAATGAATAAGTCCCAGCACTCGGAGCGGTATATAATGTCGGAAAAGACTGAGGTGACAAATGATAAGAAGACCCCAAACTTGACGGAACAGCCGCCAAACTCATTATAGTGTTCCCGTTTACAAATCCTTGGAATGTACCGAAGTTCCCAGAATCTCCACCTGCATAATACCAGTTAATAAGGACCGTATCCCCAGCCCTTAGCGGAACGTATGCAGTCGCCTGACCGTTTCCCTGGGCGTATCCTACGTTTGTGACAGAGTTGGCCATGAGCTTACTATAACCGGCCACAGTTCCGTCAATGGTTACAGATCCGTGTATATTTACGTTTGAAAGTATATCAAGAGTAAAAAGCGCGCCGCCACCAGCTTTCGCTACCCCGGTCCACTCTAAATGGCCGGTCGTTCCATTGATTGTTGCTTCGAGCGCCCACTGCGTCGCCAGCCCGTTAACACTAGCTGTGAGCGTCGATATTGAGGAGGTGTGGCCGTCAACCGTCGTGGTCACCGTATTCAGGTTGCCAGCGATCGCATCGACAGCGCTGGCCCTGACGATCTTCTCCTCTGAGATCGCTGCGGTATTTTGGTCGATCCGCAAGTCGGCCGTCTTCGTCCAGCCGACATCCCCTATTCCGGTCCAAACGTAGGTCGAATTGTTGTCGGCGGTGTTGATCCACACCTGATTCGCATTCGGTGGAGAATAGGGGCTCGGTGCCGTCGGCGTTGCTGTGTTCAGAACCGAAAAAAACGGGCGCGTCACGAAAGCGAAGGAGGAGCCGGAATTAAGGGTCGGAAAGCCGCGGACGATGACCATGACACGGGCAGCATTCGACGGCGCAGTTCCGTAGACCCAGAGTCGCTGGTAGCCGCTTAGGGCTTGGCCGCCTAAAGATGAATTGGCTGGGACATATCCGCCGTTTTGGTTCCACTCAGCCCCTTGTCCATTCACATTGCTGGCGGCGGCGCCGACAAAATTGCCTGTCGAATCAACAAAGACCAAATAGACATAGACGTCGCAGCGATGCGCGCCCAGATATGCGGAAAATTCATAGGCCTTTCCAGGTGTGACAAGACTATATCCGACGAAACCGTCGATTTCGAAATACTGCCCGGCGGTTGTTACATTCCCGATTTCCGAATATGCGGTGTGACCACCAGCTAGGGTCCACGCTGTCGCGAAATCGATCGCCGCGGCGCTCGCGCCCCCCGAAATCCCGCTCGTGGCCGCGGCCGCAAATCCAGCCGCCCCGGCCGCGAAATCGGCATTGACGAAACGGTTCGAGCCGGGGGGGAACATATCGTCTACGCCCGGAGCCGCCGACTGGTTCCAGACGCGGCGCGTGCCGGACGTCGCGGAAATCGTCTCTATTTCACCTGCGAGAGAGCCGTACTTATTCGACAGAGTCCCTACCTGATCGGTGATCGTAGCGATGTTGCCGTCGACATTCGTTTTGAACGTCGTCACGCTCGCCGAAAGCGCGCTGATCTGATTCGCCTGCGTCGTCAGCGTGCCGCTCAATGAGGCGTAGTTTGATCCGACCGTCCCGCTGAGCGACGTGACTTGGCTCGCCAAGGACTCATCGACTGCGGCGCGCGTGGCGCTCTCAACCGTTAAGGCCGCATTGGTCGCTGCAAGGCCGCCAGGGCCTAGCGGGGAAGCATCCGTCTTAATATAAGGCACCGGGCTTAGCGTCGGCGTCGCCTGGGCGCCGTAGACGTACATCCCGCTCCCGTTTCCTGCGTAGACGCCGTTCTGTGTCAGGTGGAAAACAAAAGCTGTCGTGGTAGACGCAGCCATTTGAACGGTGATGGAGATGCGGAACCATCCCCCTCCAACCGCGGAGACCGAACAGGAATAAGCGTCAACCGAGTTTGCCGTGCCAGCGCTAAGATCAAAATTGGCGGTGCGGTATACGGTCCCGTCGCCCATAGAAAGCTGGCACCGATGTCTTCCCCCGTCCTTCGCGTAAATCGACCCTGTGACAAATTGACCAACTTGATAGGACGGCAGAGATTGGAAGAAGCCGTGGAAATTGTTGTCGGTAGTTTCGGCGACAAGGGTGCCGTTCGTGCCGCCGATGGGGTCGGCTTGGCCGGGCGTGACCGTAATGAACTGGTACCCCCAAACCGACGTCTGGGTGAAATCCTGCGAATACCTGATAAAATTCGAGATCGCATAGCTGGCGCTGAGCGCGTAGATTGCGCCGGCGGTCGCGCTAACTGTATTGACGCGCGCGATAGATTCGCCGGTAACGGCGGCTGCCGCCGTAGCTGCATTCGTGTTGACCGTCGCAGCCAGGGTGGTTATCTCGCCCGACAAAGCGTCGGTGTCGGACGCCAGAGCCCCGGCGACGATCGTAATCTCCGCGGCATTGTTGCTAACCTGCGACTGTATAGACGTTAACGTCGTCGCTATGCTATTTAGCTGTGAAAATGCGTCATTAATCTCAGATTGCGCCGCGGTTATATTTGCCTGCGCCTGATTTATAGATGCCTGAAGCGAGTTGGCTGCCGCTTGCATCGCGGCGATCGTGCTGTCTATGCCGTCGATGTCGGTCTCGATGACGGCAAGCGCGCTCGCGATCGAGGCTGATGTTGAGCCTAGCGTCGTAAGCAGGAGACGCGGCGAGACATAGCTTCCCGCCGACACGACAAGCTGTCCGGAATCGTCCGCCTGAAACTCGACGAAGCCGGTTGAATTGGCCATCATCGGATTGTTCGTGACGTTTCCATTGACGTCATAAATGACGGCAAAGTTCGTCGTCGATCCGACATAAATGCTGACGCTCGCGCCGGGCAGCGGAACGAAGGTCGAGAAATTATAGGCCTGAAACTGATAAAGGGAGACCGTCACGAGCGAACTGTCCTAAATTTCAGCGATCGCACTTGGCACAGACCCTCTATGAAATTTTCAAAATCCTGTTGATCGCTCAGAAACCTGCAAATATAGGCGAAGTTGAAATCAGACGTTATGTCGGCTCCAGAAATAGGAGCCGACGAAGAGTTGAATTTGAGTATGTTTGGCCATACCAGATCCCAATTATAAAACTGCGGCGTGCCATTAACGCGCACGGCGTCTATTGCCGTCACATACTGAACCGTCTCTGCATAAATCCCTATGGGCCGTTGAAAATAGAATGTCCTGTTGACCCCGTCGCCGTAGCCCAGAATTGAATCCTGCGCATAGTCGTCCAGTTGATCTGCGTAGATGAAAGGAAGCGCCTGTCCTTTCGCCGAATGGGTCGCTCCGATGAGCATTTGCAGAGACCTGAAGAACAGCCCATGATGCGCGAAATCATGCGCCAATCCGTCATATTGCAGCGAGAACTGCCAGACCGGCGCGGCGCGGCGCGGCGCCCGCAATTCGCGGCCAGACGCGTGCTGAACGACCATCGTGTCGAACAGCGCTGACTTCATGATCGACCATGACTTTCCCGGCAAATCGGGGAATAGCGGATAGAGCGTCCCGTTGATCGGGTCCATGGCGTCAGCCCAAATGGCTCAAGCCAAGATGCGATCCTTCGCGCACGCCCTCGTTGATCGCCCGGAGAATCTGCCGGCTGTTGTTCTTCAGAAATGATTTGACGCCCTGAGCGTCGATCGCGCTGATGTTGAAATGCGTCGCGTGATGCACCGTCACCCCGGCGCCGGCCGCCGAGCCGCCGCCGGCCGCATTGGCCATGAGGCTTTGCGCCCAGGGCGTCTGGGCGGCGGGCACGATCATTTCGCCCTTGTGGACCTGTGCGATCATGTCGCTCGGCAGCGCCCATGAACCCTTGTCGAAATGCGCCATGCCAAGCACGGTCGCTTGCGCCGCTGCCGCGGGTCCTGCGGCGAGGGGACCCATCACCGGAGCAAGGAAGCCGAAGACGCCGGCGAAAGCCTCCCCAGCGGAGGCCGTGATGTTCTTGAGGATCGAGGCGAGATTCACCGCCTCTCCCGCCGCCGCGCCCGAGGTCGCAAGGCCGGTCCGCGCCGCGGTTCCCGATGCGACTGCCGCTGTCTTCGCCGCCTCGCCGGTGATGACCTGAGCGATGGTTTGGCCCATCGCGCCGGAATTGGTCAGCACCATCGCGACGCCATATTGCACATAGCGGCCGAGCATCTGCGTCAGGATCTGCGAGATGGCCTGCCGCATGCTCTGATGCCCCGTGATGATCCCCGTCATCGCGCTTCCGATCGTTTGCGAGGCGGATTGCATGGTCTGCTGATAGGTCGCAGCAATCTGCTCCTGCGCCGATAGCGTGATCTGAAGGCGTTTCTGGCTATATTCAAGGTCAAGCTGCCGCAGGCGTTGCTGCGCCTGATCATATTCGCGCGTCCCCTTTCCCCAAAGCTCGGCAATTTTGTTCCAATAGGCGACTTCGGCGCCGTAGCGTTCCTCCTGGATCTGCAGCTCGATCTGCGTCGCCTGCGTCTGGCTCACGCGACGCATCCGGACATCCGCCTGCAGGAGCGCCGCCCGGCGATCGAATCCCGCTTCCTGCGCCGCGAGAACACGATCTTCCGTTTGCTGCGCTTTCGCCGCGCGATCAGCCTCATATTGATCGTTTTCGCGCTCCATGGCAGCCTGCGCCTGCATGCGCGCGGCGTCGGACGGCGCCGAGTTTATGTCGATCTGGATCGCGCCGGCGCGCGCCTTGTGGCGCGTCTCATAATCCATCTGGTCGGCCCGCGCCTCATCGATGGCGAGCTGCGCCTTTCTTTCCTCGCGCTCTCGCGCCTGCATAGCCACGCTGTCCTGCGCCAACTTCATGCGGGCCTGGCCTATCGTCGCATCGGTCGCGCCAATGGCGACGAGGCGATCAAGCTCCACCTTGTCGGCGTCGACGAGCTTCCGCGCCGCTTCGAGCTCATCGGCGCGCCCGGCCGCGGCGCGTTCTGCGGCAGCGATCTGCTCCTTCTGGATCGCCGCGCCGCCTGCCATCAAATCCTGATTACGCTTGATCTGCTCCTGCTGGACGCCGATGTCGTAGTTGAGCCGGCCCGAATCGGTCGGTAGAATATTCGCCGCCTCCTGCCGCCGGCGGTCCGGATTTTCCTTCAGGGCCGCGATCGCCGTCGCCACATTGTCGTCACTGCCGGTCCGTGCGGCGCCGATAATCGACGGCAGATTCTTGTCCTTCCCGTAATTGTAGAACACCGACGTGAGCGAAGCTTTCGCCCGGTCAGACAGCCTCGCCCAGGACGCGCCTATTCTCGCCTCGAGCGTCTCCTGGATCGCCGCGATGCGCGAGGCGAGATCTCTTTCCGCTTCCTCGCGAGTCGTCGTATCGCCTTCTCGTACATCGCCAGGCGTTCCGCCGGCCTTCGAATCTGATCCATATCCAACCCGCCAATGGTTGACGTCCCAATAGGCCCGCGGACGGAACTCCTCCTGTTGCCGGATCAATTCAGCGGCGTCGCCCGTTGCGCCGCCGGACGGCTGCAGCGAACGAAGCGCGTCTATGTTGTGTTGCGCCTTCTCGATCTGTGCGGCGAGATCGCCAGAAAGCAAAGACTGCCCGGCTTCCTGCAACTTGCGGAACGCAACAGCGCCGTCCTCGACGGAATGGCGCATAGCCTCGGCCGACCTCGTGAGGCCATCGAACGCTTTTCCGGCGTCATTGCCGAGCGTCATCGCGCTCGACCGTGTCTCATCGAACGTCCTGCGATAGCCGACAAGCGCGCCCAAAGCCTCGCCGGCGCGCTGGATCAGCGTCCGTTGATCCGTCGACAACTCCGCCGCGTGCTCTGCCGCGGCCTTGAATGTGCGCCCAAGCGCCTCGATGATCGGGACGAGCTCGCGATGCCTGTCGTTGCTGCGCGTCGCCTCCTCTAGCTCGCGACTTTCCGCCGCTGTCAGCCCCCCAAGCGATTCGATCAGCGCCTTACCTTTCGTCGCCGGCTCGTCAAAGGCGGCCGCGAGACGTTTCGCCGCCTCATCGGCGTCCGTCCCAAGAAGGCTCGCGGCGGCGCGGAAAAAAGACGGATTGGAGAACGCCTGGCCTGTGGCGTTTCCAGCATCATTGACCCTGGCGAGCGCCTTCGCGTATTCGGCCGCCGTCTCGTCCGACAGGTTGGAGACCTTCTTGAGGTTATCCTCGATCGTCTTCAGTCCTTCGACCGTATTGCCGTAATTCTCGGCCCCGACTGCCGATCCCATCGCCGAGGCGATCCGGCGGCGGCTTGCGTCCGCCGAAAGCTCGAGAATCGCGAAAGCTGCCGCCGCCGCCGTCGCCGCCACGCCAATGCCGATAAGAGCTCCCCTTGTCGAGATCAGCGCCTCGCCGATCGAGCGGAACGTGCCTGCAACGCCTCCCTTTCCCTCGGTGAAAATTTGCCCGATCCGACCTGCTTCCATCGCCAGGCCGCGGAACACGTTGCCGCCAGCGGCTGCCTCATCGAAGAGCGCACGCAAGACGTGCGTGCTCTCCATGAGCTGATTTCGATTAAACCCCGTCGTCTGGCTATACCTTTCAACTTCTTCGGCAAGCGTCCTCACCCGCCCTCGCGCGGTGTCGACCTCCGACGCCCACGAAGCCAAAGCCACACGCGCGGAATCAGCGCGCGAGCCGCCACGCACGACTTGCGTCGCGAAAGACTGCATCTCTCGCGTCGCGAGTTGCAGCTGCCTTTGCGCGATTGCGAGCTCCGACGAGAGATCCGACGTATCGGCGCCGACTGTTACGGTGACGTCAGCCATTTGAGACCCTAATGTTTCGTGCCGGCGACGCCGGCGAGCTGCGCGTCAAGTTTTCTGATCCAGTCCTGATCGAAGACGCCGCCAGAGCCATACCTCATCTTGTGGCGCGGCTTCACGCCAAGGAAAGCGGCGACGAGTTGCGAGACCGGCGGATGATCGGCCCAATAGTCGAAGATCATCGTGAGATCGCAGAAAGGCGTTTCATCGATCCGGTCATAGGACCAGCCGAACTCCACCATCAGGCGGCCGTAGACCCCATCCCAGAAGTCGGGATCTAGGCCGCCTGAACTTCCCCCGACACAGGTTCCATGAAGCCGCCAAAGGTGAACAATTGCGCAGACGCCACGCGAAGATCGGGAACCGTCGCCTCGAGGTCGTCGAGCCTTGCAGCGTCGTCGGCAAAATCGCGGCTCAGGCCAATCGCAATGACGTCGAGATAGCCGGAAATCGCCGGTTTTAATTTCCATTCCTCGCTGCTCAGCAGATCGCCGAGCTCGCGGATCTGCCGCGTGACGAGAGGACGGATCAGGAATTCCCTCGAACCGAACGTTAGCGTGATCGACTTAGGCCTCATCAAGACACCTCGGGATAGCTGAACTGCACAACCTTACCGGCCGCATTTGCGAAAGCAGAAATATCGAATTCCGGCTGGATGAAATCCTCGAGCTTCGCGCCGAGCGTCAATTTCGACGCCGCGCATTGCGGGAAACGCACGAGGAACGGCTTGTTGTTTCGGATCGTATAATAGTCGAGCTGGAAGATCGGAGTTTTACCGAGCAGGTCATTGGTTACGGTGAGCGTCTGGCCCGTCGTAGCCGTATAGCGATAGGTGACCAGCACGCTCGCTCCGGCGTCGCCGGAATAGAAGGTGTAGGTTCCGGTCGAAGGATCGACGGAATATTGCCCTGCAGCCGCCGGCGCGCCCGTGACTTTCTGAAGTGACAGCCCCGCGTTGGCTCCGGCGGCGTAGACGACGCCGAGATCGCCGCCATAGGGCGAGATGGAGGACGCGGCCTCGTAATTCGTGTGGTTTGATACCTGGACGGTATAGGGCATCGACGCAGGGACAGAGACCGCCTCATTATCGGCGAGGACAAGACTTCCGCTCGTGAATTGCTGGCCGAAGAAGATCGCGTTCCACGCCTTGGCGGACAGAACCGCCGCTTTCGCCTTGATGTCGATTTTCGACACGCCGCGCGCGACATCGAGCGGAAACTGGTTCTGTCCGGTGAGCTCCTTGTTCGAGGCGCTGAAGTTGATGGTCAGCTCCTGCGAATATCCGATGTTGACCGGCGTGGTGTCCACGGCCGTCGTCGAGGCCACGAACACTTTGCCCGGGCCGAATGCGTCGAAAGGAACGACGGCCATAATGAGGCTCCATCTTTGGGACGCAGCGCCGTCGCGGCGCGGCTGTCATGGGCTGCCCAGGCCCGCGATTATAGGCACGCCCCGCATGCGGCGGGGCGGGTCTCAGGGAATCAGGATCCGGATCGGAACTTTCGCCATCGGCTTGCCGCTGATGTCGCCCGTGCCGCGGACGATCTCGCCCGTGATCATCGCTGAATAGACGAGACCGCCGAGCGTGCATCGGCCGGTTCCGGGCGCGTCCGAAGCGAGGGCCGCGTCGAGCCCGTCGAGCAGCACGTTGATCGAGGCCGATGGAATTGCGTTTTCATCCTGCCCCACATCCGCATAGAGAAGAACGTCGACCTCGAGCGCGCGGCGCGGCTCGGACCCAGGCCGACTTTCGTAGGTTTCCGTCCGCTCGGTAAGAACGAGCGCCGGGCCGGAGATGGACGCCATCGCCTCCGGCCCGCGATTGCGTCGCGTCGCGATGGCGAAAGCGCTCGACGCGGCGAGCCGCGCGAGAAGCGCTTCCATGATGGATTCGCGGGTCGGCATTCAAACGCTCATTTAGAGGAGACCGCGTCTTTCACGGTCTTTTTGATCGTCGCCTCTATTCGGGCGCGCCTCGCCTTGAGCGGGCCGGTGACGATGTCGCGCTCGGCAAGCTCGGCGCCGGGGAAATGCACTTTGCGGCGATAAAAATCCTCGCCGCCTTCCCCAAATTTCATCGCGCCGCTCTCAGCGACGATGTCGCGTTCCGGGAGACGCGCGCCATATTCGAGGATATGCGCGTACCAGGCTTCTCGGCTTCCCGCCCGGATGACGCCGCGCACCGCGGTTTTCGAGCCATAGACAACGCCAGTTATGCTCGCCTTGAAGGCGCCGCTCTTGACCGGCGCGCGGGCGCGGACCTCGGCGATGAGATCGTCCTTGATCTCGGCGACCGTGCCGAGGAGCGCTTCGCGCACGCGCGGCGTGATGGCGTCGATGCGCTCGATTGCGCGGCGACCGTCGACATCGGTCCTGAAGCTCGTCATGCGACGCCGCCCGCATAAAGCTCGACCGCGCCCGCCTGGCTGCGCTTTTCGCCATCGACCATCGTCACGTTGAGCTTTTCGCCCGTCGTGCTCAACACGATCTTATCGTTCTTCTTCACCGGGACCGGAAAGCCAGCCACGGCAAGGTCGGACGCCATCAGGATGATGAAACGATCCGTCTGCGTGACGCCGCCGAGACCTGAAGCGCCATAGCCCTGTTGCGACGGCTCGACATTGTCCGGCTTCATCAAACGCACCACGGCCGTCACGGTCGCCGACTGCGTCGTCACATTAGGGGCGGCGCCGGAAAGGCGCTGCACGGTGATCGGCTGGCCCCATTGATCGATGGTTCGCCGATGCGCCGCCTCCATGCCAGGATTGATGATCATTCAGGCTCACGCGATGACGGGGACGCGATATTCGCGGTCGAGGAGGGCGGCGATGTCGTTTGGCATGTCGGCCGGGCCGCCCGGGCCCGTGCCGAAGAAATATTGCGCCTCATAGACGCCGACGACGTTCTCGGAGCGGATCAGCGGATCGCGGCTGCGCGCGAACCAACGCATTTTGACGAGGCGGATCACGGCCTCGTAAAGATCGGCGGGGATCGGATCGAAGCCCGCGCGATATTCGACCACGATCGGCTGATCCGGCCAGGCGCGGACAGAGCGTCCGTTCGAGAGCCGCTCGATCTGGCCGAGGCTGGAATCGAGCATAAAATCGACGCCGGCGATAAGCGGGGTCGCAACGTCTGGCGGCAGGAACGCGCCCTGGCCGCCGAAACCCGGCGGCGCTGCATTTTCGACGACCGTCATATAATCTGGCGGCGCGGGCGTCGCCGTCATTATGGCGCCGACCGCGAGCGTCGCGCCAGCGCCGATCGGCAATGGCGACGGATTCTGCAGCCGCTCGGCCGCCGGGGCCGTCCCGGCATAGAGATTCCAGCCGAGCGCGAGCCCGCGGAGGTCCAGCGGCGGCGAAACGATCGCGACGGCTCCGGCGACCAGCGCGACGATTCGCGCCTCGAGCGAGGGCGCGCTTTCGCCATCAGGCGTCACATAAGTGGCCCGGAGATAGAGCGACGTCGCTGCGCCAGATCCTCCGGGGGTGAACACCACCACTGGCGCGGGCGGCGGCGGCGCTCCCGCCGGCGAGAGTTGCGAAAGAACGGGCCAGTTATGCAGCTGCAGCGGCTCCGGCGCGCCGCGATATTGCCAGGGCCGCGCGTCGCTGCGGATCAGGATCTGATCATGATAGAGCTGCGGTTGGAACGTCCGGTTGCAGAAATTCGCGACGGCCGTCGAGACGCGGCCGATCGTCGCCTGCAACCATGCGTCCTGCGCGACGTCCGTGATCTGCAGCTCGAGCTTGACGTCCGCCAGCGAGACGAGGTCGCCCGTCGCAGGGACCAGCGTGCGGCTGACGATGATCGGATTGTCGGTCATTCAGACGCGCCTCAGCCGCCGAACAGCCAGCGGAAGTAGACCGTGCCGGTCAGTGCCGTCACATAGAGGTTCTGGCCGGGGAGTAGCGGTTCGTCCAGCACATAGGAGCCGACCGTCGCCTGACTGGCGGCGAAGACGGGCGACGGCGCCGACGCGGGTTGCGCAGAGGCGATCGTATAGCTCACCGCGCCGGAGCCGACGAAATAGAGCCGGACGCCGCGCGCGTTGGCCGGCTGGTTTGGTAAAGACGAGCCATTAGCGCTCGCGGCTGGCGCGGCCTGGATAAGAGCGAGATCTGGCATGGTTCTACTTCGTCAGATAACTTTGGCGGCGCTCGCGGCGCGGGGAGGGCGGCTCCGGAGTCATGGGCTTCGTCACAATCTCCGGCTCTGTCGCACCCGGGCGGCCTGGCGGGTCGGGAGCGACGATTCCGCGCTGGATGAGGATCGCGGCGAGATCGTCGGGGATCAGCTTTTTCTCGCCTGCCCTGTAAGGGAGCTCATCCTTGATGAAGGTCACGAATTTCATGACGATCTCGCGGCTGTCGCTCAGTTGATCGGCGCGGGCAGGCTGTCGAAGCCGCCAAGGATGGCGTTGATGTCTTGCACCTGCGCCGTGTCCGTCGCCGTCGCAGAGAGGGTCGGCGTCACGACGGCGCGCACATAGCGGCTCGCGCTGTTGAGGCTGACGCCCGGAATATTGGCCGGATTGTCCGCCGACGGAACGATAAGGCGGTAGACGCCGAAGAGCGTGCCGCCGCCCGCCGGGCCCGTCGCGACAATGGCGCTGGCGGCCGACAAATAGTTCGTCCAGTTTACATTGTCTGGCGACGTCTGGAGCTGGACCTGCAGGCTCAGCGTCTTGCCGGCCGCCAGCACGGCATACCAGTTGATTCCGAGATCCATGCTCAGCGGCGGCGAGCCAGTGGGAAAGCCCTGCCGGTCGAGCGAGGACGAGGTGACGGCGACGCCATTGCCGGCGCCGCCGGCGGTGAGATTGGCGATCGATCCAAATAACGCCTTCTGATCGATATAGGCGCCGATGTTCTTTTGAATGACGATGTCGGACATGGAATTATCTTTCTACACACGTCAGGAGAGCGCAGATCAGCTGATGGCGGGGGCCCAGCAGACGAATTGCGCGACGGCGATCGCGGCGGGATGGCGCATCTGGAAATCATGCTCCATGATGCCGCGGATGATCGTCTCATCGTTCGAGAAGGCGCTCTGCTGCGCGCCCCGGCTGTCGATGTAGCTGCCCTCGCGCGAGACGGCGATCTCGAGCGACATCGAGTCGAGGAGCATTGCCTCCGTCATCTCGACGAGCATGACGAATGAGCAATCTTTGTTGGCTCCTGTCGCATCCCAGAGGTTGATTGGGATCTGGGTCGACTTACCCACGGGATAGCCGAGCAGCGTGCCGTTCGCGAGCTCCTCGCGATAGACATAGAGGCCGAGTGAATTCTGCACGTTGTTCAGGTAGTTCCACGAACGTGGATGCATGAACCATTTGCGCCGGCCGTCCGGGACATTGGCCGTGTCGAGCTTATTAACGCATCCGCCGAGCTCGGAGGCGACGGTCGAGAGCGCATAGTTCGCGTTCGAGGTGATAAAATTGCCGCCGACCGCCGCCGTCGAATTGCTGGTCGAAAGCCAGACGCCGGCGGTCCCGCCATTGGCCAGGGCCCACTGATTGGCGAAGGAAGTGAAGCCGCGCGGCGAGTCATTTGAGCCATCGCCTGTGAGAAAGGCGGAATCCTCGCGCAGAGCAGTGACTTTGGTAAGATCGTCGCGCACGAAAGCATCGGCGGCCGGATCGGCATAGCGCATCAGATCATTCGAGACAGGCACTAGCACGCGCAGCTTTTTGTAGGTCGCGACGATCTGGCCGACGCCCGGCTGTGAGGCCTGGATGGGCCCATGCTCGGAACCATAGGACGCCGTCGCCGCGCTCGTCTGCGCCGGCAGCGTCAGCGTGCCGCGCGGCATGGGCAGCACGCGCGGATTTGAAGAGCGCACGACGGCCATCGGGCGCAGAAGTTCGATGATCTCGTTCACATATTCGGGCGGCACAAGAAAGCCGCCTGCCGAGCCGTTGCCGGCGATGAGCGCCTTGGTGACGGGATGATTTTCCCCATAAAGCTTCACCGCTTCGGCGGTCGCGAGCGGCGCAATGCCGCCGACACTTGCGATCATCTTGGCGACGCCGCCGAGGACGAGGCCCTTGGCGGTGACGAGGCCGCGCCGCTCGGCGTCTGCATCGTTCTCCCAAGGATTGTCCTTGACGACGGCCGACGCGCGGCGCCCGGACTGGCCTGCGACGGGCGTCGCAGCCTTCGCCTCGTGATCCTGCGCCGCCTGCAGGCGGCCGATCGTCGCGTCGATCTGATCGAGCTCGCCCTTGAGGCCATCGAAGACGGGCTCATCGTCTTTCGTGAAATCAGCCTTCTCGGCGAGCGCTTTGAAGCGGTCATAGACCGTCGCGCGTTTGGCGCGCAGTTCATGGATGGTCATAAAAAGGCTCCATCAAAGGGATGCGGCGTCGTCCGACGCGGCGGTTGAGGGTTGCCCAGGCCCACAATTCGAAAGGCTGCCCCTTGCGGGGCGAAAATCATTGAGCCCGAGTGATCACCGGGACATGGAGGCGGCGAGCAGCATGCGCTTGGCGCGCGCGGCCGGGGCGGAAAGCTCGTCGTTCGCCTCATCGTCGTCCTGCTGCGGATTGGCGCGGGCGTGGACGTTCTTGACGTGATCGCAGGCGGTCTCGATGTGGCCGGCTGCCTTGCTTATGCAGTCGAGCGCATCCTCGAGATGGCCGGCGCTCTCCGCGCTGACGGCGCGCCCGGCCTTGCGGAAGGCGGCGCGAATGCGCTTGGTCTGGTCCGGTAGGGAATCGTCATCGGCGTCCGGCCCGGCGATCTCGACGTCGCGATCAGCGAGCAGTTCCGCGACCTCTTCCTGCGTCATCGCGAGAAAGGCATCGGCGAGGGCTCGCAGAGCGTCGGCGAGCATGCCCGGGACCTTGCTGGAGTCTTGCTCGATCTCGGCCTCGAAGACGGCGCCGTCCTGCACATAGCCGAGATCGCCGAGGAGGTAGGCGAGGCGCGCGACGTCATAGACGCTCTTGAGCCTCGGAGGCGAGGCTTGGCCGGGCACGGCGGCGCCGGCTTTTGCGCGTGCGTCATAATCCGCGAGGACGGCCAACGCGGTCTCCCGGGCGTCATCCGGAAGTTCGTCAGCGCGACGGCGGGCGCCATCAAGGGCGCTCTTGACGGCTACGAGACGTCCGTCGATCACGTCGGCGATCGGAAAGTAATAAGCTCTTTTCGACCGCGGCTCGGCGGCGTCATAGACCAGAAAGCCCTTGCGCGCCCACGCGGCGTCAAAGCGCTCGCCCCCGAAGCCCGCCTTTGCGAGGATCCGCTCCGCGGCGGCGTCTGGATCGAAATCAGCCTGATCGAGGACCGGCAGATTGCGCGAGGCGGCACATTTCCAGTTGAAGAAATCGGTATTGGCATGGTTCGAGACGCGGGCTGATGCCCGCTCCTCACCATGAGGAAAGGTACGCGCGGTGACGACGGCGCCGGGATCGCAGGGGACGGCGACGCAGGACAATTCCATCAGCTCCCACTCCGCGAAACGATAGCCGCCGCCCTTGATCGGCTCGGCGGCGATCTCGCGAAAGCCGACGCTGACCGTTTTCAGGACGCCGGCCTTGTAGAGGCCGCAATATTCGTCCGCCTTGGCCGAGACGCCGGCGGGCGCGAAGGTGATGATCCCCTCGACGCGCTCATCCTTGATCTCGGGCTCGAAATTGCCGATGGGCTTGGTCGGATCATGGTCCGCCAGAACGATCGGATTGGCGCTGTAGTTTTCGAGGTGGCAGCCCTTGGCGACCAGCACATCCTTGACGCGGTCGCTGCGTCCACTATTGGCGACGACGCGGATCTGGCGATCGCCCAGCGCGCCGTCGGCGACGACCTGGCCGGCGAAGAGTTTGTGTTGCATCACTGTTCATCCCGAGCGTGTTCGCGCGGCCCGGCGCCGTCCGTGGCGTCGGCCGGGGGCATTCCTTCCTCCGACGCCGATGGATGGCCGGCGCCGTCCGGGGCGGTTCCGGTCGCGTCGGAGCCCAGCGCCGCCATATTGAGCGGGCGGTAGACTTCATCGCCGCCCTCGACCGGCGGCAGGTCCTCGCCGGCGCGGACCTCGTTGGGCGAGAGAAAACCCGTGAGCAGGCCGACGCGGGCAGCGTTGTAGCGGGTCTGGATGTCGGCGCGGAGCAGAACCGTTTCGTCAAAGTCGATCTCGATTCCCTGCTCGGCTAGGCCGAACACCTGGTCGAATTTCTGCTCCCAGCGGTGCAGGTCCGGGGCGACCGTGTTGCTCACATAATCCTGGTCCATCTGCACGATGTTGACGCCACGCAGCTGGTCCGTGCCCAGTTTGTGCGGCGGGATGCGATAGAAGCGCGCAATATCCTGCAGCTGGAAATTACGCTGCGCCATGAACTCCATATCAACCGATGTGAGCTGCATCGGCTTCGCCTCGATCCCCTGCTCCAGCACCGGCACGCCGCCTGTGTTCTTGACGCCGCCGAATGCGTCGCGGAACTGGCGGCCGAGCCGCTTGGCCGTGTCCTCCGACAGCTTGTTCGGCGTCTGCAGCACCATGCTCGGCCGCGCGCCATTGGCCATGAGAAACGCGCTCTGCTGCTCGAGCCCCATGGCGACGCCGATCGCGTCGCGCGCCACGCCGATCGTCGAAATGCCGGCCAGCGCGTTGAAGCTGACGCCGCGCAGGTGGAACATATCCTCCTCGGCGATCGAGGACGGAAAATCGCGCAGCATGGCGATCTGCCAGAGACCGATGCGGTTGGTCGAGTAGAATACGCCGCCGTCGATTCCCTCGAGCACGAGAACCGCGTCAGGATTGATCGGGATCAACTCGCGCGGGACGCCGCGACTGTCCCAGCGGATCGCCGCATAGGCGTTGCCGCGGAGGAGATATCCGGTCCCCATCTGCTCCATGAACTCGAACCATGTCTGCTGACGGTTCGGGCGCCGGAACAAAGCGGCGAGCGGGTGATCGGTCACTGACTCGCGTGAGCTGTCCGCCTTGCGGCGGTAGAGGCGCGGCGTGCAGCGGGCGACGTCCTGCGCGCGGATCGTGACGCAGCAATAGACGGCCGAGACCGCCATCGCCGTGCCCTGCGAGATGTTGAGGCCTGTCGCCGAAGGCGTCGCCCCCAGCGTCGGCAGGAAGCCTTGCGAGGGGATGGGGGCGCCCGTCGCGGCCTTGAAGACGCCGGCGGCCGCCGCGCGGAGGCTGGAAAGCAGGGACATGGATCAGCGGCGCCCGGCAAGACGCCAAACGGCCGGGGCGAGATAGAGGGCTATCGCCAGGGCAAACATCGTCCTGAACGGCAGGCTGAGTTCTCCTACCCAATCGATAAAAGCGACGGCCGCGAGAATGAGCAGAATGCTGACCGTCTGAAAAAGAATGCAGGCCAGCAAGAAAGCCGCCGCGGCCATGAATCGCTCAAGTGGCATGATCGCTCTCGGATGAAATTGGCGGGACGCCGGGATTGCATGCTTCATGAGCCGCATTACGGCTGGACCGCTCATGATCCCGGCTTTGGGCTGGTAGGACGCCCGCCATCGCCTCACGAGGCTAGCGGCCCTTCAGAAAGGCTTTCGATCGGGCCGGGCGCTACTCCGGCTGCCTGTAATGCTCCGGTGCTATCCGGGATTTGCTCCGCCGTCTTTTCCGGCTCGGCTTTCATCCGGCCGATTGCTCTCAGCCGATGCAGATACAGGGGCCTATGGCCACGTGTTTGCTCACGCCGCCGATCGAAACTGGTTGTAGGTCTCGAAACTGGTCGCTCGTCTCTCCGAGCCGTCAAGCCTGCTTGGCCGCCACCACATCATGCGCGTCTGGGCTTTCACGTCGCATTCCCTCCTGGCGGGGAGCCATGCACGCTGAAGGATCACGTGCAGGGATGGCGATCCAAACGGCGAGAGCCGTTTCCTCCTGGCCGAACCGATCACTCCGCGGGGTTGCTATCGAAATAGTAGTATTTCCCGATCTCGTATTGCGCGAGCGCCTCGGGATTGTCAATGCTGACCTCAATCGTTCCCCACGGCGTCGCTTTCGAGAACCCGGCGTTTTCCTTGGCGATTCCGTCGTCATAAACGGCGCTGAACTTCAGCGAAGACGAGCCGCCAATATACTTGGTGATGGACAACAACTGGAATTTGGATCTGACTGTCATGGCTCCTCACATTGTCATGTGCCATATTTGCCGACGCTCCCTTGCGGGCTCAACTGCGCTGGCCGGGCTTCGGGACATGCGCCAGCTCGACTGGCCTGTTTCCCCCGCGGCGCTCCCTGCGATATTCCTTCAAATCACCAAAAGGTCCCGGCCGTCTTCGTAGATCGAACGGCCTCCGGTGGGCTCGGGGTTCTGGCTCATCAACGCGACGGCGTTGAAGAGCGCCATCAAAGGATCGATCTTGGCCGTCCCCGAGGCGGCCTTGGTCACGATGATGCTGTTGCCCTTCGGCTCGACCTTGGCGTTGCCGACGCACCAGTCCATGAGCGCCGAGCCGCAGTGGAGCATTTTGCGGTCGGAGAGCTTCACCTCCGCCATCTTGACCGTGCCGGTCAGCCGGTAGCCCTGCGAGACGCCGACGATCCGTTCGTCGCCCTCAATGCCGCGCAGCTTCAGCGCCTCGACGATCTCGGCGACGCCATAAGGGTCGAGGCCGACCTGGGCGAGGACGCCTTGCTCCTCGATCTCCTCGACAATATCGGCGACGCGCTCGAAAGCGTCGGCCATGCTGTCGACGATATCGAGCGTTTCCTCGCTCTCGAAGTCGCGCAGGCGCGCCGCCTCGCTCTTGCGCCGCTCCAGCGCCGAAACATGGGCGAAGGCATGCGCCCAGGCGAGCCAGCGGCGCGTGTCTTTCTCACGTCCGACCACGGCGACGCCGAGCAGATCGTCGAGCCCGCCGCCGTCAATACCGACCGTCACGCATTCGCAGCGCTCGATAAGCGCGCCGAGCGTGAGGCCCTGCTCGACATTATCGGCCCAGAATTCGGCGCCGGGCCAGCGGTCCATGTGGAGGCCAACGCCGATCTCCACATTGAAGTGCTGCGAGGCGAAGAGCGCCAGGCTCTGCGCGCCTTCTGTCTCCTTGGCCGCGAGCTCGCGCTCGAGGAAGGCCACATCGACCGAACGGCCGAGGTTGGGGTTGACCACGGGCCACAGCGCGCGGTCGCGCCAGCCGCCGTCCTTGGAGCGCGCCGCCGGCAGCTCGTAGAGCACCGGAAGCATCGGCAGATCGAGCTTGCCGTCGCGGACGTCGCGGGCCTTGGCGAGCTCCGACTTGAAGATCCCGACCGGCGGCGTCTTTGACTGCGTCGTGATGATCATCAGAAATCCGTCGGGCCGCGCCGCCAGCGCGCCGCGCAGCTCGAGCAGGACCTCGACGGCGTTGTGCTTTGACGCGAGCACGTGGAGCTCGTCGATCAGCGTGCCGACTTGCTTGCCGCCGGTGATGACATCGGTGTCAGAGGCCTTGACCTGCAGCGTCGCGCCGGTGCGCCGGTGCGTGATTTTGCGCAGATGCGACTGGACCTGGAAGACCTTGTCGAGCTCGCTGTCGGCGCGGATCGTGCCGGCCGCCTGGGTCAGCGCGAGCGCCGCGATGTCCTTGGTCGGCGCGACGAGGACGAATTCGCCCTCGGGGCGCCGGTTGAGGATGAGCGCCTCGACCATGATGGTGGCGGAGGTGCTGGTCTTGCCGTTCTTCTTCGGGATCAGCAGGAAGAACTCCTGCAGCATCCTGCGGTTGGCGGCGACGTCATAGGAGCCGAAGAGGGTCTCGACGATCGGAAAGAGCCAGGGGCCGGCGGCCTCGCCCATCGTCGGCTTGCCGTGCACGTCCGGCATGCGCAGGCGCTTGAAGATGCGTAGCGCGCGCTTGGCCTCATCGCTGTAGAGCGGGAGCTCGGGGACGAGGCCGCGGCCCTCGAGGAGGCGGCGCTCCCAATCGGGACAGGCCGTCGACCAGGGGTTAGTTGACATGGTTCGGCGGCGTGAGGTCGTCGCCCCATTCCGTGCCAATGCCTGCCAATATGGCCGCTTGCGCGGCCTCCTCCTTCTTGCCGACGATCTTGGAGTTGGCGCGGTAGGCCTCGAGGCGGGCCTGCGTGACCGTGCCGAGGCCGCGCTCGAGGAAGGCCTTGTTGGCCGCGATGCGAGCCGCGGCCGAGGCGCCATAGGTCGCGATGCGCTCGATCGTCTCGATGGCGAGCGGGGCCTTGCCGCGCGCGTATTTTGTGGCGAGACCGTGCGCCGTCTCCAGGAACACCTCGTCGAACAGCGGGAGCAGCATGTCGACGCCGGTGTCCGCCGAGGGGCGGCCATAGCCGCGATCGAGAATGAGCGTCGCGGCCTTGACGCGGGCGAGCTCGGAATCGGCGCGGAGCATCAGGCGCGTGAGATTGTCGATGGACTGGATCGAGCCGTCGCGGAAGCGCGTCTCGATCTCGACGGGCGTAGGCGGCGCCGAAGCCTCGGCAGCGCGGATGTCGATGGCGGAGAGCATCGATGGCGCGGCGGACGCGGCGGAGGCCGCGGGCTGGGCCGCCGCCTTCTCCGACGCCTTGCGGCGATACCAGGTGCGGCGGCTGACGCCTTCCGCCTCCCACGGCTTCGCCTGTTCGATGCTGGAGGGATTTGTCATGCGGTAGAAATGCCTGAAATTACCGGTGCCAACGCGGTGTCAGACTGTGCCACGCGTTTTTGGCGGCGGAAAAAAACTCTGCGCATGGAGGCAAATCCGGTTGCTAGGGCCCTCCGCCTCGTCCGCCAAACCCCATACCGGTGCGGCGATGCCACACTGTGACATTTTCGCCGCTCCGCGCGCGCCCTACGGCCGCGGATCGGCCCGCGATCCGTCGGGCCTCTCCTTCGCGCGCCGATCGTGCACGTCACAAAGCGAGCGCAAATTCTCGGCCCGATCCGCTCCGCCCCAGCGCCGCGCGACGACATGATCGACGACGCGCGCCGGACGGCCACATCCCGGCGCCGTGCACACATGCCCATCACGCTCGAGCACTTGCCGGCGCAACTCTTCCCACGCGGCCGACTGGTAAAACGGGTCCGCTCTCTTCGCTGGCCGCGCCGCGATAGCTGCATCAGCCGCCTTCATCGACGGCCTCAACATCCGCACCATGTCACCTTCCTCAAAACAAAAGCCCCGCAACCTTTCGGCCGGGGCTTTCTCGATACGCAGTGATCCCTTCGCGGCGATTTCGGTTCCTTCTTGGAGGTCCCCGTCGCCCAGGTCGGCGCCACAGACGAAACATCGCGGCACTTCCGATCACTGATTCGCAGTTTCACGCAACACGAGCGATTTCGTCAAGCCGAATGTTGACCACCACCTCCCGTTTCAACAGATCGATCAGGATTTGCGCCCGCGCCTCACCCTTCAGCTCAATGCATTTGCCGAGCAATCCCTCGAACGGTCCGCGCATGCACTTCACGATTTCGCCAACCCGGACCTTCGGCGCCGGCCGCTCGACGAATTGGCCGCCGGTCTCCGCCGCGCGTAGATCGGACACCATCTTGCGCCCAACCATCACCGGCGCGCCGCCGTTGCTGATCAGCGATTGCACGCCCTCCGTTTCGGTCAGCGCATAGAGCGGCAGCTCGCGCGGCGCGCCTACGAACAGATAGCGCGGGAACAGCGCGGCCCTGACTTCGACCCGCCGATGACGACGCGTCACCCACCGCGACATCATCGGAAAAAACGCCTCGAACCCCTGCCGCTCGAGCCGCCGCGCCACATCGGCCTCGCCCTTCGGCGCCACATAGGCGACATACCACGCCTCAACCTCGCCATCGCCCGGCGCATAGCGCACCCGCCATCTCGCGGCGCGCGCCTCAAGCGCGCTTAGATGCGCGATGTACTGTCGGTCGTCTTCCGCCGCCATTCTCCGCTCCCGCTGGAAACCGCCAATCAAAACAAAGCCTTGTCCTACCTGTCCTACCTTTTTCTCACTCAATAAAAAGGTAGGACAGTAAATAACACATACACATCAAGCACTTGTCCTACCTGTCCGACCTGTCCGACCTTTTTTGGCCATCGCAACCCAAAACACGTCCGCCGCTTGGCTCGCGCACGCACGCGCACGCACGTGAGGAAAAAGGTCGGACAGGTCGGACAGGTAGGACAACGCATTGTTATATTTCACGAAATTTGCCGCCGACCTTTTCGCCTGCCCAAAAAAAGGTCGGACAGGTCGGACAGTCTAAAAGCTCACATCCTCCCCTGCCTCATTTTCAGGCGATGATTCCTCTACCCCGCCATAGTCGGACCACGCCACGGTCTGCGCGAGCGCCGCCTCGAAAGCGCCGCGGCATTCGGCGAGTCCCGGCAACACGAAGCATGGCGTTCGCCGTCGCGCGGTCGAGCCGTCCGGCATATCGACGGAAACCGACATCTTGCGCGTCTCGATCCCAGGCACGAGCTTACGCAGCCGCATGCCGAGCGACGTCTTTTCCGCTTTTCGTCGCACGCCGACTTTCTCGGCGTTGTGGACATAATCGTCGAACAGCGTGTCGGCCGGAATGTAGCGACGCCACTCGCTCCCGCGCCGCGTCGTCGCGCCGTCGCACAATCGCTCGAACCACCACGCCGTCACAGCGTCCATCGATCGCAGCTTCTGCTCGAGTAGCGCGTTAGTCTTCGGAATCACGCGAAGGTTCGGCGCTCCCGGCGCGTCGAGGCCGTAGGCGAGCAGATCGGCGAGCAGCGCCGCGAGGCCGCCGGCGGCCATCTCCGCATCCATCTCGCGGAAATAGTCATGGTTCTGCGCGACATTCGGCGCCACATCGAGCACGCAGAAACGCCGTTCGTCCATTCCGGCCGGGATGACCCAATCTTCATTCGAGGAGAACAGCAGCCGCACGAAATTGTTGAGGCGGATCGGATCGACGCCCTTTGCTTCGATCATCTGCTTATCGGCCGTCACGAGGCCCTTCAGCCGGCCCTCAGCCGCCTTATCGCCGGCCCAAAACCCTTCATCGACCTGCAACAACAGGCAGCTCGCCATGTGTGCGTTGAACTGCCCCACGAGATAGCGCGGATCGTCGACGAGAAAGTAATGCGAGGCGAACAGCCGGCCGACGATCTCGCCGACCTTGGTCTTACCCGTTCCCATCCTGCCGCGCAGCACGACGGCAGTCCCAATACGCTCACGCGGTCGCTGGACGATATGCGCAAGCCAGGCGTACAGCCATTCGAAAATCGCCGGATCGCCATTGCAGATGTTAGTCTTGAGGTGGTCGCGGAAAACCTTGTATTTTGCACCGCGTTCGTCCGGCGGGGCCGGGTCCGGTGAGACGGAGAATCCTCGCCACAAATTGAAATAGCGCGGCATGCCGCCTTGGTTTTGCGGATCGGGAAAGAACTCGATGCCGTCGTAGGTTCGGCGGTATTTGGAATTGAGCCAGCGCGGCGCCCATTTGACGTAGCGCTTGATCGTCACCCATGTCCCGTCCTCGTTTCGCTCCCTCTTCGAGACCGCCGACGTGCGGTTTGCGAAATAGGTCTTGAACGCGTCGACCGACAGCACCTTCATGCGGTCCTCGATTGGACCATCGCGCATTTCGCGCACGATCACCGCGCGCGAACCCATGATGACAAGCGAATAGTTCATGTTGATGTGATCGACTATTCCATCGACGCCATCATCGTCATCGCCACCACCAGACGGTGGCGGATCGTCAGGCGGCCCCTTCGGCGGCTCGCGCGGCGGCGCGCCATCCCCGCCTTCGGGCGAGCGAGAGGCCTTCGGCCGAAATTGCAGCACTTCCGCGCCTTCGATCGCCGCGACGATGTCGCCTGCCTCAGTCATGCGACCCCGCAATGAACGCGATAAGGCCGGCAAGGTCGGCCGCGATCTCCACATCGCTCTTGAGCAGGCGCTCGATCTTTCGCACGCCATTCAGGATCGACGTGTGATCGCGGTGGAAAACGCCTCCGATCGCGGGGTATCTTTTCGACGCGAGCGTCTTGACGAGCCACATCGCGACATGGCGCGGACGCATGATCCATGCGTCGCGCCGCGGCGAGACGATGTCGTCAACGCTGACGTCATACCAGGCCGCGACGCAATGCAGGATGAAGAGCATTCTCGGCGGAGAGCTCCGCAACGGCTCGATTCGCTTCAGACGATCTTCGCGACTTTCCGGCGGCGGCTCCGGCTCCCGCGGCCTAGGCAAAGACGCAGGGCGCGCCTGCGCGTACATGCGCTTTCGCCATGCGCTGAGGTCACGAAATGCCGCGACCTCCTCGCTCATGCGGACACCGGCTCAAAGCGTTTCGACGCATCAGGCGCGCCGCGCGGCTCCGGCGTCGTTTCATCGACCATAAATTCCGGCACCCATCCGCTCGATAAATCAGTCATTGCTGTTGAACTCCTCAAGGCCTTTCATCGCGGCGACGCAGGCGATCCCGTCGCCGCTTGCGAGCGCGCTCTTCGCCGCATCAATGGCTCCGGTCATCAGAAAAATGCCGGGCTGAAACGCCATAGCGTTTGCCGGAAATTTCGGGTTGGCCGCATAACCCCGCCATCTCTCCCGCTTGGCCGAGACGCGCTCGATTTCGCCCAACAGCTTCTCACCAATGGAAGCGCTCACGCCGCCCTCCACATATCGTCGAAATCAAAGCCCTCGCGCGCCATGGCGAGCCGGACGGTCAATCCCGGCCGCACATAGCGCCTCGCCGCCCGCTCCAGCGCGCAACGCGTGAAAAACGGCTCCGAATCTCCGTCGCCGAGCAAGATCAGATCCTCGACGGTGTCCGGAACGGGGATCAGAGGATGATCGTCATTCGCAGGCTCCGGCCCCGGCACGAAGACCGGCCGCTCATGCCTATTTTTGTCGAGCTTCGTCAGCGTCGGATGCCTGATGCGCCCGGCCGCGCGCCCTGCGAGATTGCCGAGGCTGACGCTCGCGCGAAACTCCGCGCTCTCGAGCATCGGGGAGCCCGCCTCAACGAGCGCGCAATAGACCGCGAGCACGGTCTCGCTTCCCTCGCCGAGAAACATGCGGCGCAACGGCTTGCGGTCGCCCGGAAATTCTGCCGCAGCGCAGCCCGGCCGCAGAAGAATCGAGCCGCCCTTTTGCGAGCCCCGCACCTTCTTGGGCGGCAGGATCTCACCCGTCTCCGGATCGAGGATCAGCGCCTTGCCCTTCGGCTGCGCGAGATCGATCCATGTCCGCTCGACGCCGCCAAAACGGCCCTGCGGCGCTTCGATCGCCGCGACCAGCGCCGACCCGCGCCACAGCACCGTGCCGCCATGCTCCGGCGACTTAGACCAATAGGCCTCGTCCGGCGCAAAGCGCAGCCGCGCGCCGGCCGGCGCCTCGAGCCTCCGCAGCCGCAGATAGCCTTCGGCGGCCGTTCCCGCGAGAGCGAGAGACCTTCGCCAGATTTCGTGCGCCGCCCGCCGCTCCGCCTCACGAAAGCGTGCGGCCGAGACCTCATCGCTGCGCCGCCTTTCGATCTCGCGCCTTTCGTGCTCAGCGCGCCGCGCCGCAATTTCGCGCTCTTGCGCCGCGCGCTCGGCCGGGCCCAGCGCAGAACCGCGAGGGCAGGGCTCGCCCGTCACCGTCTCGACCGCGGCGAGGAAATCCGTCCCGTCGATATGCATGGCGAGCGCAATAGCGTCGCCGCCAAGACCGGCCGCGCGACAGATCCAGACGTTTTTGCGCCGACTGACCGCAAACCGATCACGCCCGCCGCAGCCGGGACACGGCACGCCATTGTCGCCCGCCATGGCCTTCGACCATAGCCCGCGCCGGCGCAGCTCGCCGTCCACCTTGACGGCCCTCGCGCGCTCGATCCATTGCTCGACGGCCGGATCGCTCATTCGACGCCCTCGAGAGTTTCGGCATCATCGAGGATGTTGTCGATCAGCACGGGATCGCTCGCGATCACAGTCATGATTATCTTGAAAAGGCCCTCCCGCGTCAGACCTCGCTTTGCCGCGGCCTCGTCGAAAGGACGCCCGGCGAGCCCACTCATGAACCGCGCCGAAGCGGACTTGCGAAACGAAAGCCCGAAGCGCTGCGCATGCCGATGGACGTTGTTGGCCGTCGCGTGAATCATTGGATGATTGGCGATCTGTTCGGCCTGCCAACCTTGGCCGATCAGCCAACCAAGCAGCGCGCAGCGCTCCTGCGTCCATTTCATGTGGCCGCTCCTGCCGGCGCGTTCCCGACCATTTCCGCGAGCGTCGCCGCAACAGCGTCGATCGCCGCGCCGGCGACGGAGGCCGGGCCGCCGTCATGATCGCGGGTCATCGCGGACTGCAGCGACTCCAGGCTCGCGCCATGCTGAAGCGCGAAGCTTACGAGGATCATGCTGTCGCGCGCGACAGTCTCGAGCGGCGTCCCGACCTTGCGGTCGGGCGTCACGAAGATCTCGGCGACGCGCATCGTTTCCGGATAGACCGAGAAGGTCACCGAATAGAGTTTGAGCTGATGCACCAGCTCAAATCCAAACGAGGCGCGACGCGCCGGCAAAAGCTCGCGCGTCATGCCGCCGCCCCGAGAAAATCCTCGGCCGCATGGCAGGCGAGGGACTTGCCGGTTCGCACCACCACGCGCCGTAATTCATCGGTTGCGATCAGCCGCCCACGATCGCGCAAATGGACGATCGACCGCAACTGCGGCAGATCGAATGGCAGCCTCGACAGATTGCTCGCCCGGGCGCAGACCCATACCCGCGCGTCGCGCCGCGCTCGCATCACGGCGAGTCCCGTCTCGACGCTCTGCGTGACGAACACGCCCTCGGGCTCGCGCGCATCGGTCAGCGGCCGTGCGGTCTGCCCCCAGCTGAGCCCGCAGAAATGCCCCTGCGCCGGGCCGAGCCAGAGCCGTGGCGCAGCGACCGGCGCGAGCCCCGAGCCGTCCTCGGCGAGATAGCAGATCTCGATCGCGCGCAGATCATCGTCCCAGGCCTTGTGGACACTGATCAGCGCCGGCCAGGAGCCGCCGCGCGGCCCCGGCGCCGCCACATAGCGGCCGGCGTAGAGCCGCCCATCGAGCAGCAGTGAGCTTTGCGTGACGTCATAGAGCTCGCCGAGCCAGGTCGCCGCCGCGCTATCAGCGGCCTTCCGCAGAGGCGTCGCCGCCGCGAGAATATCGGCGATGCGGAAAGGCGCGCGCAATGATTGATGGACCGTCATGCCGCGCAATCCACCTTCAGTTGCAAGTGAGCCCGGCGCGGCCGCACGAGAGACAGACCACAGATCTCGATCTTCGGACGCTCGATGAAGATGATGACCTCGATGCATTTGGCCGCTGTCTCCGGGCCACCGTCCGGGTCGTCGCCGTAGACGACATCGATCAGCTCCGGCATGCTCAGCGCGGCGCCGCCAGCGAGCGCAGCGACGACCCGGAACATAATCGGCCGCAGCCTTACGATCGCGCCATATCGGCTAATGGCCCGGAGCGACGTCGACAATATCAAGCTCTGAAGCGGCAGCGCACGCCGGCGGGCGTCGAACGCCACGAGATCAAACGCGCCGATTACGATCGGTATGCGCGAAAGCGCCTCGGCCGCCGTCATGCGAAGGCCTCGAGTTGCTCGCGCCCACACTTTTTGAGCCGCGAAGGCGGGATGAAGCCAGGCACACAGCGGGCCGCGAGACGCGCATCGGACGGTTTCGTCAGCGCCTCGCGTTGACCGGGCGGGATGAGGAAAATCGGGATTACATCGTCGCCTTCGAGCCGGCCGCGGTAGCAGCCCGCGAGATTGCGCGCCCAGACAAACCAGGCGTACATTGTCGCAGTATTGCCGTCGGGATCGAAGCCACCCTCGCACATCGGCACCCGCTCGACGAAGGGCGCGATCAGCGCCGGCGGCCGCGGCGCGAAGATCTCGGCATAGCGCGTCCGGCCTTCGAGCCATTGCATGCGCAACAGCAGCGCGACGCCGCGCCGCGCCTCGCGCACCGCCAGGGTCAGAAATTGTGCGGCCGGCGAGAACGGTGGATTGGTGATGACCCAATCGACCCGCGGCGCGTCCGACGCAATATCGAGATAATCGCAGCGTTTGATCCCGAACATCTCCGTGTCGCCGCCGCCATCGAGCGGATAGCAATAGACGTCGCTCGCCTCGACGCGGATGAAATATTCCTCGAGCACCGCGCTCATATGTCCTAGTCCGGCCGCCGGATCATGCGCCGCCAGCCCATCCGGCGTCGCGCACACCCGCGGGAAAACATGTTCGATCAGCGCCCGCGTCGCCCAGGGCGGCGTCGGAAAGAGCTCGAGCTTTTGCCACGGCTCGCCATCGGAGAGCCTTCCGCGCTTCGTCGCCCGGACCGAACGATCACCCTTGCCGCCGGCGCTCAATGGCTGACTCCTGCGCTCGCGCCGCCGCGCTCGACGACTTCGCGGATCGCGACGTCCATGCATTCGATGAATTCATCCGATTCGAGACAGATCGTTTTCGCCATGGCCCAGATCAGATCGAGCATGTGTTGGGTCAGGTAGATGAAGACGTCTTCCGGAGACTCGCCGAGATTATCGCGGGCGAATTGCTGCACCGACGCCGCCAACGCCCGGCGAAATGCGATATCCGTCGGATTGGAGGATTTCAGATCCTGCGCCATCACGCGGTCCTCACGCGAGCGGCGGGAGAGACATACGCGCGCAGACAGTGGCCGGCGCAATAGGGTCTGCCCGGGACCGCGGGAGCTCCGCAGAAGCGCATATCGGCCGGGTCAGGGCCGCCGGACGGAAATTTGCATCCGCCGTGCTGCAGATCGAGGAAGCGAACAGCGCCGTCCTCGACCATGAAATTCATGACGCGCGCCGCCGGGGCGTTGACGGGCGTGGCCACAGGCTTCGGCCCCTGCGCCTTCGCGGCCGGCTTTGGCGCCGGCGCTTTTACAGCCGCCTTCTTCGCATTCGGCGGCGCCTGCAGCGCGAGCGCCAATCCGATCTCGCGGGCCTTCGTGCACACCGCCCTTTGCGTGCGGCCCATATGCTCGGCGATCTTCGGCGCGAGCCAACCTTTTGCGACGAGCGCACGAAGCCGCTCGACGTCCGAGGAAAGCCACTTCATATTGGCCGAGGTCGCCGCGGCGGCTTTTGGAGCCGCGGTTCGCGACGCCGATAGGAGAGCCGGGGAACCGCGCCCGCAGGGTGGAAGGCGCAGCTGCAGCCCCAACTGGCGCGTCTTGCTGATGACAGCATTGCGCGAGCAGCCGAGCGCGTCTCCGATTTTTGCGGCGCTCACCCCCTGGGCGACGAGGCGTCCGAGCTCGCTGACGCGTTTTTCCGACCGCCAGAAGCTCGTCACGCCGGCCGGCCGCTGAATGCCTGGCGCCGCCTCAATCTTGCGCATGACGCGCCTCCTCGATTCGCCAGGGCGCGACAATCTCGATCGCCGTCATGAGCATGTAGATTCCCCACGCGAGCGCGTCGCCCGCGAGCTCGCGCCAATGGCGCATGATCATCACCATCATCGTCTCGCCCCTTCGAGGATTTCCCGCGCCTCTTCGAGCGCAGCACGCGCCTTGCGCAGATCAATCTCACTAGCAACCGAACCGCCTCGATCAGCGATGGCGAGTTCATTGGACAGCCTCATATGTTCCCTGCGTATCCATCTAACCTTGTGCTCGTGGATCTTGTCGCGGATCGCCGATGTCAGGCTTTTGCGACGCTGGCGGTCGATATTCTCGACCGTTCCCGAGGCGAGGCCGATGGACTCGGCGACCGACTTCCAGGCGTCCTCGCGCGTCGGCGCGACGTCCTTTTCGCGCCTCACTCGCTCGCGGACCCATCGGAACGCGTCCTCATCGGTGAAAAAAACCGCCGACATCGGATGATTTATCCCGTCCTTGTGGATGATCATGTCCCAAGCTCCGTGCTCTTTAGGAGGCGAGACGCAGAGCCTCTGAACATGACCGCAACGCAGAAGACACTTGACGCTATATTGACCTTCGAACCGCGCGGCATTGGCGTGCTGGCGGTTCTACTCAACATCCGCACGACACGGATGTTGACTAAATGCGAAAGCGAGACGTTGGCGCGTCTCGCGGCGAATATCCGCGCAGCGACGGCGACGGTCAGGCCAGACCATCTCTCCGCGCTAGCGCAATCATTTCCGGTCCCAGGTCGCGACCCACACGAAGAGGAGGAAGGCGGCGTCGACGAGGATCCACGCGAGGATGAGACGCCGGACGAGATCAGCCATCTACCGCCGCCCTGAAAGAAAGCGCCGGCGACGGGCAAAGCACCCGCGCCGGCGAGTTGGGCCGGACGGAGAGGGAAGCGGCCGGAGATGAAAGGGACACGTTCACGTGGCGTCTCCCGAAGGCGGGACGGACGCTTCGACCGGCGGATAAATGTCTGGGCGCAGGTCATGCCGTGGAACGCCGGTGACGCGTTCGACTTCCAGCACGCGCTCGGCCGGGACTCGCTTCCACTGACCAATGGCCTGGCTGGTAATGCCCAGAGCTCGTCCGAGCTTCACGGCACTCCCGGCTCGCGCGACCGCTTTAGCAACTGCATCGTTCATGGCGGCGATAAAAGCATATCTTTCACGATCACGCAAGCGGCGCGAAAGGATGTCTTTAGCTTATTTAAAGGTGGGCTTTCGCTATAGATCGGATTATGAATACTGTCGGCAACCGGATTCGCCATGTGAGGACGCTCGCGGGCCTGACCCAAAAGATGTTCGGGGAACGACTGAGCGTCACCTCGCAGGCGGTTTCGCAATGGGAGCGCAACGAGCCGGTTTCATTTGCCAATCTCAGCAAGATCTCCGAGTTTACGGGCGCTTCTTTCGACTGGCTGCGAACGGGCGCCGGCTCGCCGCCGGCGCCCGGCGCTTCTCAGATCGACACGTCAGCGCCAGCTCCGCAGCACCCTCACTCGGTTCATGAGGAGGCTGTTCCGTATTCGCCGGAGCGCGCGCCTCGATCACTGAGAGACGCAATCGAATTTTTCCAAAAAGACCGCCCCGACACTCATGCATTTATTGTGAAATCGAATGTCCTTGGCGCGGCCAATATCCAGCCGGGAGACGTTGTCGTCATGGACCGATCACTCGCCGACTTCGCAAAGGCCGGCGATGTCGTCAGAGCGCAAGTGCTCGACGACGTCGGCGGCGCGACGACCATTTTTCGCATCTTCCAGCCGCCGTATCTTGTCACCGGCAAGGAACCGCTCAGCGACGCGCCGGGCGAGCACGTCGACGGGGAGAACGTCCAAATCGTCGCCGTGATGACTGAGCTCGTGAGGATGCGCTAGTGACGGCAGGCGTAATTTTCGAGCGCGACGAAATCATCGTCACGCCGGCGCTCGCGCGCATCGCTGGCGTTACATATCAGATTTCGACAATCTCTTCCCTTGAGATCAAGCCGGGCAAAACGAATGCCTTTCTCATCTGGCGAATCGCACGGGCGATTATCTCCTTTGCCTGTCTTTTATTCGCAATCCTGCTCACGTCGGCGATCGTCAGATTCAATCTCTTTCGCGAAGATTTCGCTCTTGCCATTCTTTTCTCGGCGCTGAGCGCGATTTCCACGCTCATCTGTTTCCTCTTGATCCGTCATCTTCGGCCGCCGCCGCCGGCCCTAGTCATTACCGCCGCTGGCAGGACCGGCGCATTCCATTCAGACGACTTATCTTTCCTCGAGAGCACGCGCGCCGCGATCGAATGGGCGATGGAACAGCGCGGAGCTGGCGCGAGGAAACAATAATACGCTTTAAGCGTATTTTTCCTTGCCATAAGTACGCTTTAAGCGTAGTATCTTTTTATGGACTTCGAATGGGATCAAGGCAAGAGCGAAAGAAACCTCCGCGAACGCGGATTTGGTTTCGATAGCGCGGCGCTGATTTTCGACGGCCCGGTCTTGGAAACGATCGATACGAGGAAAAACTACGGCGAGGTCCGGGTAAAAGCGATTGGCGCCGCCGGCGGCGAGATCATCGTCGTCATCTATACGGATCGCGGCGACGTCCGGCGGATCATTTCATCCCGGCCAGCCAACCGACAGGAGCGCGCTACATGGCGATCATTCGCAAATCCCTAGATGAGATCGTGGCGAGCAAGCCTGCGATCGACAAAGAGAAAATCCGTTCGTTCAGCGAGGAGGACATTCAGCGCATGGCCGTCGAGGATGGCGAGGTTCCCGACGACGAACTGGCTGTCCATGCGCCTTCGCCGAAGACGCTTCGTCTTCGGCATGGCATGACCCAGGAACAATTCGCTTCGGCGTTGCGCATTCCGATCGCGACGCTGCGTAACTGGGAACAAGGGCGCACGGAGCCGGATCCCGCCGCGCGCGCCCTTTTGACCGTGCTTGCCAAAAATCCGAAAGCGGTTTTTGAGGCGCTGACGGAGCCAGCCGCCCATTAGGAAGCGGGCCTGAGCCTGTTGCCAAAGCCCGGCCCAACGCCGGGCTTTTTCTTGACCAGGATAGCGCTCGTTGGCGGCGCGCGAGCCAACTAAAGGCATGCTTTATTTTTATTGCGCTCTCATGAAAGACGTGCTTTAGTCGACTCCATCACCCGATGGAGCGCACCCATGGTCCTTTCCCCCGCACTGACGGCTTCCGCCCTTGACGACGAGCTTGTCATCGGCCGCATGCGCAAGGCGCTCGAGCCGCTGTCCCCCGATCGGCTCGACGATGAGGTCGAGCGGCTCTACGCCTATGCCGACGCCAAAATTCCCGTCGCCGCCGCGGCCCGCTTCGACTTCGCCGCGCGCCGCGTCGAGCTGATCCGCCGCCAGGTCATGGGGCTACTGCCGCCGCAACAGGCGGCTCGAAGCGCCGCTCTGCGGGAAGCCCATCCGTGATCAATCGCAGCCCTCACGGGTCGCCTGCGCGCGCTTGACGAGCGCCTCTATGGCAATCTGACCGGAGACCTCAAATGAACGCATTCTATTCGCCCCCGCGCAGCCCGATCGAGCCGCGGATCGACCCGCATACTTGCCCACGTGCATTGGTCCGCGACCCGTACATTCTCGCCGAGCGCTTGCATCACGACATCATCGAGATCTACGCCGTACGCGGCGTCGTCTATGACGTCGATCTGACGCGCCTCGGCTGGACGCCGCGGCAGATCGCCTCCTTCCGGCTCGATTTCGAGATCGGGAGGACGCTCTGATGCAAGACCCTATGCCCAATCCCTCTGCCGCACGCGAGCCCCGCGCGATTCGTCTCTCAGAAATCGGCGGCGTCAGCCCGCTCAATCCGCGCGCCGCCGATTTCGAGGATCTCGAAAGCCTCGCCGCGTCGATTCTCGCCAGCGGCCAGCTACAGCCGCTGATCGTCACCTATGACGAGGATCTGGCGCGCGTCGGGCCCTACTCACTGCTCGACGGACAGCGGCGCTGGCGCGCCATGCAATTGCTCGTCGAGCAGGCGCATTGGACCGCCGATCATCTGATCGATGTCGATGTCGCGACCGGCGAGGAGGCCGAGCTGCGCGAGATTACGCTCGCCGCCAACACGCTGCGCCGGCAGCTGCATCCGGTCGAGGAATATGAGGCGTTCGCGGCCATGGCCGTCGCCGGCTTTGGCGAAGAGCGCATCGCGCGCGATTTCGGCCTCGGCCTGCGTCATGTCAAGCAGCGCCTGGCGCTCGGCCGGCTCAGCCCGAAAATCCGCGCTGCCTGGCGCGAGGGCAAAATCAACGCCGACGCCGCGCAGGCCTATACAGCCGGCGCGACGCATGAGGCGCAGGACGCCGTCTTCGACATGCTGGGGCATTGCCAGGCGCCCAATCTTATCAAGCCGAAACTGCGCTCCGATACGCTGTCTGAATTCAGCGCCGAGGCGCGCTATGTCGGCGAGACGGATTATCTCGCCGCCGCCGGCCGCCTCGAGGAGGAGCTGTTCGACGACGGCGCGAATTACCTCGACGGCGCGATCCTTAAGCGCCTTGCCCGCGAGAAATTGATGGCCGAAGCCGAGGTGATCGCCGAGCGCGAAGGGTGGGGGTTCGTGGTCCATTTCCACGAGAAGGGCGACGGCGAGTTCGAAATCGAGGATTGGGAAATCCGCTACACGGACGACGAACAAGCGCAGATCGAGACGCTCGAGAACAGTGACAACGAGCAAAATGAGGCCGCCATGGCCGAGATCAAAACAAAAGCGCTTCTTCGCCAGATACCGCAGGCCGCTCGCGCATCGCTCGGAATTGTCGCCAACCTCAACCCATCCGGCGCGCCCTGTTTCGAACGCGGCTGGCGTGAGGCGCAGGCTTACCAGACATCTTCCGATTCCCCTCACGCTGGCGGCGGCGTGACGGGGAAGGGCGCGGCGGCCGCTTCCTCCCCGGCCGCCGCGCCCGACCTTTCCGCGCCCAAAACCAACTGGCCGCTGCGCTTCGTGCTCGACGCGGCGCTCGACACGGCGTTCGGCGCTTGCGTCATGAGCCGGCCGGACCTCGCGCTCATGCTCGCCGTGGCGCGGCTCGGGATCTCCTATGGCAGTGGCGTCAGCGACCGTATCAAGCTCAGCAGGAACTATCCCCAGCGCACGGTCGAGAGCCCGCTGTTGCAAACAATCTCCGGCAGCGCCTTCGACGAGGCGCTGGCGATCTGCGCCAACGCGCCCCTGGCCGATCTCTCATCGGCGTTCGCCGAGATCGTTGCGCGGTCGATTTCCGTCGCGAATCCGCGGAATTACGACAAGAGCCCGGTTTCCGATCTGGCGCCTATCGCCAAAGCGCTCGCCGCGCGTGGCGCGCCCTTGCGTGAGCGCCTCGAGGAGGCGCTTGACCGCAAGGCCTATTTCGATGCGGCCTCGAAACAGGCTTGCCTCGACGCGGCCAAAGAGCTCGGCACGGCGGGCGCCACGGGTAAGAAGGGCCTGATCGCCAGCGCCGTCGCCGCCGACGCGACGAAGCAAAAATGGCTGCCGTCGCCGCTCGCCGAATGGGCGACGCTTCCAGCGTCCTTGCTAGAAGCCCACGATCCCGAGGAAGGCTCGCGAAGCGGTGCCTCGAACCCTCATCCTGAGGAGGCCGCGAAAGCGGCCGTCTCGAAGGACAATCCAAAGAAAGGCTCGCGCAGCAGGATCTCAAAGACGGCTCCCTCTCTCGCACAGGCCATGGCCGAGGCGATCGACGCCGACGAAGAGGCACGCCGCAACAAGATCATGCGCGTCTGCGAATTTCAGGGCGGCGCGCCGCAATTCGCGAAGTTCATGATCGAGCATGTGCAATTCGCGGACGGCCTCGTCTGCAAGGCCTCCGATCTGCGCGCGACCTGTATCGCCATCTGCTCCGAGGTCACGAGACATCTCACGGCGACAGAAATCGGCGCGATGATGAGCGAGCTCGGCGTCGCCAGCAAACGCAAGAAGGATGGTGTCTATTACCTTGGCGTCGGTCTCAAGAACGAAGCAAACAACGAGGAGGCCGCGTGATGGATCCGCTCGAAGCCTTACGCAGGGTCAGCCGACTGATCGATGAAGTCCACAAGGCCTTCGGCGCGCCCGGCGATTACGGATATGGCACGCCGCAAGGCGAGGCCCTCTACAGGCTCTACGAGTATCAGCACGGGATTCAGCAAATCGTTCCGGAGGCGTTCGAACCTAAGCCGACCAACACCCGCTCTGACAATCCGGAGGCGGCATGAGCGGCGTCAACAAGGTCATTCTCGTCGGCCGGCTCGGACGCGATCCCGAGACGCGGCGGAGCCAGGCCGGCGATCCGATCGTCAATTTCTCGATGGCGACGTCTGAGAGCTGGCGCGACAAAGCGACGGGCGAGCGCAAAGATCGTACCGAATGGCACAACGTCGTCATCTTCAACGAGGGGCTCTGCAAGATCGCGGAGGCATACCTCAAGAAGGGCTCGCAAGCCTATATCGAGGGCTCGATGCGCACGCGCGAATATACCGACCGCGACGGCGTCAATCGCAAGGTGACGGAAATCGTTCTGCCGCGCTTCGGCGGCCAGATCATGCTGCTCGACAGCGCACGTTCCGGCCCTAGCGAGGACAGCTACGGCAAGACCTCGACGCGACCGCAGCAACCGCTCGACGATCCGCGTATGGCGATGGGCCAGCCGGCCCAGAAAACGTCCGATTTTATCGACGACGACATTCCGTTTTGAGGTAGATGACATGGCAGTCTACACCCACGCAACGAGCGCAATCGTTTTCTGCACATTGGCCTGCATGTCGGCGCCCGACACGGCTCTGCGGCGCCTCGATCCGCAGGATCAACAGACCTGCATCACATGGCAGGCAACCGCCCGCGAGGCGCACAAGGAAGCCGTGCTGCGCCGCTGCGTTCAGCAGTTCGAGCACCTCTACGAGGTGCGGCGATGAGCGTTGACCCAGCCCTCGAACTCGCCAAGCACATCCGCGATATGCTGCCGGCGAAGGCGCGGGAGGCCTTGCTAGGCGGCGGAACATCTCTACGCGACGTCTATGCGTGCGGCTGGCGCGCTGGTCGTGCCGTAGCGCTCGCCGAAGTGATCGAGATTGCTGCGCTCCAAGAGCCTGAAATGCTGGTCAAGCTGCGGGCCATGCAGGCAGCACCGCAATTTGTTATTGCCGCCGCCATCCGCGCGCTTGCGGCGAAGCGTGTCGTTGTTGGGCGCGCGACGGGCGAGATCGAAGCCGCTCTCAACCCGAAAGGCGACGGCAATGACAGCTCTTGATCGCGAGCCGACCGAAATGAGTTTTGCTGCGCACAAGATGGCTTGGATCGCGGAGATCATTCGAGACGTACAGAATTCTATGGACGGGAAAAGCCATGCGAAGGGAGGCGGCAATGGATGAACGGGAGAAGTTGGTCGAAATCGACCGCCCGTGCGCCGAGACCGTTCCGAGGATCACGGACGCCCAACGTGACGTGCTCGCCGAGCGCCGCCGGCAGGTCGAGGCCGAAGGCTGGACGCCGGAGCACGATGACGCGCACGTCAAAAGTGAGTTGGCGCAAGCCGCCGCATCATATGCGCTAGCGGGGATACGCTTCGAGCTGCCGTGGCCGTCATCGTGGGATTTCAAATGGTATAAGCCGGCCACGCGTCGCCGCAATCTCGTGAAAGCCGGCGCGCTTATCCTAGCTGAGATCGAGCGGCTTGATCGCGCTTCGCTCAACCCGAAAGACAATAACAAGGGAGAGTGGTTATGAATAACGATGATCCAAGAAAACAAATGCTTGAGCGCCTCGCCATCCTTTATTGCTGCGCCACTCCAGCGCCCTGGAAATGCTACAAAAACGGCATCCACCCATGTGATGTCGGCGCAGCGGGATCCGGTGATGATTACGCGATCCTGACTCATGGGCCGCGCGGCTACATGAACGCCAATTGGATCTCTGCAATTCACAACGAGTGGCCGATGATCGTGGAGCTTTTGCGTGAGCTCGCGGACGATGAATCTCTCGCTGGCGTACCGGCAGGCCTCGATACCTATTTGGACCAACTCAGGAGGCAGAAAGATGACCCACAATTCTAAGTCAGGTCTGGTCGACCTCTCGCTCGTCATCCATCACGAGACGAAGCGCGGCATGTCCAACGAAGGCGCGATTCTCGTTTCTGACGACGGCGACCGCGAGAAGGGAGCAAAGGGATGACCGAGATCAACGCCAGAGAGGGCGAGCCGTCATTCATCGAAAGCCTGCAAGGCGTCGCGTCGTTTTGCGAGAGCGCGGCGCGTGCCGGCGGAATGCCGCCGGACGATTTGCAGAACGTAATTGCCAAGCTGCGCGATGCGGCGTTCGTCATCAGTCAGTTCACGAAGCTGCGCGACGATCTACGCGCCGAAAACTACCGCCTCCGCGAGCATGTGCACGTCCTGCGCGAGGCGTTAGAGCCGTTCGCAGATCACAATTTTCATGACGACATGTCGATCTGCCATTCCGACAACGAAAGCGTCGAGTGTGGGTTCAGCTATGATGAGTTTGCCCCGCTTATGACGCTTGAGGTAGGCGATTTCCGCCGCGCCGAAGCCGCGCGCGCAGCTACACAACCCGTAGCGGAGACGAAGGAGCATTTTGTTGACGTCAACAAAATGGTTGATCCCACAGCAGGCGACGGCTGGCAGCCGATCGAGAGCGCGCCAAAGGATGGGTCGGACATCCTCGTCTATGCCGCCGATCCTGGCTCCGATGGAGATTTCCTTGTTGTATCCTTTGACGACAGGGTGATCGACCTACGTTTCCCATGGGCGACGGCGGATGGGATCAACCATCCCACCGCGATCATGCAGTATTGGCGCCCGCTTCCCCCACTGCCCGCAGCGAAGAAGGAGCGTGGATGATGAGCGAGATCATCGACGACAAGCACGTCGTCGACCTTGCGCTCATCGTCCATCATGAGACGAAGCCGGGTGTGGCGAATGAAGGCGCGATCCTCGTCTCGAACGACGGCGATCGCGTGCGCGCCGTCTGGTTGCCCAAGGCTGCCGTCGAGGTCGAATGGCTCAGCGGGAAGAGCGAGCGCGGCTGCGCGATCATCACCATGCCGGAGCGGCTCGCGATCGATAAGGGGCTGGTGTGATGGATCGCTGCCTCATCTGCGGCCAGGAACTGAGTTGGGCGCACGATCACAAGCCGGACCAATCCGGGCTCGACGACGGACCGCCTCTCCCCGGTCACGCGCCCCGCAAAAAGGCGGCGCCAAATCGATGACAATCCACTACGCCCCGGCGGAGAACCTCGAGCGCATCGACGTCGATCTGATCGACCAGGCCCAATCCGCGATCGACATGGCCGCCTATGTGCTGACCGACGTCGCCGTGATCGAGGCGCTGACGCGCGCCGCCGATCGCGGCGTCAAAGTGCGCCTCTATCTTTACGAAAAGCAGCTGCCGGACCATGGCGAGCCGGCTGAGGCAATAAACACACTGCGGTCGACGCCGGAGGGCGTCGAGGTCCGGATCAAGCCAGGCGACGCCCAGCTGATGCACCTCAAGGCCTACCAGATCGACGGCCGCCTACTTCGCACCGGCAGCGCCAATTTCTCAGCCTCAGGGCTGAAACGCCAGGACAACGACCTCATCGTAATCTCGAGCCCGGAAGCCGCCGCCGCCTTCCGGCGCAATTTCGCGACGATCTGGGCGACAGCTGCGAAGGCGAAGTCCCCTTGACCCAGCGCCGCAGCGCCTCACGCGAGCCGCGCGACGCCGGCGAGCACCCCTTCCGCGCCATCCTTTTAGAGCTTGCGCGGGCGGCCGCTCGTGCGGATCATGACGCCGCCTGCAAGCGACGGGAGGTTGACCCATGCGGCGCGCCGCGATTTACGCCAGATACTCTTCCGAGCTGCAAAGCGCCGCCTCGATAGACGATCAATTCGCTCTCTGCCGCACATATTGCGCGCGCGAGGGCTTTTTTGTGGTCGGAGAATTCAGCGACCGCGCCATGTCCGGCGCCTCGCTCCTCGGCCGCCAGGGCCTCGCCGAGCTCATGACGCGCGCGCAGGAGCGCACGGTCGACGTCATCGTCGTCGAATCGCTCGACCGTCTGTCGCGCAGCATGAAGGACCTCGCGGCGCTGCATGAGGAGCTCTCGGCTTTCCTCGGCGTCGATATCGTCGCCGTGCACGAGGGCCGAGCCGACACGATCCAGATCGGCGTGCGCGGCCTCGTCGGCGCGCTCTATCTTTCCGACCTCGCCCAGAAGACGCGCCGCGGCCTCGCCGGCAAGTTACGCATCGGCCAGCGCGCCGGCGGGCTCCCCTACGGCTATCGGCCGATCGCTGGCCGACCGGGCGAACACGAGATCCATGAAGGCGAGGCCGAGACCGTGCGGCGCATTTTCGAGAGCTACGCAAAGGGCCTTCCGCCGCGCCAGATCGCCGCCGACCTCAACGCCGCCGGCGTCACGCCCTCGCGTGGGCGGGCGTGGAACGCCTCGACGCTCAACGGCTCAGCCAAGCGCGCTTCAGGGATGCTTGCGAACGAGGTCTATCGGGGCGTAATCGTCTGGAACCGGGTGGGGAAGGTCACGAATCCGCGCACTGGCAAGCGCGTGCCGCGGATCAACGCGCCCGAGACATGGGAGCGGGTCGACGCGCCGCATCTGCGCATTGTCGACGAGGAGCTATGGAGCGCCGTGCAGGACCGCCGCAAGGAACGGCGGCACGGGCCACACGCCTGGACGCGGCGCCCGACGCGGCCCTTCTCTGGCCTGCTCAAATGCGCGGTTTGCGGCTCCGGCGTCGTCTCCGCCGGGTCCGATCACGGGCGGCCAATCGCCCAATGCTCGCGCGTCCGCGAGAGCGGCGACTGTTCGAACAAGCGGCGCATCTATCTCGACACTCTCGAGGCAGCGATCTTCGAGGGGCTGCTCGACTATTTCCGGCGGCCGGAGGAGATCTCCGCCTATCTCGCCGAATATCACGCGGAGCGCCGTCGCCTTGCGGCCGCCGACTGTGCCTCGCGCGACAAGCTCGATCGTCGGTTGGCCGAGATCGACCGCCAGATTTTGCGCCTGGTCGACGCCATCGCCGAGGGCGCGGGCGCGGCGTCGCTCGGCGCGAAGATCGCGGCCCTCGAGATCGAGCAGGCCTCGCTGCGCCAGCGCCTCGCCGCCATGGCAGAGCCGGACGTCGTCGCGCTGCATCCGGCAACGCTAAGCCGCTACATGGCGATGCTGCAGGATCTCAGCGCGGAATTCATGGGCGGCGAGAAGACCGTGGCGCTGGCGATGCTCCGAGATCTGATCGAGGCAATCATCGTCGAACCGCGGGAGGCCGGGGAGCCGGCGGTATTTTCTATCCGCGGCAGGCTGGCGGCGCTGCTCGCGCCTTCTGTGGGGTCGCTGGTGCCCAGGGGCGGAATCGAACCACCGACACTGCGATTTTCAGTCGCATGCTCTACCAACTGAGCTACCTGGGCGTCGCCGCGGCGAGAGGCGTCTTATAGAGGAGCCGTCCCGCTCTTGTCCAGCCCGGCCTTTGGCGGCGTCGCGAGCCCCAAACTCCGACCGCGCGCGAGCAGTCACGCCGGCTCGCGCGGGATCGAGGCGATGAAAGCGGCGATCCTCGTCATCGTCGGCGCGTCCATCAGAAGCGGCGCATGGCCTTGTCCTTCGACGACATAGGTCTCGCCGCCGGGGTGGCGGCGCGCCATCTCGGCCATGGTTTGCGGCGACAAAAGATCCGAGTTGGCGCCGCGGATGATCAGAAGCGGCGCACCCGTGAGTCCATCGAATTGCGCCCAGAGCGGCGCAGGCGGCTGCTCCAGATCAAAGCTTTCAATCGTCTTGCCGAGCTTCTGGTCGTAGCGGAGCGCGTAATTCCCTTTTTCATCCGCAAAAGTCATCCGCGCGAACGCCGCCCAGTCGGCCTCGCCCAGGCTCGTGAACTGCGCGCTCATCAGCCTCTTGGCGAGATCGATGGCGTCCGCCTCGGACGTCGGCGGCGGCAGCTTGCCGACGTAACTCCTGATGCGCGCGAGGCCTTGCGGCTCGAGGACGGGGCCGATGTCGTTGAGGACGACGGCCGCGATGACGGAAGGCAGCGTCGCCGAAAGGAGCATGGCGTGGAGGCCGCCGCGCGATGTGCCGATAATCGTCGCACGTTCAATCCCGGTCGCGGTCAGCACCGAGAGAATGTCGTCGTTTTCGACCGGCAGGCTGTAGTTCTTCCAGTCCGGATCATAGTCGGAAAGGCCGCGGCCGCGGTAGTCGAGCGCGAGAACGCGCCGTCTCTGGCCTGCGAGGCCGCTCGCGAGCGCGCCGGCGAGCGGCCCGAAGTCTGCGGCGCTGCGCGTCAGTCCCGGCAGGCAGACGACGGGCAGGCCGGGGTCGAGGGCCGAGCCATAGTCGCGAAAGTGGAGGCGCAAACCATCGGACGCTAAAATGAAGCGATGCTGAAAAACGACGTCGGCAAAGGGCATGAGAAATCCCGAGTCCTCGCGCTGATCATGCGCGCTCCGAGGCGGCTCGATCGCCACATATTGCAATTAAACCAAATTTTACCATGCGGCGAGGGCGTTGGAACTGATCGGGGAGGGGGCGGTTGGGAGCGCATGGAATCACGCTCCGATCGCCGGTTTACGATCCTGGTCGTCGATGACGAGCCGTTCGTACGCATGCTCGGCGCCAATGTGCTGGAGGGCGCGGGCTTTGCCGTCGTCGAGGCGGCCAGTGCGGACGAAGCTCTGTTGGTGCTGGCGGAGCGCTCCGACGTCTGCGTCGTCTTCACCGACGTCGAGATGCCGGGCTCCCTCGACGGCCTCGACCTCGCCTGGCGGATTCACGAGAGCTGGCCCGAGATCGGCGTGGTTCTGACTTCCGGCCGTCATAGGATGGAGCCGCGGTCGATGCCGCGCGAGGACGTCTTCGTTCCGAAGCCCTACGCTCCGTCCTTTCTGCTTCGGCAGATTGAGACCGTAATGGCCCGCGCCGGCGAAGGGCGGCGCGGCTGAGTTCAAGGGCTCGCGTCGGCCTTTTGGACGGGCCGCCCGGCGAAGCGGATCCGGTAGACGCCGAGATTTTCCAAGACGCGCTGGACATAGTTGCGCGTCTCCGTGAAGGGGATGCGCTCGATCCAGTCGATCGGATCGACGCCCGGCTTGCGTGGATCGCCGTAGGCGTCGAGCCATTGCTTCACGCGACCGCCGCCGGCGTTATAGGCGGCGAAGGCGAGAATGTAGGAGCCGCGGCTCTCGGCCAGGAGCTCGCCAAGATGCGCGGCGCCGAGCTGCGCGTTGAAGGCCGCCTCGAGCAGGCGGCTTTCGTCGAAGGCGACGCCCGCGCGGATGGCTGTGGTGCGCGCCGTTGCGACGATCATCTGCATGAGGCCTTTGGCGCCGGCGCCCGAGGCAGCGCTGGCGTCGAAGGCGCTTTCCTGCCGCGCGACGGAATAGACGACCGAAGCATCGGCGGAATTGCGCAATGGCTGGAACGCCGGCACGCCATAGGTAGGGAAGGCGAGCTCGTCGAGCGCAACGCCGCGCTGGTTCGCGATCTTGCCGATCATGAGCGAGACATGCGCGTCCTTTTGGCGGTCCACCACTTTCGCCAGCGCCGCCATCTGCTCGGGACCGTCGAGGTTGCGCGCCGCCTCGACGGCGAGCGGCGTTGCAAGGCCCTTCTCGCCGATGGCGTATAGAAGCTCGACGACCTCGACCGATTCGTCGCGTCCCTCGCCTCGGGCCTCGACCGCCGGCATTCGGATCGGCGCCGCGGCGAGGCCGAGTTTCACGCGGGCGATCTGCCCGTAATAGGTTGCAGGATTGGCGGCGGCGGTCTGGAAAAAGGCCTGCGCGGCCTCGGACGCGCCGGAGGCTTCGGCCGCCCGGCCTTGCCAATAGGCTGCTCGCGCCCGCGACATCGGGGTCTCGGCGATTTTGGCGAGCGTCTCGAAATGCGCCGCCGCCCGGACCGGGTCGCCGAGAAAGCGGAGCGCGATCCAGCCGGCATGGAATTCGGCTTCCAGCTTCATTTCGCGCGAGGCGGCGGTATGCTCGGCGCAAAGGCGATAGGCCGTCTTCGCGTCGCCCTTATCGAGGAGCTTGCGGGCGAGCAGGCGGCGCTCGACCCACCATTCGTCGCCATTGACGAGAACAAGCGGATCGCGCGGCGCGGCGAGCATGACGGCGACTGCCTCCGCAATCTTTTCGGAGCGGCGCAGCTTCTGGACCATGGCGAATTTATATCCGGGATCGGCGCGCAGGGGCGCCGGCACGGCGGCCAATAACCGGTCGCTCGACGCGCCGGCGATGACGGCCGCGCGCGCCTTTGCGAGGGCGACGACGTCGGGTCCGGCAAGAGCGGCGGCGCGCAAGGCAAGGGCCGGCTGCTCCTTATAAAGCAGGCGGTCGGCGCGATATTTATGGTCGGACTTTTCAAGGTAGGCGCCGAAATCCGTGCGTATTTTCGTCTCGAGGGCGGCGTTGAGGTCGGCCTCGCGCCAGACGCTGCGCACGAGCGCGGCCGCCTCATTCGTCTTTCCTTCGTCCTTCAGGACGCGGGCGAGGGCGAGCTTGCCAGCTGGCGTCTGCGGGCCCGACGCCGAGAAAAAGGTTCTGATCAGCGAGGGGCTCTTGTGGTCGCCAAAGAGCGCCTCTTCGCTGCGCTTGCGCAGCCAGTCCTGCGCGGGCCATGTCGGATGCGCGGCGGCAAAGGCCTGAATGCGCTCAAAGCCCGATTCGCGAGGATAGCTGCGCAAGGCGATCCATTCGAGCGCCGTGCGCGCAATTTTGTCCGTCGCCGTCTGGGCGGCCACATCGCCATCGGCGAGCGCGCCGGCCTTGTAGAAGGCAATCGCCTCCTTGAGCCCGGTGAGATCGCGCCCGAGGTCGTGCGCCGCGGCTTCGACGCCGACCGCGGGTTCGAGCGGGGCCGCTTCCTCGCGGGGGGCGAGATTGGCCACTTCGTCCACATCCTCGCGAAGGAAAGGAACGTCGGGCGGCGCGAAGCGCGGCTGCGCCGCGGTCAATTCGCGCAGGGCTTCGGGCCAGAGGGGAAAATCGACGTCGAGGCCGTTCTGCCTGACCCAGGCGCCGCCGAGGCCGAGGACTGCGGCGCTGATCCCGATTGCGAGCCGCGCGCCGATGAGTCGCGGAGCGCTGATTCCCGCCCTTGCGGACTTAAGGCCGAAAACGCCCGCGCCGGGCGGTCTGAACAGATATGATCTCGTGAGCATGCTTCGATCAATCCTGGTCGCCGACGCTCCAAAGGATCAGTCTGAATCCTTGGTTATTAAAAAAAGACGAATGCCCACGGCCGCCGCCGCTTTGCCGTCCGGCGAAGGCGCTCTCGAAAGGCGCTCTGTTCGCGCAGGGGCTTTCCGAAACCCGCTTTGGCGTCTATGTGTCGGAGTGCGCGGCTCGAATCCGCGCCACGAAACCCAGCCAGCAAACTCAGCCCGCAAATTACGGCGTTGATCGGGCGGATCGACGAAAGGCGAACAATAAATGGCGAAAAAGGCGGCTTTCGGTGGCTCGATCACTGCACTCGTCACGCCTTTCAAGGACGGTCGCTTCGACGAGGCGTCCTATCGCGCGCTGATCGATTGGCAGATCGAAAGCGGCACGCATGGCGTCTCGCCGGCCGGCACGACCGGGGAAGCCCCGACCCTGTCGCACGCCGAGCATCGCGAAGTGATCGCGGCCTGTGTCAAGGAGACGCACGGCCGCGTGCCGGTGATCGCCGGGACGGGATCGAACAACACAAGTGAGGCGGTCGAGCTCTCGCGCTTTGCCGAGCAGGCTGGCGCCGACGGGCTGCTCGTCGTCGCGCCCTATTACAACAAGCCCTCGCAGGAAGGGCTTTATCAGCATTACAAGGCGATCAACGACGCCGTTGGCCTGCCGATCATCATCTACAACATCCCGCCTCGCTCGGTCGTCGACGTTTCGATCGACACCATGAAGCGGCTCTTCGAATTGAAGAACATCGCGGGGGTCAAGGACGCGACGGGAAATCTGGCCCGCACGGCGCAGCAAAGGGAAGCGATGGGGCCGGATTTCATCCAGCTTTCCGGCGAGGATCTGACCGCTGTCGCGGTGATGGCGCTCGGCGGCCACGGCTGTATTTCGGTCACCTCGAATGTCGCGCCGAAACTCTGCGCGCTGATGCAGGATGCTTGTCTCGGCGGCGATTTCGCGCACGCCCTCAAGATCAACGACCGCCTGAGCCCGTTGCATCAGGCGCTGTTCCTCGAGCCCAATCCGGCCGGACCGAAACACGCGCTCGCCGTGCTCGGCAAGATTGCGGAGGAGTTGCGCGCGCCGATGCTGAAGGCCTCGGAGAAGGCGCATGGCCCGATCCGGGCGGCGCTGATTCACGCTGGGGTGCTCGTCGATGGCGCCACGTTGTGAGCCTGCGTGAGGCGGCAAGGATGGGCGGGGCAGGTTGAGTGGCCGCAAAGAAAGAGAGCGCTTACAAGATCGCTGCGGAAAACAGGCGGGCGCGCTATAATTACGAGATCGGCGAGGTCTTCGAGGCCGGCCTGATGCTGACCGGCACCGAGGTCAAATCGCTGCGCACGGGCAAGGCGACGATCGCCGAGAGCTATGCCTCCGTCGCGCGCTCGGGCGAGCTTTTTCTGGTCAACGCCAATATTCCGGAATATCTGCAGGCGAACCGCTTCAATCACGAGCCGAAACGTCCGCGCAAGCTGCTGCTCCACGCCCGTCAATTGGCGAAGCTGGCGCAGGGAACGGAGCGCGAGGGCATGACCATCGTGCCGCTCAAAATCTATTTCAACGACAAGGGCAGGGCGAAGGTCGAGATCGCGCTCGCCCGCGGCAAGCAGTTGCACGACAAGCGCGAAACCGAGAAGAAACGCGATTGGAACCGCGAAAAGGGCCGGCTTATGCGGGAGAAGGGGTGAGCGGCGTTCCAACGGCCCCGCTCCTCATCCTGAGGAGGCCACGAAAGCGGCCGTCTCGAAGGATGCGCGGCGCGCGGCTCCACCCTCGCCCTTCGAGACAGCCCTTCGGGCTTCCTCAGGACGAGGGATCGGTTCGGTTGAAGGTTTTAGCTCATGTCCCACAACAGCTTCGGCCATCTCTTCCGCGTCACGACCTTTGGCGAGAGCCATGGGCCGGCGATCGGCTGCGTCGTGGACGGCTGTCCGCCGCGCATCGAGCTCGACGAGGGGGACATTCAGGTCTTTCTCGAACGGCGCCGTCCCGGCCAGAGCCGCTTCACCACACAGCGCCAGGAGGCGGACAAGGTGAAGATCCTGTCGGGCGTGTTCGAAGACCCTCGCACAGGCCGCCAGGTCACGACCGGAACGCCGATCGCGCTGCTCATCGAGAACACCGACCAGCGCTCAAAGGACTATGACGCGATCAAATCCGTCTATAGGCCGGGCCACGCCGACTATGTGTATGACGCCAAATACGGCCTGCGTGACTATCGCGGCGGCGGGCGTTCCTCCGCGCGGGAGACGGCGAGCCGCGTCGCTGCCGGCGCGGTGGCGCGCAAGATCATCCCCGGCGTCGCGATCCGCGGGGCGCTCGTGCAGATGGGCCCGCACAGGATCGACCGCGCCAACTGGGACTGGGACGAATGCGCGAACAATCCGTTCTTCTGCCCGGACGCCAAAGCGGCGGCCTTCTTTGAATCCTATCTCGACGGGGTGCGCAAGGCCGGCTCCTCGATCGGCGCCGTCATCGAGATCGTCGCGGAAGGCGCGCCCGCTGGCTGGGGTGCGCCGATCTACGGCAAGCTCGACGCCGAGCTCGCCTCGGCGCTGATGTCGATCAACGCGGTGAAGGGCGTCGAGATCGGCGACGGCTTCGCGAGCGCCGAGCTTTCGGGCGAAGCCAACGCAGACGAGATGCGCGCCGGCAATGATGGCCCGCTGTTCTTGTCGAATCACGCGGGCGGAGTGCTCGGCGGCATATCCACCGGCCAGCCGATCGTGGCGCGTTTTGCGGTGAAGCCCACCTCCTCGATTCTCCAGCCGCGCCGCACCGTCGACCGCACGGGCGCCGAGACGGAGATCATGACCAAGGGGCGCCATGACCCTTGTGTCGGGATCCGGGCGGTTCCGGTCGGCGAGGCGATGGTCGCCTGCGTCCTCGCGGACCAGTTCCTGCGCCACCGCGGCCAGATCGGAGAGGCGGAGCCCTGGCCGTTTCGCAAGGAGACCAGCGGTTCTGAACCTTGATGTTTTGCGAGGTTCAGCCTAGCTAAACGCCACGGCAAACCGGCTCGAGGCTTCACCATGAAGCTCGGCGATTGGCTCAGACAGAATGACGTCAGCGAGGCTTCGCGCGCCGGCCGGGACTGTCCAAGGCGCCGATCTCGCGGTTCTGCAAGACTGGCGGCGTTTGGGTCTCGCGCGGGATCGCCGGGCAGATCCCGCGCGAAACAGGCGGCGCGGTGACGCCGAACAACTTTCTGCAAGTTTGCGACCTGAAGGAGATCGCCGCCATGGGCCAACCCTTGAGCCAATCCGTCTCGCAGGCCATCGACGCCATCGCGCGCGGCGAGATCGTGATCGTGACCGATGACGATGATCGCGAGAACGAGGGCGACCTCATCTGCGCCGCCTCGCTATGCACTCCGGAAAAAATGGCCTTCATCATCCGCCACTGCTGCGGCATCGTCTGCGCCCCGATCACCCTCACCGACGCCAAGCGCCTGAACCTGCAGCCGATGGTCGCGATGAACGACGCCCCGCATGGCACCGCCTTCACGGTGTCGGTCGACGTCAAACATGGGTTGACGACCGGCATTTCGGCCGAGCAGCGCTCGAACACCGTTCGCGCGCTGGCGAACCGCAATATCGGCGCCGCGGACTTCGTGCGCCCCGGTCATATTTTTCCGCTGATCGCCCGCGAAGGCGGAGTGCTGATGCGCTCCGGCCATACCGAGGCGGCGGTCGATCTCGTCCGGCTCTCCGGCCTGCCGCCGGTCGGCGTGATTTGCGAGCTCGCCAATGACGATGGCACGGTGATGGCCGGAGAGCAGATTTCGGCCTTCGCCGCCGAACACGGGCTGAAGCGCATTTCGGTGGCTGATCTCATCGCCTACCGGCAGGCGCGCGAAAAGCTCGTCGAGCGAGTCAACACCTTCCACGTCGAAGGCCCGAGCGGGCCGCTCACCGGCTACGCCTATGTGACGCCCTTCGATCAGGTGCAGCATTTCGCTTTCGTTCAGGGCGAGATCGGCGACGGCCGGGAGGTGCCGACGCGGCTGCATCGCGTCGACATTATCGCCGACGTCATCACCGGCGGCGACAGCATCCGCAAGACCTTCGCCAGCTTCAGGAAATGCGGGCGCGGCGTCTTCATCTATCTGCGCGACGGCACGGCGGGCGCGCCGGCGACCATCGCCGGCGAGGCGCTCGCAGACTCCGAGGAACAGCGCGTCAGGGAATGGCGCGAGGTCGGCCTTGGCGCGCAAATCCTGCGCGATCTCGGCATTTCGTCGATCAGGCTGCGCGCGTCGCGGCCGATGACCTATGTCGGCCTTTCGGGCTTCGGCATCGAGATCGTCTCGAGCGAAGGCGTCGAATAGGCAAGGCCGAGAGCCGCGCGCCTTGTGTCGGGCCTTGCGGTCAAGTCTTGCCGAATTTTTCGTCGAAGGCATACCCCGCGCCGCGCACGGTGCGGATCGGATCCCTCTCGCCCGGCAGCGACAGCGCCTTGCGCAGCCGGCCGACATGCACGTCGACCGTGCGCTCGTCGATTTCGGCCGAAAGGCCCCAGACGCTGTCGAGCAATTGCGCGCGCGAGAATACGCGGCCGGGCTTCTCCATCAGATGTTCGAGCAGACGGAATTCCGTCGGCCCGAGATGGACGTCGCGCGTTCCGCGATGAACGCGCCAGTTCTGGCGATCGAGCTCGAGATCGCCGGCCGAGAGCACAGCGGCGACGCGATCGGGCCGCGCCCGCCGCAGCAAGGCGCGCACGCGCGCCATCAGCTCGGGCACGGAGAAAGGCTTCACAACATAATCGTCGGCGCCGATCGAGAGGCCGCGCACGCGCTCGCTCTCCTCGCCGCGAGCGGTGAGCATGATGACGGGCAGGGTCCGCGTCGCCTCGCGGCCGCGCAGGCGCCGGCAGATTTCGAGGCCCGAGACGCCGGGCAGCATCCAGTCGAGAATGACGAGATCGGGGACGATTTCGCTCAAGCGAACTTCCGCCTCGTCGCCGCGCTCGACCCGGTCGACGATGAAGCCTTCGGCCTCGAGATTATAGGCAAGCAGCAGGCTCAGCGCGGCCTCGTCTTCAACGACGAGAACGCGCGGGGCGGGCGTCCCCGAAACACCGCGCCCGGAGGCGCGAGCCTCGCCGGAAGTCTGTATGTCGCTCATAATTTTCAACCGGCCGTCGGCGTTTCGGAAAGAATACTGCGGCCCTTCGGACGCTCGAGCGGCATGGTTTCACCGCTGACCAGATAGATCACCGTCTCGGCAATATTGGTCGCATGATCGCCGATGCGTTCGATGTTCTTCGAGCAGAACAGCAAGTGGGCGCAAAAGGAGATATTGCGCGGGTCCTCCATCATGAAAGTGAGAAGGTCGCGAAATACCGAATCTTCGAGGGAATCGAGGTCGGCGTCATAGATCCACACTTCGCGCGCGCGTTCGGCGTCGCGCTGGGAATAGGCGTCGAGGACGTCCTTCAGGAGAATGGCCGCCGATTCATGCATGGATTTGAGGCCGATGATGGCGCGCGGAATGCGCATGTCGGCCGCGATCTTGATGGCGCGCTTGGCTATGTTCTTGGCGAGGTCGCCGACGCGTTCGAGGTCGTTCGAAATGCGGATCGTCGCGACGATCTCGCGCAGGTCGACGGCCAGCGGCTGGCGGCGCGCGATGGTCAGGATCGCCTGCTCCTCGATCTCGCGCTGCAAAGTGTCGAGCCTCGCGTCGCTCGCGATCGTCGCGTGGGCGAGCTTGGTGTCGAAATCGGCGAGCGCGTCCATGGCGTCGGAGAGCATCTTCTCCGCGATGCCGCCCATTTCCGCGATCTTCTGGCCGAGACCTTCGAGTTCCTTGTCGTAGGCTTTAACGATGTGGTCGGGCATCTTGTCGTCCTTGAATCGCGGCGGGCGCTTAGCCGAAGCGGCCGGTTATATAGTTCTGCGTCTGCTTCTTTTCCGGCGAAGTAAACATATGCGGAGTGACGCCGAATTCAATGAGTTCGCCAAGGTACATGAAGGCGGTGTAGTCCGAGCAGCGCGCCGCCTGCTGCATGTTATGGGTGACGATGGCGATGGTGTAATTCGTCTTCAGCTCGTCGATCAGCTCCTCGATCTTGGCGGTCGAGATCGGATCGAGCGCGGAGCAGGGCTCGTCGAGCAGGATCACTTCGGGACGGATCGCGACCGTGCGGGCGATGCAGAGGCGTTGCTGCTGGCCGCCGGAAAGCGAGAGGCCCGACGCTTTGAGCTTGTCCTTCACTTCCGTCCACAGCGCCGCGCTCTGCAGCGCTTCCTCGACGCGGTCGTCGAGCTCGGATTTATCGACCTTCTCGTAGAGTTTGATCCCGAAAGCGATATTGTCATAGATCGACATCGGGAAGGGCGTCGGCTTCTGGAACACCATGCCGACGCGGGCGCGCAAGAGATTGAGGTCCTGATCGGCTTTCAGGATGTTCTCGCCGTCGAGAAGCACCTCGCCCTCGGCCCTCTGCTTCGGATAGAGGTCGTACATCCGGTTCAAGACGCGCAGAAGCGTTGATTTTCCGCAGCCGGACGGCCCGATGAAGGCCGTCACCTTGTTGGCGTAAAGCGGCAGGCTGACGCCCTTCAGCGCATGCGAATCCCCATAATAGAAATCGAGGTTTCGAACGCTGACCTTGTGCGGCAGATTGGTGTTCGTCGCAGTCATTTGGCGTTCCTCTGCGCGGTGAGCACGCGCGCGGTGATGGAAAGAGTGAGCACGGCGAAAGTGATGATGAGCGCGCCGGCCCAGGCGAGCTGCTGCCATTCCTTGTAGGGGCTCAGCGCGAACTGGAAGATGACCACAGGCAGCGACGACATTGGCGCATTCAGATTGGCGCTGAAGAATTGATTGTTCAGCGCGGTGAAGAGCAAAGGCGCGGTCTCTCCGCTGACACGGGCGATGGCGAGAAGCACGCCGGTGATGAGGCCCGCCCGCGCCGCGCGATAGGCGACCTTGCCGATGACAACGGAGCGCGGCAGGCCGAGCGCGCTCGCCGCTTCGCGCAAAGGATTGGGCACGAGGAGCAGCATGTCTTCCGTCGTGCGCACCACGACCGGAACGACGATGACGGCGAGCGCGAAAGCGCCGGCAAGAGCGGAGAAATGGCCGGCGCGGGCGACCCAGACCTCATAGACGAAGAGACCTACGATGATCGATGGCGCGCTGAGCAGGATGTCATTGATGAAGCGCACGACGAAAGTCAGCTTCGAATAGCGGCCATATTCGGCCATATAGGTGCCGGCCAGCATGCCGAGGGGCGCGCCGATGGCGACGCCGAGGAAGGTGATGATGAGGCTGCCGACGATCGCATTGAGAAGGCCGCCGGCGGATCCGGGCGGCGGCGTCATCTGGGTGAAGACCGCTGGCGACAGGCTGCCAAAGCCCTGCACGACGAGCTCTGTCAGAATGATGACGAGCCAGCCAAGGCCAAAGGCGGTCGAAGCGTAGCACAGTCCGAGATATGTTCCGTTGCGGCGGCGGCGTCCGGCATAAAGGCTCATGGTTCAGGCCCCCGCCTGGCGCTCGAGCCGCAACAGCATGTAGCGGGCGGCCGCAAGAATGAGAAAGGTGATGATGAAGAGAATGAGGCCGAGGGCGATCAGCGAGGAGGTGTAGAGGTCTCCGACGGCCTCGGTGAACTCATTCGCGATGCTCGCTGAAATCGTGGTGCCGGGCGCGAGCAGCGATCCCGAGATGCGATGCGCATTGCCGATCACGAAGGTGACCGCCATGGTTTCGCCGAGCGCGCGTCCAAGCCCCAGCATCACGCCGCCGATGACGCCGATGCGCGTATAGGGAATAACGATCGACCGCACGACCTCCCAGGTGGTGCAGCCGCATCCATAGGCGGCTTCCTTCAGGACCGCCGGCGTCGTCTCGAAGACGTCGCGCGAAACGGAGGTGACGAAAGGAAGCACCATGATCGCGAGGATGAAGCCTGCGGTCAGCACGCCGATGCCATAGGGCGGCCCGGCAAACAGCGATGAGAGGACCGGCACGCCGCCGAAAACTTCAATCAGCGCAGGCTGGACGTGCTTTTGAAGAAAAGGCGCAAAGACGAAGAGGCCCCAGATGCCATAAATGATCGAGGGAATGCCGGCGAGCAACTCGATCGCGATGCCGATCGGACGGCGCAGCGCGAAGGGGCAGAGTTCGGTGAGGAAAATCGCGATGCCGAGCCCGATGGGCACGGCGAAGATCATGGCGATCGCGGCGGTGACGAGCGTGCCGTAAATCGGCGCGAGAGCGCCAAACTTTTCGGTGACCGGATTCCACGTCTGCGTGGTGAGAAATTCAAGGCCGAACGTATTGAGGGCCGGAAGCGATCCGACCACTAGCGAGGCGATGACTCCCCCCAGAATAAGCAATACCGTGACGGCGGCGAGCAAGGTGAGAAGGCGAAAGCCCTTGTCCTGAAACTTCAGCCAGTTCAGCGTCTTGGCCCGACTCCGGGCCTGTCTCGACGCGACGCTGTCGATTGCAACGGATGCCACGGTTCCCTCATTGCGGCTCAAGTGTGTCAAATCCTGCTTATGCACGGCTGTGGCGGACTCTATCCCCGGAAGCCCGGAGTCGACGTCTGCGTCGCCGGTCGTTCGAAACGCAGCGGGCTCGCTGCGTTTCGACGCGTCGCGGCCGGCGTCAGTTGATGAGCGCCTTGCCGTCTGGCCCCTTGATGTCCTTCGCCCAGGTTTCCTTGACAAGCTTCGTCAAGGAGCCGGGCAGCGGGATATAGTCGAGCTCTTGCGCCGCCTTGTCGCCATCGGCGAAGGCCCAGGCGAAAAACTTCAGGGCTTCCGCCGCGGCGGCCGGATCCTGCGGCTGCTTGGGCATCAGGATGAAGGTGGCGGCGGTGATCGGCCAGGATTCCGCGCCCGGCTGGTCGGTCAGGATCTGGTAGAATCCCGGCGCATGGGCCCAATCGGCGTTCGCCGCCGCAGCCTGGAAGGTCGGAATGGTCGGCGCGACCGTCTTGCCCGCCTCGTTGACGAGCTTCGTCGTGATCATCTTGTTCTGCTTGGCGTAGGCGTATTCGACATAGCCGATTGCGCCTTTCGTCTGGATGACGTTGTTGGCGACGCCCTCATTGCCCTTGGCGCCGATGCCCGTCGGCCATTCGACCGCCGTCGCCCCGCCGACCTTGCTCTTCCAGTCGGACGAGACCTTGGAGAGATAGTCGGTGAAGTTGAAGGTCGTGCCGGATCCGTCCGAACGATGCACGATGGCGATCGCCATCGAGGGCAGCTTGAGGTTCGGGTTCAGCTTCTGGATAGCCGCGTCGTCCCAGTTCTTGATGTCGCCGAGGAAGATCTTCGCGAGCGTCGGCCCGTCGAGGGTCAGCCCGCCGTCGGAGACGCCCTCGAGGTTGACCACCGGGACGATGCCGCCGATCACCATCGGCCATTGCGCCAGCCCGGCCTGCTCCAGCTCGTCGGCCTTGAGCGGAGCGTCGGTGGCGCCGAAGGTCACGGTCTTGGCCTTGATCTGCTTGATGCCGCCGCCGGAGCCGATCGACTGGTAGTTGAGGCCGGTTCCGGTCTTTTCCTTATAGGTCTGCGCCCATTTGGCATAGATCGGGTAGGGGAAGGTGGCCCCGGCGCCGGTGATGTCGGCCGCTTGGGCGCAGACGCAGGCGACGCCGATCGCGGCGGCTGCGACCGCCGTCCGAAGGAACGAAAAATTCATGAAACGCCTCTTGATTGGCCGAAAACGGAGCGCAAAACGCGGGATCGAAATCGCCAGACCGCACGTTTGCGCCGCATGGAAGACAAAGTCACATCCGTGATCGTCTTCACGCCGGCAACCTAAAGCTGCCGGACGAGATTTGTATGAAGCGTTGATGACACTTTGATGACTCCGGCGGGCGCAACGCCGTCGGGGAGCGCGCCCGCGTTAGCCGCGCCCCGCATGAGGGGCAGGCGACATCAGCCTGCGAGGAGCGGCAGGGTGACGCTGAACGTCGCGCCTTGTCCAGGCTGCGATTCGATGCCGAGCCGTCCGCGGTGTCGCGCGACAATATGCTTGACGATGGCAAGACCGAGGCCAGTGCCGCCCTTGGCGCGGCTTTGCCCGGCATCGACCCGATAGAAGCGCTCGGTCAGCCGCGGCAGATGCTCGGGCGCAATTCCGGGCCCGTGATCGCGCACGCTGAGAACGCACTGGCGTTCCTGCGGTAGGAGCGCGATCTCGACGCTTCGATTGACGCAGGCTGGATCGCTTGCGCCATATTTGATGGCGTTCTCGACGAGATTCTCGACGACGCGCAGCAATTCGTCCCGGTCGCCCGGCGCCACGAGCGAAGCCGGCGCGTCGACGGCGAGCACAACCCCGCTCTGTTGCGCCAGCGGCCTCAGCGTATCGGCGATGTGGCGGATAATGGCGACGAGATCGACCGCCGATTGCGGCGGCAGATGCAGATTCTGCTCGATCCGCGACAGCGACAAAAGATCGTCGACGAGCCGCGTCATGCGGCGCGCCTGCTCCCGCATGATGTCGAGGAATCTGACCCGCGCCGCGGCGTCGTCTCGCGCCGGCCCTTGCAAGGTCTCGACGAAGCCCAGAAGGGAGGCGAGCGGCGTGCGCAATTCGTGACTGGCGTTGGCGACGAAGTCGACCCGCATGCGCTCGACGCGGCGCGCCTCGGTGAGGTCGCGCAAGGTCAGAATCATGGTCGCAGCCCTGGACGGGCTCTCCATCGTCGCGACGCTCAACTCGAAGAAGCGCTCGACAGGCACGCGTTCGAGCCAGGTCGCCCGCTCGGGTCGGCCGGACACGCGCGCGCGCATCACGGCGTCGAGAACGTCGGGCGCGCGCAGGCCTCGCGCCAGCATGTGATCCGGCCGCAGGGCTGGGAAAAGAGCCAGCGCGGGGGGATTGACGGCGATGACGCGGTCGTTCGCGTCGATGATGATGACCGCTTCCGGTAAGGCGTCGATGAGATTAGACGCGATCAGACGATCGCGTGGCTGAAACGTTTTTGCAAGCAGGAGCGGTTTCATGGCCATCGAGGCGGAGGAATGCTGTCGGCGCGCGCAAAAAGGAGAAAAGGCAAGTTGACGTCCGCCTCCGCGCGACGGGCTCCGCCGAGGGCGAAGTTCACACGATGGAAGCAAATCATTAATAATCTTTTTTGACGTCCTCTTCCCCGGCTCCAAGGCGACGTCAGCGGCCCCGGAGGCAATTTAGGCCAGATCGTCGACCTGCTGCTCGCTGCGGTCCATCGCTTCGCGGAGGCTTTTCCAGCGGCGGAAAGCTTCATGGGCGCCGAGAAGCGCGAGCGCCAGAATAAAGGGCGCGAGGTAATAGATGGCGCGAAACAAGAGCAAGGAGGCGAGCAGCGGCTCCTGCGCGACCCCAGGCACGGCTTTCAGCATGGCGGCTTCGAAAACGCCGATGCCTCCTGGCGCGTTGCTGGCGACGCCGAGAATGCAGCCGAAGACATAAGTTGCGGCGAAGGTGGAGAAATCGATGTGGCTGGTCTGCGGCAACAGGACAAAAAGGACCCCGGCGGCTGCGCTTTGATCGATGACGCCGAGAATGATCTGGCCGAGCGATAGCCGGAGGCCCGGCAACTCCAGACGGAAACCGTGGATCTTCACCCGGCGCCGCCGAACCGTGACCCAGACGAGATAGCAAACGATGACGCCCAATAGACCGGCGCCGATCAGCATGTTGATCGCCGGGGTCAGGTGGTTGATCGTGCTGATCGCTTCGGCGCGGAAGGCGAGGCCAGCGCCGATCACGAAGACCATGCCGAACCAGAAAGTCACGCCGGCGATCAGCGTAAGGCTCGCCACCTTGCTCGCCGCGAGCCCCACCTGGGAATAGATCCAGTAACGCACGGTTCCGGCGGTGATCAGCGGGAAGCCGAGGACGAAGGAAATCGCGTAGCTCGTGAAAGAAGCGAGCGCCGTGGTCTTGTAGGGCACGCGCACGCGCAGCTGCCGCAGCGCCAGAGCGTCATAGCCCGTGAGTGCGATGAAGGAGACCGCGGCAAGGAGGCCCGCAAGAGCGATCTGATCGCCGCCCGTCGACTCGAAGGCGCCCCGCAGGTCTGCGAGATTGACGCCGGATAAAGTGCGGACGAGGACGTAGATCGAGAACGTCGCAATGGCGAGGCTGAAGCCGGCCGCGAGCTTTTTGCCGAGCGACCGGCGTGATGCGGCGGCGCGGGCGGCTGCAGGATCTTCCGCCGGGTTGAACAAATTGAGCGACGCTTTGCGGAACGCATCCGCCAAACCGCCGTCGTCAGCATGAGGCCCGACGCTGTGATGTATAAGTCTCTGATCCAATACTCAGGTTCCAGTCAGCTATGCGCCGCGTGGCGGCGGGAGGGCGCAGTCACCACGGCCCTAACGGACAGGATGGGCGCGAATGCGGGGGCGCCAAGGCTGCGCCATGAAGACGTCAATCAACGATATCGCCAACACAATTCTTGATACAAAGTCCCATTCGGCTTGTGATGTCGATCAAATTAAGACCGAACGGGCGGTTTCGACGCGCCCTTTTTCGAATGCAATCAGGCGTCTCATGGTTTCCGGCCAAAATTGAGACCATCCGAAAATCCCGAATTAACCTTCGCGCAAGCGTTCGGCGCCTAGCCTTTCGAGGATCGGCGCCCGCGAAGCCGCGTCAATCACCGGAAAGCCGCGGCGTTTCGCCGGAAACGAGGTCCGATCCTCTTGAAAATCGGGGCGGAACGCAAAAATGAACACTGTCTCGCGAATGAGCGATAGCGCACAGCGTGGGAGCGAAAGGGCGGGTTTGATGAGCCCGGGCGGCTGGCTTTCTGCGTCGCCCGCAAGGTGCAGCGTCGAGGGTCTTGATCTTTCAGTTGCAAAGCATATCCTGAACGAAGCTTCGCGAAAGCTTTGGTGTCGCAAACAAAAAGCCCGGAAAAGAGTAAAGACGATGACCAATAAAGACATCACGCAATCTTCGGCCTCGCGCAGCGGCCCACGCGACCTCTTGTCGCGGCTCTATCGCGACATCGGCATTTCGGCGGTCGCCGCGGCGCTCGAATCGAGGCGCCAGAAGGCGAAGCCCGTCGAAACCGCCGAAAACCCGGTGGTGGCTCGCGAGGAAAACCGGCTGCGCGACGATAAGGCCGCGTGACAACGCGAGCCTTGGCCGAGCAAGCCTTGGCCGACGGGAAGAAGCCGACGCCGCCTTCAGGTTGGCTTTTTTTCGCGCCGTGCAATATGCATGCTGAATGACTGAGATCAGCCGCCGGCTTTTCTTGCAGGTCGCCGGCGGGGCGCTGTCGGCTGCGGCCGGTTTTGGCTCTTATGCCTTAGCTTTCGAGCCTGGTCTCCGGCTCAAAGTGACGCGCTATTTCGTGTCGCCTCCCGGCTGGCCCGCCGATCTCTCGATTCGCGCGGTTGTGCTGTCGGATATTCACGCCTGCGAGCCCTGGATGCCCGCGGCGCGCGTCCGGGCGATCGCCGAGCTGTCGAACGCGTTGCGGCCGGACATCGTCTTTCTGCTCGGAGATTTCAGCGGCGGCCACGCCATCCTGACCGAGCCCGTGATGCCCGAAGAATGGGGCGAGGCGCTTTCGATCCTGAAGGCTCCGCTCGGATCCTATGCAGTTCTCGGCAACCATGATTGGCTACACGGCCCGTTGCCCGGCATGCCGGGAGACGACGCGCAAGGCGTGCGCAACGCTCTCGTCGCCGCCAACGTCAATGTGCTCGAAAATGACGCCGTGCGCGTGGTCAAGGACGGCCGGCCTTTCTGGGTCGCGGGCCTGGGCGACCAGATCGCGGGGCCGATGAATCGCGCCATTCGTGGCGGCGTCGACGATCTGCCGGGAACCCTGGCTCAGATCACCGATCGGGCGCCTGTGCTTATGCTCGCTCATGAGCCGCAGATCTTTCTCAAGATGCCGGATCGGGTTGCGCTGACGCTCGCCGGGCATACGCATGGCGGCCAAGTCAACATCCCTCATGTCCAGGCGCGCTACGCGCGGGCGTTCAACCATCTCGTCTATGGCCACATCATTGAAAACAATCGCAATCTGATCATTTCCGGCGGCCTCGGCACGTCGCATGTTCCGATCCGCTTCATGCGTCCGCCGGAACTGGTCGAAGTGACGATCGGCGTGCCGGCCCAGATCCTACGGGCTTAAACAGGCGTAAACGCTGCTATTGGCGTCGGAAACGCGTCCGGATTCATTGGACAGAGCGCCGCGAAGGCAATATGGGAGAAAATTACGCTTCGGTCGGCGTAATTGCGCCCGCGCGTTCCTGTTTGGGGCAGCCTTCCTTATGACGCTTCTCGTCAGCCATCCTTCGAGTCTTGAACATGATACCGGGCCGGGATTCCCGGAACGCCCGGATCGCATCGTCGTCATCGAGCGGACTCTCGAGGGCGAAATCTTCCAGATGCTGCACCGGGAGCTCGCGCCTGAGCTCGATTATGAGGCGCTGCTTCGCGTTCATCCGCAATATTATATTGAGGCCATCAAGGCGGCCGCGCCGACGGAGGGGCTGGTCGACGTCTCCGAAGACGTCGTGATGAGCCCCGGAACGTGGAATGCGATCTCACACTTTGTCGGCGGCGCCGTGGCGGCGGTCGACGATGTGATGCGGGGCCTCTCTAAAAATGCTTTTGTCGCGATGCGGCCGCCGGGCCATCACGCCGAAACGGCGCGCGCCATGGGGTTTTGCTTCTTCAACAACGCAGCCGTCGCGGCGCGGCGCGCCCAGGCGGCCCACGGGGCCGAACGCGTGGCGATTATCGACTTCGACGTCCATCACGGCAATGGCACGCAGGAGATCTTCTGGTCCGACCCCTCCGTGCTTTACGCCTCGACCCATCAAATGCCGCTTTACCCGGGCACAGGCGCTTGCAGCGAACGCGGCGAGCACAATACGATCGTCAACGCGCCTCTTGTCGAGGGCGCCGGCAGTAGATTGTTCCGCGAGGCCATGGCCACGAAGATCTTGCCGAGCGTCGATGAGTTTGCGCCGGATCTCGTGATCTTGTCGGCCGGCTTCGACGGCCATCGCTTCGATCCGATCGGCGGACTGCATCTCGAAGTCGCCGATTTCGCCTGGCTCACCGGACAAGTCATGGAAATCGCCGAGCGCCGTGCGCGCGGCCGCATCGTTTCGATTCTTGAAGGCGGCTATGACCTTCAGGCGCTCTCTCGCTGCGTCTCGGCGCATGTGCAGACGCTGATGGGCGCATAGGCTCGCGGCCGGCGAACCAATGTGCCGCAGACTTGATCCTTTATGGTGGAGCACGCCCGAAAAAGCCGCCGCCAGCCCCTCAGCCGCCTCCGGCGCCCTCTGGGCGGGAAAGCTCGGAGAAAAACAACTATGGAGGTTGGGTTCGGGCGTGATGGTCTCTAAGGCGCCGCAGCGCGATGCTTTGGAGCGGCGCGCATTTCGCTTTTCATGAGCAGAGGCTTGGCGTGCCTTAGCATTGACAATTATTGATATTGTGCTGATATCAACGAACCTTAGACTCTAGCGCTCTTTCCGATGAAACACTCATCTCAGGCTAAAGAGCCAGACCCGCATCTCGCCATTCTCGGGGTCGCCGAGCGGCTGTTCGGCGAGATCGGATTTCAAAAGACGACGGTTGCGGACATTGCCCGCGAATTGCGGATGTCGCCGGCTAACGTCTATCGGTTCTTCTCGGCAAAATCGGAAATCAACGAGGCCGTCGGCCGCCGGCTTCTCGAGGAAATGGAGGGCGCCGTCGCCGTGATCGCCGGTCGCCCTGGTCGCGCCAGCGAGAAGTTGCGCGCCTGCGTCGCCGCGATTGAAAGCGCCAATTCGCAACGCTTCATGTCGAATCGCAAGCTGCACGAATTGGTCGAGACGGCGTTCAACGAAAACTGGCCGATCGTGCGCCAGGACGTCGAGAAGATCACGCGATTGTTCGCTGAAATCATCGCACAGGGCAAGAAGGATGGCGAGTTTCATGTCGAAGACTGCGAGCTCGCCGCGATTCTCGTGTGTAGCGCCTGCGCTCGTTTCTGCCATCCTCGCCTGATGGTCGAATGCGCGCACGATCCGGAGCCGACCCTGGATCAGATGGTTGATTTTTGCCTGGCCGCGCTCGGCTCTGTCGGTCACCCGGTCATACAGATTTAATATTCCGGCGGCGATCTCCAGCAGCGGGGCCAGCATGGGTCATGACCTCGCCCTCGGGGTTTCTCGCGGAGACCCCAATCCTTGTGTCGGCTATCGGATGCTGAAGCGACCCGGATATATCACTCCGAATGCCTCTTGGGGCGAGGTCCGGACTATTAGGAATTATATCTCACCGGAGCGGTCCTGATCGAGACGCTCGTCGCGATCCGATCTTCGAACTAAGTACTATTTCGAACTAATTACTATACGGTAGATGTCGGCGATTCGTCCCCAGTTGGAAACAAGATGCACGGCCCGGAAATCCTTGTGCGCACACTTTCGAAGACGACGCGCGAGGACCGCTACGGCAATCGCTGGCAATACCATTCTCGCAGTGATCATCATTCGAAGGTCGCTTGTTGGGGAATCGTTTTCGACCTGCTGGGGGCGAGCTCGCTCCTGCGCCGTCACGTCGAAGGCGGTCGCGTGCACTTCGGCATCAATCACGAAATGCGCGACTTCGTGCACGACCGGAAGAAGAACCTCGATTTGGTACTCTGCACGGCTTCGAGCGCAGGCGACAGGCCCTCGATTCAGACGCTAGGCTGGATGGCGGAGGAGTACGGGATCGAGCTCACCGGAGAGGAGCGAATGGAGCTCGAAGCGTTGCCGGCACTACGCCGCGCACCCGTCGGCAGCGTTCTAATGGCGCTCGAGGCCAAGGCTTGTATGACCGCCCATCAGCGCGCATTGCCCCGGCTCTACGACGAACTCAACTCTTCGCATCTCACCGTGCACGGCGCGACCGACCAGGCGATCGCTGCCGGCTTCGCTATGGTCAACATCGCGAACCGGTATCTCAGCCCGGACCTCAATAAGAAGAATCGGGCGACCGATCCCGAGTGGAGCACGCACGACCAGCCGCGTGATGCGAGCCTCGCGATCGACAAAATCCAACAATTGCCGAAACGGTCGAAAACCGGCGACACCGGATACGACGCGCTTGCGATCGTAGTCGTGAACTGCGCGAACGACGGCTCGCCGGTCGATAGCATCGAAACGCCGCCGGCACCCCAGCCGGGCGATATTTATCACTACGCCTCAATGATCGATCGCCTCGCGCATATCTACGCAACCCGCTTTAAGGATCTTTGACAATCTGACGGCCAAGGCCTCGCGATCGGCTGTTTCGCATTCCCAGACGATGACGATTCGGAAGCCCGCGCGGCGCAGCGATCGGATGGACCCAGCGTCGCGCTTGCGATTGGTCTGGAATTTCTCGCGCCAGAAGGCCGAGTTGGTTCTCGGAGTGGTGGCTCGGGCGCACCCCGTGTGGTGATGCCAGAAGCAGCCGTGGACGAAGATGGCCCATTTCCTCTTTCGGTTGGCGAAGTCTGGCGATCCCGCAAGCGATCGAACGTTGAGGCGATAGGCATGTCCCGCGCCCCTCAGCACCGTCGCGACCACGAGCTCCCCCGCGGTGCCGTGCTGGCGGATCCGCGCCATCAGGGCGCTCCGCCTCGGGTCGTTGGGCTTCGGCGGCCTCATTCTCCAGCAACGGCAGAGAGACCGAAACTTCGCGCCACGTTATGAGTTCCGGGCTCCATGCGGTCGATGTGTTGGCGTAACCGTTCCAGAAAGCCCGGTACGAAGCGGAGCGTGCTGCGGTCCGTCCGCGCCAGGAAACCCCGTGTCGCACGTTCGGAGAGCAGCTTTCCTTCGAACCTCAGGAATTCGGCGAGCGATGGACGCTCCCGCCAGACGGGAAAAGCTCCGATCTCGACGCGCCGTCGCCGATCGCCGTCGAAGCGCGCCGCCTTCGGCCAGCGGTCATCCGTGGAGAGATTGCGGTCGCGATCGATTTCGTAGGAACCGGGCGTTGAGAGTCGCTCGCCGAGCCACTTCGCGACTGGTACGGTCACGGCGTTGCCGACGAGCGACCAACGTAGCGACGGGCGTCCTACGGTCGCCGCCGCCTCGGTCCATCCGGCCTCAAACCCTTGAAGTCGCTCGGCATCGCGGATGTCCGGCGTAATCACATCACCCCCTGGGAGCAAAATTGCCGGAGGAGAGGCTATTCCGACCGTAGAGCCATTCTTGAGGGTCGGTATCGCGTCAGGGGCCCACCCGAGCCCGCGAATGCCCTCCGTCCAATAGAAGCCGTGCGCGTGCGTGCAAAGGGAAGTCTCCGAGTCGCGAACGGCGGCCACGTCATCGACAAGGAGCACGTCGGCGGGATCGACGTCCGTGGTCGTCGCAACGAATAGTACTCGTTCGCGTCGCTGCGGCAGGAAGGCGAGCGAATTCACGACGCGATAGGCCCAGCAGTAGCCGCGCTCCTCAAAGGCCTCAACAAGCGTCTTGAGTCCTTTACCGCTGTCGAGATGTAGCATGAACGAAACATTCTCCAGCACAACCCAAGGAACCCGTTGTTGATCTAGGAGCCGAAACACATGTCCAACGAGACCTGAACGTCTGCCGTCAATGCCGGCCGTCAAGCCCGCTTGGCTCAAATCTTGGCATGGAAATCCCGCAACAAGCATTTCGGCACCGTCTGGGAGGCTCCTGAGATCAACGATATCCGACTCGCAGGGCACATTGGGAAACCTCGCCGCCAGGACGGCGCGCGCGGGTTCCCAGATTTCGCAAAGCATCAGCGCTTCGTGGCCGCCGAGAGACAGACCGGATTCCAGACCGCCGATGCCCGCGAACAATCCTGCAACTTTCATCCCACTTCCTTTCGCATTGGGTCCACGGCGTTCCGCTAGGCATCCCGAATCGCTGCAACCACAATCAAGAAGGACATTCGACACGGGAAGATCGGCGACAGGATGTTCGCATATTGTTCTCGTCTTGGGAACCGTGGACACCGCCCAAACGAAAAAATTCAAGCCTGAGATCGAGCCAAGAGGGCAAATTTTGCACCTGCTAATGCGCCTCGTCCCAGTTCTGCGCGGCCTTGGCGTCGACCTGCAGGGGCGCCGATAATTGCAGATAAGGATGCGGGGCGTCGACCATGACCTTGCGCACCAGGTCGATCGTGGCGTCCACCTCCTCGTCGGGGGCCTCGAACACCAGCTCGTCGTGGACCTGCAACAGCATTTGCGCGGAGAGCTTCGCGCGCTCCAATGCCGCGTCCATGCGGACCATGGCGCGCCTGATGATGTCGGCGGCGGAGCCCTGGATCGGCGCGTTGATCGAGGCGCGTTCGTTGAAGGCGCGCTCGGACGGATTTGAGGCCGTGATACGCGGGTAATGGCATTTGCGGCCGAAGAACGTCGTCACATAGCCGTTCTCGCGCGCGAATTTCTTGGTTTGATCCATATAGGCGCGGATGCCGGGAAAGCGCTCGAAATAGCGCCTGATATAGGCGCCCGCCTCCTCGCGGGGGATCGCCAGCTGGTTCGCAAGACCAAACGCCGAAATGCCGTAGATGATGCCGAAATTGATCGCCTTGGCTCTGCGGCGCACTTCGGGGGGCATGCCCTCGACCGGCACGCCGAACATTTCGGAGGCCGTCATCGCGTGAATGTCATGGCCCTGCGCGAAAGCCGCCTTCAGTTGCGGGATGTCGGCGATATGGGCGAGCAGCCGCAGCTCGATCTGGCTGTAGTCGGCCGAGATCAGCTTGCTGCCCGGCGGCGCGATGAAGGCGCGCCGGATCTTGCGCCCCGCCTCGTTGCGCACTGGAATGTTTTGCAGATTGGGCTCGGACGACGACAGCCGCCCGGTGGTCGTCGCGGCGAGCGCGTAGGATGTGTGCACGCGGCCGGTCGTCGGATTGACGTAGCCCGGCAACGCGTCCGTGTAGGTTGATTTGAGCTTCGACAGCTGGCGCCAGTCGAGGATGCGCGCGGCGAAATCATTGCCCTGCTCGGCGAGATCGTCGAGCACGCTCGCCGCGGTGGACCACGCGCCGGTCGCCGTCTTGCGCGCGCCGGGCAGGCCCATCTTGCCGAACAGAATGTCGCCGAGCTGCTTCGGCGAGCCGAGGTTGAAGCTCTCGCCGGCAAGCTCGAAAATCTGCGCTTCGAGCCGCGCCATGTCCTGCGCGAACTCGCCGGAGAGCCGCGAGAGGATGGCGCGGTCGATCGAGACGCCGCGCCGCTCCATGCGGGCGAGGGCTTCGATCATCGGCCGCTCCAGCGTCTCATAGACCGCGCTCATGCGCTCGGCCGGCAGCCGGGGCTTCAAGACGCGCCAGAGCCGCAGCGTGACGTCGGCGTCCTCGGCCGAATATTCCGTCGCCTTGTCGATCGCGACGCGCGCGAAGCCGATGAAGCTGCGCCCAGAGCCCGCGACGGCGCCGAACGGGATCGGCTTGTGGCCGAAGTATTTTTCGCTGAGCACGTCCATGCCGTGGTCGGTGCGGCCGGCGTCGAGCACATAGGAGATGAGAAGCGTGTCGTCGACGGGTTCGAGCTCGATCCCGCGCTGGGCGAAGACCAGCTGGTCGAACTTGACGTTATGCCCGATCTTTAAAATGTCGGGCGCTTCGAGCAGCGGCTTCAGCCGCGCCAGAACCTCGTCCACCGGCAGCTGCCCGGGCGCGAGCTCCGCCCCGCCGAAGAGATCGCCCGCGCCCTCTGCCTTGTGGCCGAGAGGGATGTAGCAGGCGCGGCCCGGAGCGAGGCAGAGGGAGATGCCGACGAGGTCGGACTGCATCGGATCGAGCGAAGAGGTCTCCGTGTCGACGGCGACGGCGCCTGCCTCGAGCGCCTCCGCGATTATGGCGTCGAGGCGCTCGAAGCTCGCGATGGTTTCATAGGTCTTGAAGTCGAATTTTTGCGCGGGCGCTTCGCCCGCGCGCTTGGCGGCGAGCTCGCCCGGGCCGGTCGCGACCGTTAGTCTCGGCGCCTCGACGCCATAGCGGGCGTTGCGCCTTGGCCCTTGGGGCGCTGCCTCTGCCGGCGCGGCCTCGGCGGCGGCCGGCTCCGTGGCTTCCGGCTGGGGCAGGGCGTCGCCGTTACGCCTGCGCCAGCCGGCGGCGCCCGTAAAAGCGGGGTCCGGCTCGATCAGCGCGGCGTCAACTCCATAGGCCTCGGCCGCGCGTTTGGTGATGGTTGAAAATTCGAGCGCCTTGAAGAAGGAGACGAGCGTCTTGCCGTCCGGCTGGGCGAGGCTCAGATCATCGAGCGGCGTCTCGACGGGAACGTCGCAGCAGAGGGAAACGAGCTGCCTTGAGACCTTGATCAGCGCGACGCTATCGGGATCGGTCAGGATCTCGCGGCGCTTCGGCTGCTTGATCTCGCCGGCTTTGGCGAGCAGCGTTTCAAGGTCGCCATATTCGTTGATAAGCTGCGCCGCGGTCTTGAGGCCGATGCCGCGGGCGCCCGGCACATTGTCGGTCGAATCGCCGGCGAGCGCCTGCACGTCCACGACCTTTTCCGGCGGCACGCCGAAATAGGCGGAAACCTCCTCAAGGCCGATGCGGCGCTCCTCGCGCGAGCCCTTGGCGCCCGCTTCGCCCGAGGCTGGATCATACATGGAGACGCCGGGCTCAATCAGCTGCATCAGATCCTTGTCGGCCGAAATGATCAGGACGTCGGCGCCGCGCCGTCGCGCCTCCTGCGCATAGGTCGCGATGAGGTCGTCGGCCTCGTAGCGGTCCTGCTCCACGGGCAAGAGGCCGAAGGCCCGCACGGCCGCGCGCATCAGCGGAAATTGCGGGATGAGATCCTCCGGCGGCTCCGAGCGGTTGCCCTTGTAGGGCGGATAGATCTCCTTGCGGAAGGAGTTCTCGGACTTGTCGAAGATGATGGCGAGATGGGTCGGCTTCACGCCCGCCGCGCCCTCGCGCACGAATTGGAAGAGCTTGGTGCAAAAGAGCCGCACCGCCCCCGTCGGCAATCCGTCGGAGCGATAATTGTATTTGGCGTCCTGCCGGATCGACTGGAAATAGGCGCGGAACACGAAGGACGATCCGTCGACCAGGAAGACATGGTCTCCGGCCTGGACCGGCCTTTGCGGGAAGTCTCGTGGGGATTTTTGCGATGATTCTTGAATCGGCGGCATGGGCGAGGCGTCTTGAGGCGTTGTTGCGTGCAACATAGGCCGGCCGCGTCGATCGCGCCACCGCGAGCGCGGCGCTCAATCGCGCCACCGCGTTCTGCTCTCGGCTGCAACCAAAGCCGCCTTTATCCGTTGTGATCGTAGCGGCGCCTCGTCTGCGCCGTCGCACAGATCAACGTCGTCCAGTCGCGCCCATCGATCATCCAGACGGCTTAGTCGTCATTTCGGGGTTGCGCCGGGCGCCGGGGTTGTGACGTCCAAGGTCTAATCGGAAAAGGGGGGGAGTCATGCTCGCCAAGAAAGGGCTCTTGGCTCGTCTATCCTTTTCTGGCTGCATGCTTTAGTCCGGCTTCAGGCCTCGTCGGCGTCATGCACCATCTCCTCGGTTCTGCTGATAAGGTTGGTCAATCGAATGGATTTCGAGGCTGTCTTCAATAGCCTTCCCACGCCGACCATGGTCATGGACACAGATTTCAATATCGTCGCCATGAACCAGGCCTATCTCGACGTCACCGGGCGCACGCGCGAGAACCTCGTCGGGCTCAATGTATTCATGGCCTTTCCGGCCGAAGGCGAAAGCCGCCGGGCGCTGCAGGACTCCTTTGAACGCGTCCGCGACCATGGCGTCGCCGACGTGCTGCCGGCGCTGCGCTATCCGATCGCCGGCGAGAACGGCGTCGTCCCGCGATCCTGGAACTGCACCCATGTGCCGATCCATGGAGCGGACGGCAAGGTGGCGTTCCTCGTCCAAAATACGCAAGAAGTTTCAGCCTCAAAGAACGAAGCTCGGAAGGCGGAGGGCAACAGCGCAAGCTGCGCCCGGCAGCGGCTTGAAATGATCGAGGCGCTGAACCTGGCGCTTCTCGCCAGCGCCGATCATCTGCATCGCCTGTTCATGACGGCGAGCAACGTCATGTGCGTCCTGCGCGGTCCGCAGCATGTTTTCGAAATGGCCAACACCGCCTGGCGGGGCCTCGCCGGCGGCCGGGACGTGATCGGCAAGCCCGTGCGCGAGGCCCTCCCCGAACTTGCAGGCCAGGGCTATTTCGAGCTCATGGACGAGGTTCTGGCCAGCGGACAACCCTTTGCGAGCCGGCGAATGCGCCTCATGCTGCCGAACTGCGAGGGATGGATCGACGAGCGCTTTCTCGACCTCACATTCCAGCCGATCATCGGGGACGCCGGCGGGGTCCGCGGGGTTTTCGTCGAAGGCGTTGACGTGACGGAAAGCGTCCGGGCCGAGGACCGCCAGGCGCTGTTCATCCGGGAGTTGCACCACCGCGTCAGGAACACGCTTGCGACAGTGCAGGGCGTGATGAACTCGACGGCGAAAAGCTCGGCGACGATCGAGGAGTTTCAGGAGGCCTTCGCCGGGCGGATCGGTTCACTCGCCAAGACGCATGCGGTTCTGACGGAGGAGCTTGATCAGTCCGTCTCCTTCGAGCATCTGCTCAACCAGGAGCTCGGCTTTTACGCCGATGAACTCGGCGAGCGGATCAGGCTGCGCGGGCCCGCCGTCGACCTGCCGTCGCAGATCGCGGTTCCGCTCGGCATGGCGGTGCATGAGTTGACCACCAACGCCGCCAAATATGGCGCGCTCGCCTCGGACGCCGGACGCATCGTCGTCGAATGGAGCCTCGCCGAGTGTCGTGGCGGAGCCGCGCTCAAATGCGAATGGAACGAGAGCGATGGTCCTGTCGTCACCCCACCCGCCCGGGAGGGGTTCGGCTCGATGCTCCTGAAGCGCGTGCTGTCGCAGCAGATCGGCGCCGACGTGAATGTCGCTTTCGAGCCGGAGGGATTCCGGCTCAAGATGCTCGTTCCGATCCGCTCCGAGCGCTGAGCTGGCTTCGAATTCAGCCCTTCATTCGACAGCGGCTTCGCTTCTAAAATCCCGCCGCTTTCCGCTCAATCCGGTTCGTGCTCGGCGTCTTCGTGATCGCCATGCTCGCCATGCTGGCCCGGACCCATGCTCATGCCGCCCATGCCCATGCCCATGCCGCCTGGGCGCATGCCGCCTGGGCCCCATCCGTGCGGCCTGATGCCATGCAGGAGGAAGGGCAGGCGGTGTTTCTGTTCCTCGGTGAGGCTCTGATAGAGAGGAGCCGCGGCGTCGGCGAGGGCCTTCAGCGTTTCGCTCTTGGCCATGTCTTCCTCGCTCAGCTTGCGCAGCCAGGCGATGGCGTTTGTGGGCGGCGGTTCGTTATGCGCCTTCTCGGCGCGGTCTGCGGCGCTTTTCGCTCCCGCGCGCAAGGCCGCTTCGACCGGCGGCCACATTTTTTCCTGCTCGGGCGTCAGCTGCAGACCGGCGTGAAGCCCCGCGAGATGAGCCTCGAAAAAGGCCGCGCGATCGGCCGCCGAAAAGCGTGGATGGGGGGGACCATGCTTCTCCATGCCAGGGGGCGGAGCGGCGGGGCCGCCGGGCGGCGGCTGCTCGGCCCTGGCGCTCAGGGCGGCGAAGGAAAGACTGGAGGAAAGCAGCGCAATCAGCAAGAGAGGCAGGGATTTTTTCATTTGTATCTCCAGGGCTGCGCGGAGCGCCATGAAACCGTGCGATTTCCGGATGCCTTGATCGTCTCATTAACTATTTGTTTTGAAGCGGAATTCTCTTTCCGGAAAGCTGCCTGTTTCGGCTCCACGCTCTAGATAGGGCGACGGAGCCTTTCAAATGAAGCTTTCGTTATCGTCGAAATTCATGATCACGGCCGCGCCGGCGAGCCTATTCGCGCGCGCCTTCGGCCGTCAACGTCCCATCGGTCCGCTCAAGATCATCGGCCTGGCTTAACGCTAATTCAACCGGGTCGGGGCACATTGGAGGGGAGCTTGTCGACCGCAAGATTGGAGCGCGATCAGCGTCATGGCCCAGACGAGACAAAGGAATGCCGCAGCTTTCGGCGACATATTGGCCGGGCTGAATGATGCGCCCGGCCGTGCATCGCCTGGCGGGGCGTCCTCCGCGCGCCCATCGTTCGGATCCGCCGCCGCGGAGCGCCGGCCTTCGTCCCCAACAGGCGTCGACGTCTCCTGGATCAAGAGCGCACAGGCGCGCGCGAGAGCGGCGCAGGTTGCCCAGCAGGCCTCGACGCAGGAGGCTTCAGCCACGTCAGAGCCCCGAGGCGCATCAGCGCCCGTCGAGCAGCCGCGCCGCGGCTGGGCCGGCCTGTCGTGGGGCGCGTCTTGGGGCGCGTCTTGGGGCGCGCGCAGCGGCGCGGCGCATGCGGCAGCCTATGCCCAGGCTGCCGCTGACGGGGCTTCGCAGCCGAAATCCGCCGAAGGCATGGCGCCACAGCCGAAGGCCGCCTCCGATGCGGCGCAGCGGGGCGAAGGCGCCGCTGGATCAGCCGCCGCCCAGGTGTCGGCGGCAAATCCCGTCCACGCCTTGCGCCGTCTGCTCGCGCAAATTCCCTGGGGCTGGTGGCGAGCAGGCGGCGTCGTCCCCAAAGCCGAAGCTCAGCGGAACCGGTCGCGGCCGACGCCCGTCGTGCCGAAAAGCGAGGATGAGGCGATCGTCGAGGAGCTTGGACTGAGCGCCGGTCTCGCAATCGTCGATCTCCGGCGAATCCGCCGCGAGTTCGCCAAGAAGAACCATCCCGACCGCTTTGAGCCCGCCTTGCGCGTGGGAGCGGCGCGGCGCATGGCGATCGCGAATATGCTGATCGACGCGCATATGAAGCGGCCGCCGCCGCGCTGAGCTGAGCGTCCGGCCCGGGCCGAGCGCTGACAGCCGGGCCCTCAGGCGCGCTTCGTCCCTAGCCGCTTGCTCCCGCCGCCAGGCTGCGATGAAATAGCAGTTCATCAAACACTCCTGCCGCGCGGAGGCGGACGGTTGGCGGCGCTTTCGGTCGATCTCAACTGCGATTGCGGCGAGGGTTTTGGCCTCTACGCCATGGGCGACGACGCGGCCATGCTCGATATCGTGACGAGCGCCAGCGTCGCTTGCGGCTTTCATGCGGGCGATCCGGACGTCATGGCGGCGACCTTCGAGTCCGCGAGGCAAAAAGGGGTCGCTGTCGGGGCGCATCCGGGCTATCCCGATCTCAAGGGATTCGGACGGCGCCCGCAGCAGTTCAGCCTCGCCGAGATCGAGCGAATCATCGCCTACCAGATCGGCGCGGCGCAGGCGCTCGCGGCCCTCGTCGGTCATCGGCTATCCTATGTCAAAGTGCACGGCGCCTTGAGCAATCTCGCCATGGCGGAGAAAAGCGTCGCGCGCGCCATCGCCCATGCCGTCAGATCGGTCGACGCCGGGCTCGGCTTTCTCGCCGTCGCGGGCACGGAGCTCGAGGCCGCGGGCCGCGCCGAGGGGCTTTTCGTCGCGCGTGAGATCTATGCCGACCGCGCCTATACGGATCAGGGGCTTCTCGTTCCCCGCTCCGCGCCGGGCGCCGTGCTCGAGGACGCAAGCGAAATCGCCGAGCGCGTTCTCGCCATGGTCGTCGAGGGCGCAATCGTCGCGCAATCGGGCAAGCGCATCAGCGTCGGCGTCGATTCGATTTGCGTTCATGGCGACCATAAGGGCGCCGTTGCGGCGGCGGCGGCCGTGCGCGCGCGGCTGACGGCGGCCGGCGTCGCGCTCGCGCCTTTCATGCAAAGGTGAGGCATGACAAGCGATCTGCGCGGACCGCTTGAGGCGCCCCGCTATCTCCCGGCGGGCGAATCGGCGCTTGCGGTCGAATTCGGGCAGACCATCGATCCCGCCGTGCATGACCGCGTTCTGGCGCTCGACGAGGCGCTCGCCGCGGCGCGGCTTGCCGGCGTTCGGGAGACGGTCCCGACCTATCGCTCGCTGATGATTCATTTCGATCCGCGGCGCCTCTCGCCGCCGCAGCTGATCGAGGCGATGGGGAATCTGCCTGCGTCGACGACGCCGCGCCGCAGCACGAAGCGCTGGCGCTTTCCCGTCTGCTATGATCCGCCTTTCGCCGAGGATATCGACGGGATCGCGCAAGCCTCAGGCCTCTCGCCGGAAGAGATCATCGCCTTGCACAGCGGAGCGCTCTATCGCGTCTATATGTACGGCTTTGCGCCGGGCTTTATTTTTCTCGGCGGCCTGCCTCAGGCGCTTTCGATCTCGCGGCGAGCGACGCCGCGGCCGCCGGCGCCGCCGGGCTCGCTCTTGATCGCAGGCGGACAGGCGCTGATCGCCAGCGTGGCAATGCCGACCGGCTGGCGTCAGCTCGGCCGGACGCCGGTGAAAACCTTCGATTCGCGCCGGGATCCGATGTTTCTCGCCGCCGTCGGCGATGACATCAGCTTCGAGCGAATCGACGCCGCGCAATTTGCCGAACTCACCCGTGCGGCGGAGGCGGGAGATCCCGTTGCCCGTTGCGAGCAGGCGGCTGGCTGACATGGCGCGGCTCAGAGTCGTGTCCGCAGGCCCCGGCGCGACGATTCAGGACGTTGGCCGCTTCGGCTACCTTCGTTTCGGCGTGACCCCGGCCGGCCCGATGGACTGGACCGCGTTTCAAACCGTCGCCCGGGCGCTCGACAATGACGAGCGCGCGGCGGCGATCGAAATCTCGGTCGGCGGCCTTGGCGTGACGGCGGAGGAGGGCGCCGTCGCCGTCGCTTATGCAGGCGGCGCCTTCAATTGGACGCGCGACGGCGCGGCGCTGCCGCAGGCCGCGCGAATCATTTTGCGCCCCGGCGAAATCCTGTCTGCGCAAGCCGGACGGGCGGGGGCCTGGGCCTATCTCGGCGTCGCAGGCGGCTTCATGACTCCGCTCGAAATGGGCAGCCGGGCGACGCATCTGCGCGCAGGGATTGGCGGTCTCGAAGGGCGCATGCTGAGCGCCGGAGATGTTCTTCCACTCGATTGCGGCCGCGCCTGCGAGGCGCTGAAGGAAGCCGAAATCGAGGCGCCCTGGCTCGCCGGACGCGCGCGCCCGTATCGCGTCGTGCTCGGTCCGCAGGACGATTACTTCTCAAACACCGCGATCGACCACTTTTTCCGCGAGAGCTTCGTCTTGACCCCGGCGGCGGACCGCATGGCCTATCGCTTCCGCGGCGCGCCGATTGCGCATGCGCGTGGCTTCAATATCATCTCGGACGGCATTGCGCTCGGCGCGATCCAGATCGCGGGAGACGAGGCGCCGCTGATCCTGATGGCGGACCGTCAGCCGACCGGCGGCTATCCCAAAATCGGCCATGTCGCCACGGCCGATATCGGACGGCTCGCGCAAATGCGCCCGGGCGAAAGCTGCCGTTTTTGCGTCGCCACTGTTGAGGAGGCGCGGGCCGCGCTGATCGCGCTCGAGGAGCGGATCGCCGGAACGAAGACACGGCTGCGCCCGCTCCTCAAGGCGCCTGCGACGGCCTCGCTCCTCAGCGCCAATCTGGTCGGCGGCGTCGTCAACGCCTTTGATCCGGACTGACGCGCGGGAGCGTCAGGCGCTACCTGCCGTCCCAGCCGCCGCCGCCATCCCCGCGCCAGCCGCCACCGCCGCCGTGCTCGCCACCGCCGCCGCGCCAGCCGCCATGGCCGTCGTGGTCGCCACCGCCGCCACGCCAGCCGCCACCGCCGCCGTGCTCGCCACCGCCGCCGCGCCAGCCGCCATGGCCGTCGTGGTCGCCACCGCCGCCGCGCCAGCCGCCATGGCCGTCGTGCTCGCCACCGTCGCCACGCCAACCCCCACCGCCGTGCCAGCCGTCGCCACGCCAACCCCCACCGCCGTGCCAGCCGTCGCCACGCCAACCCCCACCGCCATGCCAGCCGTTGCCGCCGTGCCAGCCGGGGCGGCCATAGCCACGATAGGCATAGCCGCCGGGGACCCCCCAACCGCGCCAGCCCCAGCCGCCGCCCCAGCCATAGCCCGGAGAGAAGGCGTAGCCGCACCAGTACCAGCCGGGACCCCTCCAGCCATTCGGATACCAGCAATAGTTGCGGCCGCCCCAAAAATATTGCGCCTCCTCGGCGTGCGGAGAGCCGTCGCTATGGGCGAACGCCCCCAGGTTGGCGTCGAGCGCCGGCGCGGCCTGCGCGCTCCCGGACGTCGCCGCGCCCGCCATGAGCGCTACCGCCGCCGCGAGACCCATCGATCGACGCATTTTTGCCTCTCCTTGATGTCTTACCCCGAAGAGTCCTCGCCGCTGCAAAGACATCAGGAATATGAGCGCCTCAAGATGAACAGGACATGATCGCGGCCTGAGGCTCAGGCGTCGGGCCTCTCCGGCGCCTCACGGCTTTTCTTTCCCGGCGATTTTCCTCGCGCGCTTGCCGAGCGTGCGCAGACGCAGCGCGTTGAGCTTGATGAAGCCCGCGGCGTCGCGATGGTCATAGGCGACGGCGCCCTCCTCGAAGGTGACGAGCTCCTGATCATAGAGGGAGTAGGGGCTCGACCGGCCGACGACCGCCGCCGAACCCTTATAGAGCTTCACCCGCACGCGGCCGGTGACGAATTCCTGGCTCTTGTCGATCAGCGCCTGCAGCATCTCGCGTTCGGGCGAGAACCAGAAGCCGTTGTAGATCAGCTCGGCATATTTCGGCGCGAGCTCGTCCTTCAAATGCCCCGCGCCGCGGTCAAGGGTGATCGATTCGATTCCGCGATGGGCGACATAGAGGATCGTGCCGCCGGGGGTTTCGTACATTCCCCGCGATTTCATCCCGACGAATCTGTTCTCGACGAGATCGAGCCGCCCGACGCCATTGGCGCGGCCAAGCTCGTTGAGCTGCGCAAGCAGCGTCGCCGGCGACATCGCCTGTCCGTCGATGGCGACGGGGTCGCCTTTCTCGAAATCGATCTCGATATAGGTCGGCCGGTCCGGCGCGTCCTCGGGGTCGAGGGTGCGCGAATACACGTAATCCGGCGTCTCCTGCGCCGGGTCTTCCAGCACCTTTCCTTCCGACGACGAGTGCAAAAGATTGGCGTCGACCGAGAAGGGCGCGTCGCCCCGCTTGTCCTTGGCGATCGGGATCTGGTTCTTTTCAGCGAAGGCGATCAGCGCCGTGCGGGAGGTCAAGTCCCATTCCCGCCAGGGCGCGATGACCTTGATGTCGGGCTCGAGCGCATAATAGGAGAGCTCGAAGCGCACCTGATCGTTGCCCTTGCCGGTCGCGCCATGCGCCACGGCGTCCGCCCCCGTCACGCGGGCGATCTCGATCTGCTTCTTGGAGATCAAGGGCCGCGCGATCGATGTGCCGAGCAGATAGAGCCCTTCATACTGGGCGTTGGCGCGAAACATCGGAAAGACATAGTCGCGCACGAACTCCTCGCGCAGGTCCTCGATGAAGATGTTCTCGGGCTTCACCCCGAGGAGAATCGCCTTGTCCCGCGCAGGCGAAATTTCCTCGCCCTGGCCGAGATCGGCGGTGAAGGTGACGACCTCGCAGCCATAGGTCGTCTCCAGCCATTTGAGGATGATCGACGTGTCGAGCCCTCCCGAATAGGCGAGGACGACCTTTTTCACGTCTGATCTTGGCTGCGGCATTGTGGGCTCTCGGCGGGTTGCGGGGCGGGGACGGCGAATGCGCGCGACTATAGGCGCCGAGCCTTCCGGCGCAAGGGCGAGCGCTCGGGGCGACGGCCAGGCTGCGACTTGTGGCCGATCTTACTTCGTGACCGCTCGCCCGCGACCAGCGCGACGGCCAGGCTCGCCTGTGTCTGCTTGCGAGAGCGCCTTAGAGATTGAAGGTCGAGAATCGCGAGGCCAAGAGGCCGATATTCACAATGCGACAAGGCGGCCGGCCGACCACCGCCAGTGTTTTGTCATGGCTTGGCGCCGATCTTGATATGGATCGCGTGGGCGCTTTCCTGGTTATCCGGGACCTGTTTCGCGATGGCGGTCAATCCCTCGTTCCGCAGGGCGTGCAAAAGGGTGGCGGCCGGCTTGCCAGGCGCTCCCCAGTCCGCCTGCCGGGAGTCGGCGACCTGCACTTCGAGCCCTTTGAGCACGACGAGACCGGCCGCGGGCTTTCCTGGCGGGACATATCCATGGCCATGCGCAACCGCCTGTCTCTTCCAGCCAGCGGAATCAAGCGCCTGTGCGATATCTTCCATCAAGCCGACACTTTCAGGGTCAAGCTCGACCGAGAAATCGAACGGCGTGCCATGAGATTCCTTCAGAGCATCGGCAACCCGCTGCTGGGATGCGGGGCCGAACGTCCGCGGACTATCTGCCCAGTATTCCAGACCGCAGCCGATCAAGACGAGAATGGCAAATGTGATCGCCAGGCCCTTTTCCCAGGCGCCCTTCGAAATCCTGATAACGAGAAGAGCGACCTCGCCGCTCAACCCTATCAAAAGCAGGATCTCCCCGATCTGCCTCATCACGCTGAAGAGGACCAGGGAAAAGACGGGCGTATGTAACATCAAGCACTCCGATTCGCAGGCTGGCAGGTGGTTCAGGGGCCGCATTATTCGTAGCAGCCGGTCCGACATGGCTACCCCGACATGTCGAGAGTGGACACACATACCTTTCCAGGCATAGACTTTTGATTCGCTCTACCGATCGTCTCGTGATCCGTAGCGGAGCGCCAGGACCGCTGGCCATTGGCTGGCTTGCCATGAACACCGGATAATCTGATCTGGGAATCCCGCTGCCCTCAGCTGTTCCGACTAACGACACGCGCTGCCAAAACCCCGACAAGATCGCCGGGTGGCCCGGACAACCGCGTCCTTTGAGATCCCGCCCGCATTGTCCTTGCGCAGGGCATCTGGACGCCCGGGATCGTTCTCGACTACGTTCGCGCTCTCAATGTTCTCGTCCATCCCCAGCCCCTCAGCGGCAAGGCGTTGGCGCCTGACGAACAACAGAAGGTGAAATGACAAGCCGGCCGGTCTCGAATGCGTCGCCGCTGTCAGCTGCAAATCGCAATATGTCCGGCATGCCATGAACAACATTCAGGAACTTTTGCCAGCGGAAGCGTTTTCCCATATCCGCATCATGGTGGGCACGGTCGCTGGCCTTTGCATCACCCGACTGCTGACGGGAGTGGCGCGCTTTGCTCAGCATCCGCGCAAGAAGGAACTCTATTGGGTTCACTTGATGTGGATCGCCTTCACGTTGCTGACCGTGTTTCATTTCTGGTGGTTCGAGTTCCTTCTGCGCAGCAGCCGTTCCTTGGGATTCGGCGTCTATATTTTCATCCTGTTCTACGCATCTCTCCATTTTTTGCTGAGCGCGCTCCTCGTACCCGATAACATCGACGAGCACGGGGACTATCGAAACTACTTCCTGGTCAATAAGCGCTATTTTTTCGGGACACTGATTGCCTTCAACATTACCGATCTGATCGACACCCTGCTCAAGGGGGCCGACCATTTCCTGGGGTTGGGGGCGGAATATCCAGCGCAGATCGCGGCGTTCGTCATCTTGTGCTTTTTCGCTGCCAGTACCCGAAACCTGAGGTTCCACGCCGCGTTCGCGACATGCGCTCTGATCTACCAAGCGTCCTTCATATTCCGAAAGTTCGACATCTTGTCTTGACGCCGTCACGACACAAGAGGGGTGCACTGTGATTGCCGAGATTGATCGCGTCCGTGCGAGAGGCACGCATTTCAGCTGTGTGCTGGCCGATTCTGGCTGTGATGCAAATAAGCGCTGACCATTGATCCTACAAAATACGAAGTCGATCAACCACTTGGGACATCGATCGGCATTCGAACCCCAGGCCGAAGCACACAATCGGCCTGCCGCCGGTTGCGTGGAACGGCGGTTAAGTCAATCCGACCTTCGTCTCGAACTCAACCGGGCTGAGATAGCCAAGCCGCAACTGGACGATTGGATGGTAGTCTCCGGCGGCGCATGCTAAAAGAGGCCGCTGGCCCGACGTTGCGGCCGCGTGTGGTTCGCCCAACACGATCGACAATCGATCCACGCTCAGATGCAAAGCCTGCAAAGCGCCTTTCTGTTCGATCTCGACGGCACGCTCGTCGACAGCGTCTATCAGCATGTTCTCGCCTGGGACGAGGCGCTGAAAGCTGAAGGAATCGAGCTGTCGGTCTGGCGCATCCACCGCAAGATCGGCATGAGCGGAGGGCTGCTGACCCATATGCTCCTACGCGAGACGAGGCTCGAAATCAGCCCCGAGCGCATCGAGCGCCTGCAAAAGCGCCACGCCGAGGCCTACAAGCGAAGAGCCGGCCTTGTCCGCCCCCTGCCTGGCGCGCGCGAACTCCTCGCCTATTTGGCCGGAGCGAAAATCCCCTGGGCGATCGCGACCAGCGGCCGGATGGATGCGGCGCGCCCGGTCCTGGAAACGCTCGGCGTCGACTTCGAGCGCGCCGTCATCATCACTCGCGACATGGTGAAATACGCCAAGCCCGATCCTGATCTTTTCATCACCGCCGCCTGCCGCCTTGGGGTCGACATCGTGACCTCGACGGTCGTCGGCGACAGCGTCTGGGACATGCTGGCGAGCCGGCGGGCGCGCTGCCTTGGCGTCGGCCTGCTCTCCGGCGGCTATGGCCGGGAGGAGCTCGAGCGCGCCGGCGCCTATCGGGTCTACGAGGACCCGGCCGAAATGCTGGAGCATATCGACGAAGTCGCTGCGCGGCAGTAGAAGGGCGACTCCGGAAACGGGCGCGCTCAAGGCGCACGCGACCGTTCCCTTGACAGGTTCCGCGCCGTTTTCTATGCCAACCCCGCGTCGCGCTAGATCCTGCGCCAGCGTGGCGGAGTAGCTCAGCCGGCTAGAGCAGAGGAATCATAATCCTTGTGTCGGGGGTTCGAGTCCCTCCTCCGCTACCACCCTTTCCCCCTGTCTGGCCCGGAGACTTGGGTAACAGGTTGCGCCTAAGAGTCTGACTTAAAATGCTGCTCATATGGATCAAGCCCTTGCGATGCGGCGCGTGAGGGTTCGGATGTGGGCGACGAGCGCCCATGCGAGGGCGCTGGCGATGGTGGCTTCGAAATCCTTGGCGAGGCGGCGGCAGCGGCCAAGCCAGGCGAAGGTCCGCTCGACGACCCATCGGCGCGAACCTTGAAGCCCTCGGCGCGATCTGAGCGCTTGATGATCTCCAACCTCCAGGCGCCTTTGCCCTCAGCGCGGCGCGCAATTTGTCGCCCGCGTAGCCGCCGTCGGCGAAGATGCGCCGCAGCCAGGGATAAAGCGACCGGATCGACGCCAGCACGCTCCCGAAATGGCCTACTATCAACCCAACGGGCGCGAGTATGTGAGGGATTTCGGCTAAGTATCTGACCTTCCGAATCTCCGCGCGGAATTGGAGCGCCGCGGCTACTCTTCCGTCGACATCGCAAAAATCTGCGGGGGCAACTGGATGCGCATGTTCCGCGAAGTGTGGAATTCGTAGGCGGCCGCAAGCGCGCAACAGCCTACCGTCATTGCGGTGCTGCGAAGCCATCCAGGAGCGCATTGGCGTTCGGCGGACCCGGCGAAGAGCGCATTCTTGCGATTGAGTGTGATTTTGCATGGAATCCGCGCTGATTGACAGGCCAAAGGCGAGGGTGGGAAAGCGCCCTGGTCGCACGCCAAGCGATAAGCTCCATGCCGAAGTTAGCTTGCGCGGCCCCCCTTTTTGGCCCTATGGAAAATCCGTCCGCGGCACAGCGTCGCCGCAAAATGGGGGAATAAGCCTTGAGAAAATTCGCCGTTGGTTTCGTTCTGGCGGGACTGCTTCTGCCGGGGGCCGGTCATGCGCAGGTCATGATCGACACCACACGCATCACTTGCGCCGACTATCTCGCCATGCCGCCCGAGGATTCGAAGGTATTTTCGGCTTGGTTGAGCGGCTGGTTCAACCAGAAGGCTGGCTACACGTCAGTCGATCTCGATGCCTATGCGCGCAACGTCGAAAGCGTGCAGGCGTGGTGCCAGTCCAATCCCAAGGAAACCGTGATGGCCGGCCTGACACGCGCCGTCGCTAAATCGAAATGAGCGTTTGAACCAGCTGAGGGTAAATAAAAAATGCGCAAAATCGTACTGTTCGTCGCCTTGATGATGGCCGGCGCGGTAGTCCCCGCAAAGGCTCAGGTCGTGGTCGACATGTCGCTGATCACCTGCAAGCAATATCAGGAAATCTCGAAGACGGACCCGGACAGGGCGATCGTCATCGCATCGTGGATGGGCGGCTATTTCGGCGCCAGCAAGAACCTCTCGACCATAGACTTTCGCTATACCAAGCGCAACACGGAGAAGGTAACGGATTACTGCAAGTCTCACCGCGACGAAACGCTGATGAGCGCGGTCGAAAAGAATTTTCGCTGACGCCAGGCTGGCGGTAAGGCAGACGCCAAGCCGATGGCTGCTTTTAGCTTTCTCAGGCGCCGCCAGGTTTGTCAGATTTGGATTCCCGGTCGATCGGCGGGCGTCGATAATTGGGCCGCCAGCAGCGCGGGAGCCTTGATCGGCATTATCCTGGCGCGACGCCTTCTGCATCCGCCGAGAGGGAAAGAGCAGGTCGCCTAGCCCTGCCGTAGAACTGGCCTTGGGCGAACGGCGGGGCAGGCGTGGGCAGCCTCTTCGAAGAGGCTGCAATTGTTTTTAATAAGTGACTGCAACCGCTGGAGGCCTTAACCTACCGCCGGTTTTGGAGGACCAAGGGAGCAGACGCTTATGCAAATGTCTCTTACAGGCCCAACACTCGCAGCCGTCACATTCGCTGTTTTGGCGTCCGCCGAGACGGCCGCCTTCGGCGAAGTCATCTCGTACAAGGCCGATCTCAAAGCGTCGGCCGAGGTGCCTCCCATTGAGAGCGCAGGGACTGGCTCCGTTGCCGCTGTTTACGACACAGCCTCGAAAAAACTGACCTGGACGATTCCCTACGCGGGTCTGACGGGGCCAGCCATCGCAGCTCATTTCCACGGCCCGGCCTCGACAAGCGCCATCGCGCCGCCGGTTGTCCCGATTACGGGCAATCTGACAAGCCCCATCAAGGGTGAGGCGACGCTGACAGACGCTCAGGCCGCGGATCTAGGGAGCGGGCTATGGTACTTCAATATTCACACTGACGCCCATAAGCCTGGCGAAATTCGTGGACAGCTGACGAAGCAGTAGCCCTAACGCCCAGTCGGCCTAGCGCCACGTCGCGAATATCATCTTCGTCCGTCGGGATCATTCCGGAACAGCATAAGTGAGGAAGGGACGACAAATTGCCTCGATTGATGAAATTGCGTCCTCCACCCTCTGATTAGCCTTGCCCGGACCTAATCGCGTGCTCCAACCAAGCGTTTCCAGAAAAGGCTGAGCCATGCGATCGAACACCTCATTGCCGGCCACGTCATCAGCGTAACCTTTGTCTATAAGGTCGATTAACGTCATGGCCGCACCGCGCAGATTGTTGTGCTCGGCGAAGACGGTGTGAAAGGCCTTTCTCGCTTCTTCGCCAAAATGCGCTGGAAAGGTGTATTGAAGTGACTGTAAGCGCAAGAATATGGCGTTTCCGTTCTGAAGGTGCTTTACCACTAATCGGTATATATACGCCTTTCCGTGGCGATCTTCTGTGATTGTCTCGGCGACTTCGGCTTTGTGATCTTTTCTGTTCATTGTGTCATACATAAACAGCAATATGTTTGGCGCCTGAACGTCTTTAAGTATATCTCCAGCTTCCCTGAATGCTGTTATCGCTTGTTCTACAAGAAGAACTCTCTTCTCGTGATCGTGCAAATTCCGTTCGTAGCGGAATCTTTGTTTTGCCATTTGCTGATCAAAAGTAAATTTCCGTTCTGCTAAGTCTTGTTCGGCCTTAAATCGGCGATCTGCCAACTCGATGTTGGCATCGGCCATGCGCTCCCCTTGTTCGCGATCAAACGCGAGCTTCTTGGTATGCAGCCTCTCCGCTGCCCGATGGGAGAGAAACAAACTAACGAGCGAAATAAGCCCGGATACGCCGGCAGCCACGACAGCCGGCCCAAAGAACGCGCCAAAATCCATAGGTGCTCCCGATGACGGATGACGCTTTCTGCCGCTATCCACAAGTTCGAACGCCAAGCGGCGGAACGCGCGATTTCAGTCCCTGCTGAGACTATGCGGCTTGCAATCCCAGCTCAAATGCGCTGTATAGATCATAAAATCTATAGACTGACATATTGACAATGAGTGAACCAAAAATCCTCGACGCGATCGACAGGCGAATCCTCCGCATCATTCAGAGAGACGCCTCCACGTCGATTCACGAGATCGCCTCGCGCGTCGGCCTGTCGCAGACGCCGTGCTGGAAAAGGCTGCAAAGGCTGGAATCCGCTGGCGTCATCAAGCGCCGGATCGCCATCCTCGCCCCGATGAAGCTCGGTCTCGGGATCACCGCTTTCGTTGCGATCGAGATCGGCGATCATTCGGGCAAGTCGCTCGCGCAATTTGCCGACGATCTCGCGGCAATGGATGAAGTGATGGATTTCTACCGCCTGGCCGGCGACGTCGATTACCTGCTGCGGGTGGTGGTGTCCGACACCGCGGCCTTCGACGAATTTTATAAGCGCCTGATCGAGATCGTCCCCTTGAAGAACGTCACGTCGCGTTTCTCTCTCGAAAGCATCAAGTCCGAGACCGCCTATCCGATCGCAGGATGAGCGTCGTCCAGAGCGGCGCCCTTGGCGTTTCCGGGGCGCTTGTGCAAAATGCCAGCGCTTTTTTCGGGCGGCGCCCATAGAGAATTGACGAATCGATCCATGACGTTCGCCCCTGTCCTGCCCGTGATCGACATGCGCCGGCTTGACGCAGGCGGGAGCGAAAGCCAAGGCGCCTTGCGCGAGCTGCGCCGCGCCGCGAGAGAGCCCGGCTTCTTCTATCTCACGGGCCATGGCGTTGCGGCCAACGCCAGTCTTCTGAGGCTGGCGCGGCGCTTTTTCGCTCTGCCGGAAGAAGACAAGCGCGCCGTCGCCATGATCCGCTCGCCACATTTCCGGGGCTATACGCAGGCCGGCGACGAGCTGACGCGCGGCGAGAAGGACTGGCGCGAGCAATTCGATATCGGCGCCGAGCGAAACGCCCGCTGGCGGCCGGGCGACCCCGCCTGGATGCGTCTGCAAGGGCCCAATCAATGGCCGAATGCCCTGCCGGAGCTGAAGGCGGCTTTGCTGGGCTGGCAGGCCGAGGTGACGCAGGCCGCAATCCGCCTCCTGCGCGCTCTCGCCGAAGCGCTCGGCGTCGATAGGGATGTGTTCGAGCCGCTCTACCGCGAGGCGCCGAATCAGCATGTGAAGATCATCCGCTATCCGGGCCTGGGTGGCGGGCAGGGCGTCGGCCCGCATAAGGACAGCGGCCTTTTGACATTCGTGCTGCAGGACGACGCCGGCGGCCTCGAAGTCGAGGCGGCGGACGGCTCCTGGATCGAAGCCGTCCCGCTCGAAGGCGCCTTCGTCGTCAATATCGGCGAATTGCTGGAGCTCGCCTCGAACGGCTGTTTGCGGGCAACGATCCATCGGGTCGCCGCGCCGCCGGTCGGCCGCGAGCGCTTTTCCGCCGCCTTCTTCCTCGGGGCAAGCCATGAGGCGACGGCGCCTCTGCTCGCCTTGCCGCCGGAGCTGGCGGCGGAGGCGCGAGGCCCGGAGACGGATCCCGCCAATCCGCTGTTGCGGCACGCCGGCGCCAACTATCTCAAAGGCCGCCTGCGCTCGCACCCCGACGTCGCCGCGCGGTATTATGCCGCTGCTGAAGGCAGCGCCCGAATACGCCCCGCCTGACTTGCCGCAAAATCAAGTCGATATTGACTGGACGTTGAAATCCCGGCCATGTCTGCCGTCAAAGGACGGCCCTATGAATGAAGCGACAGTGACGGAGCGGTTTCGCGGCGGAGCGCGGCGAGATCAGGAACCCATGCCCACGCCGGCGCTGCGGTTGCCGCTCGTCAGCGTCATCGTCGTCAATTACAATTATGGCCGCTTTCTCGCGGCGGCGGTCGATTCCGTCTTTGGCCAGGCCTATCCGAATGTCGAATGCGTCGTCGTCGACAACGCCTCGACCGACGAGACGCCCGAGGTCCTGCGCGCCGTCGAGGCGCGCCATCCGAGAGCGAAAATCATCCGCCGCGCGGCGAATGACGGGCAGACCCCCGCCGCGCTCGACGGCCTTGCCGCCTCGAGCGGCCCCTATGTGATCTTCCTCGACGCCGACGACCTCTTGCTTCCGCATGGCGTGGCGACGCATGTCTATGTGCATCTGTCGCTGCGCGTGCACGTCGGCTTCACCTCCGGCGATCTCTTGCAAGTCTCGGGCGATCAGGTGGTGCTCGGCTCCGAGGAAGCCTTCAACCGCGTGGTCCTCAAGAAGCGCGGAGCAAAGCCCGATCAGGTTCGCGGCTATCACGCCGCGGCGGAGGTTTTCGGCGCATCCTGGCCCGGCGAGGATTTCGATGCTTCGATCCTCGGCCGCATCCGCTTTGTCGAGCCGATGACCAATGAATGGGTCTGGTCGCCGACGTCGGGCAATTGCTTTCGCCGCGACGCGCTTGAGCTCTTTGCCGACAATGCGGCGCTGCGCGGTCTGCGCACCGGCACGGACCTTTATTTCTGCCTCGGCGTCAACGCCATCACGGGCAGCGTGCTGATCGACGACGCGCTCGCCGTCTATCGCCTGCACGGCGGCAATATTTTCTCGAAGCGCCCGCAATTGCACAATGTGCTGTCCTATCAGGCGGGATGCGCCGGCGACAGCAACGACCAGGCGAAGGCGATCCTCGTCGATCATCTGATCGACCGCGCCGGATTTTTCCTGCAGCGCGGCTGGACGGCCTTCGACTACGCTCGGCTGCTGCGCCGCCTCGACTGCTCCGATCCGGACGCCGGAGGGACAACCCCGCGATGGTCCGCACGCTCGCGCGTCGCAACCCGTCTTGTCCGGGACTTTCCGGCCGTCGCCTCGACGCTCGGCGTCCCGATCGCCAAAGGGCTGATGTTCGTCAGCGGCGCGCCCTGGACGGGCATTCTCTCCGCGAGGGCTCCTCTCAGGACGCCCTGAGCGCGTCCTGAGAAAGCCTTGAAGAGCCTTGGCCATGCCGTGCAAAAGCCTGGCGCAGGGTCTTAACGGGATTCTCAGACAATCGCTGTACCGCTACAGTGCCGCGAATCGGTCGGCGGTCAGCCTCCATACTGTGTCGGAGGCGTGCATGGGGCGGCGCTTGCGCGAGCTTGAGACATCGGGGGGGGCGCGTTTTAGGCTGCGCCTGAGGCAGCCCTGGCTCGCGCCCGCCCCGATCCTCGGATCGGTCGCCTCATCGTGGCCGCAGACGGCGCAGGCCGAGCCGCTGGCGCCGCTCGGGGCGCAGGCCGCCGGCATTGCGATCATCCTCGGCCTCATTCTTTTTTCGACGCTGATCGCCTTCTCTCATATCGCCCAGCGCCGCCGCTGGGCGCGGCGCGAAAACGACTTTAATGACGAGATCGGCGCGCTGCGGGCGCGGCTCGACCGGGCCGATCTCTTCCTTGCAGCCGATTCGCAGATCGTCGTCGTCTGGGGCGGTCCCGGGGATGAGCCTCGCATCGAGGGCGAGCTCGGCCGCGTCGCCGAGGCCTCGAACGCACGCCGCGCGCTCGCCTTCAGCGCCTGGCTCGCGCCCGATCTGGCGCAGGCGCTCGAGGACAGCGTCGCCCGGCTCCGCGCGCGCGGCGAAGCCTTCCGATTCACCGTCGCCGATCTCGAAGGACGCCATCTCGACATCGAGGGGCATCCGGTCGGCGGCCGCGCCGTCATGCGCATCAGGGACGTCTCGGGCGAACGCCTCGAGACGATCCGCTTGCAGGAGCTGCAGGCCCGCACGATCGGCGAGCTGCGCTCGCTGCTTGGGATGCTCGACGCCGTTCCCAACCCCGCCTGGGTCCGCGACGGGGAGGGGCGCCTCGACTGGGTCAACGCCGCCTATGCGCGGGCGGTCGAGGCGAAAGATCAGGCCGACGCAGTCGCGCGCGGCATCGAGCTTCTTGAGCGTCCCGCCCGCGAGGCCAGCGCCGAGGCACGGGCGCAGGGCGCAATCTGGCGCGGCCGGGCGCCGGCCGTCGTCGTCGGCGAAAGGCGCATCTTCGACATCATCGACGCGCCGGCCGGCGCCGCCTCGGTCGGCATGGCGATGGACGTCTCGGAAATTCAGTCGGCGCGCGACGCGCTCGAACGCGAGCGGCAGGCGCATGCGCGCACGCTCGACCAGCTCTCGACGGCGGTCGCCATCTTCGACAGCTCGAAGCGCCTCGTCTTCCATAATGCGGCCTACCGCCAGCTGTGGAGCCTCGATCAGGCCTGGCTCGACCAGAAGCCCTTCGATTCCGAAATTCTCGATCGTCTGCGCGCTGAGCGTCTTCTGCCAGAGCAGGCCGATTTCCGCGCCTGGCAGGCCAGCCTTTTGTCCGCCTATCAGTCGCTGGAGACGGAGGAGCAGACCTGGTATTTGCCCGACGGGCGCACGCTGCGCGCCGTGATCAATCCCAATGCGCAAGGCGGCGTCACCTATCTTTTCGACGACGTGACGGCGCGCTTCCGCCTCGAATCGCAGTTCAATGCGGCGATCCGCGTGCAAAGCGAGACGCTCGACACGCTGAAGGAAGGCGTCGCGGTGTTCGGCAGCGATGGGCGGCTCAAACTGTTCAATCCCGCCTTCGCGAGTCTTTGGGCGCTCATGCCCGGAGAGCTCGACGGCGAGCCGCATATCGACCGCGTGGCGGAGGCCTGCGCGCCGCTTTTCGTCAAGGATTCCGATTGGGACGCGCTTCGCGCCGTCGTCGCCGGGCTGCGGGATCAGCGGATCGGCTTCGAAAGCCGACTGCCACGCCGCGACGGCTCGGTGCTCGATTGCGCCGCCGCGCCGCTGCCGGACGGCGCGACGCTTCTGACCTTTATCGACGCCACCGCAGGCGTCAACGTTGAGCGCGCGCTGACCGAGCGCAACCAGGCGCTGATCGAGGCTGAGCGGCTGCGCAATGATTTCGTCCACCACGTGTCCTATGAGCTGCGCTCGCCGCTCACCAACATCATCGGCTTCATTCAGTTCCTCGCCGATCCGGCGGTCGGCCCGCTGAACCCGAAGCAGCTCGAATATGCGGGCTATGTCACGAAATCCTCCTCGGCGCTGCTCGCCATCATCAACGACATTCTTGATCTCGCCTCGATCGACGCCGACGCGATGGAGCTCTCGCTCGAAGAGGTCGATATCGCCGAGACGATGCGGACCGTTTCGGCCAGTGTGGAGGACCGCCTCGCCGACGCCGGCGTCTCCCTTCGGGTCATCGCCATGGAGGACGTCGGCGCCTTCGTCGCCGACGGCATGCGGATTCGCCAGATCCTTTTGAACCTGTTGTCCAATGCGATCGGCTTTTCCTCGCCCGGCCAGACCATCGATCTCGCCGCTTTGCGGCGCGCCGATGAAATCGTTTTCAAGGTCAGCGACCGCGGCCGCGGCATTCCGCCGGACGTCATCGATCAGATCTTCGATCGCTTCAGGACGCACACCTCCGGCTCGCGGCACCGCGGCGCCGGGCTTGGCCTCTCGATCGCCCGTTCTTTCGTCGAGCTGCACGGCGGACGCATTCTGATCGACTCGGCGCCCGGCGAAGGGACCACCGTGACTTGCATCTTTCCGGCGGACAATGTGAAGGTGCATGCGATCGAAAACCGGCGGGAGCGCGAATTGCATGGCGGCTGAGGCGGAGCTCGACTCCGAGCAGGGGACAATGTGGCGCCGCCCTCTCGAGGATGAGGCCGCCACCGAGGCGCTCGCGACCGACATCGCCGAACTTGTCGGTCCCGGCGACCTCGTCACCCTGTCGGGCGATCTCGGCGCCGGCAAGACGACATTCGCCCGCGCCCTGATCCGGCTCTTCGCCCGCGATCCGGACCTTGAGGTTCCAAGTCCGACCTTTCTGCTGATGCAAGGCTATGAGGGCGCGAAATTTCCGATCCTGCACGCCGATTTCTACCGTATTGGTCGTCCGGACGATCTGATCGAGCTTGGCTTCGACGAGGCTTGCGAGGGCGCGCTGGTCCTTGTCGAATGGCCTGAGCGCGGCGGACGCCATATCGGCGCCGACAGGCTCGATCTCGAATTCACGCTCGAGTCGGATTCGCGGGAAGGGCGGGGCGTCGGCGTGCGGACGGCCACGGTGAGAGGATTTGGCGCCTTCGCCGAAAGACTCGCCCGCGCAAAAGCGATCCGCGCCGTTCTCGAGCCGACGAAATGGCGCGACGCGGAACGGCTGTTCATGCAGGGCGACGCCTCGACGCGATCCTTCGAGCGCCTCGTCAGGGAGGACGGTTCGAGCGCCGTCCTGATGATCGCCCCGCACCGCCCGGATGGCCCGCCGATCCGTTTCGGCAAGCCCTATAGCGCGATCGCCCGCCTTGCCGAAAATATCAGACCTTTCGTCGCGATCGACCGGGGGCTGCGCGCCCACGGCTTCTCAGCGCCGGAAATCTACGCCTATGATCCTGCGACGGGCGTCGTCCTGCTCGAAGACCTCGGCTCCGAGCCCATCGTTGGAGAGGCTGGCGCCGATGTCGAGCACTATGCAATGGCGGTCGAGGCTCTCGCCGGGCTTCATGGCGAGAGCCTGCCCGACGTCCTGCCGGTCGACGGCGGCGATCTCTATCGAATTCCTCCTTACGATCTCGACGCGCTGTTGATCGAAGTCGAACTGCTGCTCGACTGGTATGCGCCGCGGCGAGCCAAGATCCAGCTCTCCTCCGGCGCCAAGGCGACTTTCGTCAATCTGTGGCGGCGGGCCCTAACCGAGGGCTTGACGACGGAGACGACCTGGACGCTGCGCGACTATCATTCGCCCAATCTGATCTGGCTGCCGCAGCGTGAAGGCGTCGCAAAGATAGGCATGGTCGACTTCCAGGACTGCGTCATGGGCCATCCCGCCTATGACGTCGCCTCTCTCCTGCAAGACGCGCGCGTCGACGTGCCGGATCCCGTCGAAATAAAGCTTTTATCGCATTACGCGCGGCTGCGCCGTGAAGCCGATCCTGCTTTCGCAATGGCCGATTTCGCCCGCGCCTACGCCATTCTCGCGGCGCAGCGGGCAACCAAGATTCTCGGCATCTTCACTCGCCTCGACGCACGCGACCGGAAGCCGCACTATCTCGACCACCTGCCGAGGGTGCAGAACTATCTCGTCAAAAATCTGAACCATCCGTTTCTGGCGGAGCTCAAGATCTGGTATGAGACCAACGTGCCAGAACTCTTCCAGGCTCCCGCCGAAGCGGACTGAAGCTGGACCATGACATTCACCGCGCCCGCCACAGCGATGGTTTTTGCCGCAGGCCTTGGCTCACGCATGCGGCCTCTGACCGACGCCGTCCCGAAGCCGATGATCAAAGTGGCCGGCAAGCCGCTGATCGACCACATGCTCGACCGGCTTGTGCAGGCCGACGCCCGCAAGGCTGTCGTCAATGTGCATCACCTTGCCGATCAGGTCGAAACGCATGTGGCGGCGCGGCGTGACATTGAAATCTTCATCTCGGACGAGCGAAGCGAGCTTCTCGATCAGGGCGGCGGGATCGCCCGCGCCATGCCTTTGCTGGGCGCCGACCCTTTTTTCATATGCAACACCGACTCCCTCTGGATCGAAGGGCCGCATCAGAATTTGCGGCGCCTCGCACAGAACTGGGATCCTTCGAAAATGGATTTCCTGCTGCTCGTCGCGGCGACGACGGGGAGCGTCGGGGTCGATTGGGCCGGCGATTTCCTGATGAACGCCGATGGGCGCTTGACGAAGCGCGCGGAGCGCGAGGTCGCGCCTTTCGTCTACGCGGGAGTAGGCGTCGCCAAGCCTGAGATTTTCGCCTCGGATACGCGAAAAATTTTTCCCCTTGCGCCCTATTTCTTCGAGGCGGCGCAAAAAGGGCGGCTCTTTGGGCAAAGGCTCGACGGAATCTGGCTGCATGTCGGCGTGCCCGGCATGATCGCCGAGGCCGAATGGATCATCGCCCGCAGCGTGCTCTGATGCGCCACGAAAGAAGTGGGCTCCTCCTATTCGGCCTGACGTAAGGCTTTCCCCAGCCTGCAGCCGCCATTCCTGAAGGCGGACAGCAGGCCAAGCCGCAGTGGCGGCTGCGCGGATCGCGCGCGCGGCAGCCGCCAGAGCGCGCTAGAGGCCGTCAGAGACGGCGATCGCTCCGATGAAATGAACGTCGATCAGGAGGCCGATCAGATCTAGCGAGCCCGGGGGAACGGCGATTCACACGCTCGCGCGAAAATGTTGATGAGCGCCGTTCTGAGCTTGCCGCGAAGCGGCAGCAGCCCGGCGCCGACGATTGCGGGCGCCACGATTGAAGCTCCGGCGATCAAGCCCGTTTTGAGCGGACCGTCGGCTGTTCCGTGCAACATGGCGGCGAGCATGAGTTGCAACGGGAAATGCAGGGCGTAGACCGCGTAGCACATTTCGGCGCCGAAGCGGAGCGCCCGCCCGGATGGCGCAAGCCAGGCCGCAAAGGCGGAAGCGAGGCCGATCGCGCCGATGAAATGAACGCAAAAAAGTATCGAGAGGACAAACTGCCAGACAAAACTGTGCGAATACACGAAGTACGGATAGAAAGTGTCAGGGCCGAGGACTTGGATCGTCGCGGCAAACAATATGTTTGCGACGCGCAGTCCTTTCAGAATCAAAATCCCCAACGGTCCCGCGACGAATAGCGTGCTGCTGAGGGCGAGGCTCGCTTTCGCCGTTCCGAGCCGGCTGTAGAGCCAGGCGCCCATGAGCCAGCCGGGCATCAGGAAAAGCAAGCGCGGCCCCGCGATACATGCGACGGCGGCGGCGGCCCAAAAACGCCAGCGCTTCGGCGAAAACACGAAGGCCGCGAAGATCGCGCAGAACCATGCAAGGTAGGAAATTGTCCAGAGAGGAACATTCGAGAGCGGCGACATCGAGATGAGCCAGATCTGGTTCGTGAAGGTCGCGGCGGAAATCAGCCGAAGCACGGGATGATCGAATCCCATGAAGACGTCCCATTCCTGATAAGGCTCCAGCGAAAAGCTCTGCCCGATCATGTCGATCAGGGGAGTCAGCGCGAGCGAGGGCAGGAGGACATGCCAGAATTTGGAAAGCCGCGCCGCGGCGAACGAGGCAAGGCTGCGGTCTCTCGTCGCCGCGGCATGAGCGGTCAAAAAGCCGGAGAGGACAAAAAGACCTTGAAGAGCTTCAAGCGACAGACTGTAACCTGAACCGCCCATTTGCGGCAGCATCGCATGCGAAACGACCAGAATTAACATGGCTCCGATACGGAATAGATCGAGGTAAAGCGAAAATCCTGAAGTCATTCCTCATCCACAACTTAGCGTTGAGCGGCCTGCCGCCCCTTGCTGCGGGCGAAAGCAGGTTTATGCAAATTTCAACCTCGATTGCAGCGGTTTTTTGTTAAACGCGCGCCGAACCCGATCTTCAGCCACGCTCCAAGCCTTCGCGTTCACCGACTGTTCTTGCCGACGTGCGGCAACTCGGTTAGGCTGAGGCTGATGAAGGGTGAGGCGTGACAATGGTCGTCAGAATCGCCACGGTGGCTTTCGAAGGCGTCGAGGCGAGGCCGGTCGACGTGCAAGTCCAGATCGCCAACGGTCTCGTCGGCTTCACGGTCGTCGGGCTCGGCGACAAGGCCGTCGCCGAGTCGCGCGAGCGGGTGCGCGCCGCCTTGAACGCCTCCGGCCTCGCGCTGCCGGCAAAGCGCATCACGGTCAATCTCGCTCCCGCCGATCTGCCAAAAGAAGGCAGCCATTACGATCTGCCGATCGCGCTCGGCGTCATGGCGGCGATTGGGGCCATCGCACCCGACGCCCTGCAGAATTACACGGTGCTGGGAGAGCTCGCCCTCGATGGAACGATCACGGCGGTGACGGGGGTTCTGCCGGCCGCGATCGCCGCCAACGCGCGGGGCCACGGATTGATTTGCCCTTATGAATGCGGCCCCGAGGCGGCCTGGGCCGACCCGGAGATCGGTATCCTCAATCCCCGCTCCTTGATCCAGCTCGTCAATCATTTCAAGGGGACACAGGTGATGGCGCCGCCGCGGCCGGCGATCCGCCAATCGGGCGCCCCGACGCCCGACCTTCGCGACGTCAAAGGTCAGGAGAGCGCTAAGCGCGCACTCGAAATCGCCGCGGCGGGCGGCCATAATCTCATCTTCAACGGGCCGCCCGGCGCGGGCAAATCCATGCTGGCCGCGCGGCTGCCTTCGATCCTGCCGCCATTGACGCCGCGCGAATTGCTCGAAGTGTCGCTCATTCATTCGATCGCAGGCGATCTTGCCGGCGGCGCGCTGACCGACAGTCGCCCTTTTCGGGCGCCGCATCATTCTGCCTCCATGGCGGCGCTGGTCGGCGGCGGCCCGCGGGCGCGGCCCGGCGAGATTTCGCTCGCCCATCATGGCGTCCTGTTCCTCGACGAGCTGCCGGAATTCAATCCTCAGGCGCTGGACAGTCTGCGCCAGCCGCTCGAGACCGGCGAGGTGGCGATCGCGCGGGCCAACCATCGCATCGCCTATCCCGCCCGCTTCCAGCTCGTCGCCGCGATGAACCCCTGCCGCTGCGGCCATGCGAACGATCCGGGCTTTGCTTGCAGCAGACAGCCGAACGCACGTTGCGTCGCGCAGTATCAGGCCAGGCTGTCTGGACCGCTCCTCGACCGCATCGACCTTCACGTTGAGGCGCCCGCCGTGACAGCCGCCGATCTGATGCTGCCGGCGCCTTCCGAAGGCTCGGCCGAAGTCGCGACGCGCGTCGCCGCGGCGCGGATGATCCAGCAGCGCCGATACGCCGATCTCGGCCTGCCCGGGGTGAGTTCCAACGCGGCAGCTCCGGCCGCCGTGATCGAACAGGTGGCCCAGCCCGACCCCGCCGGTCTCGCGCTGGTTCAGGAGGCCTCCGATCGGCTGCGCCTTTCCGCCAGGGGATTCCATCGCGTTCTGAAGCTCGCCCGCACCATTGCGGACCTCGACGGCGCGGAGACCGTCGGCGGTCTGCATCTTTCCGAGGCATTATCCTACCGCGTCGATCTGACGCGACACTTGCGCGCGGCCTAGAATGGCGGCGATGACGTTTCATCGGGCCGTCTCGGTTCTATGCGAGAACTGCCGCGAAAATCGACCATTCTCTTCCGACGATTAGTCCGGCGGGGATCGCCGGCCGCCGAGACGGGGAAGCCCAAGCGCCCGTCTCCTCATTTGACGAAAAGGACGACCATGAATTCAGCCCCTCCCGCCGCAGCCGACATATCGCCGGCAAAAGCGGGCGCCGCCGCGCTCCGGGCATGGATGGTCGAAAAGGCGCTTCCGCTTTGGTCCGCCAGCGGGTTCGACGTCGGGCAGGGGGTCTTTCAGGAACGCCTCGACTGGAGCGGCGGCCCGATCTCGACGGTCCCGCGCCGGGCCATGGTGCAGGCGCGCCAGATCTACGTCTTCGCGCACGCCGCTCATCTCGGCTGGCGGCCCGAAGGCGGCCGCCTCGCCGAGCTTGCCATGTGGTCGCTCCTGCGGAGGTTTTGCGGCTCGGACGGCCCGTCGGGCGGATTTGATTTTTCGATCAGTCCCGAAGGCCGCGTCGTCTCGTCCGTCCGCGACGCCTATACCCATGCGTTCGTGCTTTTCGCCATCGCCTGGCTTTACCGGCTGAACGGCGAGCGAAAGCTGCTCGATCACGCCGACCGGACCATCGCCTTCATCGACAGAGTTCTTGAAGATCAAGCCCTTGGCGGCCTCTTCGACCGGGCGCCGGTCGAAGATAGGACCAAGCGGCAAAACCCCCATATGCACCTCCTCGAAGCTTATCTGGCGCTCGAGGCCGCGGCGCCGTCGCGCGGCTATCTGGAGCGCGCCGAAAAGCTCATCAACCTTTTCAAGACACGCCTCTTCCTCGACGATCCGGGCGTACTCCTCGAATATTTCGGCGAGGACTGGGGGCCTCATCCGGACGTTGCGAAGCGCGGCGTCTTCGAACCCGGCCATCATTTCGAATGGATATGGCTGCTGAGGGAATATGAGGCGCTGTCCGGCGCCGACACGCGCCGTTGGATCCTGGAGCTCGACCGCACGGCGCGGCAAAATGGCCTCGCCGACAACGGGATGATTTTCGACGAGGTCAAGACCGACTTCAGCGTTCTGAAAAACTCGCACCGGATTTGGCCCCATACGGAGGGCGCCAAGGCCGCGGTCGCGAGAGTCTCAATGGGCGACGCCGCAGCCCCCGCTTTCGCCTCCGCCATGATTAGAGCCTTGTTCGAGACCTTCCTCGACAAGCCGTTCGTGGGCGGCTGGATCGACCATGTGGACGCTGAAGGCCGCCCCCTGGTCGATTATGCGCCGGCGAGCTCGCTCTATCATCTCTTCCTGGCGGCGGCCGAAACCTCGCGGGCTTTCCCGTCCGGCTCGGCCATCTAATCCCGGCATGTGCGATGCATCGCGCAAGGAAATGCGCTCGCGGCATAGACAATGGCGTTCAGGCCGAGTTGGCCGCGTCATTTACTTTCGGGAACGCCTTGACCAGATTGCGGTGCGTTCCGCTTTCGGATTGGAGCCTCAATGCTCGATATTCTCGACCGTTTCACAAAATGCCGCGTCGCGGTGATCGGCGATCTGATCCTTGACTGTTATCTCTATGGCGACGTCAGCAGCATCTCGCCCGAGGCGCCGGTGCCGATCGTGCGGTCGCTTTCCGAAGAGGTGGTCCCCGGCGGCGCGGCCAATGTCGTCGCCAATCTCGCGACGCTCGGCGTGTTCGTCGACGTCGTCGGCTTCACCGGCCTTGATAGCGCCAGGGACAGTCTGATCGAACGTCTGCAGGCCCATGGGACGATCGACATTTCCGGCATGATCGGCGTCGCCGGACGGCCGACGACGCGCAAGCTCCGGGTCCTCGGCGCGCGTCAGCAGATCGTGCGCGTCGACCATGAAGACACGACCCCTTGCGACCAGGTCGTCGAGGACCAATTGTTCCAAGCCTCTCTCGACGCCGTGGATCGCGCCGACGCCGTGATCCTGTCGGATTATGGCAAGGGCGCCCTGTCGAGCCGCATCCTGCGCGGCGTCATCGAGCGCTGCAATGCGACCCAGAAGAAGGTGCTTGTCGATCCGAAGCTGCTCGATCTCTCAGCCTATCGCGGCGCGACGATTCTCACCCCGAACCGCAAGGAGCTGACCGCCGCGACGCGGCTTCCCTGCGAGACCGACGGTGAGGCGCTGATCGCCGCGACCTGTGCGCAGGAGGTCAGCGGCGCAAATATTCTGCTGACGCGATCGGAAAAAGGCATGTCCTACTTTCCGCTCGCGGGCGCGCCGATCCATCTCGCGACCGTCGCGCAGGATGTGTTCGACGTCTCCGGCGCGGGCGACACCGTGATCGCCGTGATGGCGAGCGGGCTTGCGAGCGGGCTTTCCATTCGCGATTCGATGAAGCTCGCCAATCACGCCGCAGGCATCGTCGTCGCCAAGGTCGGCACGGCCTGCGTCACGCCGGAAGAGCTGTCGGCGTCGCTCGCTTCGGACATGGCTTCGCCTTCGGTCGATGACGGACGTTTCCTGACCCGCGACGAAGCCGTGGCGCAACGCTGGGCCTGGGCCAAGGACAAGCTGACGGTCGGCGTCGCCAACGGCTGTTTCGACCTGTTGCATCCGGGGCATCTGTCGCTCGTCCGGCAGGCCGCCGCCGCCTGCGACCGGCTCATCATGGCGTTGAATTCCGACGCCTCGGTGCGCCGCCTCAAGGGGCCGGGGCGACCGATTCAGGACGAAAGCGCACGCGCTGCCGTGATGGGCGGGATCAAGGGCGTTTCTGCGGTTGTGCTGTTCGACGAGGACACGCCTTACGAGCTCATCAAGTCCCTGCGGCCGGACGTCCTGGTCAAGGGCGCAGACTACACAGAGGACAAGGTCGTCGGCGCTGATGTCGTTCGAGCGCGGGGCGGGCGCGTCGTGCTCGCCGAGCTGTCCCCTGGGCAGTCGACCTCGAAGCTCGTCGCCAGGGCCGAAAGCACGCGATAGCTGGAACGCCGGTCAGCTGCTCGATATCGGGCTCTCTTCGCCGCCTATGGCCGAAAGGGCGTCGCGGGCGAGCTGGTCGACGGACTCCGATGCATCGAGACGTCGCCAGCCGGGCTCGCGCGGCGCTTCGCCAGTCTGCGCCGCGGCGACCGCAGGGCCGGCGTCCGACGCATCGTTCCGGCGGCGTGACACGCGCCGCGTCCTGACCGCGACCGGAGCGTCGAGCCAAAGCCCTGTGAAATGCACGCCCATGTGGCAGGCCGAAGCGGCGCCGGCGCGCTCTTCCTCCGTTCGGTGCGTCGCGTCGAGGATCACGCTCTGCCCGGCCGCCAGCGCGACCTCGGCAAGGTCGAAAAGGCGCCGGTAGGTCGCCGCCGTCTGTTCCGGCCGATAAGCGTCCTCGGCCAAGGACGCGAGCTCGACGACGCCGAGGAGCCGCTTGCGTTCGACGTCGCTGCGCAGATGGACGGCGCCCGGCGGGCGGCCGATGGAGGGCGCGATTTTCCGCGCGAGCGCGGTCTTGCCGGAACCGGACAGGCCGCCGACCGCGACGAGACGCAGAGGGTTGGGCTCGAGGAACGCGCGGGCCGCCTCGAACAGGCGGCGCGCCGCCGCGATGGTCTCCGGCGCCCGCGATGGCTCGAGAATCGCGACCTTGGCGCGGATCGCCGCGCGCAGGCTCATGAACAGCGGCAGGGCGGCGAGGCCGGCGAGCTGCGCCTCCATTTCGGGGCTATGCGAAAGATAAATATTCGTCAGGAGGTTCGCCTCGAGGCGGAGCCCGCGCGCGAAGAAATCCATGACGAGAAAGGCGAGATCGTAAAGGATGTCGCAGGTCGCGAAGCTTTCGTCGAATTCGAGCGCGTCGAACAGCGTCGGCCTTAAGCCGATCATCACGATATTGCCGAGATGCAGGTCGCCATGGCAGCGGCGGACCTGCCCTTGCGCTTCGCGCCGGAGAAGCAGCGGCTTTGCCGCCGCGAAGGCGCGCCGCAGAGCCTGCGCCAACGATTCTGCTGGCGCCGCTGGAAAGACGCCGGAGGCGATAAGCGACCCGGCCGTTTCGTCGATCTGGGCGGCGAGCGAGGAAGTGGCGTTTTTGTCGCGAAACGCCGGCGCCCTTTGGTGCGAGGCCGCGACCGCCTCGGCGAGGCGCGTGACCAAGCCCGCGTCGAAGCCGCCTTGTCCGGCAAACCGGTCGAGCGTCCGGTTTTCGTCGAACCGCTTGAGATGCACGGCCCATTCGACGATCTCGCCGTTGCTGCCGAGACTTAGACCGCGCTCCTCGCGCGAGATGGGAACGACGCCGAGGTAAAGATCCGGCGCATTCGGCTTGTTGAGAACGATTTCCCTTTCGCAGGCGCGCCGCCGCAATTCGAGGGTAGAGAAGTCCATGAAAGGAAAATGGACGGCGCGTTTGACCTTGTAGACGTCGCCGCCGGCGAGAAAGACCGCCGCGCCGTGGGTGTCGATGCGGACGACAGGCTCGTTCAGCCCATGCGTCGCCGGGTCTGCGAGAAAGGAGAAAACGAGATCCTGCGTCGAGTCGTCACTTGCGCTCATGCCGTCGTCTTCCAGGAACTGCTTCCAGCGGCGCGGCTTTGCGCCGCAGTCTCCGTCGTTTCGGCTTGCCGCGGCGCTCGGCGCTTGTTACTCGGGTGCGCTTTCTCGCGACCCTTTCTTTGCTCCTGCGGGAGCCGACCGCAACCATGGCCGTTCCTCACCGCCCGCATCAAGCCGAAACACGCGCCGAGGGCGCGAAGTTTCTGATTGTCGAGGCGCGCTTTTATGACGCGATCGGCGAAATGCTGCTCGAGGGCGCCGAAGCGGCCCTCGCCAGGGCGGGCGCCGCCCATCAGCTCGTCAGCGTGCCGGGCGCGCTCGAAATCCCGATTGCCATGGAGATCGCGCTCGAACGGGCCGAGAGAAGAGGCGCGCCTTTCTCTGGCGCGGTCGCCCTCGGCTGTGTGCTGCGCGGCGAGACCTATCATTTCGAGATCGTCTGCAACGAGAGCGCGCGCGCTTTGATGCAGCTTGGCTTGGCGCGCCGGCTGGCGCTCGGCAATGGCGTTCTCACGGTCGAGACCGAGGCTCAGGCGCTGGAGCGGGCCGACCCGCGCCGGGGCGACAAGGGCGGCGACGCCGCGCGCGCAGCGCTTGCGTTATATGCCCTGAAACAGAACGCCGGAGACTTCGCATGAGCAACGCCGGTCGTTCTGCGGCGCGGCTCGCCGCCACCCAGGCCCTCTACCAGATGGAGGTCTCGGAAAAGGGGCTGAACGAGGTCTTCGCCGAATTTGAATCGTTCTGGATCGGCAATGAAATCGAAGGGGAGCGCTACAAGACGGCTGAAATTGCGTTCTTTCGCGATATTGTGGCCGGGGTGCTGGCCGATCAGGGCCCACTCGATCGCGCGATCGATCAGATGCTGGCGACAGGCTGGCCGCTTTTCCGGGTTGACGCCGTCATGCGCGCCATTCTCCGCGCCGGCGCCTATGAATTGAAGAAGCGGGCCGACATTCCGGCGCGCGTCGCGATCAAGGAATATGTCGATGTCGCCGGCGCCTTCTTCGACCGCGATGAGGCCGGCATGGTCAATGCGGTGCTCGACGGCCTCGCGCGGCGCTATCGCGCTCAGGAATTCCAGCCCCCGGCCTGAAGGTCTCGCGCCTCGCGGGCTGATGCGACGAGGGCGAAGCCGCTGACGCAGCTCTCGGAAGACGATCTGATCGCGCGCTTTTTTGCGCCGCTTGCGGGCGAAGGCGGCTTGCGCCTCGCCGATGACGCGGCGCTGCTCAGGCCTGCGCCGGGGCGCGAACTCGTCCTCACCAAGGACCTCCTCGTCGCCGGCGTGCATTTTTTCGGAAGCGATCCGCCGGATGCAATCGCGCGAAAGGCGCTGCGCGTCAATCTCTCCGACCTCGCGGCGAAAGCCGCAAGGCCCGAAGGCTTTCTCCTCGGCCTCGCCTTGCCGCCGGATTGGACAACGGATTGGCTGGAAGGCTTCGCCGCCGGGCTCGGCAAGGATGCGGCCGGCTTCGAATGTCCGCTCCTCGGCGGCGATACGGTGCGGACGCCGGGACCGCTGACCCTCTCGATCACGGCGATCGGCTCTGTCGCGTCCGGGCGCATGATCTCGCGGGGCAATATCAATACGGGTGACAATATCTACGTCACAGGCACGATAGGCGACGCGGCTCTGGGCCTGAGGCTGCGCCAAGGCGCAGCGGGCGATCAGGACTGGATTCAAGCCTTGAGAGAGGCCGACGCCGATTTTCTGCGCGACCGCTATCTGCTGCCGCGCCCGCGCCTTGCCCTGCGCGAGCCAATCTCGGCCTTTGCTCATGCAGCGATGGACGTTTCCGACGGCCTTGCAGGCGACCTCGCCAAGATGCTGCGCCTATCCGGCATGACGGTCGAGATCCGGCTCGTCGCTTTGCCGCTTTCGCAGGCGGCGCGAGGCGCGCTCGCCGCGGCGCCTTCGTTGATCGACGCGGTATCCGGGGGCGGCGACGATTATGAAATCCTCTGCGCCGTCCCGCCAGGCCACGCAGCGGCGTTCGAATCGGCGGCGCGCAGCGCAAGCGTTACGGTGACGCTGCTCGGGCAGGCGCGGCCGGGGCAGGGGGGGCCGGTCTTTCTCGACGCACAAGGAAAAATTGTTTGTTTCTCTCAGGCGTCGTTTCAGCATTTTCACGGAACTGTTTGATGTAGAAGGCGTCTATGGTCCTGTTTGGCCACGATTACAGACCGGGCGAAAGCGCGTCCGTATTTGATCGGTCCGATTGCGCGCACGGATTCTTTCTGCAAATGTCGCGCATCGGGCGCGAGCGAAGGCTCAAGAGCCCCAGCAAAGATTGAAGGTGGAAACAGATGATCGCCATTTGGCTTGTCATCCTGGCAGGGTTATTGTCCATTGTTTACGGCGTCTCGACGTCCTCGAAGCTGCTGGCGGAGAGCGCGGGCTCGGCGCGGATGCAAGAAATCGCCGGTGCGATCGCGGAAGGCGCGCAGGCCTATCTCAAGCGCCAATATTTGACGATCGGCGCCGTCGGCGCGGTGATTTTCGTCGCCTTCTGGTTTTTTCTCGGCGGCACGATCGCCTTTGGCTTTCTGCTCGGCGCGCTTTTGTCCGGGGCCGCCGGCTTCGTCGGCATGAATGTGTCGGTGCGCGCCAATGTACGCACGGCCGAGGCCGCCTCGAAGTCGCTCGCCGCCGGGCTCGACATCTCCTTCAAGGCGGGCGCCGTCACCGGCATGCTGGTTGCTGGCCTCGCGCTGCTTGGCGTCGCCGTCTATTTCTACATTCTGACCGGCGTGCTCGGCTTTCCGCCGAATAGCCGCCCGACGATCGACTCTCTCGTCGCGCTCGGCTTCGGCGCGTCTCTGATCTCGATCTTCGCACGCCTCGGCGGCGGCATCTTCACGAAAGGGGCCGACGTCGGCGCCGATCTCGTCGGCAAGGTCGAAGCGGGCATTCCAGAAGACGATCCCCGCAATCCCGCAACGATCGCCGACAATGTCGGCGACAATGTCGGCGACTGCGCCGGCATGGCGGCCGACCTCTTCGAGACCTATGCCGTGACGGTGGTCGCGACCATGGTGCTCGCCGCGATCTTTTTCTCTGGTCAGCCCGTGCTTTATTCGGCGATGCTCTATCCGCTCGCGATCTGCGCCGCCTGTATCGTGACCTCGATCGCCGGCACCTATTTCGTGAAGCTCGACGCCAGCCAGTCGATCATGGGCGCCCTTTACAAAGGTCTGATCGCTGCGGGGCTTTTCTCGATCATCGGCCTTGCGGCCGCAACCACCATTACCGTCGGCTGGGGCGTGATCGGAACGGCGGGCGGGGCGCCAGTCTCCGGCGCGCATCTTTTTCTCTGTGGCGTGATCGGCCTGATCGTGACGGGATGCATCGTCGTCATCACCGAATATTACACGGGAACAGGCAAACGCCCGGTCGTCTCGATCGCACAAGCTTCCGTCACGGGCCATGGCACGAACGTCATCCAGGGCCTCGCCGTGTCCCTCGAATCGACGGCGGCGCCGGCGCTCGTCATCATCGGCGGCATCATCGCGACGAGCCAGCTCGCCGGCCTCTTCGGCACGGCGATCGCCGTCACGACGATGCTCGGCCTTGCCGGCATGATCGTCGCGCTCGACGCCTTTGGCCCGGTGACCGACAACGCCGGCGGCATTGCCGAAATGTCGGGCCTGCCGAAGGAGGTCCGGCAATCGACCGACGCCCTCGACGCGGTCGGCAATACGACGAAAGCCGTGACCAAGGGCTATGCGATCGGCTCGGCGGGCCTCGGCGCCCTCGTGCTCTTCAACGCCTATAGCCATGATCTCGACTTCTTCGCCGCGCACCCAGACCAATTCCCTTATTTCAAAGGAATGGGCGCGGTCTCTTTCGACATTTCAAATCCCTATGTCGTCGCCGGGCTGATTTTCGGCGGCCTCATCCCCTATCTTTTCGGAGGCATCGCCATGACCGCGGTCGGGCGGGCCGCCGGCTCCGTCGTCCAGGAGGTGCGCCGCCAGTTCAAGGAGAAGCCGGGCATCATGCAAGGAACGGAGCGGCCAGACTATGGGCGCGCCGTCGACATGCTGACCAAGGCGGCGATCCGCGAGATGATCGTGCCTTCGCTCTTGCCAGTGCTGGCGCCGATCGTCGTCTATTTTGGCGTTCTTCTCATCTCGGGCTCGAAGGCCTCCGCCTTCGCCGCCCTCGGCGCCTCGCTGCTCGGCGTTATCGTCAACGGGCTTTTCGTGGCGATCTCGATGACCTCGGGCGGCGGCGCTTGGGACAACGCCAAGAAAAGCTTCGAAGACGGCTTCACCGACAGGGGCGGCGTCAAGCATTTCAAGGGCGGCGACGCGCACAAGGCCTCCGTCACCGGCGACACCGTCGGCGACCCCTATAAGGACACGGCCGGGCCGGCCGTCAATCCGGCGATCAAGATCACGAATATCGTCGCCTTGCTGCTCCTCGCAGCGCTGGCGCATTAAGGGCGGCAGAGGCGGCGTCGGGCGGCAAAATCCCCGCCCGACGCTGCCGGCGCTTACTGGAAGCGCATGAGATTGAGGAACATGCCCTTGAGGAAGGTCGATTCGGCGCCGGCTGTCGGCGTCGTCCGCGAGACGAAGTCGAAGACCTTGCCTTCCTGCAGGCCGTAATTGGCGATGCGGTCGACCTTCTTGTTCTTGTCGAAATAAACGGCGAAGACCTTCTGGTCGACGAGATGCGGTTGAAGGAAGGCGACGCTGCGGTCGGTCACTTGCGTGACATAATACCAAGCGTCGCCGCCGACGGTCGAAGTCGTTGTCGGCGTTCCGAGAAGCGTCAAGACCTGCTCCGCTGACGCGCCGACGCGAACCTGGTCGAAAGCGCCCGCATTATTCTGATAGCCATGCACAACCGTGCCGTCATAGCCGAGACAGCCGCCAAGTCCGAGCGACGACGCCGACGCCAATGCCAGCCTCAACCCAAGTGACCTTGCGCCTGAAGCTGACGCCGTCCTGCGGGCCTTGGCCGCGATGCCGAACCACATTCGTTGAAACCTCCGCCGGGAAAGCTCGATGCGAGAAGCCGGCCGTTGCATTTGCGGCGAGGCTGCGCGATGCCTAATCCCCGGTCATGTCAAAAACAAGATATCGACTTCGGCTAGGCCGTGGCGACGAGCGGCAGTCTGGCTATCTGGAGTTAACCTCAAGTGAACGCTGTCCCGCGGCATCGGCCGGTTCGAAGCCTGTTCCGGAGTCTTTTTCGCGGCTCCGCCAATCGCGCTCTGGTCGAGCGCCTTTACGATGAGATTGTGGCGGGGGCGCGAGATCCTGCGCTCTATTCCGATTACGGCGTGCCCGACACTTTCGAAGGGCGCTTCGAAGCGCTGACGCTGCATGCGTCGCTGGTGCTTCGCCAGCTGAACCTGATGCCCCCGCCAGCGGCGGAGCTGGCGCAGGATCTCGCCGACGCCGTGTTCGCACATCTCGACGCGACCTTGCGCGAAATGGGCGTCGGCGACGTCTCCGTCGCGAAACGGATGAAAAAACTGGCGGAAGCGTTCCTTGGTCGGAGCCTCGCCTATGACCGGGCTTTTCGCGCAGGCGGCGGGGCGCTGGCCGAGGCGCTGGCGCGCAACGTCTATGCCGGGCGTTGCGACGCCCTTCGCCTCGCCCGCTATGTCGAGGCCGCCCGCGCGTCTCTGGCGACGACGCCTCTCGAGGTTTTCGTCAGCGGTCCCGTTCCATTTCCAAGGCCTGCGGCGATCGCCTGAGGCCGCGACATCTCGAGGCCTTGGGCTCGCGCCTTGGGCTCGAAAACCCCTCCCTTTCGGGCAGTTGGCGCAAAAGCACGGTCAATTCCCGGAGTCGATCCTGCTCCATTGAGGCGATGGCGATGAAATCCTCTGGCGACGCCGGCTCACCAAAGACGCCCCTTTCCGCGGGCAAAAGCGACGCCTCGGGCGAGGCTCCGCATCTGTCGCGGCTCATCTGCATCGACGAAGTGCCGGATGCGGGTCTCTCGGTCAAGCTCGTGGCCGACGCCGCCGAATGCGCGGCCGTCGCCAGGGCCGCCGGCCTCGTCGCCGTCTCGAGCCTCGAGGCCGATCTCGACGTCTCGCGGGAAGGCGCCGCAAGGTTCAGGGTCGAAGGAGCCCTGCGAGCCATGGTCGTGCAGACCTGCGTCGTCAGTCTCGACGCTTTCGACAGCCCAATCGAGGCGCACGTCGAAGCCGATTTCGCCATTGCGGACCAGCCGCCCGCCGCTGTCGCAAGGGGAGGCCGAAAAGCGGCGTCCTCGTCGGCGACGCGGGCCGCCCTCTCCATGCCACAGGGAGATGACGCGCCGGACCCGATCGTCGACGGCCGCGTCGACCTTGGCGCGCTCGTTGAGGAATTCCTGATCCTCAACCTCGACCCTTATCCGCGCCAGCCCGGGGTCGAGTTTGAGCCTGTCGAGTTTCCGGGCGAGAGCGAGGAGGCCTCATCGCCATTTGCGGCGCTGAAGAAGCTGAAAGATCGCGAATGACGCGCCGGGGCGCCAATGCGAGCCCAAATCTCAGCTTCAGCGAGGCCCGGCGCCGGAATTTGGCCCCAAAAAACCTGATCCTCGTGTTTCGGGCGCCACTATCGTCGGTCTACTTTATCCTATAAGTGAACCCGGAGAAGCCTCAGGGCTTTATTAAGGAACGCGGAACGTCGGAAGGCGGGCTTCCCTGAGAACGTTTTTGCACGCGACAGGACTTCAACCAGGGCGCAAGCCCCGCCGAGGCTTCGATCGCCGGCGTAAGGCCGTTCGATAACCCCGAGAACATTATCTTCTGATCCGCCATGAAGGGCGGCGCTTACGCATTTAAACCGGATTGCGGACCTTATGATGAAGCCAGTGCGGATAGCGCTCGACGCCATGGGCGGCGATTTCGGGCCGGAAGTGATGCTTCCCGGCGCTGTCCGCGCGCTCGACCGGCGCTCAGACATCGCTTTTTCGCTGTTTGGCGACGAAAAGCTCATCCGGCCCTACCTCGACGCTCACCCCCGTCTCGCTGCGGCGTCGACCCTCCATCACACAGATGTCGCGGTCCGCATGGACGACAGGCCGGCCCAGGCTTTGCGCTCTGGCCGCCGCAATTCGTCGATGTGGCTCGCCATCGATGCGGTCAAGCAGGGTAGGGCCGACATCGCGGTATCGGCCGGCAACACGGGCGCCTTGATGGCGATGGCGAAGACCTGCCTTCATACCATGCCGAATGTGGAACGGCCGGCCATTGCGGCGATCTGGCCCACTGTGCGCGGCCGCTCGATCGTCCTCGACGTCGGCGCGTCCATCGGCGCCGATGCGCGCCATCTCGTCAATCTCGCGATCATGGGCGCGGCGATGGCGCGGATCGTCCTTTCGGTCGAGCGTCCGACCGTCGGGCTCCTCAATATCGGCTCGGAGGAGATGAAGGGAAGCGACGAGGTCAAGCAGGCCTCGCGCCTCTTGCGCGACACCGACTTCCCGAACCTGCGCTATGTCGGATTCGTCGAAGGCGGCGACATCGGCAAGGGCACGGTCGACGTCGTCGTCACGGAAGGGTTCGCCGGCAATATCGCGCTGAAGACGGCGGAAGGCACCGCCAACCAGATGGCGCAATATCTGCGCGAGGCGCTGAGCCGGGACTTGATGTCGAAGCTCGGCTATCTTCTCGCGCGCAAGGCGTTCGCCGCACTGAAGACAAAGATGGATCCGCGCAACGTCAACGGGGGAGTCTTCCTCGGCCTCGGCGGCGTCGTCATCAAGAGCCACGGCCATTCCGATATTTTCGGCACAGCGGTTGCGATCGAGATCGCCTATATGATCGCGCGCCATGAACTTCTCGGCCAGATCCGCGACGCCCTGGCCCTCTCGCATGAAACCGGTCCGGCGGTCCCGGCTTCAGCCTTCGAGCGCGCGGCCGCGCCGTCACAGTCCTGAGCGTTTTGATGGATTATTCAGAGGCAATGACCGGCAAGCTCCGCTCCGTGGTCGTCGGAGCCGGATCATATTTGCCCAAACGCATCGTCAGCAACGCCGATCTCGAAAAGTCGCTCGACACGACCGACGAATGGATCGTGCAGCGCACCGGCATAAGGCAGCGTCATGTCGCGGCCGAAGACGAGCCGACCTCGAAGCTCGGCCTTTACGCGGCGCAAGCGGCGCTCGCCGACGCGGGCCTCACCGCGGCCGACATCGATCTCATCATCGTCGCGACGTCGACCCCCGACTACACGTTTCCGTCCGTCGCCACCCAGGTGCAGGCGGAGCTCGGGATGACTCACGGCGCGGCTTTCGACCTGCAGGCCGTTTGCTCGGGTTTCGTCTTCGCGGTCTCGACCGCCGACAAATTTTTGCAGTCGGGCTCGCACCGGCGCGCGCTGGTGATCGGCGCGGAGACATTTTCGCGGATCCTCGACTGGACGGACCGCACGACCTGCGTGCTGTTCGGCGACGGCGCGGGCGCGATCGTGCTCGAAGCAAGGCGAGGGGCCGGGACCTCCAAGGACCGCGGCGTGTTGACATCTCATTTGCGATCGGACGGACGCCATCGCGAGAAGCTCTATGTCGACGGCGGCCCTTCGACGACGAGGACGACAGGCGTGCTGCGTATGGCCGGCAGGGAAGTCTTCCGCCACGCCGTCGGGATGGTCACGGATGTCGTGACAGAAGCCTTCGTCGCGACGGGAACGACGCCGGACGAACTCGACTGGTTCGTGCCGCATCAGGCCAATCGCCGAATCATTGACGCCTCGGCCGAAAAGCTCGGCATCGCCGCCGACAAGGTGGTCGTCACCGTCGACATCCATGGCAACACATCCGCCGCCTCAATTCCTCTCGCGCTTGCGGTCGCCCGCAGCGATGGCCGGATCAAGGAAGGCGATCTCGTCATGATCGAGGCTTTGGGCGGAGGCTTCACCTGGGCGTCGGCGCTGATCCGCTGGTAGTCTGGCTCGCCCGGGCGAGCCCAAAGCCTGCGCGAGACGCCTTGATTTGCCTCTGGATATCCTTCAGACTTTGCAGCGGAGCGCGCGTCGCCGTCGGCTACGTCGACCCGGTATATTCCGTCTGGTCATAACGGCGCCGGATCAAAGGAATCTGAGCAGGAAGCGGGACTCGGACAAGTCCTCGGCTACACAGTTTGGCGCGTTATCCTTGGATTGGCGAGTTCACTCGACGGCTTCAAACTCCACCGCGGCCGTTTGGGCCCGACTGCGAGGCGGCGAGGTCACTCCGAAACAATAGAGTCACGCGAATGACAAAGTATTCAACCATATCCGCCGCGGGAGAGTTCGGGGACGCGGCTGCGGGGAAAATGGTTGACGCGCTCGCGAAACTCGAGGCGCGAACGATCACGCGAGTCGATCTGGCCGAAGCTGTCTACCGTTGCGTCGGCCTGTCCCGGAAGGAATCCGGCGCTCTCGTGCAGATGGTTTTGAATGAGCTTTCGGACGCGCTCTCCGAGGGCGAAACAGTCAAGCTCTCCTCTTTCGGCTCCTTCATGGTCCGCTCGAAATCGGAGAGGATCGGCCGCAACCCGAAGACCGGGGTCGAAGTTCCGATCACGCAGCGCCGGGTCCTCGTGTTCAAGCCCTCGAGCGTGCTCAAGGCGCGCGTCAACGGCGTGGCCGTTGCGGAAAAGGACGACTGAGCGAAGAGCGCAGCGAATCCCGGACCGGCCGGATCGCGCCCGGGAGAATGATCTACAAAGGCCTGGAGTCCGAGCACGATGGACAAGAGCGCTGACGCGTTTCGAACGATCAGCGAAGTCGCCGAAGAGCTTGATCTCCCGCAGCATGTTCTGCGCTTTTGGGAGACTCGGTTTCCGCAGATCAAGCCGCTGAAGCGCGCCGGCGGGCGCCGCTTCTACCGGCCGAACGACATCGAAATCCTGCGTGCGATCCGAAGGCTGCTGTACAGCGAAGGCTATACCATAAAAGGCGTGCAACGAATTCTGAAAGAGCAGGGCGCGCGGGCCGTGATCGGAGCCGGATCTGCGACGCCCGGGACCGCGCCGGCCGCCGGGACGCAGGCCTCGGCGGCTGTCGAGCAGACGGGCGCCGCCTGGAGCGCCGATCCCTTCGAACAGCCTTCGGCGATTTCGGCGGAAGGAGGCTTCGTCGAGGATTCCGACGCCGTTCCGCTCACCGGCGAGGCTGGGGTCATCGCATTCCGTGCGGAGATCGTCGAGCGACTGAAAGCCGTCTTGCGCGAACTCGAGGAATGCGAGCGCGTGCTCGACGCCGTTCGCCGCCCGCCGGCTCTCTGAGCGCGGCGCCTGCGGCGCGAGCCGCCGGGATGGCGCTTCGAATGTTGCGCCGAGACAGGCCTTTATCTATAAGGGCCGCAGTCGGAGTGTAGCGCAGCCCGGTTAGCGCACTAGTCTGGGGGACTAGGGGTCGTGGGTTCGAATCCCGCCACTCCGACCACTTGCCGGCCGCAGCATCAGCTTTATTCTGCGGCGACAGGCACGGGTTCAGCGCCATTTTCCGATCGCACCCAGCGAAAGCCGACCTCCGGATTCCCCTTAAGTGACCACAGCGGCGCGCCGGCATCCTCATCGGCGATGCGCGTGATCTTGAGCCGCGGGCCGCCGCTGTTGTTAGGCGCCGTTTGCCACCAGTCATTCGCGAAAAAATGCAGGAGGCCTGACGGGGCGTCGTTCGCAAGGTAGACGACGGCGCCGGGTTCAGCGAGATCCCGGCCGATCAGGGCGATCTGGTCCAAAAGCTCCTTAGGCGCTCCGACGAAGAGAAAGGCGAGCACCTTCCAGAAGGGCTTTTCCTTCGGCTCCCAGACCCGTGGGTGGGCTACCGTCGCGCCGAGAGTCATCCAGCGGTCCCTGGGCAGGCGGCGACCGAAACCGAAAAAGCGGCGGAGGTCGAAGGCTCGCGCATCCTGTCCGTTCGGGCGGCACGGCGGACACTCGCCGTCCCAGGTGAACCCACCGAGGTAGGTGATACGGTATTTGGCGTCTTTTTCGATGAAGACGCCGGTGCGGTACCAGTCCCGTCGCATGTCGACGACCATCTGAATCGAACGCCCCACCGCCAGGCGGAGCAGATCCGGCCGTCCCGTTTCGCTTTCAACTCTGCGGGCGCGCTCGATGACGCTTTCATGCAGTTCCGACAGGGCAGGGTCTTCGCCCGGACCCGGCGCCGGATGCCAGCGGGGCCAGCTCCCGAAAAAGCGCCAGGTCGGGTTGCGCATCAATTCATCGTGCAGACGAGCCAGCGGATCGCAAGAGAGCCCTTTGCAGGCGTCCTGACGAAATATCAGGCCGTGACGCTGCATGGCCTGCATCATCCAGCGAAGCGAAATATCGGACGCGTCGTCGCGTCCGTAGCCGCCGCCGATGTCGGCATGGGCCCCGCGAAACCAGACCTGCTTCAGGACGAGCCCCTCGCGACCCTCAGTTGCGGGCGGCGAGGTGAACAGGGTCGGGAAGAACTGTGAGCGCCGTTCGTCCATCGACAGGGCATGGTAGACAGCCTTGCAAGCCTTCACCGGATCGGTCGCGAAATTCTTGTTGTTCCAGATCGGAAGTGCGCGAAACCACCAGCCCCAAAGCGGAAAGCCGAGAGACGCCACCGTATCGAAAACGCCTATAAATTCGATTTCAACGCCTTCGCCGCTCCCTGCCGCCAGGTTCTGGGCCGCCGGATAGACCATGTCCGGGCGTAAATTGGCGACGCTGTTCGGATTGTCGCGAGTCCTGTAGATCTGCACGACCTCGGGGGCATAGCGCAGATGCTCGGCGCGCAAGAGGCCGCAGCGTGAGATCACGCCGGCGATGCAACGGGCGGCGAAGGCGCCGCGCGAAAATCCGATAAGATATATGCGGTCGCCTGGCTGGTACTGCCGCACGATTTCGCTGTAGCCGTTGACGATGCTCTCGCTGATGCCGACGCCGAAGGCGCTCTCGATCAACTTGATCGCCATCTCCCCCCAAGCGGCGCCCTTGATGGCGGCAGCCCTGCCGGTGATCGAAAGAAGACGTTGGGTGCGGCGGGCGGCCCGCGCCGTGGAGGACGTGTCGGAGCCGACGCCCGCCTGATACCAGACCGTCTGGGTTTCGTCGCATATAAGCGCGTCGGCGAGCTTCCAGACATTGGTCGCGGTCGATTCTCCGTTTTCCGTTTCGTCCGGCCGGTTCGAGGTGCCGTCGCACAGGATGACGATACGCCGCCCCTGTCCTTCCGGCCGTGGCAGCTTCATTGGCTGCAGCGGCGGCTGAGCGAGATCCTCGAGACGCCGGCGGCGGCGCGTCGAGCCCCAGGCGCCGAGAACCTTGCTGAAGCCCGCGACGACGCTCAACGCCAGCACCAGACAGACGGCTCCGAACACGACCCAATATCCAGGCGAGACGATTGACGGAGCCAGCGTTTCCTTCAGCCACTGGCCAAGCCAGCTCTCGAGGAGTTGAAACGCCGTGAGGACCAGCACCACGGAAGCCGTGGCGAAAAAACCCCAAAGTCCGAACAAGGCGAGCGCGCAGGCCCATAGCGGTCCCCGGCGCAGCGGCCGATGCCATTCCGCCCATCTGAGGGCGAGGCTGATGATGATGGTGTTGAACCACCAAGCCGCGACGACGAAGCTCAGGACGACGCCGAGAAACCAGAGGATCAGCGAGAAAATTCGGCCCATGCGGCGGCGCCCCCCGCGCCATGACGCCACGCTGCGTCATAAAGCCGCCATAATTCTTGCGCCGCTTCGGCTCGTGCGCAACAGAAAATAAAGTGGGAACCCGTTCTTGGGGGTGCGACAGCGCCTATTCGTTGGCCGACGCCGAGACTTCGATCTTCTTCAACAAGGCCCGGGGCGTTTTGACAAGCTCGAGGTCCGCAAGGCCGAAGCCTTCCCGCGACTGCGCGACCAGACTGAAATTTTTCGGCTCGGCGATGAATTTCGCCAGCTCCGAGCCGATGAGCCGCGCCGAAGGTTCATTGCCAAGAAGGGACGGAAGCACGAACGACGCCGCCATCAGGTCCGACTGCCTCGCCTCATCGACCGACTTGTTCTGCTTCTTGGCCTGGGCGGCGAGGGATCGATCGAAGAGGCCGGCGTTCTCCAGATGAATATCGAGCTTCTTGACAAGGATGTTGCGCGCGGCGGCGGCCGCAACCTCATCGTCGTCCGAGGCCAGATTCTGCGTCACGTTGCCGACAAGGCCGGTGATCCTGAGCGATCCCATACCGGCGCCGTCCAGCGTAAAATCCTTGATCGCGAGCTCCCCCGTCGATTCCGTCCAGACCACGCTCAGTCGGCTTGAAAGATCGAGCGTCGAGTAGCCGAGCGCGGCGAGATTGCCGAACGGGCCGGCTCCGCTCAAGGGATAAGTGAAATGATCCATCGCAACGTCGAGCCCCGTCGCGCTCCCGGTCTGCGGCGGCAAGCTCTTGACGCCGAGGCGGTCGATCTTGAAGGAGCTTGCGGCTCGGCTCTGATCCTCGACCGGCTCGTCGTTTTCTCCGGAGAGCCGCGTCAGCACGATCTCTTCGAAACCGGGCTTCGCGTCCGCCAGCCGCTCTGACGCGTGCCCGGCGCTTGCTATAGCGGCAAGATCGAGCCCGCGGAAGCTCGCGCTCTCGGCGACGATCCTTCCGAACGGTCGCTGAAGCGCCAGATTTTGGCCGTCCACCGCCTCGATCCGGAAGCCATCGAGCCGCGGCGTTCTTGCGCGCTCGATCGTGAGTGAGGCCGCCGCTTCGCCGTCCTTATTGAGATCAATGCGAATGCCGCTTGCCGCCACATCGTCGATTTCGAATGAATCAAGGACTCGGAAAGACTGCTCTTTCGCGTCGCTCGAAGACGGCCTGCCGTTGCCGGGCTCAGCGGCCTGGGGCCTCCCTTTCGCCGCGGCGGCGGTCAGGTTCTTGACGTCGAGCCCGAAATGAGGGCCGCCGAGATGAAAGCCTTCGATCGACAGAGAATCGTAGAGCGGCAGCTTTGGCGCAGCCGCCTCCTCTCGCGCTTCGGCGACGATCCTTGCGCCGAGGACAAGATCGAGGTTCTTCGCGGCCATTGGACCATAAGCGCCCTCGACGTCGCCTCTCTCGCCATTGGACAGGGAAAAGCTTGCACCTGCCGCGCTGGCGGCCGCGGCCTTGCCATCGACGACGCTGGTCAAAGCAATTTCGCGATAGATGAAGCTCTGCTTGGCCGCGCCAAACTTCGTCTCGACCGTGAGTTCGGGAATTGTGATCGCTGTCGCCGATAACTGGCCGAGCCGTGTGGCGAGCGGCTGAGGCGCGGCGCGGTCAAAGATGTGCGCAAGCGCCGCGTCCGAAAGCGATGCGCCGTCAAGATTGACGCTCTTGATTCGATAAATGGATTGGCCAGCCTCGACAGTTATGTCCTCGGCGTGCGCCGAGCCTGCGCCGGCGAGCGCCGCAGCGACCGGCGGCAGCGCGGACGAGGCCTCGAAGGTGAGTGAGCCGACGTGAACGGAAAAGTCGCCGCGCCGCAAAGCGAGGCCGAGGATGCGGGCGTCGCCGCGCCACGGCTGGTCGACAATGCGTTCGAAACTCAGGCCGTCCACGCCCGCGACAAGCGCCGCGACGCCATGGCGGAACGCGTAACGGTCCGCCGCCTCAATCGAAACGGCTGCGATGGCGCAGAGTCCGGCCGCGGCGAATAAGGCCCTCGAGTTCATCACGCCTCGCAAACCACACGGGCCCAGGCTTGATCCCGCGGCCTCTGACTTTTCGCAAAACAGGCCCCGAGCATGTTCCGAAAAAATTGACTGACTTTTTCGACGAGAACATGCTCAAACTTATTGATCTTGCGCGATTTCTTCTCGACCGGATGATTCCATCCGGTCGGAAAGCGCGCTAGACGGCGAAGCTCGAACCGCAGCCGCAGGACGCCGTCGCCGTCGGATTTTCGATCTTGAACATCCGGCCCATCAGATCGTTGATGAAATCGATCCTGCAGCCGCGCAAAAATTCGAGCGAGACCGGGTCGATCAGCACCAGCGCATCGTCCTCTTTCAGCACGAGATCGTCGTCGGCCTGGCCGGTTTCGATATTGTAAGTATAGGTGAAGCCGGAACAGCCGCCGCCGTCGACGCCGATGCGCAGGGCGGATCCCTCCGGCTCTGTCTTCAGGATTTCGCCGATGCGCCTGACGGCGCTTTCGGTCAATACGGGTGAAGGGGCTGCGGCTTCGCTCATCTTACGCCTCGACGAATTCTTAGGGAGTGCTGGCGCAGACTCAACGCCTCAGGAGCTCTTGCGTCGCCTCCAAACACAGAACATAAGTCGCCGCGTTCGCGACTGCAACATGCTCGAGCAGTTCTCATGCGCGCCTCGCCCTTTCCTCCCGTTCGCGCGCCTTATGCGGCCGACGCCGGGCGGAGCCGCGGCCGCCTGCGCGAAGAAGCGCCCTCTCACTCACGCACGGAATTTCAGCGCGACCGCGACCGCATCATCCATTCCTCGGCCTTCCGACGGCTCGCTCACAAGACACAGGTCTTCATTCCGCATGAAGGGGACCATTACCGCACGAGGCTCACTCATTCGCTCGAAGTCGGGCAGATCGCGCGCTCCCTCGCCAGGGCGCTCGGCCTCGACGACGATCTCGCCGAGGCGATCGCGCTTGCCCATGATCTCGGGCACACGCCCTTCGGCCACGCCGGCGAGGATGCGCTCGACGCGGCGATGGCGCCTTACGGCGGGTTCGACCATAATGCGCAAACCCTGCGCATCGTCACGAAGCTCGAGCGCCGTTACGCGGCCTTCGACGGGCTCAATCTGACCTTCGAGACCCTCGAAGGACTCGTAAAGCACAATGGTCCGCTCGAGCGGCCGGACGGAGCGCCGGTCGCGCGCTATGAGAAGAGGGGACTGCCCGCCGCGCTCAAGGACCATGCCGTCCCCGACCTCGATCTCGCGCGTTTTGCCACCGCCGAGGCGCAGGCTGCGGCTCTCGCCGACGATATTGCTTACGACGCCCATGACATCGACGACGGGCTCCGCGCGGGGCTCATCGCGGCGTCCGACATCAAGAGCGTCGATTTCCTGCGCGACCTCGGCCGCGAGATCGAGGCGCTCCATCCGGGGCTCGATGCGCCCCGGTTCATTCACGAGTTGACGCGCCGCCTGATCACCCGTTTCATCGAGGACACCATTGAGGAAAGCCGGCGCCGGCTCCAAGAGACTGGGGTTGCGAGCGCCGACGACGTCCGCGCGCAAGCCTCGGCTGTCATCGGCTTCCCGCCCGAGACGGAAAAGATCGAGTCGGCCGTCAAATCCTTCCTGTATCAGAAGCTCTATCGCCACCCGCGCCTCATCCGCGTGCGCGATGAGGCCGCCGAAATCATTTTCAACCTGTTCCCGCATTATCTGAAGGCGCCGCAGGCGATGCCGCCGGAATGGGCGCAGGCGGCGGAGAAGATCGGGGCTGACGAGGTCCGGCGCGCCAGGCTCGTCTGCGATTACATCGCCGGCATGACCGACCGCTATGCCATGCAGGAGCATCGGCGGCTTTTCGGCGGCGTGCCCGATTTGCGATAGGCGGGCGGGCCGGCGCGCGCGATTCCCCTCGCTCCGAGCAGGTTCCGCCGCGCCTTCGGGGCCATCGGCGCATCGGACCCGACGCCTCCGGGCGGATCGTCTGTTCTTTCTGGCTCGTCTGTCCTACTAGGGGCATGTCGAAGGCGCCGCCCTTGAAGGCCTCGGTGCGCCTTTGTCCTTCTCCAGGACCCCGCAAGAAGTTGACCCGAATGAATCTCTACGCCGAATTCCACCAGCGCATCGCCGCCATCCTCAAAAAGATCGCGTCGAGCGGGCGCCTGCCGCCGGATCTCGATCTCGCCCGCTTCGTGGTCGAGCCCCCGCGCGATGTCTCGCATGGCGACCTCGCGGCCAACGCCGCCATGGTCTACGCCAAGGAGGCGAAGGCCTCCTTCGCCAATCCGCGCCAGCTGGCGACGGAGGTCGCCGTCGCGCTCGCCGAGGATGAGGACGTCGCAGCGGCCGAGGTGGCGGGGCCGGGGTTCATCAACATCAGGCTCAAACCCCACGTCTTCGCGCGCGTTCTGCGCGCGGCGCTGGAGCAGGGAGCGGATTTCGGCAGAGTCAGGGCGGCCGGCGAAAAGACCAATGTCGAATATGTCTCGGCCAACCCCACGGGGCCAATGCATGTCGGGCACGGCCGCGGGGCGGTCTTTGGCGACGCCCTCGCCAATCTTCTCGAATTCGCCGGCTATGAAGTCGCGCGCGAATATTACATCAACGACGCCGGGGCGCAGGTCGACGTTCTCGCGCGCTCGGCCCATCTGCGTTATCTCGAAGCGCTCGGCGAGCCGATCGGCGACATCCCCGAAGGTCTTTATCCGGGCGATTACTTGAAAAGCGTCGGCGCGGCGCTTGCGGCGCGCTACGGCGACAGCCTCAAGGGCCTTCCAGAGCGCGCCTGGCTCGAAGAAGTCCGCACGGCGGCGATCGAGGCGATGATGGCGATGATCCGCGACGATCTCGCCGCGCTCAACATCGAACACGAGGTCTTCTTTTCAGAGCGTTCGCTCACCCGGGGCGAGAGCGATGAGGTCGCCGCCGCGATTGCCTGGCTCCGCGCTCGGGGCCTCGTCTATGAGGGGCGGCTGCCGCCGCCGAAGGGCCAGCCGATCGAGGATTGGGAGGACCGCGAGCAGACCTTGTTCCGCTCGACCATGTTTAGCGACGACGTCGACCGGCCCCTCTTGAAATCCGACGGGTCCTACACTTATTTCGCGTCGGACATCGCCTATCACAAATCGAAGATCGACCGTGGCTTTCAGCTCTTGATCGACGTCTGGGGCGCGGATCATGGCGGCTATGTCAAGCGGATGCGCGCGGCCGTCGACGCCTTGTCCGAGGGCAAAACCACGCTCGACGTCAAATTATGTCAGCTCGTCAAATTGATGCGCGCCGGCGAGCCGGTGAAGATGTCGAAGCGCTCGGGCGATTTCGTCACCTTGCGTGAAGTGGTCGATGAGGTTGGCGTCGACGCCGTCCGCTTCATGATGCTGTTTCGCAAGAATGACGCGCCCTTGGAATTCGATCTCGCAAAAGTCCTCGAACAGTCGAAGGACAATCCTGTCTTTTATGTCCAATACGCCCATGCCCGGACAAAATCCGTGCTGCGCCAGGCGCATCTGATCTTTCCTGCGGCGCAGCTCACGAGCAGCGCCCTGGCCGGGGCGGATTTCAGCCTTTTGCAGGATGCCGGCGAAGTCGACATGATCCGGCTCGTCGCCCAATACCCGCGCGTCGTCGAGGCGGCGGCGCTTGCGCATGAGCCGCATCGCCTCGCCTTTTATTTGCATGATCTGGCCTCATCCTTGCATTCGCATTGGACGCGCGGCAAAGATCAGCCACCATTACGATTTCTTAATGAAGAAATGCCAAATCTAACCATTGCAAGGCTAGCTTTGGTATGGGTATTGGCGGCGGTACTGTCATCAGGCCTTGCGATACTCGGGGTCGGCGCTCCTGACGAGATGCGCTAGCCTGCAAGGTTCTTCGTCGAAGGCATCGAAACACGCGGGTCGAGGCGTATTTTAAAAGGCGCAAGTCCGCGAAAAGCATGATCGGCGACAAAAGCGGCGCGCCAATGGCGCTGCGACCGCAAGCCACAGCGGCGGGCGCGCCGCGTCATGCGTAAATGCGTGCAGGAGGGTGGTAAGCATGCGCGAGACTGTTGCGAAGCGGCGTCCGATGATCGATCTCGAACAGTTCGAGCGGCGTCTGCGCCAGCCGAACGGCGCCGAACGGCCCGATGAGGATGCTTTGGCCGAGCTTGCGCGTCTCGTTGGCCGCCAGGACGACCCTTATAAGGCCGTGTTCGACCAGAAAACCCCGCCTGCGTCGCTCCACGAACCGGACCATCGCGGCCAGTATAGCGGCGATTACGAATCGGATTACGAAGCGACGCCCTATGCGGCCGCAAGCTTTGGAGCTGCGAACTGGCCGGAGACAAACCGGAGCGGTCGCGTGGGCGAACTGCGCCCATCCGGCGGCGATTTCGCCTCAACCGAGACAGGGCCGACTGATTCTCGTCCGCTTGCGTCGACGGGCGCCGACGACTTTACGGCCGCGGACGACGGCTTCGAGGACTGGCGCGAGCCTGACGAGGCGTATCCAGCGCAACCGCCCTACCAGGGCGAAACAAGATCCCGACGCCCCCTTTATATCATGGCTGCGATTATTGTCGCCGGAATCGCAGGAATCGGCGCGAGCTTCGCCCTGAAAGGCGGACAGGGCACGCATCAGATCGCGACGATCCGTCCGGCCGACGGGCCCTTCAAGGTTCAGCCCGAGACCACGGGCGGCTCCGATGCTCCCAACCAGGACGCTTCCATCTTGAACCGGACGCCTCAGGCGGCGCCTGTCGCCATCGCCGACGGCGCCGAGCAGCCGGTCGATCTGTCGCGGATGCCGGACCACGGGCCGCGGGTGATCGCCATGAACGGGGGCGCTGCTTCGGTGCCGGCGCCGCCGCCTCCGGGCCATGCGCAGACCCCGTCGCCTCAGCCCTCGGCGGAGCCGCTCAGCATCGCGAGCCTCATCGAGCCGAAAAAGGTCAAAACCATTTCTGTCCGGCCGGACGGAACCCTCATTCAGAATGATCGGCCGCCGCAATCGACCGGCGCAGCGGCGCAGCCGGCGGCGGGGCATCCGGCTGCGCCCTCCGCTGCGAAAGCCGCGACGCCCAAATCGACCGCCCGCGTCGCCACGACTCCGAAGCCCGCTTCACCCGCCGCGCCGACGGATGCGGGAACCGTAGCCGCCGCAGCCAAGGCAAAGCCCGCCGAGGTTGCCGAAGCCGAGGCAGGCGCTGCGCAGTCTGCTTCCCCGAGCGGCAGCTACGCCGCTCAGCTCGCGGCGCCCGACTCCGAGCAGGAGGCACGCGACATTCAATCGCGTCTCATCAAGAAATATGGCGCGCAGATTCCAGGCTTTCACCCTTCGATCCGCAAAGCGGTCAGCGGCGACAAGACCGTCTATCGGGTGCGCTCGCTTGGGCTCTCGAAGGAAGAAGCGACCGCTCTCTGCCAGAAAATCCAAGGCTCCGGCGGCGCCTGTTTCGTCGCGAAGAACTAGCAGCCGCCCGGCTCTTCTCATTCCAAGCCGGGGCGCCGCGCGAGAGTTGCTCTTGGCGCTCGATCGGGACAAGGTCGATGACTTGACCGAATCACCCGGGAGTCGGCTTATTGCAGTTCGATTTCGACGCAGACCCTCGCGAAGACGCGCAGCAAAGCTCTTTCGTCGTCGACGTCGAAGGATTTGAAGGGCCGCTCGACCTGCTTCTCGATCTGGCCCGCCGCCAGAAGGTCGATCTCGAAAAAATATCGGTCCTGGCGCTCGCGGAACAGTATCTCGGTTTCATCGAGGCCGCGCGCAGCCTCCGCCTGGAGCTTGCCGCCGATTATCTCGTGATGGCCGCCTGGCTCGCCTATCTGAAGTCGCGGCTGTTGCTGCCGCGCGTTGAGAAGAGCGACGAGCCTGCGCCGGAAGAGCTCGCCGAGGCGTTGCAGCTGCGCCTGCGCAGGCTTGAAGCGATCCGCGCAGCGGCCGATTCGCTGATCGCCCGGCCCAGGCTCGGGCGTGACGTGTTTTCCCGCGGACGGCCCGAAGCGGCCGATCCCGACGGGCCGCCGCAATGGCAGGCGGGCCTTTATGATCTTCTGTCGGCCTATGCCGAGCGACGGCAGAAGCATGCGCTGACCCGGGTGACGTTGAAGCAGCGCTTCGTCTGGTCGCTGGCGCAGGCGCGCGCCGAGCTCGATCGGCTGGTCGGTCACGCCCTCGACTGGACGGCGCTCGATTCCTTTCTCATGGATTATTGGGCGACGCCGGAAACGCGCCGCACCGTCCGGGCGTCGTCCTTGTCCGCAACGCTCGAAATGGCGCGCGAGGGCTCAATCGCGATCCGGCAGGATGCGCCTTTCGCGCCGGTATGGGTCAAATCGCAAAAGGGGCCAGACTCCGGTCCGCACGCGCTGAAGTATCGATAAGGAGGACAGGCTCGCGATGGGTGAAATAGCGAGGCTTTTCCCGGCCAATGCGGACGCGCTGGAAGCGGACGCCGCGGTCCCGCCCGTGAGCGTTCCGCTGGCCGAGGCCATGCGGATCGCCGAGGCGCTGCTGTTTGCCGCGCGGGAACCCCTGCCGGAGCCGGAGATCGCAAAGCGCCTGCCGCGCGGCGTCGCGGTCGATCAGGTGCTCGATCATCTCAAGGCGAGCTACACCGCCCGCGGAGTCAATCTGGCGCGGGTCGGCGGCAAATGGATGTTTCGCACCGCTTCGGACCTCGCCTGGCTCCTCGCCGGCGGAGAAGGCGAACAAAAGCGGCTCTCCCGCGCGGCGCTCGAGACGCTCGCCATCATCGCCTATCATCAGCCGGCGACGCGCGCCGAGATCGAGGACATCCGCGGCGTCGCCATTTCGAAGGGGACGCTCGACGTGCTGCTCGAGACGGGCTGGGTGCGCTTGCGCGGGCGCAGGCGGGCGCCGGGACGTCCGATCACCTATGGAACGACGACACAGTTCCTGATCCATTTCGGCTTGGAGGCGATCACTGACCTGCCGGGGCTCGAGGAGCTCAAGGGCGCGGGCCTCTTCGACGGGCGGCTGCCCTCCAGCTTCGCGATCCCTCAGCCCTCGGACGACGAATCGCTCGCCGCCGACGAGGATCCGCTCGAGAGCGACGGGCAAACGCATGAGGAGGGCGGCGCGGAAAGCGAAGGCGCAGGGGACAACGGCGACGTGACTTAGGGCATTTTCCGAAAAAGTTGACTGACTTTTTCGGCGAGAACATGCTCAAGCTATTGATCTCGCGCGATTTCTTGTCGACCGGATGACTCCATCCGGTCGACAAGCGCGCTAGGCCCTCACATAAAATCCGGCTTGACCGTCGCCGCGCGCTCGATCCATTCGGGAACGGGCAGGCCCTTTGAGCGCAGGAAGGCCGGATTGAACAACTTTGACTGATAGCGTGCGCCGGAATCGCAAAGGAGCGTCACGATGGTGTGGCCGGGGCCGAGCTCCCGGGCGAGACGAATGGCCCCCGCGACATTGACGCCCGACGATCCGCCGAGCAGCAAGCCTTCGTGCTCGGCAAGGTCGAAGACGATCGGCAGGGCCTCCTCGTCGGTGATCTCAAAGGCGAAATCGACTGGCGCGCCCTGCAGATTGGCGGTGATGCGCCCTTGTCCGATGCCTTCCGTAATCGACGAGCCCGAGGCCTTCAGCTCGCCTGTCGTATAATAGGAATAAAGCGCCGCCCCGGGAGGGTCGGCGAGAGCGATCTGAACGTCGGGATTTTTCTCCTTCAAAGCGATCGCCACCCCGGCGAGCGTCCCGCCGGTGCCGACGGCGCTGACGAAGCCGTGGACCTGGCCGCCGGTCTGCTCCCAGATCTCCCGGCCCGTCGTCTCGATGTGGCCCTGGCGATTGGCGAGATTGTCGAACTGATTGGCCCAGATGGCGCCCGCCGGGTGCTCTTTGGCGAGCCGTTCCGCGAGGCGGCCAGAAAGCTTCACGTAGTTGTTCGGATCGGCGTAAGGCACGGCCGGCACTTCGATGAGTTCGACGCCCTGGAGGCGCAAAAGGTCCTTCTTTTCCTGGCTCTGCGTGTCGGGAATGACGATGACTGTGCGATAGCCGAGCGCATTCGCAACGAGAGCGAGGCCGATGCCCGTGTTTCCGGCCGTGCCTTCGACGATCAGACCGCCGGGCTTCAACGTCCCGCGCTTCACCGCATCCTCGACGATCGCCAGCGCCGCGCGGTCCTTGACCGATCCGCCGGGATTCTGGAATTCCGCCTTGCCGAGAATTTCGCAACGGGTGGCCTCGGAGGCGCGCCGCAATTTGATGAGCGGCGTATTTCCGATGGCCTCGATCACATTTTTCGCAATGCCCATCGGTGAAGCCTCGCATCGGCATGATTGCAGCCCGAAAGCATCAGCTTTGGGTTATGTTGGACCCTAAAATCTATAGACCCTATCAAGCTTTGCTGTCGAGACCATCCCGCGCGCTCTTTGTCGCGGCGCGAAGAAACAGCCTGCCAGAGCGCGTCGGCAGGCTGTCAAGTTTGGATTTGGCCCCCGCCTTCAGGCGGTCAGCGGGTCTCTTTATAGAGGACGCGGGAGACGAGCCCGCCGACAATGCCCCCGGCGATCGGCGCCGCCCAGAACAGCCAGAGCTGGGCGATGTAGCCGCCGCCGGCGAAGAGCGCAACGCCGGTGCTGCGCGCCGGATTGACAGAGGTGTTCGTGACCGGGATCGAGATGAGGTGGATGAGCGTCAGCGTAAGGCCGATGGCGAGGCCGGCGAAACCGGCCGGCGCCGCCGGCGAGGTGGCGCCGTGAATGATGAGGACGAAGAAAAAGGTCAGAAGAACCTCGATCACCAGCGCGGAGAGCAGGCTGTAATGGCCGGGGCTGAGCTCGCCATAGCCGTTCGAGGCGAAGCCGCCGAGCTTGAAATCGGGATGCCCGCTCGCGACGACATAAAGCACGGCCGCGGCGGCGATCGCGCCGGCGACCTGTACGATGATATAGGGAACCACGAGGCTCGCCGGGATGCGGTTTCCGGCCCAGAGGCCGAGCGTCACCGCCGGATTGAAATGGCCGCCCGAAATGGGACCAAGCGAATAAACGCCGGTCAGGACAGTGAGGCCGAAAGCCAGCGCGACGCCGGCGAAGCCGATGCCGAGCTGCGGGAATGCGGCCGCAAGAACGGCGCTGCCGCAGCCGCCGAAGGCGAGCCAGAAGGTGCCGAGAAACTCCGCGCTCAGGCGTTGACCGAGTGACGCATTCATCGATTGGGTTCCCTCTTTTAAGAATTAGCGGCCGCGGCGTCGCGCCCCTCGCTCGCGAGGAGCAGAGCAGGCTTTCTGGACGACCGTGATGCGCGGTGTTGAGGCGCCGCGACGGCTGCTGGTATTGCGCAGGATTGTCAAAGAAATTGAAAGTCTGCTCTTGACGGCAAGCCGGGGGCAAAGAGAAGCATGCAACTATCGCGGCGAAGCGACCTATACTCAAAGAATACCGACCTTAAACTACAGCAGGATCAATGGCGCTTGCGCAGCCGGGTTGTCAATCGCCAAACTGCAAATTTGTTGTGGCCAACGCTGGTCGAGAAAGGTCTTGTGGCGCTCAGCATCCCGGCAGGCGAACGATCCGGCATGGTGCGCCGGCCTCCGCGGCCGGCGCGTGGGGCGGCCTGACCAGCATGCATTGCGCCTTCGCCAGCACGCTCAGCAGCGAGGAATCCTGCGCAGCGAAAGGTGTGGCGACGAGGACGCCATTTGGCCCATACTCGAAGCTGGCGCGCATGAAATCTTCGCGGCGGTCATTGGCGCGAACCGGCGCCCCGAGAATGGCCGGCTCGCTTGGATCGCAGCTGGCGGTTGGGTCGCCCGAAAGCGCCCGCACCAAAGGCGCAAGAAACAAAACGGCTCCGACCATCGCGGAGACGGGGTTGCCGGGCAGGCCGAGCACCGCCATGCGGCCGAGCGAGCCATGCAAAAGAGGCGCGCCGGGGCGCATCGCGATCCGCCAGAAATTCAACTCCATTCCGGCCCTGGCGAGAGCCGGCCGCACGAGATCATGATCGCCGACTGAGACGCCTCCGCTCGTCGCCAGAACGTCGCATCGGGCGTCGATCGCAGCCCTTATGGCTTTCTCGATCGCCGCGAGATCGTCGCCGGCGAGACCGAGGTCGAGCGGCTCGCCGCCGGCGGATTCGACGAGGGTGGCGATGGCGAAAGTGTTCGAGGAGATGATCTGATCGCTGCCGACAGGCGCGCCCGGCAGGACCAGCTCATCGCCGGTCGCAAGAATGCCGACGCGCGGGCGGCGCGCCGCCGGAAGTTCCGCATAATTCATTCCGGCGGCGAGACCGATCGCGCCGGGAGTCAGCCGCGTTCCGGCCCGCAGCAACGTCTCGCCCTCGGTAAAGTCGATGCCGGCGGCGCGGATATTTTTGCCCGGCCCGACGCTGCGCAGAGGCTCGATGCACCCCCCTTCGGCGCGCGCCTCTTCCTGGATCAAAACGGCGTCGGCGCCTGAAGGCGTCGGCGCCCCGGTGAAGATCCGCACCGCCTCCATAGCGCCAACGCGCCCGGAAAAGCCATGGCCGGCGGCGCTTTCGCCAATTTGCTTCAAGCGGACCGGCAATTGTGCGAGGTCGGCTGCGCGCACGGCATAACCATCCATGGCCGAGACCGCATGGGGCGGCTGGGTGCGCCGCGCCGCCAGGTCGCGGGCGAGGATGCGGCCGAGCGCCCGCGCGAGCGGCGTCATTTCCACCTCAGGCGCGGGGAGGCCCGCAAGAACCCGCGCCCGCGCCTCATCGACCGACAGCATGGCGTCGCGGCTCATGCTCCCGGGGCCCCCGGACCGCTGTCTTCGAAGCGCCAATCACCGGATTTGCCGCCCGTCTTTTCGACCAGCCTGACGCTCTCGATCCGCATCGAGCGGTCGACCGCCTTCAGCATGTCGTAGAGGGTGAGGCAGGCGACGGCGGCCGCAGTCAGCGCCTCCATCTCGACTCCGGTCTGGCCGAGCGTCTTGGCGAGCGCGCGGACAAGAACGCCGGGCAAAGCGGGGTCAGCTTCAAGATCGACGCTGACTTTGGTCAACAGCAGCGGATGGCAGAGCGGAATGAGCTCATGGGTCTTCTTCGCCGCCATAATGCCGGCGATCCGCGCCGCGCCGAAGACGTCGCCCTTCTTGGCCTCGCCGGACAGCGCGAGCGCCAGAGTTTCGGCGTGCATGACGATGCGAGCCGTCGCGAGGGCGATGCGTTCGGTCGAAGCCTTGGCCGAGACGTCGACCATCGCCGCCTCGCCCGCGCTCGACAGATGAGAAAGTTTGGCGTCAGACGCTTCAGAGGCCATGCGCATGTTTGCTGTGAGCAGGCGGCAGCTCGCCGATGAGTAGCGCCTTCGTCGCCGCCGCGACGTCCTTTTGCCGCATCAGGCTCTCGCCGACAAGAAAGGTCGAAACGCCGTGAAGCTTGAGGCGAAGGCAGTCCTTGTGGGTGAAAATGCCGCTTTCGCTCACCGCAATGCGGTCGGATGGGATTTTGGGCGCAAGACGCTCGGTTCGTTCGAGCGACGTCTCGAAGCTGCGCAGATCGCGATTGTTGATTCCAATGAGCCGGGTTTCAAGTCTCAGCGCGCGCTCGAGTTCGGCCTCGTCGTGCGCCTCAACGAGAATGTCCATGGAGAGGTCATGCGCCGCGCGGCTGAGCCCGCTCGCTTCCTCGTCGCTGACGCAGGCCATGATGATGAGAATGCAGTCGGCGCCATTCGCGCGGGCCTCATAAACCTGATAAGGATCAAAGAGGAAGTCCTTGCGAAGACACGGTAAATGCGTGGCGCTTCGGGCGGCGTCAAGATGGGCGAGATCGCCCTTGAAGGAGGGGCCGTCGGTCAGCACCGAGAGGCAGGCGGCGCCGCCTGCCTCATAGGCGCGGGCGAGTTCAGGCGGATCGAAATCGGCTCGGATCAGACCCTTCGAGGGGCTCGCCTTCTTGATCTCGGCGACGAGCGCCAGATGGCCGGTCGCGAGCTTCGCCTCGATCGCCTTGACGAAGCCGCGCGGAGGATCGTGATCATGCGCCTTGCGAGCCAGCGTCTCGAACGGCATGCGCACCTTGGCCTGCGCAATTTCTCGGCGCTTGTAGGCCTCGATGCTCTTCAATATGTCGCTCATGACTGATATCCCGCCGCGACGGTCTCCGGCGCGAGCTCGCGCGGCGCATCGGCGCGGTTCGAAACCGCGACAAGCTTTGCAAGGGTAGCGGCTGCGCGTCCGTCGTCAATGGCGGCGGCGGCCGCAGCCGCGCCATCCTTCAGATTCGCCGCTTTTCCGGCGACGATAAGGGCCGCGGCCGCATTGAGGACGGCGATATCGCGATAGGGTGACTTGTGTCCGTCGAGCGCCGCACGCAGCGCTGCGGCGTTGACGGCCGGCGTTCCGCCTTTGAGCTCGGCAAGTGAGGCGCGGGGCAGGCCTGCCGCCTCGGGCGTGATCTCGAAGGAGCGGATCGCCCCATCCTCGAGCGCCGTGACCGTGCTGGGTCCGGTCGTCGTCGCCTCGTCGAGCCCGTCCGAGCCATGGACGAGCCAGACGCGCTCCGATCCGAGCTTGCGCAGCGCTTCGGCGAGCGGCCCGAGCCAGTTTGCGGCATAGACGCCGAGCAGCTGATATTTGACGCCAGCCGGATTGGCGAGGGGCCCGAGCAGGTTGAAAATCGTGCGGACGCCGAGCTCGGCGCGCGTTGGCGCGACGTGCCGCATCGCGGCGTGATGCGTCTGCGCGCTCATGAAGCCGACGCCGGCCTCGCGGATGCAGGCCTCGACTCCCTTCGGCGGCAGGCCGATCCTGACGCCGAGCATCGAGAGGACGTCGCTCGCGCCGGAGAGCGAGGAGGCGGCGCGATTACCGTGTTTGGCGACGGGCACGCCGCAGCCTGCGACGATGAGCGCCGCCAGCGTCGAGACATTATAGGTCCCATGTCCGTCGCCGCCGGTGCCGACGATGTCGATCGCGCCGGCGGGCGCCTCGACCCGAAGCACGCGCCTGCGCATGGCGGCGACGGCGCCCGTGATCTCTTCGACCGTCTCGCCGCGCGTCCGGAGCATCATCAGGAAGCCGCCGAGCTGGGCGGGGGTGGCGGCCCCTTCGAAAATCAGCTCGAACGCCGCCTCAGCCTCCGCTTCCGTCAGGCTTGCGCCCGAGGCGACGCGCGCGATGACGGGCTTGAACGCGTCCAAGAGCTAACCCCCGACAGCGGCGCGCCGCTCTGTGTCGTTCCATTGCGCCGCGAGCGCGAGGAAATTGTCGAAAATCTGCGGCCCATATTCGGAAGCGATGCTCTCGGGGTGAAACTGCACGCCATGGGCGGGAAAGCGCCGGTGCGACAGCGCCATGACGAGGCCGTCGGTCGTGGCGGTGACCTTGAGATCCTGCGGCATGGCGTCAGCGCGCACGACCAGCGAATGATAGCGCACGGCGCGAAACGGGCCGTTGACGCCATGAAACAGCGTCTCGCCGCTGTGATCGATGAGGGCGATCTTGCCATGCACGGGCTTTGGCGCGCGGACGACTTCTCCGCCATAGGCCTCGCCCAGGGCCTGGTGGCCGAGGCAGACGCCGAAGATCGGAATGGAGGGGCCGGCCGCGCGGATGAGGTCGAGGCAGATTCCGGCTTCCGGCGGGCCGCAAGGGCCAGGCGAAAGGACGATCGCGTCGGGCGCGCGCGCCAGCACCTCGGCGACACTCACCTTGTCGTTGCGATGGACAGTGACATCCGCGCCGAGCGCGCCGAGGCAATGCACGAGGTTCCAGGTAAAACTGTCGTAATTGTCGATGAGCGTGATGGCGGTCATGAATGGCGATCTGGGCGCGTCTCGTCCGAAACCGCACTTCTGGGCTGCAAGGGGCTCTGCGTCAAGGTGCGCCGGCGCCTCGAATATCAAGCCCGGGGCGCGGAGCCTTCCTCACCGCTGCCGACGCGGCGGACGTGGTTCGCGGCTCAGCGCATGTTAGATGATTTGGCGGACGGCCTTACTGCCCACGGCCGGCGCGCGCGGCGAAGCGCACGGCTTCCTCGGCGGCGCGAAACAGCGCTTGCGCCTTGTTGACGCATTCGCGCTGCTCATAGGCGGGGACGCTGTCATAGACGACGCCGGCGCCCGCCTGCACGTGCATGAGCCCGTCCTTGACGATCGAAGTGCGCAGGATGATGCAGGTGTCCATCTCGCCCGACGAGCCGAAATAGCCGATGCAGCCGCCGTAAATGCCGCGCTTGTCCGTTTCGAGCTCGTCGATGATCTCCATTGCCCGCACTTTCGGCGCGCCGGACACGGTGCCGGCCGGAAAGCCGGCGCAGAGCGCGTCGATCACGTCATGCGCCGCGTCGAGTCTGCCTTCGACGTTCGAGACGATATGCATGACATGGCTATAGCGTTCGATCACGAATTTGTCGGTGACCCGCACGGAGCCGATCTCGCTGACGCGGCCGACGTCGTTGCGGCCGAGATCGAGCAGCATCAGATGCTCGGCACATTCCTTCTCGTCGGAGAGGAGGTCCTGCGCCAGCGCATCGTCCTCGGCCTTGGTCTTGCCGCGCCAGCGCGTCCCCGCGATCGGCCGGATCGTCACCTTGCCGTCGCGCAGGCGCACGAGAATTTCGGGGCTCGAGCAGACGATCTGGAACGGGCCGAAATCGAGATAGCAGAGAAATGGCGACGGATTGACCCGCCGGAGCGCGCGGTAGAGCGCGAAAGCGGGCAGGGCGAAGGGCGCCGAGAAGCGCTGCGACAGCACCACCTGGAAAATATCGCCCGCGCGCACATAATCTTTGGCGCGCTCGACCATTTCATGGAAGCGCTCCTCTTTCGTGTTGGAGCGCGGCGCGATCGGCGGGACGGCGGCGTCTGGAACCGCTTCATGGGCGAGCGGGCCTTCGAGCGTCACGGTCACCGCGTCGATGCGCTCCAGCGCCCGCTCATAGGCAACGCGGAAAGGCACTCCGGGGGCGGGGCGCAGCGGCGTCACAACGAAGATCTCTTCCCGCACCGCGTCGAACACCACCATGAGGGTCGGGCGCAGCATCATCGCGTCCGGCACGCCGATCGGATCTGACTTTGCGGCGGGAAGGGCCTCCATCTGCCGCGCCATGTCATAGCCGAGATAGCCGAAAACGCCGGCGGCCATCGGCGGCAGATCCTCGCAGGGCTCGATCTGCGATTCGGCGATGAGCGCGCGCAGCGAGTCGAGGGGAGCCGCCGCGCAGGGCGAAAAATCATCCGGGTCGGACAGCGCGGCGCGATTGATCCAGGCCCTGTCGCCGACGGCGCGCCAGACGATGTCGGGATCGAGACCGATCATCGAATAGCGTCCCCGCGCCGCGCCCCCTTCGACCGATTCGAGGAGGAAGGCGCGCCCGTTGCGCCCAGCCGAGAGTTTCAGAAAGGCGGAGACCGGCGTCTCGAGATCGGCTATAAGCCGCGCCGAGACGAGGCTTGGCCTTCCCGCCGCATAATTTGCCGCGAAAGTGCGATGCGCGGCCGCTGCGTCGGCCTCAGTAAGCATCGCCCGCGCCGCCGGTCGCCGCTGCAAAGGCCTGCATATTCACCTTGACGCCGAGCTCGGTCTGCAACATCGCGAGATACTGCGCCAGAAGATCGTCGGAAAAAGACTTCTTCACTTCGCCCGACAGCGCGACGAGAGCAGGGTCGGCGGGGTCGAACGGCGGAACGACCGCGTCGATCACCTTGAAAATCAGGCGTCCGCCGTCGTCGAGCCGAGCCGAGCCGACGCCTCCGACGCCGACATTGAAGATCTGCGCCGAGACGTTCGGCGGCAAGCCCTCGCCGCCGGCCCGCGTCACGGCATTCGCGTGTTTTGTTGCGAGCTTGCCCTCCGCGGCGGCAACGGCGGCGATCGTCTCGCCGGAATCGAGCCGCTTGGTCAAATCGAGGCTTTTCGCCGCGAGCAGCTTCGTCGTCTCGTCATCGCGCCAGGCCTTTTCGACCTCCGGCCGCGCTTCTTCAAACTCCTTCGGCCGCGCTCGGTCGATCTTGGCGACCTCGAACCACTGATAGCCGCCATCGGGCAAGGTCAAAGTGTCGTTGTCGACGCCGACGTCGGAAGCGAAAGCCGCCTTGAGCAGGGCGGCCTCATTGGCGAGGCCGGCGATTTTCGCCCCCGTCTGGTCCTTGCCGGAAGCGTCGACGGCAGCGATCGCGCCCGCCTCGAGGCCCGCCGCCTTCGCCGCCTCGGTCAGCGATTTCCCCGAGGCGCGCTGATCCTCAATGGCGTCATGCAGCCGCGTGATTTCGGCGCGCGCGCCGGCGAGCGCCAGCTCGCGCTTGATCTCGTCCTTTACGTCGGCGAAAGACTTGACGCTCGAAGGCTCGATGCTGTCGATGCGGATGATCGCCGTCCCGAAGCGGGCCTTGACGGGGGCGCTGACCGCGCCCTCCGGCAGCGCGAAGGCGACCTCGGCGGCCTCCTTGTCGATCAGCTGATCCCGCGTCACTGCGCCGAGGGAGACGTCCTTCATCGTGAGTCCTCGGGCCGCGATGATGTCCTCGAAGCTCGCCCCCGCGTCGAGTTTTTCGCGCGCGGCGATGGCCTGAGCTTCGTCAGGGAAGAGGATCTGCTCGACAACGCGCTTTTCGGGCGAGCCGAACTTGACCTTTTCTTCCTCATAGCGCTTTTGCGCGTCGGCATCGGAGACGTTTTCGGGCCTGGCGACCGATGCGGGCGTCACCGTCAGCGTCACGAGGCTGCGATATTCGGGCGAGGAATAGCCGAGCTTGCGGTCCTCGAAGTATTGACGGAGCTTCTCCTCCGTCGGCGAGGCGATCTCGCCAGCGGCCGAGGCCGGCAGGATCAGATAATCGACGCTGCGGGTCTCCGACTGATAGCGATGGATCGCCTCCAGCATGGCGTTCGGCAACTGCGCGCCGGCGATCAGCGGATCGACCGCCTCGTGGCGGAGGATGACGCCGCGCTGGTCGCGCACAAAGCCTTTTTCGTTGAGGCCGTTGTCGCGCAAGAGCTCCTCGAAGCGGTCGCGATCGAACTGGCCGCCTGGCCCCTTGAAAGAAGGATCGTTTGAGATCGCTCGCGCGATCTCGGCGTCGCTGACGGCAAGGCCAAGCTTCTGGGCCTGCTGGTTCAGCGCGGCTTCGCTGATGAGGCGCGAGAGGACCTGGCGGTCGAGGCCGAAGCGTTTTGCCTCCTCATTGGTGATCGCGCGACGCGCCTGGCGCTGAATTCGCTGCAACTCCGTCTGATAGGCATTGCGGAAAGCCTCCGTCGTTACTTCCTCGTCGCCGACGTCGGCGAGCCTGTTGGCTCCGAAGCCGCTGAAATCGGTCCGTATCCCCCAGATCGCGAAGCTCAGGATGATGAGGCCCATCACGACGGCCATGATGATGCGGCCGATCCAGCCCTGACTTGCGGCGCGCATGGCTTCGAGCATGTTGATTGCGATCTTTCTTCGGTTCGCCTTGAAGCCAAGCTTCAGCCGGGCGTTTACAATTTCGGCCGGGACTATAAGAAGGTGCGCAGGCGCTTGCAACGCGTCCGCAACAAACCTGATCCCAAAGCCGGAAACATCGCGAATGACGGAAAGACAAGGGTGGTCAGGGCGGCGCCCGCTCGTCGCCGGAAACTGGAAAATGAACGGGCGGCGCAAGGATCTCGTCGAGGTCGACAAGATATGCGCGGCCGCAGCCGCGGGCGACGCGGGCGACGCCGAGGTCGTGCTCTGTCTGCCGGCCACGCTTCTCATCTCGGCCGCCGCAAGCTGCGAGAGCGGCGGCGTCGGCCTTGGCGGCCAGGATTGCCATGCGGAGCCGAGCGGCCCTTACACCGGCGACATTTCGGCTGAGATGCTGACGGACGCCGGCGCGAGCTACGTGATCCTCGGCCATTCCGAACGCCGCTCCGGCCATAATGAAGGCAACGAGAGCATTCGCGAAAAAGTCCTTGCCGCTTACCGCGCCGGATTGACGGCCATTGTCTGCGTCGGCGAGATGAGGGCGGAAAGAGACGCCGGCGAGGCCTTCGCCGTGGTCCGCTCCCAGCTATCGGGCTCGATCCCGGAGATCTCCTCGCCGGACCGGCTGGTCATCGCCTATGAGCCGGTCTGGGCGATTGGCGCCGGCCTCACGCCGACGCTTCGCGACATCGCCGACATGCACCGCTTCATCCGCGAGCATCTGGCGGCCGAATTCCCCGGATTGGCCGAAAGATTCCGGATTCTCTACGGCGGATCGGTGAAGCCCGGCAATGCGGCCGAGCTGATGAGCGTCGAGGACGTCGATGGCGCGCTCGTCGGCGGCGCAAGCCTGACCGCGCATGACTTCATGGGAATCGCCGGGGTCTATCGCAACCTGCGCCGGGCGTCCTGAGGCGGCTCAACGCATCTTTGTTGAGCTTTCCCGCAGTCCCACGACTTCGCCGCCTCGCAAGTTTTCGGACGACTCCCCGAAGACAGACGCGTGGGAGATCAGCTTCCATCCTTTTGCCGAGAGAACCGCGGGCGGCCTTCAGAGGGATCCAGATGTCGCACGATCAGCTGGTGCGTGCGGCTTGGGGGAGTTGACGCGAGAAGCATAATGAAGATCGGGCGGACGGCCACCCTTCGCGGTCAGCGCGGGGAACCATAGCCTCCAACGCCGGGCGGGAACATTCCCAAATCGACAATCGCCTTCACGACGCTCGAGATCGTCGCCTTTGGCCCGATCATGCCGCCGACCGTTCATCAACGACGACGATTCCCGACGGCCATCTCCGCGCCTCTCGCGACCGACCCGATGAATCAAGCCGGCGCGATTTGCATAGGGTTTTTGAGCCGTCGAGCTGACCGCTGCGGCGGCTAAATCATCCTGATTTTGACCGCCGGCGGTCGTGCTGCGGCTGATAGGCGATGGCGGAATGGCAAGCGCAATAGGGGCCTGCGCCCGGCGTTTTGCGCGCGCCGCAGAAGCGAAAATCGGGTTGCGTCGGATCGCCGATCGGCCACCGGCACATCGAATCGCGCAGCTCCAGGATGGTTACCGGCTCGGCGATCGGAACGACGACCTCGCGCTTCTCCGTGGGCTGCGGCGCAGTGAAGGAAAGGGGCGTGACCGCAAGCGCGGTGTTGCCCTGGATGAAGCTCGCATTCTGCGCGGCCTGAGCGGACGAAATCGACGCGGCATAGCTTGCGGAGCCGCGCGCCGCACGCGGCGCGTGGCCCTCCGCCGAATGGCGACGGGCGGCCGCAGCCACTCCCGTGGCCATTCCTTGCGGCCCCGCATGGATCGAGCTGTGCGTCGCTCGGTGCGATGTTCCTTGCGGCGCCGGGCGCTCGCTCGCCGCGCGCGTCATTGATCCTTGCGCCTGTTGCGCGTCGACTGAGCCGTCGGCCTTCGTCCGGCCCGACAGGCCGAGGCGGTACACTTTTCCGATGACGGCGTTACGCGTCAATCCATGCGCCAGCTCATTTGCGATCTTGCTGGCGCTCATGCCCTGAAGCCAGAGCTTTTGCAAGAGCTCGATGCGTTCATCGGTCCAAGACATCGGAATCCCCCACGGAGGCAATCGGAATTCGAAAGATCGAGCGTAGCTCACCCGAGAATCATCGCGCGTTCTTGAAATGTGTTCCTGCCTGACGCCTGACCACCTCTGACGCCCGACCAAGTCTGATGTGTTGACGAGGCCGCCAACCCATCGTTCATCAACTGCGCCGACCGACGACATCCAGGCGCCGGCGGTTTCGCGAGGTGTTGAATACGCTTGTCGGATCGCCTTGCCCGACGATATGTCGTAGCTCACAGGCCTAACGCTACACTAGCTGTTGAATCGCGCGCAAGCGTCGCGACGGGCCGGATTCTGTTTTCAACAGAAGCTTGCGGCGCCGGCTTTTGGGCGACGCCGCCATCCCCGCGAATTTCGCAAGTCTCGCCGGGCGGGCCGACCGTCTTGGGCAACATTCTTTTGTGAAGCCCTTTGGCGTCGCCAGAACTCAACCATCCTCCAAGAGCTTTGCGTCGCTCGCAGCCTGAATCCTCGCAAAGATAAAAAAAGCGCCTTGCGCCGGACTGTCCGCGCGAGCGACGTCAAATCTTCCGAATTCCTCTCTTCCGATTCCTCGCCTTGTCGCGTCGGTGATCGCGCCGCATGATCGGCGTCATCTTGAGGGCCGCATCGTCACGTTGCGCCAAATCGTGCGGGATATCATTCGCCTGCGACGCGCGTTAGAAAGCGGATAGGCGAGGCGCGCTTCCATCAAGGGTTGCTTCAGCGCAAGCTGAACTGTGCGACTTGTTCCGGCGGCCTTCCATTCGATTTGACCGGACTGGAGGGATTGCCTAAAGTAGTAGCTGTGATCTGCCGCCCTCCGGGCGGCATTTGATTTTCAAGCTTCGCATTGCAAGCTTGACCACAACAATCCGGAGCGACTTGTGACTTCGCCGCTGCTTCCAACTTATGCACGCGCCGAGCTCGCCTTCGAACGGGGGGACGGCGTCTGGCTGACCGCGACGACCGGCGAGCGCTATCTCGATTTCGGCGGCGGCATCGCCGTCGCCTCGCTCGGCTATTCGCATCCGCATCTGATCGACGCGCTGACCCGGCAGGGCGCCAAGCTCTGGCATACCTCGAACCTGTTCCAGGTCCCGCAGGCCGAGCGTCTCGCCGCCCGACTCATCGAGGCGACTTTCGCCGATTATGTCTTCTTCACCAATTCGGGCGCCGAGGCCGTCGAGGGCGCGATCAAGACCGCGCGCAAATATCAGTCGGGGTCCGGCCATCCGGAAAAATTCCGCATCATCACTTTTGCCGGCGCGTTCCATGGGCGCACCATCGCAACCGTCTCCGCCGGAGGAAATCCGAAATATTTGGAGGGCTTCGGCCCCAAGCTCGAAGGCTTTGACTCCGTCGCCTTCAACGATCTCGCAGCGGCGAAAGCGGCGATCGGCCCGGAAACCGGCGCGATTCTCGTCGAGCCCATCCAGGGCGAGGCGGGAATCCGCGTCGCCTCGCACGAATTTCTGCGCGGCCTGCGCGATCTTTGTGACGCGCATCAGCTGTTGCTCATTCTCGATGAAGTGCAGAGCGGCGTCGGCCGCACTGGCAGTCTCTTCGCCCACGAGCTTTATGGCGTGACGCCTGACATTATGGCCATCGCCAAAGGAATCGGCGGCGGCTTTCCGCTCGGCGCCTTCCTCGTCACGCGCGAGGCCGGCAAGGGCATGACCGTCGGCACGCATGGCACGACCTTTGGCGGCAACCCGCTGGCGACCGCCGTCGGCAACGCCGTTCTCGACGTCATTCTCGAGGCTTCTTTCCTCGATCACGTTTCGGCCGCCGGCGCCGCGCTGAGAAAGGGCCTTCTCGGCTTGCGCGACGCGCATGATGGCGTGATCACGGAAGTGCGCGGCGAGGGCTTGATGCAGGGACTCGCGCTGAGCGTTCCGGTCGCCGATTTCGTCGCCGCCGCGCGGGTTGAAAAGCTCGTGCTCGTTGCGGCCGGCGACAATGTCGCCCGCATTCTGCCGCCCCTTATCATCAGCGAGGCTGAGATCGCCGAAGGCGTGCGGCGGCTCACGGCGGCCTGCGGGCATTTCGAGAAGAGGTCCGCGGCTCTGAGCGAGGCCGAGGGATGAGCCGCGCCACTCTCGACGAAAGAGTGGGAGCCCGGCATTTTCTCGATCTTTCGGAAATTCCCGCGGCCGATCTGCGCCACATCCTCGATTCGGCGCTGGCCATAAAGCAGGCTCGGCGCAAGGGCCAGCGCGCGGCAAACCGGCCGCTTTCCGGCAAGGTGCTGGCGATGATCTTCGACAAGCCCTCGACGCGCACGCGCGTGTCGTTCGACCTCGCCATGCGCGAGCTCGGCGGCGAGACGATCATGCTGACAGGCAAGGAAATGCAGCTCGGCCGCGGCGAAACAATCGCGGACACGGCGCGCGTCCTTTCGCGGTTTGTCGACGCCATTGTCATCCGCATTCTTGGCCACGACGACATGACGGAGCTCGCCCGCCACGCCGACGTGCCGGTCATCAACGGCCTCACCAAGAAGTCGCACCCCTGCCAGGTGATGGCCGACGTGCTGACGTTCGAGGAGCGCAAGGGGCCGATCGAGGGCCGCAAGATCGCCTGGTCCGGCGATTCCAATAATGTGCTCGCAAGCTGGATCCATGCCGCCCAGCGTTTCGATTTTTCGCTTCATGTCGCAACGCCGGCGGAGCTCCGACCGCCCCTCGAGCTCGTCGATTGGGCCCGTCGTTCGGGCGCGAAATTGACGATCACGCACGACCCCTTCGAGGCGGTCGAGGCCGCGGACGCGGTCGTCTCCGATTGCTGGGTTTCGATGGGCGACAAGGACGACGCCTTCCGGCACAATCTGCTGGCGCCCTATCAGGTCAACGCCCGGCTGATGGCGGCTGCGGCGCCCGACGCGATCTTCATGCATTGCCTGCCCGCTCACCGCGGCGAAGAGGTCACTGACGAGGTGATCGACGGCCCGCGATCGGTTGTCTTTGACGAAGCGGAAAACAGGCTCCACGCCCAAAAAGGCATTCTCGCCTGGTGCCTCTCGGACGCCCTGGAATGAGCGGCGAACCGCATCTCTCGGGGCCTCGGTCGCGCCCCGTGTCGGATCTCGGGCAAGACGATTCCGTGCTCCCCTTCGCAGTCGAGGAGCTCGACGTGCGCGGGCGCGTGGCGCGTCTTGGCGCCAGCATCGACCAAATCCTCGGTCGCCACTCTTATCCGGGCGCGGTCGCGCGCGTGCTCGGCGAAGCTCTGGCGCTCACCGTGCTGCTTGGATCCTCGCTCAAAATCGACGGGCGCTTCCAGCTGCAGACGCGCAGCGACGGCGCGGTCGACATGATCGTCGTCGACTTCGACGCGCCGGACCGCCTGCGCGCCTTCGCGCGATTTGACGCCGAGAGGCTTCTCGACGCGCCCCGGGCGGATGTGCTCGGCCGCGGCCATCTCGCCTTCACCGTCGATCAGGGTCGCGACGCCGCGCGATATCAAGGCGTCGTCGCGCTGGAAGGGCAGGGGCTCGAAGAGGCGGCGCATCAATACTTCCGCCAGTCGGAGCAGATTCCGACGCGCATACGCCTCGCCGTCGCGCAGATCGTCACGGCTTCGGGGCTCGGCTGGCGGGCCGGCGGGCTCATGCTGCAGTTTTTGCCTGCCGGCGGCGAGCGCCGCCGACAGGTCGATCTCTGTCCGGGCGAAGAGCCGCAACACTCGATCCGTGAGGCCGTCCCGGAAGACGGCGCCTGGGTCGAGGCGAAGGCGCTCGCCGCCACCATCGAAGACCATGAACTCGTCGATCCCGTGCTTTCGAGCGAAAGGCTGCTCTATCGTCTGTTTCACGAGCCTGGCGTCACGGTATTCGCGCCGCAGCCGGTGCGCGACGCTTGCCGCTGCTCGGACGACGGCGTCAAAACCATGCTGCGCGGCTTTTCCGCCGAGGATCGCAGGGACATGGTCGGCGACGACGGGATGATCGGCGTCACCTGCGAATTCTGTTCGACCTTTCGTGCTTTCGATCCGAAAGAATTCGGCGAGTAGATCGGCCGCGGGGCTCGGGCGAAGAAACGCGCCCGCCGTTTCATGGCGGCGCCGGGACGCAGATCTCTCTTGCAAGCGAAAGGATGCGCTTTCTCATCTCGGGCTTCGGCAGGGGCAGGCCGAGGATCCGCGCCGCCGCGGCGACGAGATCGCGTCCGGGCGCGCCCTCCGCCCGGGCGAGGTCGATCGCCGCCTTGATCTCGATCGGCGCGATCAGGTCGAGGTCTCGCAGGCGGGCCGGGGCGTGCGCGCGGGAGCGAACCGGAGGCGCGTTCTTCTGCGCCTTCGTGATCCAGAAGTCACCCTCGCGGCGAAGGCCGGGCGCGTTCTCCGCCAGAAGGTCTGTCGCGTGAGCGATCGCGGTTGCTGCGCGCGCGCTGATTCGGCCGCATCCGAAGAAGGAGGCGAGCCGCCTCACGACCTCGTTTTGATGAATGGGGCCTTCCTGCTCGATCACCGAGCGCGCCACCGCGGCGAGGCGCTGGGGCTCGATCGTTTCGGCTTTTTCGCCCGGGCGCTCCGGGCGCCGCGCCAGCGCATAGGCTTGGCGGTTCGCGGCCGCGGCGGCTTCCGTCCGCGGCCGCGAACCGCACTCAGGCGCGGAGAAACCGGCGGGGGCGGCTCTCTTGGCCTCGCCCCGCGCCGCTTCGAGAACGGCCTTTAGCTTGCGCAACTGCTCATCCCGCCGGTAGAACCAGTCGGTGCTCCAGATCCTGTGAATGCGCCAGCCGAGCCCTTCGAGGACCTCCTGGCGCAAGCGGTCGCGCTCGCGCGCCCACAGCGCCGAATGATAGGTCGCGCCGTCGCATTCGATCGCAAGCATGAAGCGCCCGGGATTTGCCGGATCGCGCACGGCGAGGTCGATCTTGAAGCCGGCCGAGCCGATCTGCGCTTCGACCTTATAGCCGAGGGCTTCGATGGCGGCCGCGACATTGGCCTCGAAGGGCGAATCGAAATCCGCGCCCGTCGTCTTCGGTTCTTCGAGCACGCCGGTTTCGGCAAACTGCAAGAACCGCTTCAGCACGCGGGGGCCGGCGCCGGTCGCGCGCTCGAGGTTGATGTCGCCGGGCCCGAACGACGCGAAGATTTCGCAACGCACTCTCGCCCGGGTGAAAAGCACATTGAGGCGCCGCTCGCCGCCTTCGCTCGAAATCGGGCCGAACGCCATACGGTCGAGCGGCTTGCCGGACTCGCGCGGACCGTAGCCGATCGAGATCAGGATGACGTCGCGTTCGTCCCCTTGCACATTTTCCAGATTCTTGACGAAGGCGTCCTCGCGCCCGCGCTCGCGCAAGAAGGCGTCGAGCAGCGGGTCGCCGCGCCGTTTCGTCTCGAGGCAATCGCCGATGAGGTCGCGCTGCGTCGACGAGAAGGTGATGACGCCGAGCGACAGCCCGGGGCAGCGCCTTGCGTGTTCGGCCGCTGCCGCGACGATCGCTTCCGCCTCGACGGCGTTGGTGCGCAGACCGCCGCGATCATAGGCGCCGGCGACGCGGCGCATGAGCAGACCCCTGTCCTTGCGCTCCGTCGTGGGCGCCGGCGGCATGACAAGACGCTTGTAGAATTCGGCGTTGGAAACCTGGATGAGCGAGGGATGGCGCGAGCGGTAATGCCAGCGCAGCATCTGGCTCTCGAGTCCCCGCGCCTCGCACAGAGAAAGAATGCTCTCGAGATCGCTGACCGGCGCGACGCCGGCGCCATTGCCTTCCGCCGCCTCGTCCTCGTCGCCCGGATCGGCGTCGTCGGCGATCATGCGGTCGAAGAATTGCGTCGGCGGCAGCTGCTTCTTATCGCCGACGACGACGATCTGGCGGCAGCGCGCGATGAGGCCGAGGGCGTCGCCCGGGCGCACCTGACTCGCCTCGTCGATGATGAGGAGATCGAAACCGACCGCCCCCGGCGGCAGATATTGCGCGGCCGACAGCGGACTCATCAGGAAGACCGGCTTGATCTTCTGGACGGCCTCGCCCGCCGTCTTCATCAGTTTGCGCAGCGGCATATGATTGCGCTTGCGGCCGATCTCGCCGCGAATGACCCCCATTGCGCCGCGGGCGTCGCGCGGGATCGCCGCCTGATGGCGGGCGCGCACGCTGGCGGCGGCGGCGCGGCGGCGGCGCGTCTCGAGCGCCTTGAAGACGGCGATCAGCGCATTGTGCCGCTCGCCGTCGAAGGTGGCGAGCTCCGGATTGGCGGCGATCGCCTGTTTCCATGACGCTTCGGCAAAAGCCGCCTCGATCTTGGCGCGCGCCCGCGCCGGCTGCAACTGGCCCGAGGCGAGGGCGTCGGCGACAGCTGCGGGCCCGATCGCGCGAAAGAGCCGGTCGGCGTGCGCGAGCCTTGCCCATTCCTCGAATCGCGCCGAATGCGTCGCCCATTGTCCGGTGCGCTCTCCAAGGCGCTCGAGATCGATCGCGCCGATGTCTTTCACCCGAAACACAGCGGCCACATTGATGTCGAGCGTCTCGACGACGCCCGCGATCGACTGGCCCAGGGATTTGAGGCTCGCCTCGAAATCATCGGCGAAAGTTGCGGCGACGCCCTCGCGCGCGAGCCCGATGATGCGGTCCACGTCGAGATCGGCGTCGAAAGCGGCGAGTTCCTGCAAGGTCCGCGCCGTCTTGTGCAAAAGGGCAAAGTCGGTGTCGGCGCCCTTCCAGGCGTCGCCGAGAATCGACTTCAGAAATTGCGATTCGGCGGCGAGCGCAAAGGCGAGATCCTGGCCTCGCATGAGGGCGTCGAGCAAAGCGAGGCGGTCGGCCGCGCGCCGCGGCAGTCGCTGCGTCGCAAGCCCGCGCAGAAGGCGCCCGGCCTCGCGGTAGGGGCCGCCAAATCGCGCCGGCCAGAAGGTCGCGCCTTTGGCGAGGGCGGGCCGAAGGCGGGCGAGCGGCGCCTGCCAGACGGCAGGACGGAAGGCGCGGGAAAAACGCGCGCGCCAGCGGCGCCATTCGAGACCTTTGGCTGCGGCGTCGATAACTCGTTGCAACGAGGTCGCGGCGGCGGATGCGAAGGCGAGCCCCTCGCGCGGAATTGCGGCGCCGACCCGAAGCAGCGCGATCAACGTCTTGACGCCGCTCAGCGTCGCGCCCTGCTGATGGCCGAGATAGCGCGCAAGCTCCGTCGCGCTGCGCGCCAGCGCCGCGGACGCATCGGCGACGCTCTTCAACTGTGGGACGAGACGCTGGAAATCGGCGGGCTGCAGCGCGATCTGGCCGACGCCGAAATAGACATGGCGCCTCAGCGGGCCGGCGCTCGCCGTGAGCGTGGCGAGGCGTTCGACGCGTTTTGCCTTCTCTTCAAAATCGGCGCGCGTCCAGCGCCCGGCCGCCTCGACGAGCGCTTGGTCCGGCGTGATCTGGCGCACCGTGGCGGCGATTTGGATCGATAGAGCCTCATAAGGCGTCATTCCCGTCTCCCCGATCGGCGCATGAAGGCGGTCGGCGACATGGTTCAAAGCGTTGCGCGCGAGAGCAAGTTCGTCCGCGGCGGCGACGTCCTCGATTTCGTCGCTCGCCGCCGATTGCAGGGTTCTGTCGAGCCGGTCGGCGACGAGGCGCTTATTCGCCGTGTGGCTGTGAAGCTCAAGGCAGAGATCATCGAGTCCAGCTTCGCGCAGGCGATCGTGCACGACATTGAGCGCCGCCATTTTTTCGGCCACGAAGAGCACGCATTTTCCCGCATGCGCCGCGGTCGCGATGATGTTGGTGATCGTCTGCGACTTGCCGGTGCCGGGCGGCCCCTGCACGATGAGATTGCGCCCGGCGCGCACGCTTTCGATGACGCGGGTCTGCGACGAATCGGCGTCGACCACGTGAATGAGATCGGCGGGCTCGAACATCGCGTCGAGCCTCGCGTCCTCGGGCAGCAGCGGCGGCTCGCTGGCGAAACCCTCGCGGAGCAGGCCGCGCACCAGCGGGTGCTCCAACAGCGCGTTGTCCGGCCAGTTGCCGGGCGCAAGATCGCGCTGGATCATGAGCTTCGAAGACGAATAGAAGCCGAGCTCGACCCCGTCGGCGTCGATCGACCAGCGTCGTTTCGAGGCGAGCGCGGTTGCGACCGCCGCGAAATATGCGCTCGGCAGCCAAGCCTCCGATTCGGGAATGTCCGGCAGGCTGAGGCCGAAATCGACGCGCAGGCGCTCCTTGAGCGCCTGGTTCGTGACGACGTCCTCGTCGCGAAATATGAGGTCGAAGGTCGATCGCCGCGCGTCCCGCGTCAGGTTGACCGGCAGGAGAATCAGCGGCGCCTGGCGCAGCGCGTCCGACCTCTCGTCCTCGTACCAGCGCAAGAAGCCGAGTGCGACAAAGAGAATGTTGACGCCGCGCTCCTCTTCGGCAGTCTTGGCGTCGCGCTGGATCGAGTGGAGTCGCTTCTGCAAAAGATCGGGCGGAAGCGACGTCTGAAGGCCATTTCGGCTGGCGTGGCCGGATTTGGCAGTCGGATCCGCATTGCCCTTGGCGGGCTGGGCGGCGCCCGCGGTTTCAAAAGCGGTATCCTCCCCGCCGCTCGACGGCAGGAAGCGCAGTAGTTTGCCCTCGCGGACGAGACTGACGAAAAATGCGTCGGGTTTTGCGCCCGCGATCGGCAAGCATCTCGTTCGTTTAGATCCGCGCGGAGTGTGGATGAGGCGGTTGCGCGTGCCGGTTTCTATGAGTTTAAGGCGGGCTTCCCCAAGAAGCCTTTCAAACTGATAATCGGCCGCATCAGTCGTCTTAGACTTGCGCGCCGCGGCAAACGACGTAACCGTGCCCATTGACTTGCCTTGAATGAATGACTTCGATCTTGTCCAGGAAAAGCCATGATCTCGACGCTAGGGCGTGTCCAATGTTGAGTAAAGAAAATTGTCATACATCAGGCGGACATAATAAATATTCTCTTACTCGCTCGATTGGGCCCTCGTGCGCGCCGGCCGCGCCCGGCACGGATCGATCCGCCGGCTGACTCCGGGCGGCCGAGCATTTTGCGGTTTGCGATGAGCTGAAAAAGAGCATGATCGCTCGACAGGCGGCGGGTTCGACCAGTTGAGCGCCGCTCCGGAGGCTTGCATGAAATCGATCCTCGTCCCGATCGAAGACCATCTCCTGATGGGCGCCGTCATGGAGGTTGCGGTCATGCTGGCGCGGGAGTTCAACAGCTATATCGAGGGCGTGGCGGTCGGCCCCGACATCGCCGAATTCGTCGCCGCAGATTTCGGCTTCAGCGGCATCGTGCTCGACGACCGCTCGCGGCGCGACTTCGTCGACCATAGCCGCAGGTCGCTGGAGAGCTTTATGGCGGCGCGCCGCATCGAGCGGTCGCAGGCCGACGCCGACCTGCCTTGCTTCGGCTGGTGCGGCGACGCGCTCTTGTCCGACACGGCGGTCTCTGAATATGCCCGCGTCTTCGACGTGATCGTCGTCGGCCGGCCCCGGCCGGGGCCGCGCCTGCCGCGCAAATCCACCCTCGAGGCCATTCTCTTCGAGAGCGGCCGGCCCATTCTGATCGTGCCGCCGCAGCCCCCGACGACGATCGGCGAGCGCATCGCCGTCGCCTGGAACGGCACGACCGATACTGCGCGCAGCGTCGCCTTCGCCATGCCGCTTCTGACCCGCGCGCAGGATGTCGTCATTCTGACTGCGCCGGGTCCCGATCTTCCGGGACCGACGGACGAGCAGCTGGCGAGGAGCCTGCGCCGGCATGGCGCGCCGGCGCGCGTCGGCCGCGTCGACGAGGCGGCGCCGACTCCGGCCGCGGCGCTTCTCGAGGCGGCCACGGGCCTCGGCGCCGACCTTCTCATCAAGGGCGGCTTTACGCGCAGCCGGCTGCGCCAACTGATTTTCGGCAGGGTCACGAGCGAGATCCTCGCCGACGCCAACCTGCCTGTGTTCATGGCGCATTGAGATCCGCGGTCGCTTGCAGGCTTCGAACCGCCGCGCTTACGGCGCCGATGGCGCAGGGCAAGCCTTGACTCCAAACCCAATCGGCCTTCCGAGCAACAAAACTTTACAGCCGCTATATTGACCCAAGGATTTGCTGGCGTGCCTGCCTGTGCTTTTTTATAAAGCCCGCAAGAAAAGGTGGCGGAGACCGCGAACCGGGAATTATTCTATGAAGCTCAGGGAGTTATTCTATGACGACCGCCGCAACTGAGACCTTTGCTCCCGGTTGCCGCGTGTCCCGCGGCTTCCTTGCGATCGCCCTCGGCGCGAGCCTTGTCGCATCCCTTGGAGCCGCCGTGAGCTCGGCCGCGGCGCAGCCTCCTGAGACCGCGCCCGCCGCTCCGATAGCCGCGCCTGTCGCTGCGCCGGCTGAAGCAGCCTTTGAGACTCCGGCCGGCGCGCCCGCCGAAGCGTCGGCGGAGCCGTCGCCTCCTGCCGCAAAAGCGGTCGCCGCTCTGCCTTCGGCTCTGCCGAGCGATCTGTCGCCATGGGGGATGTTCCTGCACGCCGATCTCATCGTGAAGGCGGTGATGAGCGGTCTCGCCTTCGCCTCGCTCGTCACCTGGACGATCTGGCTCGCCAAGACGATCGAGCTCCTCCTTGCCCGGCGGGCGGCGCGCCGTGACCTTGAGACGCTTGCCGGGGCGCCGAATTTGCGCGCCGCCGAGGCTGAGTTCAAGGACAAGCACGGCCCGATCGCGCTCTTCGTCAAAGCCGCGGCGGACGAGGGAAAGCGCTCGGCAGGCCTCTCGGCCGAGGGGGTGAAGGAGCGCATCGCGGCTCTCCTGTCCCGCCTCGAGGCGAACGCCGGGCGCAAGATGGCGCGGGGAACCTTCATCATCGCGACCATCGGTTCGACAGCGCCTTTCATCGGCCTGTTCGGCACCGTCTGGGGCATCATGGACAGCTTTATCGGCATCTCCAAGACGCACACGACCAATCTCGCCGTCGTCGCGCCGGGCATCGCCGAGGCCCTGCTTGCGACGGCAATGGGCCTCGTCGCCGCGATTCCTGCCGTCATGATCTACAACGCCTTCGCGCGTGGGATCGCGGGATACCGGGCGAGGCTTGCGGACGCGGCGGCGGAAGTCATCCGCCATGTCTCGCGCGACCTCGACCGCGAAGCTTCGGCGCATTCGGGTCAAGACGCGCGGGTGATCGCGATGCGCCGTCCTGCGGAGTAGGCCGATGGCCGTGCGTCTCACCTCTGACGAGGATGATCTCGACATCAATCACGAGATCAACGTCACGCCTTTTATCGACGTCATCCTCGTCCTTTTGATTATCTTCATGGTGGCGGCGCCGCTGTCGACAGTGGACGTCAACGTCGATCTGCCAGCCTCGACCGCCGAACCCCATCAGCGGCCGGACATGCCGCTGTTCCTGACGATCAAACCGGATCTGTCGCTGTCTCTCGGCGAGGGTCAGGTGGCGCGGGAGGGCCTTGGCGCGGCGCTCGACGCCCGCACGCAAGGCGATAAGGAGCAGCGCATTTTCGTGCGCGCCGACAAGACCGTGCCTTATGGCGAGGTGATGGAGGCGATGAACCTCTTGCGCGGCGCCGGCTATCTCAAGATCGGCCTCGTCGGTCTTGAAGCCGCGACGGCCGCGGCCGGACAGAAGCCGGACGAGCATCCGTGACGGCGCAAGCCCATTTTGTGCTGCCTCCAGACGAACGATCGTCGCGACGGTTGTGGCTCGCCGCGGCGCTGGTGGCGATCTCTCTCCATGCCGGGCTATTCTATTGGCTGAGCCGCAGAACCGTGTCGCCGGATGCCGGCGGCGCGCCGGAATCGGCCATTCTGATTGAGCTTCCGCCGATGGGCGTCGCCGAACCGCCCGCTGCGGAAGCGCCGCCTCTTCCGCAGGAAGCTGAACCAGAGCCGCAGCCCGAACCGCAAGCACAGAGCGAGCCGCAGCCGGAACCACCTCCGCAGGCCGAGCCTGTGCCCGATCTTGCGCCGGCCCCAAAAGCCGACGCTGTGCTGGCCCTCCCGGAAAAATCCGCGGAGCCGAAGGCGCCGCCAAAACCCAAGATCGAAGAAAAGCCGAAGCCAAAAAAGGCCCCTCCGCCGAAGCCGAAGACCGAGGCGAAACAGGAGAGGGCGCCCCATGCCGCGCGCACAACGGCGCCGGCGACGCGCGCTGGCGGGCCAAGTGGCCAGGCCGCTGGCCAGGCTGCTCCGGGCGTCTCCTCCATGTCGGCCGGCGCCTGGCGGGGGCTGGTTTCAGCGCAGCTCAACCGCAACAAGCGCTATCCGCCGGGCGCGCAAGGGGCCAGCGGCACGGCGTCGATCAGTTTCACGATCGACCGCTCGGGACATCTCGTTTCCGCGCGGCTGGTCGGCAGCTCGGGCTCGGCGGCGCTCGATTCGGAGGCTGTGGCGATTGCGCGGCGGGCCAGTCCGTTTCCGCCGCCCCCGCCCGAAATCGCCGGCGGCCATGTCACCTTGACCGTGCCGGTGAACTTTCGGTAACTGTGACGAAACGGCCTGAAATCCCGCCGGACCGCCGAGGGCTGCGTCTTTCTAAGCAGCGAAAATCCTGGTCAGGCGTTTGATCGCAAAGCATTGTCTGAAATGGAGCGTACAAATGACTGCTAATTTCCGGACCGTCGTAGGTCTGTCCCTTTCCGGTTTTCTGGCCGCCGGACTTCTCGTCCACGCCGCGCCGGCCGCTCGCGCCGCCGTCGTAGAGAAATACGATAAGGACAATGACAAGACGCTGGATCTCGCCGAGGTGAAGGCCGCCGCGGGCGCGGTGTTCGACAAGCTGAACAAGGATTCCGACGACACGCTCGACGAAGCGGAAACGAAGGGCGTCGTCGGGAAGAAGGAGTTCAAGGCGGCCGATCCCGACAAGGACGCTACTCTGACCAAGGACGAATATCTGACCCTCGTCGAAAAGCTGTTCAAAAAGGCGGACGGCGACGGCGACGGCACGCTGGACTCCAAGGAGTTCCGCTCGAAAGCCGGACGCGCGCTGAAGAAGCTGATCGATTAACCGCCTCGCAAGCGCTTGTCACATGCGGACGAGCGCCTTTTTCTTCCGGCTTGACGCGCTGGCGCAGCGGGGTCGCGGCGGGACGATTGCCTCGAGCTTTCGTCCCAAATCCAAAGAAACGATGCATCGGCGGCCGGGTTCACCTATATAACAGGCATCCCCGCGCAACACCGGATCGCCCATGCCCTCAAAGCTCGATCAACTGAAAGCCATGACCACGGTCGTCGCCGACACCGGCGACATGGAGTCGATTCGCGCCTTCGCGCCGGTCGACGCGACCACCAATCCGACGCTGATCCTCAAGGCCGCGCGAATCAAGGCCTATGCGCCGCTCGTCTCCGAGGCGATCCTCTGGGGCCGCAGCCACAATCATCTGACGAGCGAGGTCGCCGACCGCCTGACCATCAACTTCGGCGAGGAGATGAGCAAGATCGTTCCCGGCCGCGTCTCGACCGAAGTCGACGCCGATCTGTCCTTCGACGTCGAGGGCACGATCGCCAAGGCGCGGGCGATCATCGCAGCCTATGAGCGGCGTGGCGTCGGACGTGAGCGCATCCTCATCAAGATCGCCGCCACCTGGGAAGGAATCCGCGCCGCCCGGATTCTTCAGAACGAGGGGATCGACTGCAACATGACGCTCGTCTTCTCGCTCGTCCAGGCAGTCGCCTGCGCCGACGCGGGGGCGTTCCTCATTTCCCCCTTCGTCGGCCGCATCCTCGACTGGCACGTCAAGAACGAGGGCAAGACCTACACGGCGGAAACCGATCCCGGCGTGGTCTCCGTGCGGCAGATTTATCAATATTTCAAGGCGCATGGCGTGAGCACGGTGGTCATGGGCGCGTCCTTCCGCAACGCGGCCGAAATCGAGGCGCTCGCGGGTTGCGACAGGCTGACCATTTCGCCGCAATTGCTCGGTGAGCTCGCCAAGGACGAGGGCGTTCTGCCGCGCCGGCTAAGCCCCGAGATTCCGGCTCATCTCGCGCCGCCGAAAATGAACCTCGATGAAAAGACCTTCCGCCTCCTCCTCAATGAGGACGCCATGGCGACGGAGAAGCTTTCCGAAGGAATCAGGGTCTTCGCCCGTGATCTTCAAGCTTTGCGCGAGCTTGCCTCGGAACGGCTGCGCGAGGCGGCGTAGAGTCAAGCCGCCGCCACATGCGGAAAAGGGCGTTCCTGAGGCTCTCAGGAACGCCCTTTTCACGAATGCGCGCGGAGATCTGTGCGATCTGGGGAATTTTCTGCCGAAAGGAGAACGCGCGGGCTTAAGCCTCGCTTTCCTTCTTTGGCGTAAAGATCTGGCGGCCGCGATACATGCCGGTCTTGAGATCGACGTGGTGCGGCCGGCGCAGCTCGCCGGAATCCTTGTCTTCGACATAGGTCGGGGCCGCGAGCGCATCGGCGGAGCGACGGAAACCGCGCTTCATGGGGGAAGTTTTGCGTTTCGGAACGGCCATGGGATTTGTCTCGACAAAAGTTCTCTGTGAGTCTCACGAGGACTCAAGGTGAAAAGTCAAAAGCGAACGCGCCTGATACAATGAAAGAGGCGCGCTGGCTACCCCCAATCGCCATTCAGCCTATTCGAGGCAGGAAACGTCGGCGCTGCGGGCGCGCGCCATGATGGTCGCAGCCCGCCGGCCCAGCTGCCGGCTCGGCTTCGCCGGATTGCGCAGATGGGGATTGGGCAGGGCCGAGACGAGCAGCGCGGCTTGGCGCGCATCGAGCCGGTCGGCGCTTTTGTCGAAATAGCGCCGCGCCGCCGCCTCGATCCCGAACAGGCCGTCGCCCCACTCGGCAATGTTCAGATAGACCTCCAGCACGCGCCGTTTCGGCCAGACGAAGTCGATCGTCAGCGCGAGCGGAATTTCGATCGCCTTGCGGATGACCGAACGGGACGGCCAGAGAAAAAGATTCTTTGCCGTCTGCATGGCGATGGTCGAGGCGCCGCGAGAGGGGCCATCTTCGTCGGCCGAATCCATGACTTCGTGCAGCGCGCCCCAATCGACGCCGTGGTGGCGGCAAAACAGCGCGTCCTCGGATGCAATGACTGAGGCGCGCACATTGGGGGAGATGCGGTTCAACGGAACGAAGGCGCGCTCGACCGGCTCGCCAACCAGCCGGCGGGCCAGCATCAAGGTCGACGTCGGCGCGACCGAGAGATAGGCGAAGACCAGCGCAAGCATGGCAAGGGCCAACACAAGCGCCAGCGCTGCGGAGACATAGAGGAATTTGCCGATGAACCCGGCCCGGCTGAAGCGCGACGCCATGCCCGAGCCTTGACCGATCCTACGCAATCGGGCAAGCCAAGCCTTGACCGATCCTGCGCAATCGGGCAAGCCGAGCCTTAACTTTATTGATCCGGCGGCTTTGCCGTCCGGCCCGAGGAAGAGAGAGCCGATGACGGAAGCGGCGGCCGCGCAATTCGAGGCAAGGCTGAAAGCAGTCGCGGAAGCGACTGAAATGACGCTAGATCGCCTGCTTGGCGCCGCGCCGCTGCAAGACGAGACCGAGCGGCCGCCGCGCCTCCTCGAGGCGATCCGCTATTCTTCGCTCGGCGGCGGCAAACGTCTGCGGCCTTTCCTGCTCGCCGAAACGGCGCGGCTCTTCGGCGCCGAGGGTGAAGGCGTCTGGCGCGCCGCGGCGGCGGTCGAGATGATCCATTGCTACTCGCTTGTGCACGACGATCTGCCCGCGCTCGACAATGACGACCTGCGGCGGGGCCGGCCGACGACGCACAAGGCCTATGATGAGGCGACCGCGATCCTCGTCGGCGACAGCCTGCTCACTTATGCGTTCGATGTGATGGCGGACCCGGCGACGGATCCGGATCCGGCGATCCGGGCGGAGCTCGTCCTCGCACTTGCGCGGGCGGCCGGCTTCGGCGGCATGATCGGCGGCCAGATGCTCGACCTCGAAGCCGAGCAGTCGCGCGAGCCGCACACGGCGGAAGCCGTCATCCGGCTGCAGGCGATGAAAACCGGCGCGCTTCTGCATTTTTCCGTGATGGCCGGCGCGATCCTCGGCAAGGCCGGCGCGAAGGAGCGGGCCGCGCTTTCGGCCTATGGCCATGCAATTGGCGCCGCGTTTCAGGTCGCGGACGACATTCTCGACGTCGAGGCGGATGAAACCGTGCTCGGCAAGCGGGCCGGCAAGGACGCTTCGCGTAACAAGGCGACCCTCGTCGCGGCGCTTGGGCTCGAGGCTGCGCGCGAGCGGCGCGACCGGCTCGTCGAAGAGGCGATCGCTGCGCTCGATGCGATTTCACAGCGGTGTGATGCGTCGATCTTGAAAGAAGCGGCGCGTTTCGCGGCATTGCGCGCTAACTGAGCGCGCGGCTGGCGAGACGAGCAATATGTTGACGATCAGTTACCCCTATATGACCGTCCGCGGTCATCCACGTCTTTTTGTTTCTATCCTTGTCGGCTTGTTGGTCGGATATTTTCTGACGCCTCCCGTTCACCTCGCGACGCGCCTCCTGATCGCGTGGAACGTCGGCACCTGGCTTTATTTTATCCTCTCCGCCATCTTGATCGTCAGAGCGACGACAGATTCAATGCGTCGACGCGCACGCGACAGCGACGAAGGCCGATTTTTCATTCTCGTGCTGACGAGCTGCGCCGCTTTGGCCGCGATCGGCGCTATCGTCGCGCAGCTTGCCGCGACGAAAGACATGACAGGCATGGCGAAAGGTCTGCATGTCGTCTTGGCGGCGGTGACGATCGTCAGCGCCTGGTCTTTCATACACCTGACTTATGCGTTTCATTATGCGCATGAGTATTTCGATGAACTGGAGCAGGGGGCCTGCAACGACCCGAAAGACGCTGGCGGACTGCATTTTCCAGGCACGCAGGTCCCCAACTATTACGACTTTCTCTATTTTTCGTTCATCATCGGCGTCGCCTCGCAGACGGCCGACGTGTCGATCACGTCGAGGGAGATGCGCCAGGTCTCCCTCGTGCATTCCATTCTGGCCTTTTTCTTCAACAGCGCGGTCCTCGCGCTGACGATCAACATAGCGGCGGGATTGATTTAGGTCCTGAGCCGGAGGCGTTCGGACGGAAATCGGGTAGGGCGGTGCGCGCGTTCGGCAGGCCTCTTGCAAGGCGATAGCCGCAGGAATCAATTTTTTCTCAAGCAATGGGCGAGTTTGCCCATACGGAAGTTATGCGCCCAAGCGCCTTTGCGAGCAAACTGTTGCTCAACTTGGGCGTGACCGCCCGCTGAGCGCGGGCGCTTGATTCGAACCGATCGGGGAAGAGCCTTTTTTTGGAGTTACTCGATGCCCGTTGGGTCCTCGACTTTTCGCTATGTTGTTGTGGCTGCGGTTTTATTGACGGCTGCTCCTTTCGCGCTGGCGGAGGAAACCACCGGTTCAGTGAACCCAAGGTCGATGAAGGACGTGCATGACAGCTGCGTCGACTTCCTGGAAGGAAGGCCTATCGAGCCGGCCATGTGGCCGGTTCTCGTCAAGCGCTGCATGAAGGGGGTGCTTTGTCGGATGAAGGCGGACGCCCGTATGCGCGAATACGCGATTTCTCTGCAAGAACGCCAAGACGCCATCGACGTCTGTGTAGCTGGCGAGCAGGCCTGACCGCGTGGCTATCCGGCAGGCGCGAGAAGAGCGTTCGTCGAGATAACGAATCCGCGGTCGCCCTGTGGCCCGCGCGAGCAGCGATAGCGGCGACCGTCGTTGCGCCCTTCGCGACGGCGTGAAAAGATCTACCTCGATCGCGGCCTTGAGCGCAGGCGTGCGCAGATAGCCGAAGACCAAACCGATCAGCAAATCTGGCGAAAGATCCCATAGCGGGACTCGTTCTGAAACGCGAGGGCGAGGCGGCTCCGCGCGATCTCCTCACGCTTTGCTGGCGCTGTAGATCCCTCAGCGGGAAGGGGCCGACGGACGCGGAGGCGAGGGCCCATCGCAATGTTCATTGCGACGGGTCATGATCCCGTCGCGAAATACACTCACCGGGAGAAACTGATGATGGCCATCGAGCCGCGCCCTGCCGGATCGACATCGCGGGCCGATCTTCCCCGCGGCGTCTGGGCGCTTGGGTTCGTCAGCATGTTCATGGATATCTCCTCGGAGATGATCCATGCGTTGCTGCCCATCTATCTTGTGACCGTGCTCGGCGCGTCGACGCTGACGGTCGGCTTCATCGAAGGCGTGGCCGAAGCGATCGCGAACATCGTCAAGATCTTTTCCGGCGCTCTCTCCGACCGGCTCGGCAAGCGCAAGCTGCTGACGGCCCTCGGCTATGGTCTCGCCGCCTTCACGAAGCCGATCTTCCCGCTGGCCCCCACGGTCGGTTGGGTCGTGGCGGCCCGCTTCATTGATCGTATCGGGAAGGGCGTCCGCGACGCCCCTCGGGACGCGCTCATCGCCGATATCGCCCCGGCGGATCTGCGCGGCGCGAGCTTCGGTCTGCGGCAGGCGCTCGACACGATCGGAGCCTTTGTCGGGCCGCTCGCCGCCATTGCGCTCATGGCGCTCAGCTCCGACAATTTCCGCCTTGTCTTCTGGATCGCAGTCGTCCCGGCGTTCATCGCCTTGGCCGTGATGGTCTTCGCGGTCAAGGAGCCGGTCCGGCACGAGGCCGACGCTAAGCCGCGCCTGCGCCTTTCGGATGCGAAGCGCCTGTCTGGCCGTTTCTGGACTGTGGTCGGCGTCGCCACGATCCTCGCCCTTGCCCGCTTCTCCGAGGCCTTTCTCATCCTGCGCTCCCAGACTGTCGGACTGCCGATCGCGCTGGCGCCGAGCGTCCTGGTGGCGATGAACATCGTCTATGCGCTCGCGGCCTATCCTGCCGGCGCGCTGTCCGACCGCATCGGGCGAGGCGGACTGCTCGCGGCCGGAATCGTGTCCCTGATCGTCGCGGACCTCATCCTTGCTCTCGGCGCGACCATCCCGCTCGTCATGCTCGGCGTTGTCTTCTGGGGGCTTCACATGGCGCTCACCCAGGGACTTTTCGCCGGCCTCGTGGCCGATACGGCGCCCGAAGATCTTCGCGGAACGGCGTTTGGCGTTTTCAACTTCCTCGGAGGCGTCGCCATGCTGGTTGCGAGCGTCCTCGCCGGCGGATTGTGGAAAGCCTACGGTCCTGCGGCGACTTTTCTGGCGGGCGCGGGGATTGCTGGCGTTGCGCTGACCGGTCTTGTTCTTGCCCAAGGTTGGGCCGGCAAACCGTCGGCCGCGCCCCGCAGGGACTGATTAGCACAGCCCTGGCGTTCAGCCGCCCGCGCCAGAATCGCTTCGGGACCTCGACTCGCACGTTGCGGAGGGCTGCGTGCCGCCAATTTTGGCGATCTGCTGACCAGACGGTGACCGCAACTTAGCGAATGATCGGATCAAGATATGTCACAGATGGCGGGCGGCGGCGGTCTTCGCCGAGCGCAGGCTCACTTCGCAGACGCCAGGTGCATGGCGCCTGCATCTTTGGTCAGGTGGACGACCTTCAGGGTTGCCGTACCCGCCGCAACCATCCCGAGAGCGTCGGCCGCTCCCTTTGCGAGATCGAGATCCCGACCCTTTACGAAGGGACCGCGATCGTTGATCCGCACGATCACCGAACGACCGGTCGCGGGATTGGTCACATGAAGCCGCGTGCCAAATGGTAAAGTTCTGCTTGCCGCAGTGTAACCGTTTTGATCGAAGCGCTCACCCGAAGCTGTCAGTGTGCCCGACGAGTAGTAAGAGGCTTTAATAGAATATGCTTCGTATGGATTAGCCAGAGAGCTGAAGACTGACAAAAAGTACGAAACGGTTATCGCAGCTACATTTATCGAGTTCAATTATCTTCCCTCTTTGTTGATTGATGGAGGGCAGATATATTTCGATTGTGACGAGACCGGGATGGATTGAGCGCCAGATCGTCGCACCTCTTCTATGAGACCGACGTTCGCGCGGTCGAGCATGCCAGCTGGATGCCGGTAGCGCCGCTGCGAGCTCAACCGCTCGACGCCCGCGATCGGGGTTTGTCGTCCCCGATGGCGGGCGTCAGTGAAGCCGGGCCGCGCCGCGGACGATGTCACGGCTCGGCGGCCCCCGATCGACAATCAGGCCGATCGGGCGATCGGGACGGTTCGCCTCAGGGCGCAGTTTCCGAACGACCAGCGCCGGCTCTGGCCTGCAACTTTCGGATAAGCGCAGTCTAATAGGTGAGCGTCACGATGATCGTGTCGCTGTAGCCGCCCGGCGATGGCGTCGGCTGCGGCGGTATACGCCCAAAGACGGGAACTGATTGGGCGAGCCCCGAGCCGACGCCGCTGACCGTATTGGAGCCGATGACATCGCCAAAGGGAAGGCTCCGCGCCGCATCTCGATAAAGGCCGTAAAGGACGGACTCCGCCGCTTTTGTCATTTTGCGGCGGGTTGGGTCTGTCGCGCCCGACAGCCCTCCATTGAGGCCGACATGATACGCGGCGCCGCTGGTGCAGCTTGGCGACACCGTTGTGCTGGCGTCGATGTTGGCGGCAAGCGTTCCGGCCATGCCGAAGTCGAGGTCGTTTGTCGCGACGCTGCATGTTGTCGGCACAGTCGCCGTGACATTGAAGCTTGTCGTATTCGTGCTGGTCAAAAGGTTGCAACTGACAAGGGAAAGCAGACCGTATTGGATCTTGGCGTCCGTCGAGCTGAATGCGCTGAGATAGGATCCTGCGGGGACAGTCTGCTGACCGGAATAGATCCTGCCGTAGACGGTGCGGGTCATGGTCGAACTGCCGATAAACAGCGGAAAATCGACGAGCACTGGCCCGGCTCCCCCGCCGCCCCAGAAATTAGAGCCCCACGGCGTCGTCCGCGCGGCGTCGCTGAACAAGCCATAGGTCAACGTGTTCGATCCTGATTTCATGAATCGATTGCTGGCATTGGAAGCCCCCCCGCCGCCGGCGTCGAGGTTGACGCAGACACGCAGCGCGACGGACGCCAGGGATGAGCAAGTCACGGTAAGCGTCGCGGTCGTGTCGACGGCCGCATTCGCAGTCACGTCGACCGTTCCATACGCGACATTGGTGATAGAGAAGCTGCAAGATTGCGCATGCGCGACGGAAAAGCCGCAAGCGCAAAAGAAGAAGCCTGCGATCCATGCCAACATCGAACGAAGGCTCATTTGCAGATGACCGGCCCTATCAGAACCTGACCATTTCCGTGCGGCGCGTAGGCGAATTCCGCGCGGCAGTCTCCGCCGGGGGTCTCGACGGTGACGGCGTTCTCCGCATCGAGACCTTCGATGAAAGCGCGCCCGTCATAGCCGACGACAAAGCCTTGCCCGCTTGCAGTCCTGCCGCGCAGACCTGCCGGAAGCGTCTGGCCGTCCGGCCCAGCGAAAATGACAATCGCGGACCGCATATTGGTCTTGATTCCGAAGTCGGCGAGAACGCCGCCGCGGTCGGTGGGAACCAGCACCTCCTGCGTCGTTGCGATCGAAGCGTCGAGCGGCAGATCACGGGGATCGATCGATATCTTGTTGGGCTGGTAGGAATTCAGCAAAGGCACGATGGCCTTGCCGCTGCCGTCGGTGCGGGCGACCGGCCGGTTTTCGTGATAGACCTCAATACCCGGCGCGCCGGCGTCAACGACCGCGAAGGCGTCATCGATACGGTTTGCGAAGAAGAGGCCGCCGCCTGCAGCGACAATAGCCCCCTCGGCGCCGAGAGTTCCGGCGAAGCCGGACGGCGACTGACTGGCCGTCGCTTCGACCTTGCCGTAATCCCCTCGGTAGGCTGCGCTGGCCGAGCGCAGAGTTCCTGCGCCCTCCAAATCCGATATGCGCCAGCCGATGCTTCCTGGCTCCCGGCGCAGAGGCTTGGCGAGGTCATTCGCCACGGAAAGGCCGGAGCGGTCGCGCGAGACTCCGCTCGACGCCGTCACATCGCCGCCGAGCGGAATCGACAGGCCGAGTGAGACGCCGGCGTTCCGGCGGTTGTCGAGACCGGCAAAGGCCGTCGCGAAGAAAGACGCCCCTCCGAACATTTGCCGCGAGTAGCCGACGTCGAGGAGCATGACGCGATTGGCGGATGAATAGACCTGGGAGACATAGCCGAGATTGAGCGAGCCTCCTAAGAGCGGAAGCGGCAGGCCGATCGAGAATTGGTCCTGGATCTTGGGGGGAAGCAGCAGCCAGAATGAATTCTGCGGAAACAAACCGGATGTGAGGGAGGCGGGCGCTTCCACTGGAACAAACCCGAACGGCCTCGCGGTCATCGCCGCGAGGTCATCATAGGCTCCTATGGTCCGCAGCGTCGAAGCCGAAAACGACAGGCCGAACAGCGTCGTGTCGAAGCTCGCATAGACTTGGCCCCCCGCGGTCCCGTTATGCAGACTTCCGGCGAAGGCCGCGCTGACAAGACCAATGCGGTCGAGGCCGAGACTGGCGCCTATGCCGGCATTGGCAAGGCCCCGAGTTGCTTCCGCATGCGCCTCCAGGGTCAGGCGATCGGAAAAGCCGTAGCGCCAACTCCCGGATCCGGCTGGCGCATTCGCGTAGACATTGGAACTCACGCCGTAAAGCAGGCGCGGAAATCCTGCTTCGAGCGAGTAATCGAACAACCCGGCGGCCAGCAGCTTGTTCGAGACGAGAAACGGCAAGCTCGTTTCGACCTCATGGCCTGATGAATCCCGGACGATGACGCTGGCGTCGCCCTGACCCGACAAAATCGGCAGATTGGTCAGCCGAAACGGACCGCTGTCGACATCCTGCGTGATCGTCCGAACATTGTTGACATAAACGTCGACGCTCGAGGGCACAGCGGCCGAACCGCTGAAGCCCGGCAAGGGAAGAGTGACGAGATCCGGCCGCGTGGCGAAGTCGCGTTGGACCTGCAGGCCCCCGAGACGGATCGGCCGTGTCCAGGCGAGGCCGCCAGAAATCATATCCCCGGCGCGATAGGTTAAGGCGTTGGCCGGATCTTTGAAGGTCCAGGTGGAATCGAGCCGCAGGCTCTCCGAGACGACGCCGCCGGTGTTCGAGGTGAGGATTCCGCTTTGCGAGACGATCCCATAGGGGCTGAAGAGATGCGCGTCGAGCGTGGCCGAGACGCCTTGGAACTGCCAATTGGTCACGACGCTGTTGCGGCCGTCTCCGCCGCCAAAAATGAGATAATTCAAAACCGCGCCCGTGCTCGACCGCGTGACTGGCAGAGGTTTTGCGGCGCCGCGCAGATCGTAGAGTTGCGGTAGGCGGCCGTCATCGCCGACCTCGATGTCGATCGTCTGCCGCGCGACGTCATAGCGGTAGGAAACGCCGGGGAGCTCGGCGAGATCGACTTCGTCCTCCGCGGCAAAGCGATCGGGCGCTTTCAAATGGAGTTCCTCCAGCTCCTTGCGCTTTGCGCTTAATTTCCCGTCAGCGTCTTGCCAAAATGCGCCGATAAGGCCAATCGGGCGCCCGTTGAGCAGCACTTCCAACTGCAATGGGCCGCCAGCGGCGGCCGGGTCGGCGCCGGCAGCGGAACTCACCACGCTCACGACAAAAAGAACGGCCCTCCAGATTTCATCGCGCCGATTGCACCACGGCTTGGGCATCGAACGGACCTTCTTCCGTTTGGCCGGTGATGTTGACCTTGGCGCCCGAGGCGAAGACGCTCTTGCGAGTGGAAACCGTCCAGCTCATCGTCGAGCGTCCCAAGGCGTAGCCGACGAGTCCTGGTCCGAACGAGACGCCTTTGCCCGCGCCGTCGTTGATTCGCACGGAAGCGAGACGGAACCGCCGGTCTCCCTGATTGACTGCGCTGAGCGAGATCGCGCGTCCGCTTTGGACGACTTGCCACTTCACGTTGGGCGCCGACGCGTTCGGGGCGTCGAACAAGAGCGGGACGATATGGCGGACGATAAAACTGACGGTGCGCTGGCGCGTCGGCGGCTCCGGCAGCTCGTCGATGACGAGACGATAGGCTTCCTCTCCCTCGATTGGTGTTTTGGCGACGCGAACGGCGCGAACGACATAGTCCTGCGCCGGGGCCAGATCGACCGCTGGAGGGCTGGCCACGACATCCTCCGACGGCTCCAAACGTTCCTGCCCGGCGTCCTGAATCCAGCGGAAGACCCGGACCTGGGTTGCGATTGGCTTCATTCCATTGTTACGGAGCGTGAGCGTCGTCGTTGCGCCAGGCGCCGCAACTTCCAGAAGAATGGGCGCGACTTGTAAGGAGGCCGCCGAGGCGCCGCTGGCCAAGAACCAACCGGCGAGAAGAAGGACGCAAGAGATGTGCGGCAATTCCGTTGGGCGCAAAGCGGCAACCCTTCAGTAGGTGATGGCGACCGTGATCGTGTCGGTGTAGAGGGCCGGAATCGGGCTTGGTTGCGGCGGAATGCGGCCAAAGACGGTGAAAGCCTGCGCCGAGCCGGTTCCGGTGGCCGCGACAGTATCCGTGCCGACCGTGTTCCCCCAATTCACGGTCCGGCCGCCGTCGCTGTACAAGGAATAGTTGATGAGCGCGGCGCCAGCGGCCTTCATCTGGCGCGTTGTGACCGACGAACCATTGAGGCCCTTGTCGAGCCCGATATTGTAAGGCGTGGAGTTGGTGCAGGTGACGGTGATGGCGCTTGTCTGATCGATATTGGCGGCGAGCACGCCCTGGACTCCGAAATCCATATCCGTTGCGCTGGTTACCGCGCAGGTCGCCGCGATCGTGACCTTGACATTGAATGACCCTGTCGCGGTCGCCGCTCCGGCGCCGCTCTGGGCCAAACAGCAGAGCGCGATCGAGAGCGCGGCTCGGAGATACCGCATGAAACTTCCCCCTCTTCCCCGGGAATTTACGCCTTTCGGCTACAGTAAGATATGAATGAGCTTAGCATTTTGTCATTAGTCAACATTCGTTTGAAATAAATGCGTCATACTCAGATGCGTCCAGATTTGTCTGTCCCGAAGGCGTGCTTTCGAGAGGCGTTCATGCCGCTCGGCCGGATTGACGGGATCGGCGTGCTCGAGGCGGGCGGCTTCGCTCGGAGCCCGCTCTTCCAGGGTCCGCCATCCGCGTCCGCTTTGACCGCGCGCCTCTCGGCTCCCGATTGCACGGGCGCGGCAGGCGCAAGCCATCCTGATCCGGGCCGGCGTCGAATTCATCGCCGAGAATGGCGGAGGGACGGGAGGGAGGCTGAGGAACAAGAAGCGCGATTGACTCTTCGGCCCTGAGGCTCAGACTCGAACTTTCTGTCTGCGTAGGAGAGGCCCAATGGCGCCGTCTCGTCCCTATTGGAAGGGCTATCTCAAGCTCTCGCTGGTTTCCTGCCCGATCGCCGTCCATAGCGCCACATCGTCGACCGAACGCATCGCCTTCCGGCAGATCAACAAAAAGACCGGCAATCGGCTGAAGCAGCAGCTGGTCGACGAGCAGACGGGAGAAGTGGTCGAACCCGCCGACAAGGGCCGCGGCTATGAGGTCGCCAAGCACACCTACATGGTCGTCGAAGATGACGAGCTCGACGCCATCGCTGTCGAAAGCAATCACACAATCGATATCGCCAGCTTTGTCCCGCGCGCCCAGATCGACGAGCGCTTTCTCGACAGCCTCTACTATCTCGTGCCCGACGACCGCGTCGGGCAGGACGCCTTCGCCGTCATCCGCGAGGCGATGCGCGGTAAGGACATGGTCGCGATCGGCCGGGTGGTTCTCGCCAAGCGCGAGCGCGTCATCATGCTGCAGCCTTGGGACAAAGGCCTTCTCGGAACGACGCTCCGCTATGCCTATGAGGTTCGCGACCCCGCCGTCTATTTCGGCGACCTGCCCGACATCGTCATCCCGAAGGACATGCTGCAGCTCGCCGAGCACATCATGGATTCCAAAAGGTCTGACTTCGAGCCGTCTCAGTTCAATGATCGCTATGAAGAGGCCGTCGTCGCCATGCTGAGGGCCAAGCAAGCGGGCTTGCCGGCGCGGGAGGCCAAACCCGTCTCCGCCGCAAAGAGCAACGTCATCGACCTGATGGAGGCGCTGAAACGCAGCCTTGCCGGAGAGCCGAAGGCTCCCGCCACGGCGAAAGCTGCTCCGGCCCCCAAGGCGAAGAAGCCGCGCAAGAGAATCGAGGGCCAGGGCGAGATGCTGCTCCCGATCTCGGGCAAGGGACCGTCGAAGGAGGCTGTGAAGAAGCCGACGGCGGCGAAACCGTCGAGAGGGTCGCGGAAGGTCGGGTAGGCGATTGTCTTTCGCTGCGGGCGCGCCTGCGTCTTCGCCTTGTCGGTGGTCTGCTTTCCGCCTTTACCCGTCGCCAAGCGCCTTCGACCTTGCGTCGCCCGGCGTTCGTTCGGGCGCGCGCGATCTGATCGCGACGCGCTCACGCCAAAGCACGGCACGATCTCCGGAAATCGCTCTAGCCGCCGCTTTCTCCGGCTTGGCTCGTTTTGTGGCGTGACAAACTTCCGCAGAGTGTCGAGCGCCCTTTGGCCGCCTTGAGGGGCTATGGTGGCGACACAGTGGCGATTTCTTCGCTTTTGAAGAGCTCATGCGGCGCCACAAAGAGGTCTAACGTGCTGATGCTATTGGTGCCGGTTGCAGGGGTCGAACCCGCGACCTTCTCATTACAAATGAGTTGCTCTACCAACTGAGCTAAACCGGCCCTATCGCGAGATTTCACAGGAGTTCATGCGGCCCGCCCGCAAGAGGACGCATCGGCGGGGATCGGAGGAGCCATCGGCTCGCGTGTATATCCCTTTGTTTTGACGGATGATCTTGCCCGGATGACGAGCGCTCTCCTAACGTTTTCGTCTACCAGCGCCGTCGCGATTTGGCAACAACGGCGACGCGCGGCCGCAAGCGATGGGCGCCGTGAGGCGACCTCCCACGCGGAAGGCGCCCTTGCTTGCAGCGCGGGTCCGGCGGGGGCCCCGCGCAGATAAGACGCTGTCCCGTCTAGCCCGCGCCCAAGCTACCATTTATTTAGCTGGTCCGACGCAATATCGCCGCGAAGAGGCGACAGGACTGAACTCAACAGGAAATGCGCCGGCCGGCGCATGCCGCGGAGGATTGAATGCCGATCAAATTCGATAAGACGATCAGGACCGCTTTCGCGCTCGGCCTCGCCGCCGCCTCGGTAGCTGCGGTCTGTGGTCAAGCTCAAGCGCAGGACGGCGGCGCCGTCGCCGCGGGGCTGCTTGGCGGCCTCGCCATTGGCGCTATTGCGGGAAGCGCGATTGCCGGCGCGGCGCCGCCTCCGCCTCCGGGTTACGGCTATTACGCGCCCGTTTACGCGCCGCCTCCGCCGCGCTGCTGGGTCGAGCCGCAGCAGGTCTGGACCGGCTATGCCTGGGTTATCCAGCGGGTTCGCGTCTGCGAGTGAGGGTTTGGTGCTCTCGCGCCAGACCCACGTGAGCTGCGGGCGCGAAACAACCTGCGTCCGACTCTTGGCGGACTCTTGGCGTCGGGCTCCGGTCGGCGGCCTGTGGCCGCCTCAACTTTCGTGGCGCACGCTGTGCGCCGCGGCGTCAGGTCGCGGTATAGATGTCGCGGTCCTTGGTTTCGGGGATGAAGAAGACCCCGAACACGAAGCACGCAAATGCGATCACGATCGGATACCAGAGCCCGAAATAGATATCGCCCGTTTGCGCCACCATCGCAAATGCGGTCGCCGGCAAAAGGCCGCCGAACCAGCCGTTGCCGATATGGTAGGGCAGGGACAATGAAGTGTAGCGGATGCGCGTCGGGAAGAGCTCGACGAGCGCCGCGGCGATAGGGCCATAGACCATCGTCACATAAATGACGAGCACGGTCAGCAGTCCGATGATGCCGGCGACCTGCGGCCGGAAGAGGTCGAACGGATTCGCCATTCTGACGATGCGGGGATCATCGGGGCTCGGGTAGCCCGCAGCCTGCAACGCGGCCATCACCCTCTTTGCGAATTCCGTTTTCGCCGCCTTGGGATCGCCGACTTTTGAGGCGTCGAAGGCTGTGATCTCCTGAGATCCGATGACGATTCGAGCCGGCTCCCCGGCCGGCCCGTCGACGCGGGCGTATCGCACCGAATTCTTGGCGAGGAAATCGCGCGCAATGTCGCAAGAGGAGGTGAACACTCGCGTCCCGACGGGATTGAACATGCTGCCGCAATCGGCGCTATTGGCGAAGAGCGTCACCGGGACGTTCTCCAGCGCCGTCTGCAGGGCAGGGTTGGCGCGCGTCGTGATCTGTTGGAAAATCGGGAAATAGGTCGCCGCGGCGGCGAGGCAGCCGAACATGATGATCGGTTTGCGTCCGATCTTATCCGAGAGCCAGCCGAAAACGACGAAAAATCCGGTCCCGAAAACGAGGGCCCAGGCGATCAGGAGATTGGCCGTATAGCCCTCGACCTGCAGGATCGACTGCATGAAAAACAGCGCATAGAACTGGCTTGTGTACCAGACGACGCCTTGACCCATCGTCAGCCCCAGAAGGGCGAGAAGCGCGATCTTGGCGTTCGACCAGCGGCCGAAAGCTTCGCTCAAAGGCGCCTTCGAGCCGGCGCCGGCTTCTTTCATCCGGATGAAGACGGGCGTCTCGTTGAGCCGCAGGCGAATCCACAATGAGACCACGAGCAGGCCGAAGGAGAGCACGAAGGGAATGCGCCAGCCAAAGCTCTCAAATTGCGCCTCGCCGAAAATCGTTCTCGTGAAGAGAACGATGAACAGTGACAAAAACAGCCCGAGCGTCGCGGTGGTCTGAATCCAGGAGGTGTAGTATCCACGCCGGCCGGGCGGGGCATGCTCCGCCACATAGGTGGCGGCGCCGCCATATTCGCCGCCAAGCGCCAAGCCCTGCAGCAGGCGGGCAATGATCAGCATGACCGGCGCCGCGACCCCAATCGTGTTGTAACTCGGCAGGAAGCCGACGAAAAAGGTCGAAAGGCCCATGATCAAGATTGTGATCAAAAATGTATATTTTCGGCCGACGAGATCGCCGAGGCGGCCGAACACCAGCGCCCCGAAAGGGCGGACCACGAAGCCCGCCGCGAAGGCGAGCAGGGCGAAAACATCGGCGCTCTGCTTCGGGAACTGGCTGAAGAATTGGGCGCCGATGATGCTCGCGAGCGAGCCATAGAGATAGAAGTCATACCACTCGAAGACGGTGCCGAGCGAAGAGGCGACGATCACCTTCTTTTCCGCCGCCGTCATCGGCCGCGCTGGGGCGATTTGCTCTAGTGAAGCAGACGATATCGCCATGGTGCGGTCCTGGTTGTTGCCGTCGCGCGGCAGCCCGTCGTTCGTTCAGGCGGCCTCGAGGACGCCCCGGCGACGCCTCCGCCTGTTGTGCAAGGCACGCGACAGGTAAGGGCTGGGGCTGAAATTTGTCAACGACGAATGCGGCGAAAGGCCGCGGCGCGGTTGTTCAATGCAGGCGCGTTTGATGCGCTGTTGGAGTCGCGGCGCCACTCCCGGCGGAAGCGGTCCGCCGCTGTTGCTTGCGCGCGCCGCCGCCGCGGGTCAGAGTGCCGGGCCAACACGGCGCGGGCCAGCGCGGAAAACGCGCAGGCGCATCCGCCGCGCCACATTGCTGCTTTGGAGCTTGCCATGAAACGCCTTTACCCAGCGCTGGCTCTGGTCCTGCCGGGCTTCGTCTTGCCCGTCTCGGCCGATCCCGTGCCAAAGCTCGACGTCGCGCGCTCCTGCCGAGAGGCCCAGGCTTTTGGCGGGGAGGCCAACAAGCTCGCCTATAAGGGATGCATGCAAGACGAAAACGACGCGCTGGCCCAGCTTCAGCGCAACTGGTCTCGCTACAAACCGGAAAACCGGTCGAACTGCATCGCGCAGGGCATATCGCCGATGCCGAGCTATGTCGAGATTTTGACCTGCATCGAAATGTATGACGACGCCAGCGCGTTCAACAGGCCCGACGGCGGTGGGCGGCCGTTAAGCGGGGCCATTCCCCCAGTGACGCCCGCGCCTGCAGTTCCGGGCCAGACGAAATAGGCCAGATTGCGGCGAGCAGGGCGCGATGAGGACGGATCAGGCGAAACAGAAAAGGGCGGAAACGCTGCGCGTTCCCGCCCTGATCCGGCTTCTTACCCCGACCCGTTTGCGCTCAAAACGGAAAGCGGCGCCTGACGGTGCAAGCGCGAACGGGCATCCCCCCGAGACTTGGACTGACGTCGGTTTCGACGCCGCAACGCTTTTTTCCAGCTTTGATCATCGCTTAGCCCAAGCGCGACCCATTGTCACGCGCAAATGGGCTAAAAATTCGCGAAAGAATCGATTCTCTTAATAGGGCGTTAACCTTTCCCTTGCGGCGAGCAACCGTTCGGCTTCGCTCGCGTTTGAGGCGATATGCTGTATGATGCCGGCTCGAGCCTCTTGCGTCCTGTCGCGAGCCTGCGAAAAGCCGCCGGATTGCGACGGAGCGAGGTCAGGCGCGCGGGTTGTTCATGCGCGGCTGAGGCCGCAGGGCGAAAGATGACGCAGATTCCGCTACAGACATTCTCCGAGCCGCAAAAGGGGGGAGCGCCTCCGCTCGCGCGAGGACCGGGGGTCGGCGGCCGGATTCGCAACTGGTTTCTGACCGGGGTGGTCGTCGCTGGTCCTCTTGCCGTCACTGCCTATATCGTCTGGTGGTTCGTCGACACGATCGACATGTCGGTGCGCGGACTCTTGCCCGGCCATATTCTGCCGGACGCCTATCTGCCGTTCCGCGTGCCCGGACTTGGCGTTATTATCGCCTTCCTCGGGCTCACTTTTCTGGGCTTCCTCGCCCATAATCTGGCCGGCCGCAGCTTCATCAAGCTCGGCGAGGCGATGCTCGCCCGGATGCCGATCGTTCGCTCGATCTATAAGAGCGTGAAGCAGATTTTCGAGACCTTGTTCTCGCAGTCCGGCACGAGCTTCCGCAAGGTCGGGCTCATCGAATTTCCGGCCAAGGGCTCTTGGTCTCTGGTCTTCATCTCGACGCCGCCGACGGAGACGATCGCAAGCCGCCTCGCCGAAGGCGAGGCCTATGTCTCGGTCTTCCTGCCCTGCACGCCGAACCCGACCACGGGATTCTATTTCTTCCTGCCGGCGCGCGAGGTCGTCGAGGTCGCGATCGCGCCGGATGCCGCCGCCAAGCTGATCATGTCCTGCGGCGTCATCCAGCCCGACGCCGACGCTGTGCTCGCGGCCTCGCCGCAGAGCCGCGAGCATGAGGCGGCCTGACGCGGGGCGGCGGTAAGGCCTGACGCCGCGTTCAATTCAGGCCTGTTTGACCATGCCCCTTTGACCATGCCCATTTGACCTGCCGCGCCGCTGTGGCTAACACCGGCGCGCGTTCTCACTCAGGGGAACGCGCCCTGCCGGGATGAGGGCCTTCCTGGTTTCGGCGCCTTGTTCATCGCTTTTTGCGCCTGCCTGATCTGCCGCCCTCCGAGATCAGCCCCAGCGGATGCCGCATGGCCGTCTATACAGAAGTCTCCGACGCGGATGTTTCCGCCTTCCTCGCCGCCTACGACCTCGGCCGCGTGCGCGCGCTGAAAGGAATCGCCGAAGGCGTCGAGAATTCGAATTATCTTCTGCGCACCGAGCGCGGCGCTTATATCCTGACGCTCTATGAGAAGCGCGTCGCGGAGGAGAGCCTGCCGTTCTTTCTCGGCCTTATGGACCATCTCTCGGCGCGCGGGCTCACCTGTCCGCAGCCCGTGCGGACGCGATCCGGCGCGCCGCTCGGACGACTCGCGGGGCGGCCGGCCGCCATTGTCACCTTTCTCGACGGCGTCTGCCGCAACCGGCCAAGCGCCGATGATTGCGCCAGTGTCGGCGAGGCGCTGGCGCAATTGCATCGAGCGGCGGCCGATTTCAAGGGCGCGCGCGCCAATGCGCTGAGCCTCGAGGCCTGGCCGGAGCTCTTCGCGCCCGTGAGCTTCTGCGCCGACGACGTCGAGCCCGGGCTCTCCGCGGCGATCGCCGACGAGCTTCGCTTTCTGAAAGCCAATTGGCCGCAAGCCCTGCCGCGCGGAATCATCCACGCAGATCTCTTTCCGGACAATGTGCTGTTTCTCGGCGACAGGATATCGGGTCTGATCGACTTCTATTTCGCCTGTTGCGACGATCTCGCCTATGATCTCGCGATCTGCCTCAACGCCTGGTGCTTCGAGGCGGACGGCGCCTTTGACATCGGCAAGGCCGCCGCCCTGTTTCAGTCCTACCAGAGCGTCCGCGCTCTGACCGCGGCCGAGATCGACGCTATTCCTGTGCTCGCCAGAGGGGCCGCGCTCCGCTTCGCGCTGACGCGGCTTGTCGACTGGCTGCATGTGCCCGACGGCGCTCTGGTGCATCCAAAGAACCCGCTCGAATATATCAGCAAGCTGCGCTTCCATCAGAAGGTCGGCGGCGCGAGCGATCTCGGTCTCAAACGGTGAGCTGCGGATGAGCGGGAAAGTCGTGATATTCACCGACGGCGCCTGCTCGGGCAACCCGGGTCCGGGCGGCTGGGGCGCCATTCTGACCTTCGGCGATCATCAGAGGGAGATTTCCGGCGGCGAAGCCGAAACGACAAACAACCGCATGGAGCTTATGGCGGCCATCATGGCTCTCGAAGCTCTGACGCGTCCCTGCTCGATCGAGCTCTACACCGATTCGAACTATCTAAGGGGCGGCGTCACCAGTTGGCTCGCCGGCTGGAAGCGCAATGGCTGGCGCACAGCGGACAAGAAGCCGGTCAAGAACGTCGAACTCTGGCAGAGGCTGGAGGCGGGGGCCGAGCCCCACAAGATCGACTGGCGCTGGGTTAGGGGGCACGCCGGCGATGAGATGAACGAGCGCGCCGACGAACTGGCGCGCCAAGGGATGGCGCCTTTTCTGTCAAAGAGAAAGGCAGGGCAACCCTGAGTCAAATCTGCTTCAGCAACGCCTCGGCGCTCGACATGTCAGTTTTGCCCGGCGAGGATTCGACATTGAGTTTTCTCACCACGCCATTATCGACCAGCATCGAGTAGCGCTGGGATCGAACGCCGAGCCCGCGTTCGGTAAGATCGAGCGTCAGGCCGAGCGCCCTGGCGAAATCGCCGTTGCCGTCGGCGAGGAAGGTGATCTTGTGCGACGTTTCCGTGGCCTTGGCCCACGCGCACATGACAAAGACGTCGTTGACGCTGACGACCGCGACCTCGTCGATCCCTTTCTCCCTGAACTCGTCGATGAGGTTGGCGAAGCCCGGCAGATGTGCGGTGGTGCAGGTTGGCGTGAAAGCGCCGGGAACGCCGAGCAGCACAACCCTACGGCCCTTGAACACGTCGTCCGTCGACCGCAGTGCCGGACCCTCCGGAGTCATCACAGCGAAATTGGCCTTGGGGAGCGCGTCGCCGGCTTTGATCGTCATCTTTCTTCCCTCTGCGTAGGTTTGTTTCGGCCGCCGGGGGGGCCGGGTCGCCGCAGAAGACGTCAGGGACCCACCGGCGCCGCTTTGAGATCTACCGCGAATTCGTAGCTGTGTCGCGGTTGCGCCAGAGTGAGGGTCACGGGAATCATGCCGACCGAGGCCTCTTCGCTCGGACCCTCGATCTGAACGACCAGGAACTCGTCCGGAGCCTCGCCCTTCTTCGACTCGAAATACCATCCCTGCTGCGCTTCGACGAACAGGTCGGGCTCGGTCCGCGCGGCGGCTGACGGCGGACCTGCGTCCGCCTCCGGCTCCGCATGATGAATCTTGACCCGCCAGGTGGGGCGGGTGGCGTCAGGCTCGCGCCGGATCGCCACCTTGGAGTCGCGCTCCGCCGCGTCGAGCCGCCGCGGCACCTCGGCCCGTGCTGCGTCGAACGAGGGTTCCGCGGGCCCATCTTCGGCCCCGCCCCCCGCGCTGCTTGCGGCGGGCGGGGCCCAGGGCGGCAGTTCGAGCCGGGCGTTGGCTCTGACCGGCAGGCAGATCTTGCTGCAGACGGCATAATCCAGCGAAAGCGACAGCACGCCGGGGCGGCTTTTGTCGGCAAGCTTCACGTCGACGGGAAACGTCACGAAATGGCGATAGCCGAAAGCGTCGACGCCGCCATCGTCGATGCGCTGCGGCGCTGGATAGTGGACCGCGACCTCCTTGACGTTCTCCGAACCCCGAAAGTTGAACACAGGCGGCGCGCCGGCCTCGCCGGGGCTGCGCCAGAAGGTCAGAGCGTCCGCATCGAGCCTGATCTGCACGCCTGCCCTGTAGGAACCTTGCGCCGCGTCTGGCGCGGCGATCAGCCGCGCCGCAGATTTTTTCCCTGCAATCCAGCCGCTCGAAGCGGGTTCGGCGCTTAATTCAGCCATGAATTGCGGCCCAAATAATGCGACCGCGGCAAAGACGGCAGCCCGGCGTAAGGCGCCGTTGATAGTCTGGAAAGACACTTGCATGACAATTATGCGATAGCGGAGTGTGTTCACAAGGCAACCTATTTTGCAGACGTGCAGGCCGCAACCTACATTGAAGTGATCCCCGGAAGTGATCCCCGGAAACGATCCCGGACTTGGCTGGGGCGGACAGGACGGCGGCGCGTAAGCAAGATGGAGATGAGGCGGGTCTACAGGTCGGCGTCGACACAGATGCAGCAGGATGAGGCGGAGAACATGGGATCAAAAATGCCGCACGAAGGTGGGCGGAACCATGGCCGGTTTCTTGACGGGCAGCTGCTCGTCGCCATGCCCGGCATGCCCGATAACCGTTTTGCCCGTTCGGTCATCTATCTTTGCGCGCATTCCGAGGAGGGGGCGATGGGGATCATCGTCAACCGCCCGGCGCGCAAGGTGACCTTCTCGGAACTTCTGGTTCAACTCGAGGTGATCAAGCCCGATGAAGCAATCCGATTGCCGGCTCAGGCAGAATCCGTGCAGGTTGTGAAGGGCGGCCCGGTCGAAACGGGCCGGGGCTTCGTCCTGCACTCCAATGACTTCTTCATCGATAATTCGACGTTGCCGATCGACGATGGCGTGTCGCTGACCGCCACGGTCGACATTTTGCGCGCCATTGCGCGCGGGGCTGGTCCCGACCGCGCGATCCTCGCCCTCGGCTACGCTGGCTGGTCGGCCGGACAGCTCGAGGCCGAAATGCAGGAGAACGGCTGGCTCAACATTCCGGCTGACGCCTCGCTGATCTTCGATGAGGCGCTTGGCTCGAAATATGAGCGTGCGCTGCACAAAGTTGGCGTCGATCTGACGCGGCTGTCGTCCGACCTCGGCCACGCCTGAGTTGGCCGCGGCACGTGCGGAGAGAGCGCGTCGGGCGGCGCGGCATCAGGCCGCGACGGTCGCGGCGCCGACGATCTTGCGGGCCTCGTCGGCGCTGATCGGATGGCCGAAGGCGAAGCCCTGCGCGTATTCGCAGCCGAGCTGGTAGAGCTCGATCGCGTCCGACTCCGCCTCCGCCCCTTCGGCGACGACCTCCATGCCGAGATCATGCGCGAGCGTGACGATGGAGCGCAAAATGACGGGGCGCGCGCCGCTCCCGTTCTGGCGCACGAAGGAGCGATCGATCTTGATCGTGTCGAAGGGGAAGCGCTGCAGATAAGCGAGCGAGGAGTAGCCGGTGCCGAAATCGTCGAGCGAGAGGCCGGCGCCGAGGTCGCGGATACGGCCCAGGATCTGCGCGGCATATTCCGGATTCTCCATGACGAGGCTTTCCGTCAATTCGAGCTTCAGCGAGCCCGGACTGACTTCCACTCGCGACAGCACGGCCCTGACGTCCTGTAAGAGGTCGTGGCGTAACAACTGCCGCGACGAGACGTTGACGCTCACGAAAATGGGCGGATCGACGTCGAGCGCGCGCTGCCAGGCGGCGAGTTCGCGCGCCGCCCTCTCCAGCGCGAAAACGCCGAGGTCGATGATGACGCCGGTCTCTTCCGCGACAGGAATGAATTCGCCGGGATTGAGGCGACCGAGGCGCGGATGGTCCCAGCGCAACAGCGCCTCGAAGCCAGCGACCGTGCGGTCCTCGAGCCTGACGATCGGCTGGAAGTAGACTTTCATCTCGCCGCGGTCGAGCGCGCGGCGAAGGTCGGTGGACAGGCCGAAGCGGTCCGAGCGCAGGCTGCGCATCGTCGCCCGGAACACTTCGATGCGGTTGCCGCCGAGGCGCTTGCCATGGCGCATGGCGATTTCCGCGTCCTTCAGCATGTCTTCGCGCTTGGCGTGCAACTGCGGATCGAAAAGCGCGAGGCCAATCGAGGCGGTGAGCGGAATCTCCTTGTCCGAGAAGGTCACCGGCGTCGAGGCGACGCGGCGCGCCATATTGGCGAGAGCGGTGATCTGCTCGGTTTCAGATTCGGAGACGATGAGGGCGGCGAACTGGTCGCCGGTGAGGCGCGCCAGCGTGTCCTGCGGCTTCAATATGCGGCCGAGCCGGCGCGCCAGCGTCAGCAGGATCGAATCCCCGGCCGATAGTCCGACCGCCTCATTGATTTGCTTGAAATGGTCGACGTCTATGCTGAGCACCGTCGGGCGGATCTTGGCGTCGGTTTGAGAGAGCGCGAGGGCGGCGTCGAGACGGTCGAAAAACAGCTCGCGATTGGGTAGGCCGGTCAGGTTGTCATGCACGGCGTCGTGCAGCAGCCTCTCCTCGGCGGTCTTGATCTCGGTAATGTCGCTCAGCACGCCGACGACGCGCAGCACCTCGCCGTCCGCGCCGATCACCGGGCGCGCCTTCATGCGGAACCAGAAATGCTGGCCGTCGGCGGCGCGCAGACGAAAATCCTGGTTGATGCGGCCGCGCCGCTGCTCGAGCATGGCGTCGAGACAAGCGCGATAGCGGTCCCGTTCGGAGGGATGCAGCACGTCCAACCAGTTTGCCGCCGGACCTTCGAGCGCGCCTCGCGGGAGGCCGAGCTGCGCCTCGACCTCGGGGCTCACATAGATGCGGTCGGCGACGACGTCCCAGTCGAAGATGACGTCGCCGCTGCCGGCGAGCGCCAAAGCCTTGCGCTCGACGTCGGAGACGGCGCCATGGGCGAGGCCGCTGCCGATGAAGGCGTTCTGCATGATGGTGAAGCCGATCAGCATGACGATCAGCACGAGGCCGCCGATGAGGGCCGGCGACACGAGATCATTGGTCAACGCGCCGGTCACAGTGAAGGCCGCGCCGACGATCCACGCGAGCAGGAGGAACCAGGTCGGGATCAGCATGATCGCGCGGTCATAACCGTGGATCGCCAGATACAGAACGAGGACGAAGCCGACCGCGCCGATCGTCGCAAGCGAAATGCGTGCGACGCCGGCCGCGACCGGCGCGTCATAGACCGCAAGGCCGACAAGAGCGCCGAGGAACAGGAGCCAGATGGCCGCGACGTGCGAGGCGCGCACATGCCAGCGGTTGAGGTTCAGATAGGCGAAGAGGAAGACGAGGAGCGTTGCGGCGAGGATGGTCTCGGTCCCGGCGCGCCAGATGCGGTCGGACTGTCCCTCGGTGCCGAAAATCTTGCCCCAGAAGCCGAAGTCGATGCAGACATAGGCGAGCACCGTCCAGGCGAGCGCCGCGGCGGCCGGAAAGATGACGGCGCCGCGGACGACGAAGACAATCGTCAGGAAGAGCGCGAGAAGGCCGGCGACGCCGATGACGATCCCCTTGTAGAGGGAGAGGCTGGTCTGGCGATCCTTGTAGGCGTCGGGCTCCCAGAGGTGCAGCTGCGGCAGGTTCGGCGTCCGCAGTTCGGCGACATAGGTGACGGTTGTGCCGGGATCGAGCGTCAGCCGGAAGACGTCGGCGTCCTCGCTGTCCTCACGCTCCGGCGGGAAACCCTGGCTCGCCGTGATCGCCGAGATGCGGGTCGCGCCGAGATCCGGCCAGATGACGCCGGAGCCGACGAGGCGAAAATGCGGCGCGACGATCAGCCTGTCGATCTGCTCGCCGCTGTCATTGGTCAGGGCGAAGACGATCCAGTTCGGCCGCGTTCCTTCCTCGCGGGCGCGCACCTCGATGCGCCTGACGATTCCGTCTGCGCCCGGCGCCGTCGAGACGAGCAGGCGGTCGCCGGCGGAATTGTAGGTTTCGATCGCTTTCGTGAGGTCGATCACCTGCGCGTCGAGCGGCACCCTGATCGATTCGATCGCGGCGGCCGGAGTCAACCCCGCGGCGAGCGCTGCGAGAACAATGAGGGCGCGAAAGGGGCGCATGAGCGCCGACGAAAGCGATTTGCCTGTCGAGCGGATCCCGCGCAAAAGCGGCGGCCCGGCCCGGAGAGCAGTCCGGAGCGGACGGCGCCTCGTTCGCAAAGCGCGAGCGGAAGCGTCAAGCGCTCGAGCGCGGCGATCCGCGGCGGAATCGCTCATGCCGCCTGTGTCCTTGATCTCATCGTCTCCTGGGCTTTCACGCCTGACGCTTTGACGCATGATGCTTCCGAAAGCCGGCGATTTTCAGCTGCAAGTCTGCCGCCTTCATCGCGGCCGCGACGCGCGCCGCATGTGAGCGCTCGTCCTCTGAGTGAGCGCCCCGGCGATCATGATTTCTCATGACGCGGATGCAGCGGGGCATGATCCGATTCGAGCAGGCCGAAGAGCAGGTGGTCCTCCCAGACTCCATTGATGCGCAGATAAGCCCGCGCGTAGCCTTCGCGCGTGAAGCCGACGTGCTGAAGCACCCTGATCGACGCCGTGTTGTGCGGCAGACAGGAGGCGTCGATGCGGTGGAGACGGAGCGAGCCGAAGGCGAAGGCGACGCCTGCGCGGACGGCGCGCGTCATGAAACCCTGATTGGCGTAAGGCTCCCCGATCCAATAGCCGAGCGTCGTCGCCTGTACGACGCCGCGCTTGATCTGGCCGAGCGTCAGGCCGCCGAGCAGCACGTCGTCGTCGCGAAAGACGAAGAACGGATAGCCTTCATTGCTGTCGATTTCCTGCTGATGGCGGCGCACCCTTCGCCGGAAAGCCGAGCGGGTCAGGTCGTCGCTCGGCCAGGTCGGCTCCCAGGGAGTCAGAAAATCGCGGCTGCGTTCGCGCAGGCTCGACCAGGCCTCGAAATCCCGCATTTCCGGCGGCCGGAGATAGACGCCGTCGCCGCGCACGAACTGGGGGACCTCGACATTCGGTCCGATGCGAAAAAGCGCCACGACGCGAACTCCTTCAACAGGCGCGCAGGCGCCGCGCCACGCGGTCAGGGGCGAATACCTTGGCGACCGGGCCGATGGCGGCGACCGTCGGCGCAGAGGCGAGCGCCCGCGCGCCGGCGCGCCTGATCGCGTCGATGTCGAGGCGATCGATCTTGCCGACGATTTCCTCGCGCGACAACACGCGGTCGAAGGCCATGACTTGCCGCGCAATCTGTTCGCAGCGGGCCGAAGGCTGTTCCAGCGCGGTCAGAAGCGACACCTTCATCTGCGCCTTCGCGCGGCGGGCCTCCGCGTCGGTGAGTCCCTCGGCGGCCTCGCCGAGGCAATCGAGCGCGACCGGCATCAATTCCGCGACGTCCTTGGCTCCGGTCGCGGCATAGAAGCCGAAAACGCCGGCGTCGGAATAGCCCCAGTGAAAGGCGTGGATCGAGTAGGCGAGGCCACGCGTCTCACGAACTTCCTGGAACAGCCGCGAGGACATGCCGCCTCCGACCGCATTGGCGAAGATCTGAAGAGCGTAGAAATCCTCGTCGGCATAGGACAGCCCTTCAAAGCCGATGACGACATGCGCCTGCTCGAGTCGGCGCTTCAGGCGGATCTCGCCGCCGCAATATTGCGCAGGCGGCGGGACGACGGCTTTGCGGCCGAGCGCGAGACCGGCAAAGCGGGCCTCGACCTCGTCGCAGATGCGCTCGTGCTCGACCGCGCCGACCGCCCCGATGACGGTCGCGGCGGCGCTGTAATGGTCGGCGAGAAAGGCGCCGACGGCGTCGCGGCTGAAGCTTGCGATGTGATCCGGGGTTCCGAGAATGGGCCGCCCGATCGGCTGGTCGGGGAAGGCGCTTGCGTTGAACAGATCGAAGACGAAATCGTCGGGCGTGTCCTCGACGGCCCCGATCTCCTGCAGGATCACGCCCTTCTCACGTTCGAGCTCCTCGGCGTCGAAAACGCTTTCGGTCAGAATGTCGGCCAGAATATCGAGCGCGAGCGGCGTGTCTTCGGCGAGGACATGGGCGTAATAGGCGGTGTGCTCGGTGCTCGTCGCGGCGTTGAGGTCGCCGCCCGCCGCCTCGATCTCTTCGGCAATGGCCCGGGCCGAGCGCCGCTTCGTCCCCTTGAACGCCATATGTTCGAGAAGATGCGACAGGCCGTGCTCGCTCGGGCGCTCGTGGCGGGAGCCGGCGCTGATCCAGACGCCGAGGGCGGCGGTCTCCAGATGCGGCGTCGAGTCGGTGACGACGCGAAGCCCGGACGGCAGGGTCGTGATTCTCGCGCTCATGAGGCGGCCTTCCGGCCCGGCGCCGCGGCGCCGGAAGCGGCGCCCCGGATGAAGCGTTCGATCGCGCCTTGGTCGTTAGGCAGGACGGAGAAATGCTCGTGCCGCTCGAAAAGCCCGGTAAAATGTGGCGGCAGGGCGGGGCGGAACCCGGCGGCGGCCTCGATCGCCTCGGGGAATTTGGCGGCGTGAGCGGTGCCGAGAACGACAAGAGGCGTGCGGGCTCCGCGCGCTTCGGCCTGCCGGCGCGCGGCGCTGACGCCGACGGCGGTATGCGGATCGCAAAGATAACGCGCTTCGCGCCAGAGCCGGGCGATCTCTGCGGTCGTTTCCGCTTCGCCGACGCTGAAAGCGTCGAAATCGGCGCGGATCGCCGCAAGGGGACCTGGATCGATGTCGAAGCCGCGCGATTGCGCGAGCTGGCCCATCTTCCGCCGGATGGCGCCGGCGTCGCGGCCATAGGCCTCGTAGAGGAGTCGCTCGAAATTGGACGAAACCTGAATGTCCATGGACGGCGACTGAGTCGCGCGCACCTCGCCGATGGCGTAAGAGCCTCGAGCCAGCGCGCGCGGCAGAATGTCGTTCGAGTTCGTCGCGATCGTCAGGCGCTCGATCGGCAGGCCCATGCGCTTGGCTATCCAGCCTGCGAAAATGTCGCCGAAATTGCCGGTCGGCGTGACGAAGGAGACGGGCCGCATCGGCGCGCCGAGCGCGACAGCGCTGGTGAAGTAATAAACCGTCTGGGCAAGGATGCGGGCCCAGTTGATTGAATTGACGCCACAGAGATTGAGCTCTTCGCGCAACGGCCGGTTGTTGAAGAGCGCCTTGACGGCGGCCTGGGCGTCGTCGAATGAGCCTTCGATCGCCATGGCGTGGACGTTTGGCGCGCCGACCGTGGTCATCTGGCGGCGCTGCACGTCGGACACGCGTTGATGCGGATAAAGAATGAAGACGTCGACCTGCGCCAGGCCGGAGAAAGCCTCGATCGCCGCGGCGCCGGTGTCGCCCGAGGTCGCGCCGACGATGGTCGCGTGCTCGCCGCGCGCCTTCAGCGCATGGTCGACGAGACGCGCCAAGAGCTGCATGGCGAGGTCCTTGAAGGCAAGCGTCGGACCGTGGAACAGCTCCAGCGTGAACAGATTGGCGTCGAGCTGGACGAGGGGCGCGACGGCGGGATGGCGGAAAGTCGCGTAAGCCGCTTCAATCATCGCTCGCAGCGCAGGCGCGGCGATCTCGCCGGCGGCGAAAGGCGCGATGATGGCTTCAGCGACCTCCGCGTAGGATTGGCCGGCAAAACCCGCGATCTCGTCGCGGCCGAGCTTTGGATAGTCTTCTGGCAGATAGAGCCCGCCATCCGGCGCGAGGCCGGCGAGCAAGGCTTGCGTGAAGGAAAGCGGCTGGGCCTCGCCGCGCGTAGAGACATATTTCAAGAGAGGGATCCAGTGTCGCGTCAGCGATGAATTGGCCTATCTACCATAAGGCGCTGGCGCAGGCAGCAGGCGAGCGAGTCGTCAACTGACGGAAACCAGCAGAATATGGCGCAATTAGCGGCTCCGCCAGGCAAAGGCCGCAAACACCGAAAGCAGCGCCAGGGCGAGGCCGAACCAGGTCAGCGCATAGGAAAGATGGTTGTTTGGAAAGGAGAGTTCGGTCGCGCCGCCATGCGGGCCATCTTGGCCATCTCGCGGGCGGCCGCCGGGCGTTGGAGTTGGGTCGGCGTCGACGCTGAAGGGCGCAGCCGGCGCGAGGCCGAAATGGGCGGCGATCAGTGCGGGGTCGCGGGTGAAATAAACACCCTTTTCCGGATGGTCGGCAGGCGTGAAAAGATTACGTGGCTCCGGCGGGCGCATCAGTCCGGCGACATGTACCGGCCCCTCGATCTGGCCACCCGGCCGGCTCGCCGGATCCCTCCGATCGAGCGGGACGAAGCCGCGGTTGACGATGACGAAAGCCTCCGAGGCGAGCCGCAAGGGGGTGAGAACGAGATAGCCCGGGCCTTCGCCTGCTCCGCCGGAAGGGCGGAAGACGAGCGCCTCCTTGCGATTATCAAACACGCCGTCGAAGGCGACATGGCGGTAGTCATAGGCGTCGGGGCGAAGCGCTCCCCATTCGTCCGGCGAAGGCAGCGCAGAAGGAGGCGCCTTGGCCCGCGCTGCGATTTCGGCGATCAGCCCTTCCTTCCAGGCGAGGCGATGCAATTGCCAGACGCCAAGGGCGATGAGGCAGGCGCAGCCCACGAAGGTCGCAATCGCCGGCCAGACGAGCTGCGCCGCCCGGCTTCTCGGAGCGAAGGTTTCGCTCAATGCTCGAGCCGCCCTTCCTCGGCTCTCGTATGATACTGCTGCGCGACGAGGAGGCCCTTCAGCGGCCGCAGAAGCCCGACGCAGACAAGAATCGTCAGCGGCAGGAACAGGACGAGATGCACCCAGATCGGCGGCTCGTAGGCAAGCTCCGTCCAGAGAGCCGCGCCGAGCACAAGGAAACCGCCGATGAGACAGACAAAGACGGCGGGACCATCGGCCGAATCGGCAAAGCTGAAGTCGAGGCCGCAGATGTCGCACTTCGGCGCGAAGGTGAGGAAGCCTTTAAAGAGCGGTCCGCGTCCGCAGCGCGGACAGAGCCCTTTCAATCCGGCGGCGAGAACCGACGGAGGCGTGACGCGAGTCTCATTCATCGTGGCTGGTTCCTTCATCGCCGGCCGCCGTCTTCGAGGCGAGGCCTGCGCTCGCCGTGACGGTGAAAAGGCCGAAACGGGTCAGTCGGTCCATTGCAAAGCTTTCGGCGGCGTAAACATGTGGCGCAGCCCGGGGCCGCAAAGCTGACGCCCCAGCGACGCGTTTCTTTTGCCCAGCTTGAACGTCGCCATTCTTCGGGACAACTCCGCTCATCCGCCGGCGGAAAAAGCGCATGGCCACTGACGGGCAAGGCCGCAGAAACCTATAGGGCTCATTATATCGGTTTTCAAATCGCGCTCTTTCGTATATTGCGTTGCGATAATCCGAAATGACCCGAAATCACCGGCGGCTCGCTCAATCCCGTGTGACTTGAGCGCAAGGCTGCGTTAGCGCGGCGCTCCGATCCCATGGCGGGGCGCGGCGTCCGCTTTTGAAATCGAGATACGGCGCCCCTTATGAAGCTACGCAATATCGCCATCATCGCCCACGTCGACCACGGCAAGACCACGCTTGTCGATCGCTTGCTCCAGCAATCCGGTGCCTTCCGCGAAAACCAGCGGGTCGCCGAGCGGGTCATGGATTCGAACGATCTCGAAAAGGAGCGCGGCATCACCATCATGGCGAAGGCGACTTCGATCGCCTGGAAGGACGCGCGCATCAACATCGTCGATACGCCCGGCCACGCTGATTTCGGCGGCGAGGTGGAGCGCATTCTTTCCATGGTCGATGGCGCGATCGTTCTCGTCGACGCCTCCGAAGGGCCGATGCCGCAGACGAAATTCGTCGTCGGCAAGGCGCTGAAGATCGGGCTGAAGCCGATCGTCGCCGTCAACAAGGTCGACAAACCCGACGCTCGCGTCACCGAAGTCGTCAACGAGGTCTTTGACCTTTTCGCCGCCCTCGACGCGACCGACGAGCAGCTCGATTTCCCGATCCTCTACGGCTCCGCCAAGCAGGGCTGGATGGCCGACGACCCCGAGGGTCCGAAGGAGGGGATGGGCCCGCTGCTTGATCTCGTTCTGCAACACGTGCCAGAGCCGCGCACCGAGGAAGGCGGATTCCGCATGCTCGGGACGCTTTTGGAGGCGAACCCCTATCTCGGGCGGCTCATTACCGGGCGCGTCTTCGCTGGAAGCGTGAAGCCGAATCAGGCGGTCAAGGTTCTGGACCGCAAAGGCGACGTCGTCGAGCAGGGGCGCGTGTCGAAGATCCTTGCATTCCGCGGCATCGAGCGCGCGCCGATCGACGAAGCCGAGGCGGGCGACATCGTCGCCATTGCGGGGCTCGAGAAATTCAACGTCGCCGACACGCTCTGCGCGCCGGAGGTCGTCGAGCCGTTGCAGGCGCAGCCGATCGATCCGCCGACGCTGTCCATGACCTTTTCCGTCAATGATTCGCCGCTCGCCGGGACCGAGGGCGACAAAGTGACGAGCCGCGTCATCCGTGCCCGCCTCTACAAGGAGGCCGAGGGCAATGTCGCTCTGCGCATCGAGGATTCGCCCAGCTCCGATTCCTACATCGTTTCGGGACGGGGAGAATTGCAGCTCGCGATCCTGATCGAGACCATGCGCCGCGAAGGCTTCGAGCTCAGCGTTTCGCGGCCGAAGGTGGTCTTCCAGAAGGCCGAGGACGGCAAGAGCTTGCTTGAGCCGGTCGAAGAGGTCGTGATCGATGTTGACGAAGAGTATTCCGGCGTCGTCGTGCAGAAAATGGCCGAGCGCAAGGCGGAGATGATCGAGATGCGGCCATCCGGCGGCAATCGGCAGCGCCTCGTGTTCCATGCGCCGACACGCGGGCTGATCGGCTATCAGGGCGAACTTCTGACCGATACGCGGGGCACGGCGATCATGAACCGGCTCTTTCACAGCTACGCGCCCTGGAAGGGCGAAATCGCCGGCCGCCGCAACGGCGTCCTGATCTCGAACGACAATGGCGAATCGGTCGCCTACGCCATGTGGAAGCTCGAAGACCGCGGGCCGATGATGATCGAGCCCGGGTGGAAGGTCTATCGCGGCATGATCGTCGGCGAGCACACGCGCGAGAACGATCTCGAGATCAATGTCCTGAAAGGCAAGCAGCTGACCAACATCCGCGCCGCTGGCAAGGACGAGGCGGTGCGGCTCACGCCGCCGATCCGCATGACGCTGGAGCGCGCGCTCGCCTATATCGAGGACGACGAACTCGTCGAGGTGACGCCGAAATCGATTCGTCTGCGCAAGCTCTTCCTTGATCCGAACGACCGCAAGCGGGCGGTCCGGGCCAAGGAGACCGCCTGAGCGGGCGATGGTCGACGTTACGAGTCTTGCCCCCTTTCGCGATTATCTGCTGACGGAAGCCTTCGTCCCGGAGCTTCCGAATTATTATCGCGGCAAGGCGCGCGATAATTACGACCTTGAAAACGGCGAGCGGATCCTGATCGCGACCGACCGCCTCAGCGCCTTTGACCGCGCGCTCGCGGCGATTCCGTTCAAGGGCCAGGTGCTGACCGCGATCGCGCGCTTCTGGTTCGATGCGACGGCGGACGTTTGTGAAAATCACGTGCGCTTCGATCCCGATCCCAATGTGGTCGTGGTCAAGCGCCTCGAAATGATGCCGGTCGAAATCATCGTCCGCGATTATCTCGCCGGCTCGACCGATACCTCAATCCTGTCGATGTATAAAAAGGGCGCGAGGGAGGTCTACGGCGCCGCGCTCCCGCATGGCCTGCGCGACAATGAGAAGCTGCCGCAGACGATCATCACGCCGACGACCAAGGCCGACCATGGTGCCCATGACGCGCCGCTCACGCCGAAGGAGATCATCGACCGGCAGCTGTTGACGCCGCGGCAATGGGACGACGTCGCCGGGAAGGCGCTGGCGCTTTTCGCGCGGGGCAGGGACATCGCGGCCGCGCGGGGGCTGATTCTCGCCGACACAAAATATGAGTTCGGCTTCAATCCGGCGGGCCATATCGTGCTGGCCGACGAGATTCACACGCCGGACTCGAGCCGCTACTGGCTTGCGGAGACCTATCCCGAGCGCTTTGCCGCGGGGCTTCCGCCCGACAGTCTCGACAAGGACTTCATTCGCAATTGGGTGCGCGCCCGCTGCGACCCTTATCGCGATCCGATCCCCGACATTCCGAGCGACGTGATCCTCGAAGCGGCGGCGACCTATATCGACGCCTTCGAGACCATCACGGGCAAAAGCTTCGTCTTTCCGGAAACCTTCGAGCCGCCGCTCGAGCGCATTCGCGCCAATCTCGCATTTTATTGGACGAGATAGGCTCAGCTCGCCTCGACCGCCTTCGCCGCCTCGTCGAGTATGCCGGAGATTTGGGCAAGCTGCGCCTGGTCGAGAGGACCGCGCGCGAGGCGCAGCCGAAGCGCGGTGCGCAAATTCTCCATCGCGCGGATGATCTGCGGAGCGGGACCGCCGCCGTGCCGCTCCCGCGTCTCCGCCATGCGGCCGAAGATCGCCTCGACCGTTGTCCGATTCTCCTGGAGGAGCCGGCTTCCTTCTGGCGTGATCGCATAAAGCTTGCGCGGCCCGTCCGTTTCCTCGACTCTGATCGCGCCCATTTCTTCGAGCAGTGTCAGCGTCGGGTAGATCACGCCGGGACTCGGCGCATAGGCGCCGCCAAGGCGATCCTCGATCGCCTTTATGATCTCGTAGCCATGCGACGGCTTGTCCGAAATCAGCTTCAGGACAACGAAGCGAAGGTCGCCCTGGTCGAACATGCGTGCGCGGCCGCCAAACGGCCCGTGCCGTCGAAACAGGCCATGCGGCCGCGATTCATGGCCGTCGCCGGCGGCGCAGGCGTGGAAGTAGGGATGGAATCTCATCTTCTGCTTTCCTCATGCAAAAGCGCGAGTTATTTTCGATATATCTGAACAAAGATATATCGAAATAGGGTCTTTGCAAGGGAGTTGTTTGCAGCGAGCTCCGGCCGAAGCTTTGCCGCGAAAATGCCTCAAAGAAAATCTGACCGTGGCTTGTCTGCAATATCGGGGGGCGATTTTCTCGACTAAGCTGAATCTGACCTTAATTAACGAAAGATGATGATTCGCCCATGTCTGAGCTGAACCGCCGTTCTCTCCTCGCAGGTGTCTCGTCCGCTGCGACGTTCGGCCTCGCCGGCTGCGTTGCTCAGCAGAGCCCGATTGCAGCCAATGTTCCCCCCGCGCCGGCCAAAGTGTCGGGCGGACCTGCCGTCGCGGATCTTGGCGCGCCGGGCGATTTCGGCGCCATGTATGGTCAAAGGCAGGACGGCAAATTCATCGTGCCGGCGGTCAAGCCGTCAGACCTCGATCCTGCGTTCCGCAGGACGCAGGTCGCCTATTTAGGCAAAGAAGCGCCCGGGACCATCGTCATCGATCCCGCCGCTCATTATCTCTATTATGTCCAGGATGGAGGCCGTGCGATGCGCTATGGCGTCGGCGTCGGCCGCGAGGGCTTTGGCTGGTCCGGTGAATCGACAGTCAACAGCAAGCAGGAATGGCCGGACTGGTATCCGCCGAAGGAGATGCTGGAGCGCCGGCCAGAATTGCTGAAGCAGATGAGCCAGCTGCAAGGCGGAACGGGCATGCCGGGAGGTCCGGACAATCCGCTCGGCGCGCGCGCCCATTACCTTTACCAGGGTAAGGTCGACACGATGTATCGCATTCACGGCACGAACGAGCCGGCGACCATCGGTCAGAGCGTCTCCTCGGGCTGTATCCGTATGGTCAACCAGGACGTGATGGATCTTTATCAGCGTACGACCATCGGGACCAAGGTGGTCGTCCTCGGCTCGGCGCAGCCCGCGAAGATCGCGCATTCCTGATCGTCGCGACGGGCAAGGTCGGCGCACGAGGTCGGCCGAACTCTAGCGCTTCGTGACGTCATCTTACTTTTGGGACGCTCTCGGTGAGAGCCGGTCGTCTCTGCGCGGCCGGACAGCCCGAGAGCCCCTAGCTTGAATCATTCGGGCGCCGTTGCTCGAGATCGACCGGCGCCGGATACGGTTCCCTCTATCAGGTTCTTCTTTGGACTTCGGCGCAAAGCCGCCAACTGGTCACGGCGGCTTTGCTGATTGGTCGGGACGGCGGACGGGGACCGTCTGCCGCCGCGGCCTGCTCAAGGCATCGCGATCTTGCAGGTGCCGGCGCTCGAAGCGCTGCCGCTCCAATAGGTGAGATCGAGGGTGCCGGACGGCAGGCCCGTCGAGGTCGGATAGATCGGCGGATTTCCCTGCACTCCAAACAGCCCGACGCCGTTTCGAACAACGGATATTCTCGGCGTGCCTGCAGCGAGGGGCGCGAGAAGGGAATTCATCCCGGCGCCGAAGGTCTTCGCCGTCGTGACGCCGCCGGCCGAGATCACAACGGTGGCGGGGGCCGTCAGAAAGGCGAGCACCTCGATCTGATCCTGCGGCGTCTGCGCGAAGTTGAGGGTCGTTGGCTGCGACTGCATCGGCGCCGACGCGCGGTAGGATTCTTTTCTGTAGAAATAGTAGAGCACGTCATGGGTGATCGCCGGCTGCACGCCGGTTCGCCACCATGTGGCGTAGTAACCTGTCAAATTGTAGAACCCGGTTCCGCTGTCGCCAGTCGCGCTCATTGCCGGCTCGATATGGGTCGATTCGCCAAAATCGTTCCAGGTGACGACCTGCACCATATCCGCCTTCGATTGAATGGCGCCGAGCCAGCCGTTTCGATAGGCGAGGCTGTTGTAAGCCTCGTTGTATTTGAAGCTTTGCGGCTTGTAGGTCTGCGGCGTCAGCCCGTCGAAGAACATCGGCGCCGACGAGGCGCGAACGCGGGCGGCGTTCCCCAGCGTCCAGCTAAGTTGATCAGGCGTGCCAGGGTTGCCGAAATTGCCGAGCCCGGCGCTGATTCCAGCGTAGCTTGAGACGTAGGCAGGCTGCAGGCTGCCGAAGGTCGGAACAAAGGCGATATTATAACCCTGCGACCGCAGCTGGCTCAGCATCGAGGACCAGGCGCTCGGCGATACGCTTTCGGAGGAGAACGGGGCGAGCATCAAGCGTCCGTCGGGAAGATGATAGAGCGCCGGATTGGAGTATACCGCCTTGACGATCGAGGCGACCGCGCCAGTGTTTGCGCCGAGCCCGGTCATGTCCGGCATCAGGACGATCTTGAAGCGAGAATCGACGGCCTGCGCCGCCTGCAGCATCAGTTGCAGCTTGCCGCCCGCAGCGGCGTCGGCCGTGCTCATAATGTCAAAGGCGAAGCCGTTGACGCCGCGCGCGACGGCGAGCCGGATTTCGTGCTCCATGTTGAGGATCTGCCAGTTCGAAGCCGACTGAGGCGTAACGGGCTGGGGCCGCGCTCGCAGGAGGCCGCCCTGGGTGACGAATTTGTTATTTTCACCATGCGGATTGAGATAGTTGACCGCGTAATAATCCTTGGTCGAGACCAGATCATCGATCGAGAGCGGCAACGGATAAAAGTAATGCGCGAAGACTTTCTTCGGCGAGTTCAGCACCGTATCCGCTGACGGCATATCGAACGGAAGGCACGGGTCCGTCCCGGCCAAGGCGCCGGCCGCGGGAGTAAGGACCGAGGCGAGCAGCAGCATGCTGCGCAGGCTTTTCTTGGCGAAGCGCTCGATTTTCCCGAATGAGGCCGGCTGTGGGCCGGCTTGCTGGCGATCAATTTGAGTGTGACGCCCAGCAAACCGACCCTTGTTCAAGTCCAGCATTACTTTCCCCTCTCGAAATGCAGCAGACGGTTGAGCTCAAGCCTGCCCAGCTGCGCGGCTGGCTTGACCGGCGCCGGTCTAATTGTAAATTATGTCCAGAACATGTAACTATGAAGTATCATCAAATATCATTATGAAAGCAAAGACGAGGCTTGTGGCGAGCTGCGTTCGTAGGAATTTAGCGATCTAGCTGGAAACTTGCTCTAAGGCTCAGGCTTACAACGCAGACGCAATGTAAATGTATGTAATTTACCATGATTATAGCCAAGGTCATGGTCGTGCGGCCTGTCGGCTGTTCTTGCGCCAACATGTTCGCCCAATAACTGGCAATATAAATCGTGGAGTCTGTCAGCTAATTTAGATATTGTGTAGATCGCAGCACGTTTAGACCGGATGTGGCATAAATGTTATAAAATATTATGTGGACAGATATGAATATCTTTGGGCCAGCCAGATGAAGATAATCATGCCGGTCAGTCTAGAGCGTTTTTCGCTCAGGTTGCATCGTATCCGGCGGCGGCGAAGAAGTTCGTGCATTCTTGAGGAGTGAAGAGGTCGATGAGACGCCCGATGGCGTCGCAAAGGCCGGCGACGGTTCGCTCGGCGGCTTTGCGCAGATGCGCTTTGAGCGAAGCCGGCGTTTCGTCTATTCGGAAGGAGCCCCCCGCCCCGACCCGCTGTTTGCCGCCATTCGCCGGCGGCAATCGACTCGCGCCGAATATAACGGCCGGCCCGTTTCCGCCGCCGACATCGAGACCATGCGGAAGACGGCCGAAGTGCCGGGGGGCCGCCTCGTGCTGCTAAGCGAGCGGGCGCGGATCGATCAGGTGCGGGATCTCGTCGTCGCCGGCAACGATGCGCAAATGCACGATCCGGCCTTCATGGCGGAATTGAAGCATTGGCTACGCTTCAACCCGCGCAGCGCGATCGAAACGGGCGACGGCCTGGGGCGACCGGCTCATCGCTCCACTCGGGCTGACGAGCGCACGCTGGCAGATTCTGGGCGCCGTTGTCGCGGCGGACCGTCCGCAGCCGGTTGCCTGGCTCGCGCGCGATCTCGGGGCCAATCGCCAGAACGTCCAGCGCATCGTCAATGACCTGCACACGGAAGGGCTTGTGACCTTTGCCCCCAATCCGCACCATCGGCGCGCGCAACTCGTCGTTCTTACCGACAAAGGGCAGCAGACCTACGACGCAGCCATCCGCCTATACGATCCCAAGGTGAACGCGCTCGCGGACGGGCTTTCCGTCGAAGATATCGAAACGGCCCATCGCGTCCTGATGACACTGCGCAAGAAGCTCGAAGGTGATGAAGATGCTGAAAAGCAGGCCTGAGGGCTACGTGCGCGCCATGGCGTAGAAACGGCGGCAAATGGCGGGCCGCGACTGACAGTGATGATCACTACGTTTACGCTATAACCCTATAGCCATCAGTAGCAGCCTATTTGTGGGTCAGCTTGAGAGCGGCCTGTATGGCATCCCGCGCGGCCAGACCCAGTCTTCCTCTCGGGTGCTGGTCGCCACTGAGCCAATTGGGGATAAGTGCGCCTCGTGATTTGAAGTGCTCCACATGAGCGACGGTGATCGCACCATCCGTGTAAGCGACCTCGTTCACAGTAGACCAGCGGCCGGGCCTTGCTCTCTCAAGAAGCTTCCTCGCTTCAAGAATGTAATTTCCGCCCGCACCCATACCAAGCATAACCACGATTTTCGTCGACGGGGGGAGCTTACCGAGGAAGGTTGATGCACATCGACTGGCCACCTCCGCGCCGAAGCTGGATGCTACGAACCGGTCAAGCATACCCCCACCAGTGCCTGTCCATTCTCCCCCTTCTTTTCGCTCTACAGTGCATCGAACGAGCGAGCCAAAGTGAAATCGACCAAGTTTGTCAGAAATTATTCTGTCCACCGTCCGCCTTAACGCGGGATCGTCTTCCTCATTGATCAGCCTCACATGGGCAAGAATCTTTCCAAGGGCGAGGCGACCACCTTTGTATGCGATGGCATCATGGGGAGTGGATGCGAGGGATCCAGCTTGGGTTGGACCTTTCGAAAACCCGAGAACGACAATCTCGGCGTTTGGATTTCCCCAGGCAAGCGGATTGTTGGTTATCCTCCAATCCCCGTCTTCGGTCCGCGTCTGATCAAAGATTGCTGCCGCTCCTCTGTGACAGAGAATACAATCGATACGGCCGTGGGCGGGGAGGCAAGATGGAGCCATTAATGATACCTCAGCAAACGTAGCGATCGGTCGCGGTACCGGCGGCCATCGGATAGCAAATCGTGCTCTGGCGTAGAATGGCGGACAGGGAGGGATTCGAACGCCTAGCGCCGGCCTTGGCGATGGATTGCGTCATTTCACCTTTTCCTCTTCTCGCGCCTTGACGCTGAGACGCCGGACGCGCTCCATGAAAGCCCAGGATGCGAGAATCGTAAGAGGCACCGCCGCCGCCACCATCATGTCAGCGGTGATGTCTTTCGGCAGCCAGCCGGCATCCTTGAAGCCCTTGGCGAGATAGATTGTCAGGCCCGAGAGATAATAGGCCAGCGCCGCGATGGAGATGCCCTGGACGATGCCTTGCAGGCGCATCTGCAAGCGTGCGCGGCGGTTCATATCTTCAAGCAGGTCGCGGTTTTGCTGTTCCATCTCGAAGGTGATGCCGGTGCGCATGAGATCGATGGCGCGCTGCACTTGAGCGGACAAGCGCGCGAGCCGCGTCTCCACGGCGTTGCAGGTCTCAATGGCGGGGTCGAGCCGGGCGCTGAAAAAGTCGGAGACGGTGGTGTAGGAGCCTTCCTTTTCCTCACGGATGAGTTCGAGGCGGTTCTTGACGATGGCGTGGTAAGCGCGGCTGGCGCCGAAGCGGAACGCCGTGCGCGTCGAAAGCGCTTCGCTCGACGCCAGCAGACCGCTCAGACGTTTCAGCAAGTGCTGGCTGGTGCGCGCTCCCTCGGTTTGGCTGAGAGCGTGGTTAATCTCCGCAATTTCACACTCCATGCGCGCGAGTTCAGGGCTGGCGCGCCGCGCTTCGGGGAGCCCGAGCAGTGCCATGGTGCGGTAAGTTTCGATATCGAGCAGCCGCTGGACGGCCCGGCCGGCTCGGAGCGCGTCGCCCGTATCCATTCTGATGAGCAGCCGCGTGAATTTATAGGGGCCGGCGGCAAAATCGGTCAGCATGTGCGCCGCGGCGTTCGAGGCGCGGATGACGCATAGGCTTTCTGGCTTGAACAGCGGCGCGAGGGCTTGGGGCGAAGGGCCGCCCGCGATGAGCGCCAGATGCGTCGCCACTACAAGACGGCCCGGCGCCAGAAACGCGATCTCGCCTTTGCCGAGCGGATCGGGATGCGCAAAGGGGTCGGCTGCGTCCTGCGAGGTGGACCAGGTGTAGGTTGTGAACTCGGTATGCTGCTCCCAGCGCAGCTCCCAATCGCCCAATGCCAAGCGACAAAATTTGGCATCCTCCGGGGGGCTTTCCGCCGCACTCGCTTCGCATAGCGCGAGAAGCGCCCGGCGGTCCGCGCGCGCTTCCTCGTCATTGGTTGCAAAGGCGAAATGATAGACGCGCCGGGGCGCCTCAACTGGAAGGAAAGGGCGCGCGTGAAGTTCGGCGAGTATCGCGGAGCGCGCTTCGTGTTCGCTCATGCGTGCCTGGCCTTTCGCCATGCCGTGCCCGCCGTCCGCGCGTTGCATCATTTTTCTTCCTCTCATTCGCTCAAGGCGCCCGGTATATGCCGGCAGATGCGCCTCGGCTGTTTTCGTAGCGCCGCATCACGTTAATGGCGGAATGGTAAAGAGCGTGAAAGCGGCGGCAGTGGGCGATTTTGAAATTTGACCCTCCTCGATGCGGTGGTTCTCTATAAGCTGGATCGTTATGGGAATATGCGGTCTCTGTTTTTAGCCACAATTGAAATGGCTGCGTCAGAATTCGTGAAACTCCACCCAATGCGGCGCCGTGACTTGCCAGAGCACGCAGCGACCGTGGGCCGCTCGCGATGAGTCGGGGGCGAGCCGCCGCTGCGACTCCGGCGCGAAGCGGCATGCCTTCCAAAAATGGTCCCGCTCCACAGTGCGTCTTCCCGCTCGGCCATCCGTGAGCTTGACTTTGTAGAGTATGTCTATAGAAAGAGTGTACAATAATCGGAGCCTTTCCATGGACACCTTCCGCCCGCTCGCCGTCGCGCTCCTCGCCGCGCTCGCCGCCGTTTCTTCATCCTTCGTCGCCCCTGCGGCGCACGCCGCCGAAGAAATCCTCAACGTCTCCTATGATCCGACGCGCGAGCTTTACCGCGCCATCAACGAGGCGTTTGCCGCCGAGTGGAAAGAGAAGACGGGCGAGACGGTCGCGATCCGCGCCTCGCATGCGGGATCCGGCGCGCAGGCGCGCGCGGTGATCGACGGACTGCCGGCCGACGTCGTCACGCTCGCGCTCGCGGCCGACATTGACGCGATCTCGGCAAAAACCGGCAAGTTGCCGGCCGACTGGCAGAAGCGCCTGCCCAATCATTCGACGCCGTATACCTCGACGATCGTATTTGTCGTCCGCAAGGGCAATCCGAAGAACATCAAGGATTGGGACGATCTTGTCAGGCCGGGCGTCGCGGTTATTACTCCGAACCCGAAAACCTCCGGCGGCGCGCGCTGGAACTTTCTCGCCGCCTGGGGCTACGCCGCCAAAAAGTTCAACGGCGACGAAGCGAAGATCAGAGAATTGGTCGCTGGCATTTACAGGAACACTCCGGTGCTCGACACGGGCGCGCGCGGCTCGACGATCAGCTTCGCGCAGCGTGGTCAGGGCGACGTGTTGATTTCCTGGGAAAACGACGCCTTTCTGGCTTCCGAGGAATTCGGGCGGGACAAGTTCGATATTGTCGTTCCCTCGATCTCGGTGCTGGCCGAGCCGCCGGTCGCCCTCGTCGACGCCAATGTCGACGCCAAGAAGACCCGCAAGATCGCGGAAGCCTATCTCGAATTCCTCTATTCGCCGAAAGCGCAGGCGCTGATCGCGAAAAACTACTATCACCCGGTCAAGCCCGAAGCCGCCGATCCGAAAGATCTCGCCCGCCTCGCCCATATTCCGCTCGTCACGGTCGATGGCGACTTCGGCGGCTGGTCCAAGGCCCAGGCGAAATTCTTTGCCGACGGCGGCGTCTTCGATCAGATCTACGCCGGGCATTGAAACGGCCCGGCGCGAGCGCCGTGGCTCGTCAATGCGTCGTGATGGCGGTTCCAATTTCAACCGATCAATGGTCTAAAGCCGGGACGCCGGCCAGGAGTTATGGACTCGCCTGACGCCGCCGCGCCGACGGAGTTTCTCGCCATGACCACCGCCAATTCGCGCACGGCCGACTATCCGGTCGAGGACATTTTCCTCAATCGCTGGTCGCCCCGCGCCTTCACCGCGGAGCCGATGCCGGACGCCGATCTCCACACGCTGTTCGAGGCTGCGCGCTGGGCGCCCTCCTCCTCCAATACGCAGCCCTGGCGCTTTTTCTATGCGAAGCGCGACACCCCCGCATTCGGCGCATTTCTCGGTCTGCTCAATCCGTCGAACCAGGTCTGGGCGAAGAACGCCTCCGTGCTGATGATTCTCGCCTCGAAAAAGACCTTCACGCCGCCCGGAAAGAGCGAAGCCGCCGAGTCGCGCAGCCATTCCTTTGACACCGGGACGGCGTGGGGCTTCCTGGCGCTCCAGGCGCACCGTCTCGGCTATGCGACGCACGCCATGGGCGGCTTCGACGTCGCCCGCTCGATTGTCGAACTCAATATGCCGGAAGACTACCGGCCCGAGGCTGCGATCGCCATCGGGCGCATTGGCGACCGGGAGGCGCTTCCCGAGGCCTTACGCGCGAGAGAACAGCCAAACAGCCGCAATCCGCAGTCGGTTTTTGTGCGCGAGGGCGGTTTTCCGAAAGGGTGAGGGCGCGCTCAGATCGTGAAATCGGTTCCGAGAGCCGGCTCTTCATAGAGCTTCAAGTCTTCGGCGCGATGGCAGATGTCCTCGATCGTGATGTCCTCGAGCTCCTTCAAAAAGGCGGCTCCGGCGCTCTCGACCATCGGCGCGACGACCTCGCCGACAAGCTTGCAGCACGCCGACTCCCCTCCGATCGAGGTTTCGCTCAACACGGCGCGCAGCACCGCAGCCGCGGTGATCTTGCGCCTTTCGCGCGCAAGCTCATAGCCGCCGCGCGGACCGCGCAGACCTTTGAGGATATTGGCGCGGACCAGCGCCTGCAGCAGGGTTTCGAGGTGGCGCGGCGGCAGGTCCAGTCGCGCGGCAAGCGATTTCGCCGCAACGGGCAGCGGGCGCGCATGGATGGCGATATCCGCCACCGCCGCCAAAGCAAGAAGAGCGCGGCGCGAAAGCACGATCATCCCGGCGTCTCCTCCTTCATCGTCCGGCCCGTCGATCCGAACCCGTTGCTCCCTCTTTCGGTTTCTTCGAGTCGCTCCGTTTCGACGAGCTCGGCCTGAACGATCGGGGCGAAAACGAGCTGCGCGATGCGGTCGCCGCGGGATATTTCGAACGGGGCGTCGCCGTGATTGATCAGGACGACGCAGACTTCACCGCGGTAATCGGAATCGATGGTGCCTGGCGCGTTCAAGACCGTGACGCCAGCCTTGGCCGCGAGGCCGGAGCGCGGCCGCACCTGGCCTTCGTAGCCGCGCGGAATGACGAGCGCTAGGCCCGTCGGGATCAGCCGGCGCCCGCCGGGTGGCAGGCTCAAGGCTGTTCCGGGCAGGAGCGCGGCGCGTAAATCGACGCCGGCCGCCCCGGCGCTCTGATAGGCGGGCAGGGGCAGGCCCTCGCCATGCGGCAGGATCTTGACGCCGATTGCGTGCCGCTCGCTCACCGCCGCGCCCCGTCAAGCCGCTTGGCGATCGCCGCGACGAGTCTTGCGGCGACTTCCACCTTGCTGAGGCTCGGCCAGTTGTGCCTGCCGTCGACATCGATCAGCGTCACCTCATTGCGATCGCCGCCGAAGACATTCGCGCCCGCGCCAACATTGTTGGCGACGATGATGTCGCATCCCTTGGCGAGGCGCTTCGCTTCGGCGTGTTCGATCAGCGCGTCGGTCTCGGCGGCGAAGCCGACGACGATCGCCGGACGGCCGTTTTTCCGGGTCCCGACGCCTGCGAGAATGTCAGGGTTCTCGACAAGGACGAGGGTCGGGTCGGCGGCGCTCTTCTTGATCTTTCCGGGCGAGGCTTCGGCCACTCGCCAATCGGCGACGGCGGCGGCGGCGATGAAGACATCAGCGGGCAGCGCCGCCTCGACCGCCTCGCGCATCTCCCGCGCGGTCTCGACGTGAACCGTCGCGATCCCCGCGGGATCTTCAAGCGCCACAGGACCAGACACCAGCGTCACCTCTGCCCCGGCGTCCGCCGCTGCGGCGGCGATCGCATGACCTTGCTTGCCCGATGAGCGATTGCCGATATAGCGGACCGGATCGATCGGCTCATGCGTCGGCCCGGAGGTCACGATAACCCGGCGCCCCTGCAGGGCTCCGCCGCGCTTCGCAAGGCCTGCGGGCAGGGGGAGATAGGTGTCGCCGGCCAGAGCCGTCTCGATCGCGGCGAGAATATCGGGCGGCTCGCTCATCCGGCCAGGGCCATACTCGCCGCAGGCCATCTCGCCGTCCTGCGGTCCCTCGAAGATCACGCCGTCGGCGCGCAAGGCGGCGACATTGCGCCTTGTCGCCGGGGCGAGCCACATGCGCAGATTCATCGCCGGCGCGACGAGGATTTTCTTGTCGGTCGCGAGCAAAAGCGTCGAGGCGAGATCGTCGGCGAGGCCATGCGCCATCTTGGCCATGAGGTCGGCCGTCGCCGGCGCGACGACGACAAGATCGGCGTCGCGCGAGAGCTCGATATGGCCCATCGCCGCCTCGTCGGTGAGGCTGAAAAGATCGGAAAAAACCCGCTCGCCCGCAAGGCTGGCGACTGCGAGAGGCGCGACGAACTGATGCGCCGCCGCGGTCATCACGGGGCGCACGAGAATGCCTTTTTCGCGCAGTCGGCGGATGAGTTCGAGCGTCTTATAGGCCGCTATGCCGCCGCCGACGACAAGAAGGATCCGCTTTCCCGACAATCCGCTCATGCGGCTTCAATTTCCCCCCGGCGCAGCTTCGGATAAGAGCTGTTCGCGGCCAGAACCTTTACGCCAAAGATGGATCGAATTCGAGCCGGCATTTTTGCGTTTTCCGAGCGCGGAGCCGGACCGCCGGCTACGGGCCAGCAGGCTGCTGAAAATCTCTGCCGCCGTCCTCCCCCTTCGAGACGGCCTCTTCGAGGCCTCCTCAGGGTGAGGGGTAAGTCACTGATTTTCAAGACCTACGACCCCCATCCTGAGCCGCCCGCGCAGCGGGCGAATCGTAGGATGAGCCGCGAGCGCGAGTTTTTCATCAGCCTGCTTTTTCCGCCAATCGCGACGGGTCGATCGATCCGTATTGAACCGTCGGAATTGATCCGAAGCTGAGTTCCGTCGTCAGGGAGAGAGCGGAGCCGCTGTCGAGAGCACGGGATCGGGCGCCGACGCCGATCGCACGCGGTTCAGAGCGCGCGCGGGTCCGGCGCCGGTTTGGGACGATCAGCCGCGACCGTCTCCGCGCCATGGAGCGTGACATGGAGGATCAATATGCGCGCGCATGCTCTCGTCGAAAAAGCCGGTCAACTTTCTCAAAAACATCCTCTAACGCAGCAGCAAGAGAATGACGGCGGCGGCGATGATCCAGAGCGCGATATGGCCAAGTCGCGCCCCGCGGGCCGCCGCGTCGCCGAAGCGGGTGATGGAGTTGTCGGACATATCGACTCCTTCCTCCACAATGCCCTCGAGCTGGCCCAGCATCGTTTCGGCGCGCAGCAGCGCCAAAGGCAGACTGGCGGCGAACCGGCCGAGCGTCGCCGCGGCGCGTCCGGCGTCCTGAAGCTTGCCCACCGGGCCGAGATTCTGCTCGATCCAGGCGCGCACCACGGGCTCGGCCGTCGCCCACATGTCGAGCTTTGGATCGAGCGAGCGGCCGACGCCCTCGACAACGACCATGGTCTTTTGCAGGAGCACGAGCTCGGTGCGGGTTTTCATGTCGAAAAGTCCGGTGATCTCGAAGAGCAGCGTCAGCAGCTTCGCCATCGAAATCTGATCGGCCGTGCGAGTGCGGATCGGTTCGCCGATGGCGCGGATCGCCTGAGCAAAATCCTCGACCTTGTGGACACGCGGCACATAGCCGGCCTCGAAATGAACCTCCGCGACGCGGCGGTAGTCGCGCCGGATGAATCCATAGAGAATTTCGGCCAGAAACCGCCGCTCCTTAAGGCCGAGCCGCCCCATGATGCCGAAATCGACCGCGGTCAGACGCCCGTCGGGCGCGACGAAGAGATTGCCCTGATGCATATCGGCGTGGAAAAAGCCGTCGCGCATGGCGTGGCGTAGAAAGGACTGGATCACGACACGGCCGAGTTTCGGCAGATCATAGCCTTTGGCGACGAGGCCGCGGACGTCGGACAAGGCGACGCCGTCGATCCATTCGAGGGTCAGGACCTCCTTGGCGGTGCGATCCCAGTCGACTTTCGGAACGCGGATGTCCTCGTCATTCGCGACATTTTCGGCAAATTCCGAGGCGGCCGCGGCCTCGAGGCGGAAATCCATCTCTATTTTGACGGTGCGCGCCAGTGTGTCGATGACCTCGAGCGGCTTCAGGCGGCGCGCGTCGGGCATCCAGCGCTCGGCGAAACGCGCGGCGAAATACATGTCGGCGAGATCGCGCCAGAACCGCCGCTCGACATTCGGCCGGAGCACTTTGACGGCGACGTCACGCTCGCCATTCTCGTCCTTGATGCGAGCCTTGTGGACCTGCGCGATCGAGGCGGCGGCGACCGGCTCGCCGACGCTGACGAAGATGTCGCCGATCGGCCGTCCGAAGGCGGCTTCGATCATCGCAATGGCGACGTCGCGTGGAAACGGCGCCATCCGGTCCTGCAATAGCTCCAGGTGGCGCACGACATCGGCGCCGACGACGTCGGGGCGCGTCGCCAGGAACTGGCCGAGCTTGACGTAAGAGGGCCCGAGCGCGCTGATCGCGGCGGGGAGATTGCCGAGGCCCGGCCGGCCGCGGCGTCTCGACAGGAGTTTCGCCAGCGCGAGCGGCAGACGCGCGGATGGAGGCAGGAGGGCGGGGTCGACGTCGTTGAAGACGCCCGCGCGCGCGAGGACGAATCCCGCCCACGCCAAACGGAAAAGGGAGCCCAGAGACAAAAGCACGCTCAGATCACGATGACATTGGGCGAAAACCGCCCAATATCATGAACGTGATCGACTCCTGAAGAGACGGGCGGAATCGATGCGAAAAACCGGTTCCCACTTTATTTCGCATCCTGCTCTAGAGCTTCCAGCCGGAATGGATTGCGACGACGCCGCCGGAGAGCCTTTCGAAGGAGGCGCGGTCGAAGCCTGCGTCGGCGATCCGGTCGCGGAAGCTCTCGGCGTCCGGAAAGCGCGCGATTGATTCGACGAGATAACGGTAGGCTTCCGCGTCACCGGCGATCCATCGGCCGAGCCGCGGGATGGCGCGAAAGGAATAGGCCTCGTAAAGCCGGTCGAAGAGGGGCACGTCGACGTTCGAGAATTCGAGGCAGAGAAAGCGCCCGCCGCGCCGGAGCACGCGCCGCGCCTCGGCGAGCGCCCGGTCGATCCGCGGCACGTTGCGGATGCCGAAAGCGATCGTATAGGCGTCAAAGCCATTGTCCGGAAAGGGAAGCTCCTCCGCATTGGCCTGGACGAATTCGAGCTTCGCCTCGAAGCGGCGCTTCGCCGCCCGCGCGCGCCCGGCGTCGAGCATGCCTTCGTTGATGTCGAGGACGACGATTTCCGTGTCTTTCGCGCCCGCCCTCGCTATGCGGAAGGCGATGTCGCCGGTGCCGCCGGCGACGTCGAGGCAGCGGAAGGGGCCGCGCCGGGAAGGATGGACCTTGCCCGCGAAGATGTTCTTCCACAGCCGATGGAGGCCGCCCGACATCACGTCGTTCATGAGGTCGTAGCGCGCGGAGACCTTGTGGAAAACCGCGTCGACCCGCGCCTGCTTCTCATCGAGCGGGATGCGGGCAAAGCCGAAATGGGTCTCGTCGGACATGAAAGGCGCTCGATCAGGCGGGGCGGGCGGGCGACCATAGCCTGTGGCGAGCGCAAAGGCTATGCGGCTAGAGCATGATGGGATTATGTGCGAGCGTATCCGGCGTTGACGAGATAGTTTGAGCATTCTTGGCTTGAGACTGTGTCGAGCGTCTCGGCGATGGCGTTGGAGAGAGTTTCGGAGGTTCGTCGCG
>WBZN01000008.1_pt2 | contig 216379 bp, 184 predicted proteins | sample 5204281 | NCBI WGS metagenome assembly WBZN01 (sample SAMN12344347, study PRJNA552823) | activated sludge metagenome | biome: Activated sludge suspended growth; feature: Nitrification reactor; material: Wastewater; isolation source: activated sludge from nitrification reactor of wastewater...
CCGCGCCCAGCGGGGAGCTCAACGTGGGCGGCACCTGGAACACCAGCCAAACGCTGTTCAACCACGGCGGCGGCACCTTCGCGCACAACAACGGCACGCTGCACATCAAGCCCTACAACAACACGGGGGCCCAGCTCACCTGGACGATCGACGTGCTGCCCGCCACCGTGTTCCACAACGTGGAGATCGACGTGAACCACGCCTGGACCCAGCCCCTGCTGGCCACGGCCCCGGGCGATGTGGTGACCGCCACGCATGACCTGACCCATACCGACGGCTACATCGTGGGGCAGTTCGCCGTGCAGCACGACCTGTACCTCGGCGCGGCCTCCAGCGGCGGCACCGGCCTGATCACGGTGGACGGCACGGGCGCCCAGCAGTACGCCATGGCGCCGGGCGCGGCGCGCACCTGCCGGGTGGAGGTGAACAAGCCCTCGGGCAGCTTTACGCCCATGGCGGGCACCACCGACTTCAGCGCACAGTCCTTCAGCCTGCTGGCGGGCGACTTCACCGCGCCCAGCGGGGAGCTCAACGTGGGCGGCACCTGGAACACCAGCCAAACGCTGTTCAACCACGGCGGCGGCACCTTCGCGCACAACAACGGCACGCTGCACATCAAGCCCTACAACAACACGGGTCCGATGCTCACCTGGACGATCGACGTAATTCCAACCACACTACTGAATGATGTTACGGTTGATATCAACCACGGTTGGACCATGCCGATCGGACAAATCCCGTCGGGTGATACCTTGCATGTGGCTGGTGATCTTGTACTGGTGGACGGACGCCTATCGGGCGGCGTGCTGGAGGCACACGGCATGGTGAGCATCATGCCCACGTACAATGGAGGCAATTCGCAGTTGCTGTTCGCCGGTATCGGTCTGCAGCAGATGGACGCCACCGGGGCGGCGGGCAATTACAATGGTCCGATCAAACTGGCGAAGCCTTCCGGCAACGTGCTCCTCCTGTCTCCACTGATGATGGACGGCGCGGGGCAGAGCCTCCTGTTCCACAAGGGCGACCTGATCACGGACGCGACGAACCTGCTCACCTTGGGCGATGATGTCACCGCTTCGGGAGCCTCCGACTCCAGCTTTGTGGACGGGCCAATGCGCAAGGTGGGCAATGAAGCTTTCTGGTTTCCCGTGGGTGCGGAGGATACGTTGTACGCTCCGTTGCGCGTGGGGGCAACGGGAAGCACCTCCAATGCTTACACCGTGGAATATTTCCACGTTGACCCTGATCTGGCTTCGTACGATGTCACCCAGAAGGATGCCACCCTGGACCACCTCTCGCGTTGCGAGTACTGGAGCGTGGAACGCAGTGCGGGCACCGGCAATACCACCGTGGCGCCCAGTTGGGCGGCGCGTAGTTGCGGTGTTACCGACCTGAGTGCATTGCGCGTGGCCCGTTGGGATGGAAGCACTTGGCGCGACCACGGCAACGGCGGCACTTCGGGCAACCTTTCCGCAGGATCCGTCCTGTCCGCCGGCACGATCTCCAGTTTCACCATCTTCACCCTGGGATCCGGTAACGCCAACAATCCGCTCCCTGTGGAACTGTTGAGCTTTGATGCCATTGCACAACCCGGACATGTGGACCTCAAATGGGTCACCGCCAGTGAGCAGGACAACCAGGAATTCATTGTGGAACGCTCCGCGGATGCCGCTTCATTCGAAGCGGTGCTGCACGTGCCCGGTGCAGGCAACAGCAGCTCCTTGCTGGCCTACGCCGATATCGACCCCGATCCCTTGCAGGGCACTTCCTACTACCGGTTGCGACAAGTGGACATCGACGGCGTTTCCACGCTGAGCAACGTGGTGGCGGTGCACTATGATCCTGCCATGGACCTCGGCCTCACGGTCTATCCGAACCCCACATCAGGCCAGGGTACCTGGTTGATGCTTCCTGCCGGAGGGGTCGCCGGGCAGTACTCGTTGGAGGTTCGCGATGCGGCCGGTCGTTTGGTGGCCTCCCGAACGCAAGCCATGACGGGGCTGGAAACAAGCTTGGAACTGCCTTCGATGGACGGGATTGCACCGGGCACCTATACCGTGCACCTACAAGGAGATGCGGCAGGGCGTTCAGCTCGATTCATCCTGCAGTAGCAAGGCCTCGGAACATCATCTTCCAGCCAGCGGCCAGGGTTCCGGCCCTTACTCGCATTCGATCAGCAGCTCATCCGTGAAGATCCACGAAGGTTGCCCGTAGCCGGCATGGCCCACAGGCCCGCCGCCGCCGTTCTTGGCGATGAGCTTGATGTAGCGCGCCTGTTTGTTCATCAGGCCAGTCCACATGTCACGGGTCAAGGTGCCCACCATCTCTCGTGGTAAGCCATTTTCCACCGTGGCACTGCTCCAGTTGCGGCCGTTGGTGCTCCATGCAAATTGCACGCTGGCGGGGAACCAGATCCACGACTTTTCGTCCTGTAGCACGCTCAGGCCAAGGCGCTTCAAGGTCTTTACGCTTCCAAGGTCCACTGTGGCCAGCACATCGGTGCCCTGGTAACCCTGCCAGTCTCCGGTGCGCCAATCCGTCGGCCCGCGGATGCCGTCGATCAAGGCCATCTTGCCACCGGCGCTGTACTGCGGCGCCCATGCGCTTTGCACCTCGATCGTCCTCGCAGGATCGATCTGGATATACCGCGCGGCCACCACGGGGCTGATCTGCTCACCCTGGGCTGCGACCGCATGCACCGTGGTGCTGCGGTCAATGTTGATCGGACCGCGGTAGGGGAGGCTGCTGCGGCTGGGCCGGGTGCCGTCCAGCGAGTAAAAGAGCTCGTTCTCCGGATAGGGCGTGGAGATGCTCACTTCCAGGGATCCACTGAATGCCTTGGAAGCGGCACCGATCACCGGTGAAGTGGGCGGATACTTGCTCGCCTGATCGTTTTCATACGCACCGGTGAGCACCGGCCTTTCCATCGGGGGGGCCTCGGTGTCATTGGGTCGCCACATGTTGGTGAGCTCCACATTGAGGTCCATACCGTTCATCAGGGTGGAATAGGTGATCTGCCCCAAGCGGCTGCGCCTGCCGTTGTTCAACGTGGTGGAGCGCACGAAGCGCGGCCCTTGCAGGGCGCCGCTGCAGCGCACATTTACTTCCTTGCCGTTGGGCAAGTGGATGCGGTAGCCGTGGAACTGCGGGGCGAGCAGTTCGAATTGCGGATTGCCCGGTGCGATGGGGTACATGCCCAAGGCGCTGAGCACGTACCACGCGCTCATCTGGCCGCAGTCTTCATTGCCGATCAGGCCGTCGGGCGCGTCGTGGTAGAATTCCTTGAGGATCTGGTCCACGCGCTGTTGGGCTTTGTCCGGGCGGCCCATCAGGGCATAGGTCCACGCCATGGCATGGCTGGGCTCGTTCCCGTGGGCATACTGCCCGATCAATCCGGTGATGTCGCTCTGTTCACGGCCGGTGGTTTGCGTGCGCGCTGAAAAAAGCTCGTCCAGCCGCCGCTCCAGTCCGCCGTGGCCATGGGCCTTCAACGTGTTGTCCAAGCCGCCCATGTCCTGCGGTACGAATGTGGCATAATGCCACGCGTTGGCCTCGGTGTAGTTCACGTTCACCTCGTAGGGATCAAATGGCTTCTGGAAGCCGCCGTTGTAGCGGGCCCGGAAGAACCCCGTTTCCGGGTCGAAGAGGTTGCGCCAATTGGTGCTGCGCTCCCAAAAGGCTTTGGCCAAGCTGTCCTGCTTCATCGCTTTGGCCATGCGCGCAATGCACCAGTCGTCGTAAGCGTATTCCAGGGTGCGGCTCACGCTCTCGGCTTGGTCCTCACTGCTGATGTAGCCCTGGCTCCGGTAGGCGTTCAGGCCGGGTTCATCCCGCATGGCGCTGGCCACCATTGCTTTCAGGGCCAGGTCCGCATCATAACCGCGGATGCCCTTCACGTACGCGTCGGCGATCACGCTGGCGCTGTGGTAGCCGATCATGCAGTCGGTTTCGTTGCCCCACAGTTCCCACACCGGCAAGCGCCCGCTTTGCTGGTATTGCAGCAGAAAGGTGTTGATGAAGTCGTTGGTGCGGCCCGGTTCCAGGATGGTGAACAGCGGGTGTTCCGCGCGGAAGGTGTCCCACAGGCTGAACACGGTGTACACGTCGTGCTTGGCGGTGTGTACGTTCCCGTCGAAGCCGCGGTACCGCCCATCGGCATCGTTGATGATGTAGGGCACCAGCAGGCTGTGGTAAAGCGCGGTGTAGAAGATGCGCTGCTGTTCCGGCGTTCCGCCGAGCACTTCAATGCGGCCGAGTTCCTTGTCCCATGCAGCCTCCGCCTGCTGCTTCAGGGCATCAAAATCCCAGCCGTCCGCTTCGGCTTTCAAGTTCTTGCGCGCTCCGTCCACGCTCACCGCGCTGATGCCCACCTTTACCAGCACCTGTCCGCTTCCTTCCGGCAGGCTGATCACCGCCACCGAACTGTCCGAAAGCGAATTCTCCAGGCTCACCGGCACACTGAACTGCATGCAGTAGAACAGCCGCTGGTCCCGCGCCCAGGAGCTGCTGCGCCGCTCTCCGCTGATCTCCGCAGGCCCGGTCTGCACGATGGAACTGGCCAGCAGCTTGTCGCGGTGGCGCAGGTCCAGCACAAAGGCGCGTGCATCGTTGCGGTTGAAGGTGTAACGGTGAACGCCTACGCGTTTGGTGGCGGTGAGCTCCACGTCCACGTTGGGGTCGTCCAAATGCACTTGGTAGTAACCCGCATGCGCATGCTCCCGCTGGTGCGAAAAACGCGAACGGTATTGCTCCGGCTTGGTGGTGTAGCCACCGCTCAGGGGCATCAGCAGCACGTCGCACAGGTCCGCTACGCCGGTGCCGCTGAGGTGGGTGTGGCTGAAGCCGTAGATCAGGCTGTCGCTGTAGTGGTAACCGCCGCAGCCATCCCACTCGTACGGGTCGGTTCGGGTGTCCGGGCTGAGCTGCACCATGCCGAAGGGCACGCACGGGCCGGGGAAGGTGTGGCCGTGGCCGCCGGTGCCCACAAAGGGGTTAACCAGCTCGGTGGCGTAGTTGGCGGCCCAGGTGGTGGTGTCCTGGGCGGCGGCGGGCAGGCACAAGAAGATGGAGCAGATCGGAAGCAGTCGTTGGGCCATGGATGAAAGCGGGAGCCTGTGCATGAAACAGCGGTAGGCAAAGGTCGCCAAGAATCCGGGGTGCAATCGCTGCGCCAGTTTGTCCTTTCACTTTGCCCAATGCCCACTACCCGGCAAATTATACCATGCTGTTTCAAAGCACTGTCCATTGGGTCAGCTTGAAGCCTCTGGGCTATGGGGCAATTAACCCGCTCAAGTACGGGGTCCATTGCCCCAGTACCATAACAAAGCCCACCTCACAACGTCGTCAGCGCCGCCGCCCCCAGGATCGCCGCATCATTGTCCGGCAGGGCCGAGGCCACCAGGTCCACGCGGCCGTGGTAGATGTTGAGCAGGCTGGCGTGGAAGCGCTCGCGCAGCGGGGCCATAAGTAAGTCGCCGTTGCGGGCGATGCCGCCGAAGAGTACGATGCGTTCGGGGCCGGTCACCGCCACGGCGTTGGCCAAGCCCACGGCCAGCCAGCGCGCCGCATGCCGGAAGGTTTGCAGGGCGGCCGCATCGCCTTGCTGCGCGGCTTTGGCGATGCATAGCACGCCTTCTTCCCGCAGCACTTCCGGGTCGCCGTCCAGCTCCGCATAGGTCTGCCGCAGTCCGCGGATGCTCACATAAGCCTCTAAGCAGCCCTTGCGGCCGCAGGTGCAATCCCGCCCGTCGATCACAAGGGTCATGTGGCCCACTTCGCCGGCGTTGCCGTGGCTGCCTAACACCAATTGGTTGTTCACGATGAAGCCGCTGCCCACGCCGGTGCCGAGGGTCACCATCAACAGGTCCTTGCAGCCCTTGCCCGCGCCGTAGCGCCACTCGCCGAGCGCGGCGGCATTGGCATCGTTGCCCAGCACGGCGGGTATGCCGGTGCGCAACTCCAGCATGCGCGCCAAAGGCAGGTCGTGCTTCCACGGCAGGTTGGGCGCCATTTCAATGATGCCGGTGAGCTGGTTGGCGTTGGGCGCGCCGATGCCTATGGCAGTGGCCGGTTGTCCGTTGTCCGTTGTGAGTTGTCCGGCAGCATCTGCCAAGGCATCCGCGAAGGCATCCGCGCTGGCGTGGCCCTTGGTGGGCAGCTTCAGCTCCTTCACCACCTTGCCCTGGTCCACCAGGCCCAGTTTGGAGCTTGTGCCGCCGATGTCGATACCGATGAGCATGGGGGTCTGCGTTGGTTAGAGTTGGGCAAGGTATCCATCGATCAGGGCCTTGCGATCGGTCTTGTGGTTGTTGTTCACCGGAAAGGCATCCACGAACGAGATATCCCCGGGGATCATGTAGTGCGGTAGCTCCTTTCCGATCTGCAGCAGGATGGCGTTGCGCAATTCGGTGTTGTTCCGGCCGGCCAAGGGCCGTACAAACCCCACGATGCGCTTTACCGCTCCACCGGACCTCAAGGGCAGCGCAATGGCGTCCGCCACGCCGTCCACCGCCAGCATCTGCGCGGTAATGTCGCCCAGTTCGATCCGGAAGCCGTTCAATTTCACCTGCTCATCGCGCCTGCCGTTGAAGAACAGCAGCCCGTCCTCGATCCACCCAAAGTCGCCGGTCCGGAAGCCGCGCTTGCCTCTCTCGACAAAGAATTTCTCGGCGTTCAACGCCTCGTTGGCCAAGTAACCCGTGCTCACATTATCCCCAATGATCAGGATTTCACCAGGCAATTCCTTGGTGGCCGGGGCGCCATCCTCCGTGTGTGTGATCAGCCGGGAGCCTGGCATGGCTGCGCCCACCGGCATATCGGCATACTTGTCCAATACCTCCGCGGTTACGTCGACCAAGGAAGTGGCTACGGTGGCTTCGGTGGGGCCGTAGGTGTTCAGTACCCGCGATCCGGGAAAGCGGTCCAGCAGCCGTTGTGCCGTCATTTTCGGAAGCGCCTCACCACAGAAGAGGAATGTTTTCACTGTGGGCAGTTGCCCGGCATTGAACTTGGGTTCCGTCAGGTACAGGTAGGCAAAAGTGGGCGTGCTTACCCAAACGGAACCGTTGCGCTCCTGGATACGGCGGATGAAGCGCTGCGAATCGGCGGTAGTTTCCGCATCGTTCAGCAACAAGGTGCCACCAATATACAGACTGGTGAAAAGTTCATACACGCTAAGGTCGAAGCTGAAAGGAGCCTGGTTGATGAACACATCATCCGCGCTGAACCCGAAGTCGGAGCAGGTCCAGTGCAGAAATGCCGCTGCTGCGGAGCGGGAAATGCATACGCCTTTGGGATCACCGGTGCTGCCACTGGTGAAGATGATGTACCGCAACGGGTCGTCCGTCCGGACAGGCGTGCTGCCTGCGCCCATGGCCTTTCCGTGTTTCAAGGTGCTGTTGTCCTGCAAGGTTGTCAGTTCCGTTTCCAAGGGCACATCCGAGCAGTCAATCAAAAGCTGAACGCCTGCAATGTTGAAGATGCGGCGCACCCGGTCCTCCGGGATCATGATGTCCAACGGGATGTACGGGTGGTTGTGCATGATGCAGGCGGCCATGGCCACCACCACACTGGCCTGTTTGTGGCCTCTGATCGCCACCGGTGCGCCGGCGGGAAGGTGAAGCCCGTGCAGCAGGTCGGCCATGGCTTGTACCTCCTTGTGGAATTCCTGCCAGGTGAGGCTGCGGTCGCTGCCGTGGACCGCCCATTTCCCCGGTGCCCGATCCTCCTCCTCAAACCGGGCCGTAATGATGTTGAACCGCATGCGTCAAGGGATGTAGGGGAAGCGGCCGCTGAAGATATACAGCGCGAAGCAGGCGAGCTGGAACATGATGAAGCGTGATGCCCAGGTGGCCAGCCATTGCGGCGTTCGCCCCCAGATGTCCTTTTGGTGTTTGCGACTATGGTACTGGTAAGTGTTGAACACCGCGCTGTACACGCCGAAGAGCGCACCGCTGGCCACATAATGGACCTCCAGTCCGTTCCACATGCCCATGAGCAGAAAGGTGCTGAAGAGGGCCGTGTTCTGCTTGAACAAGGGCCAATTGCGCAACTTGGGTATGCTGCTCAACGATTTGTAGATGGGGCGGAAGAAATAATCACGCAGCCAATCACCCAGGCTGATGTGCCAGCGGCGCCAGAACTCCTGCGGGTTTTGGGTCAGCCAAGGTCGGTCGAAGTTGGCGGGGAGCTCCACGCCCATCATGCGGCCCAGCCCAATGGCCAGGAAGGAGTAACCGGCAAAGTCGCAATAGAGGTAAATGGAGTAGGCGTACATGTTGGCCGCCATGTCGCCAACTGCCGTGCTGGCCGGGTCCAGCAGCGATAGCCAGTAGCGTTGTACTGCGGTTCCGAGCACAAATTTGTGCAGCAGGCCAATGGCAATGAACTCCCATCCGGCCAGGAGTGCCTTTCCGTTCAGCCTTGACCATCCTTGTTCCGTGTCCGAACGGAAACGTTCATAGCGGTCAATGGGGCCCGCCAGCAGGCTGGGGGTGAACAACAGGAAAGAGACGAAATCGCGGAAGTTGAATTTGTCCCGCAACAGATCTCCGTCCAAGTACACCTGCACGCAACGGAAAGTGATGTAGCTGACCCCAGCAAAGCCGATGTCCTGCACGTTCCAGTCGAATTTGATCAAGATCATGGGCAGCGCGAGCAACAGGCTGCCGATCAACTTGTGCATACGCTTCCACTTGAACAGCAACAACCAGGTGAACAGGCACTGGTAGGCCAGGAACACCATGATCTGCAACGGCCGCGGATAGTAGAGCAGGGTGTAGGCCAAGCTTATTCCCAGCAGGGTGCTTGCCAGGCTGATGCGGTTTTTCGCCACGCCCTTCAGCGCGTAAAGCGCCACCACTACCACGAGGAAGAGCAGGTAGAAGGTGATACCGGAGAAGGGCAGCATCCGGTCAGAACTGCTGGTAAACGAAGGTCACGGTGCTGGAGGCGGCATCCATGCTGATCTGGAATGGATCGTGCAGCCATAGGAGCCCGGCGAGCAGGGCCGCATAGATCAATGCCCATTTCAATGTACGCGCAGGGGTGGTGCCGGTCTTCATTTGAAGCAGGAGTAAAGGGCACTGTCCACGCGGTACCATCCCAAGGGCCCCAAGTGCATTACATCGGTAAGGGTGCCCGGCCTGAACTTGGCCGTATCATCCACCCATAAGTCCAGGTAGGGAAGGCTCCGAGTGTCCAATTCATGGCGGATCCAGGCCATGGTGGGTGTTACGTCCTTGATGTTGGCATAGACATACGGGTTCAGCGGTTGGAGGATGAAGAACGGCTCCCCGTGCATGGCTTGGATGTAGTTGAGCAAGCGAATAAAATCCCCCGCTTCGCGGCTCTGGCCGGGCGGGTACGTTTCAAGCGTGCGCGTATCACCATTGACGTATTCGGAATAGAAGGCATCATTCACGTAGACGGAATTGTTGGTGCATTGCGCCAAGTGTTCCTTGATGCCGGCTTGGTACAACGTTGCCCACTGGTCTGCCTCCATGCTGTGGCCGGGTCCCGGTGCCCATGGCTTGGTGGCCTGGCCCATTTGCATTCCCGCACGTGTATGCCCGATGATGGCGGCATCCCAGGGCTGGTTGAAGAAATAGAGCAGGCGTGTTTGCCAGGAACCGTCATGGGCAAGCCAGCGCACCACCGGGCCCGCGGTGCCCAACTCATTTATGTGGTCGCTTAAATATGCGGCCACGGGCAGGGCCAAGATGTCCCGGTCTTTTACACGTGCTTGGATCCGGTAGAGCGAAGGTGATGGCTGGTATTCCAGGAAATTGGCCAGGTTGGTTCCCCGCCGCCCCGGCTTCCCGGTGAACCACGTGGGTGAGACGAGTATGGCCAACTTGGAATGCGAAAGGTCCGCAGCCGTGGCCAGCAGCTGCGTGTACATGCTGAAGCTTTGGTTGTCGGCATGCCCGATGGCGATCAAGGGGATTCCCAAGCTGTCATTGAAAAAGTTCATTGGCTTTGACGGATGGTCCTCCGTGGTCAGTTCGGAGGAACCCAACAGCACAATGCTGGAACCGTCGTTCAATGCCTTCCCCAATGCGTCGCACAGGAACGGGTGCCCGTCATAATTGCCCAAGAAGCCGTGCAATGGATAGTCCAAGGTGTCCCTCGGCGGCTGTGTTGGGCTGAAGCTTTCATTCAGCGGGCCTTGTGGGCCAACCAGCAACCAGCACAGCACGGCAGCGATGGGGAGTGCCAAGGCATGATGCCAGGCGATGCCATGCCGCCAGTTGCTCATCCCCGTTTGAGCGCGATGTACGCGGCCAGTGTTTCCACGCTTGCGAATTGCTGCTTGTTGATGTCCACGAAGGGAATGCTGATGCCAAAGGCAGCTTCCAGCGCAACGGCCAAGTCCACTGCTGCCATGCTGTCCAGGATGTGCTGCTCCATGAGCTGGTCCGTATCGCTCACTTGCCTAAAAGCTACCTCCTTGATCTTGGACCGGATCAACTCCTTGGCCTCCTGTTCGTTCATCCGGCGAATATAGACCGGTCGCAAGTGGATTATTCCATCGCCCCCGGCCTGCTTCCACTGAACCCGAACCAAGCCAGATAACAATAGCAGAGCAACGGCAGCACAAAGCTGAGGTGCATCGCGGTTTCGCCCAGGCCACCGGCCTGCAGGGCGTCGATCAATGCCCCTTGGGCCACGGGGATCAAGGCCCCGCCCAGGATCATCATCACTAACAGCGAACTGCCCTGGCCCGTATCGCTGCCCAGCCCGTGGATGGCCAAGGTGAAGATGTTGCTCCAAAGGATGGAATTGAACAGGCCCACGGCCAGGATGGCCCATAAGGCAAAAGCACCGCCGCTGAACATGGTGCAAAGCACCAACAGCATCGCGGCGCCCGCGAAGATGCCCGTGACCTTGCCCGTGTGCCGGCCGGCCAGCACGAACACCGCCATGTTGGCCGCGATCAGCACGGCCATAGGCCAGAGGTGCTGCAAGGCCAGCCCGCCGCTGAGCCGGTTGATGAAGGCGAGCAACAGGAAGATGGCGGCGCCGATCCCGGCCAGCATGGCCAAGCGCTTGGCCCCGTGGAAACGGTCGCTGAGGGCCACCGCTCCCAGGAAGCGCCCGCACATGGCGCCGCCCCAGTACAGGCTCAGGAAGTTCTTGGCGGCGTTGTGCTCCAGGCCCATCACGCCTTTCAGTTCCAGGAAGCCGATGATGAGGCTGCCGATGGCTACTTCCGCACCCACATAGCAGAAGATGGCCGCCATGCCGTTGCGCAACTGCCGGTGGCGCAGCGCGTGCTGCCGCTCACCGGCGGTGGTATGCGCCGGCTCAGGCAGGTTGGTGAAATACACCCACACCGCTTGCAACAGCAGCAAGGCCGCGAAGAAGGCGTAAGGCCAGCGCACGGCGGCATCGCCCTTGAAGTGGCCGAAGATCAGCGCACCGCCGATGAGCGGCGCCAGCGTGGTGCCTAACGAGTTAAAGCCTTGGGCCAGGTTGAGGCGGCTGCTGGCGCCTTCCGCCGTGCCGATGATGGCCACGAAGGGATTGGCGGCGATCTGCAGCAGGGTGAAACCCAAGCCCAGCACGAACAACGCCATCAAGTAAAAGCCATAAGCCTGCACGAACGTGGCCGGGACGAAGAGCGCACTGCCCGCCGCGCTCAGCAGCAGCCCCGCGATCAACGCCCGCTTGTAGCCCATACGCTGGATGGGGTCGCCGTTGCTGCTGGAATAGGCGTAGTAGGCCAGCGACCCCAGGAAGTACGCACCGAAAAAGCAGAACTGCACCAGCATGCTCTGCCACCAACTGAGGGTGAACACGGCCTTGAGGTGGGGGATGAGCACGTCGTTCATCACCGTCATGAAGCCCCACATGAAGAAGAGCGTGGTGAGCACGGCCATGGGCCAGGCGGTACTGCGGCTGGCCATTTCGCGGGGTAGGGGTGGAGGTTGCATGGGCGGTTGCGGTGCAGCAATGATAGCGCACCTGCGCAACCGCAGCCATCAGCAACCCGCGGAACGCCGAGTACGCGCCCCGGCCGGGGCCTCACGCGGAGTTCCGTACCTTTGGGGCTGTATCCAACTATCCCGCATGCCCATGCCTGCCACACAACATCAAGAAACCCGCAGCCAACGGTCCATCCGCCTGGAAGACCGGTATGGTGCGCACAACTACCATCCGTTGCCGGTGGTGCTGGAACGCGGCGAGGGGATTTTTCTGTGGGATGTTGAGGGCAAGCGGTACTACGATTTCCTCAGTGCGTACAGCGCGGTGAACCAGGGCCATTGCCATCCGAAGATCATTGGGGCGCTCACCGCCCAAGCGGGTAAGCTTACTCTTACCAGCCGGGCATTTTTCAACGATGTGCTGGGCGAGTACGAGGAATATTTGGCGGGTTATTTTGGTTACCACAAGGTGCTGCCCATGAACACCGGTGCCGAGGCTGTGGAAACCGCGTTGAAGTTGGCGCGCAAATGGGGTTACACCAGGAAAGGGATCCCGCGGGACCAAGCCCGGATCATCGTGTGCGGGGGCAATTTCCACGGGCGTACCATCACCATTGTGAGTGCCAGCACCGACCCCGATAGCCGCGGAGGATTCGGCCCTTACACCCCGGGCATTGATGTTATTCCGTACAACAACCTGCCGGCGTTGCAGCGGGCTCTGGAGCATCCGCACGTGGCGGCCTTCATGCTGGAGCCTATCCAGGGGGAGGCAGGGGTCATGGTTCCGGATCCAGGATACCTGCGTGACGCGTTTGAGGCATGCAAGGCCCGCAACGTCCTGTTCATGGCAGACGAGGTTCAAACGGGCATTGCGCGCACGGGCAAATTGCTTGCATGCGATCACGAAGGTGTGCGCCCGGATGTGCTGATCCTTGGCAAAGCCCTCAGCGGGGGGGTGCTGCCGGTGAGCGCGGTGCTGGCCGATGATGAGGTGATGCTCTGCATCAAGCCGGGTGAGCACGGCAGCACTTTCGGGGGAAATCCGCTTGCTGGCCGAGTGGCCATTGCAGCCTTGGAAGTAGTGAAGCAGGAGCGGTTGGCCGAAAATGCGGAACGCATGGGCCACTTGTTCCGGGAGGCCATGCAAACGCTTGTGGATGAATTTGATTTCGTGAAGCTGGTGCGAGGAAAGGGATTGCTCAATGCAGTGGTGATCGAGCCGCGCAAGGATGGCCGGACGGCTTGGGAACTGTGCCTGTTGATGGCCGAAAACGGCTTGCTGGCCAAACCCACCCATGGCGACATCATCCGCTTCGCGCCGCCGTTGGTGATCGGGAAGGAAGACCTCAATACGGCCTGCGCCATTATCCGCAGGAGCGTGGAATCTTTTGCCTGAGCGTTGCGCCGCCAGCGCACGTAACGGCAAACACCCATTGCCGTAGGGGCATCGCGGTGATCAGGGTTGCTTGGAATGGTCCACCGTTCGGACCAGTCGGCCCTTCTCAAAGTACTTCTCCAAATACACTTGGCCGTCCGGTGCATACTCGATCTGCACGCCATCCTCGAGCCCCTTATCCCAGTGCTCGGTGTATTTACGGGTGCCGTCCTCATGGAAATAATTCCATTCGCCCTGCTCCACACCATTCTCGAAATGGCCCACATAGTCCAGTTGGCCATTGGGGTAATATACCTTCTCCATCACTTTTACGGCATTGTCCCCCTTGCCTTTCATGTACAGCACCACCTCGGGCTCGCCGTTCGGATGTTTGCTCGCCACGAACCGGTGCGTGGAACACGCGGTGGCTATCAGGCCGAAACAGGCAACGGTAACAATGTGCTTATTCATGCACCGGCCAAGTTAAGTGCAAGCACGTTCGTGCCGCTGTTGGCGGGGAACAAAGTTCAACTTCAAGTTGTTGGTCCGTTCCTCCCGGTGATTGTCCCAAATGCGCTGCGACAGCCTGCCGAGCTGCGGTGAAAACCATAAGGGTGGTTCGAAGTACCTCGCTCCGGCGGCACGATCGATAGTGAAGGTTCTTTTGGATGCTCGCCCTCCTTCGCTCATACAGCGTTGCAGATCAGTCGGTTACTTCGTTCCAGTATCCTCCCTTCGCTGCGCCTTGTCTGAGCGAACGATTGCTTCGCGTGCCATCCGTTCGAAGTACTTCGAGCCATCCATCAGAAACCGGCAAGGCAACACATGGCAGGATGGCAAGTGCAGTTGCGTGCGTGGGTGCAAACCATCCAGGTCGCCCGCATGCCCCATGAGATATCCATGAAGCATGTTAGAACCTGGCGATAAGCTTCAGGTTGATCCGGCGCGGGGTGAGAAATTCGGGAATGCCGTAATAACGGCCTTGCACATCCTGCACCCAGGTGTAGTCCACCGTGTTATTGAGGTTGATCAGGTTGAAGACCTCCAGGGATAGCCAGAGGTCCTTTACATGGCGGAGCATGCCGGATTTTTCCTGCCCGGGAGCTCCCAGCAACTGCTTGCTGAAGCCGATGTCCACCCGGCGGTACAAGCTGGTCCGGAGCGTATCGGCATAGCGTGTTTCATTCGGCGGACCGTAGGGCAGGCTGGTGCCGAACAACAGGTTCACGTGCACTTTAAAGGTAGGCCAGCGCGGCATTTCGTCCTGGAAGAACAGTGCGAAATTCACCCGCTGGTCGGTGGGCCGTGGAATGTAACCGGCTTCCACCCGGATGCTGTCCGCCGGTGTGCGGTCCCGGGTATCCATGGCATCCGTTCGCTCCCCGTACTTGTTGTAATAGTGGTAGTAGTAGTCGCCTTCAAGGTCTTCCTCAGTCTGCATCACCGAAAGGGCCGCCCAGGATTCCACCCCCTTGATGAACTCGCCATTGAGCTTCATGTCGATGCCTGCGGCATAGCCCATGGCCTTGTTGTTGGCATAATAGCGGATGCGGACATTGTCCAGCTCGTAGGGGTTGATCCGGCTCAACGCCTTGTAGTAGGCTTCCGTGGTGAACTTGAATGGCCGATCCCACATGTTGAATTGCCGGTCCATCCCCAATATGAAGTGGATGCTTTGCTGGGCTTGCACTTCCGGATGCAGCACCCCCCGCAGGTCACGCAGTTCCCGGTAGAACGGAGGCTGCACGTACTGGCCCGTTGCAAACCAGAAGCTGTAGTCGAGCGCCACGGTGTCTCCGGAGGCCATCACCCTATGCCAGCCTGGATGATAGGCCAAGCGGACGCGGGGGCTAACAACCGTTTGCCCGTTGTAGCTCCAGTTCTGTCCGCGTATTCCGGCCACCAATGCCCATTTCCGGTCGCGGCCAGTCTGCCACTCCCACGTATTCTGCACGAATGCGGAACTGCGGATGCTCTCCAGATCTATATTCGATTTGACACTGGTGTTCAGGTTCAGCAGGTCCCCTTGGCTCTGGGGGATGCTGTAGCCTGCGCTGTCCAGCATGTACCACTCGCTGAGGCGGTCGTGGATCTGCTCGCTGCGTACCTCCACGCCCCATTGCAGGTTGCTGCGGTCGCCCCAGCGATATGATCCCGTGTGGGTCGCAGCACCTACTGTTGCTTCAAGGCTGTTGCGGGCATGATCCAGATAGGCCCCGATACCCAAGTCGCGCACCACCTCGCCGAATTGCTCACTGCCCAAATTGCGGTCGAGTTCGCCCAACAGGTATTCACCAAGGATGTCCATCCGCTCGGTCTCATAAGTGTTGAACAGGCTGCCGGTGAAGTTCAAGAGCAGTTTGCGGGATGGACGCACGTTCAGGCTGAGCGCTCCGGAATACGTTTCATAGGCAGTCCGCTCCTGGCCCTCGAAATAGACCGTGTAGCGCAGGGCTTGGTTAAAATTGCCCAGTTCCGTTTCCCGATCGCTCGGTACTACATCATAGCGGTTGCGCGAATAGAGGCCCAAAAAGCCGAGCTCCACTTTGTCGCTCAGATCGTATGTCCAGTAGCTCTGCAAGTCCGTATATGTAGGAATGTAGTCGCCTTGGGTATCAAGCCCCTGTAGCAAGGTGCTGAGCGTGCGGTAGCGGAACCCGGTGATCTGGCGCAGGCGTTGCCCCGCCATGGCCCCGCCCACGGCCAAGGAACCACCAAGCATGCTTGCCGATGCCGTGGCATCGAACTCGCGGGGCCGCCGGTAGGTAATGTCCAGCACGCTGCTCAGCTTATCGCCGTACCTGGCTTCCCAACCACCCGCCGTAAAATGGATCCGCTCGATCAGGTCCGGATTGGGGAAGCTCAATCCCTCCTGTTGCCCACTGCGCACCAAGAATGGGCGATACACTTCGATACCGTTGACGTAAACCAGGTTCTCATCAAAATTTCCCCCCCGCACGTTGTATCCGCTGCTCAGCTCATTGCGGCTCATTACACCTAAGCTGCCCTGCAACAAGCTGTTTACATCGCCCAACGATGGTTGGAAATGCGAGGTGCGGGCGTTCAGCTTGTCGATGCCGGAATCTCGCAACCGATCATCGACAACCGTTACCGGCCCAATGACAGTGGAACGGATCACCACGTCCAACTCTTTGGTCTCTCCGGGGCCCAGTTCAATGGCTTTCTCGATCGTTTCAGCACCCGGATAGGCGAAGCGGATCACGATGCGTTGTCCAGCAGGCACGCTGATCCGATACCCCCCGTTGGCCCCTGAACTGGTGGAGCCATGACCAACGACGGCAATGCTCGCATCCGGCAGGGGGCGGTTCTCATCATCACGTACTGTGCCGATGACGGTGGCCAGTTGGGCAGAGAGCCAATAGGGGATGAAAAAGCCGATCAACAGTAGTAGCAACCTCATGCCGCAAGAAACGGGCTCCGGGATCCAAATCCGGGTGGCCAAAGTAACGGGGAAGAGAGGGGATTAGTGCGGTGCATCAGGATAGGGCGGCGATTCCGGTACATTTCCATGCATGGCCATGCATACGTATATTGGCACCATGGCTACGATCAAGGACCTGTTCAATTCGTGCTTGTTCCATTCGTCTGCGGCTTTAGCTCGACAGCTGAACCGGTTGGCCAATGAGCAATTCTTGGCGTTCGACCTCAGTCCTACCCAAGGATTTATTCTGATCACAGCGCATAAGGCACCGGGGATAAGTGTCACCGACCTGGCCGCTGTTCTTTCACTTGACCAGTCTACCGTGACCAAAGCCCTTGAGAAAATGGCGTTGAAAGGACTCATTCAACGTGAACCCATCGGGAAACATGTACGCATCTTCCTCACTGGTGAAGGTGAGAAAAGGGAAGCGGATGCAAAGGCCGCATGGAAGAAGCTGCGGTCTTTATACAACGCCATGGTGGGGCAGGCCAAGGCTGAGATTCTGACAACGGAGCTCACGGTAACAAGAACACAGCTGGCCTTGCGGGGTGAGAAGTAGTGGTGTATGCTGGTTGGATATATCAGAGGGTTCAGTCAACAACCGAACGTAGGATGGCATGGTTGGGTTGGCACTAAACGAATAAGCTGCTCATTCGGTGCAAGGAAGCTCCCATGCATGGCCATGCATGGCACACCCGATGAACATGAGCGGTGATTCATGGACATACCCAATCTTTGGGGAACGTGAATGCCGTTGGGGTAGTACTCGCCGTGGTGGTTTTCCGGGACATGGATCAACCGCATGCTCATATGCATGGCCATGCATATGAGCGCGTGAAGACCTGACAAAATTGATCACCCTTGAACCAACCAACGGGAAGGAGGGAGGGTATCATTCTTTCGGCGCAGAAGGAAATGTGGCGGCAGGAATTCCAGCGGTAGGGCGCTATTCCGGACGCCGCGAAACCTTGGAATTGGTTGCACCAGGTCTTCCATTCCGCATTGCACTGACCGATCCTTCGGGGGGGGCCATGCAATGCATATGTCACATGCATGGCCATGCATGCATCGGGAAATGTGCAGGTACATCACCACTGCTTCTTCCGGAAACCCTTCACTCCATACCACAGAATGAAAAGGTAGCAGGGCACCATCATCCAATAGGCATGTTGGTGTCCGATCCCGGGCTCTTCCGCGAGCTTGCCGTACAGCAGGGGCAACACCGCTCCTCCCGCGATCGCCATGATCAGCAGTGCGCTCCCTGTTTTGGTATGGCGACCCAATCCGGCGATCGCCAAGGGCCACACCGCAGGCCATACCAGTGCATTGGCCAAGCCCAGGAGGGCGATGCACAGAATGGATGCTTTGGCCGGAAGCAAGGTGGCGGATATGGTGAGCACCACCCCCAGCACGGCCGATGCAGCCAAGGCTTGTGACTGCGAGATGTAACGGGGAATTGCCACGATGCCCACCACATACCCCACCACCATGCCGATCAACGTGTAGCTGGTGAAGTGTTTGGCTACGCTCAGGGGCAGGCCAAGCGATTGCCCATAAAGTCCGATCGTATCGCCGGCCATAACTTCCACGCCTACGTACAGGAAGAGCGCAATGACGCCTAGAACCAAGTTGGGGAAGGAGAAGACACTGCGGCCGTCCGTGGCAACGCCGGGAGCATCCACCTCCGGATCCAGTTCCGGCAGCGGGGAAAACCGCACCAGCAGGCCCAGCCCCACCAAGCAGGCGGCCATGATGCCATAGGGCAGTACCACCCGGTGCGCAAGTTCATCCAAGCGCGCCGCAAGCTCGGGTCCTTGCAATGCTTCCAGATCGGCCTGCAGGCTATCTGCGTCCGCCAAAAGCACAGCCCCGAGCACAAACGGCGCCAGCACGCCGGCCAGCTTGTTGCAGATCCCCATCACACTGATGCGTGCGGCAGCGCTTTCGATCGGGCCCACTACGGTGATGTATGGATTGCTTGCCGTTTGAAGCAGTGCCAGGCCCGTGCCAATAACGAACAAACCGGCAAGGAACAAACCGTAGGAGCGTGCTTCCGCCGCCGGAATGAACAGCATGGCGCCCAACGCCATGGTGAACAAGCCATACATCATGCCCTGCTTCATGCCTGTTCTGCCCAGCACCCACGCCATGGGCAGGGCAGTGACGAAATAGGCGATGTAGAAGGCAAACGTGACATAAAACGGCTCCGCTCCGGTATCCAGCTCACACACGATCTTCAGATAGCTGATCAGCGGGCCATTGATCCAGGTCACAAATCCGAACAGAAAGAAGAGCAGGCCGATGATGAAAACGGCGGATGTGGTGTGTTGGCGGGTAGTGTCCATGGGTTGTTGCGGCCGGTGAAAGTACGTGTCCGCCCAAACCCTGCCGACCAGCTCGCCGCAAAATGCCTGCACGGATACGTTCACAACACGGCAGTTGCATGGTGGCGCATGCCTGCATGGGATCGAACGCCTACACTTGCACCATGGATCCCCGCCTCGAAGCCTTTCAACGCCTGCTGGGCATCATGGACGATCTGCGAACCCAATGCCCCTGGGACCGCAAACAGACCATGGAATCCCTTCGGCCGCTCACCATCGAAGAAACCTATGAACTGGGCGATGCGATCTTGGAGAACGACCTCGACGGAGTGCGCGGCGAACTGGGTGACCTACTGCTGCACATGGTCTTCTATGCCAAGATCGGAGCGGAATTGGGCGCGTTCACCATCACCGATGTGCTCAACGGCATTTGTGAAAAACTCATTCGACGCCATCCGCACATCTATGGGGATGTGAAAGTGGAAGGGGAAGAGGAGGTTAAGGCTAATTGGGAGCGGATCAAGCTGGCCGAGAAAAAAGCGGGAGGCTCCGATGCGGATGCACCGAAAAGCGTGTTGGAGGGGGTGCCCCGCGGGTTGCCCAGCTTGGTGAAAGCCATCCGTATCCAGGACAAAGCCCGTGGTGTGGGCTTCGACTGGGAACATGCCGGGCAGGTGTGGGAAAAGGTGAATGAAGAGTTGGGCGAGCTCAAGCACGAGGTGGATGCCGGCAGCAGCAATCAGGCCGATGAGCTGGGCGACCTGTTGTTCAGTATCGTGAATTATGCGCGATTCCTGAAGATCGACCCTGATGAGGCCTTGGAACGGACCAACCGCAAATTCATCCGGCGCTTCCGGTTCTTGGAAACGGAATCCCGCAAGGATGGCAAGCGGTTGGGCGAGATGAGCTTGGCCGAAATGGATAGCTATTGGGAGCGTGCAAAGAACATCTGATCCCGGCCCGGCCAGCACTTGGGGCAAGAGGACGGCCCCGCCTTCCATGGCCGGTGGTTGATAACATCACCTGGCACGCGTGCCAGGTGCGGGGGCCTCTCGGATAAGTTCGCCCCAACCCTTGACTTGCCTCACAGGGAAACCGAAGAACCCCGGGTTACGTAGGGGAGACGATCCAGATCCCATGAGCCACCCACTCAACCCGCTGTCCGCTCTTGCCGCTATTGTCTTCCTTACATCCGGCTTGAAGGCCCAAGTACCTGCTAAGTGCTTGGAGGTCGAAAGCATTTTGGGGGATGCTTGTGTGTCCGATGCTGACTGCCCGGGCAGCACCGAGGGCATGAACGAAATGGTGCGGTTCATCACCGGGCCAGCGCCCATTGCCTTGGCCGACCTGCAGTTCGCCTTCTACAGCAGCTCGTTCTTGGGCATCGTCCAAGATGCCGCAACTGCTGCGATCACCTCCCAGCTTAATGCCTCCGTGGAAGGGTGCGGCCTGTTGGTCGAACCACCAGGGGGCATCATTCCCCCGGGCAGCAGGGTGATCTTCATCACCTCCACCGCCATGTGCGTGCAGGCCAACCCCTTCACAGCCCTTAACGACACGCTTTTTGTCATATTCCAGTTTGCGGGCAACAGCCAAGGTCACTTCAAGAACAACGACCTCGTTGGCCAAGCCGTGACCACAACACCCAATGCCCCATTGCCCCGATGGCTACGCGTCGGGGTTGCCGGGCAATGTGAAGACACAGTAACCTATGATGCCAATTTACTGGTGAACAACATGGGCACTTATGGTGGAACCAGCAGCGAAAACGACGGTGCCACAGTGGAATTCTCTTGGCCGGGCACTCCTGCGGCAACCTACCTCAATCATGGCTGCATGGCCGCCTTTGAACCCACCTTGCCCGAGGTGGTATCCGGCCAAGGAGCGGTGGCCTGCGGCGCTTCCGCCAATTTGGTTGCTACCGTTGCAGGGAACTATGCTTCCGTGGCCTGGCAGGGGGGGGGCGGCGTTTTCAGCAACCCGGATGCGCTGGCTACCACCTATTCTCCTGGCGCGTTCGATATCGGGCCCGTGCAGCTTTCCTTCTGTGCCATCACCGCGTGTGGAGACAGTGTTTGTACGACAGCCACGATTACCGTACAGTCACCGGCTCTGGCCGCCACCGCATCCTCCTTGCAAGGTTGTGCACCTGCTTGCATCACATTCACTGCCGCTGCTTCCGGTGCAGCCTCCCTGCTATGGGACTTCGGTGATGGCGTTACCGGGCAGGGACCTTCCGTAGAACATTGCTTCCAAAACGCAGGCGCCCATGCTGTGTCCGTTACAGCCGATTTCGGCAACGGCTGCACCGCTTCGGCTTCCCTGGCGGATTCCATCCGCATTGCTGCTGCGCCCGAAGCCGCCTTTACTTGGGCCTTGGATGGGCCGCAGGCACAATTTGCGGACTGGTCCACCGGAGCGGTGGCCTGGCTTTGGCTCTTCGGTGATACGGCCGGCTCGTCATCCGCGCAACCAGGGCCATTGTTCAGCTACCCTGGTGAAGGGTGCTATCCGGTGCTCTTGGTGGTGGCAAATGCCGCTGGTTGCCAGGATAGTGCTTCCATGCAGCTTTGCATCCCGGGAATGGATTCCCTGATGGTGCCCAACATCTTCACCCCCAACAACGATGGCGTGAATGACCTCTTTCGGATCACCGGCGGCAGGCTTGCCAGCTTGGATGTGCAGGTGTTCAACCGCTGGGGACAAGAAGTTGCTCGCCTGCAACGCTCGAACCAGGCATGGGATGGCCGTACCATGGCGGGTGAAGAACTCAGCTCCGGCACCTACTTCTACACCCTGCAGGCATTGGGGCACGATGGCCGGGTTTACGAGCAGAACGGTACGGTTACCTTGGTGCGCTAAGCTGTTGGTTCAATGGCCGCCGCCAAGAACCACCCCCAAGGTGGCGTACCAAGTGAAGTACTTGCTGTCGGACAAGAACTTGCCTTGGTCCTTGTAAGCATTGCCCAGTCCGTAACTGAGGCCGGTTTCCAACGTGACAAAGGCCAGGTCGAAGCCTAGGCCGGCGTCCATGTTGAACGATCCTCCATTATAGTCGTCTTTGTTGAAGGCGATCTCATCGTTCTTGCTGTCCACGCTCAACAACGCCTCGTACGTGGGGCCGGCGTTCACCCGTAGCCGGAACGCATCGCCGTGGATGAGGTTGTAGCCGAGCAGGGCCTTCACCTTGGCGGTGGTTCGGATCATGTTATCCTCCATGACCACCGTGTCCAGCAAGGTGGATCTTACAAAGGTGGCACTACGGCCGAAAAATGCACCCGGTTGGAAATACAGGCGGTCACCCAAGCGGAAGTCCACCCCCAACTGGAACCCCGCTGCGGCAGAAGAGGTCGTTCCGTCCGGAGTCCTGGTCAGCTTGGTGAAGTTCAAGCCCACTTGCGGATTGGCCGCGAACTGGCCCACGGCCCAGTTGCTGATGGCGGCCACGGCTGTCAATAGGAACAAACGGCGGAATTTCATGGTGTTGTAGCTTGGGTTGGCGGCGCAGGCCGTCAGTGGCCTGGCTGCCTTTAGCAACGCAAAACACGGGCCGATCATATGCCTGCCGACCATAATGGCCGGTTGCGAGGCATGATCGGGCAATGTTATTTCACGGTGAACTTCGGGCTGCGCATGGTGCCATGCCCGAAATTTGCGCCCGACCCCAGCATGCTCCGGTTGCCCAATTTTACCTTCCGCCTCGGGTTGCCGATGATCCTCGGTTTTATCGTCGCGATGGCCGGGGATGTGCGCGGCCAATGCGGCGCTGTGATCAACACCTTTCCGTACGGCGAAGGGTTTGAATCCGGGCCGGCATGGGCCAGCGGCGGTGTTGGAAACGATTGGGCCTGGGGAACCCCGGCGCATCCGTTGATCAATACCGCCGGCGCTGGCACGAAGGCCTGGTGCGTGGGCGGGCTTTCGGGCACCTATTACAACAGCAACGAACGTTCCTGGCTGGAAAGCCCGTGCTTCGACTTTTCGGCCTTGGCGGCCCCGCGCATCTCGTTCCAGATATTCTGGGAAGTGGAACGGCAATATGACGGCCTCGTGCTTCAATATTCCACCGACGGCGGCGCCACATACAGCAACGTTGGCTCGTTCGGCGAACCGCCCGATTGCAATACGGAGAATTGGTTCAACTCCGCCAATATCACCAACTTGCCCGCTTCCATCAACCCCAAGCACGGTTGGAGCGGGAGAGTGGGCATCACCCAAGGCAGCTGCATGGGCGGCAGCGGCAGCCAGAACTGGGTGACCGCCAAGCACTGCTTGGCTTGGTTGGCCTATGAACCCAGCGTTCGCTTCCGCTTTTTCTTCGGGGCGGGCAGTACCTGCAACAACTACGATGGCGTGGCCATTGATGATATCCTTATCGATGAGGGGACGCCGGTAACGGCGGCATTTACCGCAGATTGCACCGGAACCACGCTGGATTTCATCAACGCTGCCTCGCCTTGCCCCAACAGCTTTTCATGGGATTTCGGCGAAAACGGATCCCCGCTGAACACCTCCAACTTGGAACATCCTTCTCATACCTATGCCGCGCCAGGCACCTACACCGTGTCGCTTACCGCCACGGATGCCTGCGGGATGTCGGCAACCGTCTCTCAGACGATCAGCGTATTGGCAGTGGAGATAGCGGCGATCCAACCCACCTGCGGACTGCCCAATGGCAGCTTGGAAGCGGAGGTATCCGGTGCCAATGGGCCGGTCAACTTTTACTGGTCACCGGGCGGTGCCACCACAGCTACGTTGGCCAATGCAGGCCCCGGAGACTATACGGTAACGGTCACGGCCGCCAACAGCTGTGCGGCTGCGGCCACGGCCACGCTCAATGCCTCCACCGGCAGTTTGGCCGTGGAAGTTGCGCACACGGATATCAGCTGCCATAGCTTCACCGATGGGACGGCAACAGCCGTGGTGACGGGAGGAATTGCACCCACGGTGCTGGCCTGGTCACAGGGGGGGAGCCAAGCCCCTGCGATCAACGGCTTGGGGCCGGGATGGATCCTGTGCACCGTGACCGACGCGGAAGGTTGCACCGCGCTGGACAGCGCCCTGGTCCAAGATCCACCGCTGTTGGTTGCGGACGCCGGACCGGACACCGCCATTTGCGCAGGCAGCACCCTGCTGCTGGAAGCTGCTTCCACAGGCGGCACCGGCCCCCCTGCCTATGTGTGGTCTCCGCAAGGTCCCCTCATCTCACCCGCCGCCACAAGCTACTTTACGGTGGTGGCCACCGATGCTGCGGGATGTGCCTCCGCTCCGGATTCGGTACGGGTTGAAGTGCTGGCGGCCTTCCAGCCGTCGGTAGCGGTTTCAGACAGCTTGGGTTGCACCCCGCTTTGTGTTTCCTTCAGTGCCCAACCTGGTGATGCGGCGGCCTACGCATGGGATTTCGGGGATGGCGGGACGGCTGATTCCGTAGCACCGCTCCATTGTTTCACCAGCGGAGGATCATTCACCGTCAGCCTCACCGTCACGGACAGCGCAGGCTGTTCCGGCAACGCCATGCTCCCGGGCCTTGTACAAGCCTGGGCTTCCCCAGTGGTTCTCTTCAGTGCCTCGCCTACGGTGACCACTACGGATGAACCTTTGGTCCAATTTCTGAACCACAGTACCGGCGCGGTGCATTACCACTGGCTGTTCGGCAATGCGGGCCAGAGCAGTTCCAGTGAGGAATCGCCTGCTTTTGCTTTTGATTCCGTGGCCTGCTACACGGTGACGCTTGAAGCCACCGGGCCGGAAGGCTGCACTGCCGCGGATTCAGCCCAACTATGCGTGGAGGACCCTTTTGCGATCTATGTGCCCAACACATTCACGCCCAACGGTGATGGCATCAACGATGTGTTGCGGCCGTTCACCACCGTGCGCGACCCCGCCAACTATCAGTTATTGGTGCACGATCGCTGGGGTAGGCCGTTCTTTTCAACTAACGAGCTGCACACCGGCTGGAGCGGCCAGGATGCCGCCGATGGCTTGTACATCTGGACCGTGTGGATCACCGACTCCATGGGAGACCGGCAGGAGCGCCGCGGCCATGTGCTGCTATTGAGGTAGCCGCGGCTAAGGTGCTGGCGGACTTCCGAGCGCTTTCAGTGCGGCATATACCCGGTGCATCGGCAAGCCCATCACCGTGTAAAAGCTTCCTTCGATCCGCTCCACGCCCGTGTATCCGATCCAATCTTGTACCCCGTAGGCCCCGGCCTTGTCCAACGGTGCATGCTTTTCCACATAATACGCGATCTCCTCCGCGCTGAGCTGCCGGAAGCGAACTACTGCGGTATCGCTGAAACTGAGAATGGTCCCGGAGGTCCGCAGGCACACGCCGGTGACCACCACGTGGTCCTGTCCCGAAAGCAGGCTGAGCATCCGGCGCGCATCCGCCTCATCCACCGGTTTGTTGAGCAGCAAATTGCCCAAGAGCACCGTGGTATCTGCAGTGATCAGCACTTGGTCGTTGGCCAAGTTGCCCGTCCAAGCTTCCGCCTTTTTCCGCGCCAAATGTTCGGCCACATGCGCAACCGGCATTCTTTCCGGTGGCGTTTCATCCACATCCACCCGGGTGATCTCCACGGGGAGGTCCAAGCCATGCAACAGGTGCCTGCGGCGCGGGGAGGCGGACGCCAGCACCACCCGCCAGTGCAAGGGGTTGGCCATGGTGCTCATAGGGTCTTTTCAGTGAAGAAGGCAAAGGCAACTGCAATGGCCATGGCCACCTTCAGCACATTGCCGGCCAAGGTGAATCCTTGCCGCGAAGTGGCATTGTAAGTGAATCCGGCCGATAGCAACAAGGGAAGCACCAGGCCCGCTCCGATGTACCAATAAGAGAATTGGTCGGTCAGCAGGGTGGAGCGCACCAACAAAAGCGCTGCAATGGCAATGCCCAGGTACAAGAGTGTGATGGCCTTCGCCCACTTGGTGCCCATGACAATTGGGATGGTGCGGCAACCATTGGCGGCATCGCCCGGCATGTCCGCCAGGTCTTTTTGCAGTTCGCGTACCAAGGTTGTGAGAAAGGCGAAGCCGGAAAAGCCGGCGATCCAGGCCCAGAGGCCGTGGAAGCCGAATACGATCTCCACTTCCTCGCCGCCCATACCGGTGCCGCGTGCACTGCTGCCGTACAGGTTGAACAGACCGGGAATTTCATAGAGGCCCACCGATAACGGCACCAGTGCCACCAGTATGGCCACCAGGCCATTGCCCAGCAGGAAGGTGCGCTTGAGCTTGGTGCTGTACAGCCACAACGCCGTGGCAGAGAACAGTGGAAGTGCGACCAGGTGCCATTGCCCGCACAGCAATGCCACGGCACAGCCTGTCAATACACCGGCCGTGGTAAGCATCAAGTGGCCCATCATGGCTGTGCGCCGCTTCACGGACCGGCCCACGATCACTTGGCCCGGCCGGTTTACCCGGTCGATCCGCGTATCAAAATAGTCATTGATCACATTGCCGCCGGCGGCTATGAGCACCGTGCTCAGCACCAGGAGCCAGAATGGCACTTCGCCAAAACCGTGGCCGAAGGTGTTGCCCGGCACCTTCTGGAAGATCGTGGCCCCAGGCGCCACGGCCAAGGATTGCAGTTCCGCGCTGCTCACCGCAAGGAATCCGCTGATCACCCCATGACGCATGGCCACCATGGTAAAGGCGATGATCAGCAAGTTGATCGGGCGGGTGAGCCTCAAAAAATCCAGCATCTACCAATGGTGTGCTTGTTCGGTCAGCCACTTTTCCTGCACCTTCATGGCCTGCTCCAACACGTCGCGCACGCAGCCCCGCCCTCCGGGGAACCGCGATACGTAGCGGCTGATGGCCTTTACTTCCTCGGCGGCATCGGCCGGGCAGCAGGGGAGGCCTACGCGCATCATTGCCCGCAGGTCGGGGATATCGTCCCCGAGATAGGCTGTGCCTGCCAGCTCGAGGCCTTGGGCCTTCAATTCATCCAGCTTCGCACTTTTGTTCGCAACCGAAGCATGGAACTCGGTGACCCCTAGCCGGGTGAAGCTTTCCGAAACACCGGCCGATACGCCCCCGGAGATCACGATGATCCGCAAGCCTTCCTTCAGGGCGTGCTGCACCGCGTAAGCATCACGCGTGTAAAAGCTGCGTACCGGATCGAGCCCGGGGTGCAACAGTACTTGGCCGTCGGTAAATACACCGTCCACATCAAACATGAAGGTGTGTATGCCGGCGAGCAGTTCCTTATAGGTCTTGTGGGTCACGTGGCTGGGGGTGGTAGGTGTGTAGGATCAGATCGCTGATGGCGGCATACGCGCGGCGAAGTTCGGGTTCGTCCTCCAATAGCCGCAGATGCGCTGCCATGGTGCCTGTGTCGCCGCGCCGGGCCGGGCCCGTAACCGACAGGTCCGCATGCTGGGCGGCCTTTTGTGCAGTCGCCCTCCAAAGGGGCAACAGCAGTTGCGGGTCCATGCCGTGCGTGGTCAGCAGCCGCTGGGCTTCGCGCAGCAGGAAGGCGGGAAAGTTGGAGGTAAGTACGGCGCACAGGTGCAATCGTTGCCTTTGTTCCGCGTCCACGCGCACTATGGTGCCGGAGAGGCTGGCGGCCAAGCGCTCCAGCTGGTTGAGCGTTGCGGCGTCCGCCGCATCGATCACCACGGGCACTTCGGCAAAGTCCACCGGAGTGCCAGGGCTGAAGCTCTGGACCGGCCACATCACCCCGCGGCGGGCATGGGGCAAAAGCAGGTCCAGCGGACGGGTACCGCTCAAGTGCACCACCGGTGTGCCATCATCGGGAAGGGCGGCGGCCACGGCCCCGATGGCATCATCGCTGACGGCCAGCACCCGCAGGTCGGCCGATGGCAAGGGACCGTTCAGGGCATAGCCTTGACAACCCAAGCGCTCCGCCAGCTGCCGGGCGTGTCCGAGGTTGCGTCCGGCCACCCCTGCCAAACACCGGCCGGAGCCGTGCAAGGCTCGGCCCAAGTGTTGGGCCATTCGTCCGGTGCCGATGATCAGCACAGTTTCCATGGGTGCGAAGTTCGGCAGGATCGGTGCCAAGCGGTCCCGGCCTCACGACTTGTTGCCGGTACGCCCCTTGGTGGCCAGCACCCGTTGCCGTACTGAATGGAAGGTGCCCAGCGTCATCAGAATGATCCCGATCCACAGGATGTTGATGCCCGGGAACAGGATGGCCTGCATGATCACGAACTCCCGTTCGTACATGTTCAAGCCGATGCGGTTGCCCTTCACGGTGGCGAGGTCGAACTTCACGTCCAGGTCAGGCAGTTCAAAACCCTTGTTGCCGACCGGTTCATTGTTGTGATAGATCACTACCGGGTGTGCTTCGAACCAGCGGTGCTCATCATACAGGTCGCGCACGCGCATATCCAGCACATACACCGTGAAATCCGGCCCCAGCCGAGTGATGGTGACGCTGTCGCGAACGGCACGCACGCTGTCCAGCAGTACGATGCACGTGGGGGTGACGATGGTGTCCCCGATGTTCTTCTCGTAGAGCCGTGAAGGCATGTAACCGTCGGAGGCACTGTCCAACTTGGCATAGCGGATGTGCGTGTAGAGGTCGCGGTGCACCCAATGTTTGGTGCTGGGCTCGGCAACGTTGCCGAACCGCGGGTTGAGCTGCACCATGGGTTCAAGGGCGAATTCCTTCGGCCCGGGCCGCCGCGGATCCCAATGTGGTGCCCGCCACAGCTGGCTGCGGGTAAAGGTCTCCAGTGCTGCCCAGTGGGCAGGCTGGTCCACCAGGAAGACGTTGCCTGCGATATGATCATCTTTGGCCACGAACAGCGAATTGCGCACCCGCACGGTATCACCCCCGCGATAGTGCCGGGGCACCGCCGCGAAGTAGTCCATGTCATAGTGCAGGTTCACTCCCTGTTGGTGCTTGCCCTTGAAGACTACGAAGAACTCGCCCACGGGCACCGTGTCGCCCATGTAGAGCAGCATGTCCTGCCCGTCATTGAAGTCCTCGTTCAAATAGCTCAGCACCGGGCCGGAGGTGTTGCGGCTGATCTTTTGTTCGCGGCTCATGCTGATCACCGCCCCCAACAGGAGCAGACCGAAGCCGACGTGTGCAATGGATGGGCCAGCCTTGGCCATGTTGCCCTTGAGCATGCGCGGTACATAGAGCGCATTGGCCAATATGGCGAACAGCGTGGCGAACAGCAGGGCGATCAGGTTGAGCTCGGCCAGCTTGTACCTGAGCAACCAAACACAGAGCCCGGTGATCAGCAACGCACCGAAGAAGGAGATGGCGAGCCGGTTCAAGAAGGTGCGGCGGTCCGTCTTCTTGTACAGCAGGTATTGACCGATTGCCACAAGCATGGCCACAATGAAGGCGAAAGGGATCTGCCATTTGTTGAAGTGCGTCTTGGCTTCCACCGGCGGTGCCAGCTTGGCCCCGGCCAGGTCATGCGCCCAACCCCAGCCCGTGGCTTGGTGCAGGCCTTCCAAAACGCTCTGGAACGGCCCCAGCAGCAGGTTGAACACCGGCACGGAGGTGCTGAACGTGATCTGCGCCGCACTGAGCATAAGCACCAGTGAACCGATGAAGAGCCAAAACTCCCGGCTCATCAGCTCTTCTTCCGCGTGTTGGTGGAACGGCCCTTTGCGATAGGCCACCAGCATCATGGCCAGGCTCACCATCAGGAAGAGGATCACGGCGGGCACCTCCACGGCCAGCACAAAGCCCAGCACCATGATCACACCGGAGATCCCCAAGTAGAACCACCGGTCCATGCGATCGCGGTTCAAGGCGGCCACTGCCAAGGCCACGAAGGAGAGCATGAAGAGCACCAGGCCCGTCATCATACCGTCACCAGTGAAGCTGTGCACGCTCGTATCACCCAGCACGCCGCTGCGTGTGAGGAAGGTGCTGTAGAGCACCAGCAGGAAGGTGATGAGCGTGAGCAGCAACGTGGTGAAGAGCGAGGTGTCTTTGCGCTTGTTGATCAGCATCAGGTGGCCGGCGCCCACCAAGGTGATCCATGGAACCAAGGACGCGTTCTCCACGGGATCCCATGCCCAAAAACCGCCGAAGCTCAGCGCCTCGTACGCCCAAGCCCCGCCCATCAGGATGCCCAGCCCCAGGATGCCGATCCCAAAGAAGGTCCATGGCAGGGCAGGGGCCATCCACTCCTTGAGCCGGCCCGTGGCAAGCCCGGCGATGGCGAATGCGAACGGAACCAGTGTGGCGGAAAAACCCAGGAACAGGGTGGGGGGATGGATCACCATCCAGTAGTTCTGCAGCAAGGGGTTCAGACCCCGGCCGTCCTTGAACTGGGGGATGATGCTGAGGTAGTTGGGCAAGGTGGTCCATGGCAGGCCGATGTTCTCCGGCAGCTCACGGATCAGCATGAACGGGCTGTTGCCCACGCGCACGTCAAACACATAAACCCCAAGGATCATGGAGACCAAGAAGACCTGGACCAACGCGAACACGGCAACCACCGGACCTTCCCAGTCCCTGGCCTTCCAGATCAGCAGGTTGCCCAGCATCATGGTCCAAAAGGTCCACAGCAGGAAGGAGCCCTCCTGGCCTTCCCAAAAGCAGCTTGCGATGTAACGCAGCGGCATCTCCGTGTTGCTGTGCTTCCACACGTAATCATACTCGAACCAGTGGTTCAGCAGCATGATGAACAAGGTGGCAACAATGCCCACCACCGAAAGGGAATGCAAGCGGAAGGCGGCACGGCCCACGGTGCGCCATCCTCCATCGTTCGTACGCGTGTACAGCACGTATGCCGTGAGCGACAACAGCGCCCCGGTAAAGGCAACAAGGGTAAGCAGGTGCCCGAGCTGGCCTGCCCAAGCATGTTCTCCGGCGTAGGAAATGGGATTGTCCACGTTCAAGCGATCGATCGATCGGGTTAGGGGGCGGGGCGCGATCCGGCCCTACAGTCCGGCCGTTACCTGGTTCTCCTCGTTGTACTTGCTGGGGCACTTCAGCAGCATGTCCTTGGCGTGGAACTCGCCGTTGGCATCCGCTTCGCCGATCAACACCAGGCGCTCACTGCGCTCCAGGTCCTGCGGTTTGGCCATGGCCAGGTTCACCTTGCACTTCTTGCCGTTCAGGTCCACCATGGAAAACTGGGTCAGGCTGGCATTCACGCTGGGCTCGTACACAATGGGCTGGGAGCGGTCCAGCGTGCCCACCACGTGGAACTCCTTGCCTGGTTTCGCAAAAGCTTCTGAAAGACTGGCGTAGCTGCTGCTGTCGCTCAGCGACCCCACCAACGCCGCGATCGCCACGGCGATGATCACCAGCGCAATGATGTGTGAACGTTTCATCTGTTGATTTTGTCTTTACTGCTCCCCGCCAACTGCCTCCTTCACTTTCTTTCCCGCTTCTCCAACTTCCCGATCCGCCGGTCCAGGGCGAACATCCATACTGCGATCCCGACGAGCACCACGCTCACCACGAGAACCACGGTATTGATCTTGCCGGATGCGAACATCCGCTCTTGCAACCAGGCCGGGGTTTCCGATTGCGCGAAGATACTCACGGGCCATGCCGCCCATGCGCTGACGGCCATGAGGCCCTTAACGATCATTTGCTTCATCGGCAATGGAATTGAGGCGCGCAGTGCGCAGGTGCAAGGTGTAGGCCCACACGCCGAGCAGGATCCAGCCTAGCACGGCCGGGTAGAACACGGCTCGCAGACTGCTGTCCAGGTCGTACTGGCTGAAGGCGGGGTTGCCGCCGTTGCCGGGGTGCAGGGAATCGGTGAGTCGCGGCAGCACCATCAGGAACACCATCATCAGCACGTAGGCGAAGATGTTGTAGATGGCCGCCAGCCGTGCGCGCTTGTGGGGGTCGGGCACCGATCCGCGCAGGATCAGGTAGGCCGCGTAGATCAAGACGGATACGGCGGCGCCGTTGAGCTTCGGGTCGCTGGTCCACCAGTCGCCCCAGGTGGCACGCGCCCAAATGCTGCCCGTGGCCAGGCCGAGCACCGCGAACAAGAGGCTCACGTCCACGGCGGAAAGCGCCATTTGGTCCTTGTCCAGGTTGCCCGTGCGCAACACCATCAGGCTCTGCCAGAAGGCGATGGTCATCAGCACCATCATGGTGAACCACATGGGCACGTGGAAGAAGAGGTTGCGGATGGTCTCGTTCAGGATGGTGCGGTTGGGGAAGGAAAAGCCGGTGCGTTCGGCGGTGCCCACCGCGCAACCTTCCCCTTGCATCCCTTGCCCCAGCCCCTCGGTGAAAAAGGCATCGCGCAGCACGATCGGGCCGTCCACCGAACTCCAGGCCCAAAGGCTGGTGAGGTTGGCCTGCATTCCGGAAGGCACTTGGAACTGCGCGCTGAACGCCACGTCCGAGTTCACTGTTACAGCGGTGGCGCAAACCCGGTAGCCGTCGTTCTCCAGCCACACCTGTGGGCTTTCCTTGGCGAAATGCGTGTTGTAGCCGGTGGCTTCCACCGTTACCGGGCCGGGGGCGATGCGATCAATGGAGGTATGCACCAAGGCCGGGCCCAGCGGGGTGTGCAGGCCCATGAACACCACATAGAGCAAAAGCAACACCGAAAGTCCCTTCCACCACCAGCCTTTCATCAGTCGCGCCAAAGGTAGGGGAAGAGCAGCCATGCCAAGCCCACGGTGATCAGGTCGATCAGCACTAACCACAGTACATATTGGCCCGTGACATTCCATCCCAAGCCGTCCAGGGCGAGCTTGCTGGCTTTCATCAGGCTCAGCAGCATGGGCAGCACAATGGGGAAGCCCAGGATGGCCATCAGGCCGATGCCGTTGCCGGCACGGGCGGCCAGCGCTGAAAGCAAGGTGAGCACCAGGGCGAAGCCCACGCCGCCCACCACCACCACCGGCACGAAAATGTCCAATCGTGCTTCCTCCATCGGCGTTCCGCCGATGAACAGCGCGTACGCCGCCAGGCTCAGCAGGCTCAGCACGGCCATCACCAGCGCGTTGTACAGGGTGCGCGCCAGCACCACGCTGCGCGGGGAAGCCAAGGTGTACAGGTAGAGCTGGCGGCCGGCATCCTCCCGCTGGAAGGAGCGCCCCAGCGCGTTGAAGGCCGCGAACAGCAGGATGATCCAGAACAGCGCGTTCCAGATGGGCACGTCCGTGAGGTGGCGCACCCCGTGGTAACACACATAGATCGTGCTCACCACATACAGCGCCATGCTGCCCCACACGTGCTTTTGCCGGCGGTCCAGCTGCCATTCCAGCCGCAACAGCTGGGCGATCTCGGCGGTGTGCATGGGGCCGCGAAGGTAGCTTTGGCTACATCCATACCATCACGCCGGGGCTTTCTCCACCAACGGATCGTGTACATTCCGGGAAGTGGCCCGTGGCATGTCGTTGCCCCTCATTCGACTTTTGTGCCATGTCCCTGCGCATCAGTTACGCGCCGTACCGGCTGCTCTTCAAGCACCCGTTCGAAACTTCGCACGGCGTGCGCGACGGCACGGACAGCATCTTCGTCCGCATCGAGGAAAATGGGGTGACGGGATATGGTGAAGTGACCCTGCCGCCGTACTTGAAAGAGAAACCGGTGCAGGTGGTGGAGCGCCTGAAGCAAGTTGCGGCGAGGTCACCTGCCTCAATTCCAGCGTTACTGCGCTTGCTGGACGACAACGTGCTGTTCGGCCCAGAGGCCATGGGGTGTAGAAATGGGCTATTTGCAGCTTCGATTGACGTGTTAGGTAAAGCAGTTAGTAAACCTGTGCATCAGTTGATTGAAGTGAATAACTTAAAGCCATCTGTCACGCTAGTCACGTTGGGAATTACGCCGGTGGAAGACCTCCAAGCCAAGCTTACGGAACTTCCGCCAAGCGGAGGCTTGAAGCTTAAAGTGGGGCACTCGGGATCAAAGGCGATGATCTTGGCCGTGAAGCAGTTGGATCCAAGGCCTATTTTCTTGGATGCCAACCAGGGCTTGCAAACAGTAGCACAAGCCGTGGATTTGGCGGAAGCCGTTGATGATCGGTTAATTGGCATTGAGCAGCCATATGCAGTTAATGACATCCTGACGCAGAGGGATTTACAGCGGAGGCTTGAAGCTTGTATTTATGGTGATGAGTCTATCCAGAACTTGATTCAACTTGAGCAGGTAGCAGGAATATTTAATGGCGTGAACATCAAATTGATAAAGTGCGGTGGACTGGACCGGGCCAAAGCGATGGCCGACCGAGCGGTGGAATTGGGCATGAAGGTGATGCTCGGCAGCATGAGCGAAAGTTCCCTGGGCTGCACCGCCATGGCGCACTTGGCCGGGCAGGCGGACATCTTGGATTTGGACGGACCTTGGCTGATCAGGAACGATCCATTTGAGGGGATGGACATGCGGAACGGCCAGTTGATCATGCCGGACAAACCGGGTATTGGAGCTGTGCTCAAGGCGGAGCTGAATTTCATTCCTATTTGCGCATAATTTATATTATGTTAACTTGAATTTATCACGACTATTCCCTCTCAATCAATCCGTTACGAGTTCCGACCATGTGCCAACTTCCATCTGCCCACTGCCATCTGCCAATTGCCATCTATCCACTGCTTCCCGCAACCCGCAACAGTTCGTTGAGCGTAGTTCGTAGGTGGTCGGAGTAGTTCACCAAAGACCAACTACTGTTCACCTTTCGTAAAAGCCCTACATTTGCCCCGCCCAAAGCGCCCAGCTTCACCCTTCCGGGTATCGTCCAGGCGCCATCCCCAGCGGATTCATTGCTCGCCGGACCAGATCGAGGGCTTTCTTCCAAACTAAACCGCGTTCCGTGGTGCAGTGACCCGGACCGCTTATTCCTGAATTCGCCATAATGGCACAACCTTCCTTTGACCAGCTCGGTCTCATCGAGCCCATCCTCAAGGCCCTCCAACAAGAAGGCTATTCCACGCCCACGCCCATCCAGGCCCAAAGCATTCCCTACCTGTTGGAAGGCCGCGATCTGCTCGGCGTGGCGCAGACCGGCACCGGCAAAACGGCCGCCTTTGCCATTCCCATCATCCAGCATCTGGCCGTGGACGGCGGCGGCACCGGGCGCGGCGGCAAGCGCATCATCCAGGCGCTGATCCTCACGCCCACCCGCGAGCTCGCCATCCAGATCGATGAGAGCTTCCGTTCCTACGCCCGCCACACCCGCCTGCGCACCACGGTGATCTTCGGCGGCGTGGGACAAAAGCCCCAGACCGACGCCCTGCGCAGCGGCGTGGACATCTTGGTGGCCACCCCCGGCCGTTTGCTGGACCTGATGCACCAAGGCTACGTCCACCTGAACGACCTGCGCTTTTTCGTGTTGGACGAGGCCGACCGCATGCTGGACATGGGCTTCATCCACGATGTGCGCAAGGTGATCGCCGCACTGCCCAAGCAACGCCAAACGCTCTTCTTCAGTGCCACCATGCCGCCGGAGGTTCAAAAGCTTTCGGCTTCCCTGCTCACCAACCCCGTGAAGGTGGAGGTCACCCCGGTTTCCTCCACTGCGGAAACCGTGCAGCAGGAAGTATACTTCGTGGACAAGCCCAACAAGCCCAAGTTGTTGATCCACCTGCTCCAGACCCGCGACATCCCGGTGGCGCTGGTCTTCAGCCGCACCAAGCACGGCGCTGACAAGCTGGCCCGCCTGATCGACAAGGCCGGCATCCGTGCCGAGGCCATCCACGGCAACAAGGCCCAGAACGCCCGCCAACGCGCCCTGAACAACTTCAAGGAGCGCAAGACCCGCGTGCTGGTGGCCACCGACATCGCCGCGCGCGGCATCGACATCGACTCCCTGAGCCACGTGGTGAACTACGACATCCCCAACGTGCCTGAGACCTACGTTCACCGCATCGGCCGCACGGGCCGTGCCGGGGCCAGCGGCATTGCCATTTCCCTGTGCGACGCCGAGGAACGCCCCTATTTGCGCGACATCACCAAGCTGATCGCCCGGCAGATCCCCGTGGTGGAGGAACACCCCTTCCCCGCCAGCGGTGAACATGCCGGCCCCATCGAGGTGCCCAAGCCCCAGCAGCGGGGCCGCCCCAACGGTCAGCCCCAACAGCAGCGCAATGAACCGCGCCGCGAACCGCACAACGACCGCCCGCGCGGAGGCCGCCGTCCGGAAGCCCGTCCCGAGCAACGCGGGCAGCACGCCAATGGACATGATCGCCAAGAACACGCCCCGGCCAGCAAAGGCGCTGGTGCCGATTATGCCGCGCTGACCGCCGAATTGATGAAGGACTTGGACGTGGCGGCGGGTAACGCCAAGCCGCAACACGGCCAAGGAGGCGGGCGCGGCAACAACCGCCGGTGGCGGGGGCCGCGCAGGAACGGTGGGCGGTAACAGATACTGCCGTCCTGCACGCGCTCAATTCGCCCGCACGTAATCGTGCTTGGGCGCTTCCATGCCCGCAGCCTTGGCCTGCGCCAGTTCCTTCTGCAGCTGCTTGCTGGTCATGCTGCTGCCGTCGTGGCTCCAGCCCGGGGGGCCGAAGATGTACATGAACTTGTTCTTCAGGCCGGGGGCCTTCTTCACGTCCTTCCAGATCTCCTGGAACTCGAAGATGTTGTGTGCAAGCGCATTGCCATGCTCCGGGTAATGGGTGATGCCGAACTTGGCTTCAACGCCCTTGATGGGCGCCTGCCAGGTGCCGTAGAGCCGGTCCCAGATGGTGAGGATGCCGCCGTGGTTGCGATCTAAGTATTCCACGTTGCTGCTGTGGTGCACCACATGCACGTACGGCGTGTTGAAGAGCTTTTCATACAGCGGCAAGGAGGGTACCAACTGGCTGTGCAGGAAGAACTGGTAGAAGGAATTCACGATCAGGCAGGTGGCGATCATGATGGGTTCAAAACCCACCAGCGGCATCCACAGCCAAAAAATGGGCTTGTAGAGGGTGACAAACCAACCGTTGCGCACGCTGACGGTGAGGTTGAACGTTTTGGCCGAGTGGTGCGGCAGGTGCGCCGCCCAGAGCAGGCGGATGTTGTGGCTGAAGCGGTGGTGCCAGTAAAAGTTGTGGTCGTCCGCGATGGCGCAAATGATCCAGATGTACCAGGCGAATCCCAAGGTACTGTAGCCCAAGTACTGTTCCCGCAGGGGTTCGGCCAGTTGGAAGAGAAAGAAATAGAGGGTGATCTCGAACACTTGGGTGATCACGCGCATTACCGTGGCCCCGGCGGCGATCGCAAAGCTGGCCCAGGTCTCCTTCAGGTTGTACAAGTGTTTGGCCTGCACGTATTCCAGGACCACCAAGGCGATCAGCACGGGATAGAGGTACTTGAGGCCGATGTCCTGGACCTGCAATACGGGCAGCTGGGATTTCATTTCCAGCCAGGCACTGATCGGGTTGAATGACGCCATTGCACAAGGGTATGGGGTGGAATTCCAGCCAAATGTATCCGGCGGCTTTATGCAAGCCACGGAAAAATGAAAGCCCCCGGCGTGTATTCCGGGGGCTCTCAGGAGCGATGTGCGGCAACACTGGTTATTCGCCGAGTTCCTTCTTGATGGCGTTGTACTTTTCCGTGTTGCCCGCCTTGGCATACAGCTTTTTCAACTGCTGCATGGACGCATTGTCATCGGGCTTCAGCTCATGTGCCTTTTCGAAGAATGGGATGGTTTGCAGGTAGATCTGGTCGGCCTTTTCCTTGCAGGCTGCGTATTTGGCATCGTCCTTGATCTGGTTGCATTTTTCGTATTCAAAGGCTGCGCGGTTGTTGTACAGCACGCCGATGTTGTAGTAGCTGTCGAAGAAGCTCGGGTCCACCTCGATGCTCTTCTTGTAGGCCTGCTCCGCCAGGTCGTACCACTTCACCATTTCCACTTCCGCCACGGTGCCTTCCTTGGGATTTGCCTTCCCGTCATACAGGCTGCCCAGCACCGAATAGAGCACCGGGTTCGCGGGGTCTTTTCCGATGGCTGCTTTCACGCTGGTCTCCGCTTCTTCCATCTTGCCGGATTCCAGCAGGAAGGCCACTTGGTCCAGCATCAGGTCCTTGTTTTCGGGGTATTTGGCCAAACCTTGTTTGGTGGTTCCGATGGCTGCATCCATGTTGCCCGAGCGCTTTTGCATGCTGGCCAGGTAGCGGAAGACTTCAGGTTTGTCGTAGCCGATCTTGATGCACTCCGCGTAGCGCTGGATCGCCATGGCCGTGTCGCCCTTTGATTCATATGCCAATGCGCTGTTGAACACGGCGTTGCTGTCCACCCTGCCCATGGCCTTGGAGATGCGTTCGCTCTGCAAGTACCCCTCGATGGCCTTGTCGTATTGTTTCTGGTTGAAGGCCTCGTTGCCGCCGTTGAGGGCGGTGATCTGCAGGTTCATCAACGCCCGGTCATTTTCCTCCTTGTAGCTGCCTTTGGGATCCAGCTCGTTGGCCTTGATGTAGCTTTCCACGGCTTTTTCCAGTGCCTTGGGGTATTTGGCCTTGAGCTCCTGGTTCTTGCCGATGGCGATCTGGGCGTAGATGGACCCGCGGTAGCGCCAAGTTTTCTCCTTGCCGGCCGTGGCCTCATTGGTGGTGGCCGGTTCAATGAACTCCGCCGCCTTGTCGTAGTCGCCGTCGTTCATATAGTTGTAGGCGCTCACTACCCGGCTGTTTTGGGCGCTGGCACCCATGCAGGCCAGCAACGCAGCCCCCAGGATAAGGTGTTTCTTGCTCATTGTTGATCAGGCTTCGTTATCGGTATCAATTTCGGTGCCATTCCCGTCGGGCCCGTTCCGGCCTTCTTCACCGGTACCGTTCTCCTCATCTTCCTCCTTCAAGGACCCGTCCACCTTCGCCACGGCGGCGATCTCATCGTTCTTGCCCAGTTCGATAAGGCGAACCCCCTGGGTGGCCCTGCCCAATACGCGCATTTCGCTCAGGTCCATGCGGATGGTGAGGCCACTGCGGTTGATGATCATCAGCTGGTCATCTTCCTTCACCGCCTTGATGGCGATCAACGGGCCGGTTTTCTCGGTCACTTGGATGGTTTTTACACCCTTGCCGCCGCGGTTGGTGATCCGGTAGTCGTCCACCGGGCTGCGTTTGCCGTAGCCTTTTTCGCTCACCACCAGCACCTGCGTGTTCTCCGTTTCGTCCGAACCCACGGTGACCATGCCCACCACTTCGTCCTTCGCGTCCGCCAACAGCATTCCCCGTACACCGCTGGCACCGCGGCCCATGGCCCGTACGCGGTCTTCCTGGAAGTGCACCGCCTTGCCGGCGCGGCTGGCGATGATCACATGGCTTTTGCCGTTGGTCAACTTGGCTTCCAGGAGCTCATCGCCTTCGCGGATGCCCACGGCAATGATGCCGTTGGCCCGTGGGCGGCTGTAGGCCTCCAGGGTGGTCTTCTTGATCACGCCCTGCTTGGTGACCAGCACCACGAAGTGGTTGTCCAAATATTCCTCAGACTTCAGGTCGGTGACGTTGATGTAGGCCAGCACCTTGTCATCGCCTTCGAGCTGGATCATGTTCTGGATGGCGCGGCCCTTGCTTTGGCGGCTGCCTTCGGGGATGTCGAACACCCGCATCCAGTAGCAACGGCCCTTGCGGGTGAAGATGAGCAGGTAATTGTGGTTGGTGGCCACGAAAAGCTGCTCCAGGAAGTCCTCATCACGGGCCGATCCCCCCCGGCGCCCCTTGCCGCCCCGGCTTTGGGTGCGGAACTCCGCCAAGGGCGTGCGCTTGATGTAGCCCAAATGGCTGATGGTGACCACCATCGCATCGTCCGCAATGAGGTCTTCAATGCTCATGTCGCCGCTGGCGTGCACGATCTGGGTGCGGCGCTCATCGCCGTACTTGTCGCGCACCTCCAGGGTTTCCGTCTTGATGATGCCGTAGCGCAGGTCTTCGTTGGCCAGCACCGCACGCAAGTGGTCGATGAGCTTCATGAGCTCGGCATGCTCCTCGCGGATCTTGTCGCGCTCCAGCCCGGTGAGGCGTTGCAGGCGCATGTCCAATATGGCCCGGGCTTGGATCTCGCTCAAGCCGAACTGGCCCATCAGGCCGTCCCTTGCGTCGTCAGGAGTGCGGCTGGCGCGGATCAAGGCGATCACCTCGTCCAGGTGGTCCAAGGCGATCAGCAGGCCCTCCAAGATGTGCGCCCTTTCCTCGGCCTTGCGCAAGTCGAACTGCGTGCGGCGGATCACCACGTCCATGCGGTGCTCCACGAAGTGCTGGATCATGGCCTTCAGCCCCAACAGCACCGGGCGGCCTTTCACCAGGGCAATGTTGTTGACGCTGAAGCTGGTTTGCAGGGCGCTGAATTTGTACAACTGGTTGAGCACCACGGTGCCCATGGCCTCCCGCTTCACGTCGTAGGCCAAGCGAATGCCGGTGCGGTCGCTGTAGTCGTTCACCTCGCTGATGCCCTCGATGCGGCCTTCGCTGGCCAGGTCGGCCACGCCCTTGTACAGCTGTACGGCTTTGTTGACCTGGAAGGGGATTTCGGTAACGATGATGGTTTCCCGGCCGCTCTTGGGGTCTTCTTCGATATGGCTCTTGCCGCGCAGCACCACCCGCCCGCGGCCTGTCTCATAGGCATCGCGGATGCCGTCGGTGCCGTAGATCACGCCGCCCGTGGGGAAATCGGGGCCCTTGATGTGCTCCATCAGGCCCGCCGTGTCGATGTCCTTATTGTCGATATAGGCCACAATGCCGTTGCAGACCTCGGTGAGGTTGTGCGGAGGCATGTTGGTGGCCATGCCCACGGCAATGCCTGCGGCGCCGTTCACCAGCAGGTTCGGGATGCGGGTGGGCATCACGGTGGGCTCTTCCAACGTATCATCGAAGTTGGGCCGCATGTCCACCGTTTCCTTGTCCAGGTCGGCCATTACCTCTTCGGCCAGCCTGCGCATGCGCACCTCGGTGTAGCGCATGGCCGCCGGGCTGTCACCGTCGATGCTGCCAAAATTGCCTTGACCATCCACCAACGGGTAGCGCATGCTCCACTCCTGGGCCATGCGCACCATGGCATCGTACACGCTCTGGTCACCGTGGGGGTGGAATTTGCCCAGCACCTCCCCTACCACCCTGGCGCTTTTCTTGTACGGCCGGGTACTGCTCATGCCCAGCCCTTCCATGCCGAAGAGCACGCGCCGATGCACGGGTTTCAGGCCGTCGCGCACATCGGGCAGGGCCCGGCTCACGATCACCGACATCGAATAATCGATGTAGGCGGTCTTCATCTCGTTCTCGATGTTGATCGGGATGATCTTTTCTCCTCCTTCTGCCATTCTGTTCTGTTCAGGATTCTCGCACGGGATCTGCTATGCCCCGGGAAAGCGGCCCCGAAAGTACCCTGAAAGGTGGTTGCGGGACTGGGGATTTTTACACAACCCCACAGCCGTATGTGAATAAAACCGAACAAAGTTGGAAGCCTTGCAGTTGAACGCATCGATAGCTTGGCCCCGGATCGAAGCACGTAACTTGCACCGGGTCTTCACAGGCCCGGCCAGTTTGCCAAAACCGGCGCCAACGCTTGAATACACAGATCATGGACGCTAAATTCTCACCCCGGGTCAGGGAAGTCATCGGCTTCAGCCGCGAAGAGGCCCTGCGCCTGGGGCATGACCATATCGGCATCGAGCATATCCTGCTGGGCCTGATCCGCGAAGGCGAAGGCAACGCGGTGAAGATCCTCCATCACCTGGGGGTAAACCTGGAAGACCTCCGCAAATTGGTGGAGGCCGGCATGGAACCCGCCAGCACCATCCGCCCGCCCGACAAGGACAAGATCATGCTCGTGAAGCAGGCCGAAAAGATGCTGAAGATCACCTTCCTCGAGGCCAAGCTTTTCAAAAGCCCCCACATCGACACCGAGCACCTGCTGCTGAGCATGTTGAAGGACCAGGATAACTTGGCCACCCGGGCGCTCCATAAGTTCAAAGTAGACTATGAGCAGGTGAAGCATGAGGTAGAAACCATCCTCGCGGGAGATACCCCGCCCAGCATGGGCACCCGGCCCGCACCCAAAGCACAGGGGCCGCAGAGCACCGATGATGACGATGACGACAGCGGCAGTGCCAGCTATGGCCAGGGCGCCAAAAAATCCGGCGACAGCAAAAGCAAAACACCCGTGTTGGACAACTTCGGCCGGGACCTCACCAAAATGGCCGAGGATGGCAAGCTGGACCCCATCGTGGGCCGTGAAAAAGAGATCGAGCGCGTAAGCCAGGTGCTGAGCCGCCGCAAGAAGAACAACCCTGTGCTGATCGGCGAACCCGGCGTGGGCAAAAGCGCCATTGCCGAAGGCTTGGCCTTGCGCATCATCCAGCGCAAAGTGAGCCGGGTGCTTTTTGGCAAGCGCATCGTGGCCTTGGACATCGCCAGCCTGGTGGCCGGCACCAAATACCGCGGCCAGTTCGAGGAGCGTATGAAGGCCGTGATGCACGAGCTGGAGAACAGCCCCGACGTGATCCTGTTCATCGACGAGATCCACACCATCGTGGGTGCCGGCGGCGCTTCGGGATCGCTGGACGCCAGCAACATGTTCAAACCGGCCTTGGCCCGGGGCGAGATCCAATGCATCGGCGCCACCACCCTGGACGAATACCGCCAGTACATTGAAAAGGACGGGGCCTTGGAGCGCCGCTTCCAGAAAGTGATCGTGGAGCCCACCAGTGTGGAGGAAACCATCCAGATCCTCAACAACATCAAGGAAAAGTACGAGGAGCACCACAATGTGGACTTCACCGATGAGGCGGTCGAAGCCTGCGTGAAACTGACCGCCCGCTACATCACCGACCGGCACCTGCCCGACAAGGCCATTGATGCGCTGGACGAAGCCGGCAGCCGCGTGCACATCAGCAACATCGTGGTACCCCAATCCATCCTCGACGTGGAGAAGAAGATCGAGGAGGTGAAAGAGGAGAAAAACAAGGTGGTGCGCAGCCAGCGCTACGAGGAGGCAGCCAAGCTCCGCGACCGCGAACGCACCCTGCTGGAAGAGCTGGAGGCGGCCAAGAAGAAGTGGGAAGAAGAAAGCCGCACGCACCGCACGGTGGTCACCGAGGACAATGTGGCCGAGGTGGTGGCCATGATGAGCGGCATCCCCGTGCAGCGCATTGCCGAGAAGGAAAGCGGCAAGCTGCGCCGCATGAAGGAAGAAATGGAGGGCAAAGTGATCGGCCAGGAAGAGGCCGTGACCAAGGTGGTAAAGGCCATCCGCCGCAACCGCGCCGGCCTAAAGGCCCCCGACCGCCCCATTGGCAGCTTCATCTTCCTGGGGCCCACCGGTGTGGGTAAAACCCAACTGGCCAAGGAACTCGCCCGATACATGTTCGACACGGAAGATGCCCTGATCCGCATCGACATGAGCGAATACATGGAGAAGTTCTCCGTAAGCCGCCTGATCGGCGCCCCTCCGGGCTATGTCGGCTATGAAGAAGGCGGACAGCTCACCGAGAAGGTCCGTCGCAGACCGTATGCCATTGTGCTGCTCGACGAGATCGAGAAGGCGCACCCCGATGTGTTCAACCTGCTGCTGCAAGCGCTGGACGACGGGCAAATGACCGATAGCCTGGGCCGGAAGATCGACTTCCGCAACAGCATCATCATCATGACCTCCAACATCGGCGCCCGCGACCTGCAGGAGTACGGCAGCGGAGTGGGCTTCGGCACCAAGGCCAAGACCGAAGGCACCGCCGATGCCAACCGGGGCATCGTGGAGAAAGCCCTCAAAAAGGCCTTCGCTCCCGAGTTCCTCAACCGCATCGATGACATCATCATGTTCAATACGCTCAAGCGCGAGGACATCCACAAGATCATCGACATTGAACTGAACTACGTGTACAAGCGGATCAACGAACTGGGTTACGAGATCAAGCTTACCGACGAGGCCAAGGATTTCCTGGGTGAAAAGGGCTACGACGAGAAGTTCGGCGCACGACCGCTCAAGCGGGCCATCCAGAAGTACATCGAAGATCCCATGGCCGAGGAGATCATCAACCAGAACGTGGAGGAAGGTGACAAGATCACCATCGGCCTCAACAAGGAAAAAACCGATGTGACCATCAAGGTGACCAAGGCCAAGAAGAAACTGGCCAAGGGCGGCGAAGATGGTTCCGAAGATGGTGGAACGGACGTAGGAGCCTGACCACCGTGCTCCACAGCTTTTGTTCACGCGGCCCCGCATCCCCGGGGCCGCGCGGCGTTCCGCACCTGCGGATGCCTCACCAAACCCCTTCCTGCGTACTTCTGAAACCCGTGCTGAAGAGCAGGCCCACCGTGAAGAACCGGTAGCGTGCGCCCATATCCGTGCGCCCCGGGAATTGCTCCAGACCTATCACCCGGGGCCCGAACTCCGCGGCATCCTCCTGGTAGCCCACAGTAAGCCCGAACGAGAGGTTTTCCGAGGTATGGACAAAATAGGCGGCGTTCACCGCCCAGTGCGTGCTTGCCTGCCGTTCATTTTCCGTGCACGTGCGGCAATTCCAGTTCCACGTGCCTTGGCCCAGTTTGGCGTTCACTTCGTAAAAAGTACGCGGCCCCGTGTAGTGCGCCCACCACAGTTTGCCATGGAAGAGCACCCTGTTCAAGGTGCCTTCGGTAAGCAGCGGGGCCAGCGCATTGCCGTTGAGCTCATACCAGGTGGCATTTCCGCCCACCCCCACGCCCAGCCCCTTGTACACGGGCAGGTTGAAGGTGCCGTCCACTTGCCCCATGGTCGAGGTCAGGTTGTTGAAAACGGTGTTGTCCAGTGCCAAAGGCAACACGAAGGCGCCCTGCACGGTGGGCATGAAAGCGGGCACCGATTGGCACGGGGCAGCCAATGTTACCAGGCAGCACCACGCACCGATGGCATGTCTCATCCTCATGCCGGCCGTACCATGAACCGCCGCTCGGTGCGCTGCGTGCCCGTGGCAAACTCGAATACATAGGAACCGTTCAAGCCCGGCAGCAGCCCAAGTTCCAGCACGTGGTCGCCTTGTTCCAGCTGAACGGCGGGCCAGGCATGCAGGCGCTCGTGTTCGGCGCTGAGCAGTACCGGGTACATTTCCACCGGTGCCGGAACCGCCACCGCAATACGCAACAGGGTTGGATGATAGACCACTTCCAGCGACAACAATTCCAGATGCCTGGGCACCGGCATGTGGTTCTGCCGCCATTGTTTTTTGATGCGCCGGAACAGGATCACCACCACCAGCAAGCTCAAGGTGATCAACAACGCGGTTCGGAAGGTTTCCAACATCGGCCAGGTCACAGGACGATCACGCCCGAAACGTTGGAGGTTTGATCATAGCGGCGCACCACCTCCTCGGCGCTCAGCATCACTTCGCGCACCGTCAGGCTCAGGTATTTGCCTCCGGTGCTGTACTTGCGCAGCACTTCAGCCTCCGCCGGGAAATGGGCGAGGAGTGCATCGATCTTCTCCTGTTCGGGCTCCAAAATGAATTTGAACATGTACACCGCAGGCCACTTGTGCACCTGGTCCAGCGCTTTGCGCATCCGGTCGCGCGCCTCATCATGTTCCATACGGCAAAGGTACGGGCAGCCCCGTGCTGCCGCGATGGTGCATCAGGGCAAACGCATCGAATAATTCTTCCTCATGGGCCATTGCGGGTCCATGGATCGTTTTGTTGATCCTTGGATCCGTCTTTGCAAATTGCGCTGGATGGCAAGGCCAATGACCTGCCTGGTGGGGCTGCTCCGCGGGCATCACTTCAAATGACCAAAGGCCCGCAACATACAAGTCCATGGCGGTGCCATGGGCTTGTAGCACGGGTTCGGGCGGGGCTGAAGGCCGCGTACATAGGCCAAGTAGACCGCTGCAACGAAGAAAAGGCCCATGATGTCTCGGGCCTGCAGCCTTCTGCCCCATTCACGCACATTCCAGCACGGCATCGGGCATGGTACAGAGCGGGATCGGCCCGGAACCAGGCCACTAAGGCACGCTCATTCAGCTCCGGGCCAAGGCATAATTGAGCAAACCTGAATTGTGACAAGCCCGAAGCCTGGGTGCGTTTGCCCTGGATGGTGCCTGCACTGCGTGATCGAACTTTGTGCCATCTTGCGTGTACGGTACGCCAGCCCCCTGTCCATGGACCGCGTTATCATCCTGCTAGCCGCGCTGCTGTTTCCCGTGCTCTGCCTGCCCCAAGGCATCCCGGAAACGGTGGCACCCCCGCCCCCGCCGGCCAATGCCCTGCAAGGCGGCTGGGACCGGCAAATGAACCAGGCCAATGCCGCGCAATGGCAACTGGCCAACACCCATGCACCCGGCGATGCTGCCGCCCAATGGAACTGGTTCCAGAGCGCCTACCTGGCTTCCAATAGCCGCAACAACGGCACACTGCCCCAGCAGGACCGCCAGGCGCTCATTTCCATAGCCGACAATATCCGCACCCTGGCGCCCAACAGCTTCGAGCACCACATGGCGGAATACTACCTGCAGTTCCCTGCGCCGTCCGCCTTTGACCAGTTGGAGGCGGCATACCGCTTGGCACCGGGGCGTGCGGAACTGCTCTCCCCTATGCTCACCAAGGCATTGATGGAAGGGGATCGGCCCGCCATGGTGACCTGGAGCCGGGAACTGGCACAAAGCGGGAAGGTGGCGCCCGGCCTTGCCCAGGCCGCGCAAGACCTGTTCTTCTGCCTGCCCCCGCAGGCGGTAGTCTTCACCAACGGGGAGATGGACATGCAACCGGCGCTGGTGCGGCAACTGCAATACCAAGACAAGCCCGGCGTGCTCCTGGTGGACCGGCGCCTGCTCACCCATCCGCCCTATCGCGCCCGTGTATGGCAACTTGCGGGCGCCACCGGTCCGGTCCCCGGTGCGGGTCCTGCCTTTGCTGCGGCGCTGCTCTCGGCCGGCACCCGCCCGGTGTATTTCGCGCTGGGCATGGAGCGCAGCTGGTTGGAACACTTCCCCGGGCAGCTTCACGCTGTGGGTGCCGCGTTCCGTGTTGGTACGGCTTCTCCGCAAGATGCCACCGAACTCTCCAACAACTGGCACGCCATGCACAAGCCCATGGACGCCGGGCCCCTCAGTCGCAACTACCTCTTGCCCGGCGCCATGCTACTGGAGCAAGCCCGGGCTGCGGGCCAGCAGGCCCGGGCCCGGCAGCTCGAACAGGAGCTCCGCCGCATGGCCTCAGCAACCGGCGCCCTGAGCCAGCTTCAACAACTGGGCATCATCACCCGCTGAGCACCATGGCCCTGTTCCGTACCGACCACGCGGCCTTGGGCGACGAGCGCCTGATGGAGCTGGTGCTGCGCGGCAACGAGCGTGCCTTCGCCACCCTCTACGACCGGTACCAGCGCAGGCTACTCTCCTACTTCCGCCGCATGCTGTGGAACAACGGCGAACTGGCGCAGGACCTCCTCCAGGACCTCTTCACCAAGCTGGCGCACCACCCGGCCAGCTTCGACCCGCAGCGCCCGTTCAGCACCTGGTTGTACAGCGTGGCCAACAACATGTGCAAGAATGAATACCGGCGGCAGGCCGTGCGTACGGCTGCGGCACCGTTGCTGAAGGCATCTGCGAACCACACCGCCCAGGCCGTGGAAGGCACTGCTATGGACCATGAACTCTTCAACCGGCGCTTGGAAGAAGAGCTCGACAAACTGGAGCCCGACCAGAAGGCCACCTTCGTGATGCGCCATTACGAGGACATGGCCATCAAGGAGATCGCCGCCGTGTTCGGCATTTCCGAAGGCACGGTGAAAAGCCGCTTGTTCTACACCGTGAAGAAGCTCGCCGCCAGCTTGCCCGAATTCAACCCCGCTCCCGCCGATGCCCCGCGCGCCGCGCGTAACCGATGAACCCCGCCATGGAACGCCCCGAACGATACGATCCCGAAGACCTCGAGCACCTGATGCTTGAACGCTCCTTCGATGAACTGCTGGCCGAGGAACAGGCTTTCGCCCTGCGCCACCTGCGGGACCGTGCCGAATACGAGCGCATGCGGGCACTGCTCCACCAGGTCCAGCAACAGCGCCAGGTGCCGCAAAACCGGGATGCCGACCCGGCCGTGCGCGAGCGGGTGTTGGCCGCTTTCCGCGCCAAGCAGCAGCCCCATTGGCGCATTTGGCTGAACAGCGTGGGCGCCTTTCTATTTCCCGAGCGGCCCGCCGCATACTGGCGCCCAGTATTGGCCATGGGCCTGGTGGCCGTGGTGGCCATTGCCGTGCTGCGCCTTTCCACCCGGCCCGATCAGGCCAAGGTACTCGCGGAAGCCAAGTCTGCCGCCACGAACCAACACCAGGAAACCCCGGGACCGGCAGTAGGATCGCCGGAAAGCGTCGCTCCTCCCTTAGAAACACCTGCCGCCGGCACCAATGCCCCTTCGCAACACCCGACCACCGCACAAGAAGAAGCGGTCGATAGCAATGTGCCCATGAACGGCGCCGATGCAACTGAACTTCCCGGCTCCCCGGTGCAGACCAGCTTGGCCGAAGCCTCGACGATCCCGGATACCTTTAGGGCCATGGATGGGATCGACGCCGATCGTGCAAATGAGGACCTGGCCGTCGCCAAGCAGGCCGCTGCCAAACGGGCGGAAGTCGCGGTAGGAGCCGTAACGATATCGGAAACTGCTGCAGCCCCGACCAATGCTAAGCTCGACAGAGCGCACGCCCAAGAGCATGCCAGCTACACCGAAGACGACTTGTTGGGCTTGCTTCAGGCCGTGTGGTAGCCTAACATCCGGCGCGCTGCAGAGAATGTTGCAGGGAAAGAGGACTTGGGCCGGTTGAAAAATTACTCTTCATTTACCCAGGCCCCCGCGAAGCAAAGCCCCCCATAATGCTTGGAGGGCTTGCTGCTCGATGAGAGCCTCCTGTCAGAATTGAACTGACGACCTGCTCATTACGAATGAGCTGCTCTACCGCTGAGCTAAGGAGGCAAGAAATAGAGATCACCCACAGGTGAACGGGCGGCAAATGTAACCGCCTGTGCGATATGGCGGATGCCGTTTCACCACCTGAGCTCAGAGTTTCACCAACAAGCCGACCTGAAGAACCGCGCCCGATGTTCGCAAGGAGGCGGAATAATTCACCCGGTCCAGCGCCGGGTCTTCGGGGTCGCGGCTGGTCCAGTTCAAGCTGTGGGCGGCGTAACTGAGGCCGACGCCCAAACCGATGGTCTCGCCCAAGTACCATTGCACCGTTGCACCAGGGCGCAGAAAGCCTCCGGAATAGCGGTCTTCAAACAGTCTGTTGCCGCTGCGCACCTCTGCTATCCGCAGGGTGTTGACACCCAGGTCAATTTCAAAAAGCAGTGTGAAGCGGTCATAGTTGATCGCATGGAAGCGGGGAGAAACAGCAAACAAGACCAAGCTATTGGGTTGTGTGCCGGCCGAATCGAGATAGCGGCCTGGCTCCACGCAAAGCCCCAGGCTCAGGCGGTCGCTGAGGCCATAGTGCACCTCCAGGGGATAAGTGGTCGTCACGGCCGCATCGCGGTCGGAATACTTCACCGAAAAGCTGCCCGCATTCACTTCGCTGCGGTAGTGCGTGGCATGTACGCCGAAGGCTGCACCTAAAGCGAACTGGATGGTGCCGGCCTGGTTCACCTGAGCGGAGGTGTGCGCCACGTAGCCTGCCATGGCCAGCAGCGCGAAGATGAATTTCATGCAATGGTTATCCAAGGCCGCAAAAGTACCATGGCCCCCCAGCTATCTTGGCGCCATGGATGGATATGACCTGTTGCCGGTGGAACTCGGGCCGGAACAGCTGAACCCCGTGGCATCCCTGCTGCAAACAGCGTTTCCCGATGCCCTGCATTTCACGCAACGAGTGCTGCAGTGGCAGTACACGGAGAATCCGGCAGGTTTCGCAGTGGGCACCAATGCATGGAGTGCCGGTGAACTGGCAGGGCACTACGTAGCCTTGCCCATGCGGGCACGTGTGCACGGCATCCCCGAGCGGGGTTTGCTATCGCTGAACACCGCCACGCATTCCGCCCATCAAGGCAAGGGGCTGTTCACCCGGTTGGCCATGGCCACGTTTGAGCGCGCCGCCAACGAAGGCTATGGCTTTGTAGTGGGCGTGGCCAATGCCAACAGCACGCCGGGTTTCCTGAAAAAACTCGGATTCAGCCTGGTGTCGCCCCTGAAGGCCATGATCGGTGGTGGCCCCGTGCCCGCAAGGACAGGCACCGGGCCTGTACATTTTGAACAGGCATGGGAAGCGGATACCTTGGCGTGGCGCTTGCACCACCCGGCCTTCACCTATTCGGCGAAGCACGTGCGCAGGGGCACGCTGATCCTCTCCAACCGTACCCAGTTCGGTGCGCGGTACATCTTGAGCATGCGCAACATGGCAGAGATCCCTGCGGGGTTGCCTACCGAAACGCGTGCCGTATGGCGGAAAGTGTGGATCGGCCTGGATCCCGCCTTGCAATGGCGCGGCCACGCATACATCAACATTCCCATGCGCCTCCGGCCGGCGCCGCTCAACCTCATCTTCAAGGACCTCACCGGAGCCAACAGGAGCTTGGATCCCGCCACGGTACGGTTTGATTGCATGGACTTCGACATCCTCTGAGCATCCAACGATCCACACCATGCTGGTTGCAGTTCGCGCCAGCGAAACCTCGATGCGCTCCAGTTCAACCATAACTTTGGTGCTCTTCCTGCAAGAAGAAGGTGTGGAACATGGAACCGAACGAATTGGCCGGGGTGGAACGGTCTTATGCGGAATACAAGGAAGTGGAACACCTTTCCTTTGATCCGCTCATTGCCCTGAACCTGCCGGCCACGTATGAAGAAGTGGTGCAGCGCTACAAAAGGCTGCGCGGGGAATCCCGGCCGCCCAGCCTGAACTGAGCAGCCTGGTACACCGGTAATTGCCATGCCCGGCTTTGCGCCGGCGTGCTGTGCCGTGGTAGCGAAGCGCGGCCTTTCGGGCCCTCTTTCCTGTTCCTTTCCCCGTTGAAGCCCATGAGGGCTGAGGCTCTCGCGGCATACCGGGCAGGCAGGGCAAGCTTATCTTAATTCAACCATCAATGGAAGCTGCTGATATTACTGAGGTTTGGAATGGCCCTTCAGCTCCGCTCCGGGCAGCTTAGGCCATATCAACGAGAACTGCCCTAAGCGGAGCCGAAGGGCTTACATTGGACAACATCGGCGGTGGCTCTGCATGTTGCACATTTCCATCAAGCCAGCTCAGTTGCGGTCATCATTGATGCATTTGCCCTGACCGGGCAGGGTTCCACCCCGGGAAAATAACTTACCTTCCAGCCTGCATTGGGCGGCACGCACTCCCCCAGTTGCGCTCCGTTCTTTTCCCTGTTCCCACCCAAAACCTTGACACATGAAGAGCTATGATGAGAAACACATCAAGAATATCGTGCTGCTGGGATCGCATGGAAGCGGCAAGACCACCTTGGCCGAGACCATGCTGTATGAGGCGGGCCTGCTCACGCGCAGAGGCCGTGTTGAAGATGGGACCACGGTAAGCGACCACAGTGCACAGGAACGCGAACGGGGCTACAGCACGCAATGTGCATGCTTGCACACCGAGTGGCGCAACTACAAGATCAACATCATCGATACACCGGGGCTGGATGAGTTCTCTGCGGAAACCGTGCCGGCCATCCAGGTTGCGGACACCTGTATTCTGGTGCTGAATGCACGCCAAGGAGTGGAAGTGGGCACTGAGCTGGTATGGGAACATGTCCAGCCCGCAGAAAAGCCCGTGATCCTGGCCATCAACCAACTGGACCATCCCGGGGCGGATTTTGACGCCACCCTCGCCCAGGCCCGCGACCTGTTGGGCCCGGCGGTGACCGTGATGCAGTACCCTCTGGAGCAGGGTGAAGGATTCCACCGGATCATCGACCTGCTGCGCATGACCATGTATGTCTTCAAGGATGAAGGGAGCAAGCCCGAAAAGCAGCCCATACCGGAAGCGGAACGGGAACGCGCCGATCGGCTGCACAAGGAGCTGGTGGAAAAGGCCGCCGAGAATGATGAGCGGCTCATGGAACACTACTTTGACAAGGGCGAGCTGGATGAGGATGAAATGAGCCAGGGCCTGCGTGCGGGCATGATGCAGCGCAGCTGCTACCCGGTGTTCTGCCTCAGTGCCCTGCGCAACATGGGCAGCGGGCGCCTGATGGGATTCATCGACAATGTGGCCCCCAGCGCGATGGACATGCCTCCTGCTTGTTCCGATGCCGGCGGGGAGGTGCTTTGCGCCAGCAGCGGCCCGGCGGTGGTTTACGTTTTCAAAACCGCCACTGAAGCCCATACCGGCAGGGTGAACTACTTCAAGGTGATGCGGGGGGAGCTGCGCGAGGGCCAGGAGCTGGTGAACGCAGAAACGGGCACGGTGGAGCGCATCGGCCAGTTGTTCATTCCCGAAGGCAAGGAGCGCAAGCCCGTGGACCGGTTGGTGGCGGGTGACATCGGCACGGTGATCAAACTGAAGGACGCGGCCACCGGCAGCACCTTGCATGCCAAAGGCAGCGCGGTACGTTTGCCTGCCATCGCTTTTCCCGCACCGCGCCTCCAACGTACCATGCGTGCAGCCGACACCAAGGAGGAGGAAAAACTGCACAGTGCCCTGCTGGAGATCCAGCAGGAAGATCCTTCCATCCAATTGCGCTACAACCGGGAAACCGGCGAACGGGTCATCGGCATCATGGGCGAGATCCACTTGGGCATGGTGGAATGGAAGCTGGCCAACCGGTACAAGCTGGAGGTGGAAACGGGAAGCCCCAAGGTGGCCTACCGCGAAACGATCCGCAAGCCTGCGGCGGCCATGCACCGGCACAAGAAACAGACCGGGGGCAGCGGCCAATTCGCCGAGGTTCACCTGCGTATCGAACCATGGCACGAGGGCATGCCTGCACCTGCGGGGCTTCCGGTGCGCCACACCGAACAGGTGGACCTGCCCACCGGGGGCAAACTGGTGTTCCTCAACTGCATCACCGGGGGGGTCATCGATAACCGCTTCATGCCCAGCATCCTCAAAGGAGTGATGGAAAAAATGGAGCAAGGCCCGTTGACGGGATCGCCGGCACGTGATATCCGGGTGGCGGTGCACGACGGCAAGATGCACACGGTGGACAGCAACGACATCAGCTTCCGCATCGCCGGGCTCATGGCGTTCCGCGAGGCGTTCAACCAGGCGGACCCGTTGCTGATGGAACCGATACACGAGGTGGTGGTGCGGGTGCCGGAAGACCTGCTGGGCGATGTGATGACCGACCTTCAGGGGCGCCGCAGCATTATCCTGGGCATCGATGGCACCGGGCGCGTGCAAACGATCAAGGCCCAGGTGCCTGCCGCAGAACTCGACCGCTACAGCACCCGGCTGCGGAGCCTTACACAAGGCCGGGGCACCCACACTGAAGTTTTCCTGGAATACCGGCCCGTCCCTGCCGAACTTCAACAACGGTTGGTGCAGGACCACCAGCGGCAAGAGGTGCCGGCTTGAGCTTTAGTGGTCCATGTCCTCCCGGGGGTCTGGTGATGCCACTTGAAGGTCGTTATCGCGATCGGCATCGCCCGATCTGCCGTAGGGATCCAATTCCACGTGCACGGGCAACCCGCCAGGCGTGTAAATACGGAAGGTATAGAACGGGTGGGTCCAGGGCCAAGGGGGCAAGGTGCTCCAAAGCGACCCTTCCGGTTGCTCGGTTCGCGCGCCCAGCATCAGTGACAGCGGTATGTTGAAGCAGCTGGTGGAGCCGTCGCGCTCTTTTACCGCCACGTCCACGGGCATCAGCATCGATCCTTTGCGCTCCAGTGTGATCATCGTGGTGTCACCCCGGCTTTCAACCGCGTGAACCGCATAGTCCAGCGTGCGCGTGGTGTTGATCCACTCGTTGAAGTACCAGCCCAATTCCAGGCCGCTTTCCTTTTCCATGGCGCGTTGCACATCGATGGGCTCCGGGTGTTTGAAGGCGCAAGCCTTGAAATAGCGGCGCAGGCCCCGGTGCAAGGTGCTGTCACCGATCACCGCGCCCAACTGGTCCAGAAAAAACTCACCCTTGCTGTAGGCCGTGCCACTATACCCGCGGTTGGTGGCGAAATGGTCGGCTTCCACCGACATGGGCTCGTGGAACTCCGAGGAGGCCAGGTCAAGATAGGCTTTCACGGCGTCCGCATGGGCGCGGTCCTTGGCCAGCTGCGGAAACAGCGTGCGCATGACCTCGGTGCCGGCATACTCGGTGAAGCCTTCGTCCATCCAAGGGTAGCTGAGCTCATCGCTGGCCAAAGCGCCGTAGTACCAGCTGTGCACCAGCTCATGCACACTCACGCCCACCAAGCTGCCCAGCCGGCGCTGACCGGTGATCAGGGTAAGCAGGAGGTACTCCATGCCGCCATCGCCGCCCTGCACAAAACTGTACTCGGGCCATGGGTATTGGCCGAAGTGTTGGTTCATATGCTCCACGGCACGCACCATGTAGCCGGGCAGCTGGCTCCAAGCTTCCGCCGTGGAGGGGTCGTCCTTGCGGAAAAAACGGAGCAACGGGCCAATGGGCACTTGGGCCGTGGTCTGCACGTACGCAGGATCTGCGGCCCAGGCGAAGTCGTGCACTTTCGGCGCCTTGAAATGCCAGGTCAGCTTGCCGTCGTTGCGCTTTTGCTGCCGGGTTTTCCGGGCATAGCCGTGGCCCACTTCCCGGGCATTGGCCAGTACGCCGGTGGCCGCCACCGTAAAGGTGCTGTCGAGGGTGATGCGCACATCATAGTCGCCCCATTCCCCATAGAATTCACGGCCTACATAGGGGTCGGCGTGCCATCCGCGGCGATCGTAGGCTGCTACTTTGGGGTACCATTGCGTCATGCTGTAGGCCACGCCTTCGGCGTTGTTCCGTCCGCTGCGGCGGATCTGCAGCGGCACTTGGCCTTGAAAGGCCAGGTCCAAGACAGTGGATCTGCCCGGTGGGAGGGGCTGGCCCAGCCATACCCGCAACACGGTGCCCAGCGGTTCCATTTTCAGGCTTCTCCCCTGTTGGCGGACGGACGTGCAGCTCAGGTCGCCCATTTCTTCGGGGCTGAGCTTTGCTATTCGATCCATCACCCGTGGATCGGGATCGTCGATGGTGCGCGACCGCACATCCATCTCGCTGCCCGGTTTGAAGGCGTTGAAATACAGGTGGAAGAACATTTCCCTCAGCGTATCCGGGCTGTTGTTCCAATAGTGAAGCCGTTCCGTGCCCGTGATCCGGTGCGTGCGCACGTCCAGCTCTACATCGAGATCGCAGCGGATCCGTTGCTGCCATCCATCACATTGGGCCGATATCAAGCTTGCTGCAAGAGCCGCAGGCAAGGTGAGCAGGGTTCGCATGGAGCCAAAGATGATCGCTGTGCAACCGGTGCGAAATTGCCTGCTTGTTAAGAGATCCAATTCGGGCAGGCAGGGGTGGCCTCCCAGGAATTGTTCGAAATGGATCCACTGTGGAAGACCCCTTAAAAAGGACCTTCAGCAGCGGGGCCCGGAACCAGGGGAAAGACGATGTCCACACCTACCCTGCGGGCAACGTAGATAACCTGTTGGGACAGTGTGGAAAAGCTGTTCACGGAGGTAAGTCGGCTGTTCATGACCTGTGCATTGCTGGTGTAAATAACCAACAATGGCACGCGTAGTGATCAGCGGTCCTAGATGGGCCCAGCTCACCGGCACGGTGAAAAGAGTGTTGGCAACCGGAGGAAGACCTGTTCAGATGCTGTGTAAAACGTGCTGAAAGATGGTGGATGGGACCTATCGACGCAGGACGGAGATCAACAGGATGCCAACATGGCCATCCACCGCAGTTGTGGACGAGACAGGATTGTTTGGAATGCTGGAGCCATGCCATTCGGTGCGATCGCAGCACAAGGCATTGCATGCAACTTGGCCCTCAGGAAGGGCTTGGAGAACACCGCCTAGGAGAGCAAGCTCTGGCGTAGTGCAAACTCCAGCTGCCGGTTCGATTCGAGCAGCTTTTCCGTAAACGCCTTACGTTCCATTTCCGCTTGGTGCCGGGCCCATGCCTGGGCTACGGCACGGCGCACATCATCCACCTCCCAAGGTTTCTGGATATAGTGGCACACGCCACCTTCATTCAGGGCATCAACAAGCGCCTGCAGGTCTGCATGGGCGGTTATCAACATGCGGTGAACCTGTGGATAACGCTCCCGGATCCGGCGCAAGGCCTCACTGCCGGCCACTCCGGGCATGCGCTGGTCGCAGATCACCACATGCACCCGGGCAACTTCGAGCACTTTCCAGGCTTCGTTCAGATCGGCGGCCAACACTACGTTGAAATCCTTGCGGAACGTGGCCTTGAACGTGATGCGGTTCTCCTCTTCATCATCGATGTAGAGCACGGTGGGCACCGTTGGGCAGTGTTGCGGCATGGCGATCATCGGAGGGAGGTTGTTCGGGGCGCTGTACGCAGCCCGCGCAAAAAGGTTATGAACAAATCCTCCGTCCGTTGTTAATAACTTATTCAAGGTTACATTCGGCGCCGAACCGTGTTTCGCTCACTTTCGCAATGATGGCCTTGGATCCCGTCCTGCATCGGTTATTGGCAAGGGAACAACCTGTTGCTCAGGCATACCGCCCAAGTTTCTTCAAGTTGCCCGCAGATCAGCAGGCGCTGCGCCAGCTGTTGGAACAGGAGCCCGCGATACACGTGCACGATCGCATGCACGCCCAGTTGCAGGAGTTGCTGAAATCACTCCATCCCAGCGTAAAATTCACTTCTGAAGAACTTGAACTCGCGATTGCTGACCACCTGAGCGGCAAAACGATGACGGAATATGGCCAGTGGGTGTTTTACCCTTGGTCGAAAACACTGGTGCACCTGTTGGAAGCCGAAGAATTTGCACAGGTGCGCACCGATCGCAACCGGAACAAGATCACCCGCGAGGAGCAGTTGGTGTTGGCCGGAAAGAAGATCGGCGTAATCGGATTGTCGGTGGGCCAGTCCGTTAGCCTCACCATGGCCTTGGAGCGTTGCTTCGGCGAGATCCGTTTGGCCGACTTTGACACCTTGGACCTGAGCAACCTGAACCGCATCCGCACCGGGGTGGCCAACTTGGGCGTCAACAAGGCCGTAGTGACCGCGCGGGAAATTGCCGAGATCGATCCCTATCTGAACGTGGTCTGCTTCACGGACGGCCTGACCCGGGCAAACTTGGACGACTACTTCACCAGTGGTGGCAAGTTGGACATCCTGGTGGAAGAATGCGACAGTGTGGACATCAAGATCCTAGCCCGCCAAAAGGCCAAGGAGCTGGGCATACCCGTGGTGATGGACATGAGCGACCGCGGCTGCTTGGACGTGGAGCGTTTCGACCTAGAGCCGGAGCGGCCCATCCTGCATGGCTGGATCGACCATTTGGACTTGGAGGCGGCCAAGCGGCCCATGAGCGCTGAAGAAAAGGTGCCTTACATGCTGCCCATCACCGGGGTGGAAACGCTGAGCCCGCGGATGAAAGCCTCGGTGATCGAACTGGGGCAAACCATCAGCACATGGCCGCAATTGGCCACTTCGGTGGTGCTCGGCGGCGCCTTGGCCGGTGATGCGGTGCGGCGGATCGCCTTGGACCAGTTCCGAAGCTCGGGCCGTTGGCATGTGGACCTTGAGCAACAGATAGCCGATATACCGGAGGTGGTACCACCTGTCCCCCTGCCTGGTGATCATTCCGCTCTCGGGCTATTGCCGGATGTGCTGGAGCCGTTGTTGGGGGCCGTCCCCGGGGAAGCCTTGGCCTTGGATGCCCCAGCCATGAACGCCTTGGAGCAAGCGGCAACCTTGGCTCCGAGCGAAGGCAACCTGCGGCCATGGAAGTTGCATTGGCACGGTCGGCGGTTGCTGCTCCTGCACGACAGTGAGCGGTCGCGCAGCGTGTGGGACCCGGACCATCGCCTGGCGCAACTGGCCTTGGGCGCCTGTTTGGAGAACATTGTGCTCAAAGCACATGAACTCGGACTGGAAGCAATTCCGGGCCCGGAGGTTCTTGAGCTGCCGCAGCTTGCGGCCAGCCTGGTCTTTGCTGCATCCGGCACGCCAGGGGGCGCAGCGGGCGACTGGGACCATTTGGCCGATGCCATTGCCCAGCACCACACCTATCGGGGGCCTGGCACCAAACAGGAGTTGCCCGTTGCGGACAGGCAACGGCTCGAACATGCCGCAGGCTCGTTTCATGCCCGCGTGCATTGGCTGGAGGGGGAGCAACACATGCAGCTTCTTGCCGGCCTGCTGGCCCAAACGGAGCGCATCCGCATGATGCATCCCGAGGGGCACCGGGAATTCTTCACGCAATGGCTGAGTTGGAATGATCCGGATCATGTTGCGGAAAACAGCGGGGTGCCGCTCCGCGATCTGGCCTTGCCCCCCATGGCCGAAGCGGCCTTGAAGGTGATGGCAGACCCCAAGGCCATGGACCTGTTGCGGCAGTGGGATGGCGGCAAAACCATCGGCATGCTGCCCATCCTGCACCTGGGCTCCTCCTCGGCCGTCGCCTTGATCACCCTTGCCTCCGGAGTTGACCAGCCCGGCGGTTTGGCCGCAGGCAGGGCCGTGCAGCGGCTATGGCTCAGTGCCCGGCAGTTGGGCTGGGGGGTTCAACCCATTGTATCGCCGATCTTGCTGCCGGTTGCCGTGGCGGCGTCGCCCGGCCGGTTCAGCAGGCAAGTGCATGAAACCGCAGCCTTGGTGCAGACGGGCCTCCAGGATCTTTTCGGAACCGGCCCAGGTACCCCGCTGTGCCTGCTGCGGATCAGCAAACCCGTGGGCCACGCCGCGCACGCGCAGCCTGCGATCAGACAACTTCTTCAGCAACCCTCCCAAACCTTGCATGCATGAAGGCAATCTACCCAACCCCGCAGCCGGAAGGAGAATTGGACCGCATTACGCTCAGGGCTTTTCGGGCCCCCGATGATCCGGGCCTTTGCCAAGAGTTCATCGAGGAACACCAAAAGGTGCTTACGGACATCGGCGTGAACCAACTGATCGCCCGGGATCATGCATGGGTGAACGACCCGAATTGCTGCGTGATCGTGGCGCGCCATGCCGAACATGGCATGGTCGGGGGCATTCGCCTGCAACTTGCGGAACCCGGTGTGAATTTGCCCATGGTGGATTCCATTGAGAAGAGCGACCCCCGCGTGCACCAGGCCATGGAGGAGCTGCTGCCCTGGGGCAATGGCGAGGTATGCGGCCTGTGGGCAGCGCACCGCTATTTGGGGAAAGGCGTGCCCGGGCTGCTCAGCAAGGCGGTCACCACCATTTCGGTGGCGGCTGGTGCCGGCCGCATGGTGTGCTTTGTGGCGCACTACACGCAGAAATACCCTGCGAAGAACGGATTCATTGTGCTGGACAGCGTTGGCGAGAACGGGTTCTTCCCTTCCTATCCCATTCCGCGCATCACCACCATTGCCATGGTGAACCCGGACACTCGCCTGTTGGAGCATGCCAGCCTGGAGCACCGGCTGTCCATCTACAGCCTGCGGCTCCGGCCGGATCAAACGCGCATCGAGACCTTCGGTGATACCTCCCTGGAGGTGAAGTACGAACTGTGCATCAATGCCCAGGTGAAGGACCTGCACGCCTACCGGCAGATCGAGGAACAATGGCGGGCCGCATGTGCCTGATACCGCAACCCGGGGCCTTGGCATACGTATAACGCGGCCGTGGCACGCTACCTCCTCCTCCTCGCGCTATTGATTCCCGCCTGGGCATCCGGCTCCTCGGACCGGCAGCATTGGGTTGTTTTCGGCAAGGACCCATCGGCCCGGCCGGTAGGCACCAAACTGGAACTGCTCAGTGACCCTACGGCCGCCTTGGGCATGCAGGAGGTGGCCGCCAGTGGCGGCTTCAAGGCCAGCCAAGAACTGGTGCCCAACTTGGGGGTGAGCAGTGCGGCCCAGTGGGCCATGTTCACCGTGTTGAACGTGAATGTGGACGAAGTTCCCTATGTATTGGTGGATTACCCGGAGATCGAGGAGTTGGACCTGTACCTGGTGGACCCGCAAGGCATTCGCCACTTGATCTCCGCCGGTCAGGCCAGGCCTTTTTCAGATGGCGCTCAAAGCTCGCCTTCCTTCAGCACCCGACTGGACATTCCTTTCGGCGGAACGGCCCAGGTGTTTATACGGGCCAAAGGCGATAAGCAGCTGCAGTTGCCCGTCTATGTGATCTCCAGATCCGAGGAATCCACCATTGCCATGAACAGGAGCCTGTTCATCGGCGGGTACATCGGCCTGATGCTGGTGATGATCTTGTACAATATGTTCGTGTTCACCTCCACCAAGGATACCAGCTACATCTACTATGTGGTGGCACTGATCTTTTCGCTCTTCACCCAGTTGTCCTTCACCGGATATTTGGGCTACTACCTGTTCAGCGATGTTCCCTGGATCAAACAGCACGCTTCGCTGATCCTCACGGCCTTCACCGCGGTCAGCTCCAATTTGTTCATGGACCGGTTCATCCACGCCAGCAAACATGTACGCCATTTCACGCGGGTCTTGTACACCTTCTTTGCGTTGATGGGCGTGGGCGTGTTGCTGGACCTGGTGGGCATGCGGGTGCAAGCCTATGGCCTGATGCAGCTCTTGTCCATGGCCTTGGCCTTGTACACCTTGGCCGTGGCGATCATCAGCTACAGGCAGGGGGAGCGCTCTGCCAAATTCTTTTTGATCGCTTGGTGCATATTCCTCACCGGCATCGTGGTATTTGTGGCCAAGGACTGGGGTTTGGTGCCCTACAACGACTTCACCAAGTACATGATGACCATCGGCTCATCCGTGGAAGTGGTACTGCTGTCGCTGGGTTTGGCTGACCGGATCAATGTGCTGCGCAGGGAGAAGGACCGCTCGCAAGCCGAGGCGTTGCGCACGGCGCAGGAAAAAGCCACCTTGATCCGGGAGCAGAATGCCGTGCTGGAGATGAAGGTGGCCGAGCGCACCCACGCGCTTCAGGAAAGCAACGACCACCTTAAGCATACCCAGAGCCAGCTGGTGAGCGCGGAGAAGATGGCCTCTCTGGGCCAGCTTACCGCCGGTATCGCCCACGAGATCAACAACCCGATCAACTACATCAGCAGCAGCATACCTCCGTTGAAGCGCGACCTGGGCGAACTGAAAGAGGTGCTGGAGGCCTATCGGGAAGCATCAAAAGGGCAAGCGGCCTTGGCTCCCGTGCACGCCTTGGAGCAGCGGATCGGCGTGGAGGATACGGTGCGGGAAGTGGAGGAGATCCTGCTGGCCCTGGAGCATGGTGCCGCCCGCACCTCGGAGATCGTTCGCGGCCTGCGCACCTTCAGCCGCCTGGATGAAGATGACCTGAAGGAAGCCGATATCAACGAGTGCCTGCGCAGCACGGTCGTTGTGCTCGGTCCGCAGTTCCGCGATGGCGTCCGCGTGGTGTATGACCTGCAGGACTTGCCCCAAGTGGAATGCTACCCGGGCAAGCTGAACCAGTTGTTCATGAACCTGCTGAACAATGCGGCGCACGCCGTAAAAAAGAGGCACGGATCCACTGGCGGTGAGGTACGCATCGCCACCCGCCTGCACAACGGTGCCGTGCAGGTGGCCGTGGGCGATAACGGCACGGGCATGGATGAACAGGTGATGTCCCACCTTTTTGAACCCTTTTACACTACCAAGGAAGTGGGTGAAGGCACGGGCCTGGGGCTGTCCATTGCCAAAGGCATCATTGACAAGCATCATGGCCAGGTGGAAGTTCATAGCGAACTTGGCACCGGCACCACCTTTACCATCAACCTGCCCTTGGCCCAACCCCGGCAGCTGGCCAAAAGTGCCTGAACCCCCATGGACCGACCCGCCGAGAAGATCAACGTGCTCTATGTGGACGACGAGGAAGGCAACTTGTTGGCCTTTCGCGCCAGTTTCCGCCGTGATTTCGACGTGCATGTCTGCACCAGTGGAGCAGACGCTCTGGCTTGGCTGGAACAGCACACGGCCCATGTGGTGATCAGTGACCAGCGCATGCCGGGCATGACCGGCGCGGAATTCCTGGCTGCTGTGCGCCATCGGTGGCCCAACAGCGTGCGGCTGCTGCTGACGGGCTATTCAGACATCAAGGCCGTGGTGGAAGCCATCAACCTCGGCGGCATCCATGCCTACATCACCAAGCCTTGGGACCCCACGGACCTCAAGTTGCGGATCGAACAAGCCTACGAGGTGCACTTCCTGCGGGCCCAGCGCGACCGGTTGTTTGAGCGGTACCGCCAAGTATTTGATGCCTCGGGCGATCCCATTGCCATTCTGGACGACAAGGGCGTGTTCCGCGAACTGAACCCTGCCGCGGAACAACTGTTCCAACTGGAACACGTCCCTTCAGGTTCCGTGCCGTACAGCGACTTTATCGTGGACCTGCCCGCCGTGCTGCGCCGGTTCCTGGCCAAGCGCCAAGGAACCACCTTCAAGAACGTGGACCTGACCTTGGCGATCCCCGGGGGAGCAATGGTGGATTGTTTGGTGACCGTCTCCTTCATTGGCCGGGACAATGACGGCACCCGCCTGTACCAGGCCATGATCAAGGACATCACCGACCGCAAGCAGGAGGAGGACCAATTGCGCCGGCTGAACAGGGATTTGGACCGCAGGGTGGCCGTGCGCACCAAACAATTGATGGAGGCACTGGACGATCTGGGGGCTTTTTCCTATTCCGTTGCGCATGATCTCCGTTCCCCATTGAAAAACATCAAGGTGATGAGCGACCACCTGGGGAACTTGGCGGGGATGCGCGGGGATGAAGAGGAACGGGACCTGAGCGAACGGATCCACAAGGGAGCCGCCCGCCTGCTGAACCTGGTGGATGACCTGCTCCGTTTTTCGCGCACCGATGCAAAACAGGCGGAACTGGCACCGCTCGATGCAGCGGAGCTGATGCAGGAATGCATCCGGGAGATCTGCGTGCCCGTGGACCATGTCCGCTTTATCCTGCCCGAACACGGCATGGCCATGATCCACGCCGATCGGGCCATGGTAAAGGTGGCGCTGAACAACCTGCTGGCCAACGCGGTGAAGTTCACCCGGATGAAGGCGGAGGCCATCATTGAACTGGGCCATGCCCACGGGGAGGATGGTGACCTGCTCTGGGTGAAGGACAACGGGGTAGGTTTCGACAGCCAGAAAAAGGACCAGGTATTCGGCGTGTTCAAGCGGCTGCATTCTGCCACCCAGTTCGAGGGCACCGGCATCGGGCTGGCATTGGTGGACCGGATCATGAAGAAGCACCAGGGCAGTTGCTGGGCCGAAGGGGCGCAAGACCAGGGTGCCACCATTTACTTGCGGTTCCCGGCCGGGGGATCGGCCATGCGCCAAGCGGGCTGATCGTAACCTGCACAGCCTTGGTGTGCGTATGAGGTGCATGGGCATACATGCCTGATAAGCACCATGAACCTCAAAGCCATTTCCATTTTCGCGGCACTTTCCTATCTACCCCTCTTGGTCCATGCCCAAAAGTTGGTGGACAGCCGGGACCAGGCCACCGGATGGTATGTACCGGTGAAAGTGATGGTGACCGCGCAAGGCAGCCCGGCAGAGCAGGTGGATGTGCAGGTGTACAAGGAGAACACCTTGATCCATGAGATCCCGGGCTCCAAGCACAAGTTCACCGTGAACATGGACCTGGAGAACACCTACACGCTGGTGCTGCGCAAGGAAGGCTACCGCACCAAGTCGGTCATGATCAACACCCACGTGCCCAACGACCAAGTGGAATACCCGGAGTACGCCTGCAACCTGGACATGGAACCGGAAGAATGGTTCGCCCATGCCGACCCATTTTACCTGGATTTTCCGGGTGCGGTGGTGCACTGGGATGACAAGACGGAATCCTTTATGCCGCAGATGAACTACTTGGCCGACATACAATCCAAGGTGGCCATGTTGCGCGCGCAAATGGATACGCATTGAACACGGATCCCACCCGCCTGCCAAGCACCAATGCACCTTGGCAGGGGCTTCGATCAACGCCTGGCCATGCCGGGCGTTTTTCGTTGTGCCTCAGTGCTGGTCGTAGTCCACCACCACACGGGCGGTCAGCGGGTGGCTTTGGCAGGTGAGCACATAACCGTCCGCCACTTCTTCATCGGTGAGGGCGTAGTTCATGTCCATGGAGACCTTGCCTTCCACAATGCGGGCTTTGCACGTGCAGCATACTGCTCCTTTGCACGCGTAGGGCACGTCGAGCCCGGCTTTTTCGGCGGTATCCAATATGCTGTCGCCTTTGCCGGGCACTTCGATCTCGGTTTCCCGGCCGTCCAGGATGACCTTCACCCGGGCCTTGCCGGTAAAAGGCGCATCGGTGCTTGCCGGTGCTCCAGTGTCGGTATCCTGTTTGAACTCAGTTGTTACCGGTGTGGTGAACAGTTCAATGTGCACCCGTTTTTTATCCACCCCCAGCTTGTCCAGTGATTCGCTCACATTCACCATCATCGGCTCGGGGCCGCAAATGAAGTACTCCGTATCGGCATTGTCCTGCACAAAGCGGCGGGTCAATGCCGTGGCCTTTTCCACGGTGATCAGGCCGTTGAACAGGACGTCCTCATCCATGCCGAAAGTGAGGATGTGGTGCACATGGATGCGCTCGCCGTACTTGGCCTTGATCTCTTCCAACTTGGAGCGGAAGATGATCCGGTTCTCATCGGTATTGCCGTAGAACAGGGTAAGCCTGCTTTGAGGTTCCGATCGAAGCACCGTTTTAATGATGCTGAGTATGGGCGTGATGCCGCTACCACCGGCAAAGCAGACGTAGTGCTTGCGGTTGGCCGCATCCAACAACGTGTAGAAACTGCCCATGGGTGTCATCACCTCCAACTGCATGCCCGCCTGCAGCTTGCCCACCAGTTCGCCGGAGGCCCGGCCCCCTTCCACGCGCTTTACGGCAATGCGCACCTCCCCGGGATCCAACGGGCTGCTGCAAATGCTGTAGCTGCGCCGTAGCTCCTGCCCGCCGACCTTCACCTTGAGCGTGAGGTATTGGCCTTGGATGAAGCTGTAATCGGCCCGGAGCTCCGGCGGGATGTTGAAGCCGATCACTATGCTGTCCTCTGTTTCTCGGTGCACACTGGTTACAACAAGCGTATGGAATCGGGCCATGCGTGGTGGGGTAATGGACATGATCGAACGGTTGCGCCGCATGGGGGCCGGCGGCGGTCGGCAAAAGTAGGCTGTGCCGCCATCACTGGTGCGTTCGGCCGGTTCGGTGGCACATCACTACCTTAGCCACCTTCAACCCGATACTCGAAACCAGATGCCCGAAAGCCAACAAGCAGCGCAGTTCCAGGCAAAAGTGGATGCTGAGCAGAAGATCGAGCCGCGCGATTGGATGCCTGCGGAATACCGGCAGAACCTGGTGCGGCAGATCAGCCAGCACGCCCACAGCGAGATCGTGGGCATGTTGCCCGAAGGCAACTGGATCGGCCGGGCACCCAGCCTGCGGCGCAAAGCCATCCTGCTGGCCAAGGTGCAGGATGAGGCCGGCCATGGCCTCTACTTGTACAGCGCGGCGGAAACCTTGGGCGTGGGGCGCGATGAAATGGTCTCCCAGCTGCTCAGCGGCAAAGCCAAATACAGCAGCATCTTCAACTACCCCACCCTCACTTGGGCCGATATCGGCGCCATCGGCTGGTTGGTGGACGGGGCCGCCATCATGAACCAGGTGATGCTCTGCCGCACGAGCTACGGCCCGTATGCACGCGCCATGGTACGCATCTGCAAGGAGGAAAGCTTCCATCAGCGGCAGGGCTACGACATCCTGGTGACCCTGAGCAAGGGCACCCCGGAGCAGAAAGCCATGGCACAGGATGCCTTAAACCGCTGGTGGTGGCCCAGCCTGATGATGTTCGGGCCCAGCGACAAGGACAGCCCGCACAGTGCCCAAAGCATGAAATGGAAGATCAAGCGCCAGAGCAACGACGAACTGCGCCAAACCTTCATCGACCGTACCGTGCCACAGGCTGAATTCATCGGCCTGCAAGTGCCCGACCCGAAGTTGAAGTGGAACGAGACCATCCAGCACTACGACTGGGGCGAGATCGATTGGGAGGAGTTCAACCAGGTGATCCGCGGCAACGGGCCATGCAACGCCGAGCGCATGGCAGCCCGGCGGAAAGCCCACGCCGATGGGGCGTGGGTGCGGGAGGCGGCGTTGGCCCATGCAGGGAAGAAAGCGAAGCGGAGCGCAGCTTAGTGCATAGTTCAAAGGGCGTAGAGCGTAGTTGTCAGTTGTCAGAAAAAGAAGAACAAGCACATTTGGAACCACCAGAAAACCATGAGCACCACCAACGAAAAAGATTGGCCCCTGTGGGAGATCTTCATCCAAAGCAAGCGCGGCCTGGACCACAAGCATGTGGGCAGCCTGCATGCCGCCGATGCCCGGATGGCCATTGAGAACGCCCGTGACGTGTATACCCGCCGGGGCGAGGGCAACAGCATATGGGCGGTGCAAGCGGCGGACATCCACGCCAGCAAGCCGGAAGATCAAGGGGCTTTCTTCGACCCCGCCGACGACAAGGTGTACCGCCATCCCACCTTCTACCCCATGCCCGAAGGCGTGAAGTACATGTGAGCATGAACCAGCAAGAAGCATTGTTCCGCTTCGCCCTGCGCATGGGCGACAACAGCGTGGTGCTGGGCCACCGCACCAGTGAATGGTGCGGGCATGGCCCCGTGCTGGAGGAAGACATCGCCCTGGCCAATATCGCGCTGGACCTCATTGGCCAAGCCCGCAACTACCTCACGTATGCCGGTGAAGTGGAAGCGAAGTTCCGTGCTTCGGCTCCGCTCAGGACGGAAGATGATCTGGCCTATTTGCGCGGCGAACGTGAATACCTCAACGTACACTTGGTGGAGCTGCCCAAGGGCGACTATGCCCACACCATCGTGCGCAGCTTCCTTTTCGATGCCTTTCACCTGCCATTGCAACAGGCGCTCACTACCAGCAAAGACGACCGATTGAAGGGAATTGCCGAAAAAGCCGTGAAGGAAGTGGCCTACCACCTGCGCCACAGCAGCGAATGGCTGGTGCGCTTCGGGGATGGTACGCAGGAGAGCCACCAGCGCGCGCAAAACGCGTTGGAGGACCTCTGGCGCTACACCGGTGAACTGTTCGCCGCGGATGAAGCCGAGGAGTTGCTGGCCAAGGCGGGCATCGCACCCAAGCTGGCCGATGTGAAGCAGGAATGGAGTGCCACCGTGGACCGCGTGCTGAAGGAAGCCACCCTGAAGCGCCCTGCGGACGGCTGGATGGCCAGCGGCGGAAAGAAGGGCATCCACACCGAGCACCTTGGCCCCATGCTGGCCGAGATGCAAACGTTGCAGCGGAGTTATCCCGGAGTGGAGTGGTAATTTGGTGCCGCGGGATTCGTTGTTAGTTGTCAGTTGTTAGTTGTTAGTAGCTGAGGATCCCGAGCAACTGACAACGAACAACCGACAACACTGGACCAAGGAACCATGAAGGCATCCGCTCCATCAGAGCATTCCGTGGGCAGCGTTAACGCAGCGGAGATCGAGCGTCTGCTGGAGTCCGTGAAAGACCCGGAGATCCCGGTGATCAGCATCCGGGAACTCGGGGTACTGCGCGACGTGAAGGTGGAGAACGGCGCGGTGGAAGTGACCATCACGCCCACGTACAGCGGTTGCCCGGCCATGGACTTCATGCACCTGGAAGTGGAGAAAACGTTGAAGCAGGCTGGCATCAGCAATTTCAGGGTGAAGCAAGTGCTCTCCCCGGCCTGGACCACGGATTGGATCAGCGAAAGCGGGAGGAAAAAGCTGCTTGAATTCGGCATTGCCCCGCCGCCGCACTCGGCGGACATCCGGGCATTGAAGGGCCGATCACCCGCCGTGGCCTGCCCGCTCTGCGGCAGCACGGACACTGAGTTGCTCAGCCAGTTCGGCTCCACGGCCTGCAAAGCGCTCTACCGCTGCAAGGCGTGCAAGGAGCCGTTCGACCTGTTCAAGTGCCATTGAGGACCCATCAACGGACGACCATTAAACCCTTTGAATTCCTCCCTCACTTATTCACTTATGAAGAGCTGGAGGCAATCAACTATTGCAGTCGCATGCATTGCATGCATGACTACTTTGAAACCTGATGCGGTACGAGCACAAGCCGATACAAGCAACTTGAATGGAAATCGATTTCCTTCAATCATGCTTAGGCGGAGTAACTATCCAGACAAGGCCGTCGACGCACAAATTGAAGGCGTCGTCATCGTCGGATTCACCGTGGACACCCTTTGTCAGATCAGTAACAAGCACGTTATAAAAGGTATTGGATACGGTTGCGATGAAGAAGCTATAAAGGTCATTGATCGGAAATTCGAAGAAATTCTGATGAAGGAGAATCATTTTCATTGCCACCCAGGTGAAATGTCATTTCCAGTCACCTTCAAGCTGAATTGACCAAGCCCTCCAACGTAGGGTTCGACACACAAGACCTTGCGGAGGGCCATCTGGTAAAATGCAATTGAATAAATCCGCTCCTACAGCGGTTTCCAGAAGAGGATCCTGAGGTAAAGCGATGGGTTGTCCGTTGTTGGACTGCCATCACGGCCAAGGCTAACAACCAACAACGAACAACCCGTTTCCGATCCGCAGCGCCATCCAGCGGTTTCCGAAAGCCCCTTCCCCCCTACTTTCGCCGCGCATGGACATTTCCGTGGTCATCCCCCTGCTGAACGAGCGGGAATCGCTGCCCGAATTGGCGGCCAAGCTGCACCAAGTGCTTGGCGGCATGGGAAAGCGCTATGAAGTACTGTTTGTTGACGATGGCAGCCGCGATGGTTCGTGGGAGGAGATCGTGCGGCTGCACCAGGCGGATGGCCGTGTGAAGGGCATCAAGCTGGGCCGCAATTATGGCAAAAGCCCTGCGCTGAACGAGGGTTTTCTTGCGGCACAAGGCCAGGTGGTGATCACCATGGACGCCGACCTGCAGGACGACCCGGAGGAGATCCCCGGACTGTACCGCATGATCACCGCGGAAGGCTACGACCTGGTGAGCGGCTGGAAAAAAAAGCGGCATGATCCCCTGAGCAAGACCTTGCCCACCAAGCTGTTCAATGCCACCACGCGCTGGGCAAGCGGGGTGCAGCTGCACGACTTCAACTGCGGGCTGAAAGCCTACGACGGCAAGGTGGTGAAGGCCATTGAGGTGTACGGCGAGATGCACCGCTACATCCCCTTCATCGCAAAGAAGGAGGGCTTCCACAAGATCGGCGAGAAGGTGGTGCAGCACCACGCGCGCAAGTACGGCAAGACCAAGTTCGGGCTGGACCGCTTCATCAACGGCTTCCTGGACCTGCTCACCATCACCTTCGTGTTCCGCTTCGGCAAGAAGCCGATGCACTTCTTCGGCGCCATGGGCACGTTGGTGTTCTTCCTCGGCTTTTTGGCCACGCTTTGGGTGCTGGGCAGCAAGTTGTTCAGCCTGCTCACCCATGTCCGTGCACCGTTGGTAACGGACCAACCCCTGTTCTACATTGCGCTCACGAGCATGATCATCGGGGCGCAACTGTTCCTGGCCGGCTTCGTGGCCGAGCTCGTGGCGCGCAACTCCAGCGAACGGAACAACTACCGGGTGGGCGAACGGCTCGGCCTGTAAACAGGGCATGCCGCCCCATCGTGCACCCATGGGCAACCGCAGGCTTTGGCGCTCCTTCTGCCTGCTGCTGGTGGCCAGCGTGACGAGCTACCTGTGGCTGGGCGGCTATGCCCATCCAGTTGCGGATGACTACTGCTATGCGGCCAAATCGCGCGGCATGGGGCTGTGGGAATGGAGCTTTTCGGAATGGTTGACCTGGAATGGGCGCTACGCCAGCAACCTGCTGATGATCCATGGTCCGCTTACCTGGTGGAGCGACCCGTTGATCGGCTACCGGCTGATGCCGCCGTTGTTGCTGGGGCTCACCTTCCTGAGCATGTGGTTCCTGCTTCGCCGCGCGTCGCGCCGAGCGCTTTCCACTGCCCAGGAGCTGCTGGGGGCCTTGGTCTTCCTGCTGCTCTACCTCGTGTTGATGCCCGACCTGGGCGAGGGGTTTTATTGGTACACCGGGGCGGTTACTTACCAACTGGGCAGCATCCTGTTGCTGGTCCATTTGGGGTTGTTGGCCCACGGCCAGGGAAGGCCCCTGCCGCGCATGGCCGCCATGTTGCTCAACCTGCTATTGGCCTTCGTGATCACGGGCATGAACGAGATCCACATGGTGTTGATGTTGTGCCTGCACACGGTGCTTACGGTTTGGCAGCTGGGCAAAAAGAAGCCCGTGGCGCCCGCTTTGTTGTTCCTGTCGGCGAGCTTGGCTGGGGCATTGCTGATGTACTTGGCGCCGGGCAATGCCGTGCGTGCTTCCATGTTTGCCGATACCCACCGGCTGGGATATTCTTTGGGCATGAGCTTGTTGCAGGCCGTGCGCTTCACGGGCACCTGGCTGCTCTCCCCTGCCCTGCTGGCCTTCGGGGTGCTGTACATCCCGATCCACAAAACCTTGCGTGAGCGGATCCCCGGGTACGTGGCGCTGCTTCAGTTGCCACCATGGGCCGCAGTCCTCTTGCCGTTCCTGCTGGTGGGGGCCACCACCTTTCCGGCCTACTGGAACACGGGGTTGCTGGGCCAGCACCGCACGGTGAACGTGGCCTGCCTGTTCTTCATACCCTTGTTCTTCTTGAACGTGGCCATTTGGCTGGAGCGCGGTGTGCTTCAGCCTACGGCCGCATGGGATCCAACCAGGACACAACTGGGCTTGGCAATGGCCTTGGCCTTGACGGCGCTGCACCTCACAGGCAATGGGATCGCCGTGCATGCCGACCTGTTGGGCGGGCGCGCAGGTGCATATGACCGGGTGATGACCCAACGGGAGAACCAGCTGCGCGCGTCTGCGGCAAACCCGGAGGCCATGGTTCTGTTTACCCCGCAAACGCAGCCTCCGCGCAGCTTGCCCAGTTATGAAGGCCAGTACTTGCTGCGCGAGTGGATGATGCACTGCCAGGCACGCTTCTTCGGCGCAGCGGAGCACCAGGTACGGCTGAAGGGCCAGACCCCCTGAACGTTCAAAGGGAAACGGCGAAATCCACCAGGCCGGCTGCGAAACGCTTCCACGAGCGCGCATCGCGCAGGGCTGCAATGTTCTCCCGGAACGGGCCGGTCCCTTGGTCGAAGAGTTGCCGGATGCCCGTGGCAATGGCATGCGCCCCCGGCACGGGTACCAGCACCCCTGTGCGCCCATCGCCCAGTGCTTCCCTGAGCCCGCCCACATCCGTAGCCACTACAGGTACTCCGAAATGGTGGGCAATGGCCGTGATGCCGCTTTGTGTGGCACTGCGGTAGGGCAGCACCACGGCATCGGCCGCGCTGAAGAAACAGGGTACTTCGGCATCGGCGATGAACCGGGCATTTACATGGATGTTGTCCTTGAGCGGGCTCGCCTCGATCAGCCTTTGGTAGCGGCTGAAATCACCGTAAGGTTCCCCGGCGATCAACAGGTGGTAACGCGGGTCCAGGCGGCCGAAGGCCTCGATCAGCAAGTCCAACCCCTTGTAGTTGCGGATAAGGCCGAAGAAGAGCAGCACCCGTGCCTCTTGGGGCAAGTGCAATTTGTGCCTGGCCTCCGCTTGTGCCACAACTGTACCGAAGTGGTCATAAAGCGGATGTGGCATCAGCTTCACCCGTGCTGCGGGATGCAGGCGGAGGATATCTTGCCGTACCGCTTCCGTCATGGCCACTGATCCCCCTTGCTGCCGCAAGAACCACCGGGTGAGCGGCTTGTCGTAGAAGTGCCGCTCATGCGGCAAGGCATTGTCCACGATGGAAATGACTTTGATCCCCCGCCTGCGGAGCTTTGCCGCCACCGTGCCCATGGCCGGTGCGAAGAAGGGCATCCAGTAGCGCAGCACGGCTACATCCGGCATGGTGCTTTGCATGCGGCTGGCGGTGCGGCCCCAACTTAGCGGGTTGATGCTGTCCAACACCCTAACGGCCCCGATGTCGTCAGCCACATCGCGGTCGAACTGGCTGGTGCCGGGAAAAAGGAGATCAGGGTATTGCCGGGTGAAGGTGAACGGGTGCACTTGGTGCGCCATGCGCAATTCGCGCACCAGGGCGGTACTGAACTGGGCAATGCCGCCACGGTATGGCGGCAAGGCGGAAAGCAGGGCGATGCGCATGCGATATCGGGGCGAAGATGGGCACGCTCCTCGAACCGTGGGCCAAATGGCCTGGTCGGAGATGAACGGCCATGAGCTCAAATCCGGGATGCGTTCCGCCACGATCGTTCCATTCACAGTTGGTTGGTGGCATTTCCCTGCTGCCCCGTGTGTGATCCAAGCGGGCCAGTGGGTTATTTTGCAGCAAATCGATCCAAGACATGAGCTTTTTTCGAACGCAGTTCGCGGCCCTTCTAATTGGCCTGACCATGGCCAGTGGCACGGAGGCGGTGGCCGGTGGACCGCCGACCAATGACCTGTGCAGTGCAGTTGCACCCGAGGCGTTGGCCGTGGGCAGCACCCTCACCTTCACCGGCGACAACACCAACGCCACCTACGCCGGCGATGCCGAACCGGGCACCCTGCTGGACCAATACCCCTCCCCCAACACTTGGCATGCCTTCACCACCACCGCCTGTGCCGATGTGACCGTGAGCTACTGCGGCACCGCCAGCGGCTGGAGCAACGTGTGGAAGCTGCTCACCACGGACTGCCCGGCACAAACACTGGTGAACCCGACCACCTCGGAGACCACCACGTGCGGCAACGGGAACTGGACCTTCAGCTTCAGCAGCCTGCCCGCAGGCACTTACTACCTGCCGGTTCCCAATGTGGGCTTCGGCCAAGGCGGCGGGCCCTACAGCGTGGACGTGTCGGCAGCGACCTGCGCAAACGCCGCCCCGGAGAATGACCTGTGCTCGGCTGTCACGCCGGAAGCACTGGCCGTGGGCCAAACCCTCACCTTCACCGGCGACAACACCAACGCCACCTACGCCGGCGATGCTGAACCGGGCACCCTGCTGGACCAATACCCCTCGCCCAACACTTGGCATGCCTTCACCACCAGCACATGCGCCGATGTAACGGTGAGCTACTGCAGCACCGCGAGCGGTTGGAGCAACGTATGGAAATTGCTCACCACGGACTGCCCGGCGCAAACCTTGGTGAACCCGAGCACCTCGGAGACCACCACGTGCGGCAACGGGAACTGGACCTTCAGCTTCAGCAGCCTGCCCGCAGGCACCTACTACCTGCCGGTGCCCAATGTGGGCTTCGGCCAAGGCGGCGGGCCGTACAGCGTGGACGTGTCGGCAGCGACCTGCGCAAACGCCGCCCCGGAGAATGACCTGTGCTCGGCGATCACGCCGGAAGCACTGGCCGTGGGCCAAACCCTCACCTTCACCGGCGACAACACCAACGCCACCTACGCCGGCGATGCTGAACCGGGCACCCTGCTGGACCAATACCCCTCGCCCAACACTTGGCATGCCTTCACCACCAGCACATGCGCCGATGTAACGGTGAGCTACTGCAGCACCGCGAGCGGTTGGAGCAACGTATGGAAATTGCTCACCACGGACTGCCCGGCGCAAACCTTGGTGAACCCGAGCACCTCGGAGACCACCACGTGCGGCAACGGGAACTGGACCTTCAGCTTCAGCAGCCTGCCCGCAGGCACCTACTACCTGCCGGTGCCCAATGTGGGCTTCGGCCAAGGCGGCGGGCCGTACAGCGTGGACGTGTCGGCAGCGACCTGCGCAAACGCCGCCCCGGAGAATGACCTGTGCTCGGCGATCACGCCGGAAGCACTGGCCGTGGGCCAAACCCTCACCTTCACCGGCGACAATACCAACGCCACCTACACCGGCGATGCCGAACCGGGCACCCTGCTGGACCAATACCCCTCCCCCAACACCTGGCATGCCTTCACCACCACCGCCTGTGCCGATGTAACGGTAAGCTACTGCGCCACGGACAGCGGCTGGAGCAACGTGTGGAAGCTGCTCACCACGGACTGCCCGGCGCAAACCCTGGTGAACCCGAGCACCATGGACACCACCACGTGCAGCAACGGAAACTGGACCTTCAGCTTCGGCAACCTGCCGGCGGGCACCTACTACCTGCCGGTGCCCAATGTGGGCTTCGGCCAAGGTGGGGGAGCGTATTCCGTGAACGTGGACGCGGTAGCCTGCTTGCCCACCGGGGAACAGGAAAGTACAAGCCGCATCTCATGGACGGTATTCCCCAATCCGTCCTCCGGGCGGGTGCAGCTGTCTTTTGGAAATATGTCGGGCCCAGGTACGTTGGAACTGCTGGACATGGCTGGGCGGGTGATCCGATCAGAGGCGCTTCAAATGATCAACGGAGGCCATGTGCAACTTGATCTCGGGCGTGAGCTGCCGGTGGGACAGTACATCCTGAGGCTGAGCTCCGCAAGCGGCCGCCAAGCACGCTACGTGAGTTTCCATTGAAAGCGTGCCGTGGAGGGGTCCCGTACGATGCCGGTGATCGGCTCGTACGGGACCTTTCGCATTGAAATATCCGGAGGGTGGTAGTGAAGTGGGTGTGGCGGACCGAAATCAGCCGAACACCAGCTACCTTTAACTGCCTCAACGCCCTCCACATGTACACCATCCTCTGCCCCACGGACCTTTCGGAAACCTCCGAGACCGGATTAGCCTATGCGGAGCTCGTGGCGGGGCGCATGGGCTGCACGGTGAAGCTGCTGCATGCCATGAGCAAGCAGGAGAAAAGCATGGACGGCGGTGAACTGGCAGGGGAAGAATTGGCGGCGCAAGGCCGGTCGGTACGGACCGTGCAAGTGGACACGCAAATGCGCGAAGGGGAATTTATGAAGGTGATCGCGGAGGCAAGCAGCCAAGGACCGGCCATGATGATCTGCGCCACGCACGGACTTCGCGGCTTGCGGCAGTCGCTCTTTGGCACGGACATCCTCAAGCTGGTGAGAATGGTGGGGATACCGAGCTTGGTGGTGCAGAAGCACAGTCCGGCCGTGAACGATTTCGGCACCATTGTGATGCCCGTGGCCGGCCACGCTGACATCAGCCGGTTGCTGGATGCCGTGTGCCTATTGGCGGGGAAATTCGGAAGTACCGTGCATATCTACCAGTGGGTGCGGCCCGGGGAAGAGCCCAGCGAAGCATTGGAACGGAACAAACAACTAATGGTGGAACGGCTTGATGCTGCGGGGATCCCCCATCAGCTCGTGCAGGAGCCCAGCCACGGGTTTTCCGTAGGCTTTTCCCGGCCAACCATCGACTATGCACAGCGGGTCGGCGCGGGCTGCATGGCCATCATGTCGGTGGCATCCGAAGAATACCGCTATATCGCCGACGCCGAAAAGGAGCGCATACTGACCAACGAACCCGGGATCCCGGTGCTGTGTGCGCATTGATGCGAACTTTGCCGCCATGATGCTCGATGCTGCATTTTGGACCGGGCGGTATGCTGCGGGCGAGACGGGGTGGGACATTGGCGCCGTGAGCACACCGATGAAGGCGTATGTCGATCAGTTGGCGGACAAACAACTCGAGATCTTGATCCCCGGGGGCGGCCGCAGCTACGAGGCAGAATACCTGCACCGCCTGGGTTTCGGTAAAGTGCATGTGGTGGACCTCAGCGGGGAGCCGTTTGCCGACCTGTTGCAGCGCTGCCCCGATTTCCCACGCCACCACCTGCATGTGGCGGATTTCTTCAACCACGCGGGGCGCTATGACCGCATCCTGGAGCAGACCTTCTTCTGTGCCCTTGATCCGAAGCTGAGGCCGAACTATGTGGCGCACATGCACGATCTGCTTGCGCCCGGCGGCAAACTCGTGGGCGTGCTGTTCGATGACCCCTTGTTCACCGACCACCCGCCGTTCGGTGGCAATGCGGAGACCTACCACCAGCTGTTCACTCCGCGGTTCAGCAAGCTGAAGCTGGAGCCGTGCCACAACTCCATTGCGCCGCGGGCAGGCCGGGAGCTCTGGCTTTCAGCCGCCCATTGATGATGCCCTACCGGCTGGTGAGGTACAGGTGGTCCGCCAGCAAGGTGCGCAGGAACTGTTCGGGCGGCATTTGCCCGTTGGCGTTGAAGCGCGGTTGATAACGGCCTGCCAACTTTTCCATGGCCGCAGCGCGCGCGCTGCTGGTATTGGCCAATACCTCTTTGATCAATGCTGCTTCCCTGTCGGGGATCATTTCCGCGCCGGGAAAGGTGACCTGGTGGCCCTGCGCATGCTGCGCGGCCATGATATCGGACAGGCTATTGCGCCGCCTGAGGGAGATCACCGTGGTGCCTGCGGCGATGTCGCCGATGCGCTGGCCCTTGCCGTTGAACAAGATCACCACGCCACCGACCAGGAACAGAGAATCCACCATGCGCAGCAACCAACGCAGCAGGTAGTGGCCCAAGCCCGGTTGCCCGCCGTCCAACCGTGCCACCTTGATGTTGCGCATGCGCTTGCCGACGCTTTGGCCGTCCATGAGCAGTTCGCACACCAAGTGGTAGAAAGTCCATGGCACACCGAACAGCGAAATGAGCAGCCACTCCGGCGGGCGTGCCCCGGTCTGCCCCAGCAGCATCGACAGGCCAAAGCTGTATCCGACCAGCACCAACCAATCCAACACCACCGCCACGCCGCGGTCCACAATGGTGGCCACCTCGTACTGCAGGGCCACGTTCTGTGCAGTTTCAATGCGGACGGTTTCCATGGCGGGCCGCAAAATAACGGATCAACTCTTCGTTATGTTTGCTCAGCATGCCCATGCGCGAAGCAGCCTTCGTAAAATGCAACAGCACCAAGTGGCAACGTTTGGAGCAGCTTGCCGCACAGGGCAGCGAAGGCACCATCACCGCGGACGAGGCCAGCGCGCTGTACATTGAACTGAACGACGACCTGAGCTATGCCCGCACCTTCTACCCCGGCGCACAGGTTACCAGTTACCTGAACACCTTGGCGGCAAGCCTGCACCGGCGCATCTACCGCAACCAGCGCACAGGCCTGGGGCGCTTCATCACCTTCTGGAAAACCGAACTGCCGCTGCTGCTGGCCGGCACGCGCCGCCAACTCGTCCTCTCCGCCACCATCTTCCTCACCGCCGTGCTCATCGGCGGGCTCAGCGCCCACTACGACACCACCTTCACCCGGCTGATCCTCGGCGACGGCTACGTGGACATGACCCTGGAGAACATCAAGGAAGGCAAGCCCATGGCCGTGTACGGCAGCTCCGGGATGATGGACATGTTCTTCGGCATCACGCTCAACAACATCATGGTGAGCTTCTACGCATTCGCATTGGGCGTGCTGCTGAGCTACGGCACCTGGCTGATCTTGGTGCAGAACGGGATCATGCTGGGGGCCTTCCAGTACTTCATGTACCAGCAGGGCGTGCTGCGCGAAAGCCTGCTGGCGATCTGGCTGCACGGCACGGTGGAGATCAGCTGCATTGTGATCGCCGGCTCCGCCGGGCTGGTGATGGGCAACAGCATCCTTTTCCCCGGCACGTACACGCGCTTGGCCAGCTTCCGGCGCGGGGCGCTGCAAGGCATGAAGATCGTGGTAGGCCTGGTACCCTGCTTCATCCTGGCGGGCTTCATCGAGTCGTTCATCACGCGGCGCAGCGCCGACATGCACCCGGCGGTGAACCTCACCATCATCTTCGGCAGCTTGGCCTTCATCATCGGTTACTTCATCCTCTACCCCTACCATGTCCAACGCACCCATGGAAACCATCGAATTGCGCAAGCAGCGTGACTTCAGCGCGGTGATCAGCACCGGCTTCCAGTTCGTAAGGCAGAACTGGAAAACACTGTACCGCCCGCTGATCTTCATCTGCCTGCCGCCGTACTTGGTGGCCTCTTTCTTCTTCGGAAGCTTCTTCCGCACGGTGATGGTGGATGCCCAAGCCGGGCATGTCGGATCGTTCGGCACCAGCTTCGGGAGCATGGGCCTCGGTTATTTGCTGATGATCTTCTCCGCCTTGCTGATGTATGCCATGATCTACGAATACATGCGCCATTACATGCAAAATCACGGGCTGCCCCCCTCCACCGGCGAACTGTGGAAGGCCACGTCGCGGCAGCTTCCGGCCTACTTCGCCATTGCCGTGCTGGCCGGCATCCTCATTTTCGCCGGGGTGTTCCTGCTGATCGTGGGGGCGCTGTGGCTGGCCATCGTTTTCACCATGGCCTTCCCGCTGCGTTCTTTTGAGGGGGCGGGGATCACGGATTGCATCGGCCGGTCGTTCAAACTGATCAAGGGGCACTGGTGGGAAACCTTCGGGCTGGTGCTGGTACTGGCCCTCTTAATCGGGTTCCTCGGCTATTTCATCTACCTGCCCTTCATGATGCTCACCGGCTTCGGTGCCATGAGCGGCATGGAAAACCCTGCGGAAATGGGCGAGCGCATGGGCTGGGTGATGACGGTCTTCATGATGCTGTCCGGCGTGGTGACCGTGCTGCTGCAACCGCTGATCCTCGTGCCCATAGGCCTGCAGGCACTCTCGCTGATGGAGGAGAAGGAAGGACGCGGCCTGCTGGAACGCGTGGAACAAGCCACCATGCCGCCCACGGCCTGAAACAGCAGCACCTTGCCCGTGTTCCGCGCGTTCGCCCTGCTGTTCTTCGCCCTGGTTGCCCTGGGCATGGCCCCGGCCCGTGCCCAAGCGGACACGGCTGCTGCGGCCACGGTGGCGGCCATGGACAGCACGGCACCGGTCAACGTGCGTGAAGTGCGCTTCAATCCGCAGGAAATTGCGCAACTGCAAACCAACCCCGACTTCGACTACGACCGCAGCCTGCACACGGACATGCTGTGGTGGGACCGGCTGAAGCGCTGGATCGGCCAGCAACTTGAAAAACTCTTCGGCACCAAGGCCGGCCATTGGATCTTCGGCCACTTGGACTGGGCCTTCCTGCTTGCCGCCGTGGTGCTGGTGGCGATCTATTTGCGGAAACGCCTGTTCCACGGCGGCTTCTCCACCGATGCCGCGCGGCCCAGGCAAGTGCTCGAGATCGGCGAAGACCTGCCCCGCGAAGACCTGGACCGCCTGCTGGCGGAAGCCGAACGCAAGGGCCAGTGGCCGCTCGCCATCCGTTTCCACTACCTGAAGGCCCTGCGGCTGCTGATCGATGAAGGGCAGCTGCGTTTCCAGCCGGACAGCACCGACCGCGACTACTTGCGGCAACTGAAGGACCCGGCACGGCGCAGCGCCTTCGCCGAGCTCAGCTTCCTCTTCAAATGGGCCTGGTTCGGCGATGCCCCCTTGGATGAAGCGCGTTACCGCAGCCTCGCGCCGGCGTTCATCCGCTTCCACACACCCGCCGTGAACCCATGACCAGGGCCGAGAAGATCATCCTCGGGGCCACCTTGGCCATCGTGCTGCTCTTGGTGGTGCTGGAGGCCATCACGCCGAAGGAACCCAATTGGACGCCCACTTACACCGAGTACCGCAACGACCCTTATGCATGCAGCTTGGTGCGCCAGCGCTTGGGCGACCTCTTTCCGCAGGGCGTTACCACGGTGCGCGAACCGATCTACGCCACCGCCCAACGGCAATTGTCGCCGGACAGCGCCGCCCCGCGCGTCAACCACGTATTCATCGAGCGCTGGCTCAACCTGGACCCGCTGGACCTGCAGCACCTGCTGAAGATGGTGGAGGCCGGCGACAACGCGTTCATCGCCGCAGAAGGTTTTGGCGGCATGATCGAGGACACCCTGGGGCTTTCCACGGCCTACAGGTACGAGCCGTTGGACAGCCTGAGCGCAAAGGGCATGAAGGAGATCCTGCTTGGGGATACGGCGGTGCTGCACTACACCGTGGAGCCTTTGCGCAAGACCGGGGAATTCCGTTTCGGGCGCGGTGACATGCGGAACTACTTCAGCAAGTATTCCAAGGACAGTGCCCAAGTGCTCGCGGAAACCTGGCGGAACGATCCCGTGCTGTTGCGCGTGCCCGTCGGCAAAGGCACGCTGTACCTGTGCAGCACACCGCTGGCCTTCACCAACTACTACCTGCTGAAGGATGGCAGCCGCGGGTTCATGGAAAAGGCCTTCGGCCTGCTGCCCGACCGGCCCGTGCTGTGGGATGAATACTACAAGGCCGGCCGCGTGGGCAGCACCAGTCCGCTGCGCTACATCCTCGCCCAGCCCGCGCTGCGCTGGGCCTATTGGACGGTGATCGCCCTGCTGCTGCTCACCGTGCTGGTGTACGCGCGCCGCCGCCAGCGGGCCATTCCCGTGGTGGCCCCGCCGCGCAACAGCAGCCGCGACTTTGCCGACACCATGGGCCGCCTCTACTACTTCCGCGGCGACCATGCCGACCTGGCCCGCAAGCTCTCCGCGCAGTTCCGCGAAGAGGTGCGCCGGAAATTGCGCCTGCCGCAGAGCGAATGGGACAACCGCACCCTTGCGGAGATCGCCCGGCGCAGCGGCATCGGCGAAGAAGAACTGCACCACGCCAACCGCCTGATGAACTTCTATGCCACCGCCGAACTGGCCAGCGAACAGCAACTCCTCACCCTGAACAAAACCTTGGACCGGTTGCGCCACAAGCTGTAGCCTCCCATCCTATCACCCTCGCACTCTTTCACCCTCTCACCCTCTCACCCTCGCACCCTCTCACCCTCTCACCCTACCACCGCATTTCAACACCATGGAACAAGAAAACATTCCCACCGGCGGCTACGCCCCCGCCCTGCCGCTGGCCGGGCTGCGCGACGCCGCCGAACGCATCCGCAGCGGCATCCAGCGCGTCATCATCGGGCAGGACGCCGTTATCGATCAGCTGATCACCGCCCTGCTCAGCGACGGCCACGTGCTGATCGAAGGCATGCCCGGCGTGGCCAAGACCCTCGCCGCCAAGCTGCTGGCCCGCACCGTGGACACCGGCTTCTCGCGCATCCAGTTCACCCCGGACCTGATGCCCAGCGACGTGATCGGCACCAGCATCTTCGACCCGCGCACCGCCGCCTTCACCTTCAAGCCCGGCCCCATCTTCAGCAATATCGTGCTGGTGGACGAGATCAACCGCGCACCGGCCAAGACCCAGAGCGCGCTCTTCGAGGTGATGGAGGAACGGCAGGTCACCGTGGACGGCACCACCCACCCCGTGGGCGATCCCTTCATGATCGTGGCCACGCAAAACCCCATTGAGCACGAAGGCACCTATCGCCTGCCCGAAGCCCAGCTGGACCGTTTCCTGTTCAAGATCGACATGGGACATCCCAGTTTGGAGGAGGAAGAGCAATTGCTGCTGCGGGCGCAGGAAGGACCTCACCGCATGGATGCCGCCCAAGTGGCCCCCGTGATCACGCCTGCCGAGCTGGTGCGCCTGCGCGAACTGGTGTTTCAAGTGAAGTGCGACGCCAAGCTGGTGCGCTACATCGCCGAGATCGCCCAGGCCACGCGCAACGACCGCAACCTGATGCTCGGCGCCTCGCCCCGCGCCAGCCTGGCCGTGCAGCGCGCCGCCAAGGCCGTGGCAGCGGTGCAGGGCCGCGACTTCACCATTCCGGAAGACATCCGGCAAGTGCTGCCCGCCGTGCTGCGCCACCGCATCCTGCTTGCGCCGGAGCGTGAAATGGAAGGCATCCGTCCGGATGAAGCCGTGGCCGAGATCATCGCCAAAGTCCCCGTGCCCCGGTGAAAAACACCCTGCGATCGCTGTTCCTGACCCGGCGCTTCTTCGGCATCGGCTGGGGCATCGCGGCCCTGTTCGTGGGCTCGTACCTATTGCCCGCGCTGTTGCCCGTGGCCATGACGGTTCTGGCCCTGCTGGCGCTGTTCACCGTGGTGGATGCGTTGCGGCTCTTCAGCGTAAGGGGCGGCATCCACGCCGAACGCCGCACCTTGGCCAAGTGGAGCAACGGCGACGAAAACCCCGTGGCCATATCCGTAAAGAGCAGCTACCCCTTCCCCATTGCCGTGCGGGTGCTGGATGAACTGCCGCCTCAACTGCAGGAGCGCAACCTGGACCTGCGCACGCGGATCGGCCCCATGGGCGATTCCGACCTGAACTACATCGCACGGCCGCTCACGCGCGGCGTATACGCGTTCGGCGCCATCAACGTGCTGGTGCGCACCGGGCTGGGGCTGGCCGAGCGGCGTTACAAGCAGGAACAGGGGCGCGAGATCGCCGTGTACCCCAGCTACATCCACCTGCGCAAATACGAACTGATGGCCCAGGCCGACCCGTTCAGCGCGGCGGGCGTGCGCAAAATGCGGCGCAGCGCCCAGCGCTCCGAGTTCGAGCAGATCCGTGAGTACATCCCCGGCGACGACCGCCGCACCGTGAACTGGAAGGCCACGGCCCGCCGCGCCAAGCTGATGGTGAACCAGTACCAGGACGAAAAGGCCCAGCAGATCGTTTCACTCATCGACACAGGCCGCACCATGAAGATGCCCTTCGGCGGCCTCACCCTGCTGGACCGCGCCATCAATGCCACGCTGGTGCTCAGCGACATCGCCCTGAAGAAGGACGACAAGGCCGGGGTGATCACCTTCAGCAACACCGTGCATGCCGTGCTGCCGCCAGCGCGCGAAAAGGGCTGGATCCGGCGCGTAATGGAGCTGCTCTACGCCCTGCGCACCGATTTCGCCGAGACGGACATGGAGGCGCTTTACGCCCGCGTGAAACGCACGCTTCCGCAGCGCAGCCTGCTGGTGCTCCACACCAACTACGAGAGCCTTTCGGCCATGCGTCGCCAGCTGCCGTTCCTGCAACTGCTCTCCCGCTCCCACTTAGTGGCCGTGGTGATCTTCCGCAACACCGAGCTGGACGCCCTGCTGCAACAGCCCGACCGCGACACCATGAGCGTGTACATCAAGACCATCACCACCCAGTTCATCCACGAAAAGGAACTCATCGCCAAGGAGCTGGAGCGCCACGGCGTGCTCACCATCCTTACTGCGCCGGAACAACTGAGCACCAGCGTGCTGAACAAGTACTTGGAGGTGAAGGCCCGGGGAATGCTGTAGGGGCACCGGCTGCCCTTCATGGCGCCCTTGGCGTCGTGGCGGCTGCCTTGCATGCTTCGCGTCCTCGCGTCTTCGCGTGCCTCATCCCTTGGCGCCCTTGGCGTCTTGGCGGTGAATTCCCCTCCTACCCCAGCGACTGGATATCGATCACGAACCGGTACCGCACATCGCTCTTCACCATGCGGTCGTAAGCCTCGTTGAGCTTGCTTGCGGGGATCAGCTCGATGTCGGCGAGCACGCCATGCTTGGCGCAGAAATCCAGCATCTCCTGGGTTTCCTTGATCCCGCCGATCAGTGAACCGGCCAGGCTGCGCCGCCCTTGGATCAAGGTGTCCGCGCTTACCGGGGCGGGTTCCGGCAGGCCCACCACCACCATGGTGCCGTCCAGGCGCAGCAGGTTCAAGTAGGCGTTGTAGTCGTGGTTGGCGGAGATGGTGTCCAAGATGAAATCGAAGCGCTTCGCATGGCTCTTGAACACCCCCGGATCGCGGGTGAGCAGAAAATCATCCGCGCCCAAATGCTCGGCATCGGCCTTTTTGCGTTCGGAATGGCTGATCATGGTGACATGCGCCCCGAGTGCCTTGGCGATCTTCACGGCCACATGGCCCAGGCCGCCCAAGCCCACGATACCCACCTTCGTTCCGGCTGCCACGCCATGCCGGTGCAAGGGGGAATAGGTGGTGATGCCCGCACACAGCAGCGGGGCCGTGCGGTCCAGCGGCATGCCCTGTGGGATCCGCAGCACAAAATCCTCATTCACCACGATCCGCGTGGAATAGCCGCCCAGGGTCACCGTGCGGTCGCCGCGCTTGTCGATGGAGTTGTACGTGGCGGTCATGCCGCGCTCGCAATACTGCTCCTGGTGCTCCTGGCAGGCGCTGCATTCGCGGCAACTGTTCACCATGCAGCCCACGCCCACGGTGTCGCCGGGTTTCCAGCTTTTCACCCCGCTCCCCACCGCCACCACATGCCCGGTGATCTCGTGCCCCGGCACGATGGGATAGCGCGTGCGGCCCCACTCGTTGCGCACCGCATGCACATCGGAGTGGCACACGCCGCAGTAGGCAATGTCGATCACCACATCGTGCGGGCCGGGGTCGCGGCGATCGATGGACAATGGCGCAAGCGGTGATTCCGCGCTTTGCGCCGCATAAGCTTTCACGGAGGTCATGGTGCAAAGGTCGGTGATCGATGGCCGGTGAAAACTGACAACCACTGGCGAACAACCGACAACCGATGAACGCAACGCGTACACGAACCCCAATACCTTTGCCCCATGGCAACAAAGAAGGGAGCCCAATTGGACAAGGCATTCGCGGCATTGCTCAGCGAGGATGATGCCCAGGCGTTGGAGGCCTTGGCGCTGATCCACGAAAAGGGAGATGCCAATTCCATCCTTCCTCTATTGCATGCACTGGCCCAAACGGACGACCACGCACGGCAGCGCCGCATTGAAGGTTTGTTGTTTGAGGTGAAGGTGAAGGATGCCGCAGCGGAACTGGGCAAGGCGCTGGACCTGCCGGAGTTGCTGGACGTGCGGAAGACGGCCATCGCCGCCTTTTGGAACGCGGGCTTGGACGCGGGACCCTGGACGGAGCGATTGGCACAGATCGCCGTGGAAGGCGATGCCGACGAGACCATGGAGGTGCTCACCGTGCTCGAGAACCAGGAACTGCTGCCGGAAAAAGCCGCTCGCCTGGCATTGAGCAGGATCCGGAAGGCTGTGCCGGGAGAAGCGGATGCTTATAAAAAGGCGCTGCTCGAAGACCTGCAGCAGCATCTGGAAGACCGCTTGGGCGTGCAATAAGCCTTGCAAACCAATGGCCCTTGACCCCAGCGTGCAACGCATGACGCCCAAGCAGCGCGAGCGCTGGGCCTGGGGATTTGTGGTGGTGCTGGCGTTGTTGGCCTTGCTCTGGGCCTATTACCAGTACTGGTGGAAGCCGGGGCGACTGGAACCGTAGTTCAAGCCGTAGTTGGATCAGACATTCGCTTTACGGAAGCGAGGCATGCCTCAACGCACAGGAACGTTCCCTTGAACCAGGTACGTCTCCAGCGCCCGCTGCACCCTTCCGTTGATGTCTTCCGTTTCCGCTGGCACGAACCGCTCACCGGTGATCTTCTCGAACAGTTCCACGTAGCGCGTGGTCACGCTCTGCACGAAGGCATCGTCCATGGCGGGCACTTGCTGGCCTTCCTTGCCCATGAAGTGGTTCGCGATGAGCCACTCGCGGACGAATTCCTTGCTGAGCTGCTTTTGGCGCTCGCCCTTGGCCTGCCGTTCGGCGTAGCCGTCCAGATGGAAATAGCGGGAGCTGTCCGGGGTGTGTACCTCATCAATCAACAGGATGCGGCCATCCGGCAACTTCCCCTATCTTTGGTACATGGTGGTCATCATCAAGAAAAGCACCCCGCGCAACAAGTTGAAAACGCTCTTGCGCAAGGCCCAACCAGCCAAGGCCAAAGGTCTTGATGCCATGAAGCATTTGGGGAAGCTCAAGCTGGAAGAGGACCCGTTGGCCATTCAACGCCGGTTGCGGGATGAATGGGACTAAGGTTGTGTTGGACACCAACATAGTCCTGTACATTTTGAACGGCGATGTGCAGATCGCCGAATTGGTCCAAGGCTGTGAAGCGTATGTGTCGGTGATCACCCGGGTGGAATTATTCAGCCATGCCCGGCTTTCCAAGCAGGACAAGGAATCCATCCAAGCCTTCCTGAATGACTGCAAGCTGGTGCAATTCACCCAAGAAATCCAAGACCTGACGATCGGTCTGAGACAGCGCTACAAACTGAAATTGCCTGATGCTGCCGTCGCAGCCTCTGCAGTCTACCTCGGTGTACAGCTGATCACAGCCGATAGATCCTTTGCGAAACTGAAGGATGAAATGTCCGTGGCGGTGGTGGAACGTTGAGCGATGGTCAAGCTTGCTGATGATCAGCCCGGACCCTCCCCCAGCCACCCTTCCAGCGCCCCTTGCACGCGCGTGTTGATGTCTTCCGTTTCCGCTGGCACGAACCGCTCACCGGTGATCTTCTCGAACAGTTCCACGTAGCGCGTGGTCACGCTCTGCACGAAGGCATCGTCCATGGCGGGCACTTGCTGGCCTTCCTTGCCCATGAAGTGGTTCGCGATGAGCCACTCGCGGACGAATTCCTTGCTGAGCTGCTTTTGGCGCTCGCCCTTGGCCTGTCGTTCGGCGTAGCCTTCCAGATGGAAATAGCGGGAGCTGTCCGGGGTGTGTACCTCATCGATCAACAGGATGCGGCCATCCGCCGTGCGGCCAAACTCGTACTTGGTGTCCACCAGGATCAGCCCGCGCTCTTTGGCGATGCGGCTGCCTTCGGCGAAGAGCGCCAAGGCGTAGCGGCACATGGTGTCCCATTCCGCAGGCGTGCAGAGGCCGCGCTTGAGGATCTCCTCCGGAGTGATGTCCTCGTCGTGGCCCTCATCAGCCTTGGTGCTGGGGGTGATCAACGGCGTGGGGAAGGAATCATTCTCCTTGAGCCCGTCCGGCATGGTGGCGCCGCAGAGGACGCGTTTGCCCTCGTTGTAGGTGCGCCAAGCGTGGCCCGCCAGGTAGCCGCGCACCACCATCTCCACCTTCACCGTGGTGCAGCGGTGGCCCACCACCACGTTGGGGTCTGGCGAGGCGATGGCCCAATTGGGCGCGATGTGGGCGGTGGCCTGCAGCATGTGCCAACTGAGCTGGCTGAGCACCTGGCCCTTGTGCGGAATGCCGCGCGGCAGCACCACGTCGAAGGCGCTGATGCGGTCGGTGGCCACCAGCAGGGTGCGGCCGTCCTGCAGGTGGTACACATCGCGCACTTTGCCGTGGTAAACTTCGGCAACGCCCGGCAGGCGCAGGTCCGAGCGCATTAGGGTATTCGGCAAGCTCATGGCTTTTTGCCTTTGTGTTCGGTTGGTTTCGTTGTGCCCGAGGCAGGCGGTTTTCCTTCCTCGATGTCCTTGAATGCCGCGATCACGCGGGTAACGAGCTCGTGGCGGATCACATCCTTTTCATCGAGGTCGATCACGGCCACGCCCTTCACGCCGCGCAGGTGTTCCACGGCGGGCAGCAGGCCGGAGCGCACGCGGTCCGGCAGGTCCACTTGGGTGGCATCGCCGGTGATGATGAACTTGGCATCGCGGCCCATGCGGGTGAGGAACATTTTAAGCTGGGGCAGGCTGGCGTTCTGGGCTTCGTCCAGGATCACGAAGGCGTGGTCCAGCGTGCGGCCGCGCATGAAGGCCAGCGGGGCGATCTGGATCACGCCGCCTTCGAGGTATTCCACCAGTTTCTGTGGCTGCACCATGTCCTTGAGCGCATCGTAGAGCGGCTGCAAGTAGGGATCCAGCTTTTCGCGCAGGTCGCCGGGCAGGAACCCCAGGTTCTCCCCGGCTTCCACCGCAGGCCGGGTCAGAACAATGCGGCGCACCTGGCGTTCCTTCAGCGCCCGCACCGCCAAGGCCACGGCGGTGTAGGTTTTGCCGGTACCGGCCGGCCCGATGGCGAAGACCATGTCCTGGTGGGCCACGGCTTCCACCATGCGCTGCTGGTTGGGCGTGCGGGCCTTGATCCGCAGGCCGAAGTTGCCGTGCACGATCACCCCGCCGCCGTCCGGTTCACCGCCGTGGGCCTCCCCGTCGCCGCTGTGCATGATCTCTTCGAGCACCTTTTCGGGCAGCTCGTTGTACTTCACCACGTGGCGCTGCAACTGTTCGAAGCGTTCCAAGAATACTTCCACCAGCTCGCCCGGCCCGGCAACCCGGAGCTCATCGCCCCGCGCCAAGATGTTCAACTGGGGGAAGAACCCCCGGATGGCTCGCAGGTTCCGGTCGTTCGGACCCAGCACCGCAACCGGGTCGGCTGCCGTAATGTGTATGGTGCGTTCGCTCAAAGGATGCGGCTTTGCCCCCGTTGCAGCATTGCGCATGGGGCGGTTACTTTTGACCGGTCGAAGGTAACGGCGCCAGCCTATCCCCTCATCATATGGCCATCATCACGCTCACCTCGGACATGGGCACCAGCGACCATTATGTCGCTGCGGTGAAGGGCGCCATTTTGACCCAGTTGAAGGAGGCCAGGATCGTGGACATCAGCCACGACATAGCCCCGTTCAACAACAGGCATGCGGCCTTCGTGCTGCAGAATGCCTGGCCGGAATTCCCGGAGGGCACCATCCATATCATCGGTGTGAACCCGGAAGCCGACGGGGAAACTCCCCACCTGGTGGTCCGCTTCAAGGGTCACTATTTCATCGGCGCGGACAGTGGGCTCTTTCACCTGCTTTTTGAGCAGCAACCCGATGCCATCGTGGAACTTACCTTGCAGTTGGACAAGGACCACCTGACCTTCCCCACCAAGAACATCTTCGTAAAAGCCGCCTGCCACCTGGCCCGGGGCGGCACCATGGAACTGCTGGGCCGCCGGGTGAACGCCGTGCGCGAACAGCTCCATGTGCGGCCGGTGGTAAGTGACGATGCCATCAAGGGGGAAGTGATCCATGTGGACCGCTATGGCAATCTCATCACCAACATCACCCGCGAGTTGTTCAGGTCCTTGGTGAAGCACCAGGCCTTCCGGATCACCATCGGCCCCTCGCGCCACAACATCACCGTCATCCACAAAGCTTATTCTGATGTGCCCGTGGGCGAACGGGTGGCGTTCTTCAGTGATACGGGCCAGTTGGAGATCGCCGTGAACAAAGGAGTGGTGGGCAATGGAGGCGGCGCTGCCCAACTCCTGGGCCTGCGCGTTGCCGACCCGGTGCGCTTGGAAGTGTTGCCCAAAGCCGAAATGGCCCCCGCCCGCCCATGATCGTACGCCTGGTGAAAATGACCTTCCGGTCCGAAGAGGCCGCGCCCTTCCAGCAGCTCTTCAACGGCTGGCGCCACCGCATCATCGCCACGCCCGGCTGCCGATCGCTGGAGCTGTTGCACGACATGAAGGACCACCGCGTGTTTTTCACCCGGAGCGAGTGGGATACCGAAGCGGCTTTGGAGGGCTACCGACGATCCGCGACCTTTGCCCAAGTGTGGCCCGTGGTCAAAACCATGTTCGCCGCCCCGGCTGAAGCATGGACCATGCAGGTGGAACATCGCATGCCGGCCAACAACGACCCCAACAGTTTTGCGTAAGCCCATGAAGCATCCCCTGATCAGTATGTCGTGCGTCCTGCTGACCATCCCCAGCCTTGCCCAACCCGCAACACGGGACATCCTGGCGGAGGCCGTGGTGGCCTATGAAGCCGGCCAGCTGGATTCCGCCATGGCACGCATCGGGCGGGTCATCACACAGGAGCCTGCTTCGGCAAAAGCCTTCAAACTGCGGGGCGACATCCATCAGCGCCGCCGCGAATACGACGCTGCCATGGCCGACTACCGCACCTCCGAAGACCTGGACCAAAACGATCCACGGCTGTACGTGAGCCGCAGCGCGTTGTACATTACCCAGGGCAATGCCAAGGGCGGGCTGCGCGAAGCGGACAAGGCGCTGGACCTGGCCCCGCTGGATGCCGATGCATGGTACAACAGGGCATGGGCCCTCTACCAGGGCAATGACCTGGAGGCCGCCCTGAAGAGCGTGCGCAAAGCCTTGGACGTGGACCCCCGCTTCCCGGAGGCCCTGTACCTGTCGGGGGTGATCAAGGGTGCCCGGTATGATGAAGAGGCCGGCGTGGAAGAGATCGACCAGGCACTGCGCCTCAACCCGGGCATTCCGGGCGGCTTGATGAGCATGGCCGTGCTGTTGTACGAAGGCAAACGCTACCAGGAGGCCATCACCAAGTTCACCGAAGTGATCGCCAGCGATACCACCGAACTGGCCGATGCCTACTACTACCGGGCCGACTGCCACTACAACCTGGGCAACAAGGAATCGGCCTGCGAAGACTGGAACCGGAGCGTACGCCTGGGCGACCGTGATGCCGCGTTCATCAAGCGCAACTATTGCGATACGGACGCCTCCAAGATCCCCAAGAAGCCCAAGCGCCAACGCCGCAGGACCACCATCGAGTTTTGATGACCGCCTGGAATGCCCATCTTTTCCAAAGGTGCACGCCATTGCCTGGAATTTGGCGCCCCTTGGCGGGCATGTGCCCTTACTTTCGCCCGCTTGCCTGCCGGAAGGTCATGAGCCGGCGTGCCGATAGAAGATGGGAGCGCTGATCCGCAAGGAAGTACGAGTGTTTTTCGGTTCACTGATCGGCCACATGGTCATCGTGGTGTTCCTGCTGATCACCGGCCTCTTCCTTTGGGTGTTCCCGGACAACCTCCTCGATGCGGGATATGCCGACCTGGGGCTGCTCTTCCAAGTTTCCCCATGGGTGCTGCTCTTCCTGGTACCGGCCATCACCATGCGCAGTTTCAGCGAGGAACGCCGCACAGGCACCATTGAGCTGCTGCTCACCAAGCCCGTAACGGAATTGCGCCTGGTATTGGCCAAATACACGGCCGCCATGGTGCTGGTGCTGCTCGCCCTGTTGCCCACCATGATCTACTGGTACAGCATCGGCAGCTTGGGCCTGCCGGCGTGGAACCTGGACAATGGCGGCATCCGGGGCAGCTATATCGGGCTCTGCTTCCTGGCCTCGGCCTTTGCGGCCATCGGCGTGTTCGCCAGCGCGCTCACCGACAGCCAGATCGTGGCCTTCCTCGTGGCGGTGTTCCTGTGCTTCATCGTGTACCTGGGCTTTGATCTCATGGCGGACTTCAGCTCGCTCGGTGCGATGGAAGGACCCATCAAGGCCATGGGGATCCAACAGCACTACAGCAGCATGCAGCGCGGGGTGATCGACCTGCGCGACGTGCTGTACTTCCTGGGGCTGGACGCCATCTTCCTGTTGGCCACGCGCACCGTGCTCCAAAGCCGCACCTGGTGATGAGCACGGCAAAGAACATCACGCGCAAAGCAGCCGGTCTGCTGGAACTGGCCATTGGAACTGCATGCGTACTGCTGGTGCTGTTCATCGGCTCGTTCATCCGCTTGCGCGCCGACCTCACCACCGAAAAGCGTTTTACCCTTACCCCGGCCACCGAACAGCTCGTGGACAGCCTGAAGGACGTGGTGTTCGTGAAGGTGTACCTGAGCGGTGAACTGCCGGCCGACCTGCAACAGCTCAGCACCAGCCTGCGCGACCTGCTCGATGAGATGCGCGTGCGCAATCCCGACCTGATCCAGTACGAATTCACCGATCCCAGCGCCAGCCTGGACGAGGCCACCCGCAACAAAGTATACCAACAACTGCAGGACGACGGATTGCAGTACACCAGCATCCGCACCCGCGGAAAAGGCTCCCAGAGCGAGGTGATCGTTTGGCCCGGTGCCATCATCAGTTTCCAGGGCAAAAAGCTGCCCGTGCAATTGCTGCGATCGCAGCTGCGGGCCACCGATGCCGAGGCCGTGAACCGCTCCGTCAACAACCTGGAGTATGAACTGGCCAGCGCCATCCGCAAGATCACCAAACCGTTCAGGGCCCGCGTGGCGGTCATTGCCGGCAAGGGAGGACCGGATGAGCTGGCCCTGAAGGACCTCACTACGGCGCTTAGTGAACAGTATGAGGTGAGCCACGTGCGGCTCGATGGCAAGGTCGATGCGCTGAGCAGCAAGCCCGACGGGGTCACCTACCGGATCAACAACTACGAGGCGGCCATCATTGCCAAGCCCGACAGCCTGTTCGGCGAGAAGGACCAGTTCATCATCGATCAGTTCGTCATGAACGGCGGCAGGGTGCTTTGGGCCGTGGATGCCATGGACCCGCACTTGGACAGCCTGCGCACCAACCAGTACTCCATGGCCACCCCGTTGGAGCTCGGCTTGGACAACCTGTTCTTCGCCTATGGCGTGCGCTTCAACAAGGACCTGCTGCTGGACAAGCTTTGCGGCCCGATCCAGCTCTATACCCAACCCTACGGCAACCAGCCCAAGCTCGAAACGCTCCCTTTCCCTTTCCACCCCTTGGTGGTGGATTCCAACAACCATCCGATCACGGCCAACATCGATCCCGTGCTGCTCAAATTGGCCGGCAGCATCGATACCATCGGGCTGGACAGTGCGCACAGCACCATCCTGCTCACCACTTCACGCTATACGCGGGTGATGCGCAACCCCGTGCGGGTGAGCCTGACCGTGGTGGACATGGACCTGGGGTTGGACCGCAACAACAGCCCCTACCGGCCGGTGGCCGTGCTGACCCAGGGCGTGTTCCGCTCGGCCTTTGCCGGTAAACTGGGCATGGCGGATAGCGTGCTGCATGCCATCGGCTACCGCGAATGGAGCCGCCCCACTGCGCAGGTGTTCGTCAGCGACGGGGATGCGATCACCAACCCCGTGAACCGGCAAACCGGAGCCTATTACCCCATGGGCTACGAACGCATGGCCCAGGCCAAGGTGTACGGGAACCGCGAATTCTTCGTCAACGCCATGAACTACCTGCTCGATGACAAGAGTTTGATCAGCATTCGCTCACGCTCCATCCGGCTGCACCAGCTGGATCCCCAGCGGATCGAAGCCCGGCGCACGGCCATCCAGGTGGCCAATGTGGTGGCCCCCATCCTGCTCGGGCTGCTGGGCGGCGTGCTCTTTTACCTGCTGCGCAAGCGGCGCTATTCCCGCATCCCATGAAAAAACGCGCGCTCCTGCTCGTTCTCCTGGCCGGCTTGGGCGCCTTGGCCTGGTGGCTTTGGAAGCATAACACCGGCAGCACCTTCTCCGGTGCCCTCACCGATTTCGCCGTGGCCGATACTGCCTCCGTGGACCGCATCTTCATCGCCGAAAAATCCGGCGGCACCGCCGACCTGCGGCGCACCTCGTCCGGGTGGACCGTGAACGGCATGCCCGCCAAGGACTTCCAGGTGGCCTTGCTGCTGAAGACCTTCAAGCTGGTGGAGCTGCGCGCACCGGTGCCCAAAAGCATGGAAGGCAATGTGCTGCGCGTGATGACTGGTACCGCCCGCAAGGTGGAGATCTACCAAGGCGGCAGCAAGCCCAGCAAGATCTGGTGGGTCGGCGGTTCCAGTGCCGACCATTACGGTACCTACATGGTGCTGGAGGTCCCAGGGCGCGGCCGCAGCGAGGTGCCTTTTGAAATGGGCATGGCCGGATTTACCGGCGTGCTGAACACGCGCTTCCACACGATCATTGATGATTGGCGGAGCAGCCGCGTGACCTACTACCCCACCCTGGCCGATATATCCCGCGTGGAAGTGGAGATCCCCGGCGACCCCTCCCAAGGCTATAACATAGCATTCAAGGGCGGCGACAGCCTGGTGCTGCATGATGGCCTGGGCCGGGTGGTGCCCATGGACACCCTGCGGGTGCAGGATGTGATGCTGGCCTTGCGCAACGGCAGTTTCGAAGGGTTTGAGCGCAGCCTGCCACCGGCCGGTCGCGATTCCGTGCTGCACGCCCAGCCGTGGTACGTGCTGCGCATCACCAGTACCAAGGGCGTGCAACGCATCCCCTTCTGGCGCAAAAAGCCCATGGCCGGCGAAAAGGGCATGGACTTCAACCCGGTAACCGAAGACGTGAACCGGATGTACGCCTTGATCAACGACACCGCCCTGGTGGTGGTGCAACGCTATTGGTGGGACAGGGTGACCCGCCCGTTGTCCTCCTTGGAAGCACAGCCCGCCTCCCAGCGGTGAACAGGGCCCCGCCCAAGCTGTGGAAAACGGCGCTTTGGTGTTGATAACCTGCGGTCTATACAGCAGCACGCCCGGATATCTTTGCCACCCCCTGCCAAGGGAGCCCTTGGCAAGATTCCCAACCACGCATTCCTTTAGATCCGGTCATCCATGAAATTCATTGTTTCCAGCAACGCCTTGCTCAAGCAATTGCAAAGCCTCCAAGGTGTGCTTGCCAGCAATAACACCTTGGCCATCCTGGACAACTTCCTGTTCGAGATCGACAACAAGAAGCTTACGGTGACCGCCAGTGACCTGGAAACCACCATCACGGCGGAAATGGCGGTGGAAGCCAAGGAGAAGGGCAACGTGGCCATGCCCGCACGCCTGCTGTTGGACACCCTGAAGGCCTTTCCCGAACAGCCGCTCACCTTCAGCGTGGATGGCAAACACTTTGGGGTGGAGATCAGCAGCGACCAGGGCAAATACAAAATGACCGGCTTCTCCGGGGCGGAGTTCCCCAAGAGCCCCGTGCTGGAGGATGCCGCACGCATCACCATCCCGGCAGGCACCCTGGCCACGGCCATCAACAAAACCATTTTCGCCACCGGCAACGACGACCTGCGGCCGGTGATGAGCGGCATCTTCTTCGAACTTTCCCAAGAGGCCATGCGCTTCGTGGCCACCGATGCCCACAAACTGGTGCGCTACACCCGCAACGACATCAGCTCACCCAAGGCCATCAGCTTCATCGTGCCCAAGAAGCCCCTGAACCTGTTGAAAAACACCCTCTCGGCCACCAATGCCGACGTAAGCGTGGAGTTCAATGAGAACAACGCCTCTTTCACCTTCGACAACATGCGCCTGGTTTGCCGCTTGATCGACGGCAAGTACCCCAACTACGAGGCCGTGATCCCCAAGCAGAACCCCAACAAGCTCACCATCGACCGGCAGGGCTTCCTCAACTCCATCCGCCGGGTGGCCCTCTTCAGCAATAAAACCACCCACCAGGTGCGCCTCAACATCACCGGCAGCCAACTGGCCGTCAGTGCGGAAGACCTGGATTTCGCCAACGAGGCCAACGAGGTGCTCACCTGTTCCTATGAAGGCGAGGACATGGTGATCGGCTTCAATTCGCGCTTCCTCATGGACATGCTGGTCAACCTGGACAGCGAGCATGTGATCATGGAAATGAGCGCCCCCAACCGCGCTGGCATCCTGTTGCCCGGCGAAGGCACCGAGCATGGCGAGGACATCCTCATGCTGGTGATGCCTGTTATGTTGAACAACTGATCGGGCTTGCCCGGTACAAGCTTCACCCCGATGAAACTGCAACTTCCCTTGGCCGCCCTGGCGCTCGGCGTTGTGCTCAGTGCAAATACCTGTACCGAAAAATCCGCCTCCACCTCCGGCGCCCAGGACCAGGTTCCCGGAAAGTGGGTGCTGGCCACCTTGAACGGGGCCGCAGTGGAAATGCCCGAGGGCAAGGAAATGCCTTTCTTGTCCATCGATAGCCTGGGGGTGAACGTCAACGGCTATGCCGGTTGCAACCGCGTGTTCGGCACCATGAAGGTCTGGGGCGATAGCATCGCCTTCCCGGGCTTGGCGGCCACCCGCATGTACTGCCAGGAAACGCAGCAGGTGGAGGACCGGTTCCTGCAAGCCCTGAACGAGGCACGCACGTACCAGGTGGATGGCAGTAAGCTGGTGCTCTTTGCCGACAAGGAGGTAGCTGTGCTGCAGCGCGCAGCTCAGTAAGCATCCCCCCCGCTGGGCCTGCCCTTCCCACGCAAGGCGCGTGCTCTGTTCCGGCATTGCCCATGGCGGGTTTCGCCCCGGGGATGCCTGCACACCCGGATGCTGATCGTGTATTCCATCCGCTCCCGTTCCCTGCTTGGCCACGATCTACAAGTTGCTTGGCATTTCCGGCGGGGTGGCCCAACAACCCCGGGAATTCCCATGGGATAATGAGGAATTGAGCCTGATGGCATTTGAACCCTTGCACCAAGAGTACCCAGCGGCCGCAGAGCTGTGCTGGCGCAGCCAAGTTTGAAGGAGGGCAATAGGGCCCGTACGCCCCGGCATTGGATCAGTTCCCAAGATGCGGCTCTGCTCCACATAGCATGCCTTGGCCGGTATACCCCGCGCAGGGACACCCTTGTTGCAACTGCTTGCGCCGCCAGCAGGGTAAGAATGCCTATGGCCAACAACAAAAAGGCCCCCGATCGCTCGGGGGCCTTTTTGCAAATTGAGCTCAGGTCAGCGGATGATCTGCAACTGCTGGGCCTTCACCCAGTCGTTGGTGGTGATGGTCACCATGTAATTGCCGCTCTGGAGGCCTTTCAGGTCGATGGTACGGCTGCTGCCGTTGTTGGAGAACACCTCCTGGTGCACCAATCGGCCTGCCAGGTCCGTAACGCGCATGTCCGCCAAGCCACGCACGCTCTCCGGGAGCTGAAGCACCAACTGGCCCGTGGTGGGGTTGGGGTACATGGCGAACTGTTTGGCACCGGCCTCGTCCACGCCTACCATGCCGCACTGCACGGTCCAGGTCATCAGGGTGGCAGCTTCACCGGTGGCACAGGAACCGCTGGCGTTGGAAACCACCCGAACCAGCATGGTGCTGTATCCGTTGGTGGTGTTCACGGCCCAGCCGGCCAAGTTGCCGTTCAGGTTGCCCTGCCACAATTGGTTGGCCTGGACGGGGGCCAAGCCGTTGTAGATCTGCACAAAGTCGCCGGGCAACATGCTGCCGGAATGGAACTCCACGGTCAAGGGCACCCCGTCCAACCCTTGGTAGGGGAACCAGGCGGTGTCGTTGTTGGCGTAGCAGTACTCATAGCCGGCGGCGGCACACACCGTGTCCACGCAGGCCAGCGAGTTGGAGTTGAGCACCGGGCTGTTGATGCGGCACAGGTTGTTCGTCTCGCTCAACACCGTGATCACCACCGCGCTGTCCATGGGGAACGGCCCCACCATGGTGATGCCTGCCGGAATGTTGGTCAGCGTATCGGTGCTCATGGAATTCGCGATGCGGGCAAAGGCACCGGAGCCCAGATCGGTCACGTTCACCGCCACGGTGTAGTTGTGGTGGATGCAGTCCTCCACCAGGCTGAAGTCGGCGGCGGGGTTGGTGCAATCCAAGCAGCTGATCTCGTAGTCCCATGCCGTCTGCAGGCCGTCCGCGCAGCTTCCGGAGAAGTCTGAGGTGAAGGTCATGTAGATGTGGCCGGAGCTGGCGATCAAGGTGGTGTCATCCAGGATGGTCTGGCTGTCGCCATTGGCGAAGATGATGGTGCCCAAGGCATCAGGCCCGTCGTAAATGGTGAGGTTGTCCCAGAAGTTGGACTCGATGGTGCCCGCATTGAAATGCATGGCCAACGGAGTGGCCGTGGAGGCTTGCCAATGCCAGGTCATGTTCTCGCTGGAACCGTAGCAGTAGGTATCGGCCAAGGTGGCACCACCGCACTCGATGATGGTGGGGCAAAGCGGGTTGACCAACGGGTTGGAGCTTACGTTGCACAGTGCATTCTGATCGTTCACCAAGGTGATCACCACCGGCGTGCCGGCCGTGAACGGACCCACGCTGTACACGCCAGTTGCCGTAGCGGCCACCGGCAGGGCACCACCGTTGTTGGTAATGTCCAGCACGGCATCGCTGCCCAGCTCGGTGATGTTCACTTCCACGTTGAACTGCATGGCGTCGCAATCCGTAACCACGCTATAGGTGGCCACGGCCGGCACGCAATCCAAGCAGCCCACTTGCCAGGCCCATTCGGTCATGCTGCCGCTTCCGCAGCTTACGGAGCCCTCGGAGGTGTTCTCCATGTAAATGTGTCCGGAGGCGCCCACAAACTGCATGCCCGTGAGGTCAATGGTGCTGCCCACCGGGTTTTCGTAGAGCAGGGTCCCCGTGTTGTCGGGCCCATCGTAGATCCGGATATGGTCCCACGTGGCGGACTCAATGGAGCCGGCCGAGAAGATGATGATCAGGGGCAAGCCATCGGTGCCCGACTGCCAGTGCCACTGGTGGAAGTCGTTGTTGGGGTAACAGTATGTAAATTCCAAGGGCGCACCACCGCAGGTAACGAACGAAGGGCACAGCGGGTTGGTGAGCGTTTCGGAGTGTACGTTGCAGAGGCTGTTGGTATCGTTCTCCAAGGTGATCACCACTTCGGTGGTGATGGGGAACGGGCCCACGGTGTACACACCGGTAGCTGTCACGGGCACCACGGGGGCACCGGCATCGTTGGTGATGTCCAGCAGGGCCTGGCTGCCCATGTTGGTGATGTCCACATCAATGGTGAAGTTCTGCGCGTCGCAATCCGTGTTCACGGTGTAGGTGGCCTCCGGGGGGGCGCAGTCGTAGCAGCCCACTTCCCATTGCCATTCCGTTTCAAATCCGTCTTGGCAGGAACCGAAGGTGGAGGTGTTCAGTTCCATGTACAGGTGGTCGCCGGTGCTGAAGAACATCATATCATCCAGGATCACCTCGGTGATGTTCTGGTAGAGCAGCGGGGCGGTGTTGTCCGCGCCGTCGTAGATGCGGATGTTGTCGCCGAACAGGCCGGGCCAATCAACGGTTCCCGCGCTGAAGCGCATGGCCAAGGTGCCGCCGGGATCCGTGTTCTGCCAATGCCAGGCGTGGATGTCGCTGTTGGTGTAGCAGTAGGTTTCCTGCAAGGCCGGCTCGCCACAGGTGACGTGGGTGGGGCACAGCGGGTTGGTGAGCACGGGCGAAACCACGTTGCACAGGCTGTTGTTGTCGTTCACCATGGTGAGCGTCACTTCGGTGGTGATGGGGAAGGGTCCCACCGTGTACACTCCGATGTCTTCCGCGGTAACCGTTGGGGCGCCGGCGTTGTTGGTGATGTCCAGCGTGGGGTCGGAGCCCAAGGTGGTCACGTTCACGTCAATGGTGAATTCCTGCGCGTCGCAATCGGTGTTCACCGTGTAGTCCACAACGGCGGGGTTGCAATCCAGGCAGCCCACTTGCCAGTTCCAGGTCCATGCGGTGTTGGTGGCGCAGCTCACGGAACTCTCCGAGGTCACTTCCATGTACAGGTGCCCGGAGGCGGCGGTGAACTGCAATCCGGCCAGGTCGGTGGAAGACCCTACCGGGTTTTCGTAGAGCAGGATCCCGGAGTTGTCGGGCCCGTCGTAGATCCGGATGTGGTCGTAGTTCGCCGACTCAATGCCGCCGGAAGAGAAGATGATGATCAACGGCATGCCGTTGTCGCTCTGGTAGTGCCAATGGTTGTTGTCGTTGTTCACATAGCAGTAGGTGCCGTCGACAGGCTCACCACCGCAGGCAATGATCGTGGGGCAGGTATTGGCGGAGATCAACCCCGGATAGTTCCGGTTGCACATGGGGTCACCGCTGTGAACCAGTACCAAGTTCACTGTTTCGCCTACCGTGAAGGGCCCGATCACGTAGCTGCCCACCGGCTGGTCGAACAAGGTGTCGTTGGCGCCGCCGTTCACGTTGTACACCAGGTCCACGTCGGTGCCGTCACCGATGCTGGTCACGTTCACCGTCAGGGAGAACTGGTTGTTGTCGCAATCGTCCACCGGGGTGATGGTGGCAGTAGGCGGCACACAGTTGAGCAACAGCTGCACCGTGGTGGTTTGGCATCCCGTGGAAGTACCGCACAGGTCGTTGGTGTTCCAGTGCGGATACAGGGTGCCATCCACCGTGGCGGTGGCCACCAAGGGCGAGTAGCCCTGGGCGATCACCGGGCCATTGTAGGTACCTTCATGCACGGTGATGTAGCCCCCGCCGGTAACGGTAAACTCGTAGTTGGACCCGGCAACGACGCTGTACACCGTGCTGTATTCCATCAAGTACGAGCAGGTGGAGATCGTGGTGAGACCACCGAAGGCATCGGGTGTGGCCGAGCCATAGGAAGAGGTGTTGGTACACTGCGCACTCGCCGTTGAAGCGGCCAAGCCTGCCATCAGTGCCAAGGCGGCAACTTTTGGGGGTAGTTTCAGTTTCATGGACGGTTTTTTGGTCTTTGTGGTCCGAAAGATAGGCGTTCGGGGGATACGCGCCAGCCCTTGGTGAGCGGTGTTTGCCGATCCGGGGGCAAACGCGTCAGGATCAACCCGTTGGCCCGCGAGCCGTTGGCCAGGTTGGCATTCCTGGCCTGAAGCATGCGGAAAACAGGTGCCGTGGCCAATGCGCTACCTTCGCGCCGCAACGGCCTATGGGCCACTAATTCCGCACGTCTTTTGGAAACTACCGCACCGGCCATGGATTTTCACACCCTCGGCCTCGACACCGGGCTACTGGACGGATTGCATGCCATGGGCATCCGCAAGCCCACTCCCATTCAAGCCCAAGCCATCCCCGCCGTGATGGAGGGCCGCGACCTGATCGCCTGCGCACAAACCGGCACGGGCAAGACCGCCGCGTTCCTGCTGCCGTTGATCGATGTGATCCACGGCTACAAGCCCCGCGTGGAGGGATCCGTGCGGGCGTTGGTGGTGGTGCCCACCCGGGAGCTGGCCCTGCAGATCGATCAGCAGATGCAGGCCATCGCCTACTTCACCCCCATCACTTCCATGCCAGTGTACGGCGGCAGCGACGGGGCCTCGTTCGATCAGCAGAAAGCGGCGCTGAGCGGCGGCACGGAAGTGATCATCGCCACGCCCGGCAAGCTGCTCAGCCACCTCAACCTGGGCTACGTGGCCTTGAAGGGCTTGGAATTCCTGGTGCTGGACGAGGCGGACCGGATGATGGACATGGGCTTCATCGACGACATCAACCGCATTGTGCAGTTCCTGCCCAAGGAGCGCCAAACCCTGATGTTCAGCGCCACCATGGCCCCGCCGATCCGCGCATTGGCCAAGAACATCCTGCACGATCCCGTGGAGATCTCCATCGCCCTGAGCAAACCGGCGGAAGGGGTGAAACAGGAGGCTTTTGTGGTGCATGAAGCGCAAAAGGCCCCGGTGCTCGAGCACATCCTGCGCACCAACGAGGCTTCCAGCATCATCATCTTCGCCGGGCGCAAGGTGGAAGTGCGCAACTTGGCGCGCCACCTCAAGAAGCAAGGCTTCAACGCCCAGGCCATGCACAGCGACCTGGAGCAAAGCGAGCGCGAACAGGTGCTGCTGGATTTCCGCAACCGCAAGCTGCGGATCCTGGTGGCCACCAACGTGGTGAGCCGGGGCATCGACATCGACGACATCGACCTGGTGATCAACTACGACGTGCCGCAGGATCCCGAAGATTATGTGCACCGGGTGGGGCGCACGGCACGGGCTTCCAAAAAGGGCCAGGCGGTGACCTTCATTGCCGAGAAGGACATGCGGGAATTCGGCCGCATCGAGCAGTTGATCGGGTATGCCGTGGAGAAGCTGGCCCTGCCCGCCGGCTTCGGCGAAGGCCCCGTGTACCGCCCGGAGGGGGTGCGCGGCAAGGGCGCAAACGGCAGCCGCCGCGGTTCCGGGGGCGGGAAACGCGGCGGCCACAATGGAAGAGGGCCCGGTGCGGGCGGCAGGCGCCGTTAACGGCTGCGGAAAGCGGCCTTGTTGGCCTCCAGCACTTTCATGGCATCAAAGGCTTGGGCATCGGCGCCCTTGGCCAGGATGCGCAGGGTGTTGATGCTGTCGCCCTGTTGAATGGCGTTCACCACGTCTTGCCCGCTGACCACATGGCCGAATACGCTGTGCTTGCCGTCCAACCAAGGGGTGGGCACATGGGTGATGAAGAATTGGCTGCCGTTGGTGCCCGGGCCGGCATTGGCCATGCTGAGGATGCCCGGCACATCGTGCTTGAGGCTGGGATCGAACTCGTCGGGGAACACATAGCCCGGGCCTCCCCTGCCGGTTCCCGTGGGGTCGCCGCACTGGACCATGAAGTTGGCGATCACCCGGTGGAAGACGATGCCATCGAAGTAGGGCTGGCCCTTGGCTTTGGCCGTGTTGGGCTGCTCGCCCCTGGCCAAGGCCACGAAGTTGGCCACGGTTACCGGGGTTTTCTTGTATTCCAGTTGGCACACGATGGTGCCTTTGGTGGTGGTGAATTCGGCGAAGAGGCCTTCGCCCGGCTCTGTGTTATGCACGGCTGTTGGGGGGTGTTGGGTTTGAACTTCGGGTTGCGTTGCGCTGCGGCCGTCGGCAGCTATGGCGGCCAGGTCCGTGGCGGGTGCGGATCCGCAGGCCAGGAACATGGCCATGCCGGCCATCAATGTGGGGATCTGGATACTGGTCATGGTCTTTTTGGAGGTTGGCGAAGGTAGGTGCAAGGTGCTTGATCAGTTCAACATGGGCGCTTCCAGCGCTTCGAGCCGCTCTACCGTGTAGGCGCCCTGCACCCGCTCGAGCACGCGGCCTTGGCTGTCCAGAACAAAGAAGTAGGGTATGTCCTTGTCCGTGAGGCCCAGCGCTGCGATCAGCTCAGCGGCACCTTCCTTGACGAAGAGCACCCTGCGCGCAATGTCCGGATCCACTTCCTTGCGCAGCTTGTTCATGGTGGCCCCGTATGCGGCACGGTTGGCACCGGTGAACAACGGCACCAGAAAGAGCTCAGCCTGGTAGTCCCCGGCGAACAAGCCGCTCTTGGCCACGAAGCGGGCATAGGCCGGGGCATACCATGCTTCCAGCAAGGGTTCGGCCTTTTTACCGAAGGCTACGGCCACGACGGTATAGCCTTCGTGCGGGGCCAAAGGCAGTGCAACGGTGGTTCCTGCGGAGGTTTCACCCACCATGCGGGGAAAGACCTCCTGGCCTTGTACCAAGGTGATGGAGAAAAGCAATGCCGGCAGTAAAAACAACATCTTCGGGGACATGATCGCCCCGCGCCACCGCAAGAAAGGTGCCGAAGCAGGCGACACCATCATTGCGGGTTCTTGCCTACGAACGGCTTGAAGTATTCGGTGAGCTTGGCGACCTCCTGCTCCTTGTTGTCCCCCACCCAGTACAGCTCGCTCAGGATCACTTCTTTTCGGCTGTAATCAAAGCTGGTGAGCACCAAGGGCACCTGGGCGCGGCGGGCGATGTGCCAGAACCCCGATTTCCATTTGGCCACCTTGGAGCGGGTGCCCTCCGGGGTGATGGCGATGGCAAACTGGGGAATGGTGTTGAAATAGGCCACGACCTGGTCGGTGATATTGGTGTTCTTGGAGCGGTCCACCGGATAGCCGCCCAACGCCCTGAACCACCAGCCCAGAGGGGAATCGAACAGGGATTTCTTGGCCAGGTAGTTCGCCTGGATCCGCAAGGCGCTGCGCACAAAAAGCCCCAGGAAAAAATCCCAGTTGCTGGTGTGCGGCACCACCAAGTAGATCACCTTGCCCAATTGGGCGGGCCGCCGGTCGATGACGCGCCAACCGAACAAACGGAGCAGTGCCCGCGAGATGCTGGAGAACATGCGCCACGAATGTAATGGGGGATCACGGTGCGTACTGGAGGGCAAGCCGGGAACCGTTGAAAAACAGAAAAGCGGCCGGTCCGGCCGCTTTTCTTTCATGCTGGTCCAACGGGCTCAGCCCTCCATGTCGTCCATGTCATCCATGTCCTCCATGCGGCGGCCCTTGCTCTTGGGCTTGCCTTGGCGCTCCTTGTGCTCCATGGCGTGCTTGAGGTCGCTCAGTACTCCGAGATCGCCAAGGGTGGACTTTTCCACCTTCTCATTGATGCTGCGGATGCTGGGGCTCTGGCCACCACCATGTTCCTCACCGGCCTTGCGGCCGCGCTTGGCTGCGGCGGGCACGTGCTCCAAGGTCTCATCCCCTTCTTCGAAGGTGCGGGTGTGGCTGAGCACGATCCGGCGTGCTTCGGCATTGAACTCCAGTACCATGAAGGGCAGCTTGTCCTCCAGGGCCGCCTTGCTGTTGTCCTGTTTGCGCAGGTGCTTCAGGGCTACCGTGCCTTCCACACCGTAGGGCAGGGCCACGGTGAAGGTGTTGCCGGCGCGGGCCACGAGCGTTCCCTCGTGCACGCTGCCTTCCTTGAAGGTGTCGGCAAATACCTCCCAGGGGTTCTCCTCCACTTGCTTGTGGCCCAGGCTGAGGCGGCGGTTCTCCTTGTCCACTTCCAGCACCTGCACCTCCATCTCATCGCCGATCTTGCAGAAGTCGCTGGGGTGCTTCACGCGCTTGGTCCAGCTCAGGTCGCTGATGTGCACCAGGCCGTCCACGCCTTCCTCCAGCTCGGCGAAAATGCCGAAGTGGGTGAAGTTGCGCACCTTGGCCGTATGGCGTGAACCCACCGGGTACTTGAATTCGATATCCTCCCAGGGGTCGGCGGAGAGCTGTTTCATGCCCAGGCTCATCTTGCGCTCTTCGCGGTCGATGTTGAGGATCTGTACATCCACCTCCTGGCCTTCCTTGAGGAATTCCTTGGGGCTGCGCAGGTGCTGGCTCCAGCTCATTTCGCTCACGTGCAGCAGGCCTTCCACGCCGGGGGCCACTTCCACGAACGCGCCATAGTCGGTGATCACCATCACCTTGCCCTTCACCTTGTCGCCGGCCTGCATGCCCTCGCTCAACGAATCCCATGGGTGGGCGCTGAGCTGCTTGAGGCCCAGGGCGATCCGGCGCTTCTCGTCGTCGAAGTCCAGGATCACCACGTTGATCTTCTCGTCGAGCTTCACCAGTTCCTCGGGGTGGTTCACACGGCCGTAGCTCAGGTCGGTGATGTGGATCAGGCCGTCCACACCGCCCAAGTCCACGAACACGCCGTAGCTGGTGATGTTCTTCACCGTGCCCTCCAGCACCTGGCCTTTCTCCAGGCCGCTGATGATCTGCTTCTTCTGGGCTTCGATCTCGGCTTCGATCAAGGCCTTGTGCGAGACCACCACGTTCTTGAACTCCTGGTTGATCTTCACCACCTTGAACTCCATGTTCTTGCCCACGTACTGGTCATAGTCGCGGATGGGCTTCACATCGATCTGGCTGCCCGGCAGGAAGGCCTCCAGGCCGAACACGTCCACGATCAGGCCGCCCTTGGTGCGGCACTTCACATAGCCCGTGATGATCTCATTGCCCTCCATGGCCGTGTTCACCTTGCCCCAAGCATTGTGCACGCGTGCCGTTTTGTGGGAGATGATCATCTGGCCGGATTTGTCCTCCTGCTTCTCGATGTACACCTCCACCTTGTCGCCGATGGCCAGATCGGGCTTGTACCGGAACTCGCTCAAGGGCACTACGCCCTCGGATTTGTACCCGATGTTGATCACGGCTTCCTTCTTGTTCAAGCCCACCACGGTACCCATGAGCACCTCCTTCTCGGAAATGCTGCTGAGGGTGTGCTCGTAGGCCTGTTCCATCTGCTCGCGCTGGGCGGAGGTGGACACCCGGTTGCCTTCCAAGGCATCCCAATCAAAATCGGCTGCGGGCTCGGCGAATTTCACCTGGTTGTTTTCTACTGCTGACATGCACTGTCGCTTTGTATCCCGGACCCAGGCGGCACCGCCCGGAAGGTTTTTTTGTTTGGCCCATGGTGCCGCTGCATGGACTTTCCCGAATTGGGGGCGCAAAGGTACGTGATGATCAGCTTCATCCGGCATTTCTCCAAATGGCCGGTGACTGGCCGGCCTGGCCCCTTTCCCATGGTGATCATGCTTGGCCGCACAACACGGGTTGTACCAGCGGAACGCCCTTTGCCCATTTGGGCGGCAGCGGTGATCCCGGGATCGGCCGTGCTGGCCTTTGTCCATTGCGCATCGGAACTAGTTTTGGGCCGCGTGTTCCCCGCTGTCCCGCAGCAGGGGCGTACGCAAAGGAGCATGCTGCACATTCGCCCGCTACCCTTGATCGCCCTCTTGATGCTTGGGCTGCTATGGCCCCAGGCCGCCCAGGGTATTGCGCATGCCACCAATACCCTGCGGGTGGGGGTGGCAGGTAGCTCCCCGTTCATCAACCCCGATGGTTCGGGGATATCCATGGACCTGTGGAATGAGGCCACCGAGGTGTTGGGCTGGAGATGCACAACGCGCACATACCCCACGGTGGCTGCCGCCCTGGAAGCGCTGCAGGCCGGTGAAGTGGATGCCGTGGCCGGGCCGGTTGCCATCACCGCGGACCATGCCGCCCGCGTTAGCCTTACCCAGCCGTATTTCCGATCGAGCCTTTCCATTCTTTCCCGTAAGGATGAATTGGATGTTCAAGCCCGGATCAGGCCCTTTTTCAGCAAGCGGCTGGCCTACGCCGTCGGGGTCTTCTTGTGCATCCTGGCAAGCGTGGGGGCCCTGTTGTGGCTGGCCGAGCGCAAGCGCAATGAGCAGTTCCCGCCGAGGCCAGCGCGCGGCATCGCCAATGGCATGTGGTGCGCCATTGTTACCATGACCACCACCGGCTATGGCGATGTGGCGCCTAAAACCTTCCTTGGCCGCGTGATCGCCGGTGCGTGGATGGTGATCTCGCTGCTTTTTGCCACCTCCATGGTGGCCGGCATTGCCAGCACGCTCACCCTTACCGGCATGGACCGGTCCGTGGTGGCCACCGCAGACCAGTTCCCGGGCAAGCGCGTGGCCGTGCTGGAAGGGGCGGCCCACGCCAAGTTCGTTACCGAACACGGCGGCACGCCCGTGGCCATGCCCGCGTTGGACTCGTGCTATGCGGCATTGCAGGCGCACCGTGTGGATGCCGTGCTGTTCGACCGGCCGCAGCTGCTCTATTTCCAACAGGAAACGCGGCACGCCGACCTGGCGATCTCCGCCGAACACTACCTGCCCGAGGGCTACGGCTTCGCCTTCCGGACCGATGCTGCCCAAACGCCCCTGATGGACGTGGTGCTGCTGCGCATGATGGAGAACGGCGCAGTGGACAAGGTCGTCAAGGATTGGCTGGGGCCCTTGGGCACCAAGTGATCCGTGCATCCTGCGGTTCCTGCCGGCAATGCACATCTTTGCCCGAGCCAGTGGCCCGTTGCCGGTGGCGGATCGCGCATGCAGCTCTATACCATTGATACCGGATTCTTCAAGTTGGATGGCGGGGCCATGTTCGGCGTGGTGCCCAAAACGCTGTGGAGCAAGCGGCATCCGGCCGATGAAAACAACCTCTGCACCTGGGCCATGCGCTGCCTGCTGGTGGAGACCGCAGGCCACCTGGTGCTCATTGACAACGGCATTGGCGACAAGCAGGACGCCAAATTCTTCAGCCACTATGAGCTGCACGGCAACGACACCTTGGCCGGTTCACTGAAGAAGCACGGATTCACCCCGGACGACATCACCGACGTGTTCCTTACCCACCTGCACTTTGACCATTGCGGGGGAAGCATCCGGCGGGATGGCGACAAGCTGGTGCCGGCCTTCCGCAATGCCCACTACTGGAGCAACCGCTTCCATTGGGAGTGGGCCACCAAGCCCAACCCGCGCGAAAAGGCCAGCTTCCTCAGCGAGAACATCCTGCCCATTGAGTTGAGCGGGCGGTTGAAGTTCGTGGAGGCGGAACGCGGGCACGAGACCGGCACCCCGTATGTAACCAACCTGTTCCCCGGGTTTGATGTGCTGATGGTGAACGGCCACACCGATGCCATGATGATCCCCCACATCGCCTACAAAGGCCGCACGTTGATCTACCTGGCCGACCTGATCCCCAGCGCGCACCACCTTCCGCTTCCCTGGGTGATCAGTTACGATACACGCCCGCTGCTGAGCATGCAGGAGAAGGCTCCGGTGCTGGAAGGTGCAGCGGACAAGGACTCCATCCTGTACTTTGAGCACGACAGCGTAACGGAATGCGCCTTGGTGGAGCGCACCGAAAAGGGGGTGCGCATCAAGGAAACGATGCCGCTTGCGGATTGGTGAACTACCAGAGTTCCACCCCGAACAATTTAATGGTGATGCAGGCGAAACCGATGTAAACGCCGTCCGTGCGCTCTTCCACCGGAAAGACCTCCGCCGCATCGGTTCCACCGGCGCGGGCCCGGCCGGTGAGCAGAGCAAAGCCCATGCGGTGCCTGGGGCATACCAGGTAACCGTCTTCGCACCATCCTCCAGCGAAGCTGCTGCCTTGGTGCGGGCACCGGTCCAACAAGGCATGCAGGCGTCCTTCATGGCGCACCAGGCAGATCGGCCTGCCTCCCGCCTGCACGCGCAGCACCCCGTGCTCCGCAAGGGATAGCGCGCGGTGGTCCTCCACACGCTTCCAATGGATGCTTTCCACCATCATGGGGTGCGAACATAGGCGCCGTCCGATCGCACATCAAACACCTCATGCCCATGTTCGGCCGCCCAGCGCCGCATGCGGGCACGTGTACCACTTTCCAGATCAGGGCCGAGCACCCACTGCGCCGCAGGCAACGTGTCCAACAGGTCCGCATCCATCCAGCCCTTGCCGTACATTACGGTTACTGAGCTGGCTACGGACGGACCCACGTCCAGCTCTTGGTCAACGCGCCGAAACCGGTACATCAACCCGCCCTGCTCCACGGTCCATGGCAGGCTGTCGGCACGGATGGTGCGATAGACCCCGGACCCGCGCAGGTGCTGTTCAATGCTGCGTTCCAGCCATGGCGAACGCACCGGGCTGAACACATGCATGGTGCGGCCCTGCACAAAGGCGCAAGCGGTGCCTTCGCGATCCTGGTAAACCACCATGGATCGCTGGCGGTTGTGCTGGCGGGCCGTCCATGCCCAGCCGAAGAGCAATGCGGCCAGCGTGGCCAACGAAGCAATACGGGCCCATGACCGGCGGTTCAACAGCCAGAGGCACAGCAAGGCGAGCAGCAGGTATAGCCCTACCATGCCCCAGAAGCCGACGCGCAAGGCCGGATAGGCGCCCGGCAGTTCCGCGAAGTACCCCGCCAAAAAGCCCAGCAGCAGCAGCAGCCACTTCATTAACACCGCCACCAGCGGCCCCAGCACCGGTATGGCATGCACCAGCAGCAGCACCGCACCCCCGTATACGCCGATGCCCACCAACCCCACGATCGCCAGGTTGGCCGGCAGGAACCAAACGGGAAAGGCGTGAAAGGTATATAGGCACAGGGGAGCCGTAAACGCTTGGGCCGCCACGCTCACCGCGATCAACGACCAGAAAAAACCGACCACCGCGTTCGGCGCTGCCCAAAGCCGTTGGATCGGTGAATACAGCACGACAATGCCCAGCACGGCCAGGAACGAAAGCTGGAAACCAAGCTGCCCGAGCAGCTGCGGGTCCCAGAGCAGCAAGGCCACCGCCGCACATGCCAAGCTGTTCAGGGAATTCGTGCGCCAACGCACCATTTCCGCCACCGTGAACAAGGTGAACATGACCGTGGCACGCATCACCGACGGCGTGAAGCCGGTGAGTCCGGCATAGGTCCATAAGGCGAGCAGGGCCACCAGCCCCCTGGCGGCGCGGCCTTTCCGTGACTTGCCCAGGAAGCGCAACGCCCACAGCACGGCCACATAGATGATGCCCACGTGCGTGCCGCTCACCGCCAACACGTGGATCGTCCCGCTGCGCACAAAAGCCTGGTTCTGGTCGCGATCCATGTCATCGCGTTGCCCCAGCAGCAGCGCTTTGGTCAAGGCGCGTTCCCGGTCGGGCAAACCCGAGTTGCCCAACCAAGCATTGATCTGGTCCCGCATGCGCCCGAACGGGTCCCACCGCCCGGCGGACCGTTGCATGCTGCGCCATTGTTCCCGGGGCGCGAAGACTTCGTGGTATACTCCCCTGCTTGCTGCCCACGCCCGCACATCAAACCCGCCCGGATCGGGTTGCTTGTCGATGGTATCGATGGGGCTGGTCAACACCAGTCGATCGCCCGGCTGCGGGCCGGCCGTCGTGCTGTCCTTGAGCAGCGTGAGCAGCACACTGCCACGCGCCGGCCGAACCAAACCATCCACCACGGCAGCGCGCACTTCCGCCCACGCCCGCACCGACCGCTCCTTGTTCGAGGCCACTTCGGAAACGACCACCTGCCAGCCTTTTGCCTGGGGGCCCAAGCGGCTGATGTGGTCCTGGTGGGCCGCTGGGTTGTGCATGGCCTGCCAACTGAAGCCCAGCCAGATAAAGAAGCCCCAGAAGGCCATGCCGGGCAACCAACGCCTCCGGTATTGCTGCTTGCGGGCGGAGAGCCACCACCAAGCGCCGAAGCCGGCCAACAGGCCGCCCCAGCACATGGCCAAGGGCAGGCTTGCGTACTGCCCCGCAAGCAGGCCGCAGAGGAATGGTGCCGCCACGCGTGCCATGGGGGCACGGATCATGGCCCGGGTAAAACCCATGCTGCCGTACATGCCGGAACTTGCGTTGGAGGTGGATGGTGCATGCCCCTTCATTAAGGAGCAGATCCAAGGTAACATTTCCGATCCATGCCATGGATCATGGGCGAGCACGATCTTTGCGCCTCCGCGCCATGCTCCGTCGCCTGCTCCTTTTGCCTTGCCTGCTCGGCCTTGCCGTTGGCACTTCCGCACAACACACGCACGCAGGCCCTGGTAACGTTCCGGACAGCACCCGTGAAGGCCTGGATCGGCGTGCCCGCCACCAACCCGCCCGGGCAGCCATCTATTCGGCGGTGCTGCCGGGCGCAGGCCAGGTGTACAACCGCAAGTATTGGAAAGTGCCCATTGTGTTCGCAGGCCTCGGCATTTCCTATTGGTTCATCCAGGACAACAACCGCGAGTTCCAACGCTACAAAACGGCCTACCTCGATGTGCTGAACAACCGGCCCGACGAGTTCAACGGGCGCTACCCCGCCGATCAGTTGCGCAATGTGGCCGATACCTACCAGCGATGGCGCGACTTGAGCTACGTGGCGATCGGGCTGGTCTATGCGCTGAACATCATTGATGCCTCCGTGGACGGCTATTTCGTGCGCTTCGATGTGGGCAATGACCTCGCCTTGCGCGCCGGCCCCTCGCTGGACCTGGCGGCACACGGGGCTGCCGGGCTGACGCTGTCGCTGCAACTGCACTAATACCAACACCACGGCATGGCATTGAAGATCGCTCTCTACGGCTATGGGAAGATGGGCAAGGCCATTGAAGAAGCGGCCTTGGCCCACGGTCATCAAGTGGTGCTCCGGGTGGACCAGCACAACGCCGGTACGCCGCCCGGCGAAGCGGATGTGGCCATTGAGTTCAGCAAGCCGACGACAACCTTGGCCAACATGCGCCTCTGCATGGAACACCACGTTCCGGTAGTGGTGGGCACCACGGGGTGGTACGACCGGATGAACGACGTAAGGACCATGGTGGCGCAACTCTCCGGCGCGCTGCTGTGGGCCAGCAACTTCAGCATAGGCGTAAACCTCTTCTTCAAACTGAACGAGCAACTGGCGCGGTTGATGAAAGGCCATGCCAACTACGCGGCGAGCGTGGAGGAAACGCACCATGTGCATAAGCTGGATGCGCCAAGCGGCACGGCCATCACCTTGGCGAAGGACCTGCTGGCCTGCAACAACCGCTATACGGGTTGGGCCTTGCAGAAAATGCACGACCAGGTCGCCGGCCCGGGCCAACTTCCCATCACCAGCCACCGCATCGATGAAGTGCCCGGCACCCATGCGGTGCAGTGGAGGAGCGAAGAAGACCGCATCACCATTACGCACGAGGCCTTCGGCAGGCAAGGCTTCGCAACCGGTGCCGTTGTTGCGGCCGAATGGTTGAAGGGACGCACCGGCCTGTTCACCTTGGACGATGTGCTCCGCCATGCCTGATCAGGCCGGGTACATTTGCATCCTTCCAACACGCTTGCAGCGCCTTTTGCCCACCATTTACCCAGCATTGAACCTCCCCCTATGATCGCTTGGATCCTTCTTGCCCTCTACGTCGTGCTCCTGTTCATCTGCCTGCCAAAGGTCTTCGCCAAGGCCGGTGTGCCTGCCTGGAAAGGCTACGTGCCGTTGTACAACCTGGTGGTGTGGAACAAGATCCTGGGCAAGCCTTGGTACTGGTTGATCCTGCTGCTGGCACCGGGCGTGAACCTGTTGATGTTGATCATCTACAATGTGAACACCAGCATCACCTTGGGCAAGCGCTCCCTGAAAGAGCACATCATCATGGTGCTGGCGCCCTGGGTGGAATTGCCGGCCTTGGCATTCGCCGCCAAGTACAAATGGGCGGGGCCCGTTCCCGTGGGCCAGCGCCACCGCAACCTGTTCGGCCAGTGGGGCGATGCCATCCTGTTCGCAGTGATCGTGGCCACCACTTTCCGCACCTTCACCTTCGAGGCCTTCACCATCCCCACCGAATCCATGGAGAAATCCTTGCTGGTGGGCGACTACCTCTTCGTGAGCAAGCTCAGTTACGGCCCGCGCCTGCCCATGACACCGGTGACCTTCCCCTTCACCCACCATACGCTGCCCCTTACGGCAAGCACCCCCAGTTTCACCAACTGGTTCGAACTCCCCTACTTGCGCTTGCCGGGCTTCGGCAAGCCGCAACGCGGGGATGCCGTGGTCTTCAACTTCCCCGAAGGCGATACCGTGGTGGCCAATTTCCAGAACATGAGCTACTACCAGTTGGCGCGCATGAGCGGCCGCACCAACCTGGTGGACCGGAACCGGGTGGTCTTCCCCCTGCCCGATGGGCGCAAGGCCAGCAGGCCCACCGGTGGGATCCTGGTGCGCCCGGTGGACAAACAGGAGAACTACATCAAACGCTGCGTGGGCATTGCCGGCGACTCCATCGAGGTTGTCCATGGACTGGTCCACATCAACGGCAAACCAGCGCCGCTGGTGGCCACGGGCCAGTACGCCTATGATTTCACCATCAAGGACCAGTTCAACAAAAAGATCCTGAAGGACCAATACGACATCACTACCACCGATGTGGCCGAGGACAACGGCACGGCCAACATGCCCTTGACCCAACGGAATGCGGAAGCCTTGGCCAAATTCGGCAATGTGGTGAGCATGGCCAAGGAGGACAAGCCCAAGGGCACTTACGGGGCCAAGGACTACTGGCCCATCTTCCCGAACGATCCGGCCTTTGATTGGAGCGAGGACAATTTCGGGCCGCTGTGGATCCCCGCCGCAGGGGATTCGATCCAACTGACCCCGCAGAACCTGCCGCTCTATCGGCGAGCCATTGCCGTGTACGAAGGGAACCAGTTGGAAGTAAAGAACGGCAGCATCTGGATCAACGGCGTGCAAACCGATACCTACACGTTCAAACAGGACTACTACTGGATGATGGGCGATAACCGCCACCGCTCACAGGATTCGCGTTTCTGGGGCTTCGTGCCCTTCGACCATGTAGTGGGCAAGGCCGTGCTGGTATGGCTCACGGTCGACCCCGAAAAGGGCGGCTTCCCCACCGGCATCCGCTGGAAGCGCCTCTTTACCCGCGTAAGATGAAGTTGAAAGGCGTGTGGAAGCGCATCCCCGAGTGGGGCAAGGCCTTTCTGCTCGCCTTCACCTTGTTGCTGCTGGTGCATCTCTTTGTGCTGCGCTGGGTCACCGTGCGCAGCACCAGCATGTACGCCACCCTGCTGCCCGGCGACCTGCTGGGCGTGGAACGTTGGGCCGCATGGACCGGACTTCACCGCGGGGACATCATTGTGTTCCATGACCCGGTGCAGGATGACCGTCCCTTGTACCGCCGCCAGCTGCTGGTGAAACGGATCGCCGGCCTGCCCGGCGACGAAGTGCAGATCCGCGATGGCCAGCTGTCGATCAACGGGCGCCCGGTGCCGGCGCAGCCCGGCCAAACCGCCCGGTGGACCATGCGCGTCAAGGCACAGGCCAACGTGCCGGAGATCCTCCGGGCCGTGGGCCTGCCCGAAGATCTTGTCCTGCCCGGCCGCACTGTATTCGACCTGCCGCTGAACGCGCAGCTGGCGGAACTGCTCAAGTCACGGCCGGAGGTGGCAGGCTTGGAACAACGTGGCAGCACTTCACGGACCAAAGGCTACCTGTTTCCTTTTGGCCCCAGTTTTCGCTGGAACAACGACAACTACGGGCCGCTGAACATTCCCGCTGTCGGAGACACGGTGCAGGTCAATGTGTATACGCTGCCCATCTACGACCGCATCATCAGCAGGTATGAAAGCAATGAACTGGCCGTGGCCAAGCGCGAGCTGGTGATCAACGGGGCCGCCACGGACCGTTATGTCATTGGCCAGGATTATTTTTTCGTGCTCGGCGACAGCCGTGACCACAGTTCGGATTCCAGGTACTGGGGCTTGGTGCCGGCCGATCATGTGATGGGCCGCGCCGGGTTTGTGCTGCTCAATGCCCACGCTAACGGGTCGCCTGCGCGCAAGGGCCACTGGTTCATCGGACTATAGGGCTCCGTACCTTGGCCCCATGCGAACGGCGATCGGCACGCTGGCCCTGCTCTTGGTATTGGGGGCATGCTCGGGAAACAGCACACGTTGCAACCGCTTTTTCACCCCCTACCCCGACCTGGTGAGCCAACGGCAACGCACGGCGGCCAACGGCCGATTCCTCGATGCCATGGCCTTGTACGCAACCGGGGATTACCAACAGGCCATTCCCGGCTTGCAGCAGGAGGTGGAACGCGATCCCAGGAACATCGCCGCCCGGCTTTACCTGGTCAATGCGCTCTTGGCCGTTGGTGACCCCTACAAAGCAGAAATGCACCTGGACTTTATGGAGAATGACCGGGACCGGAACTACCGCGACCAAGTAGACTGGTACAACGCGCTGTGCTGGCTTTGCGAGGGCAACCTGGAACAAGCCCGTGAACAAGCCCTCCGTATCGCCGAACGGCCGCACACGTACCGCAAGGAGGCGGCCGAACTGGCCAAGGCGCTCAACGACCTGTAATATTTTGGCGCTCACCGCAACCGATCTCCGCACCGCCCTGAGCGCCCCCCTGCCGGGCCACGCCGACTTTGCCACGCTCAATGGTTACCCGCGTCCCTCGGTGGAAGCAGCCTTGGCCTTGCAACCACCGCCCAGGGAAAGCGCCGTGTTGATCGTGATCTATCCGCGAGGGGGCCAGGACCACACCTTGCTGATGCGGCGCCCGGTCTATTCCGGGGTGCACAGCGGACAGATCGGCTTCCCGGGCGGCAAGCGCGAACCCGTGGATCCCTCCCTGCATGCAACAGCCTTGCGCGAGTTCCGGGAAGAAACCGGGGCGGAAACTTCAGCTTTCGAGGTGGTAGGCGTGCTTTCGCGCATCCACATTCCTCCCAGCCGTACTTTGGTGACACCAGTAGTTGCATGGGCGCCGGCATTGGGCCCCCTCGCACCCGACCCGCACGAGGTGGATGCCTTGCTGGACATCCCGCTCGCCGAACTGCTCCGCGCGGACATCCTGCGCAGAAAGCCCATTGCCATGGGCCCGGACGGCACCGAGCGCATGGCCGCTTATTGGGATATTGCAGGGCAAGTGGTTTGGGGAGCCACCGCCCTGATGATCGCCGAACTCCGCTCCGTCTTGGGATTCCCCGTTTCCCCATCATGGGGGCAGGGCCATGAATGAACAATCCGCCCTGTGCTGTTGTTGCCCCATGGGCTTGGAATAATTTCGCCCATGACACGCACCATGATCCTACGTTTTTGCCGTTACAGCCTGCCCGTACTTGCCGCCTTGGCGATCGCCCCTTCCGCATGGGCCGATGCTGTCGATATCACCCTGCATGCCAATTCCAACGGCCAGTTGGAGGTGAAGCTGCGCCCGACCGCCAATTTCGACGGGGTGGTGAGCAGCTTGGTCTTCACCGTGAAATGGGATGCCGCCTCGGATGCCCGCCTCGGCGATCCGGTCCAAACCGATCCCGCTTCCACATTCCTGCCCATCAGCCGCAGCAGCAGTGAACAGGTGCATGGGGGCAGCCGGTACCAAACATTCACCGGCTTCGGCATCACCCCCATGCGTGCCCTGCCTGCCAGCTGGGTGGCCGGACAGGAGTACACCGTTTTGACCATCCCGGTCAGCGGGACTGCAGTGTTCAGCTTGGCGAACGATTCCTGGACCGCCGCGAACAATGCCGACTATTATTTGGCGTTGGCCGGCACGGATGAAACAGGAGCCATCTATGGCGATCTGAGCACCGGCCTTGTGCCCGGCGAAACGGTCAACAGCGGCTTGCGGGTGATGCCCAATCCGGCGGAAAAGGCCACCATGATCACCATGGACATGAACCAGGCCCGCGACTTGCGGTTTGAACTGCTCAATGCTGCCAGCCAAGTGGTGTGGAGTGAAACCCGGCCCGGCGCCGTTGGCCAGGTGAAGGTTCCGCTGGACCTTTCGCGCTTCGACAAGGGAGTATACCTGCTGCGCGTGCACGGCCTGGATGAAGTGTTGACCGAGCGCGTTGTATCTCGCTGAGCATCGATCAATGCCCATGGCAACGGCCCCATCGGAAACCACCGATGGGGCCGTTGCCGTTCGTGCGGTCCCCGATACAGGAACAACAATCGGCCCAATTGCTATAAGGCGATCAAGCAACCACCCGGGCCCGCACCAAGCCAACTTCCGGCGATCCAAGAGCACGGATCCGAGCCGCACCATGCGGCATTAGGTCGGCCGCACCGGAGCTGCCATCGGCGATCGAGGCCCGCCCCGGCGATCACTCCTCGCCGGGAGTGAATTTCTCCACCACCATGGGGGTGCCGCCCGTGCTGCTGAACCCGCCGTCGTGGTAAAGGTTCTGCATGGTGACGTACCGGGTAAGGTCGCTGAAGAGCGAGATGACATAGGCCGCACAGTCCTCCGTGGGGGCATTGCCCAAGGGACTCATGGCCTGGGCCATGTCAAACAAGCCTTGGAAGCCTTTGATGCCGCTGCCGGCCGTGGTGACACTGGGGCTTTGGCTCACGGTGTTCACGCGGATCTTTTTCTTGATCCCCAAATGATACCCCCAGGAGCGGCCTATGCTCTCCAACAGGGCTTTGGCATCGGCCATGTCGCCGTAGCCCGGGAAAGTCCGTTGGGCCGCGATGTAGCTCAGCGCCACGATGGAGCCGCCATCGGCCAGGGAGTTGGTTTTTACCGCAGCTTGGATCATGCGGTGGAAGCTCATCGCGCTGATGTCCAACGTCTGGCGGTACCAGTCATAATTCAGGTCGTCGTAGGTGCGGCCTTTGCGCACGTTGGGGCTCATGCCGATGCTGTGCAGCACAAAATCCACCGGTCCGCCCAAGTGTTCCCTGGCGCCGCTGAAGAGCTTCTCCAGGTCCTCATCTTTGGTGGCATCGGCACCGATGATGATCGAGCCGGTGTCCTGGGCCAACTTATCGATCTCGCCCATGCGCATGGCCACCGGGGCGTTGGTAAGCACAATGCGGGCACCTTCAGCATGGGCCATGCGTGCCACTTTCCATGCAATGCTCTGCTCGTTCAAGGCGCCGCTGATCACGCCGCGCTTTCCTTTCAACAGTCCATAAGCCATGTGGTGCGTGTTTACGGGCCGAATATAGAAGGATGGGAGCGTTTCCGACCTGTGGGCGCGGCAATCAATGCCTGTTCCTGTGGATGGGGCGGGCGATCACCGGTTGCGGAGAAGCTCCCTGGCATTGTCCATGGCGGCCTTGGTGGTTTTGCTGCCGCTGAGCATGCGCGCCAAGGCCGTTACACGCTCCTCCCCGCTCAAGGGGCGGATGGCGCTTTGCACCGCTGCGGCCTCCTGATCCTTGCTTACCAGCAGGTGGGTACGGGCGCGGCTGGCGATCTGGGGCAAATGGCTGATCGCGATCACCTGCCGTTGGTCGCCCATGCCGGCCAGAACTTCGCCGATGCGGTGCGCGGTAACGCCGCTCACTCCGCTGTCGATCTCATCGAAGATCACCGTGGGCAACTCCTTGCTGGCCGCGGAAAGGCTGATCAAGGCCAGCATCACCCGGCTGAGCTCTCCCCCGCTGGCCACCTTGTCCAATCGTTCGGCAGGGCGGTCCTTATTGGCGCTGAACAGCGCACGTATGCTGTCCATTCCGGTGGGGCCGGGTTCCACGGCCTCGTGGCTGAAGCGGAATTCCGCATGGGGCAAGCCCAGTTGATGAAGCGCTTGGACAACCTGTTCGGCCACCGGGCCCATGGCCCCGGTGCGCCCGCTGCGGATCCCGGTGGCCAGGCCGATGACCTCCGCACGGCCTTCTCCCACTTGCTTTTCCAGTTCGTGCACGCGTTCTTCCAGCGAACCGATCGCATCGATCCGCCGGGCCAGGTCATCCCGAATGGCCATCAGGCCATCGGCATCGGCCACCCGGTGCTTCTGTTGCAGGCGTGTGAGCAGATCGTGCCGTTCGCGCAGGCGTTCCGCCTCAGCGGGCTCCAGCACCACCTGTCCGGCCAAATGCCCCGCATCGCCGGCAATGTCCTTGAGCTCGATGGCCATGCTCTGCAGGCGCTCCAGCAAGGCATGCACACCGGTATCGATCCGGGCCGCCTTGGCCGCGGCTTGGCGCATGGCCGCCAGGCGAGCATCCAGGCCATCTTCACCATTGATGCCGTCCTCCATGCTTTGCAGCGCCTTGGCCAGCTCCTCCGCATGATCGGCCCGTGCCAGTGCCCGCTCCAATGTTTCCTGCTCCCCCGCCACCAAGCGGGCGGAAACCAGTTCGTCGTGTTGGAACTGGAGGTAATCGCGTTCGCTTTGGGCCTGGCCCTGCTGCTGTTGCACGGCCTCGAGTTCTTCCTGCAGCTTGCGCCATGCGCGGTACCGGCCAGCATAGGCTTTTACCGCAGGGGCTTGGCCGGCAAAGTGGTCCAACAGGCCCAGCTGGAATGCGGGTGTATTGAGCAGCAGCGTTTGGTGCTGGCTGTGGATGTGGACCAAGGTTTCGCCCAGTTCCCGCAGTTGCTCCAAGCGCACCGGCGTGTCGTTCACGAATGCGCGTGAGCGGCCTCCCGGCTCCAATTGCCTGCGCAGGATCAACGGCTCTTCCGGTGGCACACCATGGCGCGCGCACCACTCCTGCACTGACCCGTTCCCTTCACCCGGCTCCGCTTCCAGCTCGATCACACACCGCTGTCCGGGGTTGCGCAGCAGGTTCCCTTCGGCGCGTTCACCCAAGGCCAGCCCCAAGGCGCCCAGCAGGATGCTTTTGCCACTGCCGGTTTCGCCGGTGATCACCGTGAGGCCGGTTCCCAGCTCCAGGTCGAGTTCACCGATCAGCAGGTAGTTGCGGATGAAGAGGCGCCGGAGCATGGCTGCGGATGGCAAAGCTGTGGATGGCCCTGAAAGCACAACGGATGGAGCGGCGGCTCAGCGCCCCCCTTTCATCATCTCCATGTACTGGTTGATGTGCCCGGGATCGATGATCTGCAGGGTGTTGTACACCTTGGCGCGTTCCTGTGCATCGGCGCCTTTGTAGAGTTCCACCAGCTCGTTGTACTTGGCGTTGAAGAGCACCTGCAGGTTGTAGCTGCTGGGCTTGGCCTGGTGCACGCTCTTGAGCGTTTCAATGGCGGCGCCGCAAGCCTTGCGCCCCGCTGCCACGTTCTCCCACATGGTATCGAAGCCGGCGCGGTGATAATCATACAGGAATTGCCGCAGGGGTTTGAACACTGCTTGCTGCTGGTTGTCGATGAGCCAGTAGCGGTTCTTCTGGTCCTCGAAGGCCTTCCAGCCCGGTTCACTGGTGTTCTGCGCATTGTTCACCACGGTCTGCGCCTGGGCATAGAAATCACCGCCGCCCATGGCAGCGTAAGTGTCCGCATCCACGCCCAGGATGAAATAGGCATAGAAGGCGATCACGGAGGAGAGGTTGTTGGTGAACCGCTCCGGGGAGAACTCGATCTGCGTGTTTTCCAAGAAGCTGAACTCGACGTTATTGTCCAGGATGTCCACCACCGGGCTGTAATAGTCCGTGCCATACACCGGCCGGGAATAGATCACCTGCAGGGTGCCCCGGAAGCGGTCGGTGGAAGGCTGTTCATTGATGGTGAGCAGCATGTTGCAATCGATCCGCTCGGCCGGGCTGAAGTTCAGGGCGCTCCAACGGCGGGTGTTCATCATTTGGGCGATGCTGGTCTCCATGCTCTGAAACACCCGCTTGGGCGTGCTCTGGACCTGTGGCGCGATCACCGATACTTTGCAGTTGAACTCTTGCGCCCGCGCCGGCACGGCCATGCACAAGAGCACCAAGGGCAGAATGAACCTACTTCGCATGGGACAATAATATCTCGATCCGGTCCAGTATGGCGCGGGCCACGTCCGTCTTGGTCATCAACGGCAGTTCCGCGTAATTCTTGCGGGCATCGATCAAGGCCACTTTGTTGGTATCGTGGCCGAAGCCGGCCCCGGCATCGCGGAGCGAATTGAGCACGACCAGGTCGAGGTTCTTGCGGGCCAACTTGCCTTCGGCGTGGGCCCGTTCGTTGTCCGTTTCCAGCGCGAAGCCTACGAGCACCTGCCCTGGCCGTTTTTCACTTCCCATCCACGCCAGTATGTCCTCGGTGGGTTCCAGCACCAGTGCCGGCGCTTGTTCTCCCTTCTTCATTTTACTGCTTGCAGCTTGCACCGGCCGCCAATCGGCAACTGCTGCACTGAGGATGGCCACATCGCAATGGGGGAACTGCGCTTTCGCCGAGCGGGCCATTTCAGCGGCCGATTCCACATCCGTGCGGCGAATGGCCGGGTGGTCCGATCGCAAGGCCACCGGGCCGGTGATCAATTCCACCTTGGCCCCGCGGGCCGCGGCCTCGGCGGCCAGGGCAAAGCCCATTTTGCCCGTGCTCCTGTTGCCGATGTAGCGCACCGGGTCGATGGCCTCCCGGGTGGGCCCGGCCGTAACAAGCACCTGCTTGCCGGCCAAGGGCGACCGGCTTGCAAGGGAGGTGATCAGCTGTTCTACTATGGCCTCCGGCCCGGTCATGCGCCCCAAGCCGTACAAGCCGCTGGCCAGCTCGCCTTCTTCCGGCCCGATCAGGTGCACTCCGCGCTCCTGCAACAAGGCCAGGTTGGCACGCACGGCCTGGTCTTGGTACATTTCCAGGTCCATGGCGGGTGCAGCAAATACCGGGCATTCGGCACTGAGCCAGCAGGCCAGCAGCAGGTTGTCGCAAAGGCCATGGGCCATCTTGGCCAAGGTGTGCGCGGTGGCCGGGGCGATCAGCAGCAGGTCCGCCCAGCGGGCCAAGTGCACGTGGTCATTCCACACGGCCGTTCCGGGCTGTTGCTGCACCATTTCAGTGAGCACAGGCCGCTTGCTCAGGGTGGAGAGCACCAAGGGCGATACAAAATCGTGGGCCGCCGGGGTCATCACCACCTGCACCTCCGCGCCGGCCTTCACCAAGGCCCGTACCAAGTGCGGAGTTTTATAGGCTGCAATACCTCCGGTGACGCCCAGCAACACCCTGCGCGGAAATACGCCCGGTGCAGCCATCACCATGGGGGCTGCCGGTTAGTGGGCGGCTTTTCCGCCTAGCTCCGGGCGGCGGAACACGATGCGTCCCTCCTGCAGTTCCTGCACCGCGATGGCCGAAGGCTTGGGCATGCGCTCATACTGCTTGCTCAGCTCGATCTGTTCGCGGTTCTCGTACACCTCCTCGATGTTTTCACCGCTCACGGCGAACTCTTCCAATCGGCCATTGATCTCCTCCTTGATCTCCACCGCGATCTGGTTGGCCCTTTTGCCCATGATGGCAACACTCTCGTAAATGTTCCCCGTCTCTTCGTCCAGGCGGTTCACGTCGCGGGTGATGGTGGTCTTGGCTGCTTGCAGGAAGTGGGCGTTCATGGGTTCGATTGGCTGGTCGATGGGTTCTGTCCGGGTTGCAGGTCCTTGAGCATGGCTTTGGCCTGCGGCATCCGGGTGCTGTTCGGAAAAGCGTCCGCGAAGGTATTGAATGAACGGATACCGGCCTCCATGCGCTCGGCCTTTTTAGCCTCCACGCTGTTCACGGCAAGGTCATGGTCGGCTTGCAGGATGCTGAAAAGCGCCTCTTCCCTGAAGCGGGAATTGGGCCAAACCCGCAGGAAATCGCGCAGGGCCTCGCTTGCGGGGCGGTATTGCCGCAGCCGCAGGTACTGCTGCGCCCCGGCATAGTCCTTCTGCTCCAGCTTCAAGCGCAGCTCGTCGATCAGCGTAAGGCACGAGTCCTTGAGCAAGCTTTCCGGATAGCGTACCATGAACAGTTCCAACTTGTCAATGGCGGTGCGGGTATCCTGCTGGTCCAGCTCGTGTTCCGGCGATTCCTTGTAGTGGCAATAGGCGGAAAGGAAATTGCATTCCTCCGCCAAGGGGCTGTTGCGGAAGGTTTTGGCGAAGTTGCCCAAATAGTAGCTCGCCATCAGGTAATCCTTCATGCCGAAGTAGCCTTTGGCGTGGTAGTAGCTCACCCGCTCAAAGAGGGTATCCCCGCGGGTCAGGCTCAGCAATTCCTCGAACAGGGGCATGGCCCGGTCGTAATCGGGCTTCTCGAAGTACTGGACGGCCATGCGGTACTTGTAAGGCACGTCCGTGCTTTTCACCACTTTGCTGTACTCACTGCACGAGGCCAACAGGGCCGCTGCGAGGAGGAAAAACGGGAATAGCCTGCGCATGGAGGGGCGCAAAGGTAGCTGCTGGTGCCACTTCCGATATCCCCCCTTCAAGTACCCCGCAACCACTACTCAATTCGCGCGCACGGCCAAGGTTCCGGGGGCACGGCGGGCCGGCGCCTCCCGCCCGGGTGACCAGTGGATGCATCACCTGAAAGGGCGCTGGCCAGCTGACGGACAACGGGAACTGGAGGCCCCGCCCGCGGCTCCCGTACTCATCCCTCCGCCCGCGCTTACCTTCGCGGCCGGAATCAACCTCCAACATGAACGATATCTTCGACAAGATCCGCAAGGATGCCGGCCCCATCGGCCGCCACGCCAAAGCTTCCCACGGCTATTTCTCCTTTCCCAAGCTGGAGGGTGAACTGGGTGCTCACATGACCTTCCGCGGCAAGGAAGTACTGGTGTGGAGCCTGAACAATTACCTGGGCCTGGCCAACCATCCGGAGGTCCGCAAGGTGGATGCCCAGGCAGCCAAGGATTGGGGCATGGCCTATCCCATGGGCGCCCGCATGATGAGCGGGCAGACCAAGTACCACGAGCAACTCGAGGACCAGTTGAGCGAGTTCATGGGCAAAGAGGACACCTTCCTGCTCAACTTCGGCTACCAAGGCTGCATGAGCACCATCGACGCGCTGCTCACCCGCCACGATGTGCTGGTGTTCGATAGCGAGTGCCACGCCTGCATGATGGACGGCGCACGCCTGCACGCAGGCAAACGTTTCCGCTTCCAGCACAACGACATGGAGAGCCTCGACAAGCAATTGGAGCACGCCCGCAAGGTGGTGGAGCAAACCGGCGGCGGCATCCTGGTGATGACCGAGGGCGTGTTCGGCATGGCCGGCGACCAGGGCAAGCTGAAGGAGATCGTACAGCGCAAGGCCAAGTACAATTTCCGCCTCTTGGTGGACGATGCCCATGGCTTCGGCCAAATGGGCCGTGACGGCCGCGGCACCGGTGATGAGCAAGGCGTGCAGGACCAGATCGACATCTACTTCGGCACCTTCGCCAAGAGCATGGCCAGTATCGGTGCGTTCATCAGCGGGCCGGAGGATGTGATCATGTACCTGCGCTACAACATGCGCAGCCAAACCTTCGCCAAGAGCCTGCCCATGCCCATCGTGATCGGGGCCATGAAGCGCCTGGAAATGATGCGCACCATGCCGGAGCTCAGCACCAAACTGTGGGAGATCACCCACGCGCTGCAGAGCGGCCTGAAGGAAGCCGGGCTGGACATCGGCAAGACCAACAGCTGCGTAACGCCCGTGTACATGAAGGGCAACATTCCCGAGGCCACCAACGTGGTGTTGGACCTGCGTGAGAACCATGGCATCTTCTGCAGTATTGTGGTATACCCGGTGATCCCCAAGGGCGAGATCCTGCTGCGCTTGATCCCAACGGCCACGCACAGCATAGAGGACGTGAAGCGCACCATTGCGAGCTTCAAGGAAGTGAAGAAGAAGCTGGAAGCCGGGGAATACAAGGCGGAGACCATCGCCAACGTGTAAGCAGCATGTCTGGCTCCATTTCGTTCAAGGCTGCGGTGGTCGCGGCCTTGTTCGTTTTGACGGCCGGCGGCCGCGCTTATGGCCAGCATGCCCTGGATTCCTTGCTCCAACGCCCCTTGGTACGCTGTGATGAGGTCGGCGTGAATGCGCGGGCCCTGTTTGCCGGGTATGTAGGCCGGGGTGAGCTGGATTCTGCCGCGCTCGTACTGGACCGCTGGCGCGGGCTTTGCCCCGGTTCGGAGGCTTGGCAACGATCGCGCATCCTGCTGCTGCTCGCCCAACCGGCCTTGGTGGACACAGCACTGCCGGAAAACCTGCTCAACTACCTGGCCACTTACCGCTACTTTGCCAACTTGCCCAAGGAAGCGGTGGCAGCGGAAGCACCTGAGCTGTCGCAGAACCTGGCCTTCACTGCGGCGTGGTCAACGCAGCTCATGGCGGGCTTCTCACCGGGCATGGTGGAACATGGCCTGGCCGAGTTCTACGGGCCGGACCCCAACAAGCTCTTTCCCGCCCTTCAGGCAGGGGACTATGCGGGTAGCAATTTGCAGCGCAACTACGCCAAGGAAGTGCAACCCGTTTTGGACATGTCCGAAGTGCATGCGGCCTTCTCGGTCGGCGCATGGGTGCCGCTCGGTGGCTTGTCCTTGCTGGGCCCGCATCCTGAGTTCGGTTTCCAGATCGGCTACAAAAAAGCGCGGATGAACTACGACCTGACCATGGGCTTTCGCACAGGGCCGGCCGGACATACCTATATGGCCCGCCGGATCCATGCGGCCGACACCTTGGAACCCACCGCCCACTTCTTTGGGGCGCACATCAGCTTGGACGTCGGCTACGACCTGGTCCGGCACGCCAAGCATGAACTGCAAGCCGTGGGCGGTTTCGGATATGACGGATTCGATGCCTTCAGTTCCGTGGCCGAAGATCCCGACCAGAGCGCATCGGCGGGCTCGATGGACCTGAGCTTGGGCCAGGGCTACCGTTTCTACTTCAAACCGTACAGCTACCTGGGGTTCCAAGTGAAGTACCATTGGACGGACCATACCGCCAACAACGTGGTGGAATTCCGCGGGCATCCGCTCACCTTCCGCGTCCAGTACGGCGGGTTGATCAATTTTGCCAAACGGGCGAAGCTGGACTGGATCCAGTACCGGATCCGGCAGTAGCCGTCAGCGGAAGCTGAGCCGATCCAGGCTGTATTTCCCGCTGCCGGTGAAGAAGAGCACGATGAACATCATCATATACACGAAGGACAACTCCTGCTGGGCAAAGGTGCCGTCGCCATTGGCCATGAAGGCCGCCACGGCCATGCCGATGATGAGCGGCAGCGTGGACAGCCGTGTCCACAGCCCGAGCACCACCAGGATGGCACATGCCACTTCTGCCAGCAAGATGAGCACCAAGCTCAGCGTGGACCCCAGACCGAAGGGATCGTAGAAGGTGCCGCTCAGGTCGCCGAACTTCATGAGCTTCACCAAGCCGTGGTGCCAAAACATGGTACCACCGGCGGTAAGGCGAAGGAGCAATGCCCCCAGATCAATGGAAACTTCGTCTGAATTGAGCATGATGATCGCGAAACTCGGGGCGAAGGTAATGGCGGCGCGATCCGCGCCGCTGCTGTGCTGGTGGCCTTCACCAGTACTTTGCGCGGAACAACATGGCGCCCACGGAAATAAGTTATCCCGTGTGGGCCTGTCTGAAAAAAAGCGTGCTGACACGTAGTTTACCGTATGGTGCGATACCAACCTTAGCCTCATATTTGCACCAACCAACACAACACCACTGATGGGTTCAAATACTATTCTCAAGTTCTTTGGCGCACTTGCCTTGGCGGCAAGCATTCCAGCAGCTGCCGTTGCCCAATTTGAAGAAGGCGACAACGTACTCGGCCTTGGCGTGGGCATCGGTGGCGGCTACGGCATCGGCTTTACTGGTACTGGCGTATCCCAGACGCCCGCATTGGGCGTGCATTTCGATCATTGCATGGGCGACTTGGGCTCCGGGACTTGGGGCTTGGGCGGCGCCATTGGCTACAAATCGCTCAGCTACAAGCTGGACGACCCGTTCTGGGCCTATACCACCGACTACAAGTGGACCTATCTCACCATCGGCCTGCGCGGCACTTGGCATTACAATGAGTGGCATGGCTCGGACAAGTTCGACACCTATGGCGGCCTGATGCTGGCCTACCGCAGTGCCAGCTTCAAGGACAATTCGAACTACCCGAACAATTGGACCGGCGTGAAATACACTTGGTCGGGCAGCGGCGTCAGCTTCTCCGGCCTGTTGGGCGCACGCTACTACTTTACCGACAACATCGGCGCATTTGCAGAAGTGGGCTTCGGCTATGCCGTGCTGCAACTGGGCCTGGCTGCCAAGTTCTGAGCCTGTCCCGTTCCCCTGCTGAAGGTCCCGTGGCAATACGGGACCTTCTTTTTTTCACCTATGGACCAGTACCTTTGCGGCCCTTCAAAAGAACCACCGTTCGTAAGGTGGTGAACGCATTGCATGAAGATCAACGTTACCCTGCCCGACGGAAGCATTCGGGAATATGAGCCAGGCGCCACGCCCATGGACGTGGCCCGCAGCATCAGCGAAGGCCTGGCCCGCAACGTGCTTAGCGCAAAAGTGAACGGCGAGGTGCGCGATGCCAACCGCCCCCTGCCCGGCGACTGCACCCTGCAACTGCTCACCTGGAACGACCCCGAAGGGAAGGCCACACTGTGGCACAGCAGCGCCCACCTGATGGCCGAGGCCATTGAGGCGCTATACCCCGGCACCAAGTTCGGCATCGGGCCGCCCATCGAGAACGGCTTCTACTACGACATCGACCTCGGCGACAAGGTGATCGGCGACGGCGACTTCGCGGCCATCGAGGCCAAGATGAAGGAGCTCGCCGCCAAGAAGGAATCCTTTGCCCGCCGCGAAGTATCCAAGGCCGAGGCGATCAAGTACTTCACCGGGAAAGGCGACGAGTACAAGCTGGAACTGATCGACGGGCTGGAGGACGGCAGCATCAGCTTCTACACCCAGGGCAACTTCACCGACCTGTGCCGCGGGCCGCACCTGCCGGACACGAGCCCCATCAAGGCCATCAAGGTGATGAGCGTGGCCGGGGCCTACTGGCGCGGCGATGAAAAGCGCAAACAGCTCACGCGCCTCTACGCCATCACCTTCCCCAAGCAGAAAGAACTGGACGAATACCTGGTCCTGCTGGAGGAAGCCAAGAAGCGAGACCACCGCAAACTGGGCAAGGAGTTGGACCTGTTCACCTTCAGCGAGCGCGTGGGCGCCGGGCTGCCGCTGTGGCTGCCCAAGGGCACCGCACTGCGCGAGCGGTTGGTGAACTTCCTGAAAACCGCGCAGGAAAAGGCCGGCTACGTGCAAGTGGCCACACCCCACATCGGTGGCAAGGCCCTTTACGAAACCAGCGGCCACTGGGAGAAATACGGTAAAGACAGCTTCCAGCCCATCGAAACCCCGCAGGAAGGCGAGATGTTCATGCTCAAGCCCATGAACTGCCCGCACCACTGCGAGATCTTCGCCAGCCGGCCGCGCAGCTACAAGGACCTGCCCTTGCGCCTGGCCGAGTTCGGCACCGTGTACCGCTACGAGCAAAGTGGCGAGCTGCACGGCCTTACCCGGGTGCGCGGCTTCACGCAGGACGATGCACACCTCTTCTGCATGCCCGACCAGGTGAAGGAGGAGTTCAAAAAGGTGATCGACCTGGTGCTGCTGGTGTTCCGCGCGCTGGACTTCAAGGAGTATGAGGTGCAGATCAGCCTGCGGGACAAGGAAGACCGCAGCAAGTACATCGGGAGCGAGGAAAACTGGGAGAAAGCCGAACGGGCCATCACCGAAGCCGTGGCCGAGAAAGGCATGAAGGCCGTGGTGGAATACGGCGAGGCCGCGTTCTACGGCCCCAAGCTGGACTTCATGGTGAAGGATGCCCTGGGCCGCAAATGGCAGTTGGGCACCATCCAGGTGGACTACAACCTTCCGGAGCGCTTTGAGCTCGAATACGTGGGCGCGGACAACCAGCGGCACCGCCCGGTGATGATCCACCGCGCACCGTTCGGCTCCCTGGAGCGGTTCACCGCCGTGTTGATCGAGCACACCGCCGGCAGGTTCCCCCTGTGGTTGGCGCCGGAGCAGGCGGTGATCCTGCCCATCAGCGAAAAATTCAATGAGGCGGCCAAGCAGGCGGCTGAATTGCTGAAAGATCGCGATATTCGCGCCATCATCGACGAGCGGAACGAAAAGATCGGTCGCAAGATCCGCGACGCGGAAATGGCCAAAACGCCGTTCATGCTCATTATTGGCGAAAAGGAAGCCGGGGCGGGCACGCTCTCTGTGCGCGAGCACGGGCAAGGCGATCTGGGCGCCATGACCCCTGAACAATTCCACGCCTTGGTACAGGAACGCATCCAAGCGGGCCTTGCCGGGCACTGATCTCCCAAGTTACACTTACCGAAAGCAAGTTTGGCAACACGACCTCCCTTCCGCCCCATGGGCCCACGCCCGCCCCGCCCCTCAGGCCCGCCACGCCCGCGCGGGCGCGTGGTACGCGAAGATCCCCACCGCATCAACGACCGTATCTACGGCGTGCCCCAGGTACGCGTGGTGGGTGAAGACATTGAGCAGGGCATCTATCCGTTTGAACAAGCCTTGCGCATGGCGCAAGACCTGCAACTGGACCTGGTGGAGATCAGCCCGTCGGCCGATCCGCCCGTGTGCCGGATCATCGATTACAAGAAGTTCCTCTACGACCTCAAGAAGAAGCAGAAGGAGATCAAAGCCAAGCAGGCCGTGGTGGAAATGAAGGAGATCCGCTTCGGCCCCAACACGGATGAGCATGACCTCAACTTCAAGCTCAAGCACGCCCGCCGCTTCCTGGAGGAAGGCCACAAGGTGAAGGCCTTCGTGTTCTTCAAGGGCCGCACCATCGTCTTCAAGGAGCGCGGAGAGATCCTGCTGCTCAAGTTCGCCCAGGAGCTGGAGGACATCGGCGTGGTGGAGAGCATGCCCAAACTGGAGGGCAAGCGGATGATGATGTACCTTATCCCCAAGAAGAAGAAATAGCCTTCGGGGAACCGTTCCGAAAGAAAAAGCTCCCACATTCGGGGAAAATTGCGAAATTCGCGCCCCCGAACGTATCGATCAATACAGCGAGGCCATGCCCAAGATGAAGACGAAAGCCGGTGCCAAAAAGCGTTTTGCGCTCACGGGCACGGGCAAAGTGAAGCGCAAGCACGCGTTCCACAACCACATCCTTACCAAGAAGCACAAGAAGCGCAAGCGCAACCTGCAAAAGACCGCCATGGTCGCCAGCGTTGACGAAAAAGCCATCTTGGCCCTTCTGAAGTAAGACCGTTTCCCGCCGGGTACACAGGCGGGGTTAACCAGGGCGTGCAGCACAAAAGATCCCGGACCCACGGGGCGCTCCCGCCCGAAAACCAAAGAGCACCATGCCACGCTCCAAGAACAAAGTCGCCAGCATTGCCCGGCGCAAGAAGATCCTCAAGAAGGCCAAGGGCAACTTCGGCCGCCGCAAGAACGTGTTTACCGTAGCGGTGAACACCGTTGAAAAAGGATATACCCACGCCTATATCGGCCGCAAGGTGAAGAAGCGCGATTTCCGCGCGCTCTGGATCCAGCGCATCAATGCCGCCACCCGCATGAACGGCATGAGCTACAGCGTGTTCATGAACAAGCTGAAGGCCGCCAACATCACCCTTGACCGCAAGGCCTTGGCCGAGATCGCCTATAGCGATGCGGCTGCCTTCACCGCCATCGTGGACAAGGTGAAGTAACCCATCCAAGTTCGGGACCGAAAAGCCATTCCGCAAAGGGGTGGCTTTTTTGTTGGGGAGAGTTCGTAGGGCGCAGTTCGTAGGGCATAAGGCAGGGGACTCCTCCCTGCGTCCTTTGCGCTATGAACTGCGAACTATCCCCCCAACACCGTCACCTTCCCACCGGGTGTGCGGTGGGCCTGCGGGCTGAGGCTGCCCTGCTTCACGTGGGTGCACCTCAACAGATCATCAGTGGTACTTACGCCAGCGGCTTGGCCGGCGCGCAACACCAGTTCCGCCGCCGCCTCTGCATCATTTCCGGCGCGGTGGTGCTTCAGGCCGATGCCGTGCGTGCTGCACATCGGCCCCAGGCCGTAACTGCGATGGCCGGGCCACACGCGGCGGCACAGGCTCACCGAACAGAAATAACTGAAGGTGGGCAACGGCAGCCGATGGCTGAGCAGTGTGCTGCGCAACACGTTCATGTCAAACGCGGCGTTATGGGCCACCACCGTGGCGCCCTGCATCAGCGGCAAAGCTTCTTCCCATACTTCGGCAAAACGTGGTGCATCGGCCACGTGCTCCGGCCGGATGCCGTGAACGGCGATGGTGAACGGCGAGAAATATGGCCATTGCCGCGGCTTGATCAACCAGTTGCGCACCTCGCGCACCGCTCCGCCGCGTACAATGGCCAAGCCCATTTCGCACGGGCTGTCCGCATCGTTGGTGGCCGTCTCGAAGTCGAGCGCGAGGAAATCCATGGGGGTGGAGCGGGAAGCCGCTGTGCGTTGGTGGCCGGTGGTTGTTCGTGGAATTAGCGGGGCTGCATGTGGTCGTGGCCACGCCTGGCACCTGGCAACGAACAACCTGCCCCCCCTTCACCGCTTCACCAGCTCCGCGTCTGCAAGGGCCCGGTGGAGCTTATTCCGCGTTGCTTCACCCACGGGCACCAAGGGCAAGCGCATGTGGTTTTCGCACAGGCCAAGGTATTTCATCACCTCTTTGATACCCCCGGGGTTGCCCTCGACGAACAGCAGCGAGATCAGTTCGATCAGGCGCAGATGTTCCTCACGCGCGGTTTTCATGTCGCCCTTCATGGCAGCGTGCACGAGCCGCGCGAATTCCTCCGGCAGGGCGTTTCCCACCACGCTGATCACGCCGTCGCCGCCCATGGCCAGGATGGGCAAGGTCAGCGCATCATCCCCGCTGATCACCAAAAAGTCCTTGGGGCGGTGCTTGAGGATCAGCCCGATCTGGTCCAGGTTGCCGCTGGCCTCCTTGATGCCGATGATATTCTTGCAATCGCGGGCCAGGCGCAAAGTAGTCTCTGCTGCCATGTTGCTCATGGTGCGGCCAGGCACGTTGTACAGGATGATGGGCCGGGTGCTGGCCCCGGCAATGGCCTTGTAATGCTGGTAGATGCCTTCCTGCGTGGGTTTATTGTAGTAGGGGCTCACACTGAGGATGGCGGCCACACCGTCCATGTTGAAACCCTTCAAGGCCTCGAGCACGGCCATGGTGTTGTTGCCGCCCACGCCCAGCACCAGGGGAACGCGGCCGTTCACCCCTGCGCGCACCAGGTCCAGCAGTTGCTTCTTTTCCGGGCCATTGAGCGTAACGCTTTCGCCGGTGGTGCCCATGACCACCAAATAGTCGATGCCCCGGCTGATCTGGTGATCGATCACGCGCGACAAGGCCGCCTGATCGATGGTGCCATCGGGAAGAAAGGGGGTGACCAAGGCTACGCCGAGGCCTTGAAAACGGTTGTCCATGGGGTTGTCCGGTTCGGGGGGTCAGTTCATGTGCGCCGTTTCGGGCGAGTTGATCATCATCAGGTAGCGGTCCAGGTTGGCGATGAGCTGGGGCAAGCTGTCCGCGCCGGCCGTGTCGATCATCATGTCCAAAAAGTGGGCATTGGTGGCACTTTGGCGCCCCACCTTGAAGCGGGCCTTGCTCTTGGCAAGGATATACTGGAGGGGCAATAGGTCGTGCACCGTTAGGTCGATCAGCACATCGAACTCCTCGGCCATGAAGTTCTGCACCACATTGCCGTGCGGAATGCGGTACCAATTGAGGTCCTTCACGCTGAACACGTCGAAGTTGAGCTTGGGGTGCAGGTAGTGGGGCAGCGCTTTTTCGTCGCAGTAGCCCAAGGCCATGATCCGGGTAAGGCCCAGTTCCTCCTTGATCTTCTTTACGTAGTTGCGTACCTGGTTGTGCGCCACCTCATCGGCCGCCAAGTAGATCAAACCCACCTTAACCGACATGGCCAAGTTCTTGGCCAGCGGCTTGCGGTCGGTTTGCGCCTCCTTGACCAGGGCACGGCGCCCCATCCATTCCTTGATCCTGTCCAGTACCTTCATGGTTCGATCATCCGCCTGAATGCTTCTTCATCGATCACGTTCACGCCGAGTTCCGAGGCTTTGGCCAGTTTGGCCGGGCCCATGTCCGCACCGGCCACCACAAAGCTCGTCTTCTTGCTGATCGATCCGCTCACTCTCCCCCCATTGTCCTCAATGGCTAGTTTGATGCCATCGCGGGTGAAGGTCTTAAAAACGCCGGATACCACCACGCTCAACCCTTTGAGGAGCCCGCTTTGGGGGCGTTGATGGTTGGCGGACCCGGTCATCTGCACACCCGCCTCGCGCAGGCGGTGCACGATGCGCCGGTTGCCTTCCGCCGCGAAAAAATCGATGATGCTGTCGGCGATCACCGCCCCCACTTCACTGATGCCGGTAAGTTCTTCCCGTGCCATCGCCGCCAACCGGTCTATGCTGCCGGCCTCGCGGGCGATCTTCTTGGCCACGGTTTCGCCCACATGGCGGATGCCCAATGCGAACAGCACCCGCTCGAACGGTACAGACCGGCTCGCCGCGATGCCTTCGATGATGAGCTGCGTACTGCGCTCGCCCCAGCCTTTGCCCATGGCCAGCAGCTGTTCCTGCTTCAGGTCGTACAAGTCGGCCACATTGCCGATCAATTTGGCTTGGTAGAGCGCTTCCACGGTTTCGCCGCCCAAGCCGCCGATGTCCATGGCCTTGCGGCCCACAAAATGCTCGATGCGGCGGGTGATCTGCGGGGGGCAACCGTGTTCATTGGGACAATAGTGCTGGGCCTCGCCCTCATCGCGCACCAGCGGCGTGCCGCATTCCGGGCAGTTGGCCGGATAGCGCACCGCCACGGCACCGGCGGGCCGCCGGGCCAGGTCCACCCCCGTGATCTTTGGGATGATCTCGCCGCCCTTTTCCACCTGCACCATATCTCCGAAATGCAGGTCAAGCTTGGCGATCTGGTCCGCATTGTGGATGCTGGCCCGCTTCACGGTGGTGCCCGCCAGCTCCACGGGTTCCAGCAAGGCTACGGGTGTCACCGCCCCGGTGCGGCCCACGTTGAATTCCACCCCATTGAGCCGGGTGGCTTTGTTCTCCGCGGGGAATTTGTATGCAATGGCCCAGCGCGGGCTTTTGGCGCGCAGGCCGAGGTCTTCCCGTACACCGAGGTCGTCCACCTTGATCACTACCCCGTCGATGGCGATGTCCAGCCCGTGCCGGGCCTTGTCCCAGTGCGCAATGAAGTCCATGATGTCCTCCAGGCCATTGGCTCGGGCTATGAACCGCTTGTGCGGATCGGGGGTGCGGAATCCCCAGGCGCGGGCCTGCATGATGTTGTCGTAGTGGCTGCGCGAAGGAGGCGTTGCGGTGTAGAGGTCGTAGATGAAATTCTGCAGGCGGCGGCGCGCCACAAGTTTGGGGTCCTGCAGCTTCAACGTGCCTGCGGTGGTGTTGCGCGGGTTGGCGAAGCGCTCCTCCCCTTGCTTTTCGCGTTCCAGGTTCAGGGATTCGAATTCGCGGAGACCCATGATGATCTCGCCGCGCGCCTCCAGGTCGGCCGGGGGCTGATCGCGCAAGTGCAGCGGAATGGTGCGCACGGTGCGCACGTTGGCCGTGATGTCCTCGCCCTGCTCCCCGTCTCCCCGGGTGACGCCGCGCACCAGCTCGCCATTGCGGTAGGCCAAGCTGATGGCCACACCGTCGTATTTCAGCTCCATAACGAATCGGACGGGGCCGGCCTCCCTCTCCACGCGGTGCACAAAATCGGCCACCTCCTCGCGGCTGTAACTGTTGTCCAACGAAAGCATGGGCCAGCGGTGGGCCACTGTGGGAAACGCTTTGGTGATGTCCCCGCCCACCCGCTGAGTGGGGCTGTTGGGCGATGCCAGCTCCGGGTACTGCTTCTCCAACGCCTCCAATTCCTTCATCAGGAAGTCGAACTCCTGGTCGGAAATCTCCGGCCTGGCCTCCACATAGTACAGGTGGTTATGGCGTTCCAATTGTTCGCCCAGCTCCGTGATGCGCTTGGCCGCTTGATCCCGCTCCATGCGTGCAAAGATCACACCCATGCGTGAATGAACCGCGGGTTGCCGCTGAGGTCGGCGATCATTTCGGCATGCGGGAAGCCCGCGTCCACCACCACTTGCACTGTTTCGGGCGCATGGCGGTAGTGGCCTTCGAACCAAAGCGCATCACCCGGGTGGAACGATGGTGCAGCAGCGGAGGCGATGGCCCGAAAGAAACAGTGCGGATCGCTATTGTCCACGAACAGGGCCAAGTGCGGCTCATGGTCAAGCACTTGCGCCTGCATGGCGCTGCTGTCGCTGCGCGGCACGTAGGGCGGGTTGCTCACCACCAGGTTGCCGGGGCCGGATAGCATGGACTGCATCAACCCGGGAAGTTCTTCGCCCAAGGCATTGGCTTTGATCCATTGCACCTCCAGACCATTTGCGCTGGCATTTTCACCGGCCAGTTCCAGCGCGGCTTCGCTGATATCCACACCAATGACCTGTGCCGAGGGAAAAGCCTGCTTCAGGGCCAAGGCGATACACCCGCTGCCAGTGCCCACGTCAACGATGCGGTCCGGCACTTTGGCACATGAACGGATGATCAGTTCCACCAACTCCTCTGTTTCCGGGCGCGGGATCAGCACGCGGGGATCCACGGCGATGCGCAACCGGTGGAACTCCACCCGGCCCAGAACGTACTGGAGCGGTTCACCGGCGGCCAGGCGGTCCAGGTCCTTGTCCAGCAGGTGTATTTGCCCGGCGGGGATCGTTCGTTCACGCTCCAGTTCAGGAACGGCCAGGGCCAACCGGTCCTGCACCCAGGCGCGCGTGATCGCCTTCGCGCCGTCGGGCCCATGCAGCAGGGATAAGCGCTGGCGGGCTGCGATGAGCAGTGATCCCACGGTGGTGTGTTCCGATGGCACAGGCATGGCACAAAGTTGGGCACTATGCCGCCCACCGGAGAACCACCATCCGGTTCCGGTCCATGACCATCAGCGCGCAGAGCGGACGCGCATTCGCGCGGGACCGTCCACCCGGTAGGTGAACCCTGCCTATTGCACCACCAGCCGCGCCATGGCGGAACCATCGCGCACCCGTAGCAGGTACAGCCCGGGTGCGAGGTCCATCACGGCGATATCCGCGCGCCCTTGTTGATCCGTGGTGTACTGCCGCAGCAAAGCCCCGGTTGGTGCGAACAGGTCCACTCCTGTGCGTGCCGCCCCCGGGATCAGCACTAGCGCCCGGTCCGTTGCCGGGTTGGGGTAGATCGCCATTGCGTGGGCTTGGCCGGACCATGGCGCTTCTTGGGCTCCCTCCTGCTGCGCAACGGGTTCCTGGTACAGGGCGGGCATGGTGGCGGGCAGCGCCTGGTCGAAGAGCACCACCAGCCGTGGCCTCAACGTGGAATCGGGAAACTCCCGGCTGTACACGTTCACATTGCGGGCATCGCCTTCAACCAGGCTTTTTACGGCCAAGGACAGCAGGCCGTCACCGGCCGTGGCTTCGTTGAAGGCCCGGGTCACGTCCCAGCGCATGGCCTCGCGGCCGTAGTGTGCATCGAGCAGGGAATCGCCCAAGACGGGCCTGTTGTTGAAGGTGATCGCCGGTTCCTGCCACGTGTCGTCCTGCACCGGGTAGGCGGCATAGGGCGTGGTGACGGCTTGGCCGCTCCAAGCCTTCTTGTCCATGCGCAGGTACACGCGTGCAGGTTGCGAGCCGGCAAAGTGCCCCACCGGGAACCGCAGGTAGGCGATGCGGTCGTAGTTCTCCCCGGCGTTTTCCTTGATCACCATTTCCTGGTCGGCGCCGAAGTTGTCGTTGGCATAGGTACCGGCGCGCACTTGGGCGTCGGCCTCCGGAGCAATGACGTTGGAGGCGAACTCCAGGGTGAGCACTGGCCATTTGGCGGCGTTGGGTACCTCCTTGCTGAAGAACACCAGTTTACCAGATCCCCCGGCACCTTCCACGGCGAAGGTCACCCAAGCATCCCCGGCAAGTTCCTGCCGCATGACCGCCGTGATGTCGTACTCCAGGAAATCGGAATTGGCGTAGGCCGTGCCCAGCGTATCGGTAAGCCCGGGCTTGAGGATGGAATTATGGGTGATGCTCTCCTCGGTCCAGAAGTTGTGCGCGCCCAGGCGCAATAGGTAGCCATCGTCCGGCCCGGTGCCGGCGGGCATGTTCTTCACGTACAGACGCAAGGTGGCCCGGGTCAGTTTGCCGGCGTTCACGTAGTCATCCAATAAAAAACGCAAGTAGGTGCGTGTATCCTTGTCCACCTCGCCGGCTACATCCTTGGCCTGCAGGATACGTTCTTGTGAAACGCCGAAGACCACATCGTCCTGCGCGCCGCCGCGTGTAAAAGCATCATCCTCCGGCTGTAGTTCCGCAACGATGGCGGGGCATCCTTCATCCATGGCGCCGCAGGGATCCGGGGCATAGTCCAAGTGAGCACGCAGGACGAACAGCGGCGTGGGATCACCGCGGACGGCCGGGCTGGTCTGGGCCATCAGGTTCAGGTCGCCGGTTTCGCGGAACCGCACATGGTCCACGGAGAAGAAGTTGCCGATGTTCAGGTTCACGGAATAGAGCACCTCCCAACTTGCATAGTCGTCCACAGGTGAGGCAGTGGCGATCTTGAAGATGTTGGCATAGGTGTACATCAGGAAGAGGTTGCCGTACGCATCGCAGACCAGGCGGGGGCGATCACCGCGCAGGTCCAGCACACGCGTGTGCCACGTACCGTCGGCCTTCCCCCAATGATGCCTGTAATAGCCGGTACCGGTGAAACCGTAGACGGCCACGGGCACATCCGCCTGATTGGCCACGATGTGGATACCGCCGCGCGGGTCCACTGCGTGCCCTTGGTCGTTGATCATGGCGTATGCGGGGGGTACGCTGACCACGTTCATGCCGGGCGTGGCGTAGCTGGCAGCCAAGCCGGTGTTGGCATCGCTCACCACGGTATGGGCATTGTTCTTCCAGCTCCGCCCATCATCCTCCGAGTACATATAGGCGAAATCGTGGTTGTATGCAGGCACGTCGTTTTCACGCCAGGTGAAGGTGGTTGTCAACGTGCCGTAATGGTCATAGGTGAGGTTGTTGTCGTACATGCGCCGGGAGGTGCAGGTGCCGGCAATGGGATCGGTGTATGGTCCCGAGCCGCTGACCATCTTCCATTCGTCTGTCCAGGCGCTGGTGCTGCCGTCGTAGAATGCAACGCGATTGTTCACCTCCGTGACCCAAGAACGGTATTGAAGAAGGAGGTTGCCTTCGGGCGTGGTGAGGAACCTGGGGTAGGTGAAGTGATCGGTGAAGGTGCTCACCGGATATAGTGTATGCTGCACGGGCAGGAAGGAACTGGCGGACCAGGGCACTGCGCCGGTGATCAGGCCGGGTTGGGAGCCGCGATAGTTCATCAGGTCGTTGTGGTTGTCGAAGGATAGGTGCAGGCTGCCGTCGTTGGGGCAGATGCCGATGGCGATGCCATTGTGGCTGTCGGCAGAAGTTTTCAGGTAGTCCATAAAGACAATGGTCTCCCAAGTGGACTGCCCCTCCGCTTTCCTGGCCAAGTACAGCCGGTTGTCCGTGCTGAACCAAGACGCGTACTGCACCCCGGCATAGGTGGTGAGCGCGTCCTGCGTGGCCAGGTTGGCATTCACAGTGTGGGTCCATTGCCCATCGAAGGTTTCCGCCTGGGTGTCCAAGGTGTCGAACGCCACGCTCAACAGCATGGGGGTTTGGGCCCACACCATTGCCTGCCATAAGACCGATACGAACAGCAGAGTGAATTCACGTTTCATGGACAGGGGGAATTGGGGTGGATGCAATTTAGGAGATCGGTCATTGAGGAGCGTGTGGAGAGTAACGGCATACGAGTTACGTGACGCGTTGCTGGTTTCGGGTTGCGTCCGGGTCAGCAATTGACCGACGAAGCACGGATCTTTGCGATATTTGCGGCCTGGGGCAGTAGCTCAGCTGGCTAGAGCGCCGCGTTCGCAATGCGGAGGTCGAGAGTTCGAATCTCTTTTGCTCCACGAAAAGCCCTGCTGTTGCGGGGCTTTTTCTTTGGCTTCCGTCAGGTACTTTCGCGGCCCATTGGCCCGGCACACCAAGGAGAGGTGGCAGAGCGGTTGAATGCGGCGGTCTTGAAAACCGCTTTGCCCGCAAGGGCAACGGGGGTTCGAATCCCTCCCTCTCCGCCAACGCGGCCCGCAAAGCGGGCGATCCTTCGGTCCAAGCCGCTGGCGAGCTTGCTCGCAACAGCGGGATGGGCCGAAGGATCCAAAGACCGCGAAGCGGATTTCCGCGTTGAAGCCTCCCCCTTGGGGATGGCGCGATGCTGAGCATAAATGAAGTGGCGCTCCGCAAGCCGGTACGGCTGAGGAGCCGAAGCACGCGCAATCCCTCCCTCTCCGCCAACGCGGCCCGCAAAGCGGGCGATCCTTCGGTCCAAGCCGCTGGCGAGCTTGCTCACAACAGCGGGATGGGCCAAAGGATCCAAAGACCGCGAAGCGGATTTCCGCGTTGAAGCATCCCCCCTTCGGGGAAAACGCGCCTCGCGCAATCTTGACCCGAAAACGCAGAGTCCTGTAGCGTTGACCATCTCCTGAACCTCAGGGTCAGCTTCGCGAGACCTTGTGGGGCAGGAAGCAACAAAGGGCCATGCTTCCACATGGCCCTTTGGTCAACGTGCGTTCAGTTCCTTACTTGAGGGGATAGTAAATGTTCATGAGCCACTTCGCGGTGTCCGGCTCCTGGCCGGGGTCCGTTATGTACTCTTCGATCACTGCACCGTTCAGCTCAAGGCCGTTGGCCTTCATCATGTCCTCACAAGCTCCATTGGCCTCCCCGCTTTTTTCGTACGCGCCAGTATAGGCCACCATCACGGCTTTACCTGCTGGCACGTCTTGGACTTGAAGCCCCGCCACTGAAGTGCCCGGCGCGGCTTGCACCGGAATTCCAGCGAACACATCCGCTTGCTTGGCCGTGGTATCCCAATCAAAATACAGCCCCGTTGGGGCACCGGAGAGCGTTAAGCCCGCCTTCGACGCGGCTTGGGCCACCATCGGGAAGGTACTGCCGAAGAACTCGGAAAGCTTTTCCCACTTCACCTTCTGCCGCTTGCCCAAATAGCTCACGGCAGGCCGGTCCACGGTTTCTACCGTGTACCCCCGGAATGTCTTTGCCTTGGCCGCATTTGCTTGCTCGGCCGCATCTGCTTCGCACATCTTTTTCAGCTGTTCCAGACCACTTGCGAACACCGGCCCCATCATGGCATCCATATCCTTGAACACGCACATGATGCGCGCGATGAAGTTGTTCTCGCCATCATAGCTCCAGGTTACCCGAGTGCTGTCGCTGGCCGCATCCAACACCATGGAACCCTTGGCCTGGCCTTCGAAGGGAGCGATAAAATGCAGGTCCACGTCCATTTGTTTGCCCGGCTCCACTCGCGTGATCACTTGTTCCCCGGTACCGGTCTGCTCCCCTTGCCAGGCGCTCTTGGCCCCCACTTCGCCATCGGTGCCCTCATAGGTCACCTTCGCCCCCGGATCCATGGCCAGGAACGGGCTCCATTCGTTCTGCTTGGCCAAGGTGCTCATATGTTCCCACACCAGCCCGGGCGGTGCGGCGATCATTGTGGACCGGGAAATGCGCGAGTGCTTCGGTCCCACCAACCCTAGCACCACCACCAAGGCGGCCAAGGACAGCAGGATGATGAGGATGGTTTTCAGTGCTCTCATGGGTGCGTTGTTTCCTCAAATGTCGGTTTTCCCCACCGGTTCCTGAAGCGGCCTGCTTATTATTTTCCGGCATGATTTTTCTTTGTTCACCATAAATTCAACTCCATGTCCATGACCCATCCCCGCATCCCACTGGCGATCATTGCCACAGCGGTATGCATGCTGGCCGCCTGCAAGAGCAGCAACCCGGCCGGTGAAAAAGTGAACATGCCTTTCAGCGGCAGCAAGTACGAAAGCACCAACCGGTTCTTCCGGGGCACGGGCACGGGAGTGAGCGTGAAGCAGAACATTGCCCGCAGCAAGGCCGATCTTGACGCGAAGAACCAACTGGCCGCCCAAGCCGGCACGAACATCCGTGCCGTTGCCGACCAATACCTGGGGCAAACGGAAAATGCCGAAGCCGCTGAAGTGGCAGACAAGTTCCAGAGCTTGGTCCGGGAGGTAATGAACACCGAACTGGCCGACCTGCGGAAGATCGGTGAGGAGACGCGCTACAACGAAACCACCAAGGAGTACACACAATACGTGGCGTTCGAGATCAAGAAGAACGCCATGTTCCGCTACATGAAGAAGCAGGCCAAGACCGACGAAAAGATCAGCGAGGCCGCCCGCAAGAAGATCGACGAGATCTTGGATGAGGAGATCCGCAAAGCGGACCTGGAAGAGGAGTAGGCCCGGACCCACAGCGATCGCGGGAGGGCCATTGGACGCAAGGGGTCATTCCACCACGGGCTTGCCGGTGATACCCGGTGCGTGGATGCCCAACTGGTGCCCTGAACCGGCTACCGAGCAACAGGATCAACGCCGGCGGGTGCGGATGCCGATCACGCCCAACAGCCCGCGCGTGATCTCCCGGAGCGCCGTTCGCCCCAACTGGCGCACCATGGTGTTTTTGGAGGCTTGTTCCACCCAGCCCGGTTCCTCCTTGGCCGGCTTGGACGGCTCGCGCTTTCGCGGCTCCTCCTCCGCATCTTGGTGTTCCTTCAGTCGTTTGGCCAGCAGTTCACTGGCGCTTTCGCGGTTGAGCACCTGATCGTATTTCGGGCCCAGCTGGCTGATGGCCACCAAGGCTTGCAGTTCCGCGGGAGCAAGGATGTCCATGCGCGTGCCGGGTGCTTTCACCAAGGTGTGGGCCAAGGGTGTCGGCATGCCCTTCTCGCCCAATACGGTCACCATGGCCTCACCGATGCCCATGGACGTGAGCAACGCCTCGGTTTCATAGAACTCCGTGACCGGATAGTTCTGCGCCGTGCGTTTGATGGTTTGCCGGTCCTTGGCGGTAAATGCCCGAAGCGCATGCTGCACCTTCATGCCCAGCTGGCCCAGCACGCTCTCGGGCACATCGCTGGGATCCTGCGTACAGAAATAGATGCCCACGCCTTTGGAGCGGATCAGCTTGATGATGCTCTCGATCTGGTCCAGCAGCGGTTTGGTGGCATTGTCGAAGATCAGGTGGGCCTCATCGATGAAGATCACCAGCTTGGGCTTTTCCGCATCGCCGACCTCCGGGAAGGTGGCATACACTTCGGCCAACAGGCATAGCATGAAGGTGCTGAACAGGCGCGGCTTGTCCTGGATGTCCGTCAGGCGCACAATGTGGATCACGCCCTTGCCGTCGCGCAGTTGCAGCATGTCCGCAGGGTCGAAGCTGCGCTCGCCGAAGAAGGAGGCCGCCCCTTGCTGCTCCAATTCCACCAGCTTGCGCATGATGGTGCTCACGGATGCCCCGCTTACGCGGCCGTATTGTTTCTCCACTTCCGCCTTGCCCTCGTCGCCGGCATAGCGCAGCACGGCACGCAGGTCCTCCAGGTCGAGCAAGGGCCATCCTTTGTCGTCGCAAAACTTGAAGATCAATGACAGGATGCTGCCTTGGGTGTCGTTGAGCTCCAAGATGCGGCTGAGCAGTACCGGGCCGAACTCGCTCACCGTGGAGCGCAGGCGTGCGCCAGGCTCATCGCTCAGGCTCAGCAGCTCCACCGGCAGCCGGAGCGGCTCCCAAGCTACGCCCATCTTCTGTTGGCGAGCGTCGATCTTCGCGTGGGGCACGGCCGGGGCGGCAATGCCGCTGAGGTCGCCCTTGATGTCCATCAACAGGGCGGGCACGCCTTTGAGCGAGAGCTGCTCGGCGATCACCTGCAAGGTCTTGGTCTTGCCAGTGCCCGTGGCCCCGGCAATGAGGCCATGGCGGTTCATCATGCGCAGGGGCACCCTCACCGTGGCGCCCGGCGGGCATTCCCCGTTGTACAGGGCACCGCCCAGATCGAATGTTTCGCCTTGGAAGGCGTACCCGGCCTGCATGGCTTGGGTGAAGTTGTTGATGTTGCCCATGATCACTGGATCTGCGGAGCGAAGAAACGAAAATGTGAAAAGGGGCCGAAGCCCCTTTCCCCGAGGTTGCAACAAATGGCATTGGGCTAGCGGAACAGTTTGCCCAACATGCCTTTGGCCACGTTGCCCAGGTCGCCGCCACTGCCCAGGCCCTGCAGCAAGCCGCCGAGCTTGTTGCTGTCGCCCTCCACATGCTTGCTGATCAGGTTGGTGACCATGGGCAGCAGCATATCCTTGATGCCTCCGGCCTGGGTGGCGTCCAAGCCCACCTCGCCGGTAAGCTTGCCCTGCAACACCGGGCCCAACTTGGCCAGAATGCCCTCGGCGCCACTGGTGTTGGTGTTGCTGCTGAAGAGGCTCAGCACATCATCCAGGCCGAAGCCATCACCGCCGCCGATCACTTGGGCCAAGCTGTCTTTGGCGGCATTCAGTGAACCGGACACTTGCCCGTCATTCAACCCGAACTTGGACTTCAGGGCGGGGCCGGCTTCTTGTTGCAAGGCGGAAAGCAGTTGTTCGATCATGGTGCAGGTTTTTTGAAATGATGGGCACCGGACGAGCAAGATCAATGCCATAACCGCAACCGTTCGGGATTCCATCAACGATCGCCGATGGACGGCCCTTGGCCATAAGGCCCATGTGGCCAAGGGAGTTCCCCGCCAACAGGCGTGTTATCCACAAAATGCCGGACACGGGATCGTTAACAAGTAGCCAATGGTGCCCCGGGGTACCACCCTGCCGCCTTCCCTACCTTCGCTGCCGTCGAACCGTTGACCCAACGACTACACCCGGTACTTCACCCCGGGCCGAACGCTCCCCGGGAAAAAACCATGAAAGTGACCTACTACGGCCAAAGCTGCCTGGGCGTGGAAACCGGTGGCGCCTTCCTGCTCTTCGACCCGTTCATCTCGGGCAACCCATTGGCCAAGCACTTCCGAGTGGAGGACATCCCGGCCAGTCACGTGCTGCTCACCCACGGGCATGGCGACCATGTGGCCGATGCCGAGGCCGTGCTTAAACGCACCGGTGCGGTACTGATCAGCAACTTCGAGATCTGCAATTGGTACGAAGCCAAGGGCATCAAGCGGCTGCATGCGATGAACCTCGGCGGCCAGGCCGACTTGGGCGGTTTCCGGGTGAAGAGCACCGTTGCCCTGCACAGCAGCACCATGCCCGACGGCTCCTCGGGCGGTTCTCCTGGCGCTTTTGTGGTATTCACCCCGGAAGGCAATTTCCACCATGCCGGCGATACCGCGCTGATGTTGGACATGCAGCTTTTGAAGCGCCACAACCTGCGTTTCGCCTGCCTGCCCATTGGCGACAACTATACCATGGGCATTGACGACGCCGTGGAAGCCGCCCGATACATGGGTGTGGAAACAGTGGTAGGCATGCACTACGACACCTTCCCTCCCATCGCCATCGACAAACCGAAAGCCGTGGACGCCTTCGCCAAGGCGGGCATCAAGCTGCTGCTGCCCGCCATCGGCACCACCATCAACATTTGAGCAAGAAACAACCACAGTACACATGGCCAAGATCATTGCCATAGTCAACCAAAAAGGCGGCGTGGGCAAAACCACCACCGCCATCAACCTGGCGGCCTGTTTGGGCATTCTGGAGCGCCGCACCTTGGTGGTGGACGCCGACCCGCAGGCCAATGCCACCAGCGGCACCGGGCTCGACCCGCGCGAGGCCAAGGCGAGCATCTACGATTGCATCGTCAACGGAACGGCGGCGCAAGAGGTGATCCACTCCACGGACAACCCCAACCTGGACCTGCTGCCCGGCACCATCGACCTAGTGGGCGCGGAGATCGAAATGATCGACATGCCCGAACGCGAGCGGCAGATGAAAAAGGTGCTGGACCCCTTGCGGGATCAATACGACTTCATCATCATCGATTGCTCGCCCTCGTTGGGCCTGGTCACCGTGAACGCCTTGGTGGCGGCGGACAGCGTGGTGATCCCGGTGCAATGCGAATACTTCGCGCTCGAGGGCTTGGGCAAGCTGCTCAACACCATCAAGATCATCCAGCAGCGCCTCAACCCCGAACTGGTGATCGAGGGCATGCTGCTTACCATGTACGATAGCCGGCTGCGCTTGGCCAACCAGGTGGTGGAGGAAGTAAAGACGCACTTCCAGCAACTGGTGTTCGACACGGTGATCCACCGCAACGTGGCCTTGGGCGAGGCGCCCAGCCACGGGCAGACCATCATCATGCACGACGCCAGCAGCAAAGGCGCCACCAACTACCTGAACCTGGCGCGCGAGATCCTGCAGAAGAACGACCTGACCCGCATCAAGGAGAACGAGCGGACCATCGCGATCACGGAACCCCAATGACCAAAAAAAGAGGATTGGGGCGCGGCCTGAGCGCCCTGCTGGAGGATCCCGGAACGGACATCACCGCACACCACCCGCCGGCCGAACCCGCGGCCCAACGCACCGCGGGCAATGTGGCAGCCATACCGGTGGCCCAGATCGAGCCCAACCCGTTCCAGCCGCGCACCACCTTTGCGCCTGAAGCCCTCTTGGAGCTCGCCCAAAGCATCAAGGAACTCGGCATCATCCAGCCGGTCACCGTGCGCAAGCTGGGCTATGACCGCTACCAGCTCATCAGCGGGGAGCGCCGCTTCCGCGCCAGCCAAGTGGCCGGGTTGACCGAAGTGCCCGCCTACATCCGCATTGCCAACGACGAGGCCATGCTGGAAATGGCCTTGGTGGAGAACATCCAGCGCGAAGAGCTCGACGCCATCGAGGTGGCCATCAGTTTCCAGCGCCTGCTCGAAGAAGTGAACCTCACACAGGAAGCCCTGAGCGAACGCGTGGGCAAGGACCGCGCCACCGTGGCCAACTACCTGCGGTTGCTGAAGCTGCCGCCCGAGATCCAGCTGGGCCTGCGCCAACGGCAGATCAGCATGGGCCATGCCCGGGCCTTGATCACCATTGCCGATCCGGCCAAACAAGCCGAGCTCTACCACCGCATCGTGGAAAGCCAACTTTCCGTGCGCCATGTGGAAGAGCTGGCCCGCGAGGATAAACGACCGGCAGCGCGCAGCAATGGTGGCACCAAGCTCAGCAGCACCCGGCACAAAGACCTGGGCAAACAACTATCGGGCATGTTCGGCAGCCGGGTCACCGTGAAACAAGCCGATGCGGGAAAGGGACGGATCGAGATCTCCTTCCGCAACGACGACGATCTGGAACGGATCAAGCGCTTGTTGGAAAGCAGGTAAGCAAGGGCGGCCGGCAGGCCGTAGGTCTTGCTAGATCCGCCGAGCCGTGTGCCGGAGCAGAAATGCAGTGCCAGCCTGAAATGCCTCCCATTGCCCGACCTTCGCGCCATGGAACATGCCCGGTGGATGGAGCGCTGCATGCAACTGGCACGGAACGGTGCCGGACTGGTGGCGCCCAATCCCTTGGTGGGCGCCGTGCTTGTACAAGGAGAGCGCATCCTGGCCGAAGGCTGGCACCGCGCCCACGGCGGCCCGCATGCCGAAGTGCAGTGCCTGCATGCCTTCGGTGATGGCCCCGTACCGCATGATGCGGTGATGCATGTCTCGCTCGAGCCCTGTTCACACACCGGCCTCACGCCACCCTGCTCCGAGCTGCTGATCGCACGCGGCCTGCGCACGGTGGTGGTAGGCTGCGAAGATCCCGATGCACGGGTGGCCGGGAGCGGCATCGCGCGCTTGCGGGAGGCCGGGATCACGGTGGTCACCGATGTGCTGCGCGATGCCTGCCGTTGGGTGAACCGGCGCTTCATCACGGCCATGGAAGAACAGCGGCCTTACATCATCCTCAAATGGGCGCGCACCTCCGATGGTTTTCTCGACCGGCATCCGCGCGATGGCCGCGGGGTGCAACGCATCAGCGGTATGGCCACGGACGTGCTGGCCCACCGCTGGCGAAGTGAGGAACACGCCATTCTTGTTGGCAGCCGCACCGTGCTGAACGACAACCCGCACCTGTCCGTCCGCCACGTGGCAGGCCGTCCACCGCTGCGCGTGGTGCTGGATCGCCAAGGCATCACCCCGGAAGCTTCCAACGTTTACGACGGCAGCTTCCCTACCCTGCTGTTCACCGGAAAAGCACGTGGCCTGAACGGGGTTGAGGAAGTGGTCCTTCCCCCGGACAAAGCTCCGTTGGAATGCCTGTTGGCGGAATTGCACCGCAGAAAGATCCGCTCCTTGTTGGTGGAAGGCGGAGGTGAGCTGCTCGGCCATTTCATCGCTGCCGGGTTTTGGGACGAGGCCCGCGAGATCGTCGGCAAACCGCTCTTCCTGCACGGAACACCAGCGCCGCGCATGTTGCAACAACCGCTGCGCTCCTTCCATACCAGCCCGGACCGGGTCCACTTGTACCTGCGCCAATTGCAACCGGACCCCGCATGGCGTTGGTGATCCTCTCCTCGCTGTTCAACGCTGCGATCTACGCCTTGTTCAAGATCTTCGGCAAGCGGCGCGTTGCCCTGCTGCCCGCCATTGTGGTGAACTACCTGGTGGCTTTCCTGTTCGGCATGGCCTGGACCGGACCATGGGCCGCCGACCTCAGCCTGCTCTGGCTCCCCGCACTGATCGAAGGCGCACTGTTCATCGCCCTGTTCCGCTTGATGGGCCTCTCCACGCAGTGGAACGGCATTGCACCGACCACGATCGCCGCCAAGATGAGCCTGGCGCTCACCGTGCTCGGCACGGTGGTGCTGTTCGGTGAGCAACCCGAGGCACCGGCCTGGGCCGGCATGGTGCTCGCCCTGCTCGGCGTGATGCTGGGCAGTTGGGGCGACAATCCCGTAGCTGGCCGGCAGCGCTGGGCCCTGCCCGTGATCTTCTTCGCCAGTGCCATCACAGACCTTTTACTGGCCGTGGTGCAGCGCATCCGGCTCACCCCGCTCACCGAAGCGGCGTTCGCGCCGTTGATCTTCGGCTTTGCCGCGATCTTCGGCAGTTGCTGGCTGGCCTTCCGGCCCGAACGTGCAGCCTTGCGTGAACCGCGCACCTGGATCGCCGGGGGGCTGCTGGGCGTGCTGAACTACGGCTCCATCCATTGCCTGGTGCTGGGCCTCTCACGCAGCGGGCTGGCCGCCAGCACCGTGTTTCCCTTGGCCAATGTGGCAGTGATCCTTTTTGGCGCGGCAACGTCCGTGCTGCTGTTCCGCGAACGGTTGCGCCCCGTGCACTGGGCCGGGATCCTGGTATCAGTGGCTGCATTGGCCCTGCTCATCGGTGCTGCAACATGAGCCCGGACCAGTACAACACGCTCTCCGCCGAAAGTGCCGGTGAGGTCCGTGAAAAAGCAAGCCGATTCTTGGCCTACGCTTTTCCCGTTGCGGATGAAACCGCATTCAAGGTGCGCTTGGCGGCGATCGCCAAGGAGCACCACAGCGCACGCCATATCTGCTATGCATGGGTTCTGGGCGTTGCCGGAGAGCGGTACCGCGCCTTCGATGCCGGCGAACCGGCGGGCACCGCGGGCAAACCGATCTTGCGGCAATTGCAAGGGGCCGGCCTTACGTTCAGCGCGATCGTGGTGGTGCGCTACTTCGGCGGCACGCTGCTCGGCAAGGCCGGTTTGTCGCATGCCTTTTCGGATGCCGCCAAGGCCGCCTTGCACAACAACCACATCGTCGGGCGGCGCCTGCTCACCACGGTCATCGTACGGTGCAGCTACGCGGATGAACAAGCGGTGCGCCGTGATACCGGCCAGATCGGAGGCCAGGTATTGAACGCCGCATACACCCATCAGTGCCGGCTGCAATTGGCCATACCGGTCAGCGCAGCGGAGGCATTGATCAACCAGTGGACCACCCGTGGCATCACCGCAGTACCCGGCTGACTCCCCAAGCGCGTGCCGGTAGATCAGGGGTAGAACGGCGCAAGCAGATCGACCAGCACCTGCGGCGCCCGGCGCGGGCGCATGGTGGCGGCATCCACGAACACCAGCGTGGTAGTGGCCTCGGAGATCAACTCACCAGCTTCGTTGTGCACCACGTACGAGAACTGGATCCGCACGCCCGGAACCTGAAGGATGGTGGTGCGCACACGGAGCAGGTCATCATAGTGCGCTGGCCTGTGGTACTTCACAGTGAGGTCGTGCACGGGCAGCATTACCCCTTGCTCCTCCAGGCTGCGGTACGAAATTCCCAGGCTGCGCAAGGCCTCCACGCGGCCAACCTCGAAATATTGGGCATAGGCGCCGTAGTACACATAGCCCATTTTATCAGTCTCCGCATAGCGGACGCGGAGGTGGATCACATGGCTGAACATGGTGCGGAATATAGGCACGGCGGCGGGCCAGGCAGGACTCGACAAGCAGAAAGGAAAGCACTACCTTCACGGCCATGCAATTCCGGAAATCCATCTGCGGTGATCACCATGGACAGCTTTCCGGAACAACTGCCGGAACAGTGCGCAGTGGATCGTGGATCAAGCTGGCCGCCAACAGTTGGACCACCGGCCCCGCCGTAAAGCCCTCATCCGCAAACCCTTGGCGGGCGCGGGTTTCAGCACAAGCGGAGTTCGGCCGCTCCATCGAAATAAATTTGATCGGCGCAAGTGTGCGCACACTTTTTTTTTCACTTCGAGGTGCTCATATTTGCCTCCCTCCGCAGCACGTCCAACAGTTGTGCGTTAGCCATTGAACCCACCCTACTCACCTTCCGATCCGCCGCTCCCAGTTATGAAGAAAGACCCTGAGACGATCTGGGGCCGGTGCCTTGAAGTGATCAAGGACAACGTAAGCCAACAAAGTTTCAAGACCTGGTTCGAACCGATCCGGCCCGTGAAGCTTTCCGGCAATGTCCTGACCATACAAGTGCCGTCCCAGTTCTTTTACGAATGGCTCGAAGAGCACTACATCGACCTGCTGAAAAAGATCATCCGCAAGGAGATCGGGGCCGATGGACGCTTGGAGTACTCCATCATCATGGAGAACAACTACAAGAGCTCGAGCCCATACACCGTGCGCGTGCCCACCAGCAACGTGCGCGAGGTGAAGAACCCCGCCGTCAGCCTGCCCATTGATGTGGCCAACAGCCCCATCAAGAACCCGTTCATCATTCCCGGCCTTCGCAAGATCAAGATCGAAAGCCACCTGAACGCGAACTATTCCTTCGAGAATTTCATCGAGGGGGATTGCAACCGCCTGGCGCGCAGCGCCGGTTTTGCCGTGGCCCAGAAACCCGGAGGCACCGCCTTCAATCCGCTGCTGGTGTATGGCGGCGTGGGCTTGGGCAAAACCCATCTGGTCCACGCCATCGGGCTGGAGATCAAACGCAACCACCCCGAGAAGACCGTGCTCTACGTGCCTGCCGAGAAATTCACCCAGCAGTTCATCGAAGCGGTGAAGAACAACACCATCGGGGATTTCCAGCAGTTCTACCAAATGATGGACGTGCTGATCATCGATGACGTACAGTTCCTCTCGGGCAAGGAAAAAACGCAGGATGTCTTCTTCCACATCTTCAACCACCTGCACCAAAGCGGCAAGCAGCTGGTGATCTCCAGTGACAAGGCACCGGTGGAAATGGCCGGCATGGAACAGCGCCTGCTCTCCCGCTTCAAGTGGGGACTGAGCGCCGACCTGCAAGCCCCCGGCCTCGAAACGCGCATCGCCATCCTGCAGAAGAAGATGTATGCCGAGGGCATCGAGCTGCCCAAGGAAGTGGTGGAGTACTTGGCCTACAGCATCACCACCAACATCCGCGAGCTCGAAGGTGCCATGATCAGCCTGATCGCCCAAAGTTCACTGAACAAAAAGGCGGTGACCTTGGAGCTGGCCAAGCAGATGATCGACAAGTTCGTGAAGAACACGGCACGCGAAGTGTCGATCGACTACATCCAGAAGGTGGTATGCGACTACTTTGACCTGCCGATCGAACTGCTCAAGAGCAAGACCCGCAAACGCGAGGTGGTGCAGGCGCGCCAGATCGCGATGTACTTCGCCAAGAAGATGACCAAAAGTTCCTTGGCCAACATTGGTGCACATTGCGGCGGAAAGGACCATGCCACGGTGCTGCATGCCTGCCGCACGGTGAACAACCTGCAGGAAACCGACAAACAGTTCCGCGGCTACTTGGAAGATCTGGAAAAAAAGCTCAGCATCCACTAGCAGCAACGGTTGCCTTGATGAAAAGCCCCGCCCAACGCGGGGCTTTTCAATTCACACCAAGAAGGGGATCAGAGCAAGGCCCCGGTGGCCCAAAGCACCCACATCATCAATGCACACGCCCCTCCGGGAATGGCCATGAGAAAGCCTTGCCGGGACCTTTTGATGCTTGCTGGCGTGATGCTTGCGGTGCGCTGCCTGCGTTTCCCCCACAGGTGGAAAAGGACCGCCAACACCGCCATGATCACGGCAGGCACGCACAATTGCCGCACGAAGGCCAACGGAATGCTTGCGGCACCGAACACCAGGGTGACCGTGCTGAGCGGAAGGTTCCGTTCTTGGGTCATTGTTGCGCCAGGGCCAACAAACGCCGGTGTGCGTTGATCACTTGGGGGATCACCATGGTGTGTCCATCGTTGCGCACAAGGGTATGGGCCACGGCCGCCCGTTGTGCATCATTGGCCTGGTTGTCCATGCGGGCCTGTACTTCCGCGCTGCTGACGCCGTCACGGAGCATCACCCGCCGCACGCGCTCGGCGACCGGTGCCTCCACCACGATCAAATGGTCCAGCTGCTTGTATGCACCGGTCTCCACCAAGATCGCGGCTTCGTTGAGCACGTAGGGCGCGTGCTGCGCAGCGGCCCAGCTTGCGAATGCCTCGCGCACCACGGGGTGCACGATGGCGTTGAGCCGGGCCAGGGCTGCAGGGTCGTTGAACACCCGGCCTGCAAGGACCTTGCGGTCCAGCGTTCCTTGGCGGTGGAGTGCCGCGCCGAAGGCTTCCACCAACTGCTCGCGCACGGCGGGATCCGTGTCCAGGATGCGCTTGCCTGCCTCATCCGAGCTGAACACCGGCACGCCCAGCACACCGAACACGCGGCACACCGTGGATTTGCCGCTGCCAATGCCACCGGTGATCCCTACCGTGAACATGCCGCAGGATCAACGAGCAGGGTTCAGGCCGTCTTGGCCGTGTCTTCCGTGAGCTGCATGCTGTTGTCCATGGCCACCGCGCTCTTTTCAAAGCGCAGTTTCACTCCGTCGGCGGCCTCCAGCAATACGGTCTTCTCATTCACCTCCACCACCTTGCCGTGCAGGCCGCCAATGGTCACCACACGGGCTCCCTTCTGCAGACTATCCCGGAACTTGCGGGCATCCCTGGCCTTTTTCTGTTGGGGCCTGATCATGAAGAAATAGAATACCGCGAAGAGCAGGACCATCATAATGATCGTGCTGGTACCGGATGCCTGGCCACCGGCCTGGAGGAACATGGAGAGGTTGTTCATGGAATGGGGAATGGAAATGGGTTTGTTGGTTCGGAGGTGCTAAGGACGGTCCGGTGAGATCACCTCACCGGACAAGGTGAGCACCGTGGTGGGAGGTGTGGTGTTGGCCACCACGGTGATGGTCTTGTGCTGTTTGCCCGGACGGCCCTGGCTGTTGAAGCCCACGGTTATGGTGCCGCGCGCGCCGGGCGCAATGGGCATGCGCGGCCAATTTTTGGCCACGGTGCATCCGCAGCTGGCGCGCACATCGGTGATCACCAGATCGATCTTGCCGGTGTTCACGAAGGAGTAGGTTCTTTCCACTTGAACGCCTTCGGCCATTCGGCCCATGTCCAAGGCCGTGCTGTCAAAACTGATCACCGGCTGGCGGGAGGCATCTCCGCTTTGGTAGCCCGATGCCGGTATCTGCATATCGGTGGTGGAGATCCCGTCCGTGTTTTCACTGTGATCGGTAAGCAGGCAGCCCGGCAATGAGACCAGCGCCAGCAGCAGCACCGGAGTGATGAGCGGCATGGCCCCCGTGCTTTGGCGTGTCCTGGGTGAAGTGCACATGATGTTCAATTTTCGAGCAGGCCCCGACCCACCTTGCGGATGGTTCCGTCTGCCTTCATCTCGGCAAAGAGCTTGTCCAAGATGCCGTTGATGAAGCTTTTGCTCTTGGGGGTGCTGTAGGCCTTGGCGATCTCGATGTATTCGTTGAGCGTCACTTTCACCGGGATCTGTTCGAAGCTGCGCACTTCGGTGAGGGCCATGCGCATGAGCAACATGTCGCTCAATGCGATCCGGTCGGCTTCCCAGTTTTTCGCACGTTCGGCGATCAACGCCTCATCCTGCGCCTTGTTCCCGATGGTTTCACGGTAGAGCGTGGTGACGAAGGCCTTTTCCTCGGCAGCATCGGCGCCCAGCTCCTGCAGATCGAGGTCCATGGCTTGCAGGTTCATGTGCTCCAACAAACGTTTGACCATGGCGCAGGCCAGGTCCAGATCCTCCAGCCAATGGATCGAGCGTGCTTCCACATGCTCATGCAAATGCTCCGATTGGGCGATGTGCTCCACGAACAGGTCCACCAGCAAGGTGCGCTGCATGGCTTCAGTCACCTGGTCCGCTGACATGAACGCCTTGTACTGCGGACTGGATTCCACCTGTTTGTACAACTGGGCCATCAGGTGCATTTCCCCCACCCAGCCCACTTTGCGCTGTTCGGCCTCGGCCAGCAAGCTCCGGCTTTCACTGAGCAGGACGAGGTAGGGATCGTCCGCGAAGCGGCGATCGGGCGCCAGGTCTTCCTGGGTGGGCAGGCGCTTGGCTTTGCGCTCCTCAATGCGATTTTCCGCAGCCCGCCGCAATTCGCCGAAGATCATCAGCAGATGCACATACAGGTCGTACGTGCGGGCTACGCCCAGCAGCAATTCCTTCTCGTTCCTCGCCGCACTGCCCCCGGCGCTCTGCTCATGGGCGTAGAGCGCCTGGTAGACCTTGGTGCGGAGAAATCGGCGGTTGAGCATGGAAGGAGCGGTCAGAATGAAAGGCCCGCCTGGCGCACGCTGCGGATCCGTTGCTCGGCCGCTTCATTGGCGGCCAGGTAGGTGGGGATGTTTTCTTCCTGGCTGCGCTTGAAGATGGCCAAGGCCGTACGATAGATGCCTTCGGTCTGTGCGAGGGCGGCATCCTTGTTATAGCCCATACGTTCCCAGGCGCAGTTGATGATGCCGCCTGCGTTGATCAGGAAATCGGGGGCGTAAAGCACGCCTTTGTCCATCAGGGCCTTGCCATGCTTGGCTTCCTCGGCCAACTGGTTGTTGGCCGCACCGGCGATCACGCTGCACTTCAGCCGGGGGATCGTTTGGTCGTTCACCGTGGCGCCCAAGGCGCAGGGTGAGTAGATGTCCATGTCCAAGTCGAGCAGTTCATCGGGCTTCACCAGGTTCACCGCCGGATGAGCGGCCTTAACGGCGGCCAGTTTGTCGTCGTGGATGTCCGTGAGGTACACCGTGGCACCTTCCTTCAGCAAATGGCCCACCAGGTTGCGCCCTACGTTGCCCGCACCTTGCACGGCTACTTTGCGCTTGTGCAGCTCATCGCTGCCGTAGGCGGTCTTGGCGGCGGCCTTCAATCCGCAGAAAACACCGTAGGCCGTTACCGGCGAAGGGTCTCCGCTGCCGCCCATGTTCACCGGCAGGCCCACCACATTGCCGGTCTCCTTGCGGATGTTCACCATTTCGGTGGTGGTCATGCCCACATCCTCGGCGGTGATGTACCGGCCGTTGAGGCTGTCCACAAAACGGCCGAAGCGGCGGAACATGGCCTCGGTCTTGTCCTTGCGCGGATCGCCGATGATCACGGCCTTGCCCCCGCCCAGGTCCAGGCCGGCCAGCGCGCTTTTGTAGGTCATGCCGCGGCTCAGTCGCAGCACATCCTGCAAGGCTTCCGCTTCGCTGGCATAGGGCCACATGCGGGTGCCGCCCAAGGCCGGGCCCAAGGTGGTGTCGTGCACGGCGATAATGCAGCGCAGGCCGGTGGTGCTGTCGTTGCAGAACAGCACTTCTTCATGGCCATGGTCCTTCATACGTTCAAGGACCAGACCGGTGTTGGCGAGCTTTTCGGATACCGCTGTCATGGGATTCGGATGAGGTTCTGTGGGTTGGTCGTATTGTAATGCAGTTTGCCTGCAGGCAGGCCGATCATGCGGCCGGTACCGGTCGGGGCCGCACCGTTGACGGATTTCCTTGCATGGCGCACCAGCGGACGTTACCGGTCTACTTTTGCGGGGGCTTTGCCGCTTGTTGCTGTTTTGAAGCGCGCAAAGGTAGCAACCCCGGCCCATGCGATCCCTTCTTTCCGTGATGCCCTATTTCGGCCGCTATTGGGGCCGTATGGCGCTCGGCTTCCTCTTCATCACGCTCTCCTGCCTGTTCACCGTTTACACGCCGCAGGTGGTACGCGAGGCATTCAACCTGATCGGTGAAGGCATCGCCCAATTGAACCTGCCGGTGGCAGAGCGCCACTTGGTGGTGTCCGAGCGCCTGCTCAGTTGGACGGCATGGACCGGCATTGACCTGCAGGCCAGATTGCAAGGCCCCATGGACGATGCCTCGCTGAAGGACAAGGTGCTCTGGTTCGCCATTTTCCATGCGGGCCTGTTCCTGGTGTTCACCTTGCTCAGCGGCTTCTTTCTCTTCCTCACCCGCCAAACCATCATCGTCGTCAGCCGGTTGATCGAGTACGACATGAAGAATGCGGTGTACGCGCATTACCAGCAGCTGGACCGGGCCTTCTACAAGCGCAACAGCACCGGCGACCTGATGAACCGCATCAGCGAGGATGTGGGCAAGGTGCGCCAGTTCATCGGCCCGGCCGTGATGTACATCACCAACCTGGTGGCCCTGACGGTGATGATCGTGTGGGTGATGATGGACGTGAACATGGAGCTTACCCTGTGGTCCCTGGCACCCTTGCCGTTGCTGAGCGTGGCCATCTACTTGGTGAGCGAAACCATCAACCGGCGCAGCATGGCCACCCAGCAGGAGCAGAGCCGGCTGAGCACCATGGCCCAGGAATCCTTCAGCGGCATACGGGTGGTGAAGGCCTACGCCAAGGAGGAGCAGGTCGCCGCCCGGTTCCGCCAGGTGGCCAAGGATTACCGCAAGACCAGCCTGGCCCAGGCGAAGGTGGATGCGCTCTTCATGCCGGCCATTATGCTGCTGGTGGGCCTGAGCACCACCTTGGTGATCTTTGTGGGGGGCATCCTGCTGATCCAAGGCGACAACGGGGTTACCGTGGGCAATTTGGCCGAGTTCACCCTCTACGTCACCAAGCTTACCTGGCCCTACGCCAGCTTGGGCATGATCACTTCCCAAGTGCAACAAGCCGCGGTAAGCATGGAGCGCATCAACGAATTCCTCGGCACGCAGCCGGCGATCCGCCCGGTGCACGACCGCTTGGCCGAAGTAAAGGGAAGCATCACTTTCCGCAAGGTGGGCTTCACCTATCCGGAAACAGGTATTCAAGCCTTGGATGACGTGAGCTTCCATGTGCCCGCCGGCGGGAGCCTTGCCATCGTGGGCCACACCGGCAGCGGCAAGAGCACCGTGGTGGACCTCATCGCGCGCCAGTACGACCCTACGGCGGGCGTGGTGCTCTTGGACGATGTGCCGCTCCCGGAGGTGGACCTGGAAAAACTGCGCAGCAACCTGGGCGTGGTGCCTCAGGATGTGTTCCTGTTCAGCGGCACCATCCGGGAAAACATCGCCTTCAGCCTGGAACCCGGCCCCGAGGTGCAGCAACGCGTGGAGGAAGCGGCACGCATCGCGCAGCTCCACGGCGATGTCAGCCGATTTCCGCACGGCTACGCAACCATTCTGGGCGAGCGGGGGATCACCCTCAGCGGCGGCCAGAAACAGCGCGTCAGCATTGCCCGTGCCGTGGTGCGCAAACCGCGCATCCTCATCTTCGACGACCCCCTGAGCGCGGTGGATACCGCCACCGAGGACGCCATCCTCACCGGCCTCAAGGAGGTGATGCACGGGAGCACCACGGTGATCATCAGCCACCGCATCAGCGCGGTGCAGGCCGCCGACCATATCTTGGTGCTGGAGCATGGCCGCGTGGTGGAAGAGGGCACGCACGCGCAGCTCCTCGCGCATGCGGGGCGCTATGCCGCCATGTACGAGGAACAATTGCTGGAAGAGGCCAGGCAGGAGTAGGCCAAGGCACCGCGCGTGCCATCCAAACGGCCCCGGTTCCGGGGAACGGGCCATGTGCAGCCCGGTGGATGCTGACTGCTGTTCCATGGCCCTGGCCCCGATCGGGCAAACTATGGAAGTTGCCCGCTGCGGCTGGCGCATCCCTTCAGGCTCCATGGAACATCCCTACCCTGCTATATTTGAAAATCAAAGCCGGGGTCTACGATGGAGGATGAACGCGAAGATGTGTATTCCAAGGTGGTCCGTGCGGGCAAGCGCACCTATTATTTCGATGTGCGCAGCACCCGGGGCAATGACCTGTACCTCACCATAACGGAGCGCAAGAAACAAAGCCATCCCGACGGGCGGGTGAGCTACGAAAAGCACAAGATCTTCCTCTACAAGGAAGATTTCGAAAAGTTCGTGGAAGGCCTCCAAGAAACCTTGGCCATGCTGGAGCAGATCCGCACCACCGGCGAACGCCCCCATGCACACCCGGCCAACACCCGAACGGATGAAGGCCCGGTACCGGGCTCACTGTATGACGATCTGCATTTCGAAGATCTGGACCAGGGCGGTCCGCACCACTGAACCCTTGGCTGCGATGGTCGCAAGCACCTTCCGGTGCGGGCCTTCCCCCCGCGGCAGCAAGGTGCCTGCCCCCTGCTGATGGGAAAGGCCGCCCAACAAGCTATACCAATCGGACATTCATTATCAGCCGATCTGCTTGCTCTTTTTCCGCATGGCTTCTCCGTGCCAAGCCTTCCGTAGGCACCGCTGCGCAATGCCCGTCTCGGATCGCCCTACGAAAAAATAGCTGCGCATCTTTGGCCGGAATTGAATGTCCAATTGGTATTATCGCCCGGTCGGGCCGTGCTCGCGCCCGGATCACGAACTTTGCGCCATGAGGCGTTTGTTGCTTTCCTTCGGCCTGGTGTTGGCGGCCATGGCCGTGTTGGCCCAACCCAACGGCGCCAGTTTGAACGCCCGGCCGTTTGCCAAGTTGATGAAGAAGAAGCACGCATTGGTGGTGGATGTGCGCACCGCGGAAGAGTTTGCAGCGGGCCACCTGGAAGGTGCGGTCAATCTGGACCAAGCGGGCGGATCCCTGCTCCGGGACCTTTCCGCCATCGACAGGTCAGCGCCCGTGCTGCTGTATTGCGGCTCGGGCGTGCGCAGCGCCAAGGCCAAAGCTGTATTGTTGCAGGCCGGTTTCCCCAAGGTGTATGATCTGCAGGGAGGCATTCAGGCATGGCAACAAGATGGCAAACCGGTGATCACGCAATGACCGAGCATTCCTACCTCTCCCGAACCCGCACATGGGCCGTTGGCGCCCTGGGCGCACTGCTCACCTCCTGCGCATCGGCCCAACCTCCCGCAGGCTACTACGCCAGTGCCGAAGGCCTCTCCGGCCAACCCTTGCGCGTGGCGCTGCACAACATCATCGACAACCACACCGTGCTCTCCTACGGCGACCTGTGGGATGCCTATGCCACTACCGATGCCAAGCCGGGCAACAAGGTGTGGGACATGTACAGCGATGTGCCGGGCGGCACGCCGCCATACGTGTACACCCTCTTCAGCGACCAATGCGGCAGCTACAACAGCGAGGGCGACTGCTACAACCGCGAGCACAGCTTTCCACAAAGCTGGTTCAACGACGCCAACCCCATGCGCACGGACCTCTTCCACGTTTACCCCACCGACGGCTGGGTGAACAACAAGCGCGGCAACCTGCCTTACGGCGAGGTGGGCAGTGCGGACTGGACCAGCCAGAACGGCTCCAAGGTGGGCCTGTGCATCAGCCCGGGCTACAACGGCACGGTGTTCGAACCCATCGATGAATACAAGGGCGACCTGGCGCGCACCTACTTCTACATGATGACCCGTTACTACGGGGAAATGTCCGGCTGGAACTCGGACATGCTGCAGGGCGGCGACCTTTCCCCTTGGGCCATGGCCTTGCTGATCGATTGGCACGACCAGGACCCCGTGAGCTCCAAGGAGACGGCGCGCAACAATGCCGTATTTGCTTTGCAGGACAACCGGAATCCGTACATCGACCGGCCCGAATGGGTCCACGCCATCTGGGGCTTGATCCTGGGCTTGGAGGAGCCGCACCAACAAGGCCTGCACCTGCGCACCGATGCCACGGGACTGCTGTTGGACCGTGGTACCGACCTGGAAGGCAGGCTGCAAGTGCACGACCTCTCCGGGCGCTTGATCTTGGAAGCGCCGGTGGGCGAAGGGCAAAGCCACATCGCCTTCCAGGCCGGCCGCGGCGTGTACATCGCCGCCGTATCCACCGCCAGGGGCCGCAGGGTTCAACGCTTCTTGTGGTAAGCAGCTCCAATTCACCGATCCGCTACGATACACAATGACCTACGAACAGATCCAATACACTGTGTCCGCCGGCGTGGCCACCATCACCTTGGCCCGGCCGGACAAACTCAACAGCTTTACGGCGCGTATGGCGGAAGAAACCCTCCATGCCCTGGCGGCCGCCCAAGCGGATGCGGCCGTGCGCGCCCTGGTGATCACCGGCACAGGGCGCGCCTTTTGTGCCGGCCAGGACCTGGCGGAAGCCACGGCACCCGGCGTACGCATCGAAGACGTGGTGGAACGCCAATACAACGCCATGATCCGTGCCATCCGCCAAATGCCCAAGCCGGTGGTGGCCGGCGTGAACGGCATTGCCGCAGGTGCCGGTGCCAACTTGGCCTATGCCTGCGACCTGGCCTTTGCCGCGGAAAGCGCCGTGTTCGTGCAGAGTTTCATCAACATCGGCCTGATCCCGGACAGCGGCGGCACCTTCACCCTGCCGCGCCTGGTGGGTATGCAACAGGCCTTCGGCCAGATGGTGCTGGCCGGCAAGGTCACCGCCAAACGCGCCGAGGAACTCGGCATGATCTGGAAAGCCGTGCCCGATGCTTCCTTGGCCGATGAAGTGAATGCCGTGGCCGAGCAACTGGCCACCATGCCCACCTTGGCGATCGCCCTCACCAAATATGCCTTGAACCGCTCCCAAGGCAGCAACATGGAACAGCAGCTGCTGGTGGAAGGAGAGCTGCAGGCCATTGCCGGCCGCAGCCATGACAGCAAGGAAGGCGTGGCCGCCTTCCTGGAAAAACGAAAGCCCGTTTACACCGGGCATTGAACTCACACTTGCCCGCATCGTCATCTTTGGCCCATGAGCGAAGATCTTATCGTCGGCGTTATCGGTGCCGGCACCATGGGCTTGGGCATTGCACAGGTTGCCGCCCAAGCCGGCCACCGCGTGGTATTGTTCGATGCACGCAAGGATGCCGTGCCCGCCGCGTTGGCCAACCTTGGGGATACGCTGGCCAGACTGGTGGCCAAAGGCAAGCTGTCCGAGGAGCAGGCCCGTACCGTCCACGGCAGGATCGTACCGGCGGAGGAATTGGGCGCAATGGCATCCTGCGGGCTGCTGATCGAGGCCATTGTGGAACAGCTGCCCGTGAAGCAGGAGCTGTTCCGCGCATTGGGCTCCATGGTGGGCCCGCAGGCCGTGTTGGCCAGCAACACCTCCTCCTTGTCCATCACGGCCATCGCCGCTGCCAGTGCCCGGCCGGAACGGGTCATCGGCCTGCACTTCTTCAACCCGGCGCCCTTGATGCCGCTGGTGGAAGTGGTTCCCGGCCTGGCCACCGCCCCTGCATTGCCCTTGGAGCTGCACGCGCTGATGCTGCGATGGGGTAAAAGCCCCGTGGTGTGCAAGGACACGCCCGGCTTCATCGTGAACCGCGTGGCCCGCCCGTTCTACGGGGAAAGTCTCCGCCTGTTTGAAGAAGGTGTGGCGGACATGGCCACCATCGATCACGTGCTCAAACAGCAAGGGGGGTTCCGCATGGGCCCGTTCGAGCTCATGGACCTCATCGGCAACGACATCAACTTCGCCGTGACCCGCAGCGTGTGGGAAGCCTTCTTCAATGACCCGCGCTACAAGCCCAGCCTTATCCAGCAGCGCCAAGTGGAAAGTGGCCGATTGGGACGCAAGACCGGCCGCGGCTTCTTCGACTATTCCGGTGCTGCGGCAGTGCCCACGCTACAGCCCGGCCCGGAATTGGCCACCGCGATCACCGAGCGGGTGCTGGCCATGCTGATCAATGAGGCTGCCGATGCCCTCTTTCTTCAAGTGGCCACCAAGGAAGACCTGGACTTGGCCATGCGCAAAGGCGTGAACTATCCCAAAGGCCTGCTGGCATGGGCCGATGAACAGGGAGCCGCACACTGGGCCGCAGTGCTGGACGATCTTTACCAAGAGTATGGTGAAGACCGGTACCGGGCCTCGCCCCTGCTGCGGCGCATGGCCCGCACGGGAACCACGTTTTACTAAAAGTGGTGAATTTGCACAGGCTGATATCTTCCATGTAAGATATCGAATTACCTTTGCCGCCCTAAACACCACACCCCTCTTGATGAGCAAATTGAACAATTCGTTGATGCTTGGCGCCATGGCCAGCGTTTTGATGCTAGCTTCCTGCGGCACGGCCGAGGCTCCCGCCACCGACAACGCCAACGTGGATTCCGCCGCCACCGCCGCCTTCACCCTCACCGTGGACCCTGCCGTGAGCGCCGTGAACTGGAGCGGTAGCATGATCGGAGTGAAAACACACACCGGCAAACTGAATTTCACCAAGGGCGAACTGGCCCTGGGCGGCAACCAAGTAACGGGAGGCTCCTTCACGGTGGACATGCGCAGCTACCTGCTCACGGACACCAACTATGCCGCCGACGGTTCGCCCCAAGGCACCCGTGAAAAACTGATGGGCCACCTGATGTCCCCGGACTTCTTCGCCGTGGACAGTTTCCCCACCGCGGAATTCGTCATCACCAAGGTGGAAGGCAACACCGCCACCGGCAACCTCACCGTGCGCGGGCGCACCCACGAGGAAAAAGTGACCAACATCGTGGTGACCCAGGAGGGCAGCAACGTGTCGGCCATCGGCGATTTGACCTTCAACCGCCAGAAGTACGGCGTTAGCTGGAAGGCCCCGATGAAGGACCTGATCCTCTCCGACGACATTGTGCTGAAAGTGGAACTCAAGGGCACCAAAGCGTGAGCCCGGCCAACATGCCTGCAGCAACCCAATGACAAAAGGCCGGTAGCCGCTGCTACCGGCCTTTTACATTCACGCCCACCTCCATTTGTGAGGCCGTGCCGAAGCGCGAGCCGCCTTTGTTGTTGGGCTGGTCGCCATGGCCGGTATAGATCCGCGACCGGCTCACGTCCGCATCCAGCTTCATCGCGGCCATGCGCACGCCGCTTTCATGTTCGGTATCCACGTGGAAATTGGCGATCCCGCGCAAAGGCACTGCCGGGCTGGCTGCCTTCACCTTCCACCGGGTGGCCAAACCCTGGTTCACACGTTGCAAGCTCTTTTCCATCAGACAATGTTAACCCCGCTTTGATCACCCTTCGGCTTGTACCAAGCCGGAAGGTGCATCCAACAGGCGGGCGGCCGAAGGTATCGCACATTGCTCCAGCCTGGCAACCACGCTCCGGTACCGGTCCTGCAGGGTAATTGCACCAGCGGCCGCCGCCGGGGATCACCGGAAGAGACCGGTGGCCGCGGCCCTGCGGAGGATCCTTGCGGATGGATCCAAGAAGCATACATTTGCCACCGGAACGAGCGGAAATCGAGAAGTCCTGTACCTAGGATGATCAACAGCGGTCGACCCCACGGAAGCCAGCGCCGATCAGTGATCGGCACCGTGGCGGGCAACCTGCCAGCACAACCAAGCGTACCAACGCCGCCAACCTCCTGAACAACCCGAACAACCTGACCGGCAGGGAGCATCTCGCCTTCCTGCCATTTTCACACACGCTCCTCAGAGCAACCGTTTTCCACAACAAACCAAATGGCAACTACAACCGAAGATAAACCCGTCCGCAAGGAAGGCATGTATGATGTGGTCATGAAGCAGTTCGAGCACGCTGCCGACATTATGAACCTGGATCCCGGCGTGCGCAAGATCCTCAGCAAGACCAACACGGAGATCGTGGTCCACTTCCCGGTACGCCTGGACAACGGGAAGATCGAGGTCTTCACCGGCTACCGCGTACAGCACAACAACGCGCTCGGGCCTTACAAAGGCGGCCTGCGCTACCATGCCACGGTGGACATCGACGCGGCACGCGCTTTGGCCATTTGGATGACCTGGAAGACCGCATTGGCAGGCCTGCCCTACGGCGGCGCCAAGGGCGGCATCCAGCTCAACCCCAAGGAGTATTCCAAGAATGAACTGGAGCGCATCACGCGCCGCTTCACCTATGCCCTGGGCGACAACATCGGACCCGACCTGGACATCCCGGCCCCGGACGTGAACACCAACGCCCAGATCATGGCTTGGATCGCCGACACGTTCTCCAGCACCAAGTCGCCCTCCACGCGCTTCGCCAACCTGCACGTGGTTACAGGCAAGCCCATGGGCGCCGGCGGCCTGGCCGGGCGCGACCGCGCCACCGGCTTCGGCGTGGTATCCACGCTCAAATCCTGGTCCGCCCTGAAGAAGCAGCCCCTCAAAGGCATGCGCTTCATTGTGCAAGGCTTCGGCAACGTAGGCTACTGGACGGCCCACTTCCTGCTCAAGGAGGGCGCCACGCTGATCGCCGTGCAGGACGCTTCGGCCACCCTGTACAATGAAAAGGGCATCGATCCCGAGGCCCTGTTGGCGCACAGCGATGCCAACGGCCGCAACATCAACGGCTTCGCCGGGGCCCAGGAGATGGACCCCAAGGCCTTCTGGTCGCTGAAGTGCGACATCGTGGTACCGGCTGCCCTGGGCAACCAGATCACCGAGGAAAACGCCGGCGGCATCACCGCAAAAGTGGTGGCCGAAGGGGCCAACGGTCCTACCAACATTGGCGGGGAAGCCATTCTGCGCAAGAACGGCGTGGACATCATCCCCGACATCCTCTGCAACTCCGGCGGCGTGATCGGCAGCTACTACGAGTGGCTCCAGAACAAACGCAGCGAGATCTGGAAGATCGACGAGGTGCTGGTGATGCTCCACGACAAGATCGAGACCGCTTTTGAACAAGTGGTCTCCACGGCCAACGAGTTCAAGGTGGATTGGCGCATGAGTGCGTACATCGTGGCCCTGCGCCGCTTGGAAACCACCTACATGGAGCGCGGCATTTTCCCCTAGCCCATGGTACGTATCGGCGTCTTCAAGGAATCCGACGAGCGGAAATTGACGGTGCTAACCCCTTCAGGCGTGGAACGCCTGAAGGGGAAGGCCGTGCTGCTGGTGCAACGCGATGCCGGACGGGCCGCCGGATACACCAACAAAGCATACGAAGACGCCGGTGCCCAATTGGTGGACAGCGAAGAAGCCTTGCTGGCCGGCTCGGACCTGGTGCTGAGCTACGGCTACCGCGATCTGCGCAACAGGCACATCGACGGCAAGACCTTCATCGGCATCTTCAATTTCCTGTGGGAGCCCCATTTGGTGGCCCACTACCAACGGGCCGGCGTGGGCGTGCACAGCCTGGACCTCATTCCGCGGAGCACGCTGGCGCAGTCCATGGACGTGCTTTCATCCGTGGGTTCCATCTCGGGCTACCAAGCCGTATTGCTTGCGGCCGAGCGCTCCTTGGCCACCGTACCGATGATCACCAGTGCGGGAGGCACCCTGCGCCCGGCCAAGTTCCTGGTGATGGGCGCCGGCGTGGCCGGCCTGCAAGCCATTGCCACGGCCCGACGGCTCGGGGCCGTGGTAAAAGCCTACGACGTGCGCAAAGCCTCCCGCGAGGAAGTGGAAAGCTTGGGCGCCACGTTCATTGAGATCGAGGGGTCGGTGGACGACCGCAGCGCCGGCGGCTACGCCACCCAACAATCGGAAGAATTCCTCCAGCGCGTGCGCCAACGCATCCATGAAGAAGCCGCTGCCGCCGACGTGGTGATCACCACCGCACGCATCCCCGGCAAACGCGCACCCTTGCTGATCACCGAGGACATGGTGAACGGCATGAAGCCCGGGGCCGTGATCGTGGACATCGCCGCGGCCACCGGCGGCAACTGCGCCCTTACCGAGGCCGACCAAACGGTGATGCGCAACGAAGTCACCATCCTCGGTCCTTCGCACATCGAATCCAGCTGTGCCCACAGCACTTCCTTTCTGCTGTCCAACAACTACGTTTCCTTCATCCAGTACCTGATGGAGCACCAGGAACAACAGGACAGCGACCCCATCCTCGGCGCCACGGCGGTGGTGCGTGATGGGCGACCGGTGAATGAGCGTATCCTTGCCTTGCAAGGCGCCGCCCAATAACGCCCCCACGCCATGGACATGAGCTATTCCATTACCCCCATTGATGGCCTGTTCGTACTGGCCTTGAGCCTGCTGGTGGGCTTCGAGGTGATCAAGAACATACCGGCCGTGCTGCATACACCGTTGATGTCGGGCTCCAATGCCATCAGCGGTATCATCCTCTTCGGGGGCATCACCCAACTGCTGGTCACCCCGATCACCGACATCTGGACCATTGCCGCAGCCTCCGTGGCCGTGGTGCTGGGCACCATCAACCTGGCAGGCGGCTTTTTTGTCACCCACCGCATGCTCTCCATGTTCGTGGTGAAGCGCAAGCCTGCCAAAGAAACCAAAGGCTGATGTTGATGTTCGCATACCTGGCCGCCACCATCGGGTTGGTGCAAGGCCTGAAGTTCATGGGCGAGCCCGCCCGCGCCAAACTGGGCAACCTGGTGGCCGCCGTGAGCGTGCTGGTGGCCCTGGTGGCCTTGGTGCTCGCCACCGGCTGGGCCAGCCTGGCCAACTTGGTGCTGCTGCTGGTGCTGCTGGGCATCGGTACGGTGATCGGCCAGATCTGGAGCAACCGCGTGGCCATGACGGCCATGCCCCAGCTGGTAAGCATCTTCAACGGCCTGGGCGGGGCCTGTGCCGTGGTGCTCGGCCTCAACCAGGTGTTCGGACAAGGCGACCTGGCGGGCGACAAGCTCGCCGGCACCGTGCTGCTGCTCACCAACATCTTCGGGGCCGTGGCCTTTACCGGAAGCATGGTGGCCTACATGAAGCTGGACGGGCGAAAGCTGCCGCGCCCCTCGCAAAGCCAGAAGATCGCGGCGCGCGTACTGCTGGCGCTCACCCTGGCGGCCTTGGCCTACTACCTCGTCGCTCCTGTGGACATGGGCGCCTTTCCGCAGTTGATGCTGGCGGTATCCATCGTGGCCCTGCTCTACGGCATCTATTTCGCCCTGCCCATCGGCGGAGCCGACATGCCCGTGGTGATCTCCCTGCTCAACGCCATGTCCGGCGTGGCCACCTTGTTCGCCGGCCTGGTCTTCCACGATCCGGTAATGATCATCGGCGGCATCCTGGTGGGCGCCACCGGCGTGATCCTCACCTTGCAGATGTGCGTAGCCATGAACCGCTCGCTCTCGGGCGTACTGGCCGGCACCTTCAAGGGATCCGGTGCCGCACAGGCCGATGCGGAGCAGGAGCTGCGCAGCATCACCGCGGTGGAAACCGCTTCCCTGCTGGCTTTCAGCAAGCAGGTGGCCATAGTGCCCGGCTACGGCATGGCCGTGGCCCAGGCCCAGCGCGAGTGTTTCGCCCTGCAGGAGATGCTGCGCCAACAAGGCGTGGACCTGCACTTCATCATCCACCCGGTGGCCGGCCGCATGCCCGGCCACATGAACGTACTGTTGGCCGAGGCCAACATTCCCTACGCCTCCGTTAAGGAAATGAGCGAGGTGAACAACACCATGGAGCACTATGACACCGTATTGGTGATCGGGGCCAATGACGTGGTGAACCCCGCCGCCGAGAACGACCCGGACAGCCCCATCCACGGCATGCCCATCATCCGGGCATACAAGGCCAAGCAGGTCATCGTGCTCAAGCGCAGCACCGCCAAGGGCTACTCCGGCGCGGTGAACACCTTGTTCGACCGGCAAAATTGCAAGGTGCTCTTCGGCGATGCCAAGGGCAGCCTGGAGGAGGTGATCAACGAATTGAAACGCATTTGACCATGAACCCCAAGCTGATCATTTCCGCCAAGGAGAAAGAACTGATCCTTTCCTGGATCGCCGGCTTCAGCCCGCCCGACCTCACTACGCAAACGAGCCTGAACAAACTGGGCGAGGAACTCAAACAAGCCGATGTGCGCGAGGAAAGCGCCTTGCCCGCCGACGTGGTGCGCGTGGGCAGCGTGGTCACCTTCCGCTCCCCTTCCATCCGCAAGGAGAACCTGCAACTGGTGCTGCCCAAGGACGCCGACCTGAAAGCCAACAAGCTCTCGGTGTTCACCGTGATGGGCTCGGCCCTTATCGGCTATCGCCAAGGCACCGACATCACTTGGTTGCTGCCCAAGGGCGAGGAGATCATCCACTTGGAAAAGGTGGACAACTCCCACGTGCTGGCGTAGCCGGCCAAAACCGCCTGCTGCCGCGCACTGCGGCAACTCCTGTACGAACGGCCGTACGGCCCGCCCGTGCCGATCGACGCCATGAATGCCCTCCCGGCACCACCGGGCGGGCCGTGGCGCCATGCCATCGGCATGCCGCGCGGAAAGTCGATCATTGCCATGGCCTTGCCCCTGTCCTAACATTTGGCCATGTTCTTGGCCGCCCCATTACCATCCGATCATTTTTTTGACCGGAGGCCTTGCAGCTTGCTGCGGACGCACCATTTCCGATACTTTCGTTCGGCCCTGAAAAATGCGCTTCCTTTTATCGCGCACCTGGCCACCCCTCCCGAACGAAAAACCTTTCCCACCTAAACACCCTATCGATGAGAAGACCCCTGATCCCGCTTTGCGCTTGGCGGCCGGCCATTGCCGGCCTTGCGCTGTGCGCCCTGCTGCCGCATGCGGCACAGGCGCAGTTGAACGTGGCCGCGCTCAACACGCCTTACACCATCACCTTTGATGCCACGGTGGCCGGGGTGAACAACGGGGCCTACACCGGTGCCGGTTTCCAGGCCGCGCCCACCGCGGGCCAGTTGAACTCCAATGCGTGGGCCACCACCGGCATGAGCGATGGTGCGCTCGCCTTCGGAGGTGCTCGTACCAGCGGCGACAATGCCCGAGGAACAAACAGCGCGGCCGGGGGCACCAGCACGGGCGGCTTCTATGCCTTCACGGCACCCAACATCGGCAGCAGCTCGTTCGGCATCAAGCCCGGAAGCGATGATTGGACCCCGGGAACAGTAACGCTGCGCCTACAGAACACCACGGGTGCCGCGATCACCAGCTTGGACGTGGCCTATGAACTGTGGAACAACAACAGCCAAGCCCGGTCCAACAGCTTCAACTTCTCATGGAGCACGGATGATGCATCCTACACCACCGTGCCCGCATTGAATTTTACCAGTCCTGCGGCCAGTGACGGTTTGGGTTACGTGGTGGTCAACCGCGCCAGCACGATCAGCGGCTTGAACGTGGCGAACAACGCCTATATCTACCTGCGCTGGAACGGTGATGATGTTGGTGGCAGCGGCAGCCGCGACGAGTTCGCCCTGGACGACATCAGCGTAACCGGCTTTGGCGCGGGCGGGCCTAACACCTCCGTGCAATTCGCAACCACCTCCGGCAGCATGGCCGAGAACGGAGGCAGTACCAGCCTCATCTTGTCCATCACCGACCCCGATGCCCTGAACGCCACTACCGTGGACGTGGTGCTGCTCAGCGGGAACGCCGCACGCATCAACAACTATACCACGCAAACCGTGACCTTTCCGGCGGGCAGCGCCTCGGATGAAACGGTGACGATCACCGTGACCGACAATGGCGACTGCGATGGTAATGCGCCATTGAGCTTCCAGATCCAGAACATAACCGGCGGCCAAGGCACGGCCCACATCGGCGCCAATGATGGCTATGCGCTGGAAGTGCAGGACAACGAAGCTCCCGCAGACCCGGTGACCACCGCAGGAACGGCCGTTGCCAGCGACGGCTTTACCGCGAACTGGAACGCGGTGAACGGTGCCACGAACCATTACTTGGACGTGTACACCGCCTCTCCCACCAACGAGGATGACTTCAATGACGGCGACTTCACCGGGAGCCCCACGTGGGGGGGCCAAACAAGCAACTACGCGGTGCTGACCAATTCGACCGTTCCCGGCGGGTCGGCCGTTACGGACGGCTCCTACCTGGGATCGAACGCCAGCTCGGCCAACACCGCCTTGTTGATGCCTTCCTCCGAAACGGCGGAATGGAAGTTCAGCCTGGCATCACCCGGCTTCGATCCTTCAGGTGGCAACTATTTCGGTGTGGTGCTCATGGCGTCCAACATCGTCTCCGACATCTCGGAATCCTTCAACGGCTACTACCTGAAAGTGGGCGTGAACGGCGCTGTGGACCCCGTGGAATTGTGGCGAAGCGACGGCACCACCAAAACGATGGTGGGCAGCTTTCCGGCCAGCCCCAACTTCACCGGTAACGCGTTGACCAATGGCATCGATGCGCGTGTTACACGTTCCGGCTCCGGCGTCTTCGAATTGTTCACCGCCACCGGTTTCACCTATGCGGCCACCCCTACCACCAGTGCCGGCACCTTGACGGACAACACCTACTCCAGCACCAGCTACTTCGGCGCGTACACCAACTTCAGCAGCCCTTCCGCAACACGGTGCGTGTACCTGGACAACATCGTGCTGGGCGGCACGCCCGTGTATGTGCCCGACTTTGAGAACTTCGATGCCGGCGTGGCCACCAGCGCGATGATCACCGGCTTGGACCCGCTGACCACCTACCACTACCGCGTACGCTCCAGCGGCGGCTGCAGCACGGGCAACAACAGCAACGTAACGGATGTCACCACCTTGGCGGGCATCACGCCGGCATTGGTAGCGGGGGCATTGGGCGATCATGGCGCCGTTTGCCTGGGGGCGGAAGGCGGGCCCCTCTCCTTCACCTTGGACGGCTTCAACCTCACCGCCGATGATGTGACCGTGGGCCCCTTGGACGGCTTCAGCTTCTCAGACACCGAGTTCGGCACATACAGCTCCGCGCAAAGCATCTCCCAACCCGGCGGCAGCTTCTCCCAGACGATCTGGGTGAAGTTGACCCCGGTGATCGAACAATCGTACAACGGGGACATTCCCGTGGGCGGCGGCGGCGCACCGGGCATACTGGTGGCGGCTTCCGGCAGCGGCATCAATACGGCGCCAACGGTCACCACTGGCGGCGTGCTGGCCGGCGGCAGCGACCAGGCTGAACTGGGCGGCACCATCGATGATGCCGGTTGCTCCGCCGTGACCGGCTACGGCATCGAGTACAGCACCACGGAGAACTTCACGCCCGGCACCGGCACCCAGGTGCCCAGCACCAACGAAAGCGGTGGTGCATATTCCAGCGTGATCACCGGCCTTGCCCCATGCACCGTGTACTACTACGTGGCCTACGCCACCAACAACGGCGGCACCGCTTACGGCGCGGAGAGCAGTTTTGAAACCGATGCCATCGGTGCACCCGTGGCCACCGCGCCCGGAACCATCGGCCAGGACAGCTTCACCGCCACCTGGGATGCCGTGAGCGGCGCCATCGGGTACCGCCTGGACGTGAGCACCTCGCCCACCTTTGGCAACACCGTGGCCGCCACGGACCTGTTCTTCTCTGAATACGTGGAGGGCGGCGGCAGCAACAAGTACGTAGAGGTCTATAACGGCACCGGCGCCGCGGTCGACCTCTCGCAGTATGAGCTCCAGCTCTTCTCCAACGGGGCCTCTTCCCCCACCACCACTGAATCCTTGAGCGGCACCCTGGCCGATGGCGCTACAGTGGTGTACGCCAACGCCTCCGCCTCGGCATACGGCGGTGCGGTGATCACCAGCAGCGCCGTGAACTTCAACGGAGATGACGCTTTCGCACTGTACAACACCGGCACTTCAACCTTTGCGGACATCATCGGCAAGATCGGTGAAGACCCCGGCTCCAGCTGGACCGGCACCGGAGGCCGGTCCACTGCCGACCAAACCTTGGTGCGCAATGCCACGGTAACGGCTGGCGTGGCCGCCGTTCCGGTTGCCGGCTTCCCCACACTGGACACCGAGTGGGCGGTATTTGACCAGGATGATGTGACCCACTTGGGCGCACACACCTTTGACAACTTGGTGCCCGACCTGCTGCCCGGCTACAACGACCTGGCCGTGGCCGGCACCTCGCAACCCGTTGCGGGCCTGAACACCAGCACCACGTACTACTACCGGGTGCGCACGGAAAGCGGCGCTTGCGTTTCCGGCAACTCCAACACCATGGCGGCGACCACCCTGCCCTGCGGCGGCAACAGCTTCGTAGTGGCCATCAACACCGACGGCAACGCGGACCAGTTGACCTGGGAAGTGCTCGATGGCAGCAACGTGTCCATTGCCACGGGCGGGCCCTACACGGGACAGAACAACACCTTGGTGACCGAAACCGTTTGCCTGGGCAGTACCCCTGAGGTGGCCTGCTACAGCTTCCACCTGTACGACAGTTTCGGCGATGGCCTGAGCGGCGTGGGCAACTGGGAACTGCGCACCTTGGACGGCAAGGTGCTGCTGGCCGATGATTTCGCCACCGGCTACAGTTCGCCCTCGTTGCCCGCTGCAAGCCCGGGCTACGGCAGCCACCACAGCTTCTGCCTGCCCGAAGGCCCTGCCAACATCGCCGCCAACGAGTGCGGCATCTTCAACAACGCCATGCTCAACAAGGTGTACTGCAACAAGGTGGCCGGGGCCAACCAGTACCAGTTCGAGCTCAGCGACCCCGATGCAGGTTTTGTGCGGCGCTTCACTACCAGCCGCAACTACATGCGTTTCGATGAGCTAACGGCCAACCCGCCCGTGCCCGGCGTGAAGTACTTCGTGCGCGTGCGCAGCAACGTGGCCGGGCCGGTGGCCAGCGCCCACTGGGGCAGTGGTTGCGAAATGGGCCTGGGCATTGCCGAAACGGTCACCTGTTCCGGCCTGATCCCCACGCCCGCTTACGGCCACAGCTGCAACGAGGAACGCGTCTTCAACGCCAACACCAGCTACATCTACGCCACCCCGGTGGTGGGCGCCGATGAGTACCAGTTCCGCATCTTCAACTTGGATGAAGGCTACGACCAGACCTTTACGCGCAGCACCTACATCCTGCAACTGAAATGGACGAACCTCGTGGCACCGCCCCTGTTGGACGGCTATACCTACAACGTGGAGATCAACGTGAACGTGAACGGCGTGTACTCCGGCTTCTGCCCCAGCAGCTGCACCATCACCATCAACAACAACCCCGTGCTGGGCGGTCGTTTGGTGCAGGCCATGCCGGCGGCCACCCTGTGGCCCAACCCGGTGCGTGACGGTGCGGTGAACCTGGACATCACCGGCCTGGCCGAAGCCGGACAACAGATCACCGTGGATGTGCAGGACCTCTTCGGCAAGCGTGTGTACACCCGGGAATTCAGCACTGAAGGCGCGCGTTTCAGCACGGTGCTGCAACTGCCCGGCGAGCTGGCCACGGGCGTTTACCTGGTGGCGATCACCGCCCATGGTGAACGCACCCTGCAACGGTTGAGCATTGTGAGGTAGCAGTCCCCGGGCACCCCGGTGTACATGCCGAAGGGCCGTTCCGCAAGGAGCGGCCCTTCGTGCATGGGCGCTTTGCCGGATCAACCGGGCCATGCTCCGGCCATGCCTTGCCCCTGATCAATGCACAACCTGCACTTGCCTGGCCCAGCGCAACAGTCCTTTCTCCCTGCCGCGCAGCACGTAGGTGCCTTCGGCCAGGCCGGCCACGTCGATCAGCAACTTGGCTGCATCCGCCGCCCAGAACCGGGTGCGCAGCACCTGGCCGGACATATCGGCCAGCTCCACGGTGTACGCCGGACGGGCACCGGCCTCCGCCCGCAAGGTGAGCAGCGCGGATGCCGGTTGGGGGAAGATCGACGGTTGGAATACGTTGCCGCCGGTAATCCCCACGCTCAGCACCACCACGGTGTCCGACAACAACTGGCAGATATCGCCGAAGGAGGCTTCCACTTGGTAGTTGCCATTGGCCTCGGGGATGCACGTCTGGGCCGTTGCACCCGCTATGGGCAGCCCGTTGAGGAACCATTGCCATGCATCGGCCAGGGTGCTGGTGAGCGTGGTGCCGTCAAAGCCCACTTGCGGCGCGTCCATGGGGCACGCATCCACGATCTTGAACACCTTGTTGTTCTCCACGTCGGTCACGTAGAGCTCCCCTCCGGCATCCTCGCCTATGGCGGAGAACCCGTAGGTGCCCGTGAGCAACAGCGTATCCAGCGCATAGTTCTCCCCAAAGGTGATGAAGTCGCCGTTGCAGTAATCCGTGAAAATGTACTTGCCCTGCAAGCGTGGATATTGGGTGCCGCGGTAGACGTAGCCGCCGATCACCGAGCACCAGCCTTGGCCAGTGTGGTTGAACACGGCCACGGGATCGACAAAGGGGCCCGCTGCGGCGCACCCCGTTTGGCTCACGCCCGGGGTGGCCACCAGGCCTTCCCGGCAGCGCCACCCAAAATCGGGACCGCTATTGTCGCCGGCTGCATGGAAATCCACTTCTTCCCATGCATTCTGTCCCACATCGCCGATCCAGAGATCACCCGTGGAGCGGTCGAAGCTGAAGCGCCACGGGTTGCGCAGGCCGCTGGCCCAGATCTCCGGAAGTGTGTCCGTACTGCCGGCGAAGGGGTTGTCCGGTGGAATGAGGAAGGTGTCGTTGTGCTGCGATACGTCGATGCGGATCATCTTGCCCAGCGGCGTGGCCATGTTCTGGGCGTTGTTTTGGGGGTCGTTGCCGCTGCCTCCGTCGCCGAAGCCGCAATAGAGGTGGCCGTCGGGCCCGAATTGCAGGCAGCCGCCGTTGTGGTTCCAGTACGGTTGCTCCACGGTATAGAGCACCACCTCGCTGGCGGGGTCGGCCACATTGGGGTCGGCGGTGACCTGGAAGCGCGAGATGCGGCTGGTGCCTTCATCATTGCCGTGGATGTAGTTCACGTAGAAGAACCCGTTCTCCAAGTAGCCGGGATCGAAGGCCAGGCCCAGCAATCCCTGCTCACTGGCCCCATCGTTCACCCGGTCAGTGATGTTCAGGAACGGCACGGGCAGCACCTGCATGCTGTCCGCAATGATGCGGATGATACCTTGTTGCTGCACCACGAAGAGACGGTCGTCCCCGGCGTTGGTCACATACACGGGGTTGGCCACCACGGCCCATTGGTGCAAGGCGATCTCCACCGGGTTCTGTTGGGCGCAGGAGGCAAGGGGCAGGGCAGCCAGTGCACATAGCACGATCTTGTTCATGGGTCGGTGCATAGGACGGGGGTACATCGGGTTAAAGGTAGGACGCATCCCAGCGGGCCTTGAAAGCCGTGCTAGGGAGTGCCTGGGGGCCGGAGCTGTTTGCGCACTGCCCCGTTGGCCTTGCAGGTGGCCCCCGGCCTACATTTGCGGCCCTTTTCAAGCTATGGCCCAGCAAGAAGAAATCGCCAAGCGGCGCACGTTCGCCATCATCAGCCACCCCGATGCGGGCAAAACCACCCTTACGGAGAAGTTCCTGCTCTACGGCGGTGCCATTCAAACGGCCGGCGCGGTGAAGAGCAACAAGATCCGCAAGGGCGCCACCAGCGACTTCATGGACATCGAACGCCAGCGCGGCATCTCGGTGACCACCTCGGTGATGACCTTCGAATACGAAGGCGTGCTGATCAACCTGCTGGACACCCCGGGCCACAAGGACTTCGCGGAGGACACGTACCGCACGCTTACCGCCGTGGACAGCGTCGTGCTCGTGATCGACTCCACCAAGGGCGTGGAACCCCAGACCGAGCGCCTCATGGAGGTGTGCCGCATGCGCAATACCCCCGTCATCGTCTTCATCAACAAGCTGGACTTGGAGGGCAGGGACCCCTTCTCCCTGCTCGATGAACTGGAGGAAAAGCTCAGCATCAAGGTGCGCCCTTTGAGCTGGCCCATCGGCGTGGGCGCCACCTTCAAGGGGGTGTACGACCTCTACGACCAGGACCTCAAGCTCTTTGAATCCATCAAGACCAAAAAAGAGGCCACGGTGGTGCAAGTGAACAACCTCCAGGACCCGGAACTGGACCGGCTGTTGGGCGCCGACCTGGCGACGGAGCTGCGCAACGACGTGGAACTGGTCAATGGGGTATACGACCCGCTGGACCTGGAAGCCTACCGTGCCGGCCAGGTGGCACCGGTATTCTTCGGCAGCGCCTTCAACAACTTCGGCGTGCGCGAAGTGCTGGAAACCTTCGTGCGCATTGCTCCGCCCCCCGGCCCGCGGGAAACCGACCAGGGCATGGTGCAGCCGCGCGACGGCCAGTTCAGCGGCTTCGTGTTCAAGATCCACGCCAATCTGGACCCCAACCACCGCGACCGCGTGGCCTTCCTGCGCATCTGTTCCGGCCGCTTCAAGCGCAATACCTTCTACCACCACGTTCGACTGGGCAAGCAACTGCGCTTCGCCAACCCCACCGCCTTCCTGGCCGCACAGAAGACCTTGGTGGACGAAGCTTGGCCCGGCGATGTGATCGGGCTCTTCGACACGGGCAACTTCAAGATCGGCGACACCCTCACCGAAGGCGCCAACTTCAACTTCCGCGGCATCCCGGCATTCAGCCCCGAGCTCTTCCGCGAACTAGTCAACCTGGACCCCATGCGCAGCAAGCAGCTGGAGAAGGGCATCCGGCAGCTCACCGAAGAAGGCGTGGCCCAGCTCTTCACCCAGCAGCCCGGCAACAAAAAGATCGTGGGCTGCGTGGGCGACCTGCAGTTCGACGTGATCCGCTACCGCCTGGAACATGAGTACGGCGCATCCTGCTCGTTCCAAGCCATCCAGGCACACAAGGCCTGCTGGCTCACCAGCACCGACCCGGCCGCCCTGCAAGCCTTTATCCGCACCAAATCCACCCAGATCGTACTGGACAAGGACGAGAACCCCGTGTTCATGGCCCCCTCGGCGTACATGCTGGACCTGGAGCGCCGCAACAACCCGGAGATCACTTTCCACCTAACCAACGAATTCAAGACCCAAATGGCCTGAGCTGGCATGCGGCTTGCTTGGCCTCCCGGCACCAAGCGTAAAAGGATCGTTAAAGCCAAGTCCGTCGTTCATGCCCCTTCTACATTTGATCCCCATGCAGAAAAACCTTCTCCTCGCCGTGGCCGTGGCCTGCACCAGCTTGGCCCATGCACAGGACCAGCGCCGATTGCAGTTCACCATTGAAGGTACCGCCCACGACACCATCTACCTGGCCAACTACTACGGCAACAAGCTCTACTACGCCGACACCACCGTGGCCAACGCCACGGGGGTGGCGGTGTTTGACCGCAAGGATGGCTACAAGGCCGGGGTGTATGCCGTGGTGGTGCCGGGGCCGAAGTACTTTGAATTCATCGTGAACGAGCCCGTGGTGGAGATGCAGAGTGACACCGCCGCGCTCAACGAGCACCTCACCGTGCAGCGCTCCTTGGAAAACCAGTTGTTCCAGCAGTACATCCGCTTCTTGGCCGATAAAAAGCAAGAGGCCGATGCCGTCAAGGCCAAGTTGGATGCCACCAGCGACCCCATTGCCAAGAGTGCCTTGCGCGAGCGCATGAAAGGGCTGGATTCCCTGATGAGAGGCTTCCAGTTGGACCTCGCCGCCAAGAACCCCAACACCCTGGTGGCACGCATCCTGCGCATGAGCATGCCCGTGCAAAGCACGGAAGTATACAAGGCGGACGGGGCCTTGGACAGCGCGGCCAGCTACTACAGCTACCGGGCGCACTACTGGGACAACATCGACCTGAAGGACGTGCGCAACCTGCGGATCCCCATGTTCCAGAACAAGTTCGACGAGTACATCGGCAAGGTGATCCCCCAGATCCCCGACACCATCAACCACTATGCCGATGAGCTGATCCGCCGTATGGACGATGGGGACGAGCTCTTCAAATTCGCCGTGAACGCCATTACCTACAAGTACGAAACCAGCGATGTGATGGGCATGGATGCCGTTTTCGTGCACATGGCGCAGACGTACTACTGCCCCAAGGACGGGCGGCCGGGCCGGGCCACCTGGATGACCGCCGACAAGCTGGACAAGCTCTGTGAACGCGCCCGCAAGGAAGCCCCGCTGATCATCGGCGCGCAGGGCAAGGACATCATCCTCACCGACACCACGGAAACCAACTGGCTGAGCTACTACAAGATGCCCGAGAAGTACGTGCTGATCATCTTCTGGGACCCACACTGCGGCCACTGCAAGAAGGTGCTCCCCCAGATCCACACCGACTGGGAAGCCAAGCTGAAGCCCATGGACGTTGGCGTCTTCGCCGTGGCCAAGGCCACCGACAGCACGCTCTTCCACGACTGGAAGGCCTTCATCCGGGACAACCGCCTGGACTGGACCAACGTGGGCCTCACCTGGCATGTGTACCAAGAAGCCAAAACGGCCTCTTGGAAGTTCATCCCCAAGTACACCACCATCGAAAGCCTCAACTATGCGGACACGTGGGACGTGTACAGCACCCCGCGCTTTTTCCTCATGGACAAGGAGCGCAAGATCGTGGCCAAGCAACTGGAAGTGGACCAGATGGTGGAGCTGATCAAGAGCCTTGAGAAGCGCACTGCCGCCAAGGAATAGGTTCACAACCGGGCACAGCGCTGGCGCAGCAGGTGGTCCGCCAGCACCAGGCACGCCATGGCCTCCACGATGGGCACCGCGCGTGGCACCACGCAGGGATCGTGCCGCCCTTTGCCTTCCAGCAGCACCTTGCGCCCTTCGCGGTCAACACTGGCCTGGGGGCGCATCAAGGTGCTCACCGGCTTGAACGCCACATCAAAGAGCAGGTCCTCGCCGTTGCTGATGCCGCCTTGTACCCCGCCGCTGCGGTTGGTACCGGTGCCGATGGCCACGCCTTTTTGAACAAAGGCATCGTTGTGCTGCGAGCCGCGCATGGCGATGGCCTCGTACCCGCTGCCGAATTGCACGCCTTTCACCGCGTTGATGCTGAAAAGGGCCTTGCCCAGGTCGGCATGCAGCTTGTCGAAGACCGGTTCGCCCAAGCCGGCCGGCAGGCCCAGTACCACGCCGCACACCCGCCCGCCCACCGTGTCCCCTTCGGCGCGCACCTGCTCGATCAGCGCGGTCATGCGCGTGGCGGCTTCCGCATCCGGGCACCGCACATCGCTGGTGTACACCCGGGCCAGGTCAAGCTCCTTGGAGGGCTTCAGCAGGCGCTCCCCGCCCACTTGGCCCACCCAGCCGTGCACGCGCACCCCGGCGCTTTCCAACAGCTGGCGAGCGATCGCGCCTGCCGCCACACGAACGGCCGTTTCGCGCGCGCTGGCACGCCCCCCGCCGTGGTGGTCGCGCAGGCCGTACTTCTGTTCCCAGGCCAGGTCGGCATGGCCCGGGCGATAGGTATCCTGCAAGTGGGCGTAGTCGCCCGGGCGCACATCCTTGTTGCGCAGGATAAAGCCGATGGGCGTGCCCAAGGTGATGCCTTCATGGACGCCGCTGAGCAGTTCCAACCGGTCTTCCTCCTTGCGTGCGGTGCCCAACGGTGTACTGCCGGGGCGCCGCCGGTCCAGCTCCTCTTGCACCCGGGCCAGATCCAGCTGCAGCCCTGCCGGGCAACCGTCCACCACTCCGCCGATCGCCGCACCATGGCTCTCGCCGAAGCTGGTCAACCGGAAGAGCGTGCCGATGGTGTTCCCCGCCATGCGGCGAAGGTAGGTGCCCTGCGGTTGCACACCGTGCCCGCAACGGCCTGGACCTCGCGGCCATCCGCTTCCTTTGTGCACAAACACCCAACATGCCCACTGAAGCACAAGTGCTCAGCCACCTGATGGACCGCACCCGGGAATGGACCCGCTATTACCTCTCCCCGCTCAACGGGCAGGACCCGCACCGGCGGTTCGTTTGCGAAGGCAAGGCCTTCAACACCGTATTCTGGCAAGTGGCGCACTTGGCCACCTCGGAGAACGGCCTGCTGTTGGCCGCCACTCAAGGGCCCTTTGAGAAATTCTGGTGGGCCAAACATTTCACCGTGGGTGCCCATGGGTTGCCGCCGGAGCAATGCCCCCCGTATGAAGAGGTCTGGGAAACCTTCAACACGGTGCACCGAAAGGCCATTGCCCATGTGGCCACATTGAATGAAGCTGCTTTGAACGCGCCCAACCCCACCAAGCTGCCCATCGGCGGCACCGTGCGCGATGTGATCAGCCATGCCATCCGCCATGAAGGCGGCCACAGCGGGCAGCTGGGCTGGCTGTGCAAACTGTACGGCATCCAACTGATCTGACCCCCATGTGGCGAGCCGCCCCGCTGGTGCATGACGGTACGCTCACCGAAGCTGCCATGGAACTGTTGCATGCCGTAAGTGGCGTGGACAAAGCCTTGTTGCGCGCGGCCCGCATCCGGCCTTCGCGCAGCAACTGGCTGCATGCCCCGTGGTACGGGCGGAGGCGCGGCGGTGCACTCACCATGGGCCGCACCATTTGGTTCACCGCCAACTGGTTCGATCCCAAGGGCCTGGGCAGCGGCTCCCTGAAGGCCACCTACGCCTGGTTGCTGCATCTGGCGCACGAAGTGGGGCACCTGCCGCAGGCCGAGCGCTTCGGGCAGCACCTGCCCGGAAAGGCCCGGTACACCGCCGCCTTTGTGTGGCAATATGCCGTGCGTGCACTGCTGCTTCAGCCGCACGTGCACGATGGAAGCCCCTTGGAACGGGAGGCAGACATCGGGCGGCAGGTGTTGCGTGACTTGGTGGCATTGGACCACGAACGGCACCCGGTGGTACAGGCTGTGCATTCAGGCCATGCCGAACACGTGCGCCAATGGTGCGCCGCGCATTCGGTGCACCTTGCGGAACTCAGCGTCAAACACGCCGCGCGGCCCGCCGGTCCACCGGATGCCAACGCGTAATTTCGCCCCGATGCGCATCCTGCTCCTTTCTGCCCTGCTTGTGCTGGCCACCGCTGCCTTGGGCCAAACCGGCCCGCGCCATTTGGTACAGTTCAGCGGGGTGGTGGTCACCGGCGACAGCCTGGCCCCCGTTCCGTTCACCAGCATCCTCACCAAAGGAAGCTTCCGCGGTACCATCAGCGACGTGTACGGCTATTTCAGCTTTGTTGCCCAAACCGGCGACACCATCGAGTTTGCCGCCGTGGGGTTCAAGCGCGGCAATTACGTGATCCCTGATTCACTCGCCGACAACAAGTACTCCATGATCCATGTACTGATGCCGGACACGGTGATGCTGCGCCCCTTGGAGGTGTACCCATGGCCCAGCAAGGAACAGTTCCGCGAGGCCTTCATGGCCTTGGACCTCTCGGACAGTGAGTACCAGCGCACCTTGAAGCACCTCAATAGCGCGGAAGCCATCCAGCGCCTGGAGAACCTGCCCCCCGATGCCGGCCTTGCCGCCCACTACCAGATGGCCTTGGACAATACGCGGATCTACAACCAAGGCATGGCGCCAACCGTGAACCTGTTCAATCCCATTGCTTGGGCGCAGTTCATCCAGGCATGGCGGAGCGGGCAATTCAAGAAGCAGTAGTCATGCGGGGCGCCCTGGTGCCGGGAAGCAAATAGCAGTGGCCATGCGTTCCTTTGCGGCCGGATGGCAAAAGCGAAGAATTTCCTGCTCGAACATGTGCCGGTAACCGGTTGGGCCGCCAAGGGAAAGGCCTTGGCCAAAGTGGACGGGCTGGTGGTGTTCATCACCGGAGCGGTGCCCGGAGATGTGGCGGACCTGCGCGTATTCCGCAAGAAAAAGAGTTTCGCCGAGGCGGAGGCCATCCGCATCGTGTCACCCTCACCACATCGCGAAACGCCCTTCTGCCGGCACTTTGGCACCTGCGGCGGCTGCACCTGGCAAGACATGGCCTACCCCGCCCAGCTCGCCTTCAAGCGGCAGGAAGTGATCGACAACCTGCAGCGGCTGGGCGGCCTGGACCTGCCGGAAGTGCCAGCCGCACTGGCCTCACCCCGCACCCGGCACTACCGCAACAAGCTGGAGTACACCTTTAGTGCACAACGCTGGTTCACCAAGGAAGAGCTGGACAGCGGCGAGCGATCCACCCACCGCCAAGCCTTGGGCTACCACCTGCCCGGCCGCTTCGACAAGGTGCTTGACATTGCCGAATGCTGGCTGCAGCCTTCCCCGAGCGACGCCGTTCGCAACTTCATCCGCGACTACACGGCCCGGCACGGCCTGGGCTTCTACAACATCCGCCTGCACGAGGGCTGGCTGCGCACCCTCACCATCCGCACCACCACCACCGGAGAGCTGATGGTGCTGCTGGCCTTCGGCCAGGAGCAGCAAGCGCACCGTGAAGCCCTGATGGCCGCATTGCTGGAGGCATTCCCCACCATCACCGCCCTGCTCTGGTGCATCAATCCGAAGAAGAACGACACCATTTGGGACCTCGACATCCAGCTGTACCACGGGCGTGACCACCTCGTGGAGCAACTGCCCGATGAGGGCTTCGAGCCCCTGCGCTTCCGCATCGGCGCCAAGAGCTTCTTCCAAGTGAACCCGGAGCAGACCCTGGTGATGTACGATCTGGTGCGCCGCCTGGCCGGGCTGAAAGGCGATGAGCGGGTGTACGACCTGTACTGCGGGGCGGGCAGCATCTCGCTCTTCCTGGCACGCCATTGCGCCCGGGTGATCGGTGCGGAGATCGTGCCCGATGCCGTGATGGACGCCCGCGCCAATGCTGAACTCAACGGGATCCACAACGTGGCCTTCGAGGCCGGCGACCTGAAGGACCTGCTGAACCCGGAGTTCATTGCGCGGCACGGAAAACCGGATGTGCTGGTGACCGACCCGCCGCGCGCCGGCATGCATGAAGCCGTGGTAGCCCGCATCCGCGAGATGGCACCGCCGGTGATCGTATACGTGAGCTGCAACCCCGCCACGCAGGCGAGGGACCTGGCCCTGCTGAAGGATAATTACTGCATCACCCACGTGCAGCCCTTGGACATGTTCCCGCACACCGCACACGTGGAAAATGTGGTGCGGCTGGAACGGCACTGATCACTCCGTAACGCCTTGCAAATACGTGAGGCTCGAGCAGGGCTGCCCGTTCTTGAAGTAGGAGATGTTCCCATAGTAGCTCACCACGCGGCGGTACTCATCACGGCGCGTTCCATTGTCCACCTCCACGGTGGTGACCAGGAACAACTTGCCGGTGCGGACCTCCTTGGTGCGCACCACTGCATGGCCGCGCAATTGCGAACGTTCCGTGGCCATACGCAGCATTCCGGCATCCAGCAAAAGCTCCGGCTCATCCGCCACGGGTTCCATGCGCACCACCTCGGGCAAGTGGGGCAGCACACGCACCACCTCCGATTCCGCCGGTACTTCCGTCACTTGCACCAATGCTGCGGAAAGGCCCACCGTGGGCGCCACGGTGACAAAGGTTTCCGGCACCCCAGCTTCGGGTTGGGCGGGAGCCTCCTCCTTGGCCCTGGTGCTGGCAGTCACTTCCCGGCCACGCCCCTGCAACGCGCTATCCGCGTGTTCGGCACGGACTTGGTCCAAGCGCTGTTCCAGCACTGCATCCCGCTGGGCGCGCTCTTCCATTTCATAGCGGAAATCGCCGACATGCCCGTCATACCGGATGCGGCCCACGGGCCCCGCATAGTTGAATTCCTGGCCGTCGGGCGGCGGTGCCAAAGTGACCTTCAACGGGAAGGTATACTCCTGCGCACCGGGCAATGCGCCAGGCACATGGGTGTCGATCAGTACTTCCTTGGCCACGCAGCCAGGCCGTTCAAATGAACAGAGGTACACGGTGTTCAGCTCCAGGTCCAGCTCAAATGCATCCAAGTCGCCCACCAGCACCTGCGCGCCGCCGTTCCGGTCCACCACCGTGACCCGGGCGCCCTGCATATTCATGCCCTGCACTTTCAGCACCCCGTCCACATGCAACCCATCGGCTTGCGCCCCCGAGGCCAACAGCCCCAACATCCATATGCCCCACATCCGCTTCATCCCACCGTTTACCATGACGCAGCCAGTGGCACATCGGGTGCCACCCCACGCAATTTGGGGCCGCGAAGTTCTAAGTTCAAGAGCTTCAACCACCCACGGCCGTAACCCTGTTATCGCCAAACTTCGTGAATGAGGAAATTTCCCCACACTTGCTCGCATCCATGGGGAATGACAAACCGCTTTGTGGCATGAAACTTGGCAGAGCTTTGTGCAGCTTCAATCGCTGAACCATGAAACGCGCGATCCAATTGCCCCTGCTGATCACCGGTGCGATCGCCCTGCTGGGCTCCGCCACCGCGATCGCCCAGGAACAACCCGCCTCCTGGCCGTTGGTCTTCACCTCCGGCACCGATCAGGTCCAGGTGTTCAAGCCCCAACCGGAATCGTTCGACGGCAGCAGCTTCACCGCCCGGGCCGCCGTGGCCCTGCAACGCCCGCAGGATGAAAGCCCCGTGTTCGGCGCCATCTGGGGCAACGGCGTGCTGGCCGTGGACCGCACCACGCGCATGGGGGAGCTCACCTCCTTCAAGGTCACCGACATCCGCTTCCCCGGCATCACCGCCGCCGATGAGCAAAACCGCATCAAAACCCTGCTGGCCGACGGCATCACCGCACAGGCACCAACCATCGACATTGACTGGCTGGTGGCCGCCTTGGAAGAAGAGGAGCTCTCGAACGGATCGTTCAACAACACTCCCCCTCAGATCATCTACCGCGAAAAGCCCGGTTTGTTGCTGTACATCGATGGTGACCCCATGTACCAGGCCGTGAAAGACAACACTGACCGCTCTTCGGACGGTGTGTATGCCGCCAACACTCCCGTCGTGGAACGCGTGGTGAACACGCCCTACTTCGTGGTGCGGCCCAAGGGCGGCAACAATTGGCTCTACGGATCGGGCCTGTGGTACAGCAGCAAAGACATCTCTGGACCGTGGACCCACCAACAACAGGCGCCCAAATACTTGCAGGAACTGGCCGCCCAGGTGGACAGTTCGTACGGCAAGGAAACGCCCCAAGGTGTGATCCCTGAAGTGGTGGTGAGCACCAAACCCGCCGTGCTGCTGGACCTCAACGGCCCGCCGCAGATGCAACCGTACGACAACAGCTCGTTGATGTACGTGACCAACACCGATGAGGACCTCTTCCTCCACATCCCCACACAGGAGTACTACCTGCTGGCATCAGGCCGTTGGTATGCCACCAAAAACCTCAGCAACGGACCATGGCGTTACGTGGCATCCGACGCCTTGCCCGAGGGCTTCGCCCAGGTACCCGAAGGTTCCGCCAAGGACGGCATCCTGGCGCATGTGGCCGGCACGCCCGCCGCGCGTGAAGCCGTGCGCGATGCCAGCATCCCGCAAACCGCCAAGGTGGACCGCCACACTGCCAACGTGACCGTTACCTACGACGGTGCACCACAGTTCCGCCAGATCCCCGGCACCGCCGTGTACTCCGCCGAGAATGCCAGCACCACCGTGCTGCGCATCAACGGCAGGTATCACGTGTGCGACAATGCCGTGTGGTACGAAGGCGACAGCCCGGACGGCCCGTGGACCGTGAGCACCGCCGTGCCTGCGCAGGTCAACGAGATCCCGCCCTCCGACCCCGCCTACAAGGTGCGTTATGTGTACATCTACGACCATACCCCGGACGCGGTGTACATCGGCTATACCCCGGGTTACTTGGGCAGCTACGTGCAAGGCGGCGTGGTGGTGTACGGCACCGGCTTCTACTACAACCCTTGGCACGGCGCCTACTGGTATCCGCGCCCGTACACCTGGGGCTTCAACATGTACTACAACCCATGGTACGGATGGGGATTTGGTGCCTCCTGGGGTTACAACTGGTTCTACCCTTCCTGGAACTACTACGGCTACTACCACCCGTATTCCTGGGGCTGGTGGGGACCCTACGCCTATTGCCCCCCGCACTACGGCCACTGGCATGATCACGGCTACTATGGCACGGGCCATTATTATGGGCACCGGCCGGCCTTCGCCAGCCGCACCAATACCGCCGGGCGCCTGGCGGACCAGCCGCTGCGGGGCGCACGCACCAATGTGTATGAAAACCACCAAGTCAGGGGTGTTACCCCTTCCACGGTGGCGAGCAGACCGGCCCGTGCACCGCAAACTGCCGAACGCGGCAACAGCAACCCCAACACGGGCGCAGCCACTAAGGCTCCCTTGCGCGGCGACTACTTCACCGACGGCCGCGGCAACGTATACCGCACCGAGAACGGACGCACCGAGCAATTGAGCCAAGGCGGCTGGACGGCCGTGAAAGAACAGTCGCGTGCCCCACAGGGCGGGGCCCCGGCCACGCCTTCCCGGCAACCTGGGGTGCAGCCCGGCAACGGCGGCATCGCTTCCCCGGCCGATCAGCAGGCCGCACCCGGCAAAATGCCACCAACCGACCGCGCAACCAACCCTTGGATCATCCAACAGGAACGCACCCGCGGGGAACAGCGCGTGAAGGACTTCCGCGGCTATCAGCAGGACAACAGGCCCGTTCCGCAGCAACCGCGGCACAACGCCCCCCAGCCCCCCCGGCAGCCGGCCCCCGCGCCACCTGCACCCAGCAGGGGCAATACCGGCGGGGGCAGCAGCGGTGGCGGCGGCAACCACACGCGCAGCCCGCGTTAAGCCCCCGGACCGCGTTCAATTCTTTTCGGAACCGCCCCTCGCGCATCTTCACCATTTTTGCGCGTTCACGCAACGGTGAAGCATGGATACGGCGGTGGTGATACTGAATTGGAACGGCCGGAAATGGCTGGAGCAGTTCATGCCCCAGGTGGTGGCGCACAGCAGCGCTGATGCCCGCCTGATCGTGGCCGACAATGGCAGCACCGACGATTCCATCGCTTGGCTGCGCGCACACCACCCCGGGGTGGAGGTCATCGCCTTGGCGGAGAACCTGGGGTTCGCCGGTGGATACAACGCCGCCCTGGAACAGCTCCAGGCCAAGTATTTCGTGCTGCTCAACTCCGATGTGGAAGTGACCCCCGGATGGGTGCACCGGTTGCGTGCCTTGCTGGAATCGCAGCCCAACATGGCGGCCTGCCAGCCCAAGATGCTCAGCCACCGCCAGCGCCAGCATTTCGAGCATGCCGGTGCGGCCGGCGGCTACATCGACCGCAACGGATATCCTTTCTGCAGGGGGCGCATCTTCGAGACCACCGAAACCGACGAAGGCCAGTACAACGATGCCCGCGATGTCTTCTGGGCCACCGGTGCCTGCTTGGCCATCCGGGCGGAGGCCTTCCGCGCCGTGGGCGGTTTTGATGCCAAGCTCTTCGCCCACATGGAAGAGATCGACCTGTGCTGGAACCTGCGCCGCCGGGGATGGCGCATAGGCTATACGCCGGCCGTGGCCGTGTACCATGTGGGAGGCGGTGCCTTGGGTTACGGCCAACCGCGCAAGACCTTCCTCAACTTCCGCAACAGCCTGGCCGTGCTCACCAAGCACCTCCGATCGCGGTGGATCGCCGCCCGCATCATCCACCGCATGGTGCTGGACGTGTTCGCAGCCTTCAAGTTCCTTTTGGAAGGCCATGCTGCCCATGCTTGGCAGGTGGGCCGCGCCCATCGCCAGTACCTCCGCTGGTTGCCCGGCCTGTTGCGCCAGCGCAAGCACCTGCAGCGCTTGGAACGGGGCGCCGACCTTACCGGCCTCTACCACCGCAGCATTGCCTACGACCGCTACATCCTGGGGTGGCGCAAGTTCAGCCAGCTCGACCAACGCGCCTTCGATCAGGGCTTGCGCCGCAGCAGGTAGTCCACAGCCAGCCGGTACCCTTCGAGCCCGAAGCCGCTGATCACTCCCGCGCAGTGCACCGCCGTAAGCGATGCCTGCCGGAATGCCTCCCGCGCGTGGATGTTGCTGATGTGCACCTCCACCACCGGCACCGGCACGGTGGCGAGCGCATCGCGGATGGCCACGCTGGTGTGCGAATAGCCCGCGGCGTTCAGCACCACGCCCTCGCAGCCGGCACCCGCCGCGCGCAGCGCCTCGATCAGTTCGCCCTCGTGGTTGCTCTGGAAATGGTCGATCCGGTGTTCCGGAAATGCAGCCTGCAGTTCTGCCAGAAAGTCCGGAAAGGTGCGTGTACCGTACACCTTTGGTTCACGTGTACCGAGCAGGTCCAGGTTGGGGCCGTTGATGATGCGGATGTGCATGGCGTTGCGCAAAAGTGCACGATCTCCCGCTTCGGGCCATGCGGGCGGTGCATGATCTTTGGCCCATGCACTGGGAGCAGGCCTTGGCGGGCTATCGCACCTACCTCAAGCTGGAGCGCGGTTTGGGCGTCCGCACCGTGGAGGCCTACCTGCGCGACGTGGGCAAGTTGCGTGCCTACGCCGAGCAGCACCGGCCGCCCTTGGCCCCGCTCACCCTACAACTGGACGATCTGCAAGGCTTCGTGGCGCATCAGGCCAAGCAGGGCCTGATGGCCACCAGCCAGGCCCGCCTGATCAGCGCCGTGCGTGGCTTCTTCAAGGGTTTGTTGATCGATGGGCGCATCCAAGCCGACCCTTCCGAGCTGCTGGAAAGCCCCCGCACCGGCCGCCATCTGCCCGATTTTCTCTCCGTGAACGAGATCGATGCGCTGATCCATGCCATCGACATGGCGCGCACCTTGGCCCACCGCGACCGCGCCATGCTGGAGACCCTTTATGGCTGCGGCTTGCGCGTGAGCGAACTGTGCAACCTGCGCATCAGCAGGCTAAGTTTCGCCGAGGGCTTCATCCGTGTGGTGGGCAAGGGCGATAAGGAGCGCTTGGTGCCCATCGGGCCCGAGGCCATGCGCCAGATCGGCATCTATCGTGATCAAGAACGAGTGCACCTGCGCGTACAGCCAAAGGCCGGCGACCTCCTCTTCCTGAACAGCCGGGGCGCGGGCCTCTCGCGCGTATGGGTCTTCAAACTGGTGAAGGCCCTGGCCGCAAAGGCAGGCATCACCAAGACGATCAGCCCGCACACCTTCCGCCATTCCTTCGCCACCCACTTGGTGGAAGGCGGCGCCGATCTGCGCGCCGTGCAGGAGATGCTGGGCCATGCCAGCATCACCACCACCGAGATCTACACCCACCTGGACCGCGAGTACCTGCGCAGCAACATCATGCGCTTCCACCCGCGCGCCAACACTGCCCGCTAGCGGGCTATGACAAAGCTTGCACGGCCCGCCGCACCCTGCCCACGCGATCGGGTGTGCAGCACGTAGCCGCCTGCGGGCAGTGACGAAACGTCCAGTTGCAACGCCTGCCCGGCCACTGCGTGCCTGAAGCCCTGCAATACGCGGGCACCCGTGCTGTTGAATACGCCGTATTCCACCAGGCCCGTCTTTTCCGTCGCGCCCTCCACCACCAACCGCTCGTTCGCCGGTACCGGGTACACGGTCAAAGGTTTGGCGGCGCCGGTGGTTTCGGCCACCCCCGTGAAGGTGCCCTTGCCGAAGGCATACTGCCCCTTGCGCAACACGTCGATGCCGATGTAGCCCGAGCCGTCGGTAAGCACGTTGGCGTGCACGTCCTGGTCGGGGCATATGGACCAGGGTGTGCCGGGATCGGGGCGGTAGAGCAGCATCACGCCGGTTTCATCGCCACCCAGCATGTCGTGGTCCAAGGAGGAACTGCTGAGGGCGGAATAGGCCAACCGCCCGCGCAGGGCATTGCCTTCGGGCCATACCCCGTCCACGATCCAATAATGTGTGCCGGAGATCTCGTCGATGCCCTCGCCGAGTTCGGCCTCGGGCGCGGCCCAGATGTGCTCGAAGCGGATGAGGGAGGTGTCCACTACCGCATCGGCGTAAAGGCGGAACTCCACCAAAGGCTGGGCCTGGGGCACGGTTTCGCCGGGCACCATGGTTCGCTCAAAGGCCATGCGCGCCTGGTTGAGGCGGGTGTGGCCGTTGAGCACGGCCATCACCGGCTCGAAGGAGCACTCCAGGTTAAGGGTAGTGTATTCACCGCCCACGGTTTGCAGGTATTCCTGCCGTTGGCCGTCAGCCGCGACCAGGGTGATGTCCAGCGGCACCGCTTGGTGGAAGACCGTGGCCCCGCGCAACTTCTGCTTGACCTCCAGCGCCACGTTCCACGCCCCACCGCCGGCCTGCGCGGAAAGGTTTTGCACCACGAACACCGAGAAACCGGGGGCGAACACCTGGTCGGTGAAGAAGGGGTGCAGGTCGTAGCCGGTGGCTGTTTCCAGCGCGTCGCGGAAGCCGGCGGCGTCCAGCGTGCTGTAGGCATGGGCCGCTTGCACGGCGTGCATGCCCTGGCTGAAGAGCGTATCACCCAAGTAGCCGCGCAAGTTGTGCATGACCGAGGCACCCTTGTAATAAGTGGTGAGGCCGTAGATGTACGGATCGGGCATGGGCGAAAGCGCCTGGAAACCGCCGTCCTGCAGGTGGGCCTGTTGCAGCACGTAGAGCTGGTTGTAGCTCACCGCATTCACCAGGGCCTCAGGCCCGCCGAGCCATTCTTCCACCAAGTGGCCGCTGTATTCGGCGGGGCCTTCCTTGAGCCACATGTCTTGCTGGGTGTGCGGCGTTACCATGTCGCCCCACCAATGGTGGCCCAGTTCGTGGGTGAGCAGCGCGCGGTTGTCGGCTTGGGGCTGCGCGGGCATGAAGTCGGGGTAGGCGATGTTGGTGGGGATCTCCAGGGCGCCGTCGGTGGTGAGCACATAGCCCACGCGTTGCCAGGCGTACGGGCCGTACCAATGTTCGCAGGCGTCGATGGCCGCGCCCACGTCCACCATTTTAGCGGCCATGCCCGCCATGTGCGCCGGTTTGGCGGTGAGCCGCACGGGTATGTCGCCGTAGGCGCCGGTGTGCACGTAGTTGCTGTCGCGGTAGTCGGCCACGGCAATGGCGCTAAGGTGCGTGGGAATGCGCTGGTCCAGCCGGAAGCTGCGCACCACCGTATCGCCTCCCAAGGCCACTTCGCCCAGGAATTCGCCTTGGCAATGTGCGCGGAAGGTGCCCGCGCTCTTCACATGGTAGGTGTAGGTCGCCCGTTCCACGAAGGAGTCGAAGCAGGGGTACCACACTTTTCCGAAGTTGGGCGGTATGGTGGTGAGCCCGATGCCCAGGTTGTAGATGTAGTTGCTCTCGAAGTAGAAGCCGCCCCAGTCGGGATCGCGCGTGGGATGCCCGTGGTAGTGCACGGTGAGCGCGGCTGTATCGCCCAAGGCCGGTGCCTCTACGAAGTTCACCCGCAAGGTTTGGCCGTTGTGGCTGAAGGTGAGCGGTCCTTCCGGTGAGCTGACCGAATCCACCGAAAGGTCACGCAGCTCGAAACGAATGAAGTCCTGGTCCGCCATCAGCGGCACGTAGGTGATGGTGGTGGCCGCCGTGATCTGCTGGCCGCCGTAATCGGTAACATCGATGGCAATGCCGTAGTCCAGGATATCGAAGGTGTCGCTGCGGGCAATGATGTCGTCGATCAGTTCGCGTTCTGCCGCGGTGGGCACGGGTGCTGGAGCTGGATGGTGCCGGAAATAGCGGCAGCCGAATTTGTACGGTTGGGCCGTGGCCAACAGGGCCATGGCCAGGGTGACCAATAGGGCGCAGGAACGGGCGGAGTGCATCATGGGAAGCGGTGTAGCAAGGCCGAAACTAGGGCTGCGGCTTGATCCGGGGCTTAGGGGCGGCGATCGTACCTGGTTGTTGTCCATTGCAAAAGCTGCGGGGCGGCAACCGGCTGTCAGCTATTGCGTAACCCTTCATGGGGCATGCACGTACGATCCACACGTCCCTTAGCGCGGCGCACCTATGCTTGAACAGACACCTTTGCCAGCAACCCTCCTTGCCGTGCTGTTGCTGGTGGCGACGCCGGGCAGCACTGCCCGTGCACAAGTAACGGTGCATTCCACCGACGGGTATGACGTGCACATCAGCACCACCCCCACGGGCATCCTGCCGGGCAGCATGAATTGCCCTTACGGTTACAGCTTCCAGGTGGAGCTCACCTACGAGGTCACCTTTACCGGGCCCGGCGCTCCGGCCAGCATGTACACCTTGCAAGGCAGCGTGGGCTGTAGTCCGGCATCTCCCACCTTCGACCTGCCCAACACCCCGTCCGGTGGCAAGGTGAACTCCGTGGGCGCCTGGCGCGATGCGTCCGATTGTACCACGGCCACGGTGGGCTCGTTGGGCTGCGACAAGGTGTTCGTGGACATCGAAGGCCCGGGCATCACCATGCGCACCGTGCAGGTGCCCTTCTCCCCTCTGCCCATCACCTTGGTGGAGTTCGGCGCCACGGCCAACGCCGGCACCGTGCTCTTGGAGTGGGCCACGGCCTCTGAAAAGGACAATGCCTTCTTTACCGTGGAGCGCTCGGCCGATGCCGAAACGTTTGAGGCCGTGCTGCAACTGCCCGGCGCAGGCAACAGCTCGGCCATACTGCACTATTCGGCCATCGATAGGGATCCCCTGCCCGGCCTCTCCTACTACCGCCTAAGGCAAACGGACCTCAACGGCACCACCACTGTATCGGACATGGCAGTGGTGGAGCACCGGGCGTCTGGCACCTTTGCCGTGCACCCCAACCCATGGTTTGGCGGGGCCTTGGAGCTGCCCAGGAACAGCGTGGGCCAACGCTTGGAGGTGCGCTCCGCTGCGGGCGCCCTGCGCCATGCCGCACCGGTAACGGCCACCAGTGCAACCCTGCCGGAACTGGACCCGGGCGCCTACCAGCTTGTGCTGATCGACCCGCACACCGGCGCTCGGCGCCAGTGCCGGTTGTTGAGGCTGTGAGGCGGATGATCGTAGTGCGTAGTGCGTAGTGCGTAGTAGTGCGCAGTGCGTAGTGCGTAGTGCGTAGAGAGCCGTTGTCGGTTGTTGATCATCGCTGCCAACGACGCCGCGCCCGTATTCCTGCGAGCTACAAACCGGCCATTGGCCCAGGCGCTTGATGTTTGGGGCCGGTTGCCTTCAGCCCTTCCCCTGCTTGCCGTTCCCGCGGACCACGCGCCGCAAACGAACAACTTTCCTCCATTGGCCATGCTCTTGCATCCGGCCCCGTAACCCTTGGCCCAGGCGCTGCGTTGAAGCCGCTCCTCCACCAAGCCCATCTTCATGCCGAAGCCGACCCGTCCGCCCGCTTCCGTCCTTGCACCGCTCTTGATCTTGCTTTTCTCCCTGGCCCCCAAGGCCAACGCCCAGGTAACCGTACATTCCACCAACGGTTACGATGTGACCATCAACGCCACGCCCACCGCCATTGTGCCCGGCTCCATGAGCTGCTCTTGGGGTTACAACTACCGGGTGCAGATCACCTACACCGTGACCATCAGCGGGGCGGGCGCCCCGGCCAGCCTGTCCACCATGCAAGGTTATGTGGGCTGCGGCTGGAACCTGATCTACTTCAACCTGCCCAACAATGCTTCCAGCGGCACGGTGCTCTCCAGCAACGCTTGGCGCGGGGTATCCGATTGTGCCACGGCCAGCGTGGCCTCCCTGGCGTGCAACAACGTGCTCGTGGAGATCGCCGGGCCGGGCATTCCCAGCCAATTTGTATTCGTGCCGCCCACGCCCCTGCCCATCACCCTGGTGGAATTCAGCGCCACGCCCCAGGCTGGCACCGTACAACTGGAATGGGCCACGGCCAGCGAAAAGGACAATGCCTTCTTTACCGTGGAGCGCTCGGCCGATGCCGAAACGTTCGAGGCCGTGCTGCAACTGCCGGGCGCAGGCAACAGCTCATCCATGTTGCATTATTCCGCCACCGATGCCGCTCCTTTGCCCGGCCTTTCCTACTACCGACTGCGGCAAACGGACCTCAACGGCACCACCACTGTTTCGGATATGGTGGTGGTGGAGCACCGGCGAACGGGCACTTTTGCCGTGCACCCCAACCCTTGGGCCGGCGGCGCCTTGGAACTGCCCGTGAACAGCTTGGGCCAGCGTTTGGAGGTACGCTCCACAACCGGCGCCCTGCTCCATGCCACACCAGTAACGGCCACCAGTGCAACCCTGCCGGACCTGGCCCCGGGCACCTACCTGCTGGCGCTGATCGATCCGCACACCGGCGCTCGGCGCCAGTGCCGGTTGTTGAGGCTGTGAGGGGGATGATCGTAGTGCGTAGTGCGTAGTAGTGCGTAGTGCGTAGTAGTGCGCAGTGCGTAGTGCGTAGTGCGTAGAGAGCCGTTGTCGGTTGTTGATCATCGCTGCCAACGGCGCTCCGCACGAATTCCTGCGAACTACGAACCGGTCACTGGCCCGCAGCGCATGGTGCTTGGCACCGATCGCCTGTCGCCCCCCTCGCCCACGGCCGACTTTTACGTGCTGCAGGCCGCGCCATTGCGTAAAACCCCGCCAGTTGTCCACAAACCAGATCGGTTTTAACCAACAGGCGTGTATTTCTTTACATGGGGCGCCCCGGATCTCCCGATATTTGCAAACCCCAAGCCGCTATTTATGCTCCATATCGGCCTTCCCCCCCGGGTAACCTTCCAACGCCTCCGGCCCCTGCGCAGTGTGGTGCTTGCCGCTACGGGCTGCTTGGCTTCCCTTTTATTGGCCCAGCCCACCGACCTGATCATCTCGGAGTACGTGGAGGGCAGCAGCAACAATAAGTACCTTGAATTGTACAACGGGACCGGTGCGGCCATTGACCTGAGCGACTACGAGATCAGGAATTATTCCAACGGGAACACCACCCCCACCACCACAAATGCCTTGAGCGGCATGCTGGCCAATGGCGCCACGATCGTGTACAAGAATTCCTCGGCGACCATCTATGGAGGTGCAGCAACCAATGCGACAGCAGTTGCATTCAATGGTGACGATGCGATGGTGCTGTGGAAAGTGTCCACGGGCCTTGCCGTGGACATTTTCGGCAATATCGGCTGCGATCCGGGAAACGAATGGACCTCTGGTTCCACTGGTACCGAGGACCAAACCTTGGTACGCAATGCGAACATTTGCGCCGGGGTAACAACGGATCCTGGAAATACAGGCTGTCCGTTTCCAACACTGTCTTCTGAATGGACCCAATATGCCCAAAATGATGTCAGCCACTTGGGCAGCCACACCATGACCTGCGGCCCCACGGTGAATTTTAATGCCGCCGCGGGTTCAGCCATGGAAAACACCGGCACCAACACGGTAAACCTGACGATCAACCCAGCCACCGTGGCTGCGGGCACCATTTCCTTTGTGATCGGCGGCACCGGCACCGCCACTTACGGCACGGACTATACCAGCAGCCCCGCGGCCGTGGCCGGGGTGTTCACGGTGAACGTGGCCTCCGGCGCCACCACGGCCAGCTTTGACCTCAACTTGGTGGATGAAGGGTTCACCGAGCCCAATGAAACGGTGAACCTCTCCATCTCCGGCACCACCGGAGGTATCAGCATAGGGGGAGCGTCGAGCCATGTGTTCACCATCACCAACGACGACAACACCCCCACCATCAGCTTCAGCACCACCAGCATTTCCGTGCTGGAAAATGCCGGCGTACAAACGGTCACGCTGGGCCTGTTGCCCACCACACACCCCTCGGGCAGCGTGACCATCACGGTGGCCAACGGACCCGGCGCGGTATACGGCAGCGATTACACCACGAACCCCGCCGGCGGCGGCGGCACCTTCACCATACCGGTGGGCGTCAACGCTCCCACCGTGAGCTTCCAAGCCACCGTGATCGATGATGCGCTGCTGGAATCCACCGAAACCATCACCTTCACCATCACCGGCACCACCGGCGGCCTGCTCATCGGCAGCAACAACGCCGCCACCTTGATGATCGGCGACAATGATTCGCCGCCCACTGCGTTGGTGCCGGGTGACCTGGTGGTAGTAGGCGTGAATGCCAACGACAATGCGTGCGACGGCGGTGATCCGGAGAACTATGACTATGTGAGCTTCTTCTGCTTCAAGGAGATCACCTTCGGCACCGAGCTCATCCTGACGGACAACGGGTATGAACGCTGCATCGCGGGCCAATGGGGCAACCAGGAAGGCACCTTGCTGATGACCCGCACCGGGCCCGCGATCCCCGCCGGACAGGTGATCACCTTCCGGATCAAAGCCGCACCGGGGCCCACCAATGTTGCATCCGTGGCCCCTGACGCCGGATGGACCTGCACCAACATCGGCATCGGCGGTACCAGCATGGCGTTCAATGCCGGGGGTGAGCAGCTCTTCTTCATGCAAGGCGGCACGTGGAATCCGGGCACTTCAGGAAGTAGCAACGCCACCTACACCGGCACGGTGCTCTACGCGTTCAGCACCAACCCCAGCCCGCCTTGGACGGCGCATTGCACCACGAACGCCAACCAGCGCAGCAACCTGCCCCCGGGCGTGGAGTGCTTCAGCATGGCCCCCACCTCCGCCACCGACTTCAGCAAGTACACCGGCCCGATCACTGCGGCCACCCAGCGCGACTGGATCATCCGCATCGACAACACGGCGAACTGGTCCAGTTACCCCAGTTGCACGCAGTACTACGCCAACGGCCAGAATTGGCTCAGTGCCCCCATTCTGCCCATCACCGCCGGTGCCATGACGCCCGGCTTGTGGCGCGGCGGCACCAGCACCGACTGGTTCGAGTGCAAGAACTGGGATGATGCCCGGGTACCCGACGCCACCACCCCCGTGGTGATCAACAGCAGCGCCCTGCAAGCCTGCGATGTGGGCCTGAGCCCGGGCATCAATCCGGGCGGCACGGCGGTATGCGCCTCGGTGCTGCACCAGTTCAGTTCCACCGCGCCCCGCGCCCTGAACGTGCGCGACAACAGCACGCTGAACGTGGGCGGGTTGTACCGCTTGGACAACACCAATGCCGCAAGCCTTACCGTGCAAGTGATGACCGACGCCACCTTGACCGCGGGCTCGGTGGAGATCGCCGGTGCGGTCCTGGGGAATTTCGACGCCAACCTGCGCGCCAACTACAGCGGCAGCCTGCTCGATATCAGCGGGAACCTCACCATCGGCCCCGGAGGCATGCTTAACATGGCCAACGGTGCCGGCACCAGCGGCACCTTGCAGCTGGGCGGCGACTTCATCAACCAGGAGGTCGAGAGCCACTTCAGCGACAACTACACCTCGGTGGTGCTGGACGGCAGCGGCAACCAGTCCATTGTGCACGGCAATGCACAGGAATACTTCTACGACCTGCAGGTGAACAAGCCCGGTGGCGCGGTGGAGGTCACGGCCCCGATCACCATCCGCAATGTGCTGGACCTCACCCAGGGCATCGTGTACGACACGTTGCCGGGCGCCTTGGTCACCTTGCAGGCCGCAGCCGTCCACACCAGCACCAACGATGCCAGCTTTGTGCACGGACCGGTGCAGAAGTACGGCGACGCCGATTTTGTGTTCCCCATCGGCAAGAACGGCAGCTTCCGCCCGGCGGAACTGCAATTCATCACCGGCGGTGCGGGCGTGGCCTTCAAAGCGGAGTATTTCGATGCGGACCCTTACACGGCGATCGGCCCGTTGGTGCAGCCCACCCCGCTGCACCACATCAGCCATTGCGAGTACTGGACCATTGAACGCACGGTGGCCTCGCCCAATGCCTTGGTGGTGCTCTCGTGGGATACGCCCGAAAGCTGCGGGGTGACCTCCTTGGCCACCTTGCCTGAGCTGCGCGTGGCGCGCTGGAACGGCAGCAACTGGGACGATCGCGGCAACAGCGACATCACCGGCAATGCCACCAGCGGAACGGTGGCCACGGCCAACGTGGAAACAGCCTTCAGCCCGTGGACGCTGGCCTCCGTTACCCAGAACAATCCGTTGCCCATCGAACTGCTGTCCTTCACGGCCACCCCCGGCGAGCGCCTGGTGGAGCTGCGCTGGATCACGGCCTCGGAACAGGACAACGCCCTGTTCACCGTGGAACGCAGCCAAGATGCCGTGCACTTCGAAGAGCTGCTGCACGTGCCGGGCGCGGGCAACAGCCAGCAGGTGCTTCACTACGCCGACCGCGACCCGGCGCCGCTCAACGGGCTGAGCTACTACCGCCTGCGGCAAACCGACCTCAACGGGGCCTCCACCGTGAGCAACGCGGTGCCGGTGTTCTTCCAGGGCCGCGACCGCCAGCCGATCACCGTGCTGCAAGGCCATGAAGGCACGTATGTGCTGCACGACTTCGGCACGGGCAGCACCTTGGAAGTGATCGACCTCACGGGACGCTTGGTGGCCAGCAGCACCATCACCGCGGAAGGGCTGGCTCCGGTGCCTACGCAGCGCTTGGGCCACGGCGTGTACGTGCTGCGCATCAGCGACGCGGTACGGACCGAAAGCACGCGATTCGCCTACTGAACCGGGGATAGCCGATCAGCCGCGCAGCACCAGCAGCGGCACGGTGGTGTGCAATGCCATGCGCTTGGAGGTACTGCCTTGGAAGAGGCGGTGCCAGAAGCTGCGCTTGCGGCGCACCACGGCCACCAGGTCGATGCCTTCTTCGGCCACCATGCGTTCCACGGTGCGCTCCACCGCGCCCCCTTCCACTGCGGCATAGGTGTGCTGGATGTTGCCCAGGAGCCCGCTGAAGCGGCGGGCCTGCGCGGTGGAAACCGCACCGGCGGGGCCCACGTGCAGCACGGTGATGCGGGCACGGGCGTGCTTGGCGGTCCAGATCATGGGTTGCAGGCTTTCTGCCGTGTCCGCTTCGCCATCGTCGGCAAAGAGGATGCGGTCCAGCTTGGCAGGCTGCCATTGGGCGGGAACCGCGATCACCGGCAGCGCCGCTGCGGTGACGGCCGCCGCCGTGTTGCGGCCTACCAGCCCGTAGTTGCCCTCGCCCTGGGTGCCCATCACCACCAGGTCCACCGCCTTGGCGGCATGCACCTCGTTGATGGCATCGGCCAGGGGGCTGAAGCTGGAGCGCAGGGACACGCGCACCGTGCCGGCCAATTTGCGGAAGCGGCGGTCCATGCGGCGCAAGCCAAGGCGCGAGGCGCGCTCCGTATCGTGCCCTCCGGGCACCAGCGCATTGCGGTAGGCCAGCTTGAGGTAGACGTTGAGGAAGGTGTACTCCACGTCCTTTGTGCCGTGCAGTTCCAAGGCGAACCGTGCGGCATTGAACGAGGCGTCGCTGAAATCTGTGGGAAGGAGGATGTGCTTCATGGGTTTGCTGCTGTTGCGAAAAATAGGCCTCACCAGCCGGAGCCGAGGCAACAATTGTCACCCTCCGGCCCGAAATGAATGACCAACTTGCCTGAAACCCCGCAATGGAATGCCACTGCTGACCTGCGGGGCCGCACCACCCCAATACCCCCCTGCCATGAACGAACGAAAGGAAGCGCTTTATACCGGCCTCGGCCACTTGTTCTACAGCATTGCCGCCAGCGACGGCCGTGTGTCGCCGGAGGAATCCGCCAAGCTCAAGAAGCTGGTGCGCAGCCAATGGATGCCCGCTGAGAGCGGGCAGGATGAGGCAGGCACCGACCTGGCCTATTACATCGAGATCGGTTTTGACCATGCCAACGATGCCGGGCTGGACCCCGACAAGGCCTTCGGGCGCTTCCGGGACACGCACGCCCGGCTGCCCGAGCTGTTCGACCCGAGCACGCGCCACATGGTGATGCGCAGTGCGCAGGCCGTGGCCGATGCCTTCGGCGGGAAGAGCCAGCAGGAGCGGCGGATCCTGGAGCAGCTGAAGGAGCTGTTCCTGTAGAAGCCTGCCCCTGGACGGGATTGCTACGGGGCCGTGATCGGCGGAAGCGTACGGATGCACCGGGACCGAGGTGCGTTAAGGCAGATGGCACCGGAGGGATGGCCGCCCAGGGCGCTACGCCGGCAGCATGCTGAACCGGGGGTCCAGCGGATCGAGGTCTGCCAGCAGGCGATCGAAAAAGGCCGGGCCCTCCCGCGCGTACCACGGCATGAAGTTCTCCCGGCGCTCCTGCAAGCCACCTCCAGGAAAGAACCGTTCATGCAACAGGGCAAGCTGACCCAACGGTTCAGCTTGTTGGCGCTTGGCTGCGCGCAAGAGTTTCTTGCCGAACGCCTCCAATTGGTGCAATGCCCGCTGTTCCATCGCGCCCACCGCGCCGCGCAATGTGGGGTCTGCTTCCACGGCCCGCGCGGCCAAGGCGGCATAGAATGCTTTGGCATCCTGCAGTTCCCTGTTCAGTGAAGTGGAAAACGCGGCCTTTTCCTTCGCCACGCGGGCCCGCAGTTCTTCCAACGGAGCGAACAGGTCCATCGCCTCCAAGCCCAGGCCGGCCAGGCGGCGGATGTCCTTGGTTTGCAGGAATGCCGCCGAGGTGCGCAGCAGCATCACGGGCATGGGCACCTGGAAGGCTTGGAACAGCCACTTGAGCTGGAACCAGTAGGCCAGTTCGCCGCCCCCGCCCACGTAGGCGATGTTGGGCAGGACGGTTTCCTGGTAGAGGGGCCGCATGAGCACGTTCGGCGAGAAGCGGTCCGGGCGGTCTTCCAATTCGGCAAGCACTTGCTCCACTGAGAAACCGGTGCCGCCCTCAAGCACCCGGAAGCCTTCAGCGGCGGGTTCGATGCGGCTGCGGTGGCCGGGCCGCAAGTAGAAGAGGTTGATCGGGCGTGCATGCGCCTGGGTGCGCCAATGGGCGGCCAGCTGTTGGTCGGCGTAGTGCACGGTGCGTTGAGTGACCTGGTTGAGCAGTTCCTCGCGCATGATGGGCGCAAATAGGCGCTTGAGCGTGGCATCGTCGCCGTCCACCACCACCACGCCGAAGCGGCCGAAGAGCGCATCCACGAACAGGCGTGTGGCCGTGGCGAGGTCGTGTTCGGGCCGGTAACATCGGCGCAGCAACGCCCGCAGCTCATCGGCATGGGTGCCGGGCCCCAACAGGGCATCCACTTGATCGAGCACCGGGCCGATGCCATCCAATTTCAAGCGGCCCACGGCCCCGGCCGTTTCACCCGGCCACTGCACCTTGGTGCCGTTGACCCAGGCATGATCGATCTCCGGCCGGTCGTGGTCTTCGGTGGCCATCCAGAACACGGGCACCACGGGCTGTTCCACGGTGGAGAGCTCCCGCGCCAAACGCACCACGTTGAGGATCTTGAACGGCACGTACAGCGGCCCGGTGAACAGGCAGAGCTGGTGCCCGGTGGTGATCGTAAGGGTGCGCGCCCCGCGCAAGCGCTGGAGGTTGGCCCGTACGGGCTCTTGCATGGGCATGCCGGCATACTGCATGTCCAAGGCATCGCAAAGCACGGTGCGCGCGGCCGCGCTGAACCTCCGCTCCTGCATGGCCGCCTGCAACCCTTCCGCGTCCGGCGCCCAGGTGTAGAACCCGCGCAGGCCGGGAGCGCCGTCGAGGTAATCGTTGATCAAGGGTGAGAACCTGCCGGTATTGCGGTAAGGGATGGCGATCCGCTGCATGGAGCGCGAAGGTAGGTGGGGGTGGATGGTTCGAGGGGCGTAGTTGTTAGTGGGCAGTGGGCGGTGCCAAGGCGGGAGCAAGTGACTGCCGGCCTATTGCCGTGCCCTGATGCGAACGGTGGACCAAGCACCAGTGCTACGATCGCGGGACTATTGAAGCCGTTACCTTGCGTGCACAAAAACACGATCGATGCCCATCCGCATGACCCCCGATGAAGGTTCCGGCCAGCAACGCCAAGGGCCGCCGACCGGCCCCCGTGGCGGCGGCGGCGGTGGTGGCCTGGGCAGCCTGCTGCCGCTGCTGCTGGGCTTTCTGTTCAAGAACCCCAAGCTGTTGGTGGTGGCCTTGGTGCTGTTCGGCCTGTACTACTTCTTCGGCGGCAACTGCGGCAGCACCACCGGCGGCGGTGCCAGTGATGCCATCAGCCAGCTGCTCACCGTGCGCGGCGCCAACTTCGATCCGGCGCTGTACGACCAAGCCGAGGTGTATGAACCCCTGGCGGACAATGTGAGCGCCCCGTTGCCCGAGCGCGTATCGCTCGAGCAGTTCGCGCCCAAGCGCCTCAACCAAGGGCAGCAAGGCAGCTGCGTGGCCTGGGCCAGCGCCTACGCCGCACGCTCCATCGTGCAAACACAAGCCACCGGCACGGCAGCCAACGCCACGGTCTTCAGCCCCAGCTACCTCTACAACCAGATCAAACTGGGCAACGACTGCCAAGGCTCGTACATCTTCCGCGCCATGGAGAACATGAAGGCCGGCGGTGTGCTGCCCTTCAGCCAGTTCGGATATACCGACCAAAGCTGCCAGAAGCAGCCCAATGCCGCCGAACGGCAACAGGCCCTTCCCTACCGCATCAAGGGGTTTCAGCGCTTGAGCTACAACGGGGACGACCAGCGCACGGACATGCTGGCCATGAAGCAGCAGCTGAGCCAAGGCGCTCCCGTGGTGATCGGCATGATGGTGGGCGGCAGCTTCATGCAGGACATGGAGGGCCGCGACCTGTGGACGCCCACGCAGAACGACTACCGCATGCAGGGCTTCGGCGGCCATGCCATGTGCGTGATCGGCTACGACGATTACAAGGTGCAGGGCGAAGCCGAGGGCGGTGCCTTCCAGATCATGAACAGCTGGGGCCCGGAGTGGGGCAACAACGGCATCGCCTGGGTGCGCTACCGCGATTTCGACCACTTCGCCAAGGAGGCCTATGCGGTGTATCCACAAGGGGAAGGCGTGGACGTGAAGCCCTCCGAGTACGACATCCGTTTCGGCTTGGCACAGGTGGACGCCAAGGGCAAGGCCACGGGCCAGCACATCGCGCTGAAACACGAGCAGGGGCGCGTGTTCCGCACCACCTCCCCCATCCGCAAGGGCGACCGTTTCAAGATCGAGGTGACCAACAACGCCGAGTGCTACACCTACCTCTTCGGGTTGGAGACCGATGGCAGCACCTATGTGCTGTTCCCCTATACGCCCAAGCATTCGCCCTACTGCGGCATCACGGGCACGCGCGTGTTCCCGCACGACCAGAGCTTGACCGCGGACGAGGTGGGCAACACGGACGTCATGGCCATCCTAGTGGCGAACCAGCCGTTGGACTACCCCAAGATCAACGAGGCGATGAAGGCCAACGCGGTGCAGGGGCTTGAGGCGAAGTTGGCGGCCGTGCTGGGCGATGAGCTCACTGCAGCGGATGCACCCGCCTATACGGAAGGCAAAACCTTCGGGGCGAAAGTGCCTGCGGCAAGGAACACCCTGGCCATTGTGCTGCAGATCGACAAACGCTGAGATATATCAACTGCAGGGAAATGCGGTCCCGTTACATTGGACGGTGTTCAATATGCCAAGCCCATGAAAAGGTTCCTGTACATCCTTGCCGCGATCATCCTGCTGGCGCAATTCATCCGCCCTTCGAAGGTAGCCGAACCCGTGGACCCCGCATCGGACCTGATCGCACTGACCAAGCCCGCTGCGGAGATCGAGGGCCTGCTGCGCGTGGCCTGCTACGATTGCCACAGCGGCCAACCGCGCTATCCTTGGTACGCCAACATCACCCCGGTGAACTGGTGGCTCAACCAGCACATCAAGGAAGGACGCAAACACTTCGATGCCACCACGTGGGGCACGGTGCCCGCCTACCAGCGCGACCACCAGGCCAAGGAGGTGATGGAGATGATGGAAAAGAAGGAGATGCCGCTGGACAGCTATACCTGGACCCATGCCGATGCCCGGCTGACCGATGCGCAGCGCAAGCTGATCAGTGACTTCTTCGCGGCCAAGCGCGATGGCTCTTGGGACGTGGAGAAGGCGCGACGGAAGGCGGCCGGCGAGATCAAGTAGGCGCACACCTGCCAGCTACCTCGCTTCCTTGGCAGGGTCCAGCTTGCGGAGGATGGAAGCGGCCATTTCGCTGTTCACCTTGTCCACGGTGATGCGGTCGCCCTTGCGCACGTTCACCAAGTACACCACCGGATCGGAACTGGTGGTGGCGGCATTGATGTGGATCGTTACCGGCTCCCCTGGTCCCACTCGAAATGACACGGGAACAGGGGCCGGCCGTGGAACCAAGGCCAACCGGCGATAGCCATCGCTCACCAGGTCGGCTTCATGCCCACCGTACACGAGCATTTCCAGTACGGTATCCACGGCGGAAAAGCGACTTTACAGGAAGAGGTGGTCGCTGGTGGGTTCCGTCTTCGTATCGCTGGTCTTCCGGGGTTTGAGCGTGCCCGTGAGCAGGTCCAGTTCCACAGGAATAGCACGGGGCGTGGAGGCGGTGGAGGCCATGTACACGGCCGCACCGATCATTCCGAAGGACACCCCGACGGCAACCCCCACGTCCGTGCTGCCGGGTTGTATCGAATACTCCGACGTGAACGCCCGTCCGGACCGGTCCAAACCCAGATACTTTCCTCCGGAGTTGATGTACGCTTGGCGGCCATCACTTACCCCCCAGATCGTTTCCGGTACTTGAACGCCCTTGTCCGTTTTCAACTTCATCAACGGCATGGCCTGTCGATCGGTCCCTGCCGGTTTGAGCGTGAACCCGACGGTGGTATCGGGCCGCTGATCCCGGAAATCCTGGTAATTGGCGTAGATGCCACGGGCCGGTGTTCCCGCTTCCAGCACCGCATAGCTGCGGTCGGCCCCATCAAAGAAACCGGCCTGGGGCGGTGCCGGCAGGGGCGTGCGGGCAAGTTGGCCGGTTTGCCGGGCAGCCGAAAACGCTGCCAAGCCACTGGCGAATGCTGCGGCCACATTGGCCTCCTGTTGGGCCGTGGCATCCATTCCACCCTTCAGCATGGTGGTTGCCGCGCGGTCGAAGATCCTGTACCAGCCGCTGTCCGTCCGGGTCAGCAGTTCGAAGTTCAATCCACAATAACAGTTCTCGGAGAAGGACTCTGCCAGCTCCTCCACCTCCAACGCATTGATGCGCATGGTGCAGTGGAGCATACCCGGAGCGGGTTCACCTTGCTCGAGCAGCCCCTGCACCGAGGCCCGGATGCCATTGGCCATGTACGCCGGCACCCGTCGGTTGCCCATGCCTTTCATCACCATGCCCACACTGGCGCTGTCGCTGAAGCTGGTGATCACGGAATCCAGGAAGATGCCTTCCGGAACGACGAGGCGATCGACCATGGACAGATCGATGAAATGTTGCGCCTCCGCAGTGGAGCTGAACAAGACAAGGGCTGCAACGGACCACCAGGCACGCATAGGGGCAAATATGTGCATACCCGGCGAACGGACCATTGCGGCCCGGGCAAACGCATCGAAATAGGCCTAACGCCGGCCCAACCTCCGGTTGGGCCGTGAAGTGCATGTGCCGCGCCTTCAGCGCTCGGCGCATGGGGCGCATGCCAGCCCGGAGCTTCGCCCCGAGCTGGCATGCTGGCGGGCCTTCAGCCCGCCGTGCTCAAACAAATGCACGGTACAGGGCTGAAGGTCCGGCAACAAACCGGCGGTACCGCCATGCGCCGGTTTGTTGCGTAGGACAGTTGCGCTGAAGGTTCGGCACATGCACCGGCCAAGATCCGTGGGTGCCTTTTCCACCGCCCACAAATGTTTTCCGGACACGGAGCTCTGCCCTGCAAGGAAGATGCGTTTGCCCTGCTACGCCGGCACGGCGTCCAGTTCGTGCTCACGCGCCGCAGTGATGCGCACCTCCGCGAAATCACCGATGCGCAAGTGCCCGGCGGCGGTGGGTATCAGCACATCGTTGTCCACCTCGGGTGAATCGTGCTCGGTACGGGCGTAGTACCTGCCGCCCTCGGCCTTGTCCACCAGCACCTTGAACACCTTGCCCACCTTGGCCTGGTTGAGCTCGAAGCTGATGCCACCCTGCAGTTCCATGACCTCGGAGGCACGCTGCTGCTTCACCTCGGCGGGAACATCGTCCTCCATGGTGAAGGCGTGCGTGTCTTCCTCATGGCTGTAGGTGAAGCAGCCGAGGCGGTCGAAGCGCATGCGTTCGATCCAGCGCAGGCTGTCCTCGTGGTCGGCCTGGGTTTCCCCGGGGAAGCCCGCGATCAGCGTGGTGCGGATGGCGATGCCCGGCACCTTTTCGCGTACGGCGGCCACCAAGGCTTCGGTCTTCTCCTGGGTGATGCCGCGGCGCATGCGCTTGAGCATGTTGGTGCTGCCGTGCTGCAGGGGCATGTCCAGGTATTTGCAGATGTTGGGGCGTTCGCGCATCACGTCGAGCACTTCCATGGGGAACCCGCTGGGGAAGGCGTAGTGCAGGCGGATCCAGTCGATGCCCTCCACATCGCTGAGGCGGGCGAGCAGCTCGGCCAGGTTGCGCTTGCCGTAGATATCAAGCCCATAGTAGGTAAGGTCTTGTGCGATGAGGATGAGTTCCTTGGTGCCGTTGGCGGCGAGCTTGCCGGCCTGCTTCACCAGGTCTTCCATGGGCACGCTGATGTGGCCGCCGCGCATGAGCGGGATGGCGCAGAAGGAACATTTGCGGTCGCAGCCCTCGCTCACCTTGAAGTAGGCGAAGTGGCCCGGCGTGGTGAGCAGCCGCTCCCCCACCAGTTCGTGTTTGTAGTCTGCGTTGAGGGTCTTGAGCAGTTTGGGCAGGTCGCGGGTGCCGAACCAGGCATCCACCTGCGGAATCCCATCCTTGAGCTCGGGCGCGTAGCGCTGGCTGAGGCAGCCGGTGACGTAGACCTTTTCCACCAGGCCCTTGTCCTTGGCATCGGCGTAGGCCAGGATGGTGTCGATGCTTTCCTGCTTGGCGTTCTCGATGAACCCGCAGGTGTTGATCACTACCACGTTGTGGTCGCCGCCTTGGGCCTCGTGGTCCACCGCGATGTGGTTGGCGCGCAGCTGGGCCATGAGCACCTCGCTGTCCACCACGTTCTTGGAGCAGCCCAGGGTAACCACGTTGACCTTGGTGGGGCGGAGGGTTTTGGCTTTCATGAAGGGGCGCAAAGGTACCTTGGGGCAAGGAGAAGCAGTGCCCTTCGCAGGGATATCGGGTCTGGAGTCCGCAACGGGCGGCTGAATTTGAAGTTTCGACTGGTTGTTAGTAGAAAGTTGTTCGTTGTCAGGACCGTTCCAACGCGTTCTCGAGGTACTCCACAGTTCAGCGTGGCCCCCCATACGTGGGCGTAGGTTTAAACTCAACGAATTGGCCACTGTGCGCTGTTTGCCGGGTCAGCCCTAACAACTGGCAACGAACAACTGATCGAGATCGAAGGCTCAACGGGTGGTTCAGATCCGATGGCCCTGGTGCCCTTCGGCACATCAGCTACGTGCAACCAATCGGGCAGAGCCGAAGCGGGGTTTCGAAACGTGCATGCTCCGGGTGTTCAAGTGATAAGGTGCGCAATTGGAGCAGTTCCTGGGCAACCCTGTGTAATTGCCCCATGAACAGTTCAATTTGAACGACCAATGCGTAACCCAAGCGGGTAAAAATGCGAATAACGGGCCAGCATGAAGGGTTCTCCTTCGATCATTCATCCAGCTTCCATCAAGTGGCTGGCGCTGTTCAGCGCGCTTTCGTGGGCCTACCACGTTGCGGCGCAAGGCCAGTACACGCCCAGCCAGGAAGAACAACGCCTGCTGGAAGCCGACCCGCGTTCGCTGCTGGGCACTTCCAGCGATGCCCGAACGTACTACGCCACCACACGGCTGGCGGACATGGAGGCCCGCGATGAACGGGAAGCACCGGCCCAAGTACAGGTGATCACATCCCGGCAACTGAAAGCGTACGGCGTGCGCAACCTTCAAGAAGCGCTGATGCTGGTCCCTGGAATTTCCATGGCCTTGGGCCGCGATGCATCCATCGGTGCGGGCATCCACGGCAACTGGGCCATGGAAGGCCAATGCCTGTTCATGCTGGACGGCAAGGTGCTGAACGAAGCCGACAACGGGTCTTTCGCATTGGGCAACCGCGTTCCCATGGCCAACGTGGAACGCATTGAGATACTGACCGGGCCATCCTTTGTGATGCACGGCGGCATGGCGGCGTTGGGCGTGGTGAACATCGTGACCCGCACCGCCGAGCACGGCACAGGCAGCGCGGTCGACATGCAGACCGGTTTCGCCAACGGCCAGCACGCGTATACCACCACCACTGCCAGCGGTGCCCATCGGCTCAGCGGCCAGCAGGACCTCAGCTTCCTGATCAGCCGATCCACGGGCACCAGGAGCAATGCGGACTACCTGCTGCCGGACAGCACACGCATGAACGCGGCCGACAGCACCGGCTTCGCCTCCAACAGTTTCCAACTTGCATACCGTTGGAAGAGCCTGAAGGCCAGCGCCGCATACGTGGAAGAGCGGTTCCATCCCGGCATGGGAGACCATGCCGTTCTTCAGCGCAACATGGTGTTCGGCCTGGAGCAGCGGGCTGCCCTGGTCAAACGTTTGGAACTGTACTGGCGGGCCGGCCATTCGGATCAGGCACCTTGGAATTACATCAACACGGGATCTCCGGCACTCCTTTCCGCCAACACTTCCAGCACCACCACCTCCGCCAAGGCGATCTTGATCTACAAGCCGGTTGAAGGCTTGGCCCTGCGCGCGGGCGTGGACGGATCCCTGCGGACCAGCATATTTGAGCAACGGCACGATACCCTGGCCCGGCATTTCGATGGCAGCCACGCCATCCCCTTTCCTTCCATGGCGTGGCTGGCGGAAGCCAGCTGGCGCAGCAAAGCAGGCGTGCTCCTGGCCGGCTTCAGGCAGGAACAGCATTCCTTGGCGGGCACCTTCGGCGCGCCCCGGTTTGCATTCACGCGCGTGGCCAGGAGATTCCACGGAAAGATCGGCTGGGGCCGGTCGTACCGGATCCCGTCCCTCTTCACCTTGGACCATGCTTCAGTGCCCGGCAGCCTGCTGGGGGCGCAAGTGACCAGTTTGGAAGGCGAACTGGGCCTTCGCATCGGCAAAGCGGTGCGCATCACAGGCAACATCTACCAGACCACGATCACGGACCCGATCATGGCAACGATCGATAGCACCGGCCGGATGGTGTACCGGAACGGCACGCCCACGGGAACGGAAGGCATCGATGCCCGCCTGCAAATAGAAACCAAGCGGATGAGCCTGTTGGTGGCAGCAGGGTTGGTGAGAAGGATGGACGGCATAACCGGTTCGGCCACGGATGCACCAGGCGATGCCGCCAGCCTTCAGGGTCTTCCCCCGGTGCGGCTGATCGGCGCCATCGGATATGAAGCCGCACCTTGGCTCACGCTGCGCTGCAGGGGCAGCTGGCAGAGCGGCATACAGATCCTGCGTTACACAAGCGAAGGCCATGTTGTCCAAGAAACCACGGCCGAGCAAGCGCTGCTTTACGCCGGGATCGGCATTCATCCGGACAAGGAGCGGCGCTTGTCCGTTGACTTGTCGTGCGGCAACATCCTGGACACCCCGCAACTGATCGTGAGCCCTGCCCACATCGATCAAACCCCATTGCAGCTCAACGGTAGGCAGTGGCAAATAGGCGTCACCTACAATTTCGTGCGATGAGGGGGGGTAAGGCCGTAGCATTGATCCTCTGCACCATGCTCTTCGCAATGGTGCCTTGCCTGGCGCAGGAGCAGCCCTTGCTCTCGTCTGCAGCAGTGCCTGCAGCAGGCAAGGAACGCGCTGCCAAGCTCATTGACCTCTCCACCAAGGAACGGCTGGCCGGGCACCTGCGCAATGCCGTGGAATACGCAACACAGGGAAGCGCGGAAGCCGAAAAGAACGGTCAGGACCTCGACCAGACCCGGGGGTTGCTGGAGCTCGCACGGGCCCACAAAGCCAAGGGTGACATGGAAAATGCCATCGGTGCGGCGGTGCGGGCCACCTTGGTGAACGGTACGGTACACAGCAGCCTGCGCACCAACGCCCTGCTCTACTTGGCCAGTCTGTACATCGCTGCGGGCCACCCGCAAAAAGCCTTGGAACACCTCCAGGAGGCCCGCACAAGCACGGCGGCAGACCAGATCCCCCCATCGAGCATGCTCAGCGTGGAACTTGCCGCCAACGCCGGCATCATGGCCCCTAAGGAACTGGAAGACTATTGCCTGCGCATACTATCCGGCAAAGCCGCCCAGGACGACAAGGACTTGCAGTACAGCCTGCTCGCGCACTTGGCCTCCTCACAAGCAACCCTCGGCCAAAACGCGGAAGCACTGGAAACCGAGGAGCGTCTGATGCGCATGGCTATTGCCGAGGACCGCGCCGAGGATGCGGCCGTGAGCGCCAACAACAAGGCCGAACTGTACAACCGGCTGGGGGATCGCGAAAAATCCATTGAAGCCTACAACCAAGGCCTGATCCTGGTGGAAGACCTGCCGGAGGTGCGCCTGAACATGACGATCAACGTGGTGCATGCCATGGCAGCCTCCGGGCACCGCGATGCGGCCTTCCTTTCCTTGGCCGATGCCAAGCGCCAAGTTGCCAGATCGCAACTGCCCGCCATATTGCCCCGTGTGCTGCTCACCGAAGCCGCCATGAACTTCAGCTTCAACGACCTGGCCAAGGCCCAGGCCGCAGCCTTTGAGGCCCTTGCCAGTGCTGAGGAGCAACACAGCGACAAAGACCAGGCGGAGGCGTGCGGCATACTGGCGGCGGTATTTGAGCACATGCACCTGGACCAGGAATCGAGGCAGTACGAGCGCCGTGCCGGGGAGATCGAGGAGCGCATGGCGCGGAAGCAGAACGAGCTACGCTCCGAGCACGATGGCCAGCTCCTGCGCCTGCAGCGCATCGAGCGGGAACAAACCGACCTGCTCGACCGTACACAACGCAAGGAAACCCGCTTGAAACAACTCGCGCTGGACGCGGAGAACAGGGAAAAGCAGATGTCTTTGCTGATCTACGAAAAACAGCTTCAGGAAGCGGCCACCCGCGAAGCCGCCATGGTGAGCGAACGCACCAAGCGCGAACTGCTCCTCGTGCAGGCTTCCCTGGAACGCGAGCGGCAGGAGCGCAAGATCAAGGACCTGGACAATAGCCGCATGATGCAGACGCTGAACCTGTCCCGGATGAAGGCCGAACAGCGCGACCAACAACGCACCATGGAACTGCTGGAGCAGCAGAACAAGGCCACCGAAATGGAGAGCCAGGCCATCAAGGCCAAACAAGCCCGGCAGCAGGCCACGCGGAACATGATGATCGCAGTGGCCGCGGCCGGTTTCGGCTTTGCCGGCTGGATGTACTGGGCGTGGCTTGTGGCGCGGCGGAAGAAGCGCATGGTGAGCCTGCAGAACGAGCAGATCACGGCGATCAACACCGAGCTGGACGCGCGGAACAAGGACATTGAAAGCAGCTTGGAATACGCGCGCACCATCCAGTCCACCATCATCCCGGGCGAACAAGCACTGCGTGACCTGGTGCCCGAGAGTTTTCTGATGTACCGGCCCCTGCATAACGTGAGCGGCGACCTGCCTTTCGTGAAGCGCATCGGCAACCGGCTGTTCGTGGCGGCGATCGATTGTACCGGGCACGGGGTGCCAGCCGCCATGATGACCTTCATTGCCTACTACGGCTTGAACGACCTGCTTGCGGAACACCCTGAGGTCGGCAGTGCGGAGTTGCTGGACTTGTTGCACGAACACGTCCGCAAAACCATGAACGCACGCAGCGAAAGCGGGCTCTTCAACGACGGCTTCGACATCGGCCTGTGCGCCATTGACCTGGACAACGGCCAACTGTGCTACGCCGGGGCACAGCTTCCATTGTTGCTGCTGCGCAATGGCGAGGTCGAGCGCTTCAAGGGGGACCTGCTGCCCTTGGGCGACGACCGGTTTGAACGCAAGGAGGGCTACAAGGCCCACCACATCCAGCTCGAAACCGGAGACTCCTTGTTCCTGTTCAGCGACGGGATCATCCACCAGTTCGGAGGCCCTGACGGGGGCAAGAAATTCTCCATGAAGCGCCTCACCCAACTTCTGGAACAAGGCGGCTCCCGTGGCCTTGCCGAAGTGAAGGCCATGGCCGAGCGGGAATTTGAAGACTGGAAAAACGGACAACCGCAAACAGACGACGTACTGCTCATCGGCATGCGGTACGCGGCATGAACACCCCTAAGGACAACCCGGAGATGGACAAGAGCCTCTTGGACTACCAAGGCCAGCTGAGCAGCGAGGTGCGCATACAGCTGATCAGCCTGTTGCAGTGCATCGCCCTGTGCAACCTGGGCCCGCGCAACGACCTCAAGAAACTCGTTGGCGTGGCTTTGGAACTGCTGGACAATGCCCAGCGCTACAACGTGGGCAGCGACGTGGACTTTGCCTGGCACATTGCCGGAGGCGAATTGGTGGTGCGCGTAACGAACCGTGCCATAGGCACGGATGCAGAACGCCTGCTCAAATCCGTTGGAGAAATCGCCCGCATGAGCCCCGAAGAGATCACGAAAGCCTTCCGAAGGCAACTGACCGAAGAAGGCTACGGTGAAAAAGGAGGCGCGGGGCTTGGCATGCTGCAGATCGCCCGGAAGGTGGGCAACAGCATTCGCGCATACGCAGAACCCGAAACTAACGGGGTCTACCTCTGCCGCTCCGAAGTATCCGCACCTTTAACACGCCATAGAGCCTAAGCCATGGAAACACTGAACATCCCCGCCACAGCCAATACACCGGCCGTTAGTTTCTCCTCGGAGCAATCGCGGTTCCTGGTGACCGGCAATTCCATACCGGAGAACGCGAACAACTTCTTCAGGCCCATCATGGAGTGGCTTGACCGCAATCTGGAAGCGCTCCCGAAGCTGTGCACGTTCGAGTTCAACCTGCCCTATTTCAATTCCAGCTCGCTGAAGGCCATCTACTTGTTGTTGATGGAGATCAGGCGTGGCGAGGCAGCCGGAAAGCAGTTCCACATAGCATGGTACACGGAATCGGGAGACGAATTCATGGAGGAAGCCGCTGAATCATTCATCGAGCTGACCAACATGCCGATCCATGTACGGACCGGCGCCCCGGTGGTCTGAACCGGGTACATCCGAGGCGTCCTTCTTCAGCGATCCTTGTGCAGCGGCGCACCCTTCGGGTGTTGCCGCTGGCTGCTTTGGTGCGGTGAACCACCCATGGAAAAACCGCCCCCTTGGCGAGTGAGGCATCTATGGGGCATGGCCCCTGGGCGCGGCATCGACACAACCGCAACTAATATCGACGAAACCAGTATAAGGCTCCACCTAAGGCAAATATCCAGTTTAAAGCTCCGCGATCGGCATGGCGCTTCAGGTGCATGCCGACCGATATGACCCCAAGCCCCGTGAGCAACCCAGGTGCAACAAGAAACAAGCTGCTTGCATTCGGAGCAGTTGTTATCATGCTGTCCGGAGCCTTCGCCCCGGAGGCCGATGCGGCAATTTTCATCGTAACGAGCACCGGAAACAACGGCCCTGGTTCCTTGCGCCAGGCCATAGTGGACGCCAACGCGGCGCCGGGCGCGGACACCATCCAGTTCAACATTCCCGGTGCAGGGGTGCGTACCATCACCTTGGCCAGCAGCCTGCCGACCATCACGGAACAACTCTTCATTGACGGCTACAGCCAGCCCGGCAGCTTAAAAAATACCGACACTGATGTTTGGAACCCCTCCAGCAATGCCGTGCTTCTCCTGGAAGTGAACGGCAACAACACCGTGGCCACCAGTTTCACGATCGCTGCCAGCAACTGCTCGGTACAGGGTTTGGTGATCAACCGCTTCACCACCAACTCCATTGAAGTACAAGCCACGGCCTCGGGCACTGGCATCTATGGCAACTTCATCGGCATCGACGCGGCTGGCACCGCAGCCAGCGGCACCGGCAACGGGGTGTTGATCGCCGGGGACGGCAGCGAAGTGGGCAGCACTGACCCAGGCGACCGCAACCTGTTCAGCGGGGCAACAGCATCGCCGGGCCTGCTGCTCACCGGGGCAACCTGCTCAGGAACCCTGATCTACAACAACTTCTTCGGGCTGGCCCATGACGGCACCACGGTGATCGGCGGCCTGCAGCAAGGCGTGCGGGCAGAAGCGGGCTCCATACAGAACACCTTGGGTGATGACCCCTATACCGCAAACCGCATTGCCGGTTGCAGTGCAGAAGGTGTAGCCGTGACCGATGGAGCCACACGGCTCATGGTCAATGGCAACAACGTGTTCGACAACGGTGGCTTGGGCATCGACCTGGGTGCAGACGGCATTACCCCGAACGGTTCCGGCCCGGCAGGCCCCAACCAATACCTGAACGCCCCCGTGATCACTGCGGCCATGACCGACGGGGACGGCCGTGTCTACGTGAATTTCACATACAACGGAGCACCCAATACCTGGTACCGGTTCGACTTCTATGCGGATGCAAGCCCTGATCCCAGCGGCCATGGGGAAGGCCGGACCTGGCTGGGCTTAAGCTCCGCCGTGACCGACGGTGCGGGCACCGGGACCTTCTCGGCAACGCCCGGGAACTGGTACGATATCCCCGCAGGCACGGCCATCAGCATGACGGCCAGCCACCTGGGCGACTTCAGCACCTCCGAATTCTCCCAGAACTACAACTGCTTCGCGGGCAGCCTTACGGTAACCAACCCCACTGATCTGGTCAACGGTGATGTGAGCTCGGTGATCGCCCTGGTGGGCAACCAAGGGGGCGATGGCATCAGCCTTCGCGAGGCCATCCTGGCGGCCAACAACAACCGCGATGCCTGGACGCCCAACTACATCTACTTCGACATTCCCGGCCCCGGGCCGCACGTGATCATGCCAGGCAGCGCCTACCCGCCCCTCTACACGTCCACCTGCATTGACGGCTTCTCGGAGCCGGACTTCAGCGGTACACCCGTGATCCATGTGGACGGCACCAGCGCTGGTGCCGGTGCCAACGGCCTTGAGTTCAGCACCGGGTGGTGTGCCTTGTACGGAGTGAGCATCACCAACTTCCAGGGGAACGGCGTGCTGGTCAACGAACAAGAGATGACCCTGACCGGATGCTACATCGGGATAACCCCAGGTGGTGCATGCGGCGGCAACGGCGGTGCCGGGATCTATGTGGACGATGCCGCCAATGCGGATATCGGTGGAGTGAACGAAGCAAATGACCCGTACAATGTGATCGTCGGGAACGCGAACGGAGGATTGGTGCTCCATGGCACCGGAACACATCACGCCATCGTGGTGCGCACCCTCTTCGGCACCAACCCCGCAGGTACCGCCGCACTGTGCAGCCAGCCTTACGGCGTGGTAATGGAGAACGGCGCACATGACAATACCATTGGCACCGCCACGGCAACCATGCGCAACGTAATGAGCGGGCATGGCAACAGCGGTATATGGCTTAACAACTCCCAGAACAACCTGATCATCGGCAACCATGTTGGCACCGACCTCGCCGGAACCGGGGCGATCCCGAATGCAAGCACCGGGATCTTTGCGGAAGATGGTTCAAGCGGAAACATCATCGGAGAACCCGGCAAGGGCAACTTGGTGTCCGGGAACAGCGGTGACGCGATCTTCATAAGGGGTTCCGGAAGCAGTGCAAATAGCATCCAGGCCAATTTCATCGGTGTACAGGCAAACGGCACTGCGGCGTTGGCAAACGGCAGTGAAGGCATCACCCTGGCATCCGGAGCGCACCACAACACCGTTGGTGGAAGCACCGCAGGGGAACGGAACATCGTGGCGGGCAATACCGGCTGGGGCATCCACATTGGCGGCGCAGCCAACAACAACAGCGTTCAGGGCAACTACATCGGGCTGAACACCGCCGGCAATGCCCTGGGCAACCAACAGGGCTTGATTATTGAGAACGCCCAGGACAACACCATCGGCCCGGGCAATGTGATCAGCGCCAACACCTTCAATGGTGTGTACCTTATGGAACCCACCAGCACCGGCAACGCCATCACAGCGAACCGGATCGGCACGGACCCCACCGGACTTGCCGGAATGGGCAACGGAAGCCACGGGATCCTGATCCGCGACGGATCGGGCAACATGGTCGGCGGCACCACGGCTGCTGCGGGCAATTTGATCGCAGGCAATTTGGGTGCAGGAGTCTGGGTCTATGGCCAAGGCTCCGCCTGCACGGGCAACATCATCCGGCACAACACCATCGGTACGGCCTTGGGCGGCAATACGGCATTGCCCAACGTACACGGGGTCTATGTGGAGGGTATTGCCTCCGGCACCGAGGTGGCCGACAACCAGATCTCCGGCAACAACGGGCACGGAGTGGTGCTGGACGGAAGTGATGTCACCACAACGATCGTAAAGGGCAACCTGATCGGAACGGATGCCTCGGGGAACGGGGCGCTCGGCAATGCCCAACACGGCATCTGGCTCGGCAATGCGGCCCACGACAACACCGTGGGCGGCACCACTCCGACGGAGCGCAACGTGATCAGCGCGAACGGGGAATCCGGCATCAACCTGCAGGACGATGCCCGGAACAACACCATCATCGGCAACTACATCGGCACCAACGTCGCCGGAAATGCGGCCTTGGGCAATGCCGATCACGGCATTTACGTGCGCTCCGGATCGATGAACAACACCATCGGCGGAACGGCGCAAACCGCCGGCAATGTGATCAGCGGAAACGGCGGCAACGGAGTGCTCATGAACCTTGCTGCCACCGGCACCCTTATCCTGGGCAACAGGATCGGCACCAACGCAGCAGGCACGGCTGCCATAGGCAATGGCACCGGCGGCATCCGCTGCTCGAACAACTCCACAGGGACCGTGATAGGCAACGGCTCCGCAGCAGGGCGGAACATCATCAGCGGAAACGCAGAGGTCGGCATCAACTGCAGCTCAGGCTCGGGAAACTCTTCCATACAGGGCAATTACATCGGCATCAATGCAGCAGGTACGGGCAGCATAGCCAATGGCAATGGCATTATTATTAATGGCTGCTCCAACAACCAGATCGGCGGTGGCGGCGCGTTCCAGGGGAACGTTGTTTCCGGAAATGCCGGCAACGGGATCCAGCTCGCCAATACACCTTGCACGAACAACCGGATCCAGGGCAACTACATCGGAGTGCTCATCGACGGGGCCAGTGCTGCAGGCAACGGGCTCGACGGCGTGCGCATCCTCGGCGGCCCCGTGAACAATCTGATCGGAGGCACGGGGGCCCGCGATGGCAATACCATCGCCAACAACCAATTCAGGGGCTTACGCGTGAGCTCCGCCAACAGTTCGGGCAACGGCCTGCTGGGGAACCGGATCTTCGACAACGGCGACCTGGGCATCGACCTGAACGCGGACGGTGTGACGGCAAATGATGCCGGTGATCCCGACAGCGGGCCCAATGCCCTGCAGAACTTCCCCGTGCTGACCACCGCCACCACGGCGGGCGGCAACACCACCATTGTCGGCACCTTGAACAGCACCGCCTTAGGCGATTTCCGCATTGAATTCTTCTCCTCCCCCACGGCCGACCCCAGTGGATACGGGGAGGGTGCGAACTACCTCGGATCTTTCGGCATAAACACCGATGCAGCCGGCGACGCGAGTTTCACGGCGGTGCTCACCGGAGTGAGCTTGACCGATGGGCACGTTGTGACCGCCACTGCCACGAGCCTTTCCACAAACAACACCTCGGAGTTCTCGGCCGCCATTGCCAAGAACCTACCTCCCGTGGCCGTGTGCCAAGCCGCCACCATCTATTTGGACGGTACCGGCAACGCCACGATCACCCCGGCCTTAGTGGACAACGGCAGTAATGACCCCGACGGCACCATCACCCTGTCCGTTTCCCCCAATTCTGTTGATTGCAGTAACCTGGGCCAAGTGACCGTAACGCTTACAGCGACCGACAACGGCGGATTGACCGACGATTGTACAGCTACGGTCACCGTACTTGACGACCTCATCCCCGTGATCAGCGGATGCCCCAGCGACATCAGCCTGAGCGCCGGTGCGGGGTGTGATGCCGTGGCCACCTGGACCGCACCCACCGTCAGCGACAACTGCAACGGGGCTTCGATCAGCGGCGACCACAACAGCGGCGACGCCTTCCCCTTGGGCACCACCACCGTGACCTACACCGCTGTGGACGCGGCGGGCAACACGGCGATCTGCTCCTTCACGGTGACCGTGACCGACGATACCGATCCGGTGATCAGCGGATGCCCCAGCGACATCAGCCTGAGCGCCGGTGCGGGGTGTGATGCCGTGGCCAACTGGACCGCCCCCACCGTCAGCGATAACTGCAGCGGCGCCACGATCAGCGGCGATCGCAACAGCGGCGACACCTTCCCCTTGGGCACCACCACGGTGACCTACACCGCCACCGATGCGGCGGGCAACACGTCGATCTGCTCCTTCACCGTGACCGTGACGGACAACACCGATCCCGTGATCAGCGGATGCCCCAGCGACATCAGCCTGAGCGCCGGTGCGGGGTGTGATGCCGTGGCCAACTGGGCCGCGCCCACCGTCAGCGACAACTGCAGCGGCGCCACGATCAGCGGCGACCGCAACAGCGGCGACACCTTCCCCTTGGGCACCACCACGGTGACCTACACCGCCACCGATGCGGCGGGCAACACGTCGATCTGCTCCTTCACGGTGACCGTGACGGACAACACCGATCCCGTGATCAGCGGATGCCCCAGCGACATCAGCCTGAGCGCCGGTGCGGGGTGTGATGCCGTGGCCACCTGGGCCGCGCCCACCGTCAGCGACAACTGCAGCGGCGCCACCATCAGCGGCGATCGCAACAGCGGGGACACCTTCCCCTTGGGCACCACCACGGTGACCTACACCGCCACCGATGCGGCGGGCAACACGTCGATCTGCTCCTTCACGGTGACCGTGACCGACGATACCGATCCGGTGATCAGCGGATGCCCCAGCAACATCAGCCTGAGCGCCAGTGCCGCCTGCACGGCCGTGGCCAACTGGACCGCCCCCACCGTCAGCGACAACTGCAGCGGCGCCACGATCAGCGGCGACCACGGCAGCGGCGACACCTTCCCCTTGGGCACCACCACGGTGACCTACACCGCCACCGAT